>Ga0247841_10000104_pt1 | contig 215650 bp, 204 predicted proteins | sample LaCruzMarch2015__2_FD_192410 | JGI IMG/M metagenome (GOLD analysis project Ga0247841, IMG submission 192410) | Freshwater microbial communities from meromictic Lake La Cruz, Castile-La Mancha, Spain - LaCruzMarch2015_18m | ecosystem: Environmental > Aquatic > Freshwater > Lake | place: Spain... | reverse complement strand
CACCGAGAAAATGTCTAAACTTTTTAACACCTAATGAGGTTATGGAAAGAGAGTCTAACCGTTACAAATTCAGGAAATACCAATCCTTAAAAGAGGCAAGTGTTGCACTTCAACTTAGAACGTAGGCACGTTACGTGATGGTTTATACTATCCTATAGTTAATAATTAATAACAATATATGGAAAACAATCGTATTAATTACAGAGATATAAAACGTTTAGGTCCACGCGCAATGAAGAGAGCAAATGAGAGATTATTAATTTGGGGATCTGATGGATCAATAACGTTTCCTCAAAGTATACCTTTTCTTCCAACAACCTTAGGAAAACAACATTACGGACACGAGAGAACAAATGGGTGGATTTATAATTATTTACTTGAAAATTTTCCTAACTTAATCAATCTTGGAACATATTTTCGAGCTGTTGGAATGACCTTGGTCGGAAAGGGCGATATATTAATTAAACCCAAGTAATAATATGGAAACAACTCGTGGTTGTTGTGGATTGGATGAAAGAACGTGTGGTCTTTATTGTGAAAAAGATCCAGGAAAGAGAAGGGAGGTCGTGAGGCAATGGATGGATAAGGCAACTAAGTTGGGTAATACAAACGAGGCTGAGTTATTTGAACAAAAACTTAAAGAAGGTGATGAAGCTTTAGAATGTGATGGATGTAAATCAGACTGTGTATTTGGATTATGTGCGTTATGTTTGGTGAGTGCTTGTAGTCAAGAAAAACAGTTGGAGAGTTGCAGAGAATGTTTAGAAAAAGTTGGCTGTGAAAAATTAGGGGCATTACATCAGAATATGCCGGAGGCAAAACGATATATTCAAGGAAAGATCAGATAGATTTACAAATTCCAAGCTTGTTTAAATTCAGCGGGGAATTCAACCTTTTTTTCTCGGAACATAACCACAATTTGTCCTTGATGGAGCGCTTCGTGTTCTCCAATGGTAATAAATGAAGAAATAAGTTTTTGAATATCAGTAATGTTACTAGTAATTTGTTGGGCTTCTTCAATCTGTGATTTAAGAAATATGAGGATGTTTTTTTCAGGTATTTCTTGTTTTTTAGTTATGGTTCCATTTTCAATATATATTCCGAAACGAATATTTTCTTCATTTCTTATTCTTCTAAAATGAGCATTGGTGCTTGTTAAGACACATTGAAATTGATAGAGGAGATTATGATTTTCAGTAGGGTTTTCAATAAGATATTTGGGTTTATATTGTAATATTTTTGCTTGTTGGGCCAACTCAAAAAGTTCAATTGTATTTGTCCGGGTCCAAACAAACCGTTTATATACTATTTCAGAAATTTGTTGATTATCCATATATTAAATATATCTAATTTAAAGATTCTAGACAATTGGAATAAGCAATTCTGTAATTAGATTTTCTTCATTTTTTTCAAAAAAACTTCCTTTCCAGTATATTTCCCTACAATCTAAATCTGGGTTACATTTCAAATGGTTGTCAATAATATATTTATCCATAAACTGCCAGATGTAGGACATATAGGAATATGAACCTATATGTATATAACTGAGCGCTTTGTGTTGGGGAATTTGAATAAGATCTACTCCTATAATTGATTGGGGTTTTGTCTCACCAAGATACACGCAGGTAGTCATTCTTGAATCATGAGGTGAATAGCCCTGATTATGAAAAACGGTAAGACCAGGATAATGATAGGTATTGTCATGAATTAGGCCAAAAATTTCCCGCTGGTGAGAGGCAATATCCACATACCGTCCTTGTTTTTTCAAAGCATATATCCAATACGGTTTTATTGTTTTAATTTTAGGCGTTATCAACAATTTATTGTTTTTTAAAGATGAAACGAATTCATGGGCTTTGTTAATTCGTTTTTCAAGTATGATTTTTTGTTCTGTTAATTCTTGTTCTTTTTTCTCAAATAAGGATTGAAGCAGATCGTTTCGGTGGAGATAAATTTTAATTTCCCGAAGTTTTAATCCAAAGCTTTTAAGCATCATTATTTTTTGAAAAATAAGCGCTTGTTTTGGTTCATACAATCGAAAAACTCCCTGTCGGCGTGATGGTTTAAGAAGTCCGATCCGGTCATAATGAATGATGGTTTTTTTTGACGTATCGCAGATTTCAGCAAATTCTTTTGTGTAAAGCATAAGACTATTATAACCGATTAGATTTGCGTATGACGTAAGGGTATGGTTTATAATACCGTTCATATGAACATAACAGTCCGAAATGCATATGAACACAATCTAAAACATATAAATATCGATATCCCAAGAAATAAGCTAGTAGTGTTTACTGGCTTATCAGGTGCAGGGAAATCTTCTCTTGTATTTGATGTAATTTATAAAGAAGCACAACGACAGTATTTGGAAAGCCTAGCAACGTATGCACGGCAAAGACTTCCCAAAATAAGCCGGCCAAAAGCTGACGAAATTAATGGTATTTCTCCTACAATTGTAATTGATCAAAAGCGGTTAGGAACAAATCCTCGTTCAACCGTTGGTACGGTGACAGAAATTTATACCTATTTAAGATTATTATTTAGCAGATTTGGATTACCCACTATTGGCGACTCAACATTATTTTCTTTTAATAGTCCTGAAGGAGCGTGTGAAAATTGTAAAGGACTTGGTGAGGAACTTAAAATTGATGAAAATAGCTTATTTGATTGGGATAAGTCAATAGCAGAAGGTGGAATTAGACACTCAGATTATCGGCCAGACGGGAGACGAACTAATATATTAATTGCAAGTAGTTTATTTGATACTCAAAAGCCATTAAAACTGTTTAGCCGGAAGGATTTGGATAAGCTGCTTTATAGTGAAAGATTGGTGATGAGCGATAAAACTCAAGGTTTTATCCAAAAGTATAGTTTTGAAGGAGTGGTAACAGGAATTTTAAGACGTCGTGCAGACAGACGAGGACTATCATCTTCAGTTCTTGGACGAGATCATCATTTTTTTAAACTGTATCCTTGTGCGGTATGTGAAGGTTCACGTTTAAATGTTAGAGCAAGATCAGTTTTTATCAAAGATAAAAATATTATAGATCTTATCAATATGGAACTTGATGATTTATTTGAGTTTATTAAAGACATTGATCATCCTTTAGTCCTCTCAATTGTTTTGAAGATGCTAGAAATGATTGGCAGTTTAAAAGAAATAGGATTGGGATATTTGTCGCTTAGTCGATCAGTGCGAACTTTATCAGGTGGTGAATCTCAACGGGTAAAAATGGCAAGACAACTTGGGTGCAACTTAATTGAAATGCTCTATATTCTTGATGAGCCAACAATTGGTCTTCATCCGAGGGATATAAACCAGATGATTAGTATTTTAAAAAAGATTCGCGATAAAGGTAATAGTGTGTTGGTCGTTGAGCATGATATTGAAGTAATAAAAGCTGCTGATTATATTGTTGACATTGGTCCTTTAGCTGGAGAAAGTGGAGGACGGGTTATATTTGAAGGAAAACCGAGTGAGTTAATAAAAAATAAAGAGTCATTAACGGGAAGATATTTAAGCAAAAAAAGAAATTATAGACATCATTCTGGAGTCTTTATCCCCAGAATGACGAATAATATGCTGACAATCTTCAATGCAACAGCAAATAATTTAAAAAATGTTTCTGTGAGTATTCCTCAAGGAATGTTAACAGCGATAACAGGTGTTGCAGGTTCGGGTAAAAGCTCTTTGATTTTTGATTGTTTTTTGGAACAACATCCGAAAGCAGTTGTTATCGATCAGTCGCCAATTGGAGCAATGAATCGAGGAAATCCTGCTACTTATACCGGTGTGTTTGATCGGATTAGAAAAACTTTTAGCCATACAACCGGAAAAAACGTAGGTTTATTTAGCTTTAATTCAATTGGAGCTTGTGAAAAATGTAAAGGATTGGGTTTTCGGGAAATTGATATGCATTTTTTAAGCAGTGTTACTTTAATTTGTACTGAGTGTGAGGGGAAACGATATAAAAAAGACGTATTAACATATTTATATAAAGAGAGGTCAATAAGTGATGTTTTAGAAATGACAATAAGTGAAGCAATAACTTTTTTTGATGACAATGAGATTGTAAGACGACTGGAAATATTAAAGTCAGTTGGTTTGGATTATTTACAATTGGGCCAATCTTTAGATACATTATCAGGCGGAGAGGCTCAACGGGTGAAGCTTGCAAGTGAGCTGCACAAAAAAGGAAATATTTATGTGTTAGATGAACCGACAACTGGATTGCACATGGCTGATATTGAAAAGCTGATTCTCATCTTAAGACAAATCGTGGACAATGGCAATACAGTAATTGTAATTGAACATAATTTAAACGTTATTGAGCAAGCTGATTGGATTATTGATCTTGGTCCAGAGGGCGGAAGAAAAGGAGGAGAGGTGGTAGTACAGGGAGCAGTAATAGAGATTGTTAACTGTAAGCGGTCATTTACTGGTCAATTTTTAAAGAAAGTCACTAATTATTAATTTCGTCATTCTGGCACCAGACGTGATTGTCCAGAATCGATTCTGGAGTCGCTTCGCCGAGTCAGACTTGGCTCTGCTCCCCAGAATGACGTTTAAAACAAATATGAAGCTTATTCGACTCATTAAAAATATTATATGGATATTAAAGATAAGTTATTCATTAGGTCCTCTGAAATTTATAGCTCGAATATGTACCATTATTCTATATGCTACTTTACCGATCCTTTCTTTTTGGATTTTGAAACTCATTATTGATCAAGCTGTTTTGTCTTATGTTTCAAAAACAACTTTTAACAATTTGTTTTATTTAGTTGGATTGAAAATCGTGATAGATTTAACCTGGTTTTTTCTTGATAGTTTACTTGAAGGTTTATTTAAGATAATGCGTTTTGATTTGGAAGCATATTTCAGTCATATTGTTGTTTCCAAACTAAATACAATGGATCTTGGTTTTTTTGAAGATAGTACTATTTTAGATCTCAAACAAAAAGCACTAGATACTTATTCATGGAGACCAACTGAGATGTTGAATATTTCGTTTTGGAGTTTGTATAACTTGATACAAGTGACTGTTCAAAGTGTAATAATAATACAGATGAATCCTTTGTGGCTTTTACTTCTGTATTTATTTCAAGTTCCTGCCTTTCTTATTTTACTAAAAATTGGACAATCTGCATGGAACATATGGGATGCTGATTCAACAACGCGCAGAAAGTTTATGTACTTTACCGGATTGTTTAACAACCTTGCATATATAAAAGAATTTAAACTATATCAAGTAGGGGATTATTTTATTGAAAAGATACAAAATCTACTTGGAGTTTTTCACACCAATCAGAAAAATATTGAAAAGAAAAGAATTATGTATGGTTTTAGCGGGGTGCTTTTATCTAATACGCCTATGTTTTTTATTACATCATCTCTTCTTTTTAAGCTTATTCAAAAAACACTTACGCCAGGACTTCTTACTTTTTATCTTAATAATCTGCAAACATTTGCAAGTAGCTTGCAGAACTTAGTTAAAAATATTATTTACGGTTTTGAAGTCAATCTGTATATTGATGAAATAAGACGGTTTTTAGAGCTTCCCAATAAAATTATTGATCCGGTAAAATCAACAGTATTGTCGTTATCAGAAAATAAGGTTGATATTGATTTTGATAACATTTCTTTTACCTATCCCCATAGTAAACGTCCTGTATTTAAAAATTTTTCACTCCATATTGAAGGAGGAAAAAAAATAGCAATTGTTGGTGAAAACGGATCAGGTAAAACAACACTCATAAAACTACTTTGCAGATTTTATGATGTTCAGAAAGGAACAATAACAATAAATGGAATTGATATTGCATCTATTTCTCAAGCAGAACTTCGTTCTTTATTTTCGGTTCTTTTTCAAGATTATGTCGGATATGATTTAACTGTTAATGAAAATATTGCAATGGGATCAGTCACGAAAATTGGAAATACGAATGATATTAAGAAAGCGTCTAAAATGGCTGGAGTTACAGAATTTGTAAATACATTGCCAAACAAATATAAGCAGTTACTTGGTGCAACTTTTGAGGGAAGTGAACAACTGTCAATTGGCCAATGGCAGAGGATTGCCCTTGCAAAAGTATTTATGCGAAATAGTCCGATTATGATTCTTGATGAACCAACAGCTGCGGTTGATGCAAAAACCGAGAATGAAATCTTTTTAAAAGTTATGTCTTTGATTAAAAATAAAACAGTGTTAATGGTGTCACATCGTTTTTCAACAGTCCGTCAAGCTGATGAAATTGTAGTTTTAAAAGCAGGGCAAATTATAGAACGAGGAAGTCATGATCGACTTATAAAATCAAATGGTGAATATGCAACAATGTTTAATTTACAGGCAAAGGGGTATAATTAGATGGAATATATATAATTTTACAAATATTTTAATTGTGGACAACTATAATACAAAAATTCAATCAGCACAGCAAAAAGTTACCCATCCTCAAGCTTTGGATTTTATCAATACATTCTTGCTTCATAGAGATATTAACCGGGAATATTTTCTATTGGTTCATGAAGAAAAATATGATGCACATTTGGTTAATAATGAAAAAACACAATCAGATTCTCCCAGAAAAAACCTGACTCATCAGATAGATACGACACGCGATTACATAAATGGTCTTCTTGCAGGAGAGTTATATTTTGGAAGGCAAAAAGAATATGATGACTTGCAAAAACCCGAGACGCTTTCAAAAGATCAACTAATTAATAAACTGGACGAATCAACCTTATGGTTGATTAAAATTTTACAACAAAAAAATATTGATCAAATTGTAGTTAAAGTACCATGGAGTGTAAAATCTATTCCCGCGTTGCAAATGATTTGGGGACTAAACAATCATGAAATTCTTCATACCGGATGGAATCTGGCATATATGGATTTTTTAGGAATTCCCCGTTTTCAAAAACTAAAAGCAATGTGGGGATAGGTTTGTGTATAATATCTTCATGATTCGAACCCGTATTGCTCCGTCACCGACAGGATCCGATGTACATGTTGGATCGATTGCTACCGCCCTTATGAATTTTGCATGGGCAAAAAAAAATAAGGGACAATTTGTCATCAGAATAGAAGATACCGACAGGACAAGATTGGTTCCCGGGGGAGAAGAAAAAATGCTGAAAACACTGCAAGAATTGGGGCTTATTGCTGATGAATCTCCCTTAGTTGGCGGACCATACGGGCCATATCGTCAATCAGAACGCTTGCCGTTTTATAAAAAATATGCGGAAGAACTTATTGAAAAGGGAAAAGCATATTATTGTACCTGTTCTCCGGAGCGATTAGATTTGATGCGTAAAGAGCAACAGCTAAAAAAACAAATTCCGAAATACGACAGATTATGCTTGCATGACCAAGAAAAAATAAAAAAGGAAATTCAAAATGGAGCAAAATATGTAGTACGCTTATTAATTCCTGAAGGTGAGATTTCATTTACTGACGTTGTCCGAGGTAGTATTAAAGTTATAGGAAGTAATCTTGATGATCAGGTAATACTTAAATCTGATGGATTTCCTACATACCATTTAGGTGTTGTTGTTGATGATCATCTTATGAAAATTACTCATGTATTCAGGGGAGAAGAATGGCTTCCCTCAACTCCAAAACATATCGTATTATATCGGGCATTTGGTTGGGAGCTTCCGGTTTTTGGTCATATTTCACTCTTAAGAAATCCTGATAAGTCAAAGCTTTCGAAACGTAAAAATCCGGTTTGGGCTTCAGATTATATTGAAAAAGGAATTTTTTCTGAGGCGCTCATTAATTATTTAGCTCTTATGGGGTGGAGTCATCCGGAGGGTAAAGAAATTTTTGATCTTGATGAATATATTCGTGTATTTGATATAAAAGACGTTCAGACAACTGCACCGGTTTTTGATCCGGTTAAACTGGAGTGGATGAATGGGGTATATATAAGACAAAGTCAAAAGTCAAAAGTTAAAAGTCAAATCATTGAGTTTTATAAAACACAAAGTATTGTGCTTGATGAGGATTTAGTTGAAAAAACCATTCCTTTGATTCAGGAAAGAATAAAAAAGCTATCTGATTATCTGCCAATGTGTGAATTCTTTTTTAAAGCACCGAAACAATTTGAAATTGATTTGTCGGAAAAAAAATTATTATTAGAACAGATCTCTAATGATCTGGAAAAAGTTAATGAATGGACAGTGGAGAATGTTGGAAATCAATTAGTTCAAACAGCCAAAAATTCAGGATTAAAAAATAGTGAGTTTTTTATGTTGCTTCGTGTTGCGATAACCGGTAAAAAAATCTCCCCGCCATTAAATGAATCAATGGAAATTTTGGGAAAAAAAGAGTGTTTAGATCGTTTAGAGTGATTATATAAAAAGTTAAATAATTCCTGGCATACGAATGAGTGTTGCGCCAGTACGTTCCTCAGCCATAGCTCTTAATCCCATTATGGGACTTACCAGAACAGCGCATCCTCCATCCTTTTTTTCAAACGTTACTCCAAATGAAGGTAGTCCGGGTATATTATACCCTTGATTAAATGGTATTTCTCTTAATTCTGATTCATCCAAATACTTACCGTCAAATCCTTGTGTTAAACCAAAAAGATATGTTCGATCTATTAGGGGTCCTCCATTTTGCAATCGTGCTGCAATTTTTTGAAGAAGGATAGGATCCCTTCTTTTTTTTAGTTCCCGTATGAGATCGTCCCTTTGTTTTTCGTCCATCTCATCTTGCATAATCCATCTTTCAAGTTGTTTGTTTGTAGGATGTAATTGTTTAATGGCAGCAACTGCCTCATCAGGAAGTCCATAACTGTTTTGTACGACAAGAAGATCCTCTTCATCTTTGGAGATATACCAGTTTTTCCAAGCATTTCCGCTATCAATCCACAAATGTCTCATGTGGTTAAAAAAATCGTTCAATTCAAGATTTATACTTTCAAAATCTTCATTTTGAAAAGTAATATTCCATCCTTCTGACGTGCGCATATCAAAGCCATCTTTTTCAGACAAATGGTCAAATGTGCTAATTGAACCGCCTAAAGGAGCAAAGCGTTGCTGCAGTTGTTCAGAAATATTATTACCCATTATTTGGAAAAAGACAGAAGCATAAGGATCAATCTGTTTAAATACTGTCTCAGGTTTACAGTTATTTGGATCGAAAAAATCAATATCTCCAAGAATTGGAGGTTCGGGTTTTTTAAATAATGATTTAAAATCATGAAGTGTTGCATTTATCTCATCTGCTTTTGCAATTAATGCCTCTCTTACAGCCTCTTCATCTTTTATTCTTTCTCCACTCCAGCCATATTTATTTTTCAAAATATCGGTTATTGTATCAATATCAGTATTTATCATCTCTGCAATTTGTTCATGAGAAATATCTGGTTTTAGTTTTAATATCGATGCAATTTTATAGAGAATCTCGGGATTAAAGACGGGAGTATTTGAAATAGTTAAAAAATCACTTTTTTTTGTTTCTGGCGTCATAACTTTTCGAACAATTCTTTTTCGAATTTCGTTTAAATCAGGATAGACAACTGTGTGTGTGTGAAATGTGGGGTGGGATTGGGGACCTCCCCCAAGTCCATCATCTTCAATATGACCACGGTAATGGCCAACTACCGTTGCATTATTTATATCCCAAACAGCTTTTTCTCCTGTTTGAATTCCGATTTCACCAAGACGTTCATTTATTTTTTCGTTTGCATATGAATCAAACAGATTATTGAAAAAATCAGTATGCATATCCATATGTTTTTTTACTGATCGATACAAATCTTTAAATGTTGCGTCATCAATACTAAGGTTGGTAGTTTTTAAAATTTTTGAATTAGCATCTTCATGTCCTTCACGAGCTGCGGCAAAATCAAAAGCATCAACAGGAGTAAGTTCATATCCGCGCGGATCTTGAGAGTTAATTTTTTTTAACATAACCCATGTAATTAGTTGTGCGGGAACATTTTTTGCATGACCATCGTCTGTTCCCTCAATAAATGATTTTGATTGATTACCGGTAAATTCTGGATGAGATTCCAGAGTCTTTTGCCATTGAGGTGCAAATATATCATGTGGAAATGCAATAATTGTATGAGGTGAAGCTGCGATGGTTGAAAATACTTCAAAACTCACAGAATGATCAGGTGTAATATAAATTGATTCAACAGCTTTCATACTTTGACCTTCTTGATAAATCTTTTCCATGCTTTCTCGGAGGGGAAGTCTTTTATCTCCTCTTTCTAAAATACCAAAATCAGAAGCGGATGGTAAACCCAAACAGGGGATACCATAGGGAGTACCCTTTTGAAGAACTCGAGAGATATGATGCCGTACATGACTTGATACACTTATTTCAGCCATGCGAAATCATAATATACCTTATAGAATTATTCAATGAGTTTAAAAGAGAATGAGAACAGATATATAGTTAATAATATATTTCCTGCCAGTGAGGATCAACGTGAATAGTGAGATCAAGATATACTTTTTTCCCCGTTGCGAGGGCAATTTCTTTACGTGCGTAACTTCCGACTTCCTTTATTTTTCTTCCTCCGGCACCAATAAGCATTCTCTTATATCTGTCTGTGGTGGTGAGCATACGCGCTTTAATAAAGAGAAGCTTATCGCTTCGGTTTTTAATTTCATCAACTACAACGGTTGTTGTATAAGGAATTTCTTCTCCCATCATGAGAAATATTTTTTCACGAATGAGTTCAGCAATAAATGTTTTACTGTCGATATTTACAATAGGGTAAACGCGCTCTTCATCAGCTTCGGAAAGAAGCGTAGTTTTCTTGGTTGATTTTTCAGGAAGAAGTTCAAATATTTTATCTATTATTGGTTTAATATGGAGATTCTTCAATGCGGATATATGAAAATGGTCTTTAAATTCTTCTTCCATAAATGTATATTGCGGGAGAAATGATTTTTCCTGATCTTCTATTTTATTAACGACTAATAAAATCGGCTTATGTATTTTTCTTACAATACCCAATACGTGAGCTTCTTCGAAATCCCGTTTTCGCGTATGATCTATCATATATATAACAACATCGATCTCATCATTAATTACCCTATATGTCTGTTCATTGATTCTTCGTGAAAGTAGATCGTGGGTTTTACCGAATAATCCGGGAGTATCAACAAATAAAATTGCCCCGCATTCTTCTTTATATATTGCTTTTATGGGAAAGCGGGTTGTTTGAGGTTTTGGTGAGGTGATGGCAACTTTTTGTCCGATTACTGTGTTGACAAATGTAGACTTTCCCACATTAGGTCGTCCGATAAGAAGGACCTTTCCTTCTTTAGCTATTAGAGCTTTATTAAAACCAGTTTTCATACAGTAATTGTAGCAGATTATCTTGCTTTATGGCCTTATTGTATTTTTAACTATTAACGTATTTTATATATTGCAATTGAGATTGCACATAGTATAAAATTAATCGTAGGGGTTATTTATTACCGCTATGATAAAAAATAAAATAATAATCGGACTTTTAGTCTTACTTCTGATTGGAGGACTATTTTATTACAGTAATCAACAAAAACGTAAAATTTCTGTTAAACCATCAGTTCAAAACAAAAATATTACTACCGGTTTTATAAAACAACCATATCCATCGGATCCGGTGAGGATTGTTGCAACGATTGTGCCAATAATTATTCCGCTCGAAATCGTATCTCCGAAGAATAATACATCGGTAACAACTAATTCAATTATCGTGTCTGGTAAAACAAGTCCCGATATTGACATCATGATAAATGATTATGAAATTAAATCTGATTCAATGGGAAAGTTTGTACAAAGTATAAATTTGGACGAAGGAGAAAATTATATTTCTATTGTTGTCTATACAAATTCAGGAGTTGTTGAAAAAGAAATTATTATTTTACGAGAATTAGCTCAATAGAAATATGAAAAAATTAAATGGGGTATTAGTGAGTTTAGTTTGTTTTTTACTGCTTTCATTTTCTTTAAAAGCAGAACCGGTTGGAAATCGTTTACAAAAACTTCAAAATAAAGTTCAACAAGAACGTCAGGAAATTAAAAACATCGTTAAACCCAGACTTCCCAAACAAATTCATGGAAAATTAACATTGATCAATAACAAAATTCTGACTGTAATTTCAGATAAAGAAGTAGTTTATACGATAAACGTTTTGTCTAGCACCCAACTTCGGAGGCGTTTTGGAGGAGCTTCAATAATGTCTGAATTTTCAGTAGGTGATGAACTTGCAATTGTGGGGAATACACATAAACTGTCTGAAACAGAATATTCAGCAACAGAAATTGATGCAAAATTTATCCGCAATTTATCCATTCAACGGAGGAATGCGGTGTTTAATGGAGTAATTCTGTTAAAAGAACCGACTTTTTTTACCATTGAAACACAAAGCAAGGGTGTGCAAACTATATACGTTGATAGCGTTACTGTTTATACCCAAAAAAATCTTGCGATACTTTATTCTCAATTACAAGTTCGAGATAAGGTGATTGTTAAAGGTGAGCTATGGGATAGGGCTTTAAATAAAATTGATGCAAAAAAAGTAATAAGAATTGAACAAACATTGCCAGCAGATACTCCGTAAAGCAAGAAATATAAGATTTTCTCTTAAGATAGTTTTATTTCGTTTTAAAAATAAAAGAGAGAATGGTTGAAATAATCGAGAGAACTATTGCTCCAATGAGTGCAGCAAAAAAAGAATCAATTATAAAACCAGATACCCATAGTGAAGTAATCCAAAGCATCAGACCGTTGATCAGTAATGTGAAAAGACCCAAGGTTATAACATTGATAGGAAGAGTAATAATCAACATTATTGGTCGGATAACCATATTTACAAGTCCAAGAATAAGAGCTGCCCAAATAGCAGATGAAAAAGAATAAAGATGAATCCCTTTTATAATATTTGCAGTAATAATAAGAGCAAGAGCATTAATAAGAAGTTTAATAACGAGTGACATAAGTTATATTATAACAATTTCAATCTTTTACAGACTGTTTCAAGTTCTTCTTTTGTCGGTTCGACTAAAAACGTGTTATCCGGAAAAACAACAACGGGTATGGATTTTCCGCCACTCAGTTTTTCTGCCTCATCAACTTTTTCCGGTTCTTCCTCAACGTTGATATATTCAATTACAATATGATGTTGTTCAAAAAAGTGTTTAGCCAATCTGCAATCTGGACACCAATCTGCTCCATAGAGTGTTATTGTTGAATTGCGATCATTCATATTCTTATTATATACTGAAAAAATATAGATTTACAAAATAGTTTTAACAGACTAAAGCAATAAAAAAACACTATCCGTTTTTTTTCCTTCGATTGCTCTCAGGATAAACCTTCGACTTCTCTTGAGAATCAATTCTTTCGATTAGCTTTAGGCAGGTTATTTACATAACCTGTTTTGGCAGATAGTGTTTTTCGTTTAGTAGTCTCGTCTAAAATCTCTTCTTCCACCGTGATCTCCGCCTCCTGTTCTTGGTCTTTCTTCTCGAGGTCGAGCGACGTTAACAACGATCTTTCTGTTCTCGACTTCTTTTTCTGCCATTTCAGCAACTGCACGTTCTGCATCTGCTTCATTAGCAAAAGTTACGAAACCGAAACCTTTTGATCTGCTTGAAAAACGATCGATGATTACGATTGCTTCAACTATCTCTCCAAATTGAGAAAATAATTCTTTTAAAGAATCGTTATTCATTGACCATGGTAAGTTACCAACAAATAGTTTCTTTTTGTCCATTATATTTTCACCCCCTTTCTTTTAGCTTTCATATAATACGGTTTTCATGAATAAAATATATTTATGTATGTGAATTTAACACGAAAAAGCAAGAATTCGATAATGAATATAAATGCAGTTTCAATTTATCTTTTAGAACTTTCAAAATTAACTAATCTAACATCTAACAGATTATATTATATCACTTTATTTTGTAAAGTCAAAAATCTCTATTTAGATGTACTTTAATTTGTTATTTCTTTTTACCTTTTTTTGTTGTTTTTTTTTGCGACAACTTTTCTTTTAACTGTTTTTTTCTTGACACTTTTTTTAACAGTTACCTTTTTTTTCAAGACCTTTTTTTTCTTAGCCATAAAATAAAATTAATGAGTAATACTTAAAATTAACAGGAAATTTATACGATGTCAAATGATAACTTTGTTTTTTAAGAATTAAAAAATAATCAATTCTTCTTCTGCTCTTGTAACTGCCGTATATAACCAACGTTTCCATTGTTCATCAGTCGTTCGGTTAAACCGTTCTTCGAATAAAACAACTTTTTTTGCCTGACTACCCTGAGCTTTGTGTACGGTAAGTGCGTATCCGAAGTCAAACAAATCGCCCTTCATAATCTGCGATCGCTTATCCGTAAAATTAAGTCCTGTTTTATGGCCAAATTGTTTTGCAGAAATAAGACCGTGATATTGATTTTTTTCATCATCGAGTAATATATCAGCCTCATACCAATCATCATCATATTTATTAATTTCAATAATTGTTCCGAGCATCCCGTTAAAAATATGAGTAATGTGATTGTTTCGTAGACAAATAACCCGGTCTCCATTTTGAGGGGACAGAGATTCAAAACCCAACGAATTCCTAATAAAAGAATTTAATTTTTGACGGGTATGATTAAAGCCGCACAATATGAGAGACTGATTATTACTTTTTGCAAGAGTTTCTTGGATTATATTTTGTGTTTCACTATCGTTTTTATCATATTTAATAACGTAATCAGAATAAATACCCGATCGAATAAAACCGTGTTCTCTTGCCTGAATCGATAAACCAATTATCGGATTATCACGGGCTTGGCGATGAATATGATGAAGAAGAATGTGTGGTTTTTGCATAAGATTGAAGTTCCCTTGAATGGGGGGAAGTTGACCATGATCGCCGACAACAATGATGGGAATTTTATAAGACAGCAAGTGATTCCATATCTGCTCATCGACCATTGATCCTTCGTCAATTACAATCAGATTTCTGTCAATTTTATCTTTTTGTTTCCACCCGATTATTTCTTCTTTTTCGTTGACGATTGGTGAGTAGATGAGGGAGTGAATTGTTCCGATAGTATCTTGTTTAAGAATTGCGTTTTTTTCAATCAATTTATTTTGAAGTACGCGTGAAGCTTTTCCCGTATAACTTGCAAAACCAATTTTTAATGATTTATTTTTGACTGATAATTTGTTTCTGAGAATTCCGATAAGAGTAGTTTTTCCTGTTCCTGCATATCCTCCCAAGCTAATGTATTGTTGTGTATCGGTTTTGTTTCTAAACCAGTACATGATTTTTGAAACTGCTTCTTTTTGATCGATTGATAGAGATGGCATGGTGTGCTACGGTTTTAACAAGTGGATTATCTGAGATCCTCCTAAAGAAAGAAGAAGTGAGCCTGATAAATTAGTGAAAGCAGTTGTCCATAAGTAAAGCAATAACGGGACGTGATACATACCGGCCATAACGCTAATAAGTTTTCCACCATATCCGGGAATAAGTCTTCCTAAAATAAGAAACCAAGCAGAGGAAACAGGGAGTTTATTAATACCGAAAGGAAGTTTTTTTTTGGACATTTTAAAATTAGTTATTTTTGCAACTCGTGTGCCGAAATAATATTCAATAAGCGCAGCAAGATTATTTCCCGTCCAACTGATAAGTATTCCGAAAATAGGTCCGAACAAAGCCCCTGATACAATTGTCAGCGGATCTGTAGTAATTGGCGTAAGAGCAAATAATCCGTATAAAATAATCGTGACAAGCGGAGCAGCAATTCCTGATTTTTTAATAAGAATTTCCACGTCATGTAGATTTTTTGCGACAAAATAAATAAGAATAATTGAAAAAATCAGACCGATACTCATCCATAATTTTTCATTTTTTTTTGGAAGCATGTGTTTATTATATATGACTTTCTTAGTATAATAATGGTTATACGAAACATATACTTATAATTTCTATTTTGAGTTTTTGTTTTATTTTTGGTATCTTTTTTATTCTTCTTAAAAATACTTTTGCCTACCAACAAACTGAAAGCACCTGTTATTCCCAATGTCTGGCGTATAAATTTGTTTGGCAAGGGACCTATTGTTATGATGTTTTTGCAGATAATTGCACGGAAGAAAACGGAAATACGATCATAAAAACGATAAAATTCCTGAAAACTATTTATGATGTGGTCAAAAGTGGTGATAATATTGATATTCCCTTTAAGGCTTTATTTGTTTGCAAACCATTGATTGAAAATTGTATTGTGCCTAATCAGCAAAGCTGTGACCAAACCTGTCAAACAGATAAGAATGCGTATGCTCCGGATCTTTCGGTCGGACACCCGGATAGCAGTTTTCACGGTGTTTTCTACGACGAGGAAAACAAACAGCTTTATTTTAAGCTTGTTAATAATGGTATGGGTTATGCTTGGGATATTGATATTAAAGCAACTTCCGGTCACACACCGAATAGAGATGGGGTTATATCGAATAATCAGCAGTTAATTAATGAAAAGGTCGAACATTTAATTTATTTAGGAGCGAGAAATGGTCCGCCAAAGTCATTTTCGGACAGTGTCGGAGATTTTCTCATCGAAGAATCTTTAAACGGACGGTATTTACACGATTTTAAAAGTTGGGTGGTGTCCAGTTTGGATTTACATTCTGACTCAAAAAATTATAATGTTCCCAATTATTGGATAAAAGCAGTTCCTTTTACCCCTAAAACCGGTGAACTTAATCGTATAACTTTCCAAGCCGATTCCAATCAGATAATTCCGGAAGTAAGGGAACAGAACAATACGTTTATCTTAGATATTGACTTGCGACCGACTCCTGCTCGGTACAGTATTGAAACATTTACCCATCAGATTGTCGAATCTACTTTAAATTCTTTTTTAATTAACTTTCAGGTAAAAAATACTGGTGAGGAAAGCGGTTTGGCAACAATTAAAATTTATAACGGGAAATATCAAGAAGGAAAGACGCCTATTTTTGAGACGCAGGAGTCTATTACAGGAGAAAGCGATAAAACGATTGAAACAACAATTAATAATGATCTATCTTCCGAATCAAATCCGTATTGCGGCAAATATAAAGAATATACGATTGTAATTATTGATGAAGAGGGAAATAAAATGGAAAGAAGTTTTTCCTTGCCGATATATCTTGGTTCAGTTAACGGACGGGTTGAAGATCTTTTCGGCAAACCGGTAGTTGGAGCGACTGTCAAAGCTGCAACCGGGGAAGAAACGCAAAGCGGTAAAAATGGACTCTATCACCTTAAAGGTCTTATTGCGCTGGGGACTATAACGATAACGGTTACTCATCCGGAATTTTCCAAACCGACCTCCCAGGAGGTTGAGTTTAAGTATGGTAATGAATTTGACGCATGCAAGGAAGGAAATCTCCTTTTTCATTCGGTTAACTTTGTTCTTAAAGATACAGACGTATTGTTCACAGTTTATATTAAAGACACCTTCGGAAATCCGGTAACTGCCAATGTTCTGGCGGCAAATTCTGATTGGCGGTTTAATGAAATAATAAACGGTAGTGGTCCGCTGCCTGGGATGCAACCCGGAAAATATATGTTTACGATTTCGGCTCCCGGTTATAAAACCATCAGTCAGAATATCAATGCCGTTCCTAATAACCAGCACTTGGAATTTACATTGGAAAAATTGCTTGGCCGTCCTGATGATACAGGATTACGTCTTATAACGCCAAAATTGTTATGGAAAAAAACGCTTGGACAAAGCGAGAGAATCATCAGCAATATGAGCGATTCGAAAAATGGAAAACTGTTGGTTGCATATGTTGTTGATAATAAATCAAAAAAAAGCAATTTATTTTTTCTTGATCCGATGACAGGAAAACAAATAAAAGAGACACCTGCTCCGTATGCATTAGGTTATGAGGGTAAAGTTGGACTCGATAGTTCCTATGACGGTGGAACGGTTGGGTTAAATACAAGCCATGGACTAGCAAAAGAGAATGAAAGAATTATGAAACTATTTAATTCATCAGGGAATGAAATCGGGTCAATAACACTGAGTAAAGGGGAGGGAGGGTGGGTGACTTTTATGGATGTATCGCCTGACGGCTTTTATCTTTGTCCCGGCGGTTTGTTTAATAAAGGTTTACATAAATATACCCGATATGAAACAGAAGGGAAAATGGACTATAAAAAGGGAAGCAGACAGACCGCAAATTGCGGATATTTCTTTTTAAGAAATAACAATATTATTGTTTCTTGCGAGGGAAAACAGGAGGGTTATTGTGAAGAAACCTTGGCAAACCAACAGGTTCGGGTAATTGGCGATATAGATGAAGGCGTGAGTTTAGGTTCAACTATTTTTGATTCGGCTCTTGATAGCAAAATCATAGTTGTCCGTACGTATAAAAAGCTTTATTACTTTGGGTCATCTTCTTGGAAAAAAGAATTAAAAAGCGACAATATGTATAAAAGCGTAGCTGTGAGTCCGGGAGGAATGTATACGATTGTGTCTGAAGGTAGTGGAGCTCATCCAAGATTAAAAATTTTTGGTAATACCGGCGGGGATAAAACTCCGGATTTTCCGTATAAAAATGTTAAGTTTGTTTTTGCCAACGACAAAGGGTTGTTTTTCGCCCAGGTTGTTTTGAATAGGCTTGAATTTTACCAGGTTGGTGAATATCAAACCGATTACAATCCTCAAACTCAGGCATCACCAACACCTGAGATCTTAACCAGCGGTTTATATCATTTCGCGAACGGTCGTTTTGATCCGACGGGCGCTATAAGATTTGAAAATCTAATAGCAGGTGATATATATATGGCCGGTCGCAATATCAGTTTTGATATGGAAGAAACAAATAGTATATTACATATTTTAAATGGAACTATATTCTCCGTTAATCAAAATCATCACCCGATTCTTCTCAAAGGTCAGCTAACAGCTGAATTTAATTCACCAAAAACGGTTTATGCAATTAAGTTTGACCGTTTCAGTATGGATCTATTTAAGACAAAACTGAGTCAGTTTATTGTCGGGTCATTGTCAGAAGATGAATATTTTATTGTCCAAAATGTTCACACAAAATTTATAGTTTTAAATGAACCGAACAAAATTAATGTAGCAGTTGAAGATGGACAGGTAAAAGTGACTGCCGACAAAACAATTAAAACCATCAATTCCGGCAAACAGATTACCATTGATGCAAAAAATAATATAAAAGAATCGATGTATATCAGTTTAAAGATATACTCAATTATTATGGGCGTCTTGTTTTTAATAGGAAGTATGGTTTTGTTTAAGTACCGAAAAACAAAGATTGGAAGAATGATAATAAAAATTTTTAAAAAAGGAGTAACTATATTTTATAGAACCTTAAAGTTTGTTGTAATGTGGAGTTTAAAAATAATAAATAAAGTTATGCCAATTATTTGGCGGGGGATAAAAATAGGTTACCGAAGTTTGATTAATTTAATCAGAAAGGTAAATAAAAAGAAAAAATAAATTATGAAAAAAATCATTATTGGTATTATTTTTGGAATCATCTTTTGTATCGCGTTAGCAATTCTTCGAGGTAGGGAAGATTATTGGATCTGCAAAAGTGGTCAATGGTTTGCGCATGGAAAACCCTCATACCCAAAGCCAATTGTTTCTTGTGCAGGAAAAATAAAACTTCCTCGTAATAAAGATGATTGTTTAAAAAAAGGAGGGGTTTGGAAGAAATTAGGGCCGGATCCATTTGAAACGTGTAATTTCAAAGCAAAAGACCGGGGGAATATTTGTTATGACTCAAGCGAATGTGAAGGAAGTTGCCAAGCCAATCTCACACGCGAAGAACTGAGTGAAGGGATGAGGGGAAAATCATGGATAAGATATGGACAATGCTCGGTATGGGTAGTTGAGTTAGGATGTCAGGGAATAGTGAGAGACGGAAAAGCTTCGGTAATCTGTATTGACTAAGGTCCGGTTCCAATACCTCCGATCATCCATTTACCGTTAATTTTTTCAATCTGTATCCAGCGAATATTTTCTCCATCATCCCATCCGTAATTGGGCATTGGTTGTGCTGAAGCTGCTTCTGGTTTCATTTCAACTTGAAGGGTTATTTTATAGCTGTGTATATTCTCTGTCCAGTCAGACTGCATGGATGGTTCAACGGAAATGATTTTCATTGATTTAAAAGCGTTAAATTGTACAGCCCATGCCTGTTTTATACTATCATTGTTGGTATTTATTGGAGTCATCATCATAACTGCATCAGACGGCCGGTGTTCTCCGATAATCTCAAAAAAAGACCGCACAATATCGGTTTCTTGCGGAAGAGGTACAGTATTATTTTTATTTTCAGTTGGAGTGACTAATGATGTTTTAAAATCTCCTTTGAGAATTCGATTGGAAACAGCTGAGGCAAAGTTAATTATTTCCTCTTCAGATGCAGCTTTTGTAGAAGAGCGGTCTACAGCTAAAAATAAATTCGGATTTAAAATAAGTACAGTGTTATTAATCAGTCCGTTTTCCTGTTGGACAATAAAATGATCCATCTGGATTTTTTCATTTGTTGTAATTGTTCTTCCAAGAGTAATTTGTCCTTTTTTCTGATTTTCTGCGCTGAGATTATTTAAACGAAGTGTCACGAAATTTGTATTATCAAAATAATACTGACATACATGCGTTCCGGAGGAATTTAATCTTTCAGTTTTTGTAATTGGTTTGTTGAGAACCGAACCAGTCCATTCTTTTGGAAATTCGGTACAAATATCTTCGCCGATACTTAATCCTTTGTTTTCAGTAATTGATATGGTGGGGTTAAGGAGCGAAGTGATTTTTTTTGTTTTTTTATTATTTAATAAAAAAACAATCACAACAGTTATAAGAATAATTGCTCCGAAAAATAGTATTTGTCTATTCTTCATAAATGTAACAATATTATACAACATTAGAGAACACGATTCGCAATTTCAAATACTTTATGTTTTGAAGTTAAACCGGATTTGAGAAGTATTGTTGACAAAGATATGTCAAAATATGAAGCCAAAAGTCTCATGATTGCATTATTAGCCCTACCCTTTACCGGAAGTTCTTTTGTCCACACGATAAAATGCAAATCATCAACCTTTTCAACCTTATTTTCTTTTTTTCGTGATTTTACTGTGACAAAAATATGCATGGAATTAATTTAAGTATGTATTAATATTCTCAAGATGTTCTTCATATGTTTCTGCACAGTGAATTTTACCGTTTCCATCATGAAGATAAAAAAGACAGGGAGTTTCTTCCGGATAAAGAACCGCTTCGATATAATCGATGTTGGGGCTGCAAATTGGGGTAGGAGGTAAGCCCTTATACAAATATGAATTATAAGGAGAATCGTTTTGTTTTTCATCAATATCTATTGATCCCCACCATTTTCCTTCTTTATTTTTTCCCAATGTATATTGCATCGTTGCATCAATTTGAAGAGGCATACCGATATTTAACCTGTTCCAAATTATACCTGAAATTAATTTCATATCTTCTTTTCCTGCTGCTTCCCGTGCAATGAGTGATGCGATTTTGAGTCCTGTTGTCCACCTGATATTTCCCGTAACATATTTATCTGCAAGCGGAGCAAATTTTTCATTAAATCGGTTTATAAGCCGCTGGGCAATTTGTTGCCCGGATTCATCAACAGGGATAAGATAGGTATCGGGATAATACACCCCCTCAAAATATTCCGGTTTTGTATTTGTATCTTGCGTATTCCATTTATTTAATTTTTCATCGTTCCAGCTTAAATAATGAGCAAGGATTTCCCCGATTTGTTCTTTACGTAAACAGCTTGTCATGGTAATCCATACCATATCAGGATTCCCCGTTATTTTTTGAAGAATAGTCCAAGCAGACATACTTTGATTTAAATAAAATCCTCCGGGCTTGATTTTATTAAGGGGAGTAAATATATTTTGGAGAAACTCAAAAGCAGACGCATTTTTAATAAGTTTTTTTTCTTTTAATTTGCTTACTATATTAAATTCATCTTGATTTTGTGGTACGACAATTACTTGTATTTCTTTGGAAAAACTAACAGGACCAAAGAAATACCAAAAAATACATAACAATATCAAAAAGAAAAATAGTGAGAATGTTAATTTATTTTTCATTATATTATTATAATATTTTTAATGTTGCCAGACTGCATATCCTTGAGACCGCAGTGATTCTGCCAGTTTTTTTTCCCTGATCATCGCATTATTTTTGTTCATAATCGGATTATAGGAATAAAACAAATCCGGACGTAAACGCAAACCGTAAGCACCGGGATAATAGCTGCCTTTTGTGTGGCCTCCTGCCCGTACGAATGCTCTTAATTTTTGTGTTCCGTCACATATACATACATATCCATCAACACCTTTTTTTATATGAAGTTGGTGTTGTTTAAATCGACAAGCGCATGTGTGGGAAGTTGAACCAACATACAGACAATCCATATTATTTTTATGGAGAGGGTTTAATTTCATAAATTTTTTGTTTTTTGTAAGTTCATAATCAAGCTCGATCACATATAAATGATATTTTGTGCACCGAAGATTAAGAGTACATTTGGAACAATGAAGTGAACCTTTCATTTTGCAATGATGGCAGAACAGAAGGAGATTGTCAAGAAATAATAATAAAAATAAAAATCGATATTGGATTTATTTTATATCAAGCGCTCTCTCGACTTTTTCAAATAGGACGACATTTGGTTTTTCATTTTTAATATAGTTGAGATCCAATGGATTAATATTTAAAATTAACTTAACTTCTCGGAAATTTTCTTTTAGAAATTGTACTGTTGACCAGGAGTTTTTAGGATCGAAGAAAGAGTCATAATAAATGATAATTTTATCTAGTTTATTTGTATTGGTGATAGAGGATGTATCAAGATTAAACTGTGTTTCGAAATCGGAATATAGTGATTTTTGAATTACAATATTAGCAAGATCCCCCCCCTTTTTTGGAATAAGAGAAATTGTGTTATTTTTTATTTTTGCTGCAGAAATTTGAGGATATTTAACTGCAATATTTTCAATAATATTTCGGTATGCTAAATAACTTCCATATCGATTCCAATGGGAGTCTGTTTTGTAGTAAACGGGGTATTTTTTTTCTTGATTAAATAGGGAGAGCAATGTTGTTTCTCCTCGTTTTTTTAATTTTGTTGTTTTGACATTTCGGTTTGATTGTACAGGTAATTTATTCGGATAAACAGAATTTTTATCAGGAATTAACATTTCTAAATAATAAATATTCATCGTATTGAGTTGTTTTGTAATAAATTCTTGTTTTATTTTTATTTCTACTAATTCTTGATTTGTATATTGAGCGGGTTCATTAATACTGCCTAAACCGTTATCTAGAAATAACCATCCGTCTTGTCCGATAATTATCCCGTCAACATATTGTTTTGATAAGAGTTTTATTTTAATATAACTATTGGCTTGAATTAAAAACGGACGAAAACCAAAATTATCATTAAAAAAGTTTTCAAACAAAGAGGGGAATTCTTTTATGTTATTTAAATTAAATTTTGGTTGTTGTGACAAATAGCGATTTTCATTTATATATGGTTCTTTTACCATATGAAACTGTTGTTGAATAATCGGTAATAAAAGAAGGATAAAAAATAGTAGTAAAAAGAGCTTTTTCATTTTAAAAACGGAAATAAATGAATGGTTTATAGGTATTGTTAACCAAAAATATAATACTGATGAAAAAAATACTTAAAAGCGCGATCATCTCTATACTTTTCGCATACATGTATATTTTTTTGTATTGGTAAAAAAATTTCTTAATAAAAGGATAAATGGGCGTCGAAAAAACAATACCAATAATAAGCGCAAGTTTTAAGTCGTTACTCAGTAATTGATTAATGGTAAAAAACGATGTTCCAGTTGATCCTTGTCCTATCAAGGCTTTTGTATAATAACTGACCTGATATAAGCTTGATGAACGGAAAAGTACCCATCCATACATAATAATTGTTAGAGTAAGTACATGTTGAAATACCCTTGGCATTTTTTGCAGAATTTTTCCAATTGGTGAATGTTCTATAATTAAAAAGAAAGCATAATAAATTCCCCATAAGGCAAATATCCAGTTAGCTCCATGCCAGATTCCGCATAGGGTAAAGACAATCAAAATATTTACATATGTTTTAATTTTTCCATTTCTGCTTCCTCCAAGGGGAATAAAGAGATAGTCCCGAAACCAATTAGATAATGATATATGCCACCTGGTCCAGAACTCTTGGATAGATCGGGAGATGTATGGATAATTGAAATTTTCAAGAAACTGGAATCCAAAAACTTTAGCAAGTCCGATTGCCATATCAGAATAGGCAGAAAAATCGAAATAAATCTGAAGAGTGTAAGATATAATTCCTAACCAAGCAAAGTCGGTTGACAAATGAGAGGATGATAAGGTAAATACTCGGTCAGCTGCCAGTCCAAGTATGTTTGCAATTAACACTTTTTTACCCAGTCCATAGATAAATCTTTTTGTTCCCTCGTAAACCCACTCTGTTTTAAATATTCGTTTTGTGAGTTGAGATGCAATATCGCGATATCTTACAATCGGTCCGGCAATCATTTGAGGAAAAAATAACATATATAGTGAAAAATTTGTAAGAGATTTTGTTGGAAGAGCAGTGCCCCTATATACATCAAGACAATATGAGATTGCGTGAAAGACAAAAAATGATATTCCCAAGAGAAGGTGTTTTGATGTTACTAAAATGTGACCGCCAACAAAATTACCAAAGAAAAAGTAAAAATATTTAAAATAAAATAAAACCCCGATATTTATACTTAATATAAGTATGAGAATTAAGCGATTTCGTGAAACATGTTTAACTAACCAATAATTAACGAGAATAAGTCCAATCACAATTATTGTATAGTGTTTTTCACTCCAGAAATAAAAAATTATGCTTCCGATAAGCAGTATTATGTTGCCAGTTTGTTTACGTAATAATAAATATGCCAAAAGCGTGAAAGGAAGAAAGAGAAAAATAAAGATGAGAGAACTAAAAATCATATGTTTTATTTTTCATAGAACTTTCTGCTTATTTTATCATTTCTTGATGGAATATATTCATATGGAGACTCATTTTTTATTTTTGATTTATTCAGCTTTCTTTAAGAATTGGAAGATATCCTAGTATTATGAAATGCAAAATAAACTTTGTATTTCATAAAAAAGAAAATAAGGGACGGGGACGGGGCAATAACAGGGGGTTGCTACAGACCCGTTAAAAAAGTCAGGTATATAAACACGATAACACCAACATTTTTTGAATATTGTTGTTACAAAACTTGAGTTTTTTTGCTCAGAGCATTACAAAACATATGCTCTGGGTTTTTTTATGGAGCTTTATTTATTTCACCAGTAAGGCATTGTTTCTTTAAATATCTTTTTCTGAGATTAATCATAAGAACACTCGTACTATTGATAAGAAATATATAAATAGGAAAAATAAGACTCCCGTATGAATAGTTTTTTATAGATAAAATATTAAAAGTACTTGCAAGAACATCAGACATATAGAATTTCCATTCTTCTGTGTGCGGAAGCTTCCATGTCTTTATTAAGGTTGGGAAAAAAGCAATGAGATCGGTGACAATAGACATTGTTAGACCAAGAACCGGATTACTGGTTGTCTGCCAGATAACTAATGAAAACATAGCCATAATAAATACCACTAAATCCATTCTGCTTTTTCCGCCGATGCCTCTTTTTAAAGAAAGAATAAATATTATTGCGCTGCCAAAAAGTTGTGTTCCCGCGATGTAGATTCCATTTTTATCGTTTTGAGCAAAAAGCGTTCCGACAAACAAGAGAGAAATTAAAAAAATAAGTAGTCTTGTCATTCTTTGCGGATGGAAATCGCCCTTAAGAATGGAATGGATCCCGATAACAGGCGATGCAATAGCTGCTATTGTTGATATTATTAAAAAAAAATCTTTCAGATTCATTATGAAAATTGTAACACTATTACCGATTAAACAATATTATTATTTTTTTAAAGAATTACTGTATTTAAATCTAAGGCTGTATATTATTTTATTTTAATATTATGTTGTAAGATAAGTAGATAAATGTCGTTAAATAACTGGAAAAAAACTATTCTTACCACAATTGCTACTTTAGGAGTGGTTTATGGCGATATTGGCACATCCCCTTTGTATGCGATTAAAGAAATAAATAACCATATGGGTGTTAACGGTCGTGACCCGAAAATGGTTCTGGGATATATCAGTTTGGTTATTTGGACACTCATCATAGTTGTTACAATAAAATATATTATTTTGGTTTTACAGGCTGATAACAAAGGTGAAGGCGGAGTATTTACGTTATTTGCCTTATTGTCCGGTTTAAGAGCTAAGGGAATTGTAATAGCTTCATTTCTACTCTTATTATCTGTCGGATTCTTACTTGGAGACGGCATTATTACTCCTGCAATTAGCGTAATATCAGCAGTTGAAGGTTTGGGAATTGTTACTATTGCTTTTGAGAAGTATATCGTACCAATAACAGTGGTTATTTTATTGATTTTATTTGTAATTCAAAAAAAAGGTACAACTAAAATCGGTGTTGTGTTTGGACCGATTATTGCTATCTGGTTTTTTTGTTTGAGTTTATTAGGTATTACTCAAATCATAAATCGACCGGATATTATTTTTGCCTTAAATCCAATTCATTCAATCCAATTTATTTTGCATAACGATCCACGACTGCTGCTACTGGTTTTTGGTTCGATTATATTAGTTATTACCGGCGGTGAAGCATTATATGCTGATATGGGTCATTTCGGTAAAAAATATATTCGTTTAAGTTGGTTTGGCTTGGTTTTTCCGGCTTTGATTCTCAACTATCTCGGACAAGGCGCTTTTTTATTAAGCAGTCAACCTCTTATTTATAATAATATTTTTTATAGTATGGTTCCGACTTGGGGATTAATTCCTATGGTAATTTTAGCAACTATGGCTACTGTTATTGCTTCGCAAGCATTGATTACCGGAGCCTTTTCTCTTATTACTCAAGGAATACATTTGGGTTACTTTCCTCACATTGAAATTGTTCACACTCATCAAGAACATGCGGGGCAGATTTATGTTCCATTTGTTAATTATTGTTTACTTATCGGGTGTATTTTTTTGGTAGTTTGGTTTAAAACAAGTTCAAACCTGGCTTCTGCTTATGGTTTAGCAGTCTCATATGTTATGTTTGTTACAACACTGTCAATATTATTAGTAGCAAGACATCGCTGGAAATGGTCACAAATTAAAATATTGCTTATTTTTTTCCCTCTTTTAATAATAGATTTTATTTTTTTAATATCCAACTCGTTCAAGTTTCTTTCCGGGGGTTATATTCCTTTTGTTATCGGTGTCAGTGTTTTTATCATTATGAAAATCTGGCATTGGGGAAAATATGTAACTCATAATAAATATCATAAATATTCATCCATGACGATAAATCAATTAGTTGATTTTAAGCGAAATTCCGTTTCACAAATTCCAAAATCTTTTATTGTTATGACCCCCTATGGACCGATGAAGTCAAGTCACAAGATTGTATTGCTTGCAAAAATTCTTTTGAATCGTTATGGTTTTATTGCAAAGCATTTGACTTTTGTCACCATTGTTTTTCATAATGTTCCCTATATTAAAAAAAACAGGTTTAAAATTATTCATTTTTTTGATCATCCGGATAAAGGCAGTATTACTTCAATCAGGATTAATTATGGCTTTATGGAAAATCCGAGAGTTGAGAAAGATCTATTACATCTGGCTGATAGAAAAGATATTTACATTGATCTGGATAAAAAACAATGGTTTGTCCATATATCAACAATGAGGCTTTTTCTTTTACCAAAAACAAATTTTTTTACTAAATTAAAGTTTTTACTTTATCAGTCAATGTACAAATACAGTATATCGGCTGACCAATATTTTGGTTTAGGTAAAGAAACAAAGCTTTCCATTGAAGTTCTTCCGGTCGTATTGTAACGAAGTTAATTGTTATGGATATTCCTGTTTTTGACTAAACCGAATTGAAGATTAATAATTTACCATTTCCAAAGACATTGTGTCTAAGTTTATTTTCAATAACTCTTGATTATTTGACGCTATTACTTTTAAAGTTGGTCCATCTGCTACATACTTTGAGTTATAGATTTGATCAATAATCTCAATGTCTTTATCTGTAGCAATATGTGACAGTTCAGGGCGGGTATCAGTCAGATTCATTGTATTTCCTGTATTTATATCAATTAAATTTACAAGCAGGGCGTCAGACATTTTGCGCGGATGTATTCTGTCAGGACCCTCATAATCACTCGAGATTATCACGGCGTATTTTTCATCTTTTGTAATATAAACCTTACCTGCCGGAGAATATTTTCCTTTTTGTTGAATTGAATGAATTTTTTCAGGAAGCCCGTGTTTTGACAAAGTAAATATTGCATTTTCTGAAAATAAATAACGTTTATTATTGACTATATCAGAGAAACTGGAGTAATAAGGAAGATCCAGTCCAAAATCTTTTGCAGACTTATTAATCCGGGAAGCGAGATATGCTTTTTCAACAGAAGGAGTCCACGCATTATTTTTTTCATCATATATAGTAATGTTATCGCAGTTTTCCCCAAGTACCTTTACTTGATTATTTTCAACTATTATGAAGTTAGGTGCGCCGCAGGTATTTTCTAAGCCATCTTTAGTTTTTAAAAAATTAAGCGACTCGGGTCTATATAATTCCGGTTTGTCAGTAACAGTATTTAGTTTAAATACACCTTGCCATGAGCTACCCCAAAGTGTTTTTCCATGGCTGGCGAGTTCAATATTTGTTAAATTCCATCCGGTTAAGTCAACCGCCCCATATGTTTTTTCAATTTCCTGACTATCTAAATTAACTTTAAAAATTGTTGAAGGATCATCTGATGAATAACCATTACAGCCAATATACAGGTAGTTATCAATAACAGCTGAAGAATATGCACATGAAAGGGGTTTGGTGTTTATTCGCAATGTTTTTTTACTGATAGAATCGTATTCAATTATTTTGTTTACCCCCATGATAATTAATGATTTTTTATATGGGTAAACGCCTCTGACATCATAAAAATTCGGCAGATCATCATTTTTAAGGGTTTCGAAATTTGATATTTCCGGAGTAAAAGCCAATTCATTTTCTCTATTGTATTGTTTGGGTTCTGCAATTTTTTCACTCTTAAATGAAATATTATCTTGGAGTGATTGTTTGTTTAATATTGCCATATATTTCATTCCTAAAATAAAACTCACCAGAGGAAGAGTAATAAATATAATCATTGCAAGCAGTTTAGAAAATGGAGTGACTGTTGTCGCCCATTTGGGAAGTCTCATATTGGTCTAAATATATCACATCTCAGAGTTGGTAAATAGCCTTTTGAATAAAGAATCAAGATAAGAACTTAATCGATTAATACCCCGGTACAAAAACCAAGAAACGAGGGAAAATGCATAAAAAATTATATTTATTGTCAACATTTGCGGTTGTCTTATAGTGGCAATAAAATGAAGTGTTGTCAATATGGCAAAGAATAAAATGTTTGGATTTACGATTTTTTTTGGTCTGAATAATTTATCGATTATTATCGATATGAAAAATATTATCAAAGACCAAAAGGTAAAAATTGAAAGAATATCATTTATACCGTATGTTGAGGATAAATTGCCCCAGTTTTTTTGAAAGGGTGTATATGTAATTAACATAATTATTATTTTTTCAAAGCCGCTATTGGTTACAGACATTAAAAAAACGGTTAAAAAATCACAAACAAGAAACGTGAGAAAAAGAGAAGAAATATATCTAAAAACCGACGAAACAGTTTGTATGAGTATGAAAGAAAGTGGATTGTTCCTATTCATTATTTTATTAATGGAATCTTTATTAAGATTTACATAGTCATTTAAAAGTATATATGAAAAAGAGGGGAAGATATTAAGAATAAGGGCAAATAAAAATATTGAATGATGAAATTTTTCTTGTCGTAAAGAAGCCACTAAACATATCAAACTTGAGTAATCATAATAAAAGTGGTTTGCCGAAGTGCTGCGGGATGAGGATTCTCTCCATAGATTTGATATCTGCAGCAATATTTCGAGTCATTAAATATTGTATAATAGAGTACAAAACAGGTTATGAATAATACATATAATTGGTACTCAACGCTTATTAAGCCTATATGGTCACCTCCGTCTTGGCTTTTTGGACCTGTGTGGACCTTTCTTTATGTTCTGATCGCTGTTTCTTTTGGCAAAGTATTTTTAATGGGTTGGAAAAAAGAAATTCCTTTTATTGTTATTTTGCCTTTTATTCTTAATCTTATTTTTAACTTTGCCTTTACTCCGTTGCAATTCGGGTTAAAGAATAATCTATTAGCAGCGATTGATATTCTTTTTGTTTTGGGTACTCTTATCTGGTTGATGGTTTCTATTTATCCCTATTCCAAGTGGATTACGTATATTCAAATTCCCTATTTGCTCTGGGTTTCTTTCGCAAGTATCTTGCAACTAACTATTACCTATTTAAATAAATAATATGTTTTTAAAACTTTATTTTATTGCGTTTGCAGTATTTTTGGCAATCGATATGGTTTGGTTAACCTTGGTCGCCAAGAATTTTTATGCAAAATATATTGGATATTTAATGGCTAAAAACCCCATTCTTTGGGCAGCATTAGTTTTTTATCTTATTTTTATTACGGGTCTCATATTTTTTGTAATTACTCCAGCACTTGATAAAAAAATGTGGACTCATGCGCTTTTAGCAGGTTTATTCTTCGGTCTTGTTACCTATGCAACATATGATCTCACCAATCTTGCAACAGTTAAGGATTGGCCGCTCATTGTCACAATAGTTGACCTTATATGGGGAATGTTTGTGTCTGCTACGGTTTCTGTTGTTACCTACTTTTTAGCTCTTAAGTTCGGATTATGAACTATTATTTTGTTCTTGCTATAACCCTATTATTTTACATGACTTGTTGGTTTATCCTTTCGATAGTAAAAAAAAGAAATGATATTGCCGACATAGCCTGGGGACTGGGATTTGTACTCATGGCTTGGTTCTCCTTTTATTTATCAGGTTATTCTTTCAAAGCATTTTTGGTCAACGGTTTGGTAACTGTTTGGGGATTACGTCTTGCTTTACATATTTACAACCGCAATAAAAACAAATCTGAAGATTCACGATATCTTGAATGGAGAAAAACCTGGAAGAATTTTTATCTGAGAAGTTTTTTTCAAGTTTTTTTACTGCAAGGAATATTTCTTTATTTAATATCACTTCCTGTACTATTTATTAATCACTCAGTTTCAAATGCTTTTGGAATTATTGACATTGTTGGATTACTTGTTTGGGGACTGGGTTTTTATTTTGAAAGTACAGGGGACAGACAATTAAAAGAATTTATTTCAAATCCCAAAAATAAAGGTAAATTAATGGATAGAGGGCTTTGGCAATATTCACGTCATCCCAATTATTTTGGGGAGGTAACTCAATGGTGGGGAATATTTATATTCACACTTTCTCTTTCGGGTCCATTTATTACAATCCTCGGGCCTTTAACAATCACGATACTGATACTTTTTGTTTCTGGTATTCCGCTCCTTGAAAAAAAATATGCAGGGAGACCTGATTTTGAACGCTACAAAAAAAGAACAAGTATATTTTTCCCATTGCCCCCGAAACGCCATGAAGATAAAGACAGTGATCGTTAATGACAAAATGCAACAGAAGTATGCTTATACGTTGACCGAACCAACAGGTAAACATTTTGATCTCAGATTTAAACCGGAACTGACTCCAAAAGAAATGTTAGAACTCGGTATTTTTGGTGGCAAGTATTTAACTGATTGCACTGACGAGTTTCCGAAAAGTTGGTTTATCGGAGCTAAGCTTTCTCCAAAACTATCCAATCCTGAGCTTAATTATTTCGGTGTACCTGCCAGCCAATCACTCACAGAATGGCGTCGTAAAGAATGGATTCATCCCGATGATCCGCGCGGTTGGTTTCAATGGTATTGCAGGTATCATATGGGCAGACGACATGAAGATGATGAGCGACAAATTAAGCGATGGTTGGCGATGAAACGTCATCTCAGTCAGATTAAAAATAACTGTATGCCGTATGATGAAACCTGTCGCAGAAAACAACGTCAAGCTCTCTTGCATTGGGCGTATGATAGCCGAAAAATATATATTCATTCAATCGCGAGGGTAGACCTGAGACTTCCAAAAAATAAAGTGAGGTCTATCTTGTGTTGTCAATTGAAAAATCCACAAATATACAAATAAATGTCCGGTTTTGAAATTTATATTTTGTAATTATTTTGTGGATATGATGATTTATTATTTGTCATTATCACTCATATATCTGAGAGGGGGGAATACCTCCGTCTACCTTAAACACAGTGATGGTAACGCCTGTCATATGTTTTACCATTGCTGATTGTTCCGGACTCAATCCAATATTGGTCAGAAATCCACCTCCGGGATATTTTGGGAAATGACTTGTTAATGAGTCAACCAATCTTTGTAGGTCATCTCTTCGGTAAGAATCGTTTTTAACATAGGGACGAATTTGTTCTTGAAGTTCTTGTTTTTTTGTTGAAAACGATGCGGATTTATCAGTTGTTCTGCGAAGATAGTATTCGTTTACAATTCGAATAAGATCTGCTTCTGATGCCGGGTCTTTGGCATAATTTTTCAACCAGACAGGTGGGGAAAGAGCAAGGTATCTTTTGATTTCCAGTATCTGAGAATCGGTGAGACCGGCTTGCGTTAGTGATGATTCGTTAAACTTTACTCCACTTGCTTCTGTCACACTTATAAAGCCTCGTGAACCAATTATTAAAACAACTGTTCTTTCAAAGCCTGCTTCCTCTTCGATTGTTCGAAGCGCCATAGTATTATTTATATCGCTATCGCTTGGCCTGCATGAACTATCCGGTTGACGGAGTTCTCTTAAAGGTTCATCTTCACTCCATGGGTGAGTATGAAAAAAAATGTCATCAGTGCTACCGTCAGGATTTGATCTGGATTTTACAAAACTGGTTGTGGCATTACTGAACGCTGCTTTCTCGCCAACAGCATAACCTTTTATGACTATTGTGGAACCCGTATTCGGATTACAAACACCGCCAAATTCATATGGTCTGGCTGATCTTCCTAATTCTGCAATAAAAAAACGATAATCCATACCTTGAGGAATTACTAATTCAACTGTTTGTTCGGGTTGCAATTTTTCGAGAACCGGAATTGTTTGATCCAACCAAGAAGTTTTTTGAAATCCTTCTTTTGGATGTGCTATTCCACTGCTTTGATCGGGCTCTGATGTCAGTACCATATGTATTATTTATACATTAATTTTTGGTAATAACATTAAGATGAATGAATCGGAGAAATTAACAAAAAAACAGGTTGCAAACTATGCTGACAATTTTCTATAAGTATCATTGTTTGATTAATCATCAGTAGATATAGTACTTGTGAAGTAATGGTGAAAATACCGATGCAAATAATACAGAAAAAATATTGATACATTTACTATAAATATTCGAGAGTAACAATAGTCGATACGCACCAAACTTTTTTATTAGTTTTCCACTAAACCAGTAACTAATTGCGGCTCCCAAGCTTGAAAATACTTTAGAAAATCCAACAGCCCACAATAATGGCCACAACTTATTTACAAATGCAGCTCTAAATTGATAGATTGATTCTCCAACTGCATAAATGCTATTTAAACTGAGTAATCTTAATTTTTTATTTGACCATAATCTTATTGCAGTAAGGTGCAAATGTGAATAGATATTTGAACTCGTTTTTTTATGCATCGGTTAAAACTTCATACAGTAATGCCTCATTTTTCCCGCTATACTAAGCTCGTTGCAAACCTTCAAATAACGCACCAATCACAAGAATAAAATAGCTTGTTCCAACTGCGTAAAAATTATTAATAATACACTACAAACTGCCCCCAACATCATAGTTTTCTTCCTTCCGATAAAGTCCGAAAATATTCCTGTTGGCAACTCAAAAACTGCAGAAGAAATCATAATGATGGAAAACAAATTCATTTCCAGCATATAAGATGCGGTTAATTTTACAAAATACAAAACAAGAATTTCTCCATATAAATTAAAGTCAGTAAAGAAATTGAATAATGCCAAGTGGAGTTTTAACTTTTGCTAATTTATAAACGTTAAAGCTATAATAGAGTATCTAAGATTTATGCACGAATTGAATATGCAAATTAAAATATAAGCGTTGTAATAAGATTATTTTTTTTATAATACAATTTATGATAGAAGAAGCCAGAGTTCGTGTGCCAGATCAAGCTCAAAAAACCTTGAAAAAACCGGTCGTTAACACACTATTAAATTGTGCAGGTGAGATAATGGGAAAAGGTTTATTTGGAAAAAAACTTGAAAAAGCATTAGCGTGGAATAGAGCTGAAAATGTTGTTATAAGCTCTGGTATTGCTTATAATTTAAAGAAAGAAAAAAAATATCTCGATATAGGATCAGGTCCAGGTCATATCGGTCAACTTTTACGAAGAATGGGATTTGATATTACAAGTTGTGATCCTTTTGTAAAACCATTTGCATCTGTTCGAAAAGAACAACAATCAGAAGGAAGTTTATCTCTATTATCTGAGGCTCAGCATTTACCATTTAAGATTGATTTTTTTGAAGGGGCAATGGTAAATTTTGTACTACATCATATACCGCCTCAAGACTGGTTAATTGTTTTTGACGAAATTGAGCGGGTGATTAAACCGGGAGGAAGACTCATCCTTATTGAGGATGTTCCTTTGGAAGCGGGTGATCGTGCCACTTCTATTTGGGATAATTGGACGAATGGAGAAATATTCAATCTATTAAAAAATTTAATTTTTCGTGGAAAAGCATCGCAGAATCTTGAAATAAAACAGCCAATTTTGTCACTAATTGCAGCAGGTATGATTTCCGATTTACATTTAACCGATGATCAATGGAAACAGATATTCGAAGAAAAGAAATGGGAATTAGTGGAAAGTAAAGAATTTTTTTCTCACGACCCTGTTACAAAAAAAGATATTCGGCATGAGAAATTCGTACTTAGAATGCCTAATTAGCTCCTTAGATTGTTGCAACAAATGTACTTTCGTACTATTGTTTGAGACAGTAATAAGAATTACGAAACAAAAGAATGATCGATAATAAATTCTGAAACTGTTTTTAGAAGTTGTTCAAGATGTTTTTCATCCGTATATCGGTGATCTGCGCCATTAATAAGTACTAATTTACAATGGGGGATAAGTTTTGATGTTTTAATACTTTGTGAAACCGGTACTGCCTTATCTGCATCTCCATGAACAATAAGTGTTGGAACACGAATTTTAGGCGCTGCTTTATAACCATCATTGTTTTTGAAATCTTCGTAAAATGAATAGTTGAGTTTTAGTTTTCTTCCATCACTGGTTTCATAATATCGAAAACCATTTTTTTCCAATCGTCTAACTCATTACTTGATTTTGTCATAATTTCTTTTTCTTCGTAATTTGAAACAGGAGAAATAAGACCTAATAACAATAAATCTGATGTTTTTGAGGCTGCCATAATACCGGATATTCCGCCAAATGAAGAACCGATGAGACCTATTCTAGTATATCCTTGTTTTTTGAGAAATGAAATTGCCTGCAGGATATCATCAACCGCCTCTGAAATAGTAATGTCTGCAAATGTGCCTTCACTTTCTCCGTGTCCCCATAAATCAAATCGAAAAGCCGAGATACCTTTTGGATTGAGAATATCTTGAAGTTTAGTATATTTGATAGTGTTTTTATTTGAGCTAAATCCATGAACCATAATGATAACTGGTTTATTTTTATCATTAGTTGGATTAGATAAAAGCCCACACAGTTTGTCTCCTTTTGAATTTTGAAAGAAAAGTTTTTTTACCATAAATAAATTATATCAAGAAGGTTTGAACTTTGTTCAAATTTAGGTTGTTATTTGTGGTTAAATTTCAAGTGTTGGCTCTGGTTGTTTATCCTGAGGAACGAAGGGACTATGTCGGAACTTATTACTCTACTTATTAGTTTCAAATATCTAGGTGCAATTAAACTCCTCTGTACACTTAGCAGTTTATGTTAGATTTTTTGATATACTCACTTCATGAATGAAGTCTTATTAAAAATAGAAGATATAGAGCTAAAGACATTCTCTCTAGATGAAGCAAATAAGTTATATCAATTAATTGAGAAAAATAGAGATTATATGGGCGAATGGCTCACTTGGGTTGATAAAACAAAATCGGTTAAAGACGTGGAAAAAATTATGCAAGGGTGGAGTGAAAGAAGAGAAAAAGGTGAAAGAATTCATTTTGGGATTTGGTATCAAGAGAAGTTAATAGGCGTAGTTTCCTTTAATTCAATTGACAAAGATTGTAGAAAAGGATCAATTGGTTATTGGTTGGATAGTGATTACCAAGGAAAAGGTATTATGACTAAATCATGTGAGTGTCTGATAGAATATGGCTTTAGCGATCTAAATCTCCATAGGATTGAGATAAGTTGCGCAACAGGCAACAGAAAGAGCAGAGCCATACCCGAACGATTAGGTTTTACTGAGGAGGGGATATTTAGGGAATCAGAATTAATAAGAGGTGGTAAGCTTGTAGATAATCATCACTACGCTTTACTTGAGCAAGATTGGAAAAAGTGAGCTGAGCTTGTTGGTTAGGACTCAGAGCGTCCTTATCGTATTCAGACAGTTTTAATATATAGGAATTAATCATCAGATGAACTCTGTGCACGGCGTGCGTCAATTCCTTTTTTAACTGCGCTCCTAACCAATTGATAGATTTCTGATTTTGCAGAAAACTGTGTTATACTTTTTTCTACTTCTTCATATAATGAAGCGATCTCTTTTATTTTATTTTCAACATATAAATATCTTTTTGCCGTAAAAATATTTTTTCGTTCTTTTTCAATCATAAGGAATCCTTTTTCTACAAGACTATTTTTGGAAATATTTACCACCTGTCCCCAAGGAGAGGATTCGTCATCGTCCAAAAGATAATAAACAGCTTTTCCTACTTCTGTTTCATTCTTAAAATTATCAAGCACTACTTTTTCTATCCCAGTTATATCTACCCCTGCATCTTTAATTTTTTTCCCAAATATATCCTTACCTGATAAAAAAATCATTTTTTTAACTTCTTTAACCGATAAAACTATATAGCTTTTTTCAGAAAGATTAACTAAAGCAGAAATAATCATTTTGTAGGATAGCGGTTTGATCGATATTTTTTCACCTGTTGGATGAGTGTCATAATTAACAAATCGTGACCGTTCAGATACTGACTTGTCTGCAAAAAGATAGATAACTTCCGAATAAGTGAGATTAGTTTTTTTATCCATAATTGTAATTATACTCCTACACCTTATTTATAGTCTAATCGTGCTAAAGCATGTCGGTTAGGACCCGTTTGATCCTTATCTCCTAGCTAAATGAGACAGTATGACAAATTTTATAAATTGAACTTGTTTTTAATGTTTATTGGTTGGAATTTACTTGGGGAATCAAAGATACTATCAAAAAACTACTACTTGACGGGAGTATTTCTTTGCACTAAAATGAAAATGAATAAATATGTTAAATTTTTCTATTGTTTTTATCATCATTCTTATTGTTATTTTAGTAATATTCATACCAAAAATATTAGTCATCATTGATCAGTATGAAAGAGGAATTGTTTTGACTCTTGGAAAATATTCTCATACTCTCCAACCCGGATTGAACATTCTTATTCCTATAGTTCAACGGGTTATTCGAACCGATATACGTATTACCACTTCCGATATTCCTTCTCAGGAAGTTATAACCAAAGACAATGTTCCTGTCGGTATTAATGCGGTTGTTTATTTTCAGGTAATAAAACCTGAAGACGCTGTTTTAAAAATCCAAGATTATAGTTACGCTATTACTCAATATGCCCAGACGGCTCTTCGAGATGTTATAGGTGGTGTAGAACTTGATACTTTACTTGGTGAAAGGCAAAAATTGGCTGATGAAATTAAAACGATTGTTGATCAGGAAACTACTACTTGGGGAATAGATGTTACTGCTATTAAAATTCAAGATATTGAAATTCCAGCCGATATGAAAAGAGTCATGGCTAAACAGGCGGAAGCAGAGCGAGAAAGAAGGGCAACAATTATTCGTTCACAAGGAGAACTATCTGCTGCAGATAACTTGGATAAAGCTATGACAACGCTTTCTAAAAGTGGCGCTATCTCAATAAGAACGCTTCAAACAATTGAAGCAACGACAGCCAATCCTTCAAATACAGTGATTTTTGCTCTTCCGATTGAAGTACTTGAAGGTTTTAAAAAACTAACCGGTAAGGCTTAATTTATTTAACCTCTTTTAAAAAATCTGTTGCTAACTCACTAGTATTGTTTGATGATTTATAAAACTCTTTCCAAACAATTACAATATTTGCTCCGTTAAAAATTGCCCTTTGAACTTCGCGAATAGAATCACCACCTGCTATTGACAACATGACGTTATAACTGCTGAGTACTTTATTAATCTGTATATAAGGAATAGGTTTATTTTTATTAAATTTTTCTTCGTCTACTCCTCGATGCAAAATAATTACATTTGGTTGTTTTTTTAATTGCCGAAGAATTTTAACAGGATACTCAATATTAATCATATCCAACATGCTATCAATTTCCTCTTTTTGACAACTTTCAACAAAACTGTTGATCGTTTCCAGAGAAGCCTGTCCTAAACAAATCGCTGCCGAAGCTCCTGCTTGCTTAACCATTTGAACTTCCGTTTCCGCACGATCCATGGTCTTCAAATCGGCCACGATATATGGCTTACCAATCAAATCACCCTGAGACCAATAAATAACTAATTGTTTTATGACTTCGGTCCCATATTGTTTGATAAGCGGTGTACCTGCTTCGATGATAATTCTATCGCTTTTCGGCAAAGACTGAATAATGGTATAAGCATCATTCAGATTTGAATTTAAAGCAATCTGGAGATATTTTTTTTTGCGATTAAGAATCATATTAATTGATAATAACAGTTTAATATCGATTGATCAATATCTGTAACAATCTAAATTTTTTTTTGGCTGAGCGTACTGGTCAAGGCCATAACCGTCCTTATACCTCAATAGTAAATTGAATCTTCTCCAGGCTTTTATCCTGTCTTACCCCTCGAAGTCCGAAGGACGAAGTGGGGGAGTTAAATCGAAGGAAATTGAGACTAAATAAAACAGTTTAAAAAAGAAGAATTTTATTTTTTCTTTAATACTTCTCTTGGCATTGCTCCCTTAGCCGGTCCAACATATCCTGCCTTTTCAAGTTCGTCCAATAGTCGGGCAGCACGAGAATATCCCATTTTGAATTTTCTCTGTATGAATGAAGCAGATATCTGTTCAAATTGTAAAATTTCTTTGACTACGTCTTCAAATTTTGTATCAACGGATATATTGTTACTTTCAAGGCTTGATACCCGATTTTCGAGTTCAGTAAGACGCTCCTCAATAGTTTTTGTTGCATTCATGCATTTATTCTGTCAGATCGACTTGGAAAAGTCAAAGAGCATATAAAATTTTAAGGGAAGAGGAATGTCAAATAAAATTGCACAAATGATAAATTCACAATTCAATTTTAAATTTCTAAATGTTAAAAAATTCAACATCGGTTTGTGTGTAAAATTTGTGCGATTTGATATTCATTATTTGTCATTTTTACTCATGCACCTGAGAGGTGTAAATACTTTATGTTCGTGTTAAAGAAATGAGAGTTTGTAATTCTGATTCCAAGTCACTAATAAGAGGGTTTTCTATCCACGTATTTTTTAATTCGGGAATTAATTTCTTATATCTTAATATGGTTTCTTCTTTAGACGCATTAAAAACTTTAAAAAAACTTATACCGTGAAGTTTGATGTCGTCATTCAGTTCTGATAGATTATGTAAAATATCGGCAGATTTTACAAGAAGCGAATTTTTATCCATATTATTAATATGTTTTAAAGCTTCCATTTTCCGTTCAAACCACGGTAGTGTTTTATCTTGTTCAGTGACGTTATTGACCATACAGGAAATATCTTTGTTAAATTCTTTTTCAATTAATTTTTTTGTCACTGATCCGTATGGGAAGCAGTCCTCGATGGTATCATGCAACAAACCGGCAGCAATAATATTATCATCCTTAGTAACCAGGGAAAGAATCAAACTTACTGCAAGGGGATGAGTGATATAGGGAATGTCTTTTCCCTTTCGTTTCTTTTTTGTATCCTGCTCGTGCACTTTTATTGCAAATGTTATTGCTTTACGGATGAGTTGAGTGTAAATCATTACTTTACTATTGTGGCAAAAGGAGAGGGGAATGTCAAATAAAAATACAAATCAAAGAAATAAGACTTTTGTTTACCAAATAGACTTCTTTTATAGCTGAGAGGTGAGAATACATCTATTTTAAAAATATTACCTTTCATAATCCCAATATAAACATAAAGTTTGTCTAATACAAAGATAGCTATTTGCCTTTTCAATTATGGGATGAGTGATAAAATAAAAAACACCCCTATATATAAGGCTGTTTATTTAGGTTGATTTTATTCCAAAATAATATTTCCCTCCTTAAGGGAGGGGATGATTTTTAATCACAAATTACATAATGCAAATACTCAAGTGTTTTATTTGCAGAAAAATTTCTGTTTTGATTCTTATCGGCTTTAAATCTGTTATTTTTCTTTGTAAAAAACCCGTATTTACCCCTTAGACTCATTACCTCTTTTATATCAGTAGAAGTCATCAAGCCCTCGTTATTGTAGCTTAAAAAAATATACTTTGTTTTAGCTTTAAGAATTAAATCTTTGAAAGTTTTTTTTACTTGCGTTCTGGAGCAATAAAGAGATTTTTGATTTTTATAATCCCTTAATCCTGTTTTACCGTAAATTTCTGGATTGTCATATTTGGCAATTGTTTCCAATATGTGATAATTGGTCGCATATTGTCTGTGATTATAAGGAGGATCAAGATATAAAATATCTCCTTCAATTTTTTTAACTATTTGATTTATATCTTCATTAAATACTTTATGGACTTTGTTATTTATTATTAATTCAGCAGGTTTTAACATAAATGTTTTTTGAGCTGATTTTTTTAATTGTTTTAAATAAGCCCCATAAACAGAAGCAGTATTTGCGTATCTATCAATCGATTCAATTAATGTTGCTAATAGAAAATAATACTCTTTATTATTAATTAAACCGTCATTCTTCCACTTCTCAATTTTAGTTCTTATTGCATCACATCTCATACCATTTTCATCGGAAAAATACTGTCTTTGAAATTCTTTATTTTTTGAACCGCCTAAACAATAATTTTGAAATATAAAACCATTTAATCCTTTTAAGTTAGATAAAAATTCACAAACAAAATCCTTTTTCTTTTTAATATCAATTATTTTTAATCGTGGTAAATATTTTTCCAGTTGTTTAAATTCTAAAGGCTCGTGATTTTCAATATATTGCTTATTAAGAACAAAACTATAATATTGAATGTCATTTGCAATAATTGAAAATCCTTTTTTTTTAAAATATGAGCCAACCATACCAGTACCAGCGAATAAATCACAAAAAACACGACAGTTTTTATCAACAACTTTATCTATAGACTTTTCTAAAAACTCCAGTAATGATCGTTTACTTCCTATATAATTCATAGTTCGTAATTTATTTCCTCAAAAAACAAGTCGTTATCCTCTATATAATATTCAATAAATTTTAAATGATGACATCTTGTCGAATTTGTATTATTAAAAATCTTAAAAGAATTAATGATTTTTTGATATTTCTCGGAGTTTTTATTTTTTATTTTTTTAGCAATTAAAACGGGCTTGATATCACTCTGCCTATTTGGAGTATAATACTGTTCTATCCAATCAATATACCTCTGTATTTGTTTTACGTTAATTATATCTGCTTCTACAGCTTTTAATTCTATTGGGATTAAAATTCGCTGGTTATTCTCTACTTTAGAGATCATAACATCAATCCTTTGCATACCTACTCCACAAGAAACTTCGTTTCCTAACCATTCAAAATCCACATTATTTCCCAATAAACAATTATCTAAACTAACGTTAATTCCTTTTCCAATATTTTTTACGATAAACGCTTGTAGATGTGGTTCAAATGATTTGTTTGTTCTATATTTAAATGCAAGACGAGGAAAAATTTTGATTACCTCCTTGCGACCAGAATAAGAATTTGAATTTTCGTCAGTTAAAATTATTCTTTGGTCAACTTCATTAAAAGATAATTTATTGTCATTTATTATTAGTTCTTGTCTGTTATTCTTATTTCTTATGAGTTGGCACAACCTTTCAGATTCATAAATGGTTATCATAGTGTTCCCTCGATTACCCTTTAGTTTTCTATAAATCAAACTCCAGAGCATCTGATTTGGAGATTGTATATTTCTTATTTCATCAAGTGCTTCCCACTCAGTTACACCCTCAGAATAAACTTTAAAAGGCTCTATAAGAGTTCTAAAAGTCAAAGATTTTACCAACCTATCAACTAAATGTTGTTCATTATCTTTATTATCTAAAAATGACCAGTCTTCTTTTGCTTTGAAGATGCCAAAAAATTTTCCTTCAAATATTTTTTTAGAAAAAGATTGTTGTAGATAAAAAATTATCTGATCGCCTTGGCGTATACGACTAGCGTCTGCAATCATTCCCACTAGCATATTTTCAATTGTCTGATGCAAACCCGTGTTTTCACTATTATTAAAATCAATGTAGCTGTCTTTTGCACCAGTACCAGCAAAAAGATATTCTAAATGTGATTTAAAGGTTGTTAAATCAACTATAAATACATGTGTAGTCATAATTTAATATTTAAAAATAAATATATATTCATGTTTAAAAATATAATAATCATTTGCTAGAGCTCTATATTTCCAAATTGCTTCTTTATTTTGTTTAGCTCGATTACCTTCTATATTTTTAATAATAACACTTTTTAAAGTCAATCCCAACTTTTGAATTTTGTTCATACAATAAAACCCTAAAGGAATCCATTGTCCTTTTGTATACTTATCCCCCATAATAAGAGCCAAATACCTATTTTTTTCTAATATTTTTATAGTATTTTTTATAACTTTGGCGAAGTTATCTAAAAATTCTCTTAAAGATTTACAATTTGATAAATCTTCTTTATGGTTACTAAATTTAATAATATCTGCATAAGGTGGATGTAATATAGCTAATTGAATGGTTTTTTTATTATGTTGTTCTAATATTTTAACTACTTTGTCAAAAGTTTTTTCAGAGGCACTATCATCGGTAATTAATTCTAAAAAGTTTTTTTGATTATTTATTTTTCCTTTTATATAATTTATTAATCCTTCTTGAATATCAATACCAATAAAATTTCTGTTTAAATTTTCTGATTCAAAAGCAGTTGTTCCACTACCAACAAAGGGATCAAAAATTATTTCATCTTTTTTAGAATACCTAAGAATCAATTGATGGGGTATTTGGGGAATAAAATTTCCATGATAAAAACCATTGTGTTTCCCAGTTTTATCTCGTTCTGGAATAAGCCATAAACTATCCGTATAAATATCTAAATTTTTCCAATCATTTAAATCAAAATCATTAAAAGATGGCATAAAATTGTCTATCCCTAACAATATATTTTATTTAAGTTTTATTAACGCTCTCCAACTATATTCTATAACTTTTTTACTAAACTCAGTGTATTAATAATTAGATTATTTTGTCAATCGATTATAATCTACAAAATGAACTGATTATATTGCTGTAATAGTTAGTGTTAAAGATTATATAGTGTCTATATTATCAACAAAAGGAGGCTGGGGGAAGGAGAGGGGGGGGAGGGGAGAAAAAATCCTAAATCCTAAACTCTAAACCCTAAACAAACCTTGCCTGCCGGCAGGCAGGTCCTAAACTTCAAACTCTAAATAACTGCCAAAGGAGAGTGAGATTATTTAGGATAGTTATTGAATAGTGATATTGAATTTGATGTTGAGGGCGCGGGCGACCCGTTCAAGAAGCGAGATAGATGGCTTTGCTGTTGCTCCTTCGAGGCGGGAAATGACCGCCTGTCCTGTTTGCACTTTTTTCGCCAACTCCTCTTGGGTAATGTTTTGCTTAATCCGGGCGGCAATCATCTGTCCGGCAATCTGAAACTCTGTTTCCAGCTTATTGTATTCTTTTACAAATCCGGGATCTTTTATCCGATTTTTTTCAAATACGTCTGCGCTTATCCATTTTTTATTGTTTATTTTTTTCATATTTTTTGTGCTCGTTTAACTGCTAAATCAATATCTTGTTTCGGTATCTTCCGGGATTTCTTGGTTATGATATGAACTCCAAAGATGTTGCTTCCTTTAATACAGACAAACAATCTGATTGTTCCTGCACGAAGCTCCCAGATAGTACTTGTTATTTTTTTAACATACTTCGGGCCTATCTGAAAACCGTATGTTTCAAACAACTGTCTGACTCTTTTTAATCTAGCTGCATCTTGGTTGCTTAACCTATTTAATTCGGAATGTATCTCTTTAAAATAAAACGTTTTCATATACAGTTTATGATAAATTTATCATAATGTCAAATGAATAAACACACTATAAAGTATTTTGCTGAATTATTCAGTCGCATATAAGCGACAAAAAGAATGGTTTGGATTGATGCAAGGAGAAGAAAAATCCTAAATCCTAAATACTAAATTATAAACAAATCCTAAATACTAAATTCCAAATTCTAAAATATTGTCGCGAGGGTTTAGGATTTATTATTTTGTTCCATTTGATTAGGATTTAGAATTTATGATTTTGAGTTTAAAACAATACCAGTACATGTGCAATGGATTATATGCTACAAGAAGGATAGTTTAAACTGATGCAAGGAGATAAGAATCACAAATGACAAATAAACAAATATTAAATTTTTTTACACCAATTCTTTTCTGTACCAGACAACTTCAAAAGAATTACCGCCACCCTCAGTGTAATATTCCTTTTCTTTGTCCATTTTCATATACCCATTTTTCTCGTAAAAATGTTGTGCCATTTTTTGTTGTGTGGATGTTTTAAGTTGCAGTTCACTCATTTTATTTCGTTTAGCTACTTTTTCCAGTTTTTGTATTATCTGTTGTGCATAACCTTTTCTTCGATATTTAGGATGAACTCTCATTCGTCTTATCTGTCCTATGTTGTCAGAGATTTTTCTACATCCTCCCATTGCAACAATCTTATTGTCTGTTAGTCCTACTAAAAATTCTCCATCTTTAAGAAAATGGTTTTCAATATCATCAAAATCCGATTCCCACGGACCGCTTCTGTATCCGATTTCCGAATGGACTGAGGCCAATGCATACAGTTCTTTTACTTGTTCTTTATCTGAAGATATATATCTTCTTACAATAAAATCATTCATTATTTTATTATACAAAAAGTCCTTTAGTATCCGCCACCTCTCTGTGGCCGAATTTTGTTTAAGGCGTAGCCAGGTGCAGAATTGTGCCTGTTGACTATGTGGGTTTTATAGAGAAAATTATTTCAGGCTTTTAACTACACGAGCAGGATTTCCTACTACCAATGTATCAGGAGGGACATCTTTAGTTACAACTGACCCTGCTCCAATTAAAGACCTTTCTCCGATAGTTATTCCACACAAAATCGTTGAGTTTGAACCGATACTTGTACCTTTTTTAACGAGAGTAGATAATTCTTTATAGTCGCCATCTTTTTGTAATCTTCCGTTAATTGTAGCTTTCGGATACTTATCATTTGTAAATTGAACTCCCGGACCTATAAATACTTCGTCTTCAATAGTCACACTTGAAGGAATAAAAACATAATGTTCTATTTTACAATAATTTCCTATCTTAACTTTATCTTGAATTGTTACAAAAGGATGAATTTTGCAATTATCTCCGATTTCACATTCTTCTATATAAACAAGGTCCTCGTTATAGATTTTGGTATTTTTTCCTATTGTAGCTTTTGGAGAAATCATAAATTATTATATCAAAACTTCTAACAGCTGTGTTCTGCTAAAGATGTTTGGAGCGTTGGGACAATCAGCTATCGCGTTGATATTCGAACTTCTCCAGATACTCTAACATCAATATTGTGTAACTTCTTCTAAAATGAGTTTTTGGTTATTTTCAAGAATTATTTTACCTGAGCTTAATTCTTCAATCGAAGTTTTGTAAAGATTTAGTAAAGCTTTAAACGCCATTTTTATTGATTGATGGTTAAGTAAAAAATATGTTTTTATCATATTCTGCTTTATTTTATCTTCAGCAATTTCCTCAAAATCAAACTCTCTTTTCGCTCTTGATTTAACATAGATTTCAATTATTATCTGCCTCATTTTGTTTAAGAAAAAGGAGGCATTAATAAGTTTATTTCTTTTAATCGAAAGTTTGGCGTAAATTGAATGCTCTAGAAACTTATTGTTTAACATTTGTAGATTCGTTTCTTTTTTTAGTTGCATATTTTGCGATCTTTTGATTTCTTCAATAGTTAAATTTCCATAAAGGATTTTCATCGTTTCGGTAATTGAAGGGTGTGTATCTTCAAGAGTATGAAATCGGATACTCATTCGATCAAGCGTATTAAATACAAACACGAATTCATTAGTAAATTCCTCAAAATAATGAAGTATATGTATTTGCATATTTAATTTTTCTACCATTATATTTACTTCTTGGCGGATAATATCAGGATTTGTATCTATTACTACAACATCTAAATCAAGATCCGAATATTTATCCCAATTGCCTCTTACCAAAGAACCAAATATGATAAATGCTCGTACATTTTTGTCTTGTTTAAATAATTCAAGAAGAACTTTGAGTATTTGTTTATGAATTATTGTTCCTGGCAATTCCATATTTATTTCAGATAATATTTAATTTTATTAGTACATATCTTATATAACTTAAAGTTTCGGAAAGTCTATTAAATTTTTTTCCAATTTCCCACGACAATGCTTCATCTATTAATTCTATCCATTTATGATCAAAAATTTGTTTGGCATATTGTGAAGCTGCCGTCTTTGAAGTAATTTCTCCCCTTTGGATTGTATAAAGAGCTCTGCACATAGTTAGTATCGCATATACTTGATAATCGTCCGCCTTCAGTTTTGAATGATCCTTTAGTTTCGGAAGCCACCATTCTTTTAATGAATTGAGAGCGGCTCTTTTTAATTCATTTGCGGAAACAGGTTTAATAAACGATTTTGGCTCCGGACCTTGTATGACAATTCCTTTTTCCCGCAAAACATGTTTTTCCAGTAGTCCGAAACCGTCAGTATAGAAATCTCCTCCAATATGAAGACACGGAAAATAGGCATTTTCTTCTTTGTAATTTTTTAGTGATTCTATTGGAATATAAATACACTCTATTCTTTTGGCATAAGATGAATTGCTTGAAGTAATCTTTTGGTGAATTTCCTTTAATTTTTCCAAAATATCGTCAGGGAGAATATTTTTCGTAACAACCACCAAATCGATGTCACTTCTGTCAGGCTTAAAATCATTTAATGCTAAAGAACCGTGAAGATATACGCCAATTAATTGGTTTCCTAGAATTTCAGAAAGATAATTAAGAAGAGTGTTTAAAAGTTCATTTACTTGAAAGTTGGATACAAATGATTTCATTAATTTATTATATCAGTCTAAATTAGAACGATTGATTTTAAATTAATATTTATCCTAAAATTTTATTTTACGCATGATAGGATTTTATTATCTTAACTATAAGTCAAACTGGTCCGAATCCGAACACCTTGAGAGGCTCGGATTAAACCCTTGCGATCCTGTAATCTCAACCAAAAATGTCTCATACTTTGAGACACTATAAAAAAAGAAATTATATTTTGAACTATAATTTTGATTTTTAAGTATCTGTTTACGAAATATTGTAAATCAACCTCTTTTACACCTTAGAGGTGGGAATATTTTTATAACTTAAAGGTTAAGCGGGGCCATAATAAAGGACAAAAACATTATCTTCTTCTAAATCCACATTCAAGACAAGTATTTGCCTCGGTACCTGTTCCCCATGTATGCGTATGGCGACTTCCATATTCTAAATAGGGATCATTTTCTCGTTTCTTTCTTGCCTCTTTCGCAGCTTCTTCAATTCTACGACGTGCTTCAGCATCACTAATGTCTGTATTGCTATTTCTACTTTTTGCGATATATTCTATACCGCCTCTGTGTAGCGGTTCAATGCGTCGGCTTATTTGTGTGTGTGATAAAGGTCTACCCTCTAATAATCTTCCCATAGTATTATCTATTATAACATAATTATTTGTAGATAAATTCCAATTGGGAAAGTTATCACTTAGACTACCTCGGTAACTGACTGAAATTTATAAGTTTTAATTGTTAGATTCGGTTCTGATTATTTCAGTTAATAAAACTTTATTTTTTATCTTTTGCCTTTTCAGAAATTTTTGTTTTCTATTGGCTGGGGAGCAAGGATTCCCCTCGGTAAACTCGGGGCAAGCTCACATGTTCTTCATCCTTTTTTCAACAATACTTCGTCAAACTCAGTGCATTGATTTGTACCCAATATACCATCAATAAGCATTTGCTTCTTTGCGTGAGCCCAACCTTTGAGTTGTTTTTCCCGTTTTGCCGCCAGATTTTTGTTATTGTATTTTTCACAGTACGCGAGTTTTAATCTAGAAAACTTTTTTGTAAAAAATGATTGTTTGTTTTTATGTTCCCTCAGTCGTTTACTTACGTCATTAGTTATTCCGACATAAAAAGTTTTCTCATCGCAAAGAAGCATGTAAACGAACCAAGTTTGGTTAATCATAAAAAGGTGGCTTGCACTGAGCTTGCCGAAGTGCTGGGGAGCAAGGATTCCCCTCGGTAAACTCGGGGCAAGCTCACATGTTCTTCATCCTTTTTTCAACAATACTTCGTCAAACTCAGTGCATTGATTTGTACCCAATATACCATCAATAAGCATTTGCTTCTTTGCGTGAGCCCAACCTTTGAGTTGTTTTTCCCGTTTTGCCGCCAGATTTTTGTTATTGTATTTTTCACAGTACGCGAGTTTTAATCTAGAAAACTTTTTTGTAAAAAATGATTGTTTGTTTTTATGTTCCCTCAGTCGTTTACTTACGTCATTAGTTATTCCGACATAAAAAGTTTTCTCATCGCAAAGAAGCATGTAAACGAACCAAGTTTGGTTAATCATAAAAAGGTGGCTTGCACTGAGCTTGCCGAAGTGCTGGGGAGCAAGGATTCGAACCTTGAGTCGCGCAGATCCAAAGTCTGGCGTGTTACCGTTACACCACTCCCCATAGTTAAATACAAAACTCTAAAAACTAAATCTTAAAAAATAAACAAATTTCAAATAAATAATAAATCAATCAATAAACAAATAAAAAAACTAAATTGTTAAAGAACGGGACATTATAAAATATATTAAACCGTGACTCTATTTTATCAAAAAAATACGTTGTTTTCTTCCCATCGCTTCAAAAAGACATTATTTGATAAGTCATTTATGATACTATTGAATTATAAATTCATTCATAAAATATGAAAATAAAATCAGTTCATGCTCAAGAAATACTTGATAGTCGCGGTAATCCCACAGTTGAATGTATTACTACTTTAGAAGACGGATCAGAGGGGTGGGCAGCAGTGCCGTCAGGTGCATCAACGGGTAAATATGAAGCGGTTGAACTTCGGGACAATGACCCAAAACGGTATGGAGGACAGGGAGTATTAAAAGCGATTTCAAATGTAAATGATGTGCTTTCCAAAGTTGTTGTCGGGCTTGAAGCATCAGAACAACATATTCTTGATCAAAAAATGATTGATGCAGACGGAACAGAAAATAAAAGTAATTTAGGAGCAAATGCAATTCTTTCAATTTCAATGAGTGCTGCCCGAGCTGAGTCAGTATCTGAACACAAGCCGCTTTATGCGTATTTGGCAAAATTTAATCCTGATTTTAAAGATATATACTCTATGCCAATGCCGATGTTTAATGTGTTAAACGGGGGAAAACACGGCAATTGGGCGAGTGACATTCAGGAATATATGCTTTTTCCGGTTGGAGCAGAAAAGACAACTGAGGCAATCAGAATGGGAGTGGAAGTATATCACGCGATTAAAAAAGTTCTTAAATCAAAAGGGTATTCTATCGCGGTAGGTGATGAGGGCGGGTTTGCTCCACAATTTAAAAATAACGAAGAGCCATTTCAGATTTTGAGTGAAGCGATAGGAGAAGCAGGATACAGACTTGGAGGCGATATTTTTTTGGGAATAGATGGAGCAGCATCTGAATTCTTTAAGGATGGTATTTATGATTTGAAGAAAGAAGGAAAAAAATTATCGACAAATGAGTTGGCAGACTATTATCTTATGTTGTGGAAAAAATATCCCATTGTCTCAATGGAAGATATTTTTGATCAGGACGATTGGAATGGATTTAAACTTTTATATGAAAAAACAGAAGGAAAAATGCAGGTGATGGGAGATGATTTATTTGTGACAAATATCAAAAGATTAAAGCGTGGAATTGAAGATAAAACATGCAACTCCATTCTCATTAAGTTGAATCAAATCGGAACTATTTCAGAGACAGTTGATGCAGTGCTTATGGCGAAAAAAGCAGGGATGACTGCAGTTGTTTCACATCGAAGTGCCGAAACAGAAGATCCGTTTATTGCTGATTTTGTGGTTGCAATGGGAACTGGTCAAATAAAGACAGGTGCACCTGCACGATCCGAGCGGACTGCAAAATATAATCGGCTTATGCGTATTGAGCGGGAATTGGGAGAAAAAGCGGTTTATACCTCTTTTCCTTTCAAACAAAGTAACAATGTGAGTTGATATAATTATTCAAATCACTATGACTAAAGATATCTATTCGGCAGTATATGTTTCTCACACTTCAATCACAGATTTTCTTAATTGTCCCCGAGCATATTTTTTAAAAAATGTATACCGTGATCCCAAAACAAGACATAAAATCAAGTTGATGTCTCCTCCTTTGGCGCTCGGCCAGGTGATTCATGAAGTATTGGAGTCATTATCCGTACTTCCCACTGAGGACAGATTTAAAGAATCATTAGTTGTCCGGTTTCATGAAGTATGGAAAAAAGTTACGGGAAAAAAAGGAGGGTTTACCAATTCAGAAACAGAAGACGTTTATAAAAAAAGAGGAGAAGAAATGTTGGAAAGATTAATGAAATCTCCCGGTTTGCTTGCAAATAAAGCGGTAAAAATAAAGATGGATTTACCGAAATACTGGCTTTCTGAAAAAGATAATATTATTTTATGCGGTAAAATCGATTGGTTGGAATATTATGCGGATACAGACACTGTTCATATTATTGATTTTAAGACCAGTAAAAACGAAGAAGAAAGCAGTTCGCTTCAGCTGCCCATATATTGTTTATTAGTTTCCCACTGCCAAACAAAACGTATTTCGAAAATGAGTTATTGGTATATTGAAAGACCTGATGGCTTAGTTGAAAAACCGCTTCCTGACTTATCTTCTTCTGAATCAAAATTGCTTGATATTGCAAAAAAAATAAAGACAGCCAGACAATTAAATGTATTTAAATGTCCTCAAAAAGACGGATGTTATGCTTGTAAACCTTTTGAGGCAATTCTTCGGGGAGAAGCGGAGTTTGTCGGACTGGGAAGCTTTAAAGAAGACGTATATATACTGGATAAATCTTTACCATATTCTTCAAAAGAGAGCACAATTTTATAAAATAAATTGAATATGAAAGCAGTTCATCACGACTCAATACATAATTTTTTCCAATCCTTTTCCCGTGTCGTAATCATATTCCCCGTAGTTATTGTATTTATTGCGATTCTGTTGAAAATATTTCAGTCAGATGCCGGAGTTATTAAAAGTAAAATTACACCTACAATAACTCAAAGCGCATTGCCGTCAATTGTCCCAAGCAATAACATCATGGATTTAAAAGGGCCATCAACTTGTTTGTTTCAATCAAAAGAAGCTTCTTGGAGCGCCTTCATTCAAAACAGGATGGTGCTGGCAGTAGCAAATGAAAAAACAAAAACAACGTATCATCTTTTGAAAGATGATTGCTTATATATATGGGAGAAACAGAAATATAGCGGAGAAAAAATGTGCGGAATCAGTCAGTTTCTTTCAATCGGAGAAGGTTTGTTTAATTCAGGTTTTATGAATGAAAATATGTTTGGTATGCTGCTGAGTCAATCAAAAATAAATCTTCCGTTGCCGTTTCAGTTTAAAGATATTCAAAAAATCATATCGACCTGTAAACAAAGTGGTGTTTTTCCTTTAAGTCAGTTTGAATTACCGAATAAAGTGCTGTTTAAGAGCAAATAATATTCTTTATCCGCCACATCTTACTTCTCGCCTCAACATATATGTATCGTATCAACCCTCCTTCACTCATGTTCGATTCGAGGCTTACAGCCACGCAATCGAATATTTGTTTCGGCAGGGTAGGTCTAAGTAATCCAAAAATTTCATTTTTGGAAACTTAGACCAAAAAAAATGCCTTGGCTACGACCTACTTTCCCCTTTGATTAGATCAAAGAGTATCATGAGCGCTAACTCGTTTCACTTCCTTGTTCGAGATGGGAAAGGGTGGTTCCAAGTCGCTTAAATAACCAAGACAATTGCTATTATAAAAGAATACAGTCCATTTATCAATAGTATTTTATTCTTATAAAGAAATGTAATATAATGAACTCAATGGATCTAACAAAAAGTTCTCATAAATATTTTCATTCTTTTTGTATCCGACCGAATACCCGTTTCCAATCACAGGGTGAAAATGAGGTTATTATTGCAATGTTCCGCGCTCATCCCATAACTTTATTATTTCCATTTTTAAATGGTTTTGTTTTTTTTGTATTTCTTTTTATCAGTAATTTTTATTTTATCGCTTATTTAAATCTTAAAGAAATACTTTTCATAAATTTTTTTGCCCTTGTCTTAATATTTAATTATTTCTGGTACAACTTAATAAACTGGTTTTTTAATGTAGGAATTGTGACAAATGATCAAGTGGTTGATGTTGATTTTAATGTGACTCTCTATAAAGAAGTTTCATATACGCGGATATCTCATATTGAAGATGTGACAGCAAAAAGCGGGGGGTATTTTGCAACACTTTTTAACTACGGGAATTTGTTTATTCAAACTGCGGGAAGTGAAATTAATACTGAATTTATGAACATTCCATATCCCTCGGAAGCAGCTAAAATAATTAACCAATTAATTGAAAAAACGCACAATAATGGATAACTTTAATTTAACATCGTTTATTTCAACATATTTATCCGGTTCATTTCTTATTCGTTTTTTTTACAAAGCTTTTTGTATTGTATCAACTGCCGTCTTTTTTATTTATACGGTAGTAATTCATAAACAAATTGAAGAAATAAACAGCACGATAACAAACAAAAAACAGAGCATATTGGTATTTATTTCTTTTATTCAGATATTTGTTGTGTTATGTTTGGTATTATTTGCGTTGTTTTATTTATAATATACACATGGCTCATCTTTTTTCAGTTTATCTCGGGGTAGAATCAGAAAATGGTTTTTCAGGCTTTGTCGCAGAAGACAATTTTTATTGTATTTTGGAAATAAAAGAAGGATTCAGCAGCGAGAAAGGAAGATTGGTTTTGCGTACCATCGCAGATACATTAAAACAGTTGCCGATAAAGGGTTTGAACGATTTTGATGCGGCATTAGATAAGTGCATTAAAGAAAATTCTCTTCCAATGGATTTATCCCTGTCTGCAGCATATAAAATTGATTCAATTCTTTATTTAAAAACAATAGGGGAAGGAGAAGTGCTTATCCGACGAAATAATCAATTTGCGACTTTAATCAAAGAAAACAATACTGCCTCAGGAAAAATTGAGGAAAATGATCTTTTTATTTTTTCTACAAAATATTTTACACAAGAATTAAACGGAGTTTCCGAACTTGAGCCGGTTTTTGATCATAAAAAACCTGTGGAAATAGTTGAGGCGCTTACCCCTATAATGAAAGAGAAGAATGATAAAGGAGCTATCTGTCTTTTTGTCCAGTTTATTGAAAAACAAGATGAACAATTTGGAGAGTCAACGGTTTTGCAAACAAAACCCGGACGATCTGTCCATATCCGATTTCCATCACTTCATACAATACTGCCTTTTTTCTCTGCATATAAAAAAAAGATAGGTATTTTTCTTGGTATTTTTATACTTTTCTTGTTGCTTATTTTAAATAGCGGAAAACTTTTTATTCAAAAAAAACAAATGAGTTCGACCAAATCGTATGATACTGTCAATCAGGAAGTAAGGGGCAAAATTGATGAGGCAGGGAATATTGTTTCATCGGACTTAAAAGGCGCTTCCAGACTGCTCAGTGAATCATATGCACTAATTGCAGAGTATAAGCAAAAAACAAAGGATACTAAAACAAAAGAGCTGGAGCAGTTTCTTGAAGAAAAGAAAAAAGAATTTCTCCGGATAAAAACAGTAATCTCGGAAGAGGTTACGGATCTTGCTTTAGAAGAAGAAGGAGCAAAAGGCGATATTTTTGCTTTATACGGAGATACTCTTTCTATTCTTAATAAAAAAGGAAGTATTTATTTGTTTTCACTCGAGAAAAATACACTGAAACGATTTAAAAAAACTGAGCTCACTAATGCTAATTTAATAGCACAATATGAAAAGAAAACATATGTGTACAAGCAATCTGCCGGCATATATGAAATAACAGAAGACGGAATAATAAAAAAAATAATTGAGCAAGATGATTCGTGGAGCAATCTTATTTCCATACAGGGTTATAATGCGAATCTTTATATTGTTGATGCGGGAACAGATGATATATATAAATATATCGGTGGAGAATCAGGATTTTCCGGGAAAACATCATATTTACAATCAGGAAAACCTGATTTAACAAAAGCAAATGCGCTCGCTATAGATTCGGCCCTTTATATCAGTCTCCCGGATACTGTTTTAAAATATCTGACCGGTGTAAAACAAGATTTTCAACTTGCATTTCCGGTTGATGCAGATTCTCTTTCAATAACAAAGGTCATTACCTATAAAGATGTTGACACTATATATGTTTGGGAAAAAGGAAAGGGTTTGATTTATGTGTTTGATAAAGACGGGTCATATAAGTTTCAGGTTGCATCATCAAACCTATTGAAAGCAACTGATGTGGTTGTTTATAAAGATAACGCGTTTGGTATTATAGGGAATAAAATTTATTCTTTTGCTTTAGGGCAATAATATCCTTATGAGTGATAAAGACGTATTAAGAGGAATTCTTCGTAACGATGAATCAGTTCTTCGTTATTTTTATACCTTGCATCAAAAAACTCTTTTCAGGTTTATTAATAAACAGATTAAAGATGTCTACACGGTTGAAGAAATTACTCAAGATGCATTTCTTGATTTTATTGAACGGCTCCGTTTTTTCAGAGGAGACAGTTCTTTGAAAACATTTCTTTATAGTATTGCCCGGAATAAAGTAATTGACTATATCCGGAAAAAGAAAATAAAAAAAATACTGTTCTCCGCAATTCCTTCTTTTATTCTGGAAAAACTATCACCTGTTTTTTTAGACGATGAAATTGAAAAACAGGAATTGATTGATAAAATTAATCAAACTTTTAAGGCTATTCCAAATGATTATCGTGTTGTTTTACGACTCAAGTATATTGAAGGGGAACATGTTGCGGAAATTGCACGGCGATTGTCAGTTTCTTTTAAAGCCACAGAAAGTATGCTGTTCCGCGCAAGGAAAGCCTTTATAAAAGCATATCAATATGAAATCTGATTTTTCACGTTTAAAACATCGGATGGAAGAGGTGTCGCTTGTTGAGCCAAATGATTTTGGCTTCGGATTGTTAAATAATCTATACCGGAATGTAAATCGTTTTTTTAAAAAAGCACCCTTTATTATTGTCGTTCCAACTTCCATTTTTATTGCTATTTCTCTTTATATCTTATTTGGATTTTTAGCAATAAGATTAGTAAGCATACTTCAAAATGGTTTTTGACTTTTTTATAAAATTATTTGCTTCATTTCTTATTGTGTTGAGACGGATCATTCTTCTTATTTTTGATCCTTATAAAACAATGAGAAAAATCAGTCTGGAAAAAGACAAGGGACAAATTTGGATTATTTTAATTATTTCTTTTTTATACTTCATGTTTGCGTATAAAATACGTAACGGTATTTTTTTTGGAATAATTGCTTTTTGTATATTCATTATTTTGTTCTTTATTACAACTATATTTTTTTATTTATCTGCAAAACAATTTAATAAAAATCTTACCTACGACCGGTTTGTGTTTACATACAGCTATACATTAATTCCGACTTTTTTTTGGTTTTTTAGTAATGCCGTATTTTTTATACTACTGCCTCCTCCGCGTACTTATTCATTTCTTGGTAAAGGATTCAGTGTTATATATCTTGCATTCTCAATAAGTCTTTTAGTCTGGAAATTAATTCTGGTATATTTTTCTCTCCGATTCTCAACAAGATTGGGATTGTTCCGTATTCTTTATATTTTTTTATTGTATTTATTATTACTGGCACCACTTTCGATGCTTTTGTATCAACTTCATATTTTCCGAATTCCGTTTATCTGACGAATGATTTTGAAATAAATACGGACTCATATATTATGAGTATTAAGAAAATATATTTAGCCTCGCCTCGCGGATTTTGTGCAGGGGTAAGCCGAGCGATAGATATTGTTGACGCAGTATTAAAAAAACACGGAAAACCCGTATATGTCCGTCACCACATTGTTCACAATGATCATATTGTTAAAGAATTTGAAAAAAAAGGCGTTGTATTTATAAATACAATTGAGGAAGTTCCTTACGGGTCAGTTATTATCTTCAGCGCTCATGGAAGCTCTCCGGAACTGTATAAAAAAGCCAAAGAGCGGAATTTAACTGTATATGATGCAACTTGTCCCCTTGTGACAAAGGTACATTTTGAAGCAAAACGTTATGAAAAAGAGGGCTATTTTATTGTTTATATCGGTCATAAAAATCATCCTGAATCAATCGGGGTGCTGGGTGAGGTAAACAAAAATTCAATAAAACTAATTGATAGTTTGTCGGAAGCAAAAAGACTGAATCTTTCTTCAAAGAAAAAAGCAGTAATTCTTACGCAGACTACACTCAGTATGGACGATACCAAAAAAATAGTTAAAGAAATACAAAAAAAATATCCGTATACAATTCTTCCTCCCGCGTTTGATATTTGTTATTCAACCCAGAATCGTCAAAATGCGGTAAAAGAGTTATCAAAGAAAGTAGAAATAATTTTCGTTGTCGGATCAAAAACAAGCTCGAACAGTAATAAACTTTGTAATACTGCAGTAAAACAAGGCGTGCAGGCACATCTGATTAATGATAAAACCGATATAGATCCGACGTGGCTTGATAAAAAGTCTGTTGTCGGTATCACGGCCGGAGCATCGGCGCCTGAAAAATTAGTTGCAGAATTAATAACGTTTTTGTCAGATAACAAAACAAAAGTTGAAGAGATAGTAACCGTTAAAGAATTATTAGTTTTTCCACTACCTCAAAACATATGAAACATCATCATAAAACTGTCAAATATAATACAAAAAAATTTATGGAGTTTATTGATATCACCAATGAGGCAAAAAAATTTGTAAAGGAAAGTAATATTTTGAATGGATACATAACAATATTTTCGAAACATACAACAGCTGCGATAAGAATTAACGAAAAGGAAAAAGGAATCACAAAGGATTTTGAATTATTTGCAAAAAAACTTCTTCCTGCGAAGGAATATTATCATCATAACGATCTTTCAATCCGCACTGAAAATTTAGTGTGTGAGCCGGGAGTTGAGACAGACTGTTTAAACGGTCATTCTCACTGCCTTCATATTCTTATCGGAGGAACAAGTGAACACGTTCCCATAATAGACGGTTTGCTAACTTTGGGTACTTTTCAGCGCATTTTTCTCATTGAACTTGATACGGCAAGACCCCGACGAATTATATTTCAAATATTGGGTGAGTAATATGATAAAAATATCAGTTCTCGGATCAACGGGAACAATAGGAAGAGGTGTGTTGGATATTATACGTGCATATCCTCATGACTTTCGTATTGTCGGACTTTCAACAAACACAAATATTGAAATGCTGGAAAAACAAGTTGAGGAATTTAAACCAATAAGCGCAGGTATTGGTGAAAAAGACTTGATTCAAATTGCGTCTCTTGAACAGGCTGATTTAGTTGTTGTTGCGGTTGTTGGTTTATCCGGTCTTTTGCCGACATTAGCTGCTATTAAGAAAGGAAAAAATGTTGCAATTGCAACCAAAGAAGTTTTGGTGGTTGCGGGAGAACTTGTAATGAAAGAAGCAAAAAAACATAAAGTTAATATTATTCCAATCGATTCCGAGCATTCTGCAATTTTTCAGTGTTTACATGCAGGAAATCCAAAAGAAATAAATAAACTGATTCTTACAATGGGTAAGGGTCCGATTGCGCGAATGAAGAAACATAATTTGTCATCGGTGACAATAAAACAAATCTTTAACCGTCCGGCTTGGAAAATGGGCAATAAAATTACCGTTGACAGCGCTACGTGTTTAAATAAAAGCTTTGAGGTGATTGAAGCCAAGTGGTTATTCGGTGTTGAGCCAAATCAAATCGAGGTTCTTGTACATCCGGAATATATTTGTCATTCAATGGTTGAATTTATTGACGGTAGCATTGTTGCGGAGATGGGGAGTGCTGATATGAGAAGATATATACAATATGCATTATTTTATCCGGAAAGAAAGGAAATGCGTATTACAAAAGGGATTGATATGACAAGTAAAACTCTAAGTTTTGAAAAAGCTCCATATGATAAATTTCCCGGATTGGAATTGGGATTTGAGGCTATAAAAATCGGAAAAACCCTTCCTGCAGTTTTGCACGGAGCAGATGAATCAGCAGTTCAGGCTTTTTTGTCAAATCAAATTACATTTACCGATATACCAAAAATAATTAAGAAAACAATGAGTGTACATAAATTAGTTCATAATCCCGGTTTACAAGATATTATATCTGCTGAACATTGGGGGCAAGAATATGCAAAAAAATTAATTTCAAAAAAAATATGAAAAATATAGTTTCAGCCGTTATTACCGCTGCGGGAAATGGGACACGAATGAAGACTCATAAAATATTAATGCCTATTAATGGAAAATCGGTATTGTGGCATACGCTAAGCAGGTTTAAAAAGTCGCGTCTTATTGATGAAATTGTTGTGGTTGCCAAAAAAGAAGACGTGAAATCGTTTGAGAAAATAGCTCAGGATCTTAAGATAAAAATAAAAATTGCACTTGGGGGAACGGAAAGAGTAGAATCATTACTGAACGGAATAAAATCTTCCAGAGGAACAATTATTATTACTCATGACGGTTGTCGGCCGTTTACGCCGGTTAAGCTGATTGATGAAATAATCAAAAAAACCATATTGTATGGTGCTGCTATGACCGCGACAAATCCTACGGCAACGGTAAAATACGGCAGAGAGGGTTATATTGAGAAATCATTTTCACGCAAAAATACATGGATAGCTCAGACCCCTCAAGGATTTAAACGAGATATTATTTTACAAGCAACTGAATTGGCAATTAAAAATAAATATCTTGTGCCGACAGATGACAGTGAGTTGGTGGCAAAATATGCAAAAGTAAAAGTTTATATAGTTCCGGGTGACGATATTAATATAAAAATTACTTATCCGAAAGATACTTACATTGCAGAAAAGATATTAGAAGTTCAGAAATAATATTATGTTCAAAATAGGCTTGGGACAAGACAGCCATAAAATTATTTTTCATAAGAAAAAAGTCAACAAACCTCTTACTTTAGGAGGAATTATTATCGATGAATCTATTGAAGTTCTTGCTGATTCAGACGGAGATATGATAATTCATAGTTTATGTAATGCGCTAAACACAGCAATAGGATTGGGCTCATTTGATACATATGCCGGCCCGCTCTGTAAAAAAGGAATAAAAAACAGTAAGGAATATTTACAAATTGCCTTAAAGAATATACAAAAAGAAGGATTTATTGTTAATAATATTTCAATTGCCGTTGAAGCAGGTTCTCCAAAATTGGAAAAATATCGGGAACAAATATCTGTTTCTTTGTCAAACTTATGTAATATTAACAAAAAATATATAGGTATTGCCTTTACCAGTGGAGACGGGTTGACACGATTTTCTGACAGAAAAGGAATACAGTGTTTTTCAATTGTGAGTTTAGTCAGCGTAAAATGATTAAAGCAAAAGCATACGCCAAGTTTAATCTTAACCTTCACATTCTACCTGATATAAACTATAAGAAGAGAACCGGTTATTATCCGATTCATTGTATTAACTGCGAATTAGATTTACACGACGAACTCTATTTTGAGAAGCAAAAAAATGTAATAGATTTTATTTGTGACAATAAAGATCTGTCAAATAAGCAGAATCTGGTTTACAAAACTGCAATATTATTAAAAAATACTGTTAAAAATGATACGTTGGGAGCAAAAATTACCCTGAAAAAAAATATTCCGGTTAAAGCAGGTTTGGGAGGAGGAAGCAGCGATGCAGCGGTGACACTCTATAATTTAATTAAATTGTGGAAGCTCAAACTAAGCTGCAATCAAATACAAAGTCTGAATAAACAAATCGGGTCAGATACAGCTTACTGTTATAAAGGGGGAGTATGCGAGGTTACCGGTCAAGGAAGTGAAAATACCTGTGTTTATTTAAAAAACAATAAGTGTATATTTCACCAAAAGCAATGTTTTGCCGTTCATAATTGCGACAAAGTATGTAAGTTGTCTCGGGTGCCTTGTTTGTGGGTTGTATTGATAGTTCCCGAAAAACAAAAACGATCAACTGCATGGATGTATGCCAACTTAGATATCACAACAATAGGAAAACATGTTTCATTGAGTGATAAATTAAAACAAGCGCTTAATCATAAAGATAGAAAGGGAATAATTAAATCGATGTTCAATGATTTTGAACATATGGTGAGAGATAAAAACGATGAAGTATTTGAGTTGCAAACTCAGCTTGATAAAATGAAAGCAGATAGAGTATTTATTGCAGGTTCAGGTTTGACTGTTGTCGGATTATTTATATCCCGAAAAGAATCACTTAAAGTATTTCATCAATTAAAAAAAATGTATAATCACGTCATATGGACACGCACAAAATAATCACTCGAGATCAAACAAGAGTAATTAAAATCGGGAATATAAAAATCGGAGGAGGAAATCCCATACGGGTTCAGTCAATGACTCAGACAAAAACGAAAGATGTAAATGCTACGGTAAAACAAATTCATGAATTGGAGGAGGAAGGATGTGAAATAATCCGGGTAACAGCGCCTGATATGGAATCTGCAAAGGCGTTGGGGGAAATTAAAAAACAGATCCACATTCCGTTAGTTGTGGATATTCATTTTCAATACTTATTTGCCCTCGAAGCAATAAAGCAGGGAGTAGATAAGGTGCGGATTAATCCTGGAAATATTGGAGGGAAAGATAAGGTTGAAGCGGTTGTCAAAGCATGTAAAGAAAAAAATATTCCTATACGGATTGGAATTAATATGGGCTCTTTGGAAAAAGATCTTTATGAAAAATACGGTAAATTCGGAGTGGCGCGCGTAATGATTGAGTCTGCAACCAGACATATTAAAATCCTGGAAGATTTACAGTTTTATGATATTGCCGTTTCATTAAAAGGGTCTGATATAAATGTGACTAAAGAAGCGCATATGTTGTTTTCCAAACGGTATGATTATCCGCAGCATATTGGAATTACCGAGGCGGGTCCGGTATGGAGCGGTACAATAAAAAGCGCGGTTGGGATTGGTTCAATACTGTCTGAAGGTGTCGGAGACACAATTAGAGTTTCAATCAGCGGTAAACCTCAAGAACAGGTGCGGATCGGATGGGAAATACTTAAAACACTGAAATTAAGACAAAAGGGAGTAGAAATTATTTCTTGTCCGACCTGTGGGAGGACAGAGATAAATCTTATCGGACTGGCTGAAAAAGTAGATAAAATGCTTAAAAAAGTTAATGCTCCGATAAAAGTTGCCGTTATGGGATGTGTAGTAAACGGACCGGGTGAAGCGAGTTTTGCCGATATCGGATTATGCGGAGGAAAAAATCAGGCCGTGATAATAAAACAGGGTAAAATAATCAAGACGGTTCAGGAAAAGGAAATGTTGAATATATTTGTTGAAGAGATAAAAAAAGTACTTATGGAAAAAGGATATAAAAATGAAATACAGAATATTTTAACTTAATATGTCGTTAAAATACTCAGCTCCAGGGAGAATTATTCTTTCCGGTGAACATGCGGTTGTTTATGGAAAACCTGCTTTAATTTCGGCAATTAATCTGCATCTTGTATTTTCCGTATGGGAAGAGAAAAAAGAAATTCAGGATAACAATATTGTATTTATTACAAAAACTGTTCAAGAATATTTAAAAAAGAAAAAATTCCCGATAATAAAGACTGATTATAATTATTCAGTTCAATCAACAATTCCGATAGGACGGGGACTCGGGTCATCTGCGGCTTTTTCAGTTGCTTCAGCCGCTGCTTTTTTAGAATATTTTTCAGGAAAACAGTTTGAAAAAGAAGAAATAAATAATATTGCGTATCAAATTGAAAAGAAATTTCACTCACGGCCTTCCGGAGCCGATACTTCAACTTCCTGTTTCGGAGGACTTATTTATTTCAGAAAAGAATTTGAATTTTTGAAAACTATTTCAAATTTACACATTAAGATTCCACAAAAAATTGAAAATAATTTATATTTAATTGATTCAGGTAAACCTGTTGAGTCAACTTCTGAAATGGTTGATGCGGTTGGTCGGAAGTATAATAAGAGTTCAAAGGTAATGAATATTTTATTTTCTGAAATGGAAAAAACAACAAAGAGATTGGTGGTTTCTTTAGCAAAAGAAGATGGAGTTCTTTTTCAAAAAACAATTGTTGAAAATGAGTTATTACTTGAAAAAATAGGTGTTGTATCAAAACAAACAAAAAAACTTCTTTTTTCTTTAAAACAATTTGGTTGTGGTAAGGTGAGCGGAGCTGGGGGGAGGAAAAAGGGATCGGGGTATATTTTATTTTATAATCTTAGTGAGGGGAATATTATAAAGAAGTGTAAAGAGTTGCAGATTTCGTGTATAAAATTTGAGTTAAAACATGAGGGGGTTATAAAACTATGAGCATAAAAGTATCTGCACCGGGTAAATTGCTATTACTTGGAGATCATGCGGTTGTTTACGGATATCCTTGTTTGGTGACTGCGGTTGATAAAAGACTGTATGTTGAGGCTGAAATAATTGAAGCCCAGGAGGATGAAATCATTACTCCTCAAGTGAAAGAAAGTCGATTTGTTTTAGAGTCAATCGCATATTTTAAAGAGAAATTTCATATTGAGAAATCGGTTAGGATAAAAACAAATGGTGATTTTTCACATCAAGTGGGGCTTGGTTCTTCTTCAGCGGTAACGGTTGCAACATTTAAAGCACTTAGTCTGTTGTTTCAAAAAGATATTTCATTAAAAGAATTATTTGAAATGAGTTATTATGTCAACATTATTATTCAGGGAGTCGGATCCGGATTTGATATTGCAGCGGCAACATTTGGCGGTACTTTGGAATATGTGGTTGGCGGAAAAGTAATAAACTTCCTTCATATAACAGATCTTCCTCTTGTTGTCGGATATTCGGGGGTAAAAGCAGATACCCCGTTTTATATTCGTAAAGTGGCTGAAGCTTTTAAATTTAAAAAACTGGAAATGGAAAAAATATTCAAATCTATGCAGGTTCTTGTTGAAATGGCGAAAAAAGGACTTCTTTCCGATGATTTGGCTACTGTTGGAAAGTGCATGAGTGAAAACCAAAAACTTCTTGTTCAGCTGGGAGTAAGCACGCCTAAACTTGACAAGATGATAATATCAGCGGTGAAAGCTGGTGCATATGGGGCAAAGCTGTCGGGCGCAGGCGGAGGGGATTGTATGATTGCCCTGGTGTCTCAAGATAAAAAAGAAGCGGTTGAAAAAGCAATTAAATCTGTCGGAGGAGAAATTATTAATATTGCCAATAATACCTTTGGTGTTAGGGTTGAAAATAATTAGTATGAAAGCAACTGCAGTAGCACCATCAAATATTGCTTTTATTAAGTATTGGGGTAAAAAAGATGAAATATTACGTCTCCCGTTAAATGGCAGTTTATCTGTAAATCTGAGTAATCAATTTACCACAACAACAGTTGAGTTTTCCCCGAATTATAAGGATAATTCCTTTTTGCTTAACGGAAAAGAGCTTGAAGATAACCAGAGAATCTTTAAACATATTGACTATATTAAAAAACGTTCAAACGTTACAGAAAAAGCAAAAATTGTATCAATAAATAACTTTCCGACTGCAAGCGGGCTAGCTTCATCTGCGTCCGGTTATGCCGCACTTACCCTTGCGGCAGTGAATGCGCTTGGATTAACATTGTCCGAAAAAGAGTTGTCAGTTTTTGCCCGTATTGGTTCCGGTTCAGCTTGTCGTTCAATTCCGGATGGATTTGTCGAGTGGATTGAAGGAGATGTAAATAATCCGTCTTCATCGTATGCAATCTCTTTATTTCCTGAAAATCATTGGAATATTTCAATTATAACTTTGTTAGTTGAAGCAGATAAGAAAGAAATATCATCAACATCAGGACACCGACTTGCTTTAGAAAACCCTTTTCTCAGAACAAGATTGGAACAAATAAACAATAAAATAAAACAAGCAAAAGAATATATAAAAGCAAAAGATTTTATGTCTTTCGGCAAACTAATTGAATCGGAAGCTATTGAAATGCATGCAATTGCCCTGACTTCTTCCCCCCCGATTCTTTATTGGAACGGAGCGACAATTTCCCTTATGAAAACAATTTGGCATTTTCGAAAAAAAGGAATTAATGCTTATTTTACTATTGATGCAGGTCCTCATTTACATGTAATAGTACAAAAAAAAGACGAACAAATTCTTATTAATGAACTGAATAAAGTAGCTGAAGTTAAGAAATTAATACTTAATTATCCCGCGAAAGGAGCTCGCATAAAAGACAACCATTTATTTTAGTTTGCGCTGTTAACCGTTGGAATGGTAAAAGTGAATCCCGGTCCGATAAACTTACCTCCTAATACATTTATCATTATGACATTAAATATGACCACGGCGACAATCATAAGAAGCATTCCAACAATTGCATTCACAATTTTTAATTGAGCTTTTGTTAATTTTTCTTTTTCTCCACCTGATGTCAGCCAATCATAAGCTCCCCACAAAAGATAAACAAGAAGAGCTAAGCTTGCAACTAAGAAAAAAAGCGATACTCCGGTACTGAGTAATTTTCCCAGTCCTCCAACAGGATTATCTTTAAATTCACCCATACCGCTTGGGGCATTGATCGTACCGATTGCTCTTTGAACATCTGTTAGTGCAAGTAGTTTCATATAGGTATTTCAACTTTTAAAATTATTCCAATGACTTTTACTATAATAAAACTGGCGATAATAATAACAAGACCAAGAACGGCAAATGTCAATGTCTGCTGAGCCTTTTTAAGTTGTTCCTGTTGCCCGGCGCTTGTTAAATAACCGAATGCGCCGACAAGAAGCATAATGAGGAAAAGAAAGCCTCCAAATGTCATGAGAATCGGGACAATAACATTGACAAGTGTGCTTATAGTTCCGATTCGAGCTGCAGGATTTACTGCGGGATCGGCAAGATTTAATGCATATACCATAATAGTATTACTATATATAAAACATAAGTTTATGTCAATATGGAAGGATTATTGGGTATAATATCAAAATGATTAAAAACATACCGAACCATATTGGTATTATTCCGGATGGAAACAGAAGATGGGCTAAAAAAAAGGGTCTGCTGAGTTTTGAGGGGCACAGGATTGGGGCAGAAAAAACACTTCCGGCGCTTATTGAAAAAGCAAACGGAATGGGAGTAAAGTTTTTAACTTTTTGGGCTCTTTCTCCACAGAATCTTCAAAGGGAAAAACAAGAAGTCGATAATCTGTTTCGCTTATTGCGTTTGTTTCTTCAAAAACGAATCAATGAGTTTCACAAGAAAAATATTCGATTACGTGTAATCGGCGATATATTAAATCTTCCGAAAGATTTACATGTTCAAATAAAAAAAGCAGAAAAACTTACAGAAAAAAACTCAAAAATTACTGTACTATTTGCGATAAATTACGGAGGAAAAGATGAAATAATACGGGCAATCAGGAAAATTCCAAAATCTAAAATCCAAAATATTCAGGAAAAAGATATTTATTTACTTCTTGATACCGAAGGCGTTCCAAATCCCGATTTGATAGTCCGAACAGGTGGAGAAAAGAGGCTCTCCGGTTTTATGCTTTGGCAATGTGAGTATAGTGAACTGTATTTTTCTGATGTATTATTTCCTGATTTTACTCCAGCTGAACTTGAAAAAGCAATTTTAGATTATAGTTGCCGAGAAAGAAGATTTGGAAAATGATAGAATGATACATTCTATGTTTAATCCGCAATTTTCTATAACAAATAAGATTCTCTCAAATATTTCAAAAATTGAGGCAGCTGAGGAAGTTATCCGTCATTCACCACTCCTCCCTTTATGGGAAAAACAATTTAAAGAGGATGCCATAATACGGTCGGCTCATCACGGAACTCATATCGAGGGGAATATGCTTCATAAAGATGAAGCCAAAGACGTATTGTTGGGAAGGGAAGTTATTGGAAGACCGCGGGATATTGAGGAGGTTATCAATTACCGGAAAGTAATTGATTTTATTGATGAAGAAGCAAAACAAAAGATCAGTAAAATTACTGAGCCGCTGATAAAAAAACTCCACAGAATTATTACAAATAAGATTCTGGCTCCCGAACAAGCCGGTGAATATCGGCTGAAACAAGTAGTCATTCGTAACTCTTCGACAGGTGAAATAACATTTAAACCACCGATTCCAATTGAAGTTCCTTTTTTAATGCGCGAGTTTATCTATTGGATAAATCAGGAGAATCGGGATGATTTACATCCCATATTAAAAGCAGGTATTGTGCATCACGAATTAGTCCGTATTCATCCGTTTATTGATGGGAATGGTCGTGTAGCCCGGGTTTTAGCAACACTCATTCTTCTTTTGGGAGGATATGATATCCGGAGATTTTTTTCACTTGAGGAATATTACGATAAAGATGCAATCTCCTATTATCATAGCTTACAAAAAGCGTCAGCCGGGGATTTATCATCATGGCTTGAGTATTTTACATTTGGTGCATCGATTGAATTTACTAAAATAAAAGAAAAAATTCTTAAGCTTTCCCAAGATGTAAAGTTAAAAGAAAAAATAGGAGGCAGACAGATTTTTTTAACTGAACGGCAAGTAAAAATTATTGAGTATATGCAAGAAGTGGGATATTTACAAAATAAATCTTTCCGTAGTATTTTTCCGGATATTTCAGAAGATTCAGTATTAAGAGATGTTCAAGACCTGGTAAAAAAAGAACTTATCAAAAAAATAGGAAGCACCAAATCTGCGCGATATGTTATGGCAAATTCTTAAATTTATCCTCGTTTAATCAATTTCCATGCTCCGTATATTCCAAATAGCCCGGGAAGCAAAAACATCATTCCGTATTTAAAAATATCTTTTTGATTATCATCAATCTGCGGAAGAGGATGAAAAGCGACTGAACGGGATCGGACACCGGACAACATTCCGCCTGATGCAAAATTATCGATTATGTTAAAAACAAATTCAACATTACCTCCGCTTTGTGTTAAAAATTTGTCTTCAACAAATCGGGAAGAGGGAACGATTACAAGTTCTCCGTTTTTTTTATTCTGTAGTTGGGCAATTAAAGGATAGGATTTTGTTTCTTTTTTTGTCGGTTGAGGAATTTCTTGAGGATTTAGTTTAAACGGATCTTTTTGTATCCAGGAAAGAGGCGGCGACTCAACAAGGATAGTTGAAGAAATACCAGCTTTTTTAGCTAATGAAAGAGAAGACGTCCAGGGAAATGTGAGAGAATCAATGTTTGATAGTGGGCCGGTTTTTGAGTGAAAGTTATTTGTCCGGAGCCAAAACGGATACATTGTCAGGAATTGCTGATTTGCATTTCCAAAATTTATCAGCTCAGCCGAAGTAGACAGGACAAGATTTTTTTCAAGGGTTATACCCCAATCAGAAAGTAATGAAGTAAGATTGTGATCTGCCGGAACGGATGAAAGAGAATCCTGAATCCAAACACCGTCGGCAAACATGAGCATTTTTCCACCATTTGAAACGTATTTTTTTAACAGAGATACTTCTTCATCGGAATATTTTTTTATCCGGTTGTCAAAAACAACAATAGCGTTGTATGAAGGATCAATTTCTTTTTCTGATAACGCATCAATTTTGATGGGAGTAACATTATATTCTTGAAATAACAATGCGCCGATTGTCATATAGGCGTCATTTTGTCCGATCGCAAGTTGATCGTCTCCGATTATTCCGATTTTAGATATTGTTTCTTTCGTTAATTTCAGGATAACGGAAGTAAGATTATATTCAAGATTAGATAAATCGGTTAATTGAGGAATGCTCATTTTTTTATCGTTGTAATAAATACCTAATCCGATATATGCTTTTGCAACTTGATATTTGTCTTTTTCAAGTTGTGATAATTGCAGTTCCTGTATTCCGATATCTTGTGCTTCTGTTAAGATTTTCTCATCTTTTTTCGGGTCGACTGATATGATTTGAATTTTGCCGCTGTTTTCTTTACGATACTCATTAAGAAGATCTACAACATCTGATTTTATGGGAATAAGTTTTGTCGGCAGATCGGTTGAAATGAAAAGTTTCAATGTCAGTGGTTTATTTATTTTTTGAAGAACTTTTTTAGTGGACGCGGAAAGAGAATATGCCCGACCTTCGGATAGATCTAATTTTAAAGCAATGGGGGAAAATAACAGTTGAACTGCAGTAAAAATACCGAATCCGATTATATACAAAACCGGCCGTTTTACGACAGAGAGACTATTTTTTATATTGATAATAAATGATGCTATTTTTTTTCTCATATTAATCTCTTTTTTCTAAATCAAAGACTGTTAAAACAATAAATAAAATGGTTCCACTTAAAAAGAATAATATTGATCGCAAATCAAGAATGCCTTTAATAAAATTTTGCAGATGGAAAAGAGGCGAAAAGAAAATGAGGATATCTTGCATAAATTTCGGAATTGTTCCTGAAAATAGGTCGGACGAAATTCCGAGAAGCATAAATAAAGTTATAAGAGATAACAGAAAAGATACAATCTGATTTTTTGTTTTGAGAGAATAAAATAATGAGATTGCAAGAAAAAAAGAAGAGAACAATATGATGCCAAAATACCCGACAAGTATTTCCGGGATATATATTTTGGTTGATGTGGAGAGGTGAAAGGGGAGTGCAATAGTTAAGGATAGACCTATTACAATAAGACTAAGCAATGCAAGGAATTTTGAAACTACTATTTGTGTTTCGGTTATGGGGAGAGTAAGAAGAACTTCCATCGTGTTTGTCCGTTTTTCCTCAGAAAATATGCGCATTGATAATGCGGGAATAAAAAACAATAAAATCCAGGGAATGAATGAAAAGAATTGCTTCATAGAAGCAATTCCCATTATAAATATATCTTTTATATAAAGAAAATTAATAGTTGCGGCAAATAAAACAATGACGATATATCCGATGGGATTATTAAAATAAAATTGAATTTCTTTTTTATACAGTGCTTTCATTTTTTTTACTTTACAACTTTTTTAAATAATTTCTCAACTGCGCCTTTTCCTTTTGGTTTAGCTCCTTGATAAACCAGTTTTCCTTCATTGATAATGATGATTTTGTCTGCAATCGCCTCGATTTCGGAAAGAATATGTGTTGAAAAAATAATTGTTTTCCGTTTACCGAATTTTTGTATCAGTTCCCGGATTTTTTCCTGTTCAATAGGGTCAAGTCCGGATGTGGGTTCATCAAGTACGAGTATTTCCGGATTGCCCATAAGTGCCACTGCCAATCCGACACGTTGCTTGTATCCTCGCGATAGTTCCTCTATTTTTTTATTGAGAACATCAGTCAATCCAACAGAATCAACTATCACTGATATATCGCCTTCTTTTTTAAGAGATGAGACAAAAGACAAATATTCAACTACTTTCATTTCAGAATAAAGAGGATTGTTTTCAGGAAGGTAACCGATTTTATTACTTAATTCAAACCTTTGTTTTGAAGGTGACAGATTATTAACTGTTATGGTGCCTGAGGTTGGAGCAAGGTATCCGACTAAAAGACGCATCGTGGTTGTTTTTCCGGCGCCGTTTGGTCCGAGAAGTCCGATTATTTCTCCCTGTTTTGCGGTAAAAGTAAGATCCGACAGTGCGGTTTTTGTTCCGTATGATTTAAAAACATGTGAAAATGAAATCATAGAAATATGTTATACCATAAACAAAATAAAATGGCAAGATGGAATTGTGTTCACCTTTGAGGTGGACACGGGCAACTTCAGTTCTTCCAACTCTTGCCTTTTTAATTTTGTATAATACATTTCTATATGTCAGAAAGACGTATTCTTTCAATTGACAACCGGCGAGATCGATCTAAACCGTTTCAATCCGTTTTTTTCCCAACAACTCATGTATTAAATCCACAATATATTACCGATGTTACTCCGGGAGATGTTACCGGATATGGGTTAATTGCAATCAAAGGAGGCGATGGCACTATTGGTTATGTATTAAATACATTAAGTCGGACTGATGACAATCCAGCTATTTTTCTATCAGGTGGGGGAAGCGCTAATACATTATTGAAAGGTTTAAAAACTACTGCAGCAGTGGCAATTCCCAATGATCTTACTGAGTATTTTTCTCCTGACTCATTTGAAGCACATCTATATAGACCACCGCAAATTATTTCAGATCAAGGAAAAGAAACTGTCGCGTATCTTGTTGCTCCGGATCATTTGGGAGTTGATGTGACAAAGACCCGGGAATGGATGGAAGCAAATAATCTTAATGTACATATGCATCTGACTTATATTGCTTCAGGTCTTGTATCGCTTTTTAAACTTTGGGGGCGGGTTGAACCAAAAGATGTTGTCGGAATTGACCAGCAAAAAATCGCAGCAGCAGCTGTAATTGCAGTACCGATTTTAGGAACCTTTAAACTACTTAACTCAATTGATTCGGATAAAGTCAGGTTACTTTCTATCGCTGCTCAAACTGAATACGCATTATTTTTGAAATATCTAAGCACACTTATTGTCGCCTCATCTTTTCCTCATGGCGCAGATATGGCAATAAAGTTAGGAATAATGACTTCACGGGATGTTGAAAAGGTTTCTCTGTTGACTGATCCTGATAAATCTCCAAATGCCTGTATTGACGGAGAACTGCGAGTTGTTCGCGGTAAAATAGATTTTGTCAGGAGCCCACAAGGCAGATTGTTTATTATTCCGAAATAATATTTTTTGTTTCCAAAAATCCCCTCCTCCGTCAAGGAAAAAAAATATAATTTTGACAACTATTTCTTCATCTGTCAGAATGATCGTATGTATAAAAAATCCGGAGATTGGAAGAAATCAGTCCCTTTAGTTTTAGGATATACCTTTTCTTTATTTTCGATCTTGTATGTTGTTCATTATCTATTTATTTTATATTTTGGTGTAAAAACAATTGGAAGTTTTTTTGAGTTAAAAGGAAAAAATTATTCTGTCACCTATTACGTTGATATCTGCAAAGAAAAAAATTGTTTAAAATGGGAACGTCATAAAGCGATTATTCAGGCAAAAACCCACTGCGACCAACAATATAATGATTTGTTTTGTAGCTATTATACAAAATATTATATAGACAAAATTTATCTCAACAATTCGGAAAAAGTTACCCCTGTAAAACCTTGTTCTGTAATGGGTTATTATTTTTTCCCCCAAAAACCTTTCGGTAATTCTGCCAATTGTCTGATGAAAGAATATTATGTAGTGACTACCCAACAAATTGGGGTTCCATCCTTAAATTATAAGTCGGAGGTTCCGTATAAAAAGCTTATAAGGGAAGAATGGCAAATTAAACTTACCAAAATTAAGATTGATTAATAATTAATATTTATTTTTCTTTTCAAATTTGCTTTGGACAGGTCCACTCAGGATAAATAACTTAAGATAAACAAATTCCTACCTACCGGCAGGCAGGCACAATTCAATTACAAAAATTCAAACTTCCCCTGAGAAAATTATTTTATGCAAGAAAAACGATATTAAGGCTTGATAAACAAAGCAGTCTGATTATTAAGACAACTTGCAAACCCTTTTCGTTCGAACAAATTTACTTTGTCGGTAATTGTTAGTACCTCATATAAATTTTTTTCTTTTGCTTCTTTCATACATGCACTTATTAGTTCATTAGCAATACCCTGATTTCTAAAGGCTGGCAAAACCACTAAGGATCGAATTTCTGCTATTTTTTTGTTATAAATCTCAAGCGAGCAACATCCCACTACCTTATCTTCCTTCTCACAAATATAAAAAGCACCAATGACATTGAGTATTTCTTCTTTTGCACGATAAAGGATCCTGCTATCTTTGGCTGCCGAAGAAATCAGATTATAAATACCCTCTAAATCATTAGAAACTGCTTTTCGTATCATAAAAAAATAAAATTAATCTTTTATTATATCATTTAAAATTCTTAAATCTTCCGAGGGTGTGAGGGGTTTATTTAGAAGTCCAAAATCTTACTTTTTTCTTAATTTCCTATTTGACATTCCCTCTGCTGTTTGTCACAATAAATACCTATGCAACTTTCAAAATCCGATTATATGTTGTTTCTTCGTCATCCCGGTTGGCTTTGGTTAAAAAAGCATGATAAAAGTAAACTTCCCTTAGTTGACGATGCACTTCAGGCGATATTTGACGGGGGACACCAGTTTGAGGATTATGCAGAAAAACTGTTTCCCGGAGCAACGCGGATCGGATTTAGTTTTACGGAAAAAAACTATATGAGTATGCCGTTGCGTACCATGCAGGTTGTAGCAAGCGGTGCACAAACAATACTGCAAGGAAGGCTTGAAGGGGATAATATTACCTGTATTTTTGATGTTCTTCAAAGGGTGGGGGAGAATGAATTTGATCTTATTGAAATCAAGTCCAGTACCGAAGTTAAAGAAGATCATATTTTAGATCTTGCATTTCAAACAATAGTTTTGGAACAAGCCGGACTTACCGTACGAAAATTGTTTGTTGTTCATGTCAATAAAGAATATGTGAGAAAGGGTAAAATTGATATCCGTCAAATAATAACGCAATCTGAAATTACCAAAGAAGTTAAAGAGCGTATCGAAGAAACAAAAGACGGAATAAAAAGAGCTTTAGCTATTGCAAAATCGTCTACTCCGCCTGATTATTCTCCCCGTCATGTGGGATTGAGTGCGTTAAGCGAGTGGATGGAAATTCACAATATATTATTTCCCCAGCAACATCCCCACAATATATATAAATTAACACGTCTTAATCCGAAACTTATCGGAGAACTTGAAGATCTGGGAATAAATCTTATTGCCGATATTCCCGACACTTTTGACTTGCATCCAAAACAACAACTTCAAATAAAAGCAACAAAAGAAAATAAAAGAACAATAAATAAAGAAAAAATAAATGAATTTTTTTCACAGTTTGTATATCCGTTGTATTTTTTTGATTATGAAACATTCAGCACAGTGATTCCTCCCTTTGACGGTATTTGTCCCTATCAGCAAGTACCTTTTCAATATTCGCTCCATAAAATAGATGAAAACGGAACAATGACTCATACAGAATTTTTACATACGGCAAATTCGCATCCCGGACTCTCCCTGCTGCAGCAGTTAAAGAATGATATTGGAAATAAAGGCACAGTACTAGTTTGGTATGAAACATTTGAAAAAGGAAGAAATAAAGAATTGGGAGAAATGTTTCCCGAATATGCATCTTTTATGAGTGAGTTGAATGAACGGATTGTTGACCTTATGGTACCTTTTTCCAGTAATTGGTTTGTGGACAAGGATTTTTTCGGAAGTGCATCTCTTAAAAAAGTATTACCCGTTCTGGTTTCGGAACTTTCTTATGAAAAATTGGGAATTCAAGAGGGGGAGACTGCTTCCCGGATATGGAAAGAAACAATTCTTGAAGGAAAAAATCCTGAAGAAAAAGAAAAAACAATTAAAGACCTTCTTGATTATTGTTGTCTTGATACATTGGCAATGGTACAGCTGTTTAAGTTTTTACAAAATGAGGCATAAAAAATGTTTATTATCTCCGAAGTGATACATATTAATTTTTTTTGATCTGTCCGTATACTTCGCAGAACGCAGCTTCAGCATAAGCTAATTTATCTAGTAGTATATCCAGTTCTTCTTGTGTTTTAGGAAAAACACGTGATTCTTGTTCGTTTGGATAATATGCTCCTTGTGCAAATAAATGTGCCTTTTCCTGGTAAATGCGGATTGTTTTAATAATTTGTTCCATTAAATGATCGCGTAAATGACGGATATAAGGTAGTTTGCCAGAAGTCGTTATGTGTGGAAAAGCCAGATGCTCCAGCCAAAATCGAAAATCTGCATCAGGTTCTTCAGCAGTAAATTCTTTAGGTCTGATTCTCCAATTTCCTAAGTGAACATTTGTAACCGGTACACGTAGACCCGAATGATATTCATAATGAGGGGCCAGCACATTTGGTTTGAGCGTGGATAGCTTTACATTAAATGCAATAAGGGGTGTTTCATTTGAAACAATTATATCGACTCCTTTAGACATGCCTCCTGTTTCATATAGAGATGGTGCAAGCCAGGGAGTTAAACCTACGCGGTGAATCGGGTCCAAGCAGATACAGGTAAAAAATTCTGCAGCAAATGCTTGTGCCATACTGTTATGAGTTGCTCCTTTTGAACCTTCAAATTTTCGTGCAACGTTTGTACGCGTATGGATAAATCCAGGTGGAGATGGAGCAATTTGGTATGCTTGGACAAAATCATGTGAAAACTGATGTAAACGCTTCGTATTTTCTGGCATGAGTATCCTTATACTACTGGATGACTATCATCAATGCAATGGATTTATTTATTTTGTTTAAATACTTGTTCAACTGTTTTCCAATTCACATTTTCAAAAAATGCATCAATATATGATCCGCGGTTTACTCCGTAATCAATAAAATATGCATGTTCATAGGTGTCAAGAGCAACAATCGGGACAACGTCCCAAGTGAGATACGTGTTTTGACTATCGCCAACATAATTAAAGAGTCGGTTTTCCCGCTTATTCCACGCCGTCCATACCCATCCGCGTGCCGCGATTCCCGACGCTTTCATATCTTTTTTATAATGATCAAATGACCCAAAGTCACTTATAATTTGTTGTAACAGTTTGCCGGTTGGCGCATTACTACTCGTCTTTTGCACTGTAACGTCCGGTACAGTGGTCCCCTTATCCAATACTGAAAAATAAATTTCATGATTAATTATTCCTCCCCAGGCAAATGAAAGCTCGACCTTTAACTCACGAAGAGTTGAGAAGACCTGATTTGCCTTTTCATAATCTTCATCTGTTAAAGCATCAAGTTTTTTATTAATCTCATTGTACTTATTGACATAACCTTGATACAGTTTTAAGTGTTCCTCCATTGTCTTTTTTGATATTCCTTTCAAATCAAAAAGTGAGAAAGAAAACTTTTGTGCAACTAATGGTTTAAAATTCATATATCTAATACTTAATTAGTAATAGTTTAATTAAACACCCTTTATATTTTCTTGTCAAGGGGAGTTTGTTTGTCATCCCCGCGTAGGCGGGGATCCATTCTATTAATTCCAATTGAAATGAAGTAATTTTAGTCTGGATTCCCTCCTTCGAGGGAATGACACATCTAAACACTTCACGTAATGACTCAGGATGTATATTTATTATTCCCTTAGCAGATCCGGGCGATTATTTTTGGTTTCTTCGAGAGATTTATTTTGTCGCCACTCGTTCACTTTTTTATGATCTCCCGAGAGGAGAATTTCCGGAACTTTTTTACCCCTGAATTCTTTGGGACGGGTATATTGCGGGTACTCAAGCAAAGTTGTTGGTTTATCTAATGCTTTAGAAAAACTTTCATTTTCAGTTGCCTCATTATGTTTGAGTACTCCTTTGACAAGCCGGGTTACAGAATCTGCAATTATGCAAGCGGGGAGTTCTCCACCAGTCAGTACATAATCTCCCACTGATATTTCTTCATCAACATAATCAAGAATCCGCTGATCAACTCCCTCATAATGTCCTGCGATAATAATCAGATGATCTAAAGTTGAGTAGTTCTTAGCAATTGTTTGGTTGTATGTTTTTCCCTTTGCAGAAGTTAAAATTATTTTTTGTTTTATTTGTAATTTGGATTTTGAAATTTGTTTAGGATTTGGATTTTGAAATTTAGATTTTGCGAATTGAATTGCTTTATATAATGGCTCAATTCGCAATACCATTCCCACCCCTCCACCATATGGTTTATTATCAACAGTGCCATAAGAATCAATTGCAAAATCACGAATATTTACGATTTCTATATCAACGAGTTTTTTTTCTTGTGCGCGTTTTAAAATGCTTTCATTTAAAAAACCATTGATCATTTTGGGAAAAAGGGTAAGGATGGATATCTTCATAAAGACTATTATATCAATCTTTGAGCTCCTTTTACAAAATAATGAAGAGTGATATATACTAAATACTATGTGGAAAGCGATTAAATTTACCGTTCTAAAAACAAAACAATCAAATCCCGTACTTTTTTATATTTTAGTTCTGTTAAAAACATTATTTGGAGTATTTTATATTATCGATTTATATGCCTATAAATTGATGGTTGATGCGGCGGGAAGGCAAATAATCGGTTATTCATTTATTACCATTCTTATTTTTTTGTATATTTATTTTTTTCTATCGAAAATTCTTTATACGACTGCAACATATATTGCAAACAAATTAGATGTAAAAAGTCTTCTTTCTTTAAATAAAGCATTTATTGAAAAAATTGAATCTCTGGATCTGGCTACATTTGAAAATCCAAATACAGTTGGTCTCATAAACAGGGCATTTAACCGGTTTCAATTCCAATTGAAGCTTTATTTTATTTCAATTGTACAGGTGTATGTATCATCAATCGAGGCGTGTGTTTCACTTGCAATTTTTTTCTTTATTTCACCTTTAATGGGGATTATGGTATTGATTGCAAATCTGATTCCTCTATATGTGAGATCAAAAATGTCATATGGCATATTTAACATTTATAAAGCAGACGATGAGACAAAGCGGAAATTTGGTTATTTATCAAATACGCTTATAAGTCGCGAATCGCTTCCGGAAATAAAATTATTTCAGGCATTTGGATTTTTTAAACAAAAAATCATGACAATTTACCGTTTGTTTACCTCCCGTCAGTTGAAAGCAGAACAAAAATCATTATTTGTAGTTGCTTTTGTTGAACTTATTCCGATGGTAGTTATTTTTTACTTTTTTTATTTATCAGGACTACGATTTCAAAATAAATTAATAACAGGCGGGACGTTTGTCTTAATTTTTATTAATGGAATGGCGTTTTTTAATAGGTTGAAAATGCTAAGCCAATATTTGGGCGATTTGCACAGTTCTAGTCTTTTGATGAAAGATGCAATTGATTTTTTTGACATTCAGCCGACAATTATTTTTCCAAAATTAATCAATCACGAAAAACAAAATCTTATAAATAAATTACAACATCCTTCAATTAAAATCGAAAATGTATCATTTACTTATCCGAATGCCAGCTCACCTTCTTTAAAAAATATAAATATAACAATTCCTTACGGTCAAAATATCGCGATTATCGGAGAAAATGGAGCAGGAAAGACAACGTTAATAAAATTACTTCTCCGGATGTATGATCCCTCTGAGGGAAACATATATATTAACGATATAAATCTGAAAGATATTCCTGAACGTTTTCTTTTTTCAATTTACTCGACTCTGTTTCAATCATTCGGAAAGTTTTATTTTTCCGTTTCGGATAATTTGGAAATGGCTGCGGGAAAACATGTGTCTGAAAGTGAAATGAAAAAATATTTATCATTTGCCAATGCGTGGGAATTTATTAAAGATACAAAGGGAGTCTATAATCAACAGTTGGGGCCGGAATATACAGACGGTATTGATTTATCAGGTGGGCAGTGGCAACGGCTTGCGATAGCACGGGCATACGCAAAACAATCTCCTATTCTTATACTTGATGAACCTACTTCTTCAGTTGATGCACGGAGCGAAATGGAAATCTTTGATCGTTTGGTCAAAGAGATGCAACATAATACGCTTATTTTTATTTCCCATAGATTCTCAACCATAAAAGATGCTAGCCGTATTATAGTATTGGATAAAGGATCCATGCTAGAAGACGGAAATCATGAAAAATTAATGAGACAAAATGGTAAGTATGCCCAGTTATATTCGCTTCAAGCTCAAAGATATCAGAGAACTTTATGAAAAAAATATTCTTATTACTTATCCGTTTCTATCAAAAAACTTCTTTTTTTCACGGGTATATTGCGCGGACTTTATTTCTTACCGATTCAGTATGCAGATTTACTCCCACTTGTTCCGAGTATACTTATCAAGCAATTGATAAGTACGGATCGATAAAAGGAATATGGACAGGATTAAAAAGAATTATTCGTTGTCATCCTTGGAATAAAGGAGGGTATGACCCATTATGAAACGGATTTTGAATTTTTTGCTCATTATTTCATTCTTTATTCTGCTTTTTGCAGCAACAGCAACAACAAGTACTGATTTTTCACAGGACTTGGGAAGACACATTAAGCTGGGAGAAATAATTGTCAAAACCGGACGTGTACCATCGGTTAATTTATTTTCATACACCCATTCTCAATTTCAATTCATCAATCATCATTGGTTTTCTGAAGTTGTTTTTTATTTTTTATATGAAAAAATAAATCCTGTTTCATTGCTTATCTTGAAAATAATTCTTGTTTTAATGGCATTTTTTTTTGTTATCAAAACTGCAGAAAAAAAATCTAATATATTAACTGCAATTATAAGTGCTTGTATTTTTTTCCCCTTATTTCTTGACAGAAATGATATTAGGCCGGAATTATTCGGCTATGTGTTTTATGCGGTTTTTTTATATGTATTTATATCTGTAAAACGAGTAAATAGATTTTTATTGATTATTCCGCTCTTATTGGTATTTTGGGTTAATTTACACATATCATTTGTATTCGGGATTATGTTAGGTTTTTTTATTACGGTTAAAATATATTTTGAATTAATTAAAAATAAAGAATCGCTGAATAAATTGTATGTTTTTATTTTTAGTTTTTTCTTAGTATTGTTGAATCCAAACGGGATAACGGGAGCTCTTTATCCTCTTAAAATATTCGGTAATTACGGTTATCCGATTGTAGAAAATCAAAATGTATTTTTTCTTTCGCAGCGAATATCAAACCATCTTATTACCTATTTTTTTATTATTTCTCCATTTGTTATCGTAACAATTTTATTTTTATTTTTCAGAAAAAAAACACTTGAAGGATTGTTACTGTTGTGTATGTTTTCCATTTCCATATTTCAAATCCGACATTTTCCCTTTTTTATTTTGACTGCAATACCTTTTACTGCCTGGATGATTTACTCATTCTTTTTATATATAAAAAGAATTTTCAAAAAAATATACTTTGAAAGTTATCAAAATACTGCCATGTTATTGTTATGTCTTATTATCGGTTTCTCATCATTTTTCTTTTTTGATAATTCATATAGTAAAACATTTGACAGTGATAAACGGTTTGGATTCGGATATGGTGAGAGTGAAAAAGAAGCGACTGATTTTATATTAAATCACAATCTTAAGGGAAACATATATAACAACTTTGATATTGGAGGATATCTTATTTACAGACTTTATCCGAAATACCGGTTGTTTATTGATAACAGACCGGAGGCATATCCAAGTAATTTTGTTCAAAAAATATATATTCCGATGCAGGAAAATCAAGATCTTCAGGACAGTATTTTTAATAAATATAAGATAAATACAATTGTTTTTAGTCATACTGATCAGACTCCTTGGGCTCAACAGTTTTTATCCGGTATTCAAAAAGAAAATAAATGGAAATTAGTTTTTATAAATTCAAAAATTATAATTTTTACTCAAAATTCCGGTCTTTCTGATCTGAGGGATAATAACTTATCTTTGAAAAGTAAGATAGAAAATGAAAATAATTATTTAAATTTAGTCCGTTATTCAGGAATTCTAAAAATTATTAATAAAGAGGAACTGGCAAGTGAATCTTTTGAAAAAGCAAAAAAATTAGGTACAGACTCATGTTCATTAAAGCGTTTTACTGTCGAACAAATGAAAAATTCAATATATTTTTCTCAGATAAATGATTATAAAAGGAGTGCTTTCTGGTGCTTTTAGGTCTTCATCATAATCCGTTTACTTCATTTTGTAGCATATAAGCGACTGTGATTTGTTGATAAGTAGTATATAAAGATTAGGGAGCATTGTATTGTTATCCTCTCGAAGGAGGGGATCCAGTCTCAGTCTATTTTACATTATTAAAGAAGTGATTTTAGTCTGGATTCCCGCCTGCGCGGGAATGACATAGATTCATCCTGTTCTATTGTGGAAACTTATATGCAAGAAAAAGAAGATCTTTTATATCATTTAGCATTTTCCTGTTTTTTAGGTATTGGTCCTATTACGTTTCAAAAACTTACTTTGCATTTTGGTTCAGCAAAAAATGCATATTATGCATCCATAATAGAATTATCAGGAGTACTTCGATCGGGGTTATTGGATAAATTTATTCAGTTTCGCCGGGATTTTAAACCGGAAAAACAGTTGGATTTGTTTAAAGAAAAGGGGATCCGCTCCATTCATCGTAATCACCCCTATTATCCACGCCAACTGAAACATATATCCGATTCACCCATATGTCTTTTTATAAAAGGAAATCTAAAAACAATACGGTTTGGAGAACCACCTCAAGGTGATTATTTTTTCGGAATTGTCGGTACTCGAAAACCGACTTCATACGGAGTTCAGATTACCAAAAAATTTACTTCTGATTTATGCAGGGCGGGATTTGTTATTGTTTCCGGAATGGCAATGGGGGTAGATGCGATAGCGCATAGGGTTGCAATTGATGAAGGGGGAAAGACGGTTGCGGTACTCGGATGCGGAGTTGATGTTGTATACCCTCCTGTAAATAAAAATCTTTATGATGATATTATTCAAAAAGGAGGAATTGTTCTATCGGAATTTCCGCCAGGAAGAACCGTACTTAAAGGATTGTTTGTAGCGCGCAATCGTATTGTATCTGGTCTTTCCCAAGGGGTTTGTATTATTGAGGGGACAAATAAATCCGGAAGTCTTATTACTGCCCGATTTGCTGCTGAACAGGGGAAGGATGTATTTGCGCCCCCGGTGCCCTTAACAAGTGAAATGTCACAAGCTCCAAATTTACTTATTAAACAGGGAGCAAAATTTATAACTTCAGTCGCAGATATTCTTGAAGAATATCAAATGAAAGTTGTTCCTGCAAAAGAGAAAGATATTTTGGGAAATTGTGATTTGGAACAAAGAAAAATCCTCGAAATAATAGTTCAGGAGCCATGTTCAATTGATGATATTGTAAACAAAACGCGTTTATTGATTACGGAAATATTAAAAACAATATCGGTTTTAGAGATAAACGGGGTAGTTGAAAAAAATAGTGAAGGGAAGTATCAAGTAAAAAGATAATTGATTATACGGTTATTTTTATGGGAGCTTCAATCTCAACATCCAATTTTTTTATTCTTCTTTGATATTTTTCTTCTTCAATCGGTTGGGTTTTTAAAAATATATCAACCATTTCTTTTGCTGCTTCGATATCGATGTAGTCTGATGGAATTGCAAGAACATTAATGTGGTCATTTTGCCTTCCGTGTTCAACCTGTTCATTTTTAAAACTTAATGCGCACCTTATTCCTTTAAATCTGTTTGTTGCAATACAAACGCCGACACCTGATCCGCAGATAACAATTCCCATTGAATCCGGCTTTTGGAGAACCGCTCGGGCAAGACGCTGAGCAAAGTCAGGATAATCATCAAGGGGATTATATTCGTAGTTCCCAATATCTTCAACGCGGATATTTTGATCCTGCAAATACTCAATCAGCTTATTTTTCAACTCAAAACCGCGATGGTCAGCTGCAATAAAGAGAGACATAATAAAAGTATATCATATTTTTTTTCCAAAGAAAAAACCCGTTTCGTTTTAGTCGACAACGGGTTTTTCAAGAGAAAATCACTTCACTATTCTTTTTAAGCTTTTTCCTGCGGTAAAGCCAGGAGTCTTTGTTGCTGGAATTTGGATCTCCGCACCAGTTTGAGGATTGCGGCCTTTTCGTGCTGCTCGTTTGCGCACCATAAAAGTTCCAAAACCTGTAACAACGACTTTCTCTCCTCTTTTTAAAGCATCAGTCACAGAGCCAAAGACTGCATTAACTGCATCTTTTGCTGCTTTTGCTGTAAGTCCTGCTTTTTTTGTTACTTGAGCTACTAAGTCTGATTTAGTCATATTATATTTATTTTTGTCACCTCCTTTCTTGGGGTAAGGATAGTAGGTTTTGGGCTTCTTGTCAATCTATATTTAAAATATCTTATTATAACAATCTATATCAAATTTAGATTGTTGTGACAATGTATAAAGAAAGACATATAAGAAATGTCAAAATATTATCTGTTATTACCAATATTATATTTTTGTTCTTATCTCAGTCCGGTATTCTCGAATTACCGTTATTTTTATTTGACCGGGGAAAACATCAAATTTTTCTTCCAGTTCTGTTTTAATTTTTGATGCTAAAATCACCGTATCATCATCGCTTATTTCATCTGATTTGACAATAACTCGAAGTTCCCGGCCGGCTTGGAGAGCATAGGCTTCTTTAACACCTTTTTTAGTTTTTGCCGCATCTTCAATTGTTTTAATTCGTTTTAAATATTCTTCAAAATCTTCATGACGTGCTCCCGGTCTGCCTCCTGAAACAGCATCACCGATATAAACAATAACTGCTTCAAGAGAATTAAACGGAACGTCTTCATGATGTGAAGCAACACAATCGATTACTTTTTGCGGGAATCGGTATTTTTTTGCAAGTTCGACTCCTAAATCAATATGTGATCCTTCTTTATCAACAATTACTTTTCCAATATCGTGTAAAAGACATCCGAGTTTAACTACATTTACATCTGCCTTTAGTTCATGAGCAAGAGCAACACCTATTCGTGTTTCTTCAAGTGTATGAAGAATCATATTCTGTCCGTAGGAATATCGGTATTTAAATTTTCCGAGAAGTTGAGTAATTTCCTGAGGCAGATTAAATACGCCGACTTTATGAGCAAGTTCTTCACCTGCTTTAAAAATGACCTTATTTATTTCCTCTTTTGTTTTAAGCACAATTTCTTCAATTCGAGGTGGTTGAATACGTCCATCTTTAATGAGTTTTTCAAGTGCTACACGCGCAATTTCGCGTTTAACCGAATCAAATGAGGAGAGTTTGATTACTCCTTCCTCTTCAAGGTCAACATCAACTCCCGTTGCAAGTTCAAATGCACGGATATTACGTCCTTCCTTACCGATAATTCTTCCTTTATATTCATCGCTTGGAATATGTACGATAGACAGGGTGTATTCTGAGACATAGTCAGTGGCGCCGTATCTCATAGCGTCAACGAGCATTTGTTTTGATTTTTCATCTATCTGAAGTTTGATATCTTCTTCACTTTGTTTTACACGTTTTGCAATGTCGGTCTTAAGCTTATCTTCCCATCCTTGAAGAAGGAGATCTCTCGCTTGATCTTTGGTGAGTTGGGCGATCTTTTCAAGTTTTACCAAAATAGTATCACGTTTTTCTTCCAAGTCTTTTTTTACATCATTAGCGCTTTGTTTTTCACGTTCAACCTGTTGTTTTTCTGTAGTAAATGCTTTTTTTTCTTCTTCTAACTGTACTTCTTTTTTAGCTAAGCGATTCTCTGCTTCTAAGGATTCCGAGAGAATTTTTCGTGATTCCTGCTCGGCTTCTTGTTTAATACGTAAGGCTTCTTCATTCGCATGAAGAATTATTTCTTTTGCTTTTTGTTGAGCTTCAATTGCAAGTTCTTTTTCTTTTTCCTTATTCTTTGGGAATAAGAAGTTCAATAGATTATTTAACATATCTTATTGGGATATGTTCAAGAGAGTTACGCGCTTGTGATATTGTTTGATATGGAAAGACGCATATAATATTAAGTTTTATTTTAATTAGTTAGTACTCCTTGAACAAATTAGTAATGGAAAGTATTGTACTCTTTTTTTTCTCAATCTTCAAATGGATTTTTTGATACTGTTATTTAATTTTGTCTTAAAATCGTGTATGATAAGAAGAATAATTATTCATATTATTTATGGCCAATAGGTCAATTTTTGTTTTACGTGTTCCTCAAGACAACGCAAAAAAAGAAGATGTTGCTTCTGAATTCTTTTCTCAGATTTCAGAGATATTAAAAGGAAGGTCAATAACAATATCTGCAGAAGTTGCGAATTTTGGTAAATTTCTTTGGTTTTTTATTACTTGTCCATCTAATGTTAAAAATGTTATCCGCGGTCAATGGTATTCTCAATATCCAAATGCTGAAGTTGAAGAAATAAAAGATTACACACAGAAGCTGTTTGACCGGTATGAATTAAAATCACTTCTTGGGTGTGAGCTGTATCTTGATCAGAATGATTTTTTACCGATAAAAACATATAGGGAATTACAAAAAAATCCTTTAGTTTCTTTATCGGGAATTATCAGTTCATTTTCTTCTGATGAAACCACTGTAATTCAGCTTGTCTTAGAACCGCCAAAAAAAGAAAATATATGGAGAAAATTTCTGAAAAAGAATCGTGAAAAGCGGAGAGATACAATTGCTTTTTCAGGTAATGAAAAACCAGAATATATTAAACTTGAAGAAGAAAAAGAAGAAAAATCTAATTATAAGACGACAATCAGATTTCTAACTATTGCAAAAGATAAAGAAAAAGCGCAACTGAATCTGGCCTCAATTCTTGCAATATATAAAAAGAGTTTAGAACGAACAAAAATACAAAAATTTAAAGAAAATTTAAGGAGTGATAAGCAATTTATTGAATCTTTTATAAATCGGAAATTAGGACAGCATCGTTTTCGTTTTTGTTCTGAAGAAATTGCGACGTTTTTTCATTTACCTTATGTTGAAGAAGAAATATCACAAGTGACTCAATTGCGCTCAAAGCGCGCAGCGCCTCCACAAAATATTCCCAAAGCAACAGATGGAGACAGTCGTGATTTAAGTATATTTGGAGAAACAAATTTTCAGAATGAAAAAATCCGTTTTGGAATAAAGAATTCAGATAGAAGAAGGCATTTATATGTTATTGGAAAAACAGGGATGGGTAAATCAAAATTATTGGAACTTCTTATTAAGTCTGATATTGAGAATGGAAAAGGACTTATTTTAATTGACCCGCATGGAGATCTTACAAACGCTGTTTTAAATTTTATTCCGGAACGAAGAATGGATGATGTTGTATATTTTAATCCTACAGATAGTGAATTTCCGGTTGGATTTAATCCGATGGAAGGTGTCGGGAGTTTTGAATTCAAGCAAAATATTGTGAATGGATTCATCTCTATTTTTAAGAAATTTTTTGGATTGAATTGGAATGAGCGATTTGAACATGTATTGCGTTATACCACCCTTGCTCTTCTTGATTACCCAAATGCGAGCATATTGGGAATTCCCCGTATGTTGACCGATAATTTATTCAGACAGGAAGTAATAAGTTATGTAACTGACCCATTAGTAAAAAAGTTTTGGACAACAGAATTTGCCGGTTGGAATGATCAATTTGCAAGTGAAGCAATTGTTCCGATTATAAATAAAATTGGTCAATTCGTAGCCAATCCAATGATTCGAAATATTGTTGGACAAGCGAAAACGGGCTTTTCGCTTGACGAGATAATGAATAAGGAAAAAATATTGCTTGCGAATTTTTCAATCGGAAAATTGGGTGAAGAAAATAGCGCCTTACTTGGATCAATGCTTGTGACAAAAATTTGGCAAACTGCAATAGCTCGAGCTTCCATTCCTGAAGATGAGCGAAAAGATACATTTATGTATGTTGACGAGTTTCAAAATTTTGCCACAACAACATTTGCGCAGATTTTATCTGAGGCACGGAAATATCGTTTGGATTTAACCGTTGCTCATCAATATATGCAACAGTTGTCGCAAGAAGTTCGTGCGACTATTTTTGGAAATATTGGGAATATTATTAGTTTTAGAGTGGGAGGCGAAGATGCACAGATATTAGCTAAGGAATATGAACCGGTTTTTCAGGTTAATGATTTTTTAAATCTAGACATGAGAAATTTTTTTGTCAAAATGTCTATAGATGGACAAACAGTTAAACCTTTTTCTGCTCAAACAATTTTTCTTGAAAATACATCAAAAAATGTTTCTGAATTAATTATAGAAAAATCAAGAAAAAAATGTTCAAAACCCAGAAAAGAAGTAGAAGAGGAGATTGAGCGATGGGAAAAGGGTGTAATTAAATCAAAAGAAAATTCAAAAGAACCGGTAGTTCCTATAGTTGAAAAATCAGCTAATGAAGAAATATTCTTTCCTGAACCGCTTATTTAAATGTAGACATTATTTCTTGTACAATTTTTTCGTATTCATCTTTTGTATATTGTTTATTCAGAATGCAATATTCTTTTTTATCAATCGCTACACATCCCAATAAATGATTGCTGTTTTTACAATCAGAACAGAATCCTGAGTCAAAAATAGAGTCGCAATTTATCATATGGTGGCAGTTATTTAAAGTTGAGGAATCAACGCATTCATAACAAAACTGGGAATGAAATGATTGTGTAAGATCGAATGAGTTTTTTATATGGTGAGCGTCATATAAATAACATGAATTTTCACTATGAGCTGAGTCAAAACAAAGATACATATTTTTACTGAAGTCGACATGATTTCCATAATCTGAATTTTCGGAGTGAGCAATGTAAGAAGTGCTTACCGGAAATTTCATGCTGATTTTTTTCATTTCTTCCAAATGGATTGACGGCGATTGTTTTAATAAATCAATAACTTTTTTTTCATACTCTTCTTTTGTATATTGTATGTTAAAGATACAGTATTCTTTAAAATGTAAATGAACGCACCCAAAAAGATGATGAGAATCACCGCAATCCCAACAATAATGAGAGTCAGTTACTCGTTGGCAGTAATTTAAATATGTTGAGTTGTAGCATTTTAGAACATCTACACATTCATAACAGAGTTCACTTTCAACTACATAATCACCATCAGCACAGTTTTTTGCCTTAAAAGAATCAAAAATATAAGTAATATCTTCACATTGGGCATTATCAAAAGAAGAATATGCATTATTACACATATAGAGATAATCGCCATACTCACAATTTTCGGATTTCGCATTATGAGTAGAAACGATGGGATACTTATTTTTTAGTTGAATATATTCTGTCCAGAATTGTTGAAAAGTCATGTTAGGTTGTTATAAGAACTGGATTTTTCTCAAACCAATCAAGATAACATTCTTTACAAAGTATCATTCGTGTTTCTTTTAGAGGATCATAAGTTACGATAATATTTTTGTTACACTGCTTACAGGTTGTACGATATAGACTGCGCTCTCCACGTTCTTTAATACGTCTGGTCTCCCTGCAGCTGGGACAGTTTGATGGATGGGGAAGGTTCATTTTTTTCAAAAAATCCTGTTCCTGTTTAATGATCCAAAAATCATGTTTACAGGTTGTGCAGTTTGCTTTTATATTATCCATATAACTATTGTATTAATAATACTTATATTTTTCAATATCGATGTAGAATTATTGGCTAAACTCAAGGTTATATGCATTTTTCGCTAATTCATAAGAGAAACCACGACGGAGAAGAAATGAAATAGCTTTTTTGTAGCGTGTTTTTGAATCAAGTCGGGAATAGCTTTGTTTTTTTCTTTTGAGGGCGATTTGCGCAAGATTGACATCATCTTGTGGATGTTGTTCAAAAAAAACATCTATTAATTCACGGTTAATTCCTAATTTTTGTAATTCATGTGATAGGGCAAAAGCACTTTTAGGTTTGAGTTTATCCCGTTGTAAAACATAAAGCTTAATAAATTTTTCATCATCAACATATCCTTGTTCTTTCAGTTGTGTAATAACTTTTTCAATTATTTCCGGAGTAAAGTTATTTTTTTTATTTTCCAAATATCTGATGATTTCTTTTTCAGTACGAAGACGGAACTTAAGATAATAATAAGCTAGATTTAAAGCTTGTGAAAAAGGTTGAGAGTCGGACATATATAATTTGTTTTAATTCATTATATTGTTTGTCATCCCCGTGAAGACGGGGATCCAGTCTAAAATAACAATAAATGAAATTATAGTCTGGATTCCCACCTTCGTGGGAATGACGTGCTATTTTTCCCAAACAATAATTTATTAAGCTATATATTTGTTACTTCTTTCCGAACACTTTTTGATCAATTGCTTTTATTAAATGTTGTTTCAATTTATCATCAGAAATCAATGTTTCTTTTACTTGGTCTTTTCCTTGTCCGAGCATTTTTTCTTCAAACTTAATAAAAGCTCCGCTTTTTGTGAGGATGCCCGCTGCAATTGCTGCATCAATAATACTGTCTAATTTATCAATACCTTCGCTGTTTATCGTAAATTCAGCATCTTTAAATGGAGGCGCAATTTTATTTTTAACAATTTTTACGCGAACCCGAGTGCCGAATACTTGTCCATTTTTTTTCAAGGTTTCAATTTTTCGTACATCCATTCTAATGGAAGCATAAAATTTAAGAGCCATTCCGCCCGTTGTTGTTTCGGGATTTCCGAACATAATTCCGATTTTGAGACGAAGTTGATTCGTAAAAATAATAGTTGTTTTTGATTTGGAAACAATACCGGTTAATTTACGAAGCGCTTGAGACATAAGGCGCGCTTGTAAACCCATCTGCGCATCTCCCATCTCTCCTTCAATTTCAGCCTGAGGTACAAGAGCTGCGACTGAGTCAATGACAATAAGATCGACTCCGCCGGATCTAACCAATTGTTCAGTGATTTGAAGAGCCTGTTCTCCTGTATCAGGTTGGGACACCAAAAGATCTTCGAGTTTGACTCCTATTTTTTTTGCCCATTCCGGGTCAAATGCATGTTCTGCATCGATAAATGCCACAACACCGTTTGTTTTTTGATTCTCAGAGATAAGAGACAAACACAATGTTGTTTTTCCGGATGATTCAGGTCCGTATATTTCAATGATTCTCCCTTTAGGAATTCCTCCTACTCCAAGAGCAATATCAAGAGAAGGGATTCCGGTTTTAATTACTTCCATTACAACAGTCGGACGTTCCCCCAATCTCATTATGGATCCTTTTCCAAATTGTTTTTGTATGGCTTCAATAGCAAAATCAACTGCTTCTGTTTTTGGATTTTTTGGTTCCGTTTTCATATAGTTTTATTAAAAAATAAATAATTATTAATTATTACAAGTTATCTTTATCACCTCATTGTACTATGTGAAAAAACAATGTCAAATTGATAATAAATTTTAAACTTTTCTTCGTCATTCTAGTAAGCCCTATAGGGGCGCATCCAGAATCTGATTCTGGACAATCACTAATGGTGCCAGAATGACGTATATTATTGTATATTTGTTTGATAATTATATTATTCATTCTCCTTTACCCGATATTGTAATGCTTCAGCTATATGTGTCATTTTTATAACCTCTGTATTTTCAAGATCTGAAATTGTTTGAGCAATTTTTATAATTTTAAAATATGAACGTGCTGAAAGAGACAATCGTGAAACAGCTTGTTTAAGAAGTTCAATTGCTTCTTTATCCAAGGCGCATAATTGTCTTATTTCATTAGTATTCATTTCGCCATTGGTTTTTGTTTTGTGTTTGGCAAATCGCTTATATTGTCTATTTCTGGCTAAAATTACTCTTTTTTTAATCGAGATACTGTCTTCAGCTTTTAATTTGCTGGTTAGTTTTTCTTCTTCAACGGGAAGAACATCAATATGAATATCAATTCGGTCAAGCAGTGGTCCGGAGAGGCGTTTTTGATATCTCAAAATTGTTCCCGGCATACATAGACACTTTTTTTTCGGATGACCTAAATATCCGCATGGACAGGGGTTTGAAGCGGCAAGAAGAAGAAATCGTGAGGGGAATGTGACACTTCCCGCTGCGCGGGAAATTGTGATTTTCCCATCCTCAAGAGGCTGCCGGAGTGATTCAAGTACTGAACGGGGAAATTCAGGAAATTCGTCCAAAAACAAAACGCCTCTATGTGCAAGTGAAATTTCCCCTGGTTTTGGATTATTTCCACCACCAATCAGACCGATCCGGGAGGAGGTATGATGAGGGGACCTGAATGGTCGTTCGAGTATATATCCTCGATTTTGGCAAAGTCCTGCAACTGAATACATTTTTGTAACTTCTAAAATTTCATTTTTACTCATTGGAGGAAGAATTGAGGGGAATGCGCGCGAAAGCATTGTTTTTCCGGCGCCGGGAACTCCTTTGAGATGAATATTGTGAAATCCTGCTGCGGAAATTTCAAGTGCTCGTTTTGCTTGTTCTTGCCCGCGGATATCTGCAAAATCAAATTCAGAAATTGACTGTTGAATAAGTTTCTCTATTTGAATAGGTGGATAGGGAGAAATAAGGCAGGTATTATTCAAGTGAAGAATAAGATCATTAATATTGTAAACAGGATAAATTGAGATTTCGTCAACTAGGGCAGCTTCTTTTGCATTTTCAGATGGAACAAAAACTGATTGTATATTTTTTTCTTTCGCCATAACGGCAATTGAAATCATTCCCGGAATAGGACGAAGTTTTCCTTCAAGTGAAAGTTCGCCAACAAATAATGCAGAGCGGAGACTATCTCGTTGAATTACGCCTGAGGCAGTTAGAATTCCAACTGCAATGGGAAGATCAAATAACGATCCTTCTTTGGGAATGTCAGCCGGGGCAAGATTTACGGTAATCCGGGAATCAGGCATATCAAATGAAGCATTTACAATCGCGGTTCGTACCCGATCTTTTGCTTCCTCAATCGCTTTGTCAGGAAGTCCGACAAGATTGAATGTCGGGAAACCGCGTGATGCTACATCAACCTCAACTTCAATAAGAATTCCATCAAGTCCACTTGTTGTTCCTGATAACACTTTTGCAATCATATTATTACTTATGTTCTCCTGAATTTATTTCAGGATCTATTTCCTTTATTGTAAAAAAATCTACACATTTGTCTATCGCTTATATGCTACAAAAAGAGGTGATTGTCTTTATGGGAAGGGATGAAAAAGAAGATATTATTCTGTTCTTAAAAATAATTGATGTGAATCCAATGAGGAATTTTTTTATCTATTAAATCATCCGATTTGAAGTAAAAGAGGAGTGGGAGGAGTATTTGAGCTACTGATTGAACAATGATGATCGTGATATACTCAAATTAATGAAAACAATCCTTACAAAACTTCTATTTATTGTTACCATCATAATTTATATTTTCTACCCAAAGACAAGTTATGAAGGTAGTATGTTTAGAAATGACGGGTTTAAATGTAATTGTTTAGGTTTTGAGATCCCAGATATAGCTTTAATGCAAATTCGGGGGCTTCCAATACTGAGGTCTGCTTATGGGAAAACCTGTTTCGGATTGGTGATTCAATGTAGAAATAACCACTAATTCTCAGATAATTTTATATACAGAGTTTAATCCTTATAGAGTTGGGTAAGGAGATGGTTTTAAAGTTTAAGATTAACCAAGTAATAAGATTTATTGCAAGGTTGTAGATAAACTTCCTAAAGCATTTTCAAGAAGACCAGTTAATCTTGCCACACCATTTCGACGGTCAATAAGGAAATGTGGATGATCTTGAAGTTTAAAGGACTGTAATTCTCCCTCTAGACCATAAGATGATAAGATGATCGTATCCCTTTGTCCTACTCTTGCAAGACTTACTAATTTCTTGGCATTTTCTGACATATTCCACTCGAATATATTTGAAATATAGACTGTATCTATTGCAACACTATTTTGTTGTGCCCAGCGGGCTATTCGTTCGACATATTCTACATTTGAGAAATCTAGATTAATCGAGATGATTCTATTCTCAAGAAAAAGCGCTCTTACATGATCGTAGCTATCATCTGAACTCAGCCAGGACCAACTTGTTTCTGCTTGTCTTCGAAAGTTAGATATTTGAAATTCTTTTTTAGCTTCATCGTCCCAAAGTTCTAAATCTGTTGATGTTTGATTTATGAATGTAGATACAAAATCTTGTCGACTTACTTTTGGCTTACTACAACAAATATCTCTCGCTATTTTCATAACTTTTTGCATATTAGGATTAATATCAATGAGAACCCCAAAATTTGAACGACGAGCAGCTATCATATCCAGATTCTGTAATCCTGAAACACCTACATGCATTGTTGGTACCTCCTGTTTTCGTGTCATAGCTAAATAATCATAGGTGTGAGGGTAGACCGCTTCATTAGTCTGTAAAAAAGGCGAAGAAGGAATAGCTCCTTGATCGTTAAGAATAGCTAACGTTTGGAAAGATAATATTCTATCTCTCTGCGGTCTCATACTGATGTTATCTAGTGAGCCGTCGATTGTCATATTTGAGATGATTATGGATAACTATTTCAACCTAGGAAAGACCCAGCCTCTTGCAACTGCATTTTCTGTATTTCTTTGTATGATTGCTCTTAACGGTTCGACCCACTCTCGCCACGACTCTTTTGTTTGATGTAAAATTGGCCAATGTGTATTTTTACACACCGTTACCGCCAAATCAGCTTGGTCAGGATTAATACCTTGATCTCTTAATTCTTCTTGTGAGATTATATGATGAACCTTGAGATGTCCCGGATCATTACATACATGTTTACCGGGAAACTGACATTTTTGTCCGTCCCTATCAAGTATTGCTTGAATTTGTTGAGGAGAGAAAGCTAAGATAATTGGCAATACGCCCAGTGTATAGGGTAATAATTCATTAATATTAATACCGAGCTCTTTTAACATAGCGGATGGTAAAACATTATTATATGTAAAAAAAATATTTTTTGGGGAGGATTATCAATTAGTGAAAATTAATACAGAATTGATCAATATGGGTATATTCATATTGCTTATAAATCGAACTCACTTTATTAAAATGAGAAAATTATATCTATTTAAGTAAAACTACATTTTTTAAATTTTCTTGATAAACGAATATGAATGTATTTTTATTTATCAATGTTTTTAGCTTACTGGGGTTAAGATAGGGAGCTTCTATTGTGTGAGAAGTCGGGGTAAATGATCTTAAAAAAATAATTTTTTTGGGATAAATATGTACAACATTTGTTAAAAGTTCTTTAAACCCAAACCGGAAAACATAGGCTTTCCAGATAGAATCATTACTGCTATCGGGCAGATTCACAAAATATAGAGAATCAATATTTTGTGTAGATTTGTATTTTGTAATACTCTTAATAACATTTTTGGTAATCTCACTGCTTTGATACCAATAGAGTTTTTGATTATGTAAAAAAATAACTCCGGAAACAAAAATAAATAATAGATATGTGATGGTGAGGAATTTTTTAATTTTGACGATAGACAGAATATAAATAATGACAGGAATAAAAGATAAATAAAAATATCTTGCTTGAGGAGCGCTGGTGAAGGAGTAAATAATTATTGTTACCGTTGCCCAAATCAATAAAAACAAAGTTAATTTATTTCGTGTTGATTTTATAAGAAAAAAAAGAATTATCAGGAATATTACCGGAATAAAAAAATTGGGAATATTATCGACAATATAAGGATTGGGAATAAATAAATAAACAAAAGATCGCAAAGTAAAAGCGGTGAATTTAACGAGAGATGGAGTTCTTACCATAAGGGGTATTTTTACCATAATTGTTTTTAAAACAGTGGTTAAAATAACAGTAAAAACAGGCAAGGAAAATAATTTAATAAACTCAAATCTCTTTTTATGAGCGGTAAACAACCACCAATAAGTAATTGCTGTTGGAATGATGCTGAGGGCATATTCATGGGTAAAATAGGCCATAATAAAACTAACTTGAAAAAATAGAAAAGAAAGGGTAGTTTTATTTTTGATATATTTGATCAAACTCAATATGCTAAGGAGATAAAAAGTGACCATTAAAGAATTATTGATTGCTCCAAACCAAAAGACAACTTCGTAGGCCCCGAAAAAAAATGTAAAAAACAAAGACGAGAGTATGCTTTTTATTTTGTTATCAGTTACTATTTTTGCAAGGTGATAAACAAGACAGATGTTGATTAAGTGCACGAATATTGTAACTAAATGAAAGGCAATCGGGTTGAGTCCGAATGTTTTATACAGTTGAGATATAAAAAGCCAGATGATTGGTGTGTAATGATTATTATATTGATCGATTTTAAATAAGTAAGGATGGATTTTGTCATAAAAAAGAATAAAAAAATCATCGCTAATAAAATAATAATGCAAAGTGGATTGATAAAAAAGAAAAGTAGCGAAGATTAAAACAATCATTAACATATATTATATTTTCGATAAATTATTATAAAATATAAGAATTATTTTTGAAAAGAATGATAATTTCTGAACAATAGTTTATAAAAGAAGTATAATAAAAGTTAGATATTATTAATTAAGATAATTATCTTATGATTAAAAATCAGGGAAATTTATTTAAATCAGTGCTTGGGATAGGTGGCATCTTTGTCGCGATTATTTTCTTTTTTTCAATTAATCCGTTTGTACAAATTGGTGCAGGAGAGCGAGGGGTTGTAATGAATTGGGGAAAAGTTCAAGATTTGATTTTAACGGAAGGTTTACATATGCGAGTTCCTTTTATGCAAACTATTCAGAAAGTATCTGTTCGTGTTCAAAAATCAGATGTAAAAACGTCTGGTGCATCTAAAGATTTACAGGATGTTGGCCTTGAACTTGTCGTGAATTGGAGAATTAACACTGATAAAGTTAACAGGGTTTACCAACAAATTGGAGATGAGCAGGCTGTGCTTGACAATATCATTTTGCCCGCGGTCTCAGAAATGGCAAAAGCTGCGTCAGCTAAAAAAACAGCAGAGGAAATCATTACTAAACGACAGGAACTTAAACAGGATATTGACAATCTTCTTGTTTCACGTTTAGCAAATTACGGAATAATATTGAGCGATGTTTCCATTATTGACATCCGGTTCTCAGCCGAATTTAATCGAGCAATTGAAGCAAAACAGGTGGCTGAACAGGAAGCAAAACAAGCAATCTTTAAAGCTGAACAGGCAAAAAATGATGCTATAGCTCGTGTTAATATGGCAGAGGGACAGGCAAAAGCTCAGCAGTTGCAACAACAAGCTCTTACGGCTGAACTATTACAAAAAATGGCAATTGACAAGTGGGATGGTCGTTTTCCAACTTATATGGGGACATCCACCATGCCATTTCTGACGATAAAATGAAGTAATTAAATTAAAAAAGTCGTTCCTGGAAGTTTTTTTCTTGAAGTTTGTGGAGGGCAATATTTTCAATTTGTCTAATACGTTCATCACTAATGCGATATTTTTTTCCAATCTGTCGTAATTTTGTTTTCTTCAATCTTTTTACTAAAATATCTTCTTCTTTCGGATTTAACCGTTTTGAGCATTTTATCAATTTAAGAAAATAATTGACCGTTTGGTTGCCCATATTTACTTATGCCTATGTTACTTTTGCAAAGAGTGAATGTCAAGGTGTGAATAATATTTTATTTTCTACCTTATATAATATACATATTAATATCTATGAAATTCTCAAAACTCGCGACTTATTTTGAACGGATTGAAAAAACAGCATCCCGGCTTGAGATGACTCAAATTCTTGCAGAGCTTTATAAAGATCTTGCCCCGGAAGAATTTGAAAAAACAGTATATTTACTTCAGGGACGAGTTGTACCGGCCTTTGAAAAAATAGAGTTTGGGATGGCTGAAAAAACAGTTGTCAAAGCGGTGATATCTGCTCTCAGTCTTGATAAAAGTTATTTTGAAGCTGAAAATCGAAAATCAGGAGATGTGGGAAAAACAACGGAGTTATTTAAAAATCAGTACATTTCGTTTGAAGCTAAAGATTTAACTGTTTTAGAGGTTTATCATGAATTATATCGAATGGCTACTACAAGCGGTAATGGTTCGCAGGAAATGAAAAAAAATATTTTATCTCTTCTTATTCGTCAGCTTGATCCGCTTTCTTGCCGATATGTTGTCCGTATTCCGGCGGCTCTTCTTCGACTTGGATTTTCAGATATGACAGTTCTTGATGCATATTCTTGGATGATCGCCGGGGATAAAAGTTTACGTTTACAGATTGAGCAGGCATATCATGTTCGACCGGATTTAGGTTTTATCGGGCGCACCATAAAAGAAAAGGGAATAGAAGGATTATCTCTTATTACCCCAAAAGTATTTACCCCGATTATTATGATGCGTGCTGAACGGCTTTCATCGGGTGAGGAAATTGTTAAACAGATAGGAGAATGTGCTATCGAACCTAAATATGATGGGTTCAGATTACAAGTGCACTATAAGAAAAATAATAAATTACAAATAACAAACCTGCCTGACGGTTGGCAAGGTGACAAATCAAATCAAAATAAACAAATGAATAATGAGGTGAGGTTGTATTCGAGGAGTTTGGAAGATGTGACTTTTATGTATCCGGATATTGTTGCAGGAGTAAAAAACGAAATTGACGCGGAAGAGGCAATTTTTGAAGGAGAGGCGATTGGATTTGATCCTCATACAGGAGCGTTTCTTCCTTTTCAGGAAACAGTTCAGAGAAAACGAAAATATGATATTGAAGAAAAAGCAAAAGAAATTCCGTTGAAGTTATTTACATTTGAGTTGCTTTATTGTGACGGAGTGAATTTTATTCATAGATCGTTTACCGAACGGAGAAATCAATTAGAAAAAATAATAAAATTTTCAGGGGACACATCTTCAAACAGTATTGTTTTAGCACCTCATACAATAATGAATGATGGGAAAGCGATTGAAAAAACATTTGAAAAAGCAATCGGCGAAGGATTGGAGGGAATTATAGCAAAAAAATTAGACGGGATATATCAGCCGGGAGCCCGTGCTTGGAATTGGATAAAGTTTAAAAGAAGTTATTCGTCAAAAATAAATGACACAATCGATTGTGTTGTTATGGGATTTGATGCGGGAAAAGGGAAGCGGACGGATTTTGGAATCGGTGCTTTTTTGGTCGGAGTATACGATGATAAAAAAGAGCAATATTTGACTGTCGCAAAAATTGGCACCGGTTTAACTGATGAAGAGTGGAGGCAATTAAAAATAAAAGCTCAAAAATCAAACGTTACATTAATGCCGAAAAATTACTTAGTTGATAAACTGATGGTCTGCGATGTATGGGTTGAGCCAAGAATTGTAGTTGAGATTCGCGCAGACGAGATAACAAAGTCGCCCATTCATTCAGCTGGATATGCATTTCGGTTTCCTCGCTTAGAGCGTTTTAGAGATGATAAAAAACCGGAAGATTCGACCTCTCTGACAGAGTTATTTCAAATGATTAAGATTCAAGAAAAGGAATAGATAGATATTCCTTATGTGCTAAAAGAGTTCGGATAAACCGGATAGGATATTCTCCAAAAAAAGAAGCAGGATTGTTTTTTATTCTTCGTCCCGATATTTTAACGACAAGGTTTTTATCCCGCTTTATTGTCCCTCCGTATTCAATAATGTGGAGTGTTAAGTCGATGTCTTCATGAACTTTTTTATCATTTATACATACGCGTGATTTTATTTTGTTCCAAATATGTTTGGTAATAATCATATTCGGTCCCATAAGTACATCATTCCCCCTTAATATTGGTTTAAATAATACTGAATATGTTTCACTTGCCAATGTATTTTTGAGATATAAATCATAAAAAGCGATTGGTCCGGTAAGCGCATCGATCTTGTAAGTTGAAAATTGTTTTTTTATTTCTAAAATCCAGTTTGTGGGAAGAATTGCATCTGCATCGCAACGGGCAATAATTTTATTTTTTGCTGATTCAAAACCTTTATTTCGTGCTGCTATCATTCCTTGTGTCGATTCACTTACTATCTTAATATTCGGAAACTGTTCACATAACTCCATTGTTTTATCTGTGCAGTTATTATTAACCACTATGACTTCATCAGCAGGAATTTGTTGGTCAAAAATACTTTTTAAACAATTTGTTATATATTTTTCTTCGTTGTAAACAGGAATGATAATAGATACTTTCATACTTCTATTCTATCAAATACAAAGGATATATTATATAATAAGAGCTCTATGAAAACCTTTTTCTCCGTCATAATTCCGACCTTAAACGAAGAAAAATTTCTTAAATTTACCCTATCAAATCTTGTTAAGCAAAAATATAAGGATTTTGAAGTTATTATTGTTGATGCTCAATCAACCGATGAAACAAGAAAAACAGCTATAGAATTTAATTCATTACTGGCAATACAGTGGATTGATTCAGATAAAAAAAATGTCGCTTATCAACGAAATAAAGGCGCAGAGAAAGCAAACGGAACGTATTTATTTTTTTTGGATGCGGATACACGTATACATCCCTCTTTTTTATACGAAACAAATAAATATATTCGAAGAAATAAAGGACTTCTTTATATTCCTGCTTTAAAACCTGAAAATCATAATCCTGAAACTCTTATTGCGTTTAATTTTGCCAATTTGATAATTGGTCTTTCTCAGAATATTGAAAAGCCAATGTGTTCAGGTGGTTCTATGATAATTGAAAAACATTTGTTCCATTTGATTGAAGGATTTTCTGAAAATGTATTTATGTCTGAAGATCACCAATTAGTTCAGAATGCACGTTCTTACGGAGTAAAAGCGCGATTTATGGATCGTATTATGGTAAAACCTTCACTTCGAAGGATGAAAAAAGAAGGACAGCTAAAAGTATTCTACAAATACTTAATTGTAACTATTCATTTCTTTCTAAATGGAAGAGTAGATAAAAAAATAATAGAGTATGAGATGGGTGGAGAACCGTATTTGAGAAAAGGAAAAAAACAAGGTATTGATTTTCTATTTAATTACTCTCTTATCCAAATAAAGGAATTTATTCGAAAAATTTTTAGTTGAATACTTCACGTATTATCCCTTTTTAGTTATCCACATTTTATTGTTGAGATAAAAAATCCTATTGTATCAACATAAATCATGTATAAAATAATATAGGTTATCTTATAGAAAGTGAGTATTTTTCTATAGGTCTTGACAAAGAAAACACAATGCTTTATAGTTGAGTTATGGTTAAATACATTTCTTATAAAGGAACACAAAAACGAGCGAGAGATCCATTAACAAGCAAAAGGGAGTTCATTCAATTTGTTGGTAATCAATTTAAGCAATTGAGTCGAAAAAACTTAGGATTACCGATGAAGTTATACCATCTTTAAACACCAAAAAAAATAAGAGCATCACTACCGCTCGTATAAGGGGACGACGAGTAGTAATGCTCTTTGTTTAGATTATCAAATATATATTTTTTTGTCAAGTAGATACTTTATTTAACCTGATATAGAGCCCCAAACCCATTTGAAGAAGTAAATATTTTTGATCCAATCTTCGAAAATTTATCTTTAAACAGATTTGGATACTTTTTTTTCTCCATTGTCGAAACAACGATATATTTAATTTTATATTTATTTATCAGTTCCTTAGTTTTGACAATATCTTTTGATTCGTAGAGAGCAATGATGTCGGGGATACGGTCTGAAACAACAGAAGCAGAACCTCTCCATAGCCATTCATGTACCCACCAGCCGGCAACCGTCGGAAGTCCGGTATATGCAGAGATATAATTATAATCAGTGTATGAATCTCCTTGTGCTTCAAGAATAACGGGTTGATTACCGATATGATTATTTATGTAGTCAATTATTTCCCGGTTTTCCGGATAATCCCGATTAATCCATTCTGCCCCATCTAAAACCGGAGTTTTTTGCATAGAACCATAATAGGAAGGAAATGAGTAAAATGGATAAATAAAAACGAATAAAAACGAAACAAAAAGGAGTATTTTTAGGGGAATAACGAGTCTGTTTACTTGATTTTTTAATCGGAAAAATGTATAAGAAACGCCGATGCCCATCATAATAAACGCTTGATAGCCGAGCTTAAACATTGTGTTGGCTCGGAAATGTGCAGGATAAATATCTTTGATATAAAAAAACTCCGGAATAATAACAAGAAATGTTCCGAAAGAAAAAAGTAAAAATATAAAATCGTCTATATGTGTTTGGTTTTCGGTGATTGATCGTTTTTTTGTCTCAATCCATTTAATAATGGGAAATATGATAAAAGCGATCCAAAAAAATCCCCAAAGAACAAATAACATCCATAACGCGTCGGGTTGACAATTACCTGCTTCAAAAAGAAATGGACCGATTTTTCCTATATCAGTTAAGAATTGAGGGGCGCAATTAATTCCTATTCCGGAAACAAAAGGAGAGAAAAAAATTGAAAAAGGAAATGAAAAAATTAAGAAAGAAGCAATTAATACCCCGCAAGCAATGATAAGATCTGTGGTAAAGCCCAGAATAATTACAAATGATAATATCGATAAAAGAAGGTAGATTGGTCCGTCGAATGCGTTTGTCATGTAGTGAACAGCAGTGAGAAAACCAAGTAAAACAGAAATGTAGATAATATTTGGTGAATTAAGAATTTTTTTTCGATTGATAAAAAGCATAAAAATAACGGTGAGAGTTAGGAGAATAAACGGAATATCAAATACGTGTCCGTGAAGATCAGCAACAACATAAGAATATGAAGGAAACTCATGGATAGTGAAGGGAATAAAGCGGGTGGCATTCGGGTACCAGTATTTTGCAGGATTATATTGTGACAAAATAGTCCAGAATGGAACGGGATTATCCGGAGAATATCCTTTTGTAAAAAGATAAACAGTGTGAAGATTGCCTCCGAAATTGACGATAATACTTCCCAGAATCCCAAAAAATAATCCGGGGATAATTTTTTTTGAAAATAAATAGGCAATATTACCTGCAAGTGAAAAAACAATAGTAATAGCTTGAGCAAAGATAGTTGCAAGAATAAGATTGTATCCGATTGAAGATGTGAACCCGCTGAGTTTAATAAGAATTGCTCCGGATAAATGTCCAAAATAGTAATAGTTGATGGGATAACCTTCAGGACGTATTAAGTCAGCTGAAAGCCACATATCAAGCGGAGGAAAGAATTTGGAACGTAAAATAGAATTAATAAACCCAAAATCCATAAATTTTTCCAGTCCATGTAAAGAAGGTTCTTGGCCTCGAATATAAACTAAAAATAAAAACGAGACTAAAAAAAGAAGTTCTTCACCGATAAGAATATATAATTGTGTTTTATTCTCAAAAAGCTTATTGTGTTTTTTATATTTTTTTCGAATAAAAACTAAACCTCCTATAAATACCAAGAGAATTAAAAAAAGACTTGTTTGAGTAAAAGGAAGAATTTTAGCCACACAAAAAATAAACATAACATAGGTTAAAAGAAGAATAACTATTGTTTTTCCAAACGCATATCCGTGATCAAAAAAAGAATAAAGAAACTTTTTTACAAATAAATAACCGATAAAACTGAGTGGAAGAAGAAATAAATACCATTTTAATGATAATATAAGCCAATCCATTTGTATATTATACAAGTCTTAATGTTAAATTTGTCATCCCGACCGACTCGTCCCTCGAAGTCCGAAGGACGAAGCGGGAAGTGGAGGGATCTCTTTTTCTTGAGGGTTTCCTTGAGGATGGGATTCGGAACGAAAAAAAATGTGTAAATTACGTTACCCTGTTGCATTTTAAAGCTGGAAATGAGAAAATGGCGTATGGAAAATAAGTTCGTGCCGTTATTATTTGAACCATATCTTAGTGATTTATGGGAGAAAAATATACTGGCAAAATCGCAAAAAGGTAAACCTTTCACCATACTGATGCCTCCTCCTAATGCCAATGCTTCGCTTCATGCGGGTCATGGAATGTATGTAGTTGATGATATTATGATTCGATGGAAACTCATGAATGGATATGACGCTCAGTGGATTCCGGGAATGGATCATGCAGGATTTGAAACACAATATGTATATGAAAAATACCTTTCTAAACAAGGCAAATCGCGACTGGATTTTGACAGAAAAACTCTTTATGAGAACATATATCAATTTGTAAAGGATAATTCAGGATTAATTTATCAACAGTTTAAACGTCTTGGTTTTTTGGCAAAGTGGGACAAGAGTGTATTTATGCTTGATAAGCACGTATTGAAGCGGGTATTTGATACGTTTTATAAAATGGAAAAAGAAGGGTATGTATACCGTTCTGATTATATTGTAAATTATTGTACACATTGTGGAACATCTTTATCTGAACTTGAAGTTGAACATATTGAAAGAATAGACCCTCTCTACTATATAAAATACGGTCCATTCACTCTTGCGACAGTACGTCCTGAAACCAAATTCGGAGATACTGCACTCGCTGTTCATCCAAAAGATAAACGATATATAAAGTGGATTGGAAAAGAAATTGAAGCTGAAGGTTTGCTTGGAGCATTTAAGATAAAAGTAATCGGAGATGAATATGTAGATCCTGAGTTTGGAACAGGAGTGGTAAAAATTACCCCTGCGCACGATCCGAATGATTTTGAGGTCGGAAAACGTCATCATTTGCCGGTAAAAAGCGTAATTGACTTTACGGGAAAACTAAATGAACACACTGGTCCGTATGCCAGTTTGAAAGTAAAAGTGGCACGGCAAAAAGTAGCTGAAGATTTACAGAATAAAGGATTAATAGAAAAAATTGACACACAATATCTTCATTCTGTTACGGTTTGTTATAAATGTAAACGTGATCTTGAGCCAATGGTTGTTCCCAATTGGTTTATACGCGTTCATGATTTAAAAAAACCCGTTATTGAAGCGGTCAGGGCAAATAAAGTTAAGTTTTATCCGGTCCGTTATAAAAAACAGATTTTACAATGGCTTGAAACAATGCATGATTGGCCAATAAGCCGGCAAATTGTCTGGGGGATCCGGATTCCTGTTTGGTATAACATACAGGAAAATTCCGATATGTTTATCGTATTTATTAATAAAAATAAAATACAAGTTAAAGGAAAAATCAAAGAATTACTTGTCAATTACTCCTTACAGGAAATAACTGATGGTCTGCAAAAACTTACCGTTCCCACATTTGCTAAATATGTAGTGTCTGAAAATTCTCCGGGAAAAGATTTTATTCAGGAAACCGACACTTTTGATACATGGTTTTCTTCAAGTCAGTGGCCTCTTGTGACCTTAAAGGAAGATGAGATTGAAATGCGATACCCAACTGATTTTTTAGGAACGCTTTCTGATATTTTGCCTTTTTGGGTATCAAGAATGATACTTTTTTCTCTTTATATTAAAAAACAAGTACCGTTTAAAACAGTTTTTTTATGGTCAATGGTTGCGGATGCAAAGGGTCAAAAAATGAGCAAAAGTAAAGGAAATGTCATAAATCCCATCGAGCTCGTTGACAGATACGGAGCAGATGCATTTCGTGCATCACTTCTTTTTGGAACAACTGCAGGAGCAAAAGTTAATTTGTCTGAAGATAAAGTGCGGGGTATGAGGAATTTTGCCAACAAAATATGGAATATGGGGAGATTTATACAATTAAATGTCAAAAGTCAAATGTCAAATATCAAAGTAATTGATCCAAAAACAAACGAGATTGTCAAAGATATGGAAAAAGAAATGGAGCAACTGCAAAAATCATATGAGAATAGTATGAAAAGGTATTATTTTTCAAAAGCTTTAGGAGAATTATATGAATTTATATGGCATAGATTAGCCGATTATTATATCGAACAGTTGAAAGAAGAACTAAAACGTGGTAATATAGAAGTTCTGTCAAGCTTACAGGAGACATATCTTCAAAGCTTAAAGATGTTACATCCGTTTATGCCGTTTGTAACTGAGGCAATTTGGCAACAATTTCATGGAATGAATACTTCGCTGTTAGAAGTTACAAAAAAATAATATGGCAACAAAAAGAACCTATCAACCAAAAAAAGGAAAACGAGCAAAAAAGCATGGTTTTCTCAGTCGTATGAGTACAAAAGACGGACGGAAAGTGATAAAACGTCGTATTGCAAAAGGCAGAAAAAAATTATCAGTCTAACATTATTATATGTTTGAGTATATTAGTGCTATTTTTAATACATTATTTTTTTCTCCGATTAAAAACCTTTTGGTGTTTTTCTACTATATTCTTCTACAACTCAAAGTTCCCGGAGCCTTTGGTTTTTCAATAATTGCCCTGACTGTTTTTGTACGTCTTATTCTTCATCCTTTCTTTAAACAACAGATGGAAATGACAAAAAAAATGCAGGATGTTAAACCTCATATGGACAAATTATCTGCAAAACATAAAAAAGATCCTAAAAAACTCCAAGAAGAACAATTAAAACTCTATCAGCAGTATGGAATAAATCCTGCTTCAGGCTGTCTTTTTATGGTTATACAGATGCCTATTTTTATTGCACTTTATCAAGCTCTTGCTCTATTTTTTAATGGTAATGTAAAACAAACGATTATCGCAATAAATAAGATAGTATATTTTCCTTTTCTAAAAATTCATTCAATAGATCCATGGTTTTTTGGAATTAATTTAGCAGCGAGTCCTCAGACAGCCAACAACCCTTTGTATTATGCAGTCCCGGTGATTACTGCAGTTTTACAGTATCTGCAGGTACAAAGCTCCACACCAGCAACAAATGCGATTATACCGGTTAAAAAAGATAAGGATGATAAATCAGAAAAAAAAGAGAATAAGGATGATTTCCAAAAAATCATGAATACACAAATGAAGTACGTGTTTCCCCTTATGATCGGTTGGTTTTCCATGAGTCTTCCCATAGGACTTTCCCTTTATTGGAATATTTTTTCCCTGTTTAGTATAATTCAGTACAGAAATATTCATAAGAAAAAATCCTAAAATCTAAAATCCAAAATCAAAAATTGGACTTTAGATATTAGAATTTATTTTTTATTATCTTATGGATACACTTACTACTGTAAAAACAGAAACAGAAGCGTTACTTACTAAATTGGTTGAATCATATACATGTGAAGTGATTGAAGATGGGGGATTTTTTCATATAACAATTAAAACTGAGGAAGCTCCAACAATAATCGGCCGTCATGGGGAAACTATTCGGGCAATGCAAAAAATTCTTGAAGTTATTATGTATAGAAAAGTCGGTGAATCTGTCCGTATTCTTATCAATGTAAATGATTACCGCGAAAAACAAAAAGAACGGTTGGAAGTAATGGCAAGTCAATATGCCGATAAAGTTACCGATACACGTCAATTGGAAAAGATAAGTTATCTCTCCTCATTTGAGAGACGCATCATTCATCAATATATAACGAGTAATTATCCGGAATTAATCAGTTATTCAATTGGCGAAGGAAAAGACAGACAGCTTATTGTTGATTTAAAAGAAAATGGTCAACCAGAAGGCGCCGGTGAAGAGTAAAAATTCAGCCTTTTATATTCTTTTTTTACCTATTCTTATTGTATTTGACATTGTGTCATACTTCATGATGCGTTCATCCTGTTTACAGTGCAACAACTTTACGGAGTTTTTTCAGACATCTTCTTTAACTTTCTTTATTATGAAAGACTTTATCCAGGTATTTCGGAAGTAATAATTAAAGATCATAAATTTTAAAAAAGTCAACACTAATTAAGAATTGATTATATCATCATCTGTTATCCGTGTTACAATTAAAGAATGGTAGAAGCATCAAAAGAATCCCAGACAAATCATACAACAGCAAGAAGGGCTGAGACAACAAATTCAGCTGCCATATCTGGTTCGCCTAATTTAATAAATGGAATTTTAAAAATGGTGACGGAAGATCAGGCATCCATTGAGGCATTAAAAAGAGAGATTAAAGAAAAGGGCGACATACAAGAACCGGAAAACAAAAAAAAAGCGCAAAAAATGGCTCAAGACGTAAAAAATATATTGCGAATTGTTCAAGATCCGAAACTGGCGAACGAAGTAAAAAATCTTCCTCCTGTTGTTCAAATCATTCTTCAATCATTTTCACGGAATAGTGTGAACGAGGTAAATTCACCACTTCTTTATATTCTTATTGAATCTACTGTTAATCGGGGTTACAACTGGAATAGTGCAGCAGATATTTTAAAAATTACAAGAAATATATTTGAACTACGAGCAGCGGATCCTAAAGGGGCAATTGAAATATTACAACCGCTACGCGCAAAGCTGATAGAAAAAAACTATAGTCCGGACAATATGAAAGATATTGTCGAGTTTCTTGATTATAAGGAGCCCACTAAAGAAGAAAGAGATGCAAAGAGAAAAGAAGTAGATGATACATATGAACAAGTGTACAACACTTTAATGGGTTTTCCGCTTGGTGAAAGAGCCATTGGTCAAATAGAAGCGGGGATGCATGCTTCGTATGACATGGCTTTAGCAAATAAAACAATGACTCAAGAAGCATTTACCACATTGCTTAAAGCAAAAATAGATTCAGATTCAAATAATTTACACGTAGAAGTTAAAATGCTTTTTGATGGAATAGGCTCAGCTCGAACTCCTGATGAACGCAGAATCAATACAAGTAAATATCTTGCGGGTTTAACTTCACTGCGAAATAGAGGGCAGATAGACATAACTGCTTATGAGGACCTTAAAAAGCTTCCGGAAAATTTGAAGCAATACTACGACCAACTGGATTCAAAAGCATATGAAGGTAGGGATTTTATCAGTAGCTTAAGAGAATTGGGGACACTATCGCTCACAAAACGACAAGAGGCATTGTTAATGTCAATGAATGATGGGAAGTCATTTGAGGATTTTATTTTAAAACAGGTAGATTCTCATACTGGACAATTGCTTTATGTGAGGCCTCAGAATAATAGTGGAATAGATATTGATTGGTACAAATTTTATGGAGATATTAAGGGTATTTTTGAAGAAATATTAAGCGTAGCAGATAGTCAACCAAAACAGTTTCACGAACAGGCATTTAATCCAATGTTTGAGGGTCAAACATATAAATTACTTCTTAAGCAACTGGCGAAATTAGGTTCACAGCTTTCTGCAATGGGTAGTCCGCTTGCAAAAAAACAAATAGAATTTATGTCTATCGCATCAGACCCAAATCCATTACAAAGGGGAGCTGAAGATGAAGATCAGCTCCGCGACTCAATGTTTCGGACCAAATACCAGAAAGATAATTTTGCTTCGGCAGTTAGCACACTTCTTGTCAGCAGGATGACAAACTTATTGGAAGTACGTGCACATCTTCATAATATTAATGCGATCTGCAATTTAGGTTTAGGATGGGAACAATTGAGTCAATATTCTGACCGGATGGGTGCAACATCGCTTGATCTATATTTTCATGAAGATCCTGAACTTGGAGAGGCATACAATTTTTATATGAACAGTCTTGAGGATGAGGTCTCATCAAACGGAGGAGTGGTTCGGACTGATTTTGGAGGAATGTCGGCAAACGACAATCTCAACTCTACAGAGTGGAGGGCAGTGATGCAACTGTTACCTGTTTTAAAACAAAGAAATGCATCAAAAGGTTTGTCGGAAGTTGCTTTACGGAGAATGGCAATACAAAAAATTAGAGTGGCTCAAGCAATTGCGCAAGGAGTAACCGGTGAGTTCTGGAACACCCTATTGACTGCGCGGATGCCTTTAGGACATAAAAAAGGATCAGATGGATTAGGAAACGATCTATTGCAAGTAAAGGAAGCATACACAGGTACGGCAAGCGCAGGATATGAAAAAATGATAGCAGAAATAGATATGGATTTATTGCTTGAAAGATTTGGGCTACCTAAGTTTTTTAATCAATTCAGATTTGTATTCAGACCCCGTGATCTTGAGCACCCACCGGATCCATATGATAAAGATGGCCGATTTTTAGGTGATCACGGCAATGTATATGATATGGCGAAATCAGCTCAAAATGCTTTTTTTCGGGGAACAACTGATAAACAAGCAGAATATGATAATAAATGGGTTTGTTTTACCGATTATCTACGGACTAAAAATGTCGGATTATTTCGTCGTGCAGGATGGCGTTTTGTCAATTGGCAGTCGCATATCATTGCTAGAGGTTCTCCTCTTCCGGACGGATCAGTGGACAGTGATGGAAATAGAATTTATGGCGCTCCTTTGCCGGGTGATCCGGAGGCTTATAAACATATTAATTATTCCGAGACTCTTTATGAGCTTCGTCGGGTCGGGTCGTATTTGGTAAAGAGGTATATAGACGATCTATGTGGTGCGCATGGTGCCCCTTCTTATTTAAAAATTAAAGATATGAATTCGAAGGATGTGGAATTATTTACCGGTTTAACGGGTACTGATGGAGCGCATTTATCTGAGGCACAAATTAAAGAATATTTTAAACCTCAGGTATTATATGAACGGTTAATTTTCAATCAAATAGCGCGTGTTTCTCCTTCACGTTTTTTACGTTTTGAAAGACGGAGATATACTCCCGATTATGAAAGACTTATGCAGGATGAGCTGAAAGACTATCTTAAAAAAGCATTGAAAGATAAAGGGAAATTATATGACGATGTAATTGTTGAGGACCAGGTTTATAAAATGTACTTAACTGCGCTTGCTCTTGCTGAAAAGAGTACGTGGTGGACACGAAGACTGATAAAGGGAAAAGATGGTACGGATTATGAATTCGGCATTGCCGAGATTGATGATCATAAAGAAGAACTTGTTTTATTTTTTGAAAATTTTAAAAAGGAAACAGGAGGATATAGACGTCCAAGTGGGGATTCTGTTGAAATTTTGGAAAATCAAGAGGATTTTTTAGATATTTTAAAAGGATTTACAGGAACATTAAAAAAATCAATAAGTCAAAATCGTATTTTACAGACAGATAAATCAAAAACAGAAACTCTTCAAGCACGATTTGCCCGGTATTTGGCAGTGAAAGACGATAGCGCGCAAGGAGATATTATACATCGATTGGGAGGAAATGATTTTAATATGAGTGAGTTTTATTTTAGCGCTGGAGGTGATAGGTTGACAGCTCGTATGATGGGAGAAACATTTAAGTGTGCAAAAGAAATGAATCCAGCATTATCGGAGATAATAAATATTGCTATTCCGGAGTTGGTAAAAGGGCATTATGACGATATGCAGAAATTCGAAGAGGCTGTTCATAAGCTTTTTGATGAAAGGGTAAAAAAAATACATAATGCGATTTCAATGATGGATAAGGGGCAGGCTGATCAATTTGTGGTATCTCTCGGAATTTTTATAGCGCAAGCTATGGGAAAAGACAGAATGTATCGAATCAAAGGGTGGGGTGGATTTGCTGAAAACTTCGTTCGTAGAATGGATCCGACAACTGCAGCAAGTTTAATGCAGGATTTTTTTCCGACTACTCTGGATCATCCAACAACATCTCTTGATTCTGATCAAACCCATGCATTTCTCAATATCTTTTTGCGCGCATGTAATGTTCCCCATGGTCCGGAGATAGCAGAACGTTATGAGGATGTAAAATTTTTAGGAAAAACAATGTGGAAAAAAAGAATAAACAAAGGAGAGAAATGGGAAGATACAAAATTACTTGGTTTTATTCCATGGAAAAAAAAGGTTTTTGAAGGTCACGGTTCAACTATAGAGCAAGCATTAAAAGCAACAGGCTTAACTCTTGGGGCAAAATGGAAAGAAGTATTTGGTCCTGCCTTAACATGGGCCGCACTTTTGATTATTTTTATGATGATTAAAATGGCCTTGGATAAAAATAAGAAAAAATAAAATAAATAGTGTATCATAAATACATGAGAGCGATAATAATTTATTTGACTTTATTTTGTGTTTTTACATTTGCTTTTTCTTCATATACTTCTCCGGTAAATGCAATCGCAGGTGTTGGGCGTGAAATGCCCGGCTTATCCTGTGGAGTTGGAGGAGCGGATAAAATGAGCTGGACAGATGCTGATCCTGCGCGTTGTTGTTCTTATGATAAATCCATATTGTTTCGCATACCTTCCTTGTTTGAAAAAGTACCGTATGTAGGGGGAATGATATCTTCTTATAATGATAAAGCTAGTGAAATTGAGAAACTGGAAACCGATTTAAAAGGAGAGCCTTGTCTTGTTGGTACTCCTAAAGGTGTAGGACCTGCTTGTATGTGTATTGCAACAGCAACATCAAGCGCGGCTACCAGCATCAGACAAATGTGCTCGACATATATTAAGTCAGGAACGGAATTAAAAAAATGTTTGTCTTGTGTGATTGAAAAAGGGGGGATGTACACGGGTCTTGGTTGTATACCTCTTAATGTTCAAGAATTTATTAGCGGCTATTTATTTTCAATCGGAATAGGATTAGCTGGAGGAATTTCTTTGTTGTGTATTATTTATTCTGCTTTTATGATGCAGACATCAATGGGGAACCCGGAAGCAATAAAAAAAGCTCAGGAAAATCTGACTGCGTGTATTACCGGACTTATTTTGATTATTTTCTCAGTATTTATATTGAGATTGATTGGAGTAAATATACTCAATATTCCCTTTTTAAAGTAGTAATGAGAGGTGTCATCATTGCTTTACTATATCTTTAAGTCCGACTGCTTGGAATATTCGTTTAAGAGGTCCAATTTTTGGAGCAATGAGTGCATATTTACTTACTTCACCCAGACCTGCGCTAATTCCTGAGGTTGCTCCCCCAAAGAATGTGCCAAGACCCGCATCAAGAGGTAGGGGTTTAGGGTTAAGCATTTTTTGCACTAAAGCGACCAAGTCTGGTGTCATAAAGAGAAACCACATACCAATTATGAAAGCCATTCCTTTTGGATCAAATCCCCATAAAAAAGGAGGAGCCCAGAGCGATCCGCTTTGAGCATTGTCCATAATGACAACGCTAATAATAAAAATAGATATGATTATCGGAAATGTAATCAGTTCGCTAATCAGATTTTTTATCCATCCGGAGAATGTTGATTGACCGGGAATTGCTTCAAGAAGAAGATATAGCGGAGAAATAATAACAAGAAGAAATATTTTAATATAACTTGATAGAATTGTAAAAAAAATACGGAAAAAAAGCATAATTGTTGTTAGAAACATTATTAATCCGAGGATTATAGGAGCCAGTATGGCGGAAATTGCTAAAGCAATAGAGGCTCCAAGTGCTTTTATTCCAAAGTTTTTTACCATATCAACAATGCCTTGAAGGGTAATTGTTCCTTCGGCAACAACCACACCTCCTGTGATTGCGCCTGTTGCATCAATTTTATCTAACGGATCAAATAAATGATTTTTCAGCCAAGGCCAGATGAGAATTATTGATGCTACAGATGTAATGAGTCTGATAATAAGATTTGGAACAATGCCGAATGTTTTTATCAGCGAAATAGGAAGATCGTAGAGAATTGTTAATGGGTTAAAACCGTATTTATTACCAAGTAAACCGGCAAGTATTTTATCAGGTCCTGCGGTAATATATATATTTTGCATTTGTTGAATACCCATTTTTGCGTCTTTAATATCGACGCTGTAAATGCCAAGAGAGATGCGATGAAATGTGTCTATATCAGCCGGTACAATTACTGAAATTATTATTGCAATAACCACATACATAAGATCAATCAAAAATCCCGCAATGGGAAAAGAAAAAGTAATATATATGAGAGCCATAACGATTTTTGGAAGAGCGTTTTCAACATTTACTACTGTTTGCGGGTTTATTTTTGTCCGAAACATAATCATAAATCCGATAGTTACAATTACAAGAACAAGGATCATATATGCAACATCCCGAAACGCTTTCCACAGATTCATAAGGGGTCGGATTGAGGCAAATCCAATTCCTTCAGCCGCATATATTTTGGGAATAAATCCCGCTTGTGCAAGTCCTTGAGATACCCAACTGATGCTTGAGGCGGGCGGACTCAACATAGGAGTCGCGATAAATTGAGACGCTTGACCGGCAAGACTTTTGTAAACATTTATGTCCCCATCTTGAGGATTATCTGTGCATGCTTCACCGACAAGTCTGCACGTTACAGATCTGAATGTACTGATAAAAAAACGTCCTTCTTTTGAATTTTTGAGTTTTGGATCGTTAATTTTTTTATATATTTCAACGCGATTTTGATCAATGAGGTTGTTCGAAAGTGTGGGACGGTTTTTATTTATTACATTTGCAAAAATACTGATAATTGCAACATAAACTGCTATAACAATAAAAGCAATCCGGATAAATTTAATTCCTTTTTTTATACCCAAAAACATAGTTTCATTGTAAAGGAAAGAGGAGAATAAAGTCAAATAGATTATTTGACAATAAACCGATTCATGGGAATAGCTGAATAGTTTTCGTTCAACCATGCTGAAAAAGAGGCTTGTGTAATATCTTTTGGATCTTGGAGTATTACATTGAACATATCCGTGCTATAGTCAAAAAAAATACTGAAATTATTTTGTTTAAACGGTGTTTTTTTTCGGAGAATGTATTTTTGAGAAGAGCTGTCCAGTTCTTCCAAAGGTATTTCCGGATCTTTAGCTGCTCCGGTAAAAGCAGGGGGAATAATAGTGGGAAATTGAGTAATTTTCTGCTGAATTAGTTTGTTTATTGTGGGAGAGGGAGAAAATGGGATGATGGAATTATTTTGAGGTCTTTTTTTGCTGATAGTCAATAAAAAGAATACTAATAGAAGAACTGATAAAAGAAGAATGGGAATGATGATAAGTTTTAATTGTTTATTATTCATAATTTTTTTATTTTCTAACTCCAAATGCTGCTAAATATTTTGGATACGGATATCTTGTATTTTGGTTTATCGGCGGAATTTTCCCCGAACCATAATAGGGATCATAAGCATAAACATTATTTTGGTCATCAATATTTGTTATCCAGAAAAAATGATTGAGATCTGATGAGCTTGCAAAGCTTGCAAGAACAAAAATAGTCCATCCATTGCGGATATATGGCTTCATATCATCGGCAACTTGCTCAATCTTATAACCATTTTCATTATAAGGAACAATATAGTCTGAGGTCGTAACTCCTTGTTCTGCCAGAATTTTTTTAGCTGAACCAAGGGATGTGCCGCACCGTGCTCTTCCCTGGCTTTTATATATATCAACAACTTCAGGAGGTGTTATTGTTCTGCCTAAATACGAAGACAAAATCATACTTACCGTTGTCGGACCACAACCGCATTTGCATACAGTGATAGTCGGAGTCAGCGGATAATTATCATAGGGTCCTCCGCATTGTGGATAATAAACATATCCTCTTCCTGTTGGGGGAGTTGTGCTTGTTGTTGGGGTTGGAAATCCGGGAAGAGTTGGTATGGGAGCTCCCAAAGGGCGTTGTGTTGGGATGGGTGGTGTAGGTGTTAATGTGGGAAGCTGATAATTCATAGCATTATACATTGATTCGGGAACAGAAAAAAATGTGCTAAAAAAATTAAAGAGTGAACCTATTTTTGCTTGAGATTTTCTCGTCTCTTCTTGAGGATCTTGAGTGGGCTGGAGTTCAGGGGGTAATGTTGCATATATTTCAGCCATTGTCGCGCTTGAAATAATGGCGATATTTTTATTTTGTAACGTTTCAAGCAGTCCATTTTCATTTGCCCATTGAGTAAAAACTTTTTCTCCTTCTGCTCCTTTTGTAGTGACGATATATTTGTTTAAGATGGATGAGTATTCGATGGAAAAGTCGATAGTATCATAAGGAGTAAAATTTTTGAGATAGGTAATATTTTCTTTATCTTTTTGTGAAATAAGATTTGAATTTGATGGTGTAAAGAGGTTTGAACCGGTTTGTTGCGTGGGGGATATTTGTGCAGATGATTGAACAACTTGTTGATTGTTATTGGTGCTAACCTTGGAAGAAGACTGTTGATTTTTTGATGATGTTAGTGAGGATGTGTTTGAATTATTTTTAAGAGGTGAAACAGTATGGGGGTTAACTGTTGGAAATGATGATGGATTTACTTGTTGCCCGGGTTTTATACGGAGAGCATTTGTAATGATAAAAATAAGAATGAGGATGAATAAAAGGATTGCTACAGAGCCTAAAATAATTTTTTTCATTGATTGTATATTTAACTCATGTTGACATTTATTAAAACATTCTTCATAATGAAAATATGACTGGTTTCTTTGATTTTATAAAAAAAAGTAATTCAAATGCAAGTGCACCTCCGACAACGGGATTACCAACTCCTGTTGCAACAACCACATCCCCCATTGAGGAGACCCATAGTGCAGTAGCTGTTCCAAGTGGAACTCCATACAATGGTATTGGTGCCCCTTCTCATGGACAGTCTTACAATGGCATCGGTGCTCCTCCCGTTCCTTCTGTGCCTGAAGTAAATGAAACAGTTGTGAAACCTCCCCAATTATCAGATATGCCAAAAGAAGAAAAATCCGATATTAAACCAACTGATTCTCCCACTCAAGGACAAGTACCGCTTTCGCAGACAAAAACAGGAACGGCTACATCTCCGAAACCACAAAATCAGTCAAACACAAATGATGTTTCTTCAAAATCATCCCCGACTACTCAAGGATTGACCGGAAAATCGCTTTCATCAACATTGGATGAAAAGAAACGTGAAGAACTTGATCTGATGACTCATTTGACACAACGTTCAAACAGAGTATTTTTATCTGCGCAAACAAAGGCAAAAGAATTGGAAAATCAGTTTATTGACAGCGAACATTTATTACACGGACTTCTTGCTGATGGAGAAATATATAAGTTATTATCTGAATTAAAAATCCAGTCCCAATTAATTGAACAAGAACTGTTAAAACTTTATAAAAAAGAAGTTTATAAAGATGGTCCGCCTCAAATGTCTCCCCGTGTGAAACGAATCATTGACAATTCGCTGATTGTTGCCCGGAAATTAGGTTTTGAATTTATTTCTCCTGAGCATATACTTTTGTCGTTATTTGAAGAAGGAGAGGGGGTAGGAGCCCGTGTTTTATCTCAATTAGGATTAAAGAAAGAGGATTTAAATAAAAAAATTGTCGGCAAAAAAGAAGGATTGTCGCTTGACGGAACTGTTACGGGAAAAGAAAATCCTCAGAAAAAAAGTGCTCTTGAGCAATATACAATCGATATGACCGCGCGAGCCGCACAAGGTCTTCTTGATCCGGTTGTTGAGCGATATGAGACAATTGAACGAGTTATTCATATTTTATCCCGAAGATCAAAAAATAATCCCGCTCTTGTTGGAGAAGCAGGAGTTGGTAAAACTGCTGTTGTTGAGGGTTTAGCTGAAAAAATTGTTGCAAAACAAGTTCCGGATACTCTTTTAAACAAACGCATACTTTCGCTTGATCTGATGAGTATTTTGGCCGGAGCATCTCATAGAGGTGAATTTGAAGAGCGGATGAAAGACCTTCTTGAAGAAGTAAAAGCAAGTAAAGGACAAATAATTCTTTTTATTGATGAAATTCACAATATTATGGGAGCGGGTGGAGGAGAAGGATCAAGTGACGCTGCTAATTTTCTTAAGCCTTCTTTATCGCGCGGTGAAATGCAACTTATTGGCGCGACTACGCTTACTGAATATCGAAAACATATTGAAAAAGATCCTGCTCTTGAACGTCGTTTTCAACCGGTTGTTGTTCCTGAACCAACAGAAGAACAGGCTGCAAAAATGCTTAAAGCAATTAAAGGAAAATATGAAGCGTTCCATCGTGTACAAATTCCTGATGAGGCAATTGATGCTGCAGTCAAATTTTCAAAACGGTATGTGGGAGACAGATTTCTTCCGGATAAGGCAATTGATTTGATTGATGAAGCTGCTTCAGCTGTTCGATTGCCCCTTATCTCTCTTCCTGAGGCAATTCAATCTATACAGGAAAGAATATCAAAATTAACACAGGAAATACAGGAAGCGGAAAAATCCGGTGATAAAGTTAAAGCGCGGATAATCCGTTCGCGATTGAGTGATATCCAGGCTGATTTACATGAAAAGCAGGATGAATATAATATAAAAAAAGCACAGACAACCACTTCTGTTTCGGTTGAAATAATAAAAGACATTGTTTCCCGTTGGACAGGGGTGCCTGTTTCAAAAATAACCGGTTCGGAGATGGATCGTCTGGCAAACTTAGAAAAAATAATGCATGAGCGGGTTATTGGTCAAGAGGATGCGGTTACTTCGGTTGCTCAAGCTGTACGTCGGGGAAGAGCAGGTCTTAAATCTACCGAGCGCCCAATTGGAAGTTTTGTGTTTTTAGGTCCAACAGGAACAGGAAAAACAGAACTTGCAAAAACTCTTGCGGATGTTCTTTTTGGACAAGAGGACGCAATGATTCGTTTCGATATGACTGAGTTTATGGAAAAACACGAGGTTGCAAAATTACTCGGTGCTCCTCCCGGATATGTTGGGTATGAAGAAGGGGGAAAGCTCACTGAGGCGGTTAGGAGAAAACCATATTCTGTTGTATTATTTGATGAGGTTGAAAAGGCACATCCGGACATATTTAATATTCTTCTTCAGATTTTGGATGATGGTCGATTGACGGATAATAAAGGACATACTATATCATTTAAAAATACGGTTATTATATGTACTTCGAATATCGGATCTAAAATAATTCAGGCAGAGTTGATGAAATCCGGGAAAGCGCAAGTAGAAGAGCCAAACGTACTTTCTACCTATACGTATTCACCAAACGGAAGAGAAATACTAACAATAGGAAATAAATATTTTCAACGAACACAACAATTTGTTGATGTTCCTGTTGAAAAGCAAGTTGAGCCGGTGAAAAAAGAAGCCTTTAGTACATTGTGCTTTACTCCAAGAGGAAGGCAGATTATGACCTTGAAAGATCAATATTTTGAACGTGAAGTTATTCCGGGTGAATGGAAAAAAAGCACATTAACAGATTATTTTAATGGTCAGAAAATTGAAAATGACGAAAATCAAAAACAAGAGATTCTTAATTTCCCTGTCGATATGCTGGACACACATGCAATTTCCTCAGAAGGTGTTGAGATGATGTCAAAAGGGGAGACTCTTTATTACCGGACGTCAACAACTGCAAAAGTTTGGAAAAAGTCAACTCTTATTGATTATGTGAAAGACAATGTTGTTATAAACGCTTTACCCGATGCTCCGGATCAACAATTGCCTACAGGAAGCTTACAAACACATTCATTCTCACCTGATGAAAAAGAAGTGTTAACTTTGGGTAATCGGTTTTGGAGAAGAAAAGAAAGCTCAAACGATTGGGAAACAGGACTTATCAAGAATTATTTTGTTAATCAAACAGTAAAAGAAGGAGCTTTTCCTTCAGATCATTGGAACGTTCATACTTTCTCACCGACAGGAGATGAATTTATTTCAGTAGACAATATTGTCTATATCCGAAAAGCAGATGCGACTATTTGGGAATCAAAAACAATTGATGATTATTTAGGAAAAGAAAATCCGATAAAATCAGAAGAGCATAAAGATGTTGCTGAAAAAACATCATTACCTAAAGCTACGCAAGAAGAAGTAAACAAAACATGGAAAGAGGGAATTCTTCTTGATTATTTTGCAGGTCAAGAAGTTGAAAAGGAGACAATTGATGATGGGAACATTGAAGAAAAGAAACTTGAGTTTCCATTCTTTGGGTTTGATACTCATGCAATATCAAAAAAAGGAATGGAAATTATCACAAAAGGAAATAATGTTTTTTTTCATTCTTCAACAACAGAAAAAATGTGGAAAATGACAAAATTAATACATCTATTTCAAAAAAATGTTGTTATAAATGCAATTCCCGATGCTACAGACGAACAATTGCCTACAGCTGCATTAAAAACACATTCTTTTGATATGCAAGACAGGGAAATTGTTACATATAAAGATAGATTCTGGAGAAAAAAAGAGAAGTTAAACGAATGGGAAACAGGATTATTAAAAGATTATTTTACCGATCAGATAATTGAAAAAGGCAATTTCCCCACAACATATTGGGATGTACATTGTTTTTCTCCTTCAGGACTTGAAATTATTATTGTCGGAGAAGTTGTATGGTACCATCAAATAAATGAATCAAAATGGATGATGAAGCGGTTGGATGAATATTTTGGAAATGATTTTCCGCTTCGTCAACAGGTTGATGAAAAACTGAAAATTGACGATGAAATCGAAAAAAAGAAATTCGGAGTATTAAAATCAAAAGTAATGGAAGAATTGCATAAATTTTTCCGACCGGAACTTATAAATCGCTTTGATGAAACTATAATTTTTGAACCTCTCCGCTTTATTCATATGAAGAGCATTGTTAAGATTCAGTTAAAATCTGTCCAAAAAGCTATGGAAGATCAGGATATGGGATTCTCGTGTACCGAAGCTGCTATAAAAGAGATTGTGCGAAGCGGATTTGATCCGGTTTTCGGTGCAAGACCTCTTCGTCGTGCTATCCAAAAATTAGTTGAGAATCCTTTATCCAGTCTTATTATTGAAAAAAAGGTTAAACCGGGGAATTCGGTATTAGTTGATTTTGATGGTCAAGACTTTGTTTTTAACGTTGAGAAAACAGAGATAACAACAGGAACCGATAACAAATCACTAGAAAAAAAGAAATATCTGTGTGAAAGTTGTGCCAATAAGTTTATGACGGAAATAATTCCTAATTCTACCTTGATTTGTTCTAAATGTGCCTCACACACGGTCTCTGAAGTATTTGAAGAAGGTTCTGGTATTTCTCAGAAAAAAGAAGAACAGCGGGAAGAAACAAAAAAACCTGATTCAAAATCCGATACATTACCGTCTTCAATTGATCAACCTTTACAACAAACCGTTGCAGGGTAAAATTTTTTAGTATAATAATAAAGATATGGAACACAATTTTACTCCGCTTGATATCGGGAAATTTAACGAAAAAAATGGGATTATCAAGAATCAAAAAAAAGATTCAGTTTGGACTGTTTTTCTCCTGCTTGGAGTAGTAACGCTTCTCATTATCGTTGTAGTTCTATTTGTCCTGATACAAAAAAAATTGTATGGATAATGTTATCTTTCAATTGGCGATTGTTCTTGTTATGCTTGTTGCCCTTTTTTTTATATCGCGTCAGACTTCAAATGAAATATTTTATTTTTTACGAAAATTTATTAAAACTGACTCAGTAGTTTTTGGAATTGTCTCTTTCTTTTTTTTGCCGGGAACAATTTTGCATGAATTCTCACATTTCTTTATGGCGATAATCTTGTTTTTACCCGTTCATAAAATACAGATTCTTCCGGAATTTGAAAAAAATTATATTAAATTAGGTAAAGTACTTTATGAAAAAAAAGATGTAATCCGCGGAGTCATTGTTGGGATTGCTCCACTTATTGGAGCATTATTGTTTTTTTGGTTTTTGTCAGTTTTTCATTTATTTCCTCAACAGAATGTTTGGTTGACCATACTGCTCGGTTATATTATTTTTTCCGTATCTTCCGCGATGTTTTCTTCACAGCAAGATTTAATCGATCTTATTTATGTTATTCCTTTTTTTGCTTTGTTTGGCGCAATTATATATATATTTAATATTAATTTTGACTTTATTTTTCACAATCGCGTATTTATCCGCAATGTAAATGAATTTATTAGAAATATACAATTTTATATTGTGTTTTCGCTCATAATTCATGGTATAGTAATAATAGTTCTTAAAAGTTTACGCAAACTATTATAAAGATGAATAAACAATTACTAGCGCAGTCTTTTACGATAAACGGTACCAATTCAACCATAAACGGACCTCTTAATAATATTAATAATTTGGGTGATGTTGTAAATAAAATACTTCCGTTTACTATTGCTTTTGGAGGAATTGCCCTGTTTCTCATTCTCATTTGGGGAGGGTATGATTTTTTGATGTCTCAGGGAAATCCGGAAAAAGTTAAGGCGGGAAGAGCGAAAATTACTGCAGCAATTATCGGTTTTGTACTGCTTGTATCATCATATCTGATAACCCGTCTTCTCAATTTTATTCTAAACCCAGGTTCGAGCATTTGATTTTATGGGAAAAAGAGTGTATAATATTCAATACAAAGTATGTATATGAGAATTATTTGTATTTATAAATAAAGTTTAACAATAACGCCCGGCGAAAGTCGGGATTTTTTTTGCACCATTTTTATGTTTAAAAAGAAAAAAGAAGATCCAATTGTTATTTCCGTCGGAGGAAGTCTTATGGTTCCTCAAGGTGAGGTAAATGAAGTTTTTTTAAAAAAACTAAATATATTTATACGCGATCAGGTTGCAAAAGGAAAGCGCTTTTTTTTAGTTGCAGGAGCCGGAAAGATTGGCCGTAAATATCGGGATGCGGGAAAAGCTGTTATTGGAACGATGACAAATGATGATTTAGATTGGCTTGGTATTCATACAACTCGCTTAAATGCTCATTTACTTCGAACCATTTTTCAAGATATTGCACATCCCCGTATAATTGAAAATTATGATAAAAAATTACATAATTGGAAAGAGCCGATTGTAGTGGGTGCCGGATGGAAGCCGGGATGGTCAACGGACTATGATGCAGTAATTCTTGCACACGATTATGGAGCAAATTTTATAATCAATCTTTCAAATATTGATTACGTTTTTGATAAAGATCCCAATAAATATAAAGATGCAAAACCGATTAAAAAACTTACTTGGGAAGAAATGGAAAAGTTGGTTGGAAATAAATGGTCGCCGGGAATAAATGCGCCTCTTGATCCTATTGCTTCTCAACTTGCGCATAAATACAACTTGACAGTCATTGTGACAAATGGAGAAGACTTTCCTAACTTAAAAAAAATAGTGGAGGGAGATGATTTTAAAGGAACAGTGATTATGCCATTTAAAATTGATGCGAGTTTTTATGACAGGGAATATTATTCAGGAAAAAAACGGGGATATAAGCATAGAATTACCGAATCTTTATTCGGCGTATTTTTGCGGCAAATAGCTGCTTTATATCGGGCTATTGTAATCAAACTTTTTATTAATCCAAAGACATGTTTGGATGTCGGCTGCGGGAGGGGAATTCTTATTTCATATTTACGTAGATTGGGAGTTGAGGCTTATGGAGTTGAGTTCTCAAAAACCGCAATGGAAATGGCACAGAAAGACATACGTCCCTATATTAAAGAAGGAGATATTGTTAAAATTCCCTATGAGGATAATCGATTTGATTTAGTACTTACTTTTGATGTTCTGGAACATTTAGATAGAGGAAAAATAAAAAAGGCAATTGATGAGACTGTGCGGGTTTCCAAAAAACATATACTCCATAAAATATACACAGTTGAAAATGAATGGATTACACACTTTCATAAACGTGATTATTCCCGCGTTTCAGTATTTCAGAAAAAATACTGGCAGCATATTTTTTCTGAACTTTCTTCAGTCTCTGTACTTCGTAATTCATTATTCCGTCTTCCATCTTATTTTGAAACCATTTTTCTTTTGAAAAAAAAGTAAAATATTAGATATGCTTCTTACCACTATTTATTTGCATCAGTTTCGAAATGTAAAGGATAAAAGGTATCCTATCGGAACGCATCTCACTTTAGTGATTGGTGAAAATGCGCGGGGTAAGACAAATATTCTTGAATCAATCCTTTTTTTGTTAAATGGAACCGGATTTCGGGAAAGCAAAGAAGACGAACTCATTATGTTTGAAAAAAACGATGGGTATGTTGAGGGAAAATTTAGGGAAGGAATTGATATATTGCAGTATAAAATATATCTTGAAAAGCAAAGCCTGTCTACTTTAAAAGTATTTTTTTTACAAAAAGCACGAAAAAGACAATATGAATACCTGAAAGAACAAACTCGTGCGGTATTATTTTCTCCTGAGCAAATAGAGATAGTTAATGGTTCACCTGAAAAGCGGAGGTCTTATTTTAATACAATTATATCTCTTTTTTATCCTGAATATAAAAAAATCTTGGCAAACTATGAAAGTGCAATTCGAAAACGAAATAAAGTATTGGAATTAGTACGTGATGAAAATAGATTACGTCAGGAGCTTATATTTTGGAACAATTATCTCATTGAGCAGGGAAGTCATATTACAAAAAATAGAGAGAGATACATTAATTATTTAAACAAGAATCCAAAATTGGATAATAAAGAATTTAAAATTGTGTATCAAAAAAATGAGGTGACACAGGAGCGTTTTGCGGAAAAATATGAACTGGAAAAGCGGATGAGAAAAACAGCGATTGGTCCGCAAAAAGACGATTTTATTATATATTTAAAAAATGGCTTTGATCGGAATATTCATCATTTTGGTTCCCGCAGTGAACAGAGATTGGGTGTGTTTTGGCTTAAGATGAATGAAATAAATTACACACAGGAACATTTTGATAAAAAGCCGATACTACTTCTGGATGATGTATTTTCCGAGTTTGATATGCATAACAAAAAATTGATTTTAGATCTGATTACCTCATATCAAACGATTCTCACCACAACAGAGGAGGAAGTTATTGAACTGATTGATATGGATAAGGAAATCATAAGGTTGTAGTAAAATAGAGATGGAGAGGTGGCAGAGCGGTTGAATGTACAGGTTTCGAAAACCTGCATGGCCGAAAGGTCATCGAGGGTTCGAATCCCTCCCTCTCCGCATGAGTAGTTTATAGTTTGATATAATTTCTTTTTTTTATTCAGAAGCCAGACAGCGACCCATACGGACTTACAATGATCCAACCAGTTATTAAAATATCAAACCTCACTTTAGCTCAGTAAATAACCAGTTTTCTATACCCTCTGACATAATGAGTCATGACTAAATGGCACTCTTAGCCAACAAGTTGCCGAAAAATCCAACAATGGACCAAAGGGTAAAATCTTAGATGAAATTAAAAAAAGAAACATAACGATTTATCTGTATACGTAAATCATACATGTACCCCTGATGTTTTTCTAAGAAAAACATACCAACTCATTAGAATCGTATAGAATGTATAAACGGATAACTGGACAAGATCCATATGTTGGGTGATACCGAATATCGACTTTAACATATCTGCAATAAAAAATCCATTCTGCGGAATGAAACGGAAAGTCATTTTTCCTATTTCTGGCATCATTCCAACTTCTACAAATTCATGTACTGCCCGCGCAAGAAGACCGGCAGCAAAAAGAATCAAAAGAAAACTACTGATTTTAAATGCATATTGAGCAGACATCTTTGTGGTGGTTTTGAATACAACTAAAGAAACAATGAGTCCGAATATCAGTCCTCCGATGAAACCTGAAAAGATCTGTTGTGGATTAGATGAGAAATATATCGTTGAAAGAAATAAAAAAATTTCAAATCCTTCCCGGAATACCGCGGTGAAAACAAGAATAAATAGTCCTTGTTTTTCCCTTTGTTTCGCTGATTTTTTTATTTTGTGAAAAAAATGGATCTTGTGATGCATAAAATAATCATGAAGAAAGAACACCGTCCATGTGATGAAAAGTGCTGAAACAGTCATAAGTATTCCTTCGATATATGCCTCATTTTTTTCGTAGAGTTCCTGAACCTGCAACCCGAGTAAACTACCAATTCCAAGCAGAAGAATACTTAAAAGGGCTGCAGCGCCTACCGCTGTCCACACAGTTTTTATCATTGCTGATTGATGAAATTTCACAAGTATGCCTAATACTGTTGCCACTATTATCGAGGCCTCAATTACTTCACGGAATGTTATGAGAAATACGGGTAACATAGAATGAAAAAACAATATTATTGTAAATTATCTATTACTAATTGTATAGTAGTTATAATAGAATTGAGGAGCATTATCATGCTAATCAAATTTTAGGTATATATTACTTATAAAAACTATATCCGCATTGATAAAAAAGTTCCAATAACCCTCCTTCGTTAAAACTTCGGAAGGGTAAACGTCACTGTAAAATTTTTTACTATTTTATAGTGTAAACCCAAGCTCCCCGCGCTGTTTTTTTGCAACTTCTGGTATTATATTAAAATGATTAAGTTAATTATTTTCGACTTTGACGGTGTTATTATTTTAGGTTCTAATGAAGGATATTTTCGTTGTTACCATGAAGCTTTGAATGATGTTGGCATACATTATGAACCTGATAAAGAAAAAGAGATGATTTTGGCTAAATGGGGAACAGGACATAAGTCTCAAATAGAATATCTATTAAAAGAACACCGGGAATTAATACCAAGAGCTATTCAACAATATGAATATTACTACAATAAAACTGATTTATTTTTTAGAAATATAACATTAATTAATGGTGCTATAGAGACATTGGAATCTCTTGCAACAAAATATAAACTGGCTATAGCGACCGGCATGATTGGAAAAACACTCCATTTTTTACTTAAGAAATATTCATTAACAATGTTCTCTCATATATTATCCATTGATGAAGTTGAAGATAAACATAAAAAACCATCACCTTATATGATTAATAAAATTCGTGGAAACTTAAAATATACCAAACAAGAAACTGTTTACGTTGGAGATGGAAAAAGTGATGTTATAATGGCAAAAAATGCGGAAGTAACACCAATTGTAGTTTTAACAGGTCATCTTAATAGAAAGCAGGCAAATAATATTGGTGTTAAATATATTATTCCTGATATAAATAGTCTTGAAATTAAAATACCGTCTATTACATAACATTATCATAAAAAGTTCCAACTTAATTTCACGCTCTCTGTCCAGATAATTAAGTGTATGTAATCATTTTATGAAAGTACTTTTTTTAGATCGTGATGGAACTTTGATTCAAGAACCTGAGGGAGGGTATATTGATTCGATTGAAAAATTTAAAATGCTTCCTTATGTTGTTATATCTTTACAAAAACTTCAGTTAAAGGGGTATAAATTAATAATGGTTAGCAATCAACCAGGTTTGGGAACAGATAAATTTCCTTATGAAAATTTTATTGTCCCACAAAATGAATTAATGAGAATTTTTAAAGAAAATAATATATTTTTTGAACAAACTTACTTTTGTCCCCACTTCAGAGAAGATAAATGTGATTGTATGAAGCCCAAGATAGGTTTAATTGATGATTTTATTAAAAATAATGATGTAGATGTTGAGCTATCTTATACTATCGGCGATAGAGATTCAGATGTGCTATTGGCAAAAAATATTGGATGTAAAAGCATCTTATATTCTGATTCTGATAATGTTTATATTGGCTCAGAGTTTAACTCTCATAATTGGAATGTAATAACCGAATACATTTTAAATCAAAATTAAGGTTATAAGGTGCTAAAGATTAAGACTGATATTATTAATCTTATTTCACTTCCAACCATCCGCCTTCAGAATGTCCAGACACATCAGGAATATACATTTGATATGCTTGAGCAGGCAGGTGATGGAATCGGCCAGGAACAGTGGCTCTTGCCCGATAAGTTATTTCATATACGCCTGGGGGGAGATAATTTGCAAATAGGGTTGTTCTGTCATCGTGATATTCTTTGTGTTCAAAATAGAGCAGTTGATTACCTTTTTCCTTTAAACCCGGTCTTTCTTTATTTAATATACTTACGTTTTTAAGACTTTCATTTACCGATTCAAGTCCTGCCGGTAGAGTATCTTCGATGATAACAAAGTGTCTTTCTTCCGGTGCAACTATAATGAGTCTTATCCATACTTCGGTATTTTCAGAAATTGTATCAATAGGTAATATTTTTCCTTTGCTATCTACAAACTCTCTTACAACTACCATACCCTGTTCAAGTGCTTTAATCTCTGAAAATGGCAAATAATATTTAAGATTAATATTGTAATATAAATTTCCTTCTCCACTTTTAGTCATCTGGAGTGTATTTTCTTTACCGATATTAAAACGAGATATAGAGACAGTATATTGTTCTAACTTTAAAAGGTCATTTTTTGTAAATGTTCCTTCCTTTAAGATTTTTCCGTTTAATAATAGACGGTAATTTTCGTTTACTTTTTGATCTTCATGATTGAGAAGTTGAGTTGATATTGCCTTAATAACAGCTGCAGTATCTCGAGTTGATGACCAATGACCGTCATTTCTTATAGACATAAGGTAACGAATTACTTCAGGAATAAGTGGATTTTTTTTATCAAAAGAAATAAGAGATTCAAGGATGCTGGCTGTTGTTGTAGTATTACTTCCCATAAAATAGTAATCTCTTTTTGGTTCTTCCCAATGAGTAGTAGTTGATGTTTTTTTGGCTAAACTAACTAATTCATTCTGAAGTTTTTGAGCACGATCTTCCATACCTGAAGTATCTTTCATAGCCATAGCAAGATAAGCTCGTGATTCCAGCGATAGCTCAAAGCGGCGCTCAAATAAATTAGCGGTATAAGGCGATATATTTGTTCCTTTTTCTTTCAGAACATAAAGTATAAATGCCCGTGTATTTAATGAAATTTCTTTTTCTCTACTACCAAGCTGATTAATTAAATATGATTGTGCTTTTTGTAACGTTTGATCAGCAACAGTAAATTGATCTTTTTTTGCTTCGAATAAACCTAAGAACGCATATGCTGTAAGAAATGGATCGCTGTTATATTCTGTCCACCAACCCCAACCTCCATCAGCATGTTGTTGATTATTGAGTCGTTGAATACCATCGTTTACAACCTGTCTGAGTTGCTTTGAATTTATTGATCCACTTATATCAATATTGGCATTTTTTAAGACACGATAAACAAATACAGCAGGCATAAAACGGCTAATTATTTGTTCTGTACAGTTATAAGGATAGGAAAATAAATAAGATAAAGAGTTTAGGCCGGCACTGCCAAGAGAAGGTGAAAATGATATTGAAGCCTGTCCTTGTGTAGAATCAACCTCTTTTGGTAAAACTATTTTTTCTTGTGCCGTGTCTTTTGCTTCACCTGCAGTAGCCACGACTTCAGGAACACTATATGATTTTATTGGTAATGTTACTTCTATTGCATCTTTAATAGTTTTATCATTTCCTTCCACCGATAATTTAATTTTTGCCGATATTGCATTACTGGTAATGGTTGACCAAGTCAGCTTTGTTTGCGCTCCATTTGCTAAAACTTGTTGTTTTATTTTTTCATCTGTTATTTGTATGCCTTCTCCTTCAATTCTTGCTATTATAGTTTGATCCTCTCCACTTGTATTGACAATTATTGCCCCAAGTTTTGCTTGATCTCCAACTGCAAGGAATCGGGGTAAAAACGGTCGGATTAGTACATCACGACTAACAATTACTTCTGATGTTTTCGATCCAAAAGCAGATTCTTGCGAATTAGCAATTACTCCCAATCTCCAGGTAGTAAGATTATCAGGTAATTGTATTTCTACATTGACCTTACCATCTTTATCAGTTTTCAGGTGAGGATTCCAATATGCCGTCTCTGGGAAATCACGTCTTGTAGTATCATTACCACCTTTTTGATTATGAACATAGATATTATTGGCAAAATATGTTTTATAATTTTCAATTTCTAAATTATATACATCAAACTTTCCCTTAACTTGTTCTATTGAAAATATTTGAACGAGACGATTATCTTTGTCTATCACATTGTCTCCAATTTGGATTTCTCCGGCTATCATCCATTTTCCGTTTATAAACATTCTATGTACAGGTGTAACGCGTAATTGACCATTTAATATCAGATATTGATCTACTAGTGTTTATATGTTTTTGTTACTTTGGCTTCAACCAGTTTTGAAGAATTCTCATTTTCTCTTGTTAATATAATGTTTCCCACTTTAACATCTTTAATATTTTTATATAGACCGCCTTTCATCAAGATTGGTGTATTTCCTGTAAAGCAACCGCCTCCACTACCTCCTTTTGCCCCCAAATCCGTATTTGCATTAATACGATCAATTGAGATTGTTAAAAGTTGAGATGTTTCCACATCCAAATTTCTCGGTTGATAAAAAGTCTTATAAATATCAGGCAACTCAACGTTTGATATGTCCCAAACTGCTTTATCTACTAAACCAACTGCTAATTCTGTTGAAATTGGATGGCCAAGTAAATCTTTTGTTTCAATGGTTGCTCGAAGTGTTTCTTTTGGTTTATATCTTTTTTTATCAGTTGTTATGCGTACATCAACTTGTTGTTTTTTATCTGTGACCTTTATTTCTGTATAGCCTATTTTAAACTCAGCCGGTTTTTTTACTTGATTTCCACCTCTTACAAGCACTGCGCCTATAAATGCATTCGGAGTATATGTTGGAGGAATTGACATCGTGAAATTATTGGAAGTGTTATTAATGTCAACAACTCTATAATCTAAAACGCTACCTCTTTCTGCAGTTAAAAGTGTTTTTGCAGAATCTGATGCATATGGTGAAGCTACAAAAACAGAAAGATTTTCACCAACTAAATAATCACGTTTATCCGTAACTAAAACTATGCGGTCATTATTTTCTCGTGCTGTTGAAAAACCTAAACCCGAAACCCAAAGGAAACTTCCGCTAACATTTTGTTTACCACTTTGGTCAGTAACTTTACTGACAACTTTATAAGTGCCGCCTTCAGTTGGTGTAAATGAAGTAGTGGCTCTTCCTAAAGAATCAGTTATGATGGTAGCGTTTGAAACTAAGGAGTCATTAGGTTTGCTTGTATAATAGAATATGCCGTCATCAGGATTTTTTTCCCTAATTGTTTCCCACGTTCTTTTGTAAAATTCAATTGAGACAGGGGTATTTGCAACTTCTTTTCCTTTCATATCGACAGTTACTACTTCTACCCGAGCTTCTTTTCCTGATTGATTAGCATAACTAATAGGTCTTAATCCTGAATATAGGCTAGCTTTGTGAACAATAAACTCTTGTGAAGCTGCAATTGATTGATTATTAATATCATTTACAGTCGCTTCTACAACCATTCTTTGACTTGTTTTTTGTTTACTTATATCAAGCGGTATATTAATTTCAAGGTCTCCTTTAATATTTGTTTTACTTTTTCCTTCTGTAACTTTTTTTCCTGAGAAATAACTTTGTCCCGAATAATACCACCAAGGCATTGACCAGTAAGAATCCGGATCTCCAAATTCAAAACGCCAATCCTTATCCCATTGGAAAGAATAATCTTGTGTTTGGAGAGTCCACGTAACAGGAGCATCTGTTACCGGTGCGCCAAAATAATAAGAAGAATTAATATCTATTATGGCATTTTCACCTTGAGTGTAGGTTTCTTTTGATGGTTTGACTGTTACTGCTAAATCCGGACGTTTGTATTCTTCTACCTGGAATTGTTGATTGAAAGTATTTCCTTGAAAAGTTGACCCTATTTGATAGTAGCCTAGATTTGCATCTTTGCTTAATATAAATTCTCCCGAAAATGAACCGAATGTAGTTATCGGTAGTGTTTGTGAATATACCGATCTGTTTGATGCGTCATTTATTGATATTAAAACTTTTTCTTCAGGTTGTAAGTTTTTATAAGCTCCATCATTATCTTTTCGGATCACTCCTTTAAAGTAGATTTTTTGACCAGGTCTATAAATTGGTCTATCTGAAGTTACAAAAAGTTTATATTTTTCTTTGGTGTTATAATCTTTCTGTTCGTTTGCATTATAATAAGTTGGCAAACCAAAGTCAGAACGATTTATACCTTGACTCCATGCGCTTGCTGCTACAACATAGTCATCATCTTTTTGCCCAAATACAAATAGGTTGTTTTTTTGAAATAAATCCACATCTTTCATAAATACACCATCATTATTGGTGTTTCCTTGAGAAAGCACATTACCCGAACTATCCGTTAATTGAATATTCATATTGGAAACAACATTGTTTGAAGATTGATCTACAGCCCAAGAAAAGATTTGTTTACTGCTTTTTTTCACGGTCAAAGTCGATTTGCTAATAATCATAACCATGTTGTCATGTTGTCCTTGAGGTATGCGAATATCAAGAAAATAATATCCAGCAGGTAATTTACTACCATTATTTGCGGTAACTTTCGTAATCACTTGTACTGGGGTGTTAATATCCGCTTCATAAGATTCGCTCCATGAACGAACCTTTTCAAGTTTGTCTATATTATAGTTTTGCCAATTACTGCACAGTTCATCGCGACATTGCTGTTCGTAACGTCTGCGATAAAGATCAAGCAAGTCTTCCCTTTTTAATTTATAAAGTGAATAATCCACTTTATTAGCATTAATTATCTCTGCAACAACTCGGGGAATTACTTGTTGGTTAAATGCTCCAAAATATGTTCCAAAAGGATAAATACTCACGGAAGGTTTATAAGGTGATGTTGTAAATCTGAATGAATAAGTATAGCCCAATGGTACTCCGTATTGATCTTTAACATTTGCTCCTATTGTAATAAGATAGTTTTTTGATCTTCCAAAATATGTACTAATTGAAAGAGAATTACGATTATCATAACTATAAAAGCTTAACGAAGGTTTTATTTCTGGTTGAGGATCAATTGTAATATTATCTTCAAAAGAATCTTCATTCATTGGAGTCTTAAACAATACTTCAGCTCTATATTGTTCTGAAACGTTTTTATCACCATTGATAGGAGTTGTACTTATTATCGAGGGTATAGCTGCAGTTGTAAAAAACCATGAATAGTCATACTCCATTCCATTAGGTCCTTCAGTGCTATTGACTCCTTTGCTAATCACCGCATTATATTGTTCCCCCCTTATTAAAGGTTGGAAAGCATGAAATCCAATTTCTTTTCCATTTACAACCAAACGTCCAGGAATTTTATTTTTATTTTTATCATAAATAATAAACTTATTATTAATTGACTTTAGATCAATATCTTGATTAAATATTGCGGATACTGATGCAATCGGAGAAGCATAGTTATAATTTTGTTGTGGACTTATGGCATCAATACGAGGACGTTCACTGGAAAATTCCCAGATATAATTTTTCATCAATGACCCTTCATCTTGAGAATGCAACCCAGCTGGAACAACAACTTTATATGTTGTTGCTTTACTAAATCGTTGACTTGGTCTATATTGATAAGCAGTTGTACCCAACCATCTTCCTTCGCCTTCAATTTCCGGAGTTATTGAAAAAGCTGGCTGTTTTATTGCGCTATTAGTTGCAGTTGTTAAAGCTATCATTGGCCGATCAAAAATAACTGTAATTGGAGAAAGATCTTCCAATGCTTCATTTTGAGGAGAAGCTAATATCACTTTTGGATTACCTAATGTTTCAAAAGTAATTGTATTATTTTCAATAAGTGGGATTAAGAAATTTGATAAAACAATTCCTTTAAAAACAATTTTATAATTATGTGCCCGAACAAGCTTATTTTTTGGAGTAAAAATAAGTTTTTGATTACTTTCCCAACTAAAATTACCCTGTATGTTTGGTGTAATATTAAAACTCTTTTCAGCGAGAAATTTTATTACTCCTTTATTAAAAATTATTTCTATCCTTGAATCTAAAGGGGCTTCAGCACTATGATTTCCGGGATAACTGGTCATTATTTTGGGAGGAGTAAAAAGAGGGCCAAACTTAATGAGTAAAAAAAATGCAATAATAATAAACAGTGGTCTTTTTACCATTTGCCATTGTTTGAGACGATTTGCTTGTTTAAATTCACGGTGTCGATTAAGAATATGTGTATTTAATTTCGTGTAATGTTCTTTTACGCGATGATGAATGATGGGTAGTTTATCAGTAATATAATTTTTTATTTTCTGAAATATGGAGGCAAACTTATCGAAAATATTACTCATATTGTTAATCTAATCTAGAGATTACGTTTACTTTTATTAAAGCATAACACAGTGCTCTTTGCAAATTAATTATCACCTTGGTATTCTAAAACGGAAAAAAGGATTTTTTCTGACTTAACAATTTGATTATTTGTTGTTTTTCCTATTGCATATATTGTATGTTTGCCTATTTCTGGTTCCCAAGATACGGTAAATGGTAATTTTTCGGTGATTCTATATAATTTATCATCAACATACCAACTTATTTTAGAGATAGTAGAAGAGGTATTAATCTCAAAAACCACTGCTTGATTATTTACCATTAATGGGGCCGATTGAAAAACAGTTTCTTCCTTAGGATATGTTATTGATAGTGAAGGTTTTTTATCAAGGAAAAAACTGTTTTTATCACTTTTACATAAAGGCGAAAACTGTTTTGGAATAATTTCTTGATTATTTTCAATTGCCCATGTATAGACTTCCGCAGGATAATCGGTGAATATTCTGTTTTCGGTAAATTCAATCGGGCATTCATCTGATGCAAGTAGATTGTTTCTATTGTCTATTTTTACCTTTTTTAAAATTTTGGATATTTCTTTTGGTTCAGTTCCCTTGATAAATATCTCCGTCATTTTTTCAGAACAATTATTATCTGAGAGTTTGCCTGTTATTTTACATATCTCTACTTCTTTTATATTTTCGGGCTTTGAAAATTGTTTAATCGGTTTACCTTTTAAAAATTCTTCAAAAAACTGATTCCATATCGGTGCCGCTCCTACAATACCGGTAATGTGTTTCATTGGGCGATTATTATTATTACCCACCCAAACACCAACCGTGTAATCAACTGTATAACCAACTGTCCAATTATCATGCCAGTCTGTGGTAGTTCCCGTTTTAACCGCCGCAGGGTGAGACAATACTAAAGGATTTTTTTCATTAAAGCTTATTAATCGAGCCTTAGGATCAGATAAAATACTTGAAATAAGATAAGCAATTTGTTTACTGTTCTGACCTAAAGCTTGAATGCCATTTTCATTCTTGTGTTGATATAAAGTTTGTTCTGTATCTGTAACAATTTTCTCAATAGCATACGGTTGTTTATATATTCCTTTACGAGCAAAACTAGCATATACATTTGTTAGGTCAAGAAGTTTTACTTCTCCTCCTCCTAAAGTTAAGGATAAACCGTATCTTTCTTGTTGGTTTAAAGTAGTAATGCCTAGATCTCTTGCTACGTTTAAAAATTTCTTAATCCCTATTTTATTTAACATATCAACTGCTGGAAGATTTAATGAGGAGGCTAAAGCCTCTCTGGCTAGAACTAAGCCATGGAATCTGCCGTCATAATTATTAGGTGTAAAGCCTTCGTTATTTTTTGTTTTATATACTTTTTTAATATCATAGATAAGGGTGGCGGGAGTATATTCTTGCATAAAAGCAGCCGCATACGTGATAGGTTTTAAAGCGGAGCCTGGTTGTCGAAGAGAAGTTGTCAAATTAACTTGACCATCGTTTTTTACATCAAAATAGTCTATTCCACCGAGCATATCGAGGATTTCACCTGTGTCATTCTTGATGAGAACAAGAGCCGCATTGGAAAGATCATGTTCGTTCCGTAATTTATCTATCCATAACTTTGCGATTTCGTTACTCAAAGAATAACTAGAATAGTCTAATGTAGTATAAACATTAATACCTTCCTTATTTGTTATTCTCATATTATCCAGTTCTTCTTGAATAAAATGAACAAAGTGAGGCGCTTTAATTTCACTTATTGGTTTAAATATTTCTATTTTTTCCTCTTTTGCTTCAAATGCCTGAGTTTTATTAATAAAACTATTTTTTACCATTAAATCCAATACATTCATTTGAGCTGTTTTTGCTGCCTTCATGTTTACTAATGGATTTTTTACCTCAGGAGACGATATTAAACCTGTTAGAAATGCACTTTCAGCCAAAGAAAGTTGACTGACATCTTTATGGAAGTATATATTTGATGCTGCTTGAGTTCCATATGATAAATTTCCGTAATAAACTTCGTTTAGATATTTCGTTAGAATATCTTTTTTAGAGTAAGTAAGATTTAATCGAAGTGCAATTAGTATTTCCCTTATTTTTCTTATAAATGTTCGAGGAGATGATTTATTTGGTGATATTATGGCAATTCTTGCTAATTGTTGCGTTATGGTACTTGCTCCGCTTATAATCCGCCTCGATTTAAAATTAATAACTGAAGATCTAATAATAGCTTTTAAGTCTATTCCCGGATTTGTCCAAAATGTAGTATCTTCAGAGGCAATGGTTGCATCAATAACATATTTCGGTAACTCATCATAAGTAATTGTAATTTTTTTACCTATAGTTCCTACCGATTCGTAAAGAAGGACATTATTCCTATCCCAAATTTTAATTGTGCCAGACTGATTAAAATTGGGCTGTGTCCAAAAAATAATGAGAATAGTAAAGCCTAATAAGATTCCTATTAAGGATAATTTTTTATTAATTTTTTTAATAAAATTCATATTCAGTCAAAGTATAACAATTATCATCTGTTTATTAATTAGCTCTTTAAGTGAGTGTCAATATACAGCGGAATGATTGTCCTGCATTTTGGAGAATAGATGATATTTATTATACTTGTTGCAGTTAATTATTTCGGATATAGTCAATTATTTGCGGAAATGTATCAGCGAAAAAATCAACTTTAAGTTCAACAAAATCTGTTCGGGTTCTTATTTTACTTTCAAGAAGCGCGATAAAATGAAGTCCAGCATTTTTGGCGGCAAGAGCATCACTTGGTGAATCTCCGATGTATATTGCTTCATTTGGTTTAACATCATATTCTGAAAGTGCGTTTTTAAATACACGCGGGTCAGGTTTTACATACTTCATATTGTTTCTATGATATATAGTTTCAATTCTTGTATTGAGTGGATGATTCTTATTTATTAGATGTTTAACTTCGCCCAATGTACGTGATGTTAAGATTGCCAATTTATACCCCAATTTTTTAAGTATGTCTAAAACTTCAAGATTTACGTTGCTGACAACATCTATTTTGCTTCTTTTTACAAATTCAGGTAGTGTTCTTTCTAAATTTACCATAAAATTATTAACATTTATTCCGGGAAATCTCTCTTTTATAGCTTCTTTAATCGGTTTGCCCCAATTCTTCAGGTGAGTATCACGATCCATTGGTAAAAAACCCATTTTTTTTGCAATATGGTTTTCAATATTAAAACAAGCTTTTTCTGTTAAGGATAGCGTGTCATCAAAGTCTATAATTACGAGTTTTATCACACGAGTATTATAGCAAAATACCGGTAAAGATATTTATATTTCCACTTGACATTTTCATATTAAACTAATACCATATTAGTATTAGTTAATTTATAATATTCATATGAATAAATTAAATCTCATTTTTGGTTTAGTTATGTTATTGGTTGTAGGTGGAATTGTTTACGTAACGAATCCAAAACAGGTTTCTGTCAAAAGTGATTCAGTTAAAGAAATATCTACATCTTCATCATCTTCCAGTGAAGTAATCACAAAAGATATTAGGGAAATCAATATGGAAGCAGGCTCTTTTTATTATAAACCAAACATAATTACGGTAAAAAAAGGGGAAAAAGTTAAGATTATTATGAATAGTGTCAGTATGATGCATGATTTTGTTATTGATGAGCTAAATGTCAGAATGCCTATCGTAAAAAATGGCGATATAGGAACGGTTGAGTTTGTTGTCGATAAGATTGGTACTTTTGAATATTACTGTTCAGTCGGACAACATCGTGCAAACGGGCAAGTAGGAAAAATTATTATTGAATAATATTTTCTTTGCAAATGCTTATTGTATAAACTACAATAAAATATGGCTATAGATAATTCAAAAGAGATATTTGATTTCCTTTATAAAAATATAGACGGGAGGGCAATCTCATTAGCTGCTAAAACAAAACTTACGAGCTGGTATATGGGACATATTTATGGGGAAGTAACATACCGTGGATTTTTAAGAATTCTGGCTTTGGTAAAACCGAATAAAAACGAAGTATTTTATGATTTAGGGTCTGGTACCGGTAAAGCAGTGCTACTCGCTGCTATGTTGACAGATTTTTCCAAAGTTGTTGGTGTGGAATTACTTAAAGACCTATACGATACATCTTTACAAATTGCAAATGATTATAAAAAGTTTATCGGTCAAGACAATATATCGCCGGTTAATTTTATTCATGGAGATTTCAAAGAAACTGATTTTTCCGATGCAGATGTCATATTTATGAATGCTACCTGTTGGAAATATGATTTTGATCTTCTTTTTCTCCGTAAGCTTGAACAATTAAAAAAAGGAACGCGTATCATTATGAGTTCAATGTGTCTAGAGCTTCAAAACTACACTATAAAAAGTATAGGACATATTGATTTTTCCTGGGGAAAAGAAGAAGTATTTATACATGAAAAACTCACGTAAATATAATTTTTTTATATCAAGTTTTCTTGAGAGTTGATATAATAGTAAATCTATGTCAAATCCAACTGTTTTTTTTAAACCAGTAACAAATCAATCAGTCCAGGAAGTTTCACTTTACGCGAAAGAATTATTTGAGAAAGTTGTAAAAAACCATAGTATAAATTTTGAAAAAAAGATCGCCATAAAAGTTCACACCGGACAACCGGGTAACATTACCTTTATCCGTCCCGCATATCTTGATGGAGTTATTGATTATTTAGAACAGGAAAGTTGTTCTCCCTTTTATGTTGAGACCAATATGGTGACTGGCCCCCGTTCGAAAGAATCGACTCATAGAATTGTTGCGAAAGAACACGGATTTACACGTATTCCGCTTGTTATTGCAGATGGTGAAAACGGAGATGAAGACGTAAATATTCCTGTTCCACACGGAAATCATTTTTCCAATGCGCGTATTGCGACACAACTTGCAAATTATGAACAAATTGTAGTTATGAGTCATTTTAAAGGTCATATTGCAACCGGATTTGGGGGAGCAATTAAAATGTTGGGAATAGGATTTGCGTCAAGAGACGGGAAAATGGAAGTTCATTCAAAAAATTATACATCTGCTCAAAAAACAATTAATTGGGGTGATATGAAAAATTTATATTGGGGGGACGAGTTTGGTGAACGGGTTGCAGAATATGCAATAGCTGCAGTAAATAAAAAAACATATGTATATATAAATTATATGCTCAACATAACAAAAGATTGTGATTGTGATGGTGTGCGGATGAAACCTATTTATGAAAATGTAGGTGTATTTGCCTCAACCGATCCGGTGGCAATTGATAAATCATGCTATGATGTGCTTGAAAAAAAAGAAGGAAAAAAGCCATTTACCGGAGAAGCAATTTTCAAATACGCTGAAACCATAGGTCTTGGCTTAAGTAACTATACAATGGTTACGTGTTGATGAAATAGATTGTATGAAAATAACTCCCATAAAAACGCATAAAATTACCGGTAAAGATATTGATATCGGGGTCGTTCTTGATAAATATATTACTTCATTATCTGAAAAATCAGTAGTTGTTGTTACTTCAAAAATTGTAAGTATTTGCGAAGGAAGAATTCATAAAAAAATTACTGATGAACAAAAGGATATATATGCAAAAGAAGAGGCGGAATATTATTTACCCCGAGAGTTTAATCAGTATGGTTTTATGATAAGTATTAATCATAATATTATGGTTGCAAGCGCAGGTATTGATGAGTCAAACGGAAACGGGTATTATGTGTTGTGGCCAAAAGATCCGCAAAAAAGTGCAAACAATATACGATCATATTTTGCAAAAAAATACAATCTTAAAAATATCGGAGTTATTATTTCCGACAGCAAACTTACTCCGCTTCGATTGGGTGTAACCGGAGTTTCATTATCACACAGTGGTTTTGAGTCAATATATAGTTATGTTGGAAAACCTGATATTTTTGGAAGGAAAATGAGAGCTGAAAAATCAAATATTGCTGACTCGCTTGCAACTGCTGCAGTTTTGGTTATGGGCGAAGGAGATGAGCGGCAACCGCTTGCCGTGATTGAAGACATTGATTTTGTCCGTTTTCAAAATAGAAATCCGACAAAGCAGGAACTCGACGATACTAAAATATCACTTGAGGATGATGTATATGCATCAATGTTAACAAGTGTTAAGTGGAAAAAGGGTGGGGGAGGGAAATAAAATTTTGGATAGTGTTTGTAACTAACTTATTCGAATTAAAATTGCGCCAATTGTAGCAGAGATAACAGCAATAACTTTAATAATAAGATTTTTACGCTCTTTAAGCAAAATATGTTCACCTATAAGGGTAACAACAAGAAAACTTTCAATTATCACCAATACTTTACTTGCTTCTCCAAGAGATAATCCTTGATTCATCGCTAAATTTGCCAGTCCACCGAGTGCACATCCAAAAAATACCATTTTATAGTTATTTTTTGCTAGTGCTTGTATTCTCTTAATCGAGTTTGGCATAATAAATAAATTCAAAATCATGGGGATAAAGAAAATAAAAAATGTAAGACTTTGGGAGTTAAATGAAGAAAATAAATATTTGTATAAAATAATTACAATGGCATAAAAAATTGTTGCTTCAAAAGCATAAATAACTCCTTTAATATCTTTTGGTCTTGATAGCTTTTTCATAATAATAATTCCCGATATCACCGTAAACAAAGTTCCCGTAATTTTAAAAATATGCGATGATTCGTGAAGAATGATAATTCCCAAGACCATTACCCATACGAGTCTGAATTTGGTAATCGACCCGCTTATTGAGGGAGAAAGATATTTTGAAGAAGCAAAATTGAGTAAATTTTGTATAACGATCAGAATTCCGACCAACAGCATGATGAACCATGGTTGAATTTCAGTACCTATTTTTGGTTGAAGTAACATAAAGGGTAAGCTAACAAGTGCTCCAACTGCGCTAAAAAAGAAAGAAAAAGCCCAGGCATCATTTTTATCCTTTTTAAGAATGTGTCTGGTGATCAAGTTTGAGCCGGTATAAAAAAAACCGGAGAGCAATGCGAAAAAAAGCCACATATTGATTTATTATATAATTAAACAATATGAAAAATGGACTTTTTAGATATTTATATCTCATAATATTCGCATTATTATTACTTGTTGTTTCTATAAGCGTTGTAATGTTTATTCAATATATCAATAAGATTCCAAGGTCTATTAAAAATCTTAATTATTCCCAATCGCTTGAATGTTTCTGTTTTGGCACATTGGTTTATAAGGAAGCTCATTCTATGGATCCATTTCATATTGAAAGTTATTGTTCTGGTATTGCATTTCCTTGTTACGTTGTTAAGTCAGATGATTTTTTACCACGTTAACTTTTGAAATGAATATTCTAATAATCGTTAATGGGATAACATTCTATATCACGGCAAATATGGAGAAATTGGTACAATAAAGGGAATGTTTATTGCTTGGAAAAGAACAAAAAAAGAAAAAAATAAAAAGAAATTATTACTTTTTATTTTAGGAATAACAATTATTGTAGTAATTCTTTTAGTTCGAAGAAGTTTATTTTATACAAAAGGAATATTCGTTCTTTTTCCCAGTCCTACTCCAACAATGACTCCAATTCCAACTGCAACATCAACCCCTACTCCCACAAACACGCCAACTCCTACTCTAATCCCACTTCCAACTTCAACTCCTACTCCAACCCCAACTCCTACCTCATTTCCATCAACTTCTTTTGAATCATATTTCGATGAATACAGTAGTAAATATCAAGTAAGCAAAGATCTTCTTAAAAAAATCGCATTTTGTGAGTCGGGTGTAAACCCAGGAGCGATAAATGGCGAATACGGAGGAATGTATCAATTTACTATTGAAACATGGAAAGCAACACGAGACATGATGGGAGTTGATAATAATCCCGATCTTCGATTTGGAGCAAAAGAGGCTATTGAAACCGCTGCTTTTAAAATTGCAAATAAAGGAGAAAGAGCTTGGGCAAATTGTTTATAAGCAATGGAAATATTTGTAATATCATATTATCTGTATAATAAAATAATCCAAAAATAATATGAAAAAGATTATATTAATAATGGCAGTATCCTTTCTTTTAGGTTTTTTAGTAAATCGTTTTTTGATATTACAACGATCCAATGTTTTATCCTTAAAAAAAATTATACTCAATGAAAGACCTTTACTTGCGTATACATTTGAGAATCTAAAAAAAACAAAATTTCCACAGAATACATTTACACTGGGAAAAATAATAAGTAAAACACCTGAGATTATTTCTCAAATGTTTTACCTTGATGTTCCCAAAAAGCCAAATGAAGACAATATAGCAACGGTAAGCGGAATCATAAATCTTCCCAAAGATCCGGGTACATACCCGATAATTATTATGTTTCGTGGATATGTTCCTGAGGAGATATATCAATCCGGAGTCGGTACTCAGCGCGTTGCTGAAGTATTGGCTCAAAATAAATATATAACACTTTCTCCTGATTTTTTAGGATATGGAGAATCTTCCCCTCTCTCAACAGATTCTTTCGAGGCAAGGTTTCAAACGTATACAACAGCGTTGACTTTATTTTCTTCGCTATCAACATTAAACTCAACTTTTGAAGTAGGTTATTCCGGGTTAATAAAAGCGGATTTGGAGCGGATCGGAATTTGGGCACATAGCAATGGAGGTCAAATTGCCCTTTCAACTCTTGCAATATCCGGTTTAAAGTATCCTACAGTATTGTGGGCACCAGTATCAAAATCTTTTCCTTATTCGATTCTTTTTTATACAGATGAAACAGAAGATCGGGGAAAAGCTTTACGAAAAGCTTTGTCATTGTTTGAAAATGATTACGATACGGAACATTTTTCCCCTGAGAAGTATTATAAATGGATACAAGCCCCTTTATCCGTACATCAAGGAAGTTTTGATTCTGAAGTTCCCATTACCTGGTCTGATGAGTTAATCGTTGATTTGAAAAAAAATGATATTGAAGCGGAATATATTATATATCCGGGAGCAGATCATAATATGCTTCCTTTATGGTCAACTGTTGTGAAAAACAGCATTTTATTTTATGAAAAAAACTTTATAAAAAAGGATGAGTAATAATCTCAAAAAAAACGTATTGGAATAATATATACTTATATAATTGTGGATTATAATCCATTGCGGTTTTTTTTATTAATTTATATTTTTAATATATATGGCAGACAAAAATGAAGTATGTCCAAAGTGCGGCGCCCCTCTTGGGGATGTTACAGAAACAAAAACAGGAAAAAAATTGCAACGATGTTCGGCAGGATCCTGGAATGCGGAAACAAGACAAACAGAAGGATGTGATTTTGTAAAATGGTTACCTTATGAGCCTGAAGCGTTGGATGAAAAGTGTCCAAAGTGCGGTGCACCACTTATCATGACAATGACCCGATTTAACAAAAAAATGAAAAAATGTTCAACTAATTCATGGGATCCCAAAACAAAAACTGCAAGTGGGTGTGATTTTTTTGAATGGGTAAAGGCAATAACCGAAGAATTAGATGAAGATTGTCCGAAGTGTCAAAGTAAATTAGTCAAAGTTACCACTCCGACAGGAAAAACAATGAAAAAATGTTCCACAGGTGGATGGGATAAGGTAAATAGAGTAGCTACCGGATGTGACTATATCGAATGGTTATAATGACGGGCAATGAATATTAGGAATCTTGATAGATCAAAACAACCAAGAGAGCGTCTCATAAAATATGGTTCAAATGTATTGTCAGAAGCAGACCTTATTGCTTTATTATTGAGTACAGGACGAAAAGGTCAAAATGTGCTTTCTTTAGCAAAGACGATTATAAAAACAATCTCACTTAATAGATTATCCTCTGTGTCATTTGAAGAATTGATTCAAATATCCGGTATTGGAGTAACAAAAGCATCTCAAATTATTGCTTGTTTTGAGTTGGGAAAGAGACTGCTCATCAACAAAAAGATTTCAATCATTCTTAGTCCACAAGAAGTTTGGGAGCAGATGTCAGATATTCGTGATCATAAAAAAGAATATTTTGTTGCTTTTTTTCTGGATGTTCGTAATCAAATTGTTAAAAGAGAAATAATTTCTATAGGTTCTTTGAATGCAAGCATTGTGCATCCTCGTGAAGTATTTGAACCTGCAATACGGAATTTTACTTCTCAAATCATTGTGTCACACAATCATCCGTCAGATGAAGTTGTTCCATCCGGAGAAGATATTTCCATTACAAAACGGCTTATTGAAGCAGGAAAAATTATTGGAATTGCTGTAATCGATCATGTAATTGTTAGCAAGTCAGGATATTTGAGTATGAAAGAAAAGGAGATGATGTAGAATTGTATTGTGAAAAATAATAAAAAACAGATTAAGTTTATTCAAACCGTTTGGGATTATTATTATGCTAATAAACGAGATCTTCCTTGGAGAGAAACCTCAAATTCTTATTTTATTTTCATATCAGAAGTGATGCTTCAACAGACGCAAGTTTCACGGGTGCTTATTAAATATCCACTTTTTATTCATCAATTTCCGACATTTGACAAGCTCGCTCACGCGTCAATGGCTGACATTTTAAAAACATGGCAGGGAATGGGATATAATAGACGCGCTTTGTATCTTATAAAAGCAGCTGAAATTATTGAAAATCAATATGGTGGAATAGTACCCAATGATCCGATAATTCTAGATTTACTTCCAGGAATTGGAAAAGCAACAGCTTGTTCGATTATCGCATTTATATATAATAAACCAACTGTATTTATTGAGACAAACATTCGAAGAGTATATATATTCCATTTTTTTGATGGTAGAAAGTTACCGGTGGATGATAAAGAAATTTTACCTCTTGTTGAACAAACTTTAGATTATGTTAATCCGCGTGAATGGTACTGGGCACTTATGGATTATGGAGCATATTTAGGTAAGACAATTGAAAATCCCAATAAAAAAAGTAGGCACTATTCGGTTCAATCACAATTTGAAGGATCAAATAGGCAAATTCGGGGAAAGATATTGAGACTACTTCTTGAAAATAAAAAAACTATGAATGAGATAATGGACTTATTGGAGATAGATAAAACAAGAGCGCAATCGATTCTTGAGTCTTTGGAAAAAGAAGGATTTATTGTGAAGAAAAAAAATTCATACTATTTAATGGATTAAATTTCGCAAATTAATACAAAACTAATGAATAAACAAAAAAGAACAACCATTATCCTATCAACATTAGAAGCGCTTTTTCCTGATGCAAAAATCATACTTCGATATTCTAATCCCTGGGAGCTTATGGTTGCGGTTATTTTATCAGCTCAGTGTACTGATAAACAGGTAAATAAAGTGACTGCACACCTGTTTCAAAAATATAAAACAATTGAAGAATATGTTAATGCGGATCAAAAAGTGTTTGAAAAGGATATTTTTTCAACAGGATTTTATCGAAATAAAGCAAAACATATATTGCAAAGTGCTAAAATCATTCAAGGTCAATTTGATGGAAAAGTTCCTTGCACTATGAAAGAAATTCTTACTCTACCTGGAGTTGCCAGAAAAACAGCAAATGTAGTTTTGGGAAATGCTTATGAAATAATAGAGGGAATTGCAGTTGATACACACGTAATTCGTTTGAGTCGATTATGGGGACTTACAAATCAAACTAATCCAGTAAAAATTGAAAAAGATTTAATGAAACTAGTTCCTCAAAAAGACTGGTTTATCTTTACATACCGGACTATTGAATATGGGAGAAAATATTGTATTGCAAAAAGACACGACCACAATAATTGTCCATTGACCAGATTGTTGAAATACTCGTGTAAGAATCTACAAAAGTTAATTTCAGACGGATTTGCTTAGATTTTTTTTGGTTGTGATGGCAATTGTTTCATCACCTATTTCAGTATATGTAAAATTTACAGTATCTGTTAAAGCGTGATATATAAACCAGTCTGGTAGATGGTAGTATGCTTAATTGCTTCTTTTTTTAAAGGTAACAACATAACCAGTACCTGTTTCTGCAACATTAATCGCTCCATTATTGATTTGATCTGTTAATCTATATATCATTCTTCCGTCTTTAACATCTTTGTTTTCTAAGGGTTGGTCGTCAAAGGGTTTATCATCTTGAAAAAGATCTTTAACGGGTTCAAATAAAGGTAATAATCTATCTGGCATTTTTTGCATTATTTCAAGCGCCTCTGCTTCTCTTTGTGGTCTTCTGTCAAAACGATTTGGTTCTGCCCTAAAAAAGGCAGACATTTTCTCCGATAAGATGGTTCTAGTACCAGGTGTTTGAGATATTTCTGTAAGAGCAGTAGTAGCCATATTTAATCAAAATAAATAATAATATTATTATGAATATTTAATAATTATATATTTTACGAGATTGTTTTTCAAGTGGAGAATAAATTATTTATGATTTATTTTATCGATTTAATTTTACTTATCAGTCTTCAAAATGAGAGTATAGATCCTCAAGCTCCTTGACTCCTCCAAAAGCAATTCGGTCAAGGGCTAGATTATCAGATTCCATCATAAGTGCTGGAATGATAGTAAATTCTCCATATTGATCGTTTACCTTATCCAGTGCTTCGGAAACCTTTGTTTTTTTATTATTATTTTCATCAAATAAATCAAGTTGAGAGTTATCTTTTTTTATTAAATCATAACAACTTACACTTATTTTAATGACAACTTTTTTCTCCGGTTGTAAATGAAACAGAAGAAGAAGCCCTTTGTAAAGGTCACCTGTCGAAGATAATTTTGTATTTCCTTTTTTCCCCTTGTGCCAAAAGGTATAATCGTTATATAAAAAAGCAATATGAAGTCCTAGTGCCTCATATTGTGCCCTTCGTAGCCTTCTCCCCATTTTTTCGCAGAGTTTCATAAGGATGACAGATAATTCTTGAACATCTGCGGTTTTTTTGCCCAATGCATAATCTTGCCCAAAACTTTTACGTGAATATTCAACATTGTCAATCTCATATCCGCGCAGACGCAAAAACCAGTAATATCCTAAAATACTTTGAAACACTTGTTTTTGCAGGAGAGGAAGGGGAGCGGATAAAAATTGCAGTGGAGTAAAAATACCCTGCGTATTTAACCGTACTTCAAATCGTGTATTTATACCATTTAAATCGGTTAATTTCAGTTTTTCATAAACTTTTTCGATGCGGGTATAATTAATCAGCTCCAGTCCATCCGGTTTTTTAAGTGAAGCTCCTGTTTTTGCAAGAAACCGGTTTGTACCTATACCGATACTGCAGGATATCCATTCGCCAATTTCTCTTCGTAATCTCATTTTTATTTCTTTTGCAATATCGGTAAGACTTCGTTTTAAAAACGATTCCATACCTGCAAAATCAAGAATCGCTTCATCAATAGATTGGGGAGTGACGGATGGAGTATAGTCCTGAAATATTTTTTTAAATTTAATATGTACATCCCGCACCATCATAGGATCGGTTTCGCGCACAATAACATCTTTGGAAATAAGTTTTGCTTCGCGAACTCGCATACCAACTTTTATTCCCAGTTTTTTTGCTTCAATAGATGGAGAGATAATGCATCCGTTATTGGTCGGATATGCTGCGATAACAACAGGCTTTCCCCGTAGATGAATATGCGCTTGTTGACAAACAGTTGCAAAACAGGAATTAAGATCAATATGCATCACAAGCGGTTTGTTTTTATTAAGTTGGAGTTCCATCGGCGACCTCCTCTAAAGTCCAAGATAATAAATCGCTGTCCATTCGAAGCCGAAAATCGAGATGCCCGTCAGTTACATGAAAAATATGCTGAATAATTCGTCCTTGACGGGTTTTGTGATAATAGGCGAGTTTTTTCATAATATAGTCTCGTCCTTGCCAGCGGATTTTAACCGGCATAACAGAGTTTGTGGCCCTGTCATATTTTGTTATAACGCTTATTTTTTCCTGAATGTGTTCAAGCATAGGAAAAGTATAGTAAACAATCGTTCACTTTGTCAAGGGAGAATATAAGTTGTCTGAGGTAATAATTTTATTGTTGCTTAAGATAATCAACAATGATCAGTCTGTCTTGAGTGTTAACGTGTCCATCGTAATTAAAATCAAGATTAATCAGTGTGGGGATTTGACCACTGTTAGATTTTAGTACGTAATAATAATAGGTTGATTTGGTAATTTGCTTATAGTTGATTGTGGGTATCGGTGTTTGTGTTGGGAGATGTGTGGGAAGAGGGGTAATGTCGAGGATTTCGGGTCTGTAATTTCCTTCAAGTCTGGTTTGTAAAATTGTCATATCTATAGGATATTTTTTCGGATTGGTAAAAAATTCCGGATACAAACAAACCGATTCAGCTCCAGAATTTATCGCGATATTTATTGCATTTGTATTATGTAGGACTGCTTGTGCATGTGTATCCCATTGACAGCAATCCATACATCCAGCTTTTACAAAACCATCTTCAGCGGCGCACCAATACGATGGATGTCCTACTTCAAAATTTACAGCAGTACGGGTTTCATAGGACAGAAAGAAGCTGTCAACCTCATTAGGATCCCCGTTTCCTAAACCGGTCCAACTACCCCAACCTGCAGTTCTTAACCACATATGGTTATGATATTGCCCAACACCATAATCTGCAACTTCACGCAGGACTCGAGGTTGACAAGATAAACCAAAACCGTTTGGTAAAACAAATGGATAATGACTAAATGTTCGACCGTATATATCGATTATTTTTTTTACTGATTTAATAAAATAGTCATCAAACACGAGCTTACCATCTTTAAGTTGAGCGATTTCGTTTGATCGATTTTCTGATCCCAGATAAACACGCGCCATTTCTTTAACATAAATATTATCGGGATCCAGAGCGTCGTCTTTTTCTCCTTCTTTTTTATTCGGATCGCCATAGCAGTATTTGTATTTAAGAGTCATTTCTCCAAAATCACCACCTGCTTGCATAATAATTGCCTCTATTACATCGTAATATTCGGGTTTTTCGTATTTTGCTGCAAAAGCTTTTAAAAGCTTTTCGTGATACTCAAGATACAGAGGATCCCATTGAATGGGGGTTCCGCGGTTAAGGGCATGCATTCCTTTGTCAATTGTCCATTGAGGAACAGTGGGCCAGGTGTCCGGACTTACTGAATTGGTGACAGGTATCATTATCCAGACTTTCTTTTTTGATGCACGTGCATTTGTAATTATCTTGTCAATATTGGTGAAATTATATTCCCCTTCACGAGGTTCTAATGCATTCCAAGATACTTCCACTCCCGGATACGCCCAATGAATATTAGGATTGTTAAAATTGTCGGCAATATAACATTGGCCTATTCCTAAAGCATTAACTTGAGGGGTATGCGATAAACTTAATAAAATCAAAAAAAAACTGAAAAAAAATAAAATAAGTAAGCGATTCATAAACGATTTTAAAAGATATTTATTCTCTTTTAAGTGTAACAAAAATATTACTTTTGTTACAGGTTATTCTATCAATTCATTTTTCGGACGACAGCTTTGACTATGCCATATATTTGGAGTTCTTCTTTGGGATAAAACGCCGGATATTTTGGATTTGCGGCAGAAAGATATATGAGTCGCTTAATGCGGTCTTTTTTCAAAATTTTAAGAGTCCACTCTTTGTCAATTTGAGCCAGAACTACTGTGCCGGGTAAAGCATCTTTTTTTCGTTCAATAATAACAATGTCTCCTTCAAATATACCGATTCCCTCAAGTGAGTCGCCGCGTACTTTCAGAAGAAATGACGTTTGAGGATCGCTAATTAAATACTCATCTAGCGATAGATATTCTTTATTTTCTTCAGCAAGTATGGGAAATCCTGCTCTGATGGTGCCTAAAAGAGGAAGAGCAAAAAAACGGGATGTGGGGGAAAGTTTATTATTTTCTTTTTTTAATAATCCTTCCTCTATCCATTTTCCAACAATTTTAAATATTGCATTTTTTGAAGAAACCCCAAATAGTTTTAACATTTCGGAATAAGAGGGGAGTCGTTTATATTTTCTGTGAAACTTTTTTAGTGAAACCAATCGGTCTATCATTCCGTCATTATAGTAAACAATTGTTCACTTTGTCAAGAAGAACTTATTATAAGTAAGATTCTTTTCGAAGCTGAATTCCGTTTTCGTCAATAAGGAGATATGAAGCTATACCAAATTTCATAAATCCAGTATTTAAAAACTTATTTTTATGATCAATTTCCGGATAATGAGTATGACCACAGATCAAATAGCCATTTTTTGTTTCTCCGTTCCGTTTCTTTTTAATTCTATTATTTGAAATAATTCCTCCAAACCATATTCTTAAATGTTGAATAGGGAGTTCAAAACAATTTGCAATATGAGTTAATATTTTGACTAAACGATATGATTTGAAACGAAGTTTTTTATCAATTGAGAATAGAAAATTATTTCCATGTTCAAAATAATAATTTTGACTATTAAATTTCATCATATATGAGTTAGATTGGATAGTTGAAAAAGAAGATACGCGGCTGTCGCTATATTCTTTTCTATCATGATTGCCATAAATATAAATTGTTCCTTTTTGTTTAAGAAGTTTAAATAAAGTGCTCCATTTAGATGTAAAAAAGCTGTTAAATGTGGTGAGATGGCCGTCCCAAAAGTCACCGTTAACAATGACCTTATCAGCTTTATTGATAATACGTGAAAGAAAGAGAAATTTTTTCTTATTAAATCGACCAGTCAGATGAGTATCTGAAAAAACAAGAATCGTCATATTTGTCTCAAACTTTCTTTTCGAGTAATTCTTTTAAGATGTTTTGTGGAACTTCCTCATAGTGTGATGGCTCCATATAGGAAATTCCTCGACCTTCAGTGAGCGATCTTAAAATAGTAACATATCCGGAAAGTTCAGCAAGGGGGGCATAGGCTCGAATAACGGTAGATTTTCCTCGCTTATCTGTTCCTAGTATTTTTCCTCTTTTACTTGATACATCTCCGATAATAACTCCCATAAACTCATCAGGAACAGTTACTTCCATTTTCATGATAGGCTCAAGTAAAGTCATACCTGCTTGTTTACAGCCGTTTGAAAGGGCCATTGAACCGGCGATTTTAAAAGCAATATCAGATGAATCAATATCGTGATAACTTCCATCAAAAAGTGTTACTTGTAAATCGGTGAGAGGAAATCCGAGTAGTACTCCTTTATCTAAAGATTCAGTGATACCTTTTTCAACAGATCCGATAAATTCTGAAGGAATAGTTCCTCCTTTAATTTTATTAATAAATTTAAATCCTTCACCGCGACCAAGTGGTTCAAGTTTTATAAAACAATGACCGTATTGTCCGTGTCCACCGGTTTGTTTAATGTATTTTCCTTCTGCTTCTTCAACTACTTTTGAAATAGTTTCCTTATATGCCACTTGCGGTTGTCCTACGTTGACATCCATTCCCATTTCGCGCTTCATTCGGTCAACAAGAATTTCAAGATGAAGTTCTCCCATTCCAGACATAATTGTTTGACCTGTTTCGTGGTTAACTTTGACTTTAAATGTCGGATCCTCCTCAGATAGTCGGTTTAAGGAATAAGACAGTTTTTCTTGATCTGCTTTTGTTTTTGGTTCAATTGCAAGGGAAATAACAGGTTCTGGAAATGAAATTTGTTCAAGAAGAATCGGATTTGTGTCATCTGCAAGGGTGTCGCCTGTACGGGCTTCTTTTGGTCCGACAAGTGCAACAATTTCTCCTGCGTATGCTTTATCAATTTCTTCGCGTTGATTTGCATGCATAAGGAGAACACGGCTGACTCGTTCAGTTTTATTTCTGTTTACGTTATAAACATATGATCCTGATTCGAGTGTTCCTGAATAAATTCGGGTATAGGTAAGTTTTCCAACATGAGGATCAAGTTGTATTTTAAAAGCAAGTGCTGAGAATTTTTCAGTTGGAATTAATTTTCTTGAATCTTCTTCTTTTGTTGATGGGTTAATTCCTTTGACAACTTGTAGGTCTTGAGGTGATGGGAGATAGTCAACAACTCCGTCGAGAACTGGTTGGACTCCTTTGTTGCGAAGTGATGTTCCGCAATAAATTGGTACGACTTTATATGCAATAACTGCTTTACGAAGAGCAGCTTTTAATAATTCGACGGATATCTCTTCACCGTTTAAATATTTAGCTAATAAAGCATCATCTGTTTCTGCGACTTGTTCAACCAATTTTGCTCGCATTTCCATTACCTTATTTTTTAAATCTGTCGGAATTTCGTCAGTAATTGTATATTCAATACCATTATCATCTTTATCCCATATATATGCTTTAAGTAATAAAAGATCGATTACACCTGTAAATTCCTGTTCTTTTCCAATAGGATACATTACAACAATAGGATGGGCTCCAAGACGGTCTTTAATTTCGCCAACTGTTCCGTCAAAATCTGCTCCGAGTTTATCCATCTTGTTAATAAAGCAGAGACGGGGAATTTTATATTTATCAGCTTGTCTCCAAACTGTTTCAGATTGACTTTGAACACCTTCTTCTGCGTCAAATACAACAACTCCTCCGTCAAGCACTCGGAGAGAGCGTTCAACTTCTGCAGTAAAGTCTACGTGTCCGGGGGTATCTATAATATTAATTCGAAGACCTTTCCAAAATGTAGTTGTTGCCGCAGAAACAATAGTTATTCCTCGCTCACGTTCTTGTGGCATCCAGTCCATTTGTGTGCTTCCTTCATCAATATCTCCGATTTTATAAGATTTTCCGGTATAAAACAAAAATCGTTCTGTCGTTGTTGTCTTTCCTGAGTCAATATGAGCGATAACTCCGATATTTCTAATTTTATCAAGTGGAACAATACGATCTTTAGTAATGATACTTTGTTGTTGAGCCATAGATTTATATAAAAATTACCACTTAAGGTGAGAAAATGCCCTATTCGCATCAGCTAATTTTTCAGTTTGTGCTTTTTTTGCAACTGATTGACCTAAATTCTGACTTGCATCATTGATTTCTCTATATAGCTTTTCTTCAAATGTATGAAATTCTTTATTTGATCTTGCGCGTGCAGCGGTTACAATCCAGTTAAGTGCAAGATATATTTTTCTTTCCCGTCTGACTTCAATAGGGACAAGATATGATGCGCCGCCTATTCGTTTTGGTTTTACTTCATGTTGCGGAGAAACATTTAACAATGCTTGATTAAGTACTTGTAAAGGGTCTTTACCTTCTTTCTTAAACCGATCAAGAGCCTTATATACAATGGCCTCAGCAATACTTTTTTTTCCATCTTTCATAATGTAATGAATAAGTTTAGCAACTTCAAGAGTGGCGTAAACCGGATCTGTAAGTACTTCTATTTTTTTGTATTGATGACGTGGCATATAAATAATTAATTAGTATTAAGCTTTTTTTGTTTTTTCAAATTTTGCACCGTATTTTGAGCGGGAAGTTGTTCTTCCAACAACACCTGCAGTGTCAAATTTTCCTCTGACAATGTGGTATTTTACTCCAGGAAGATCTTTTACTCTGCCTCCCCGGACGAGCACAATAGAGTGTTCTGCTAAATTATGACCCACACCTTGAATATAGGCGGTTACTTCCATTTTATTTGAAAGTCGAACTCTTGCGACTTTTCGTAAAGCTGAATTTGGTTTTTTTGGTGTCATTGTGCGGACAACAGTACATACACCTCTTTTTAAAGGATTATTTGTTTTAATATATCTCCTCTTAAGAGAGTTGAAACTGGCTTTCATTGCAACGGCCCTTGATTTTTTAATTCGTCGGCTCCGCTTCTTTTTTATCAGCTGGTTGATTGTGGGCATATTTGCTTAAAAACTTACTATAATATTTATCTATCAATTCCTGGTTTACAGGAAGTAATCTGCCTATTATAACATTTTCTTTGAGTCCTAACAAGTGATCTACTTGATTTTTAATTGCTGCATTACTTAATACTTGTGTTGTTTGTTCAAATGATGCAGAAGACAACCAAGAGTCTGTATAAATAGCTGCTTTTGTTATTCCATGAATTGAAATTTTGCCAGAAGCAGGTTTTCCTCCTTGCGCAATAATTTTTTTGTTTTCTTCTTCAAATCTGATTTTTGATACCACCTCATCTTTAATAAATGCCGTATCACCCTCATCTTCAATAGTAACCTTATCGCTCATTTTGCGAATAATTACCTCAAAATGTTTATCATGTATTGGGATTCCTTGAGATTCATATACTTTTTGAACTTCATTCAGTAAGTATAATTGTGCTGCATGAAGTCCTTTAATAATAAGAACGTCATCTATATCCAAATATCCTTCAGATAGTGCAGCACCCTTTGAAATGAGGTCCCCATCTTTTACTTTCAGTGTCTGAGACATGGGAACGAGAAACTCTTGTTCTTTAGGTTCTTTTTCTTCAGTTGAAGTTATTCTAATAATATATGTTTCTTTTTCCGTATCTTCTTGAACTGAAACTTTTCCTTGCATTTCGGAAATTGGAGATACTATTTTTGGAGTACGTGTTTCAAATAACTCTTCAACTCGGGGAAGACCTTGAGTAACATCGGAAATTACAATTCCTCCAAAGTGACGGACTCTCATGGTTAATTGTGTTCCAGGTTCTCCGATTGATTGTGCAGCCATTACTCCGACAGGAACTCCAATTTCGACAAGTTTACTTGTTGATAAATCAATGCCATAACATTTTTGACAAATTCCGAATTTTGATTTACAGTGTAGAGCAGATCGGACGATTACTTTATCAATTTTATTTTTTTCCAGTAAAGAAATAACTTTATCTGTTATCAATTCATCTTTTTTAAGAATAATTTCTTTATTTAATCCGACAGTGTCTTGAAAAGCAAATCTTCCCTTTATTCTTTGTTTGAATTTGTCGCCTCTATCAGACTTTGAAGAGATGGAAAGGCCGGTTTCTGCACAACAGTTTTCTTCACGAACAATCATATCATGGGACACATCGACTAAGCGGCGAGTAAGATATCCTGCATCTGCTGTTTTTAAAGCAGAGTCAGTAAGACCTTTTCGTGCTCCACGAGCGGAGATAACATATTCAAAAACAGATAATCCTTCACGATAATTTGATTTTGTTGGTACCTCAATAATTTTTCCAAGCGGATCAACAACAAGCCCTTTCATTGCAGAAAGTTGTTTAAGTTGTTCCTTTGAAGCTCTTGCTCCTCCGGACTTAATAATTATTTTAACCGGGTTTTCTTCATCAAGAATATCCCAAGTTTTATTTGCAAGAGTTTCTGTTGTCTCAATCCACAATTTATTTGTAAATCTTCTTTTTTCTTCAAGCGTTAACAATCCTTGATTATAGTTTTTTTCTGCTTTTTCAATTTCTTGTTCAGTTTTTTTTATGGCTTCATTTTTTTCAGGAAGTATTTTACAGTCTGCGATTGAAACAGAAAGTCCTCCTGCGATTGTTGCTGCCCAGAAACCAATCTCTTTTAATTTATCAATGAGTTCTCCAATCTTTTCATCGTCATTGAATAATAGTGTCGCCTTAACTATTAAATCTTTAACATCAGAGGCTTTTACATCTTCATTGATAAAGCGTAATTCTTCAGGAATATTTTGATTAAACATAATTCTTCCTGGAGAAGTTCGGAGTATCTTATTATTGACACTTGCCATAATAGGGGCTCGTAACGATATTCTGTTTAATTCGAATGCATTAAGAGCTTCTTGCATATCGGCAAATATCATTAGTTCTTCATCTTTCTTTGATTTGTATGTGTTATCCAATGTTGTTAAGTAATATATACCAAGAGCCATTTCTTTATTTGGAAGAACGATTGGTGTACCGTCAGATGGCTTTAAAAGATTGTGATGAGCCATCATGCGACTTTTAACCTCTTCAATGGCATTTTTAGATAAAGGAACAAAGACACCCATAGCATCTCCATCAAAATCCGCATTGTATCCTGCGCAAACAGCAGGATGCAACTTAATTACATATGAATCAGTCAAAATCGGATAAAATCCCAGAATGGATAATTTATGAAGAGTGGGGGCTCGATTTAACAAAACAGGATGATCCTTGGTGATTTCTTCCAAAATATCGTAAATAATTGGATCTTTTTGTTCCAGATAATTCTTTGCGCTTTTTATATTTGGAGCAAGTCCGCGTATAATAATTTCATGCAATAAGTGTGGTTTAAAAAGTTCAAGAGCCATTTCTTTTGGTATACCGCACTGATTTATTTTTAGTTCAGGACCTACTGAAATTGTAGAACGACCGGAGTAATCAACTCGTTTTCCAAGTAAATTTTGTCGGAATCGTCCTTGTTTTCCACGAAGTATGTCGGATAATGACTTTTGAACTTTAACTGTCCCCGATTGGGTTCTTACTCTTCCTCTTGATTTTTGAAGATCCAATAGTGAATCAACAGCTTCTTGTAACATGCGTTTTTCGTTACGAAGAATAATTTCTGGAGCACCTAAATCAATAAGTTGTTTTAATCGATTGTTTCGATTGATAACGCGTCGATAAAAATCGTTAAGATCAGAAGTTGCAAATTTTCCACCTGGAAGTTGAACAACAGGGCGAAGATCCGGAGGAATTACCGGGAGAACGGTGAGCACCATCCATAATGGTTGAATATTTCCTTTTAAGAAAGATTCGACAATTCTAACCTTTTTTAATAATTTATTTCGTCGTTCTCCTTTTGATTTAGAAAGTTCCTGGAGAGACTCTTCATAAACTTTTTTAAAATCAGTATTTGTCAGGATTTCATAAACTACCTCAGATCCCATACCGACTTCAAGAAAACCATCGAGATTTTTTTCACGTAAATATAAACAATCTTCTTCTTCCAGTGTGTCATTTGGTTTTAAAATTTTTACAGTCTTTGCAATTCGTTCTAAAAATGCTGTCTTTTGAGCTTTATCCTCAATATATTTATCTGAAAGAATCCGTATTTTCTCTCTTTGTTTTAGTTCAATTTCTTGGAATGTTATTTCTTTTTGTTCTTTATTTGTGATTTTTTTCTCGATAGCTTCTTTTTCTTTTTCGAAATTATCCTTCATAAGCTGTTTTTGTATATTGTGTTCTTCATCGAGTTTTTCAATTTCTTTTTTATGCATTTCATTAAGAATATGCGCAGACTTTTTTTGTTCTTCTTTATTTACTGATTTAACAAGGTATAAAGCATAATAAATTATTTTTTCAAGGGATTGTGGGGGAACGTCAAGCACAACACTGAGTGGAGAAGAGGAGCCTTTGAAATACCAGATATGAGAAATGGGAGTTGCAAGTTTGATATGTCCCATTCGTTCACGCCTTACTGCGGATGTTGTTATTTCAACACCACATCTGTCGCAGATAATTCCCTTATATCTGATTCGTTTATATTTTCCACAATAACATTCATAGTCTTTAGTAGGTCCAAAAATCCGTTCATCAAATAAACCGTCCTTTTCTGCTCGGAATGTACGGTAATTTATTGTTTCCGGCTTTGTAATTTCTCCTTTGGACCAAGAGAGAATATCATCGGGAGATGCGAGTCTAATTCTTAGTCCGCTAAAATCAACAGTGTTTGTATCTTCCATAATTATTTGATGTAATCAATTGATAAACCTAATGCGTTAAGCTCTTTGACAAGTACATGGAATGATTCAGGAACATTTGATTGTGGTATGTCCAAACCTTTAATAATTGATTCAAATGCTTTGGTTCTTCCTCTTACATCATCACTTTTTATGGTAAGCATTTCTTGTAATGTATATGGAACACGATGTGATTCAAGAGCCCAAACTTCCATTTCACCAAATCGTTGACCACCCATCTGAGATTTTCCTCCGAGAGGTTGTTGAGAAACAAGAGAATATGGTCCGACTGAACGTGCATGAAACTTATCTTCAACCATATGAATAAGTTTCATAATATATCCGGTTCCAATAAGTACTTTTTTCTCGAAAGTTTTTCCTGTTTGGCCGTCATATAAAGTAAATTTACCATCTTCCGGCATACCTAATTTTTTCAGTTCTTTTGAAATAAAGTCTGCTTCTATTTTTTCGAAAACAGGTGCGATTATATTCCAATTGTTTGTTTTAGCGATATAACCGAGAATAGTTTCAAATAACTGACCCAAGTTCATTCTTGAAAGAATGGAAAGTGGCGATATAATAACATCAACTGGTGTACCATCTGCAAGATGAGGCATATCCCATTCAGGTAAGATTCTTGAAATAACACCTTTATTTCCGTGTCGACCTGCGAGTTTATCTCCGATGGTGATTTTTCTAATTTGAGCTGTTGTAACGATGATTCTTTTTATAATGCTTGGTTCAAGCTCATTAGGATCTTTTTTGCTGTCAATAATTTCAACATTGGTGACAATTCCTCTTTTTCCGTAGGGCATTCGTAGTGATGTATCTTTAACGTCTTTTGCTTTTTCTCCAAAAATAGCTCTGAGAAGCCGTTCTTCAGCTGTTAATTCTTTTTCGCCTTTTGGAGCGACTTTTCCAACAAGAATATCACCGCTTTTTATTTCTGTACCGATAATAACAAGTCCTTCTTTATCTAAGTTTTGTAAGACCTCTTCTCTCACATTTGGAATATCTCGAGTCAGTTCTTCAGGTCCAAGTTTTGTGTCAACTAAATCTGCAGTAAATTCCTCGCTGGTAATTGAAGTTAAAACGTCATCTTTTACTAGTCTTTCAGAAAGGACAAATCCATCTTCGTAACCAAGACCACGGAAGGAAGTATATGCCACTAATAGATTTTGTCCTAATGCCAATTTACCATTTTGTGTTGCTGGTCCGTCAATGACAACATCATTCTTTTTTATTGATTGACCAAGTTCAACGCATGGTCTCTGATCAAAAACAATATCTTTATTTGTTTTGACATATCTCTCAAGATTATATTCGTAGTTTTTATTACTTTTACCTTTTATGACAACTCGTTTTGCATCAACATATTGGACTGTGCCATTTTCTTCAGCTCGAATTGTTCTTTGAAGAGCTGATGCGATTTGGTCCTCAGATCCGGTTCCAACATAGGGGGCAACTGCTTTAATAAGAGGTACGGCTTGACATTGCATATGAGTGCCCATGAGAGCTCGGCTTGCATCATCATTCTGTAAAAATGGAATTAATGAAGCTGCTACTCCAATTGCTTGTTGTGCTGAAACGTCAATAAAATCAACATTTTCTGTTGGAATAGTAATCAACTCGCCTTTGTGACGGGCCACAACATTGCTATCAACAATATAGGAATCATTAATGGTGCAATTCGTGGAAGTAATATAATATTGTTCTTCATCATCGGCCTGTAAATAAACAATTTCATCAGAAATTTTTACTTGTGTTTTTGCTCCCTTTTTTTCTTTAATTAGTTTTTTATATGGAGTTTCCAAAAATCCATACTTATTTATTTTTGTGTAAAGAGCCATATAGGTAACGACTCCAATATTGGGTCCTTCAGGCGATCTGATTGGACATATTCTTCCGTATTGAGAGGACGAGATATCACGAATTGAAAATGAAGCTCTTTCTTTTTCAATACCGCCAGGTCCGCCGACTGTTATTCTTCTCAAATTATCAAGTTCAGAGAGAGGATTGGTTTGATCGATGATAGTTGAAAGTTGAGAGGTCCGATAAAATGAATTTATTGCCATAATAATGGGCTTGGAGTTTATTATCTGAGAAGGACTTGGAAATGTATCTGAAGGGACTAAACTCATTCTTTCTTTAATTTCTTTTTCAGTTCTTACCATTCCGACACGGATTCCATATGTTCCGATGAGTTCTCCAACTGTTTTAAGTCTCCGGTTACCCAGATGATCAATGTTGTCAAATGATCCTTTTCCTGCGCTTAGATTTACAAGATACTTTAAAATTGCAATAATATCATTTTTTGAAAGTACATGAGTCTCTTTATTTATTTCTCCTTCAAGTTGTAGTTTTTTGTTCATTTTATATCTGCCTACATCAGCAAGAGAATATCTTCTCCGATTAAAAAAAAGGTTATTCAATGTTTCAATTGCATTTTCAAGAATAAGTGGCTCTCCCGGTTTAATTTTTCTATAAAGCTCCAAAATGGCTTCTGATTTATTTTTTGTACGATCTTTTTTAATGGTTGGAATAATATATTTATCCAAAATAGCTTTATCAATATCTGAAAAGTAAGAAAGAATTTGATTATTATTGTCTCCTTCGAAAATTTTTAAAAGAACAGAGGCCAAGAATTTTCTCTTTTTATTAATTTTTCCTTCAATAACCCCATTTTTATTTATTGTAAAATCGATCCATGATCCGATATATGGTCTGATTTCTGCATTATAAAGTGTCAGCCCTGTTGTTTTATCAATTTCAGCAGTAAAATAGACTCCCGGTGATCGAACAATTTGATTTATTATTCCTCGTTCTATACCGTTTACGATAAAAGTACCCCGTGAAGTCATCTTAGGCAGGTTAAAAAAATAAACGTCTTGACTTTTTTCTGAACCTGTTTTTTTATTGGTAAGTCTGACCTTTACATATACTGGACAATCGTAGGTAAGTTTTTTCTTGAAACAAAGGTCGAGAGCATATCTGGGTTTATCAAAATAAATATTTTCAAAATGGAGTGTAAACTTTTTCCCCGTGTAATCTTCAATCGGAAAGAAATCCTGTATAATCTCACGAAGTTCATAATCTAAGAATTTTTGCCATGATTGTTTTTGAATCTCTATCAAATCTAACTCCTTAATACTTTGTTCTTGTTTTCCGAGAATAACTTCTGAAGATTTTGGGTTAGTGCTTTTGGTAGAAATGCTCATCGATATTAGAAATGGTAAAATGATTTAGATAACAAGAAAATCCCCCACAGAAATAGGGATCTTTTTAAAAACTTCTAAACTATACAATATATTAATTGAAAAGTCAAGTGTTGTTTGAGATTCGTTTAATTTCATTGATAATCAAGCCAATTTTTTCTATTGGTGGGATTATTTTATTGTCTTTTTTTTCACTAAGTATTTTTTTGTCTTTATTCTTTATTATTTTAATAAGATTTTCTTCTAAATTTTCAGAAAAATCAATGATGTGCTGAAGTGACTTTCTTCCTTTTTTTGTCCCCAGAAAATAAATAAGAGTGCTTGCGCTTGCTATGCCAAAGGAAAAACCGAGCCAAAATGTCTGAGCTTTTTCATTATTTTGTTTTATCATTCTTTTTCGTTGAAAAAATTTCAAAAACCTTAAGAATAGCTTTAAATCCGTTTACAAATCCTGCAACTTCGTGAAATCCATGTTCAACATTAGTGCCGATTTCTTCAAATCCTGAAACAATTTTATTAGCATTTTTTAATGTAACCTGCATTTCTTTCAATAAGAATATAAGCTGAATACCTATGATGACAGAAAATACTGTTGTTGTACCCAGTGTTATAATCAGGAGAAGTTGAGTTGTATCCATAAAAAAAATTAATTATTAATAAAAATAGTATTTTTAAATACTATTGTTTTTTACTTTTTCTGCCACGAGATTGTTTGCATGTAATAATTCATCGTGTGATGTTCCTGCATCAATCCACCAATCAAGCTGTTTATATTCAAGAGTACCCTCTTTCAGATAAATGTTATTTAGATCTGTAACCTCCAATTCTCCCCGAGGTGATGGTTTTAAAGTCTTTATAAATTTAAAAACACGTTCGTCATACATATAAATTCCGGTTTGGGCAATATTTGATTTTGGATGTTCCGGTTTTTCTTCTATTGAGATAACTGTTCCATTTTTGTTTGTTTCAATTATTCCGTATTGATTTAAATCGGTTGTCATTTTGACACCATAAATAATTGCTCCCTTTTCTTTTTTATCGAGTGAAATAACCGAAGTTTTTAAATCAGTATTAAAAATATTATCTCCTAGAATTACCATGAGTTTTTCATCTCGTGCGAATTCTTCGGCAAGCAATATCGCGTTTGCAATACCGCCTTTTGGATTTTTTTGGACTGCATAATAAAATCGGATGCCAAAGTCTGAACCGTCTTGTAATAAATTTGCAAAATCTCCCGCGTGATCGGAAGAACTTGAGATGAGTATTTCTTTTATTCCAGCTTTAACCATCGCCTCAATCGGATAATAAATCATTGGTTTGTTATATACGGGGAGCAGATGTTTGTTTGTTACCCAGGTTAAAGGTCTGAGTCTGGTTGCAAGTCCTCCTGCGAGAATAAGTCCCTTCATAGGTATTTAATTGTCAGTAATTTAATAAAATCTGTAATAGAAATAGAATGGTAAAGCCTATCAAGATGTATTCTACAACATTTTTTATATGGAGCGTTCTTGTTTTTGCGTGATGAAAAATCCCCCAGATAATATATGAAAATACAAAGATAAGGACAGTTACAAATGTATAAAATCGTTCACCTTGAAATATTTTTAAAAATATAAGAAAAAATATTCCCATTGTAAAAAGAAGCAGATAATCATAAGTGTGTTTTTTAAATTCTTTTGTAGTATGGTAAATAAAATGATTCATAGTCTATAAAATTGCGCCCATTTTTAAAATAAATATTGCTGCAATAAGAATAAATCCAACAAAGACCAGATGAGCAAGATTTTTCCCGCTTATTCTAATAATATGTAGTTTACTTGCGATTACGAAATCTACTATAAGCACTATGGCAAAAAAAATTAAGAAAAAATAAGTTGCATCAATTGAAAGAGAGAATAAATTAATTACTGACCGTTTTTCTGTATTTCCGAGCACATTCTTCATATCGTTTCCGACGGGAAGTTCGGACCCGTTTTTGTCCGGTAATAACGTGGATATGTGTTGACCGGATGAAATGGCAGGAGTACCGAACATCTGCACAACCAAAGTTGTTTCTTCTCCGTTTAGCATACCGTTTAAAACGGCATAACCGACATCTGTGTATTCTTTTCGGAGAAGATTCTCCCGGTGTGTCGGTGATTTCATCCATGCATCAACAACTCCTTGAGAAAATAGAAAGTTTTTTGCTAAATTTTCACCGGCGTATTCATATTGATACCCGCTTCCGAGAATAAAATCCCACGGAGTTTCTCCATTCGGACCAAAGTGTGACCAGTAGTTTTTTATAAACATATCTTTTGCTTTTTTTTCAGCTGCTTCTGATAGATTAGTATTTAGAGTTAGTTGGTCTAAATTTGCTTTTGTTCTTTCATTATTTGTTATTTCTAATAATCGATTAGTGGTTATATCTGTTGCAAAACCTAAAACATTAGGAAAACGGGTATGTATATTTTTAACCGTTATCATTAGGAGAAGCGCGAAAATAAGATAGTATGTCAAATAGTCGGTATGAAGGGCTTTGGACTTAAAATTATTCCGTTCACTGGGAATAAATAAATGGTGTAGAAATCGTTTTAACTTATTCATAACAATTTTTTAAACAATGATAGCTTGTATCTAATAATACTATATATTAATACAATTCCCAAGAGATCGATACCGACATCTCTTATTTTCGGTTGTCGTGTGGGAGTGTATGTTTGGTGAAATTCATCAGATATAGCAAAAAGTACGCTTAAAATAAAGGAATAAAGAAAAATGGATTTGAAATGAGGTTTTTTTCTTGTTGAGCAATAAAAAGCTCTGAAAAAAAGAAAATATAAAAATGCATATTCAACAACGTGAAGGGTTTTAAAAATGATAAAATCGCTTACTACGTTGTGAGATACAGAAATACTTGTTTGTGAAGACATATAAAAAATACAGCTCATCCACAATAAAGGAGGAAACCAATAAATAAAGTAATCAATTACTGTTAATTTAGAACGCATTCTTTATTTTAATTAACACAGAAAAAATAGTCAAAAGAGAATAGGAAAATGATATATAAAAGGGCGTCTGATAAAAAGAAATCGGGGGAGGAGAATCTATATTCTTATGAGTTTCTTCTCCGAGTATATTTATTTGTTGAGTCTTAATAATGTTGGTGTTAGGAAGAGGAGGATCTAATGTTATATTTATTTTATAAGAAGTTGAATTTGGTATTTTTGGTTGAATCACGGATTTATTTACCGGAGTAGGGTTTTTTGACGGAGTTAATTTTGTGGGCAATTCAATACAAGTATTATTTGGCATATCTCTACTTGGTTCTTGAGTGCAAAATGAATCAGAATCATAAGATGTTCTTCCGAATGTTTTTTCCTGTACTGCTTCTTCATATTCGAATGAATCTTTCTCATTTTTGTTTGAATCAAGAAGCCGGACACTGTCACTGTCATTATTAAAAAGAGACGATGTAAATTCATAAGTTTTATATTGTTTTGCGGGTATTTCAAGCGAAAATAATTTAGGCGATGAGCCTTTGTTTTCAAGGTCGTCAATATACCAGTTGTATAATAAAACCGGAAAGTCATTGTTATTATAAAGTTCAATCCACTCGGGATTATTTTTTTCAGGGTATACCATAACTTCTGAAATATAAATGAATTCGTAAGTGTTTGGATAAGAAGTTGGAGATGTTGTTGGTGTTGGAGTTGGTATATTTGTTGGAGTTATGGTCGGGGTTGGGAGAGCTGTCGGAGTAGGTATTGGTGTGGGAGTAGGCGTAGGTAAAATAATGCAGTTTTTGTGCGTACTGTTCCACAGTCCAAAAGAAGCTTCGGATGTGGTCCAATTGTCGTCTCCATCAGGTATTCGAGCATATGTTAAGCTATTTCCCGGACTTGATTTATATGAATATGAATCAATAAGGTTTGCGCTATTTGAAGTAGGTTGTGCAGTTGCATCAAAAAGTCGAGAAGTATCAGGTGAAGATTTATTTAAATTTAAATCATACGTAAAAACCATACAAGAAAGTGGATATAAATAGGTATTATCAGGAATTGTGTAATATGTTGTTCCTCCAGAGTCGTCTAAATACCAGTGTGAAATATCTGCGCTTTCTGATGAGGTATTTATTAATTCAATTGTTTGAGGACTTTGTTCAATACCGATTTCATTTATGTGGATCTGTGCTTTTGTATGTTGTGGAAAAGGATTATATAAAATAAATAGAAGTACGAGAATAAATAATATTAAATTTCTCACATAAACAACATATTCAAAACAATATATGAAGTCAATGGATTATATGCTACAAAACGATGTGTTTACAGGATTGGAAAGTCCTTTTTGTTTTAAAGTATCCCTATGCTTATTTAAACACTTCTGCCCAACAAATTGCTGAATAATGAGAGCTGAAATTGATATCCGGTCCCCATAAGGGGTCGTGCATCTTATAATCATTTCCTTCTTTTTTAGTGATAACAACAAAATGATCAGAATATCCGCCACAACCGCCGTAATTAATTCCCACAATAACATAATGACCATTGTTTAATTCTTCATCAACCTGTGAGGTAGAGATATGATAACTATTTAATCCATTTTGCCAAGGATTAAGACCCCATCGATATTTCATATTTGCAGTGCTTAATTCAAAATAATTTGCATTGGATGCAATTGCTGCAGGATTTGTATCTACTCCATTCTTTTTTAATACCATAGCTACAGATGTGAGTAAACAACCAACATTTAAGATATTTTGCGAAGAATATCCAATTGTTTGATATGCCCAACGTTCGTCTCGTTGAGAGAAGTAACTATTATCAAGACCTGAACCAAGACCATTAGCACTAATAACGTTTCCAGCGCCTGATGTTTGAACAAACGATGAGAAAGCTGACAGTTGAGCTCGTGCTCGTGCCAGCAAATTCTGGTAGATTGATTCATCATTTTGCGTATCTGTAAGAATTTTTTGTTTTTGGTTCTGTTGATTTGTGAGTTCTGTTTTTTGACGGGCAAGGGTAGCTATTAATAAGTCTAGTTGTTTCTTTTTTGTTTCACGAAGCGTTTTTTGTTCTTCGTAATTGCTTTTTGCGTCCTGTACCTGAATCAACATTCTTTGATTTGTGTTTTGGACGGTTTTTTGATACTTAATAGTATTTATCAGTTCTCCCGCATTATCTGAATCTAATAAAATATTCAGAAATGATATAGAGTGTTTTTTATAACCGATTGCAATCTGTTGAATCAGAAGTTTGGAAATTTTTGTCAGAGAACTGTCGAGGGTTTCAATCCGGGAAGTAAGAGTCCCGATTTCTTTTTCAGTTTCAGTGATTTGATGTTCTGAATCTTGGATTTTTAAACCGGTCAGATATATTTGTGTATCCATTGTTTGGATTTGAGATGCAAGAGTATTTTTTTGTTGTCCAAGTTCAGTGAGCTTCTGTTCATATTCTTTAATTTTTTTCACTATTTCCGGGTCAGGTTGTGATGTGGGTACTTGAGCTTGTAAGTAATTAAAAGATAATATAAAGCAGAAAAACAGAATGGTACCAAGAATGTAACAACATCGTTTCATACTCACATTATAGCGAATGAGGAGATTTGATTCATTGGATATATTTTCTGAGAGCAATTGATGTTGAAAAAAGAGAAATGATAAGACCGAATAAAAGAGTTGCGCCATAAAGCAATATGGCAAATTCGAGTCCAAGTGGCCACACCGTCATTTTTAAAGATGCAATTTCAATTTGCAGATTATTTATTCCCGTTAAATATGATTCAGTAAATCGTCGGGTGAGAAAAAAAAAAATGATAAAAACCGCATAAACAGTTGTAGCGGAAGCAAATCCGAAAAGCAATGCCTCTTTGAGATAGGGTTTTTGTACATAACCGCGACTTGCTCCAAGAAGTTGTAAAAGTTCAATTTCATCTTTTTTTAATGCAACTTTAAAATGAGTGATGGTAATGAGAATAAAAATAGTTGAAATGAGTAAGTAAGCAAAGAAGCCGAGCGATACCTTACGAAGAATAGATGTGAGAGAAAGCAGTTTATCAATAATAAGTTTTTGAAAATTCACTTCATCTACTCCGGATTGTTTTTTGAGAAAATCCGCAATTTGAGGTAAATATGACGGTTTGGTTGCAAATATCTCAAGGGATGCCGGAAGTATGTCCGGAGTAATCATTTCAAGAAGAATGGGATTATCTTTATTAAGATCTTTGTAAATCTGATAAGCGTCATTTTTTGAAATGTATTTTGCAGTGAGCACTTTTCCTGAGGAAATGAGATTGTCTTTAATTTTTAGGATATCGCTCTCAGAAGTTTGTGTTTGAAAATATGCGGTGACTTGAGGCCGGGACTCAACATATCCTAAAAGTCCGTATAAAAAACTGAGCAGAAAGAAAATACTGAGCGAGAGAAATAAGGTGAGAATTAACGAAAGAAAAGTTGCTAAAGATTGATATGGTGCTCTACGGATTGTGGTAAAAATACTATTCATATATCATATCCTCCTTTTCTCACATCTTTTATCAGCCGACCTTCTTTTAAAATCAGAACGCGTTTTTTCAGACTGTTAACAATGTCAGTATTGTGCGTTGCGATGACAAATGTTTTTTTTCCTTCAAGTTTTTTAAATATTTTAATAATATCCCACGTTGTTTTCGGGTCTAAATTTCCTGTTGGTTCATCTGCTAATATAATATGTCTGTCTCCGCATACTGCCCGTGCAATCGCGACGCGTTGTAATTCACCTGCTGAAAGTTGTATCGGAAATACAAGTGCTTTTTCTTCAAGCCCCACCAATTGAAGAACATCCAGGACTTTTTCTTTAACTTTTCTTTTTGATGCGCCGGTAATTTCCATTCCTATGGCAATATTTTCAAATATATTTTTTTCAGATAATATTTTAAAGTCTTGAAATACAACCCCAATACTTCGTCGCAGCTTTTCAGTTTCTTTAAATTTGGGAGTTGAAAGATCAAAGTCGTCAACAATGACTGAACCGGAAGAGGGGACAAGACTTCGCATAATAAGTTTTAATATCGAAGTTTTTCCGGCACCGGATGGACCGACTAAAAAAACAAATTCATTATCTTCAATTTCAAAAGATACATCATCAAGAGCAGTATTTCCTAAAGGAAATATTTTATTTACGTTTTCAAATGTGATCATGCCTATTTCAAAATTTCAACGAGTCCAACATCCATAAGCCATCCTGCTTTTTGTGCGTTGAATGTTTCGCCTTGTACGCGAACTTTTTTATTTAGATATAAAGAAAGATCAACTGTGGATGATGTGAGGTAAACATTTTGAGATATGCCGCCCGGTCTTTCAAGATGAAAATTGCCTTCGCCTTCGATTCCACCTTCACGCAGAATACCTTCGGAATTGTCTTTAAAAGTTTTTTTATCAGAAATTCCGGATGAAGTATCAGTTTGAATATTTTTACCGGCATTTGTGTTTGTACCCATACTTGATTTATTAATAAACTTTGAAGCTCCAAATCCGATTGTTATTCCAACAACAGCAACTAAAGCGATTAACAATAAAAATGAATGTAATGGTACAACGTTTGTTGATTGTTTAATATTGTCTATTTGATGAATTACAGGTGTGGTTTTATTCATATATTTTAAAGGATAACAGTTGATTAATAAAAAAACAAGAGTTTAAGAATTGTTTTTTTTTAAAAATGCTTCAATAAATGTGTCTAAATCTCCGTCAAGTACTTTTTCCACCGCATGTTCTTCATAGTTTGTCCGAAGGTCCTTAATAAGTTTATACGGATGCAAAACATATGATCTTATTTGTCTTCCCCAAGAAGCCATTTTATCTGTTTTAAATCCTTCAGCTTTTTTATCTTTATTTTCCTGTTCAATTTGCCACAATTTTGCGCGAAGAATTTTTAGAGCACTCTCTCTATTTTTTCCTTGTGCCCGTTCAGTTTGGCAGGTGACAATAATATTTGTTGGTTTATGAGTAAGACGAACTGCAGTTGAAACTTTATTGACATTTTGACCGCCTTTTCCGCCGGAACGATAGAATTGCCATTCAAGATCATCTTCCTTAATTTCGATTGCCTTATCCTCAACAAGAGGGAGTACCTCAACGAGTGAAAATGATGTTTGTCTTAATTTATCAGCATTAAAAGGTGATTGCCGGACTAACCGATGAACCCCAGCTTCAGCTTTAAGATATCCATATGCAAAACTTCCGCCTACATTAAATGTAACGCTTTTTATCCCTGCTTCTTCTCCGTCAATTCTGTCGACTTCTTCATAATTCCATCCCTTTAGTTCAAAATATCGTGTGTACATTCGATGGAGCATACTGGTCCAATCCATTGCTTCGGTTCCGCCTTGTCCCGCATGAATTGAAAATACAGCTCCCCCTTTGTCGTACGGTCCTGAAAGAAACAACAGAATCTCATATTTTTTAATCAGTTTTTCGGCTTCTTCAATTTCTCCCTCTTCAAAAAGAAGTTGCATTAACTCGATATCCTCAACTTCTTTTTTAAGAGAACTGATTTTTTTTAATATCTCAGATGCTTTTTTGGGATCATTCCAAAAAGTCGCCTCATATGTTTCTTTTTCCAATAAGGAAATTTCGATTTTCTTGGTATCCAAATTTGCTTTTTGGAGTATATTTTTTAATTTCCGTTCAAGTTCTTCATGTGTCTCTATCATGGGGTAATTATATCAAGTTCTATCAAGAAGAGTTGTTTAAGAAAGTTATTTAAAATCTGTTCCGATTATGATGATGACATCTGCCGATTCTGTTTCTTCAATTACACCGACTTTTGGTTTTTGAACATAATCACTCAATTCTTTTAATAGATATTCGCGGATTTCTATCTTGCTTTTTTTTATATTTATTTCTGTTATCGTGTAGTCAAAATTATCCGCATTTCCTGTAAGAATATCCTGATACTTATTTTCTTTTAAAATATCCTTAACTTCAGAAGCTTTTCCTTTTGTTCCGGAACCATTTAAAACCTTTATTTTATAGACCTCTTTTTGTATTGAGATAGAGGGTGTAGGACTTGGAGGTATTATTGTCGGAGTAATTTGTCGTACGATTTTTTTCGGCGGAAACAGTTGTATCCCTTTTGTAAACACACCTTGAGAAACAAGTTGAAAAATAAGGAAGGAAAAACCGAATGAAGCAACAAACAAAATAACCTCTTTTCGTAAAAATGAGATTTTGAGTTTTGGTAATGAAGAATGAGGTTTCGGTGTAAAAGGAGAGGAGCTATTGGATATTTGTTTTTGGGCTGACTGTTTTTTTAATAGTGAAAAATATTTATTTTCGATCGAAAAAATAAATGCCCCTAAACAAACATCAAATTCGAGCAGGGGAAAGAACTTGTTATCAGACATCATGAGAAGCTTGGTATATTCAGAATAGAATTGAGGAATGATTCTTTTTAAGGGATTTGTCCACATACCAACCTCTTTTGTAAAAAGGTCTTGTCTGGTAGTGTCCGCATTAATTCCGGACAAGATAAATCGATTTATTTTTTGATTATTTTTTTCAAATTCTACTGCTTTTTCTTTAAGAATAGGTTTGAAATCTTTTTTATCTTTGAGTTTAATTTCTATTTTGTCTTGATTTTGTAAGCCATATGAGTCATAAACATATGCGCTAAATACTTCTTTTTCATAGAGACCATACATTATATGTTCAGTCTTTCCTTTTCGTAGTGTTTTTTCAAATAATTTGAAGTATGAAAGAGTATCCGGGTATATATTGGCTAAACGATAATCTAAGAGTCCCAGTGAATTTCGGAGCGTATCTACAAAAACGTTGTCAATACAATAGAGACTGATATATTTTTTATTATTATCTTCGATAAAAAAATAATCACATGCTGTATCTGTTGTTGGGGAGGGAAATGAGCTTTTAATTTTGTCTTTAATGAAGGATAAAATTGCCGATGAAGAAACATCTGAAGGAACTTCAGTCCGTAAAAAATGGAATGAATTCTGCGGAAGGATAAGTGTTACATCTTTATCTCTTGAATGATCGATAGAAGGGACATTTGCCGCTATTTCTTTCATAGCCGAAGCAAGAACATCACTATTGATTACCTTGCCGTTTTTAAGAAGGTCAACTTGAAATTTTTTTTGATAAAAACCAATACTATATTGTCCTAACAATGATTTTTTGACATGAAATAGCTTGATTTGATTTTGATCAATATACAAAAATAGCATCGTATTATTATAATACAGCAATTGAAAGAAAAAAAACAAGTGGTTTTGATAGAATAAGGGCAATGCATGACACTGTTGAAGAAATTAAAAAGAAACTGGACATATTGGAATTTGTCGGGTCTTTTGTAACTTTAAAGAAAGCAGGACGAAATTATAAAGGTCTTTGTCCGTTTCACCAGGAAAAATCTCCCTCTTTTATTGTGTCTCCAGATCGTCAGATTTGGCACTGTTTTGGTTCATGCGGAGAAGGTGGGGATGCTATTCGATTTCTTATGAAATTTGAAAATCTTTCGTTCCCGGAGGCGGTCAAAGAACTTGCGAATAAATTAAATATTGCAATGTCATCTTCTTTTTCCTCGGAAGATTCTGTATGGAAAAAGAAAGAAAGGTTGTTTCTTATCAATCGGACTGCATGTGATTTTTATCACTTTGTATTGCTTCATTCAAAATTTGGAAAAAAAGCCCGAGAATATCTTACGAATCGTCACATAAAAGATGAGATTATTAATACATTTGAAATAGGATACGCCCCTTCATCCTGGGACTCACTTCGTCGTTTTTTATATAAGAAAAAGTTTTATGATGAAGAATTGTTGGATGCGGGGCTTATTGTTCAAACCGAAAAAGGGTCGGTTTACGATCGGTTTCGTGGAAGATTGGTTTTTCCATTAAGTGATGCGCGGGGTAATATTGTGGGCTTTTCAGGAAGAATACTTGAAGAAGATAAAAAGCAGGCAAAATATATCAATACTCCGGAAACCATGATATATCATAAACGCGAAACTCTCTTTGGATTACACCTCGCTAAAGAAAGTATTAGAAAAGAAAAATGTGTTATTGTTGTTGAGGGAGAATTTGATATGATTTCTCCCTATCAAGCAGGAATAGGCAACATCGTTGCAATAAAGGGCTCAGCACTTACAAAAGAACAATTACTTCTTATTAAGAGGTATACAAACAGGGTTCATCTTGCATTGGACGCTGATGAGGCAGGAGAAGAAGCTATGAAGCGGGGTATTGAAGAGGCTGAAAAACTGGATTTTGAACTGGAAGTTATTATTTTTCCGGAAGCTAAAGACCCTGATGATGCTGTTCAAAAAGATCCTGTTTCTTTTAAAAAAGCAGTTGCCTCTCCTGTGGCTATTTATGACTTTTTAATTTCTCATTTTCAAAAAAAATATCCTGAAGACAATGCTTTTAGTAAAAAAAATATCGGTGAAGAACTTATTCCATTTTTTATTTATATTAACAATCCAATTGTACAATCATATTATGTTAAAAAGCTCGCGAATATTCTTGGAGTTGATGAAAGAAGTGTCGAATCGATTTTGCGGAAGTCAAAAGTGAAAAAGCAGCCATTTATATCTCAAAAAGAGGAAAAGAAAGAGCCAAAGGGAAATAGAGCTGAGATGATAGAGCGGCACTGTCTTAGCATTCTTTTTCAAGCAGAAGATGTTAACAAGAGTATTACATTAATAAAGGAAATACTTGATTCAACAGATTATTTATATCCGGCATATGGCAATTTATTTCAAGAATTAAAAAAATGGAGTAATACAGCCGATACTTCATTTAATGCAAATTCTTTTGCTCTATTATTATCTCCACAACTTCGTTCTGTGTATGATGAAATTTATCTTTCAACTTCTTTAGATACAGAATCGCAAGATCAAAACATTTTAAAATTAAGTTATGAAATTAAGCGCTTTTCATTGAGAAGACAGCTGCAATCACTTCTTTCATCTGATAAAATAGAAAATCAAGAAAAGATGCATCAACTGAGCACTTTATTAAAAGAGGTGGAAAAAAAGATAGCAAAGGTATAAAATAGCAGTACTCATTATGATAAAACAAAAATTTCCAAAGTCATTTAAGGATTTATTACAACAAGGCGAGGATGACGGATTTGTTGTGCAGGATGATATCTTTCTTGTTTGTTCTGAGCCTGAAAAACACGTTGAGGAAATAGACGAATTTTTTAATAATGCTCTTTTGAGAGGGGTTGATATTTATGAAACAATATCAACTCGAGAGGATGAAGAGGTCCATAAATCAGCTGAAGAAGTTGAAAAAGAACTGGAACAACTCATTACTATTAAGCATGGAGAGTCTCTTGATCCTATTAAAAAATATCTTAAAGAAATTGGAAAAACACCCCTTCTTGTATTTGAAGATGAGATAAAACTCGCTCAACAGTTTGAAAAAGGAAGTGAAGTTGCAAAAGAAAAGCTTATTAAGGCAAATTTACGTCTTGTTGTTTCTATCGCAAAAAAATATCTCGGGCGAAGGCTTTCTTTCTTAGATCTTATTCAGGAAGGTAACAAAGGCCTTATCAGAGGCGTCGAAAAATACAATTGGAGAAGGGGATATAAATTTTCGACGTATGCAACCTGGTGGATACGACAGGCGATTACACGAGCGATTGCAGATCAATCCCGTACGATCAGAATTCCGGTTCATATGGTTGATCAAATCAATCGTTTTTATAAAACTCAAAGAAAACTCACTCAAAAACTCGGAAGAGAGCCGTTAGTTAAAGAAACAGCAAAAGAAATGGAAATGACAGCAGAAGAAGTGGAAAATTTAATGAAAATTTCTCAACAACCAAAATCACTATCGACTCCGGTTGGAGATGATAAAGAAGCAACGCTTGAGCAGTTTGTCAGCGATCAAGCGCAGCCTACATTATACGATAAAGTTTCGCGCGAACTTTTAAAGGAGGCACTTGGAAAAGTACTTGAGACATTGTCTCCTCGAGAGAAAAAAGTTCTTATTATGCGTTTTGGATTGGATGACGGTAAACCAAAAACGTTAGAAGAAGTTGGAAAGGAGTTTAAGGTAACCAGAGAGCGTATTCGTCAAATAGAAGCAAAAGCAATCCGCAAATTAAAACATCCGACGCGAGCCCGTAAACTTAAAGACTTCTTAGAATAAATTGTAGTAAATAATAACAATACCTATATTGAATCTTTTATATTGTTCTGACAATCTAAAAACCTATTTTTGTAGCATATAAGCGACTGCATTTATTCTGCGCTTTGTATATCTTTTCTGCAATATGAAGGGCAACTTCTTTTATAAACGATTAGGAGAGAGGGTAAGTTATGAAAGAAAAAAAAGAGGATTTTCACAAGATGTACTTTCAGGTATTGCCGAATTGGACAGAACCTATTTAGCCCGTATTGAGGAAGGGAAGGCAAATCCATCAATGAGAATTTTGCATAAAATAGCCAGAAAACTAAAAGTTAAAATAAACTATCTGTTAACCGGTGTATAAATTGTTGCAAAAAGTCATTGCTGGGTGTAAAGTTAGATATAAATGAAGACAGTAGTGACTGAAAAGCAAAAAGCACTCAATGTATGGGCGATTATTCTTATAATCTGGAGTTTTTACCGCGCATTCTTCAAAACAGAACTTCCTATATGGTTTGATGAAATAATAATGAAACCCGTAATATTTATTTTACCCGTTTTACTTTTTATTAAAAAATTTGATCATAAAAATGTCATTTCAACTTTGAAATTAAATGCTCATAAGAAAACTTATTACATTTTGTTTCTCATTTTATTAGTAGTAGTTTTTATTACTACCCGATTAAAAAATTCATTCGGATTGTTTTTATTGGTTTCTTTGGCGACATCTTTTTCCGAAGAAATTCTTTCAAGAGGTTTTGTTTTGGCGAAGATATATGAAGAATCAAAAAATAAATTTTTTTCGATCTTTCAATCTTCATTATTATCAGTTTGTCTTCATTTACCAATTATTTTAACCAATGATGTTTTTAGTGGGGCATTGCTTATTAAGGTTCTTGTTTTGGATTTTTTACTTGGAGTCATTGTGTCAGTTCTTTATTTAGAGGAAAAAAGTTTAATTCCGCCTATTTTAGTTCATACTCTTTACAGTCTTTCTTTATATTTGTTTGTGTGATTTATTTATTTCCGGATATTTGAAACATAGGTTCACCATTTACCGTTACAGTCTGTAATTTGGAAATATCTACATTTTTCAACCCTTTAAAATCATCAACAGATCCGATAACTACACTATTTTTTTCCGATAATTCTGGCGATTTAAAACTGAAAATAAATTTATCAAATTGTTCTACCTGTCCAAAGCCGTATTCATCAGCTTTTGTTAAACTTGCCTGTTGTTGATATTTTCCAGGAGGATATTGAAGATAAAATAAGGTAAAAATATACGGCATTCCAATTTCTTTTGTCATATAAAACTTATCATATTTATTGTAGTTTTGCTGAATGAAAGAATTGACTTCTTTATAACCGCATTGCCAAGAATGGATGGTGACTAATCGTTTTGAGTAATGAAATAAATAAAAATCCCAGGTAAAAATGAGAAAAAACATAAAAAAGCTCAATGAGAAAAATACAACAAAAGGTTTTATTTGTTTTTTTGAATTGGAAAGTAGATGGTAAAAACCATAAGCGGATAAAGTTGTCATTGGAATGAGAATAAACAGAGATCGAGTCAGTGAACCTTTCGACCAGGACAACGAAGCTGAAAGCGGAGAAACAAAAAGGAGGGTTAAAAGGAACCATCTCCATTTTTCTTTATTTTTAAATATATAATACAGTCCGATAATAAAGAACAGATATTCGATCGTGGTCATTATAGACATTTCTTTATAACCGAACCTGTTATTTTCATCACCATTAAATATGAATTGGGGAGAAAAATACGAAAGATGGTCCTGAACTATGTCCTTTATCCCGATAAAAACCGGTTGGTATAAATATCGGATTCCTCCTTCTATTTTCAACTCATTTACCTTGAGAGTAAAACCTGCATTATTAAAAAAAGCAAGATTTTTTAAACGCTCAGGTTTGTATGCAAAGTCAGTAAGAGTAAATAGTCCAATTAATACAAGCAATAGTAAAGAAAATAGGGGAGATATTGAGTTGATTTTTTTGCCATTTTTTATAGTATATAAAACAGAAAATCCCAATAGAAAGGCAACAAAAATTCTTCCCGGATGATAGCTAAATAACAGAAGAAAGGAAGAGCAAAATAATAATAATATCCATTTTATTCTATATGAATGAATGACCTTAAGAAACAAATATACTGTAATTGTTGTCAGTGTGGTTGCTAAATATGCTTCATGCGCCTGACGGCTTATAATATGAAGTCCGAGTGATACGCTTGTTAAAAAGGCAGATAGTAGTCCGATCCGTTTATTTTTAAATAATTCAACCGTAAGCAGATAAACGACAAAAGGTAAAAGCGCCGATAGTATGACGTTTAAAAAGCGTGCACTAAATTCATTCAATCCAAAAAGTGCAATGAACGGAATAGTTAAGTATGTGTAAAGTGGCATTTTATAGTCGCCAAAAGACTTTAATCTTAAAGGAAGTATGGCTCCGTATTCGTCTTTACCGGTCTTTAATATTGAGTATGCATTATAACCAAAAGAAGCTTCATCAGCATTAAAACAAGGAGGGGTAGGATTTTTTTGCACTAAAGTCAGTAAAACTGAGATAATAGAAATTGAAACTAAAACAAAAATTGTTTTTTTATTCATGGAATTGATTGAGAATTGATATGTCTGAGAGGGAATTTTTTTTAGATAAAATATGTCTTTGTTTTATGATTAACGGAAGCAGAAAAAGCGCAGATATTAAGCCTTGTAAAATTGAAAAATTGCCTTTTATTGTTTGTGAAATCAGAAAAATAGGCAGATGTGCCAAGTGGTTTATGAGGAGTGATGTGTCTTGAATATTTTTCCATGTAAAGATAAATTGATTACGATAGGCGATTTCCACTATCTTCTTTTTTTTAAATAGTTTTCCAATAGTTGATTCATGGTGATGAATGACAGATATATTTGGTTCAAATAATATTTTATATCCATTTTTCCAAGCACGATATGAAAGATCTATGTCTTCCCAGTAAAAAGGGGAATAGAGAGAGTCAAAGCCTCCAATTTTTTCATACAGTCTTTTGTTTAGGATGCAGGATCCTCCTTCAGCCCAACTATTAATACCTGCCTTTATATTGTTTGCTTTTTTATGTTGAAAAAGTCCTCTTTTCCAAAATATTTGATTTTTTCCAACAAGAACAGAGTTTTTTTCTTTTTGCAAAAAACTTATCGCAAATAAGTTGGTATCTTTTTGTAACATATTTTCAGCTTTTAAAAACGAAGTGTCAATTAATAGCACGTCGTTATTTAAAAGCATTATATAGTCACCTTTAGTTTGTTGTATTGCTTTGTGAACGGCACCTGCAAAACCAAGATTTATATCATTCTCAATTAATTTTATCTGAGGGAATAAATCAAAATCTGGTTTTAAACTTTCCTGAGGATTATCATTAATTACAACAATTTCACATCCTTTTAAAAAGGGCAAATTATGTTTTAAATTTTTTATTGTTTCTTCTTTATTTTTATACGTTGGAATAACAACAGATATCATATACTTACTAATTTAATAACATTTTTTTTAAATTCTTGATAGTTGAAAATTCTTTGAGCGTATTCTCTCCCGTTTTTTTGAATTGTTTTTTGAAGTGCAACATTTGTAAGCACCAAGTTGATTTGTTCAAGTAATTGTTTTTGTGTTGAAAAGAGGAAACCGTTATTATTATTTTGAATTATTTCTTTCAGTCCTCCTGCGTTAAAGCAAAAAGGAATTACTCCGGAAGCCATAGCTTCAATTGGAGTCATACCGAGGTGTTCCACCATTTCCGGGTTAAGTGCTTCATTAATTCCGAATCCGGTAAAGTGCCAAAAGAACATTGCTTTTTTATATAATTTTAATAGTTCGGGGTAAGGTATATTAGGTCGTAGGATTATATTTTTATTTGAACCGATAATTTTATTTAAGTCTTCAAAGTAATGTTTATCTTCTTCTTTAACCCCTCCTGCCAACACTAACGTAAAGTCTGAATTATTTTTTTGAAATTCAAGAAAAGTTTTAATGAGAATGTCATGTTTTTTTGCGTGTAGATGGGGGAAAAATCTTCCGACGGATAATATGATTTTTTCTCTTGGAGAATCAAGATTCAGATTAAAGAATTCTTCATTTGCATACGGATAAACAACATCTGATTTTACATTCCATTTTGCCAACCATTGTTGGGTATAACGGGAGTTTGAGATAAAATGAGAGTTAATTGTTTTTAGTTTGTTTATAGTATTCATTTTGTATAAGTTTTTATCTGGAACCATACAAAATATATAGTTTTTCTTCGCGGGCGAAAAAAAATAACTTCCATCAGTGACATAAAAAAACATATCAAATCTTTTTAATGTTTTTATTTTGTTTATCGGTGAAGTTTTTGTGAAGATATTCGGAAGAAAAAAGAGTTTTTCAAAATTTAATTTGAATTTATTTTGGATTTCATTAGTTAAATTATCATTCCAGAATACTGACACATTATATCCTTGATCTTCAAGGACTTTTAGAATGGAAAGGATGTGTTTTTCGCCACCACCCATTATATCGAGGTAGGGATCATAAAGTGCGGCGTTTTTTTTCATAGAGAAATAAATAGGTGATTGTTTTTGAAAATGCCTGATAAACAGATTCAATTATACCAATTTCTCCATCTAAAAAGCCTTTTCCTTTAAATAGCCTTCTCCAGAGCTCTCCAAAAAACTTTCGAAAAAAAGTAATAGTCGATACGTTTCTGTTTGCTTTATAAAGGAGATCTGATTCTATATTTTCAAAAACTACTGTTTTTTGTACCATAGTTGAAATATTTCCGTGAAAATAATGAAGAAAAGGTTGAGTAAGATATCCGACAGTTCCGTTTATCTGAGGGGTTGAATGAATATTTTCTGGCCAAGTTTGGAATGCTTTTGTATTAATAAGTCGCATTTGAGAATCAGGCCACCAACCTCCATTTTCTAACCATTTTGTACCGTTAAACATATTTTTCCGCGGAATTTTATAGTGGGTTATTTCTTCTTTACCAACGACCAACGACTTTCGACTAACGACTGTATTAATTTCATTTGCCAATTCCTTCGTCATTCTTTCATCCGCATCCAGAATCATAACCCAATCGGTTTTTATTTGTCTTATTCCAAATTCACGTGCGGGTTCAACATAATGAGAGTAGGGAAAAGAATATAACAAGACATTATATTTTTTTACAATTTCAACCGTTTTATCAGTACTTTCCATATCCACAACAATAATAGTGTCTGTAAGCAGTTTGGCAGATTGTATACACGTTTCAATATGTTTTTCCTCGTTGTATACCTCGATAAGTACAGATATTGACATAATTATTTAAATATATAAAATTTTACTTCATTTGTCGGCCGGAGTGGGTCTGAATCTGAAAATTGAATTGTTTCATAAGATGTTGTTTTCAACGTTTTATAAAGCGCTCTTGTTTTTTCTGATAGACATGTTGCGTCAATAATCTTTTTTTTAGGAGGTAAGATAAAATCAATATCTCCCTTATTACAAAGCTCAAATAGTTTGTTTTCGAATAAAAAACTTGTCTGACTTTTTTTGAGAATATTTTGTATTGTCTTAAGCTCATTAGTTTCTGGTTGATGGAGGAATATATAACTTAAAAAATCTGCAAAAGGAGAGGAAAGGTCAATTGTATAAGGTCCCCTTTCCTTTAGAAGGTATTGAGAAAGCTTTCTTTCGTTTTCATTAAACAATTCAGATTGAAGAATAGGTCTTTGGAATGAGTATCTATATAAAAAACTTCCAACCTGAAAACACAGTATTATTGCAAATAAGAAAAGAAATAGATATTTAATGATTTTTGATTGTTTAAGTATAAATTGATAACTCCAAATAAGTCCAATCGCAATAATAAAACTTATTCCTACACCCGAAAATAAAGATCGTATGGAAAAACTGACAGAGTAAATATTAATCACTGATGAAACAAGTCCGATTATTGAAATTCCGGCAATAAAAAAATATTCTTTCAATTTTATGTTTCCCATTTTTAATATTCCCAAAATAAGAAATACTGAAAAAATAGGGAAGAATTGACCTATTACTCCGTTGCTGTAGATGGGCGTTTGATCTCCCGTCTTAAAGTAGTATGATAAATCTAATCCTCGAAATATGTTGCCAATCAGATAGTCTGAGACAAGAACAACTTTGTTGTAAATGATGTTTGATATTATCGGAATACTTTTTCCAACAGATCGATTTTGGTCAACCTCACTTTTTAATTGCTGACCTGCAAAAAAAACAATTTCTGACGAGCTTCTTGATACAAAATTATCCTCAAGAAGTGTCGAGACTCTGAATAATAAGAAAAAAAGTATTATAAAAATAACGACATTTTTTAGAAAAATGATTAATTTTTTTTTCTGTAATAAGGAAAATATTTCAAAGTAAATAAAAACAATCGGTATAAGGGGGCGCATACCTTGATAGGTAAAGAAAGTTAACGAATAAAATATAAAAGATAAGGGAAGCCTTTTTTTTATTTGGAGTATCAGGGCAATAAGGAATAAGGGAAAAGCGATATTTATTTCTAGGGCGAGTTTTGATATGTGAAAAAGCCATGGACTAAAAGAGAAGATGAGTGAGGTCAATAAGGAAATATTTTTTCGTTTTGTGAGCGCAAAAAGCAGTTCAAAAACTAAAAGAGGAATTAAAGTCGCGGGTAATAAATAAATCAACCTGACCGTTGAAGTATTGAGCGGTAGATTCATTGACCAAAAAGGAACGCCATAATACATGGCCAATATTGGAGCATGAGGGGATATATGTGCAAATTGTAAGGGTAATCTGTTTCCATAAAGATCCTGTCCGGTTTTGGCGAGTGAATATTGAGATAAAGCCATATCTCGTTCATCATAGAGAAGGAAAGTTGAATCTAAGAACGGAAGACGGATGAGAAAAAAAAGAAAAACAAGAATTAAGACATATTTTCTCGAAGATATGTACTGTTTTATTTTTTGCATATAAATCTGTTTCGCTTGCAATATCAACATAAAGATTATAACATGAAGATTAATCTAAAACAGTTTATGAACAGAATAATCCGATATATTTTTCTTCTTCTGATTTTCTTTTTTGTTGTTTTGAGCTCTTGGCAAATGATAAGGGGTAGTATTATTTTTCATACAGATATTGCAAGAGATTTTCTTTTGATGGAGGACATTCTTATTTCTAAAAAGCCTGCCCTTATTGGACCTCGATCTGGAGGAATTTCCGGTGTATTTCACGGACCTTTGTGGTTATATATCAATCTTCCGGCTTACATAATCGGACAAGGGAATCCGGTTGTTGTCGGGTGGTTTTGGGTGTTTCTTTTTATACTGAGTCTTTGCGTGACATATTGGGTTGGGAAAAAACTTGTTTCAAAAGATGTTGGTTTAACATCTGTTTTATTTGTTGCAATATCAACATCGGGAAGTATTTCTTCTCTTTTTAACCCGTTTGGCGCATTTATCTTATCTCCGTTCTTTTTTTTCTTGTTTGTTCGTTATTTACAAAAGCAAAAAGTTAAGTATTTATTGCTTTGCTTATTTATTCTTGGACTTATCATTCAATTTCAAATGGCATTTGGTGTTCCAATATTGGTGCTCGCTTCAATACCTTTACTGAGATCTATAATTAAGAGTAAGAAATATTTGCATATCTTAACTCCTTTAATTTTATTGATTCCGTTAAGTACTTTTATTCTTTTTGATTTACGGCATCAGTTTTTGCAAACAACATCAGTGATGAATTATGTGAGAGGTGTTGAAAATATGGGCAAACTGAAAGTAAGTGATGTGAATTTTTTATTGTTTATTTATTCTCGAGTAAAAGAAATGACATTCAGCGGTATAGGTATGTTTACTTCAGGAAATGTGTTTATTTCTATTTTTGCTCTTTTGTTAATTTTGTTTTTCTTTATTCGAGTATTTCCAAGAAAGCAAAATAAATTAAAAGATATATTATTTTATATTCCCTATTTTTATATCGGATATTGGATAATTACCCTTGTTTTTAAGGGAACGATATGGAGTTATTATTATTGGCCGTTTTTTCCAATTCTGGCTATATTTTTTGCAACATTATTTCACCGACAAAGCAATAAATATCTGACATATTTGTTAATAACAATCTTTATTTTTATAAATGGATTTTTTTCCTTGAAATCAATAATTTCAGAAAAAGGTAACTATATAAGAACCGGTTCCTGGTTATTTTATTTTTCCCAGGCAAAAACAATTTATCAGGATACAAAAGAGGATTTTGGTTACTATATTTACACTGCGGATCAATACGGTTATTCGTCCCGTTATGCGATGAACTATGGTCAAAAACTTTATTCAAAAAATAAAGCATATCCATATCAAAAAAAACAAACAACATATCTGATAATTTTCCCCAGTACAAATCCTTATACAAGCGAGCATTGGTGGAAAAAAAATCAAGTCAAAATCGATCAAAATCCGGATAAGGTATTTAAATTCAGTGACGGATCTTATATAGAAAAATATGTATTATCCGATGAAGAACAGAAAATTCAGTCAGATCAAAACTTAATCAATAATCTTATTTTCAGGTAGAGTAATTCCTGTACTGTCGAATACTTCATCACCTGGTTTCGCGGGAATATTAATATCAATCACGCATGACTTCCAGTTTCCGATTTGACGAATATTATAATATTCAAATAAATATTTATAGCCGACCTGTCTCCCAATAGGAACGTTAAATGCGATGTCACACGGTTGAACATCTGTAATTTTCTTTATTCTTAAAACTGCCTGTTCTTTTTGAGAGAAGTTTAGTCCAAACGATGTGATGCGGGGAAGAAAAGTATATATGTTCATCCACAGATATGCAAAAAGGAACAAGATTCCTAAAACATATCGTTTGGTAGTTATTATAAAATCAACAATGCAAATGATAATAAAAGGATAGAGAAAATTGAAATAATACTCTGAAGGTCTTTTTCCGTATATTGAGAAAAATATGGGAAATAACACCCATAATATTAAAAAAGATAAATAGAGATTTTTTTCGAATGTTTTTTTCCGGTAAGAGAGATATGTGACAATGGCAAGTATTCCAAAATAAAATAAGTAAGTAATAAAAGGTGTTTTTGAAAAAATAAAAGGATGTATGACATTCTGGAATACGGGAAACCATGCATAAAAAAAATGTGAAACATTCGGATCTTTTTGAGTAAAAAAAGAAATAAAAAGTTTTGTATTTAAAAAATCATGTCGTAAGTCAAAAAGAATAAGAGGTGCAAACATGAGAAGTAGGCCAAGAAATAGATACGAGACCTTTGATATTGAGGGTCTTATTTGTTTTATTGATAGTATGATAAAAACAAAAATAAAAATTCCGATAAAAATGAATTGGAAATGCATGTTTGCAAAAAACCCGATAACAAGACCTAAAAATAGCCACCACTTTTTTTCTTTTTGGATATATATCTTATAGAGACAGAATATGGTCAAAATAATTCCTAAGGGAAGTATCATCGGCCATAAGACACTTGAGTCTGCTTCAATAAGTAAATAATTAGTTCCCCATAAAAGGAGAAAAAAATAAGTAAAGATCGGATTAAAAATTTTTTTTAGAATAAAAAATGTTGCAAGAAAAAAAATGAGATCATAAACAATGAGAAAATAAGTAAGAGCTTTCGGATGTAAATTTGAAACAAGAAAAAAAGGTGTTATAAGATAGGTAAATTGAGGTCCAAGAAAAAAGCCTTTATCGTTATTCGCCCGGGGGCCAAGTAGGGTCAGCTTATGGTCTAGTATTATGTGTTTAGCTTCATAAGCGATATTCTCCTGATCCCAATCAAATCCCAGTCGGTTGTTATATTCATAAAAACGCGGAAGAAAAAAAAGAATGATTAAAAATATAGTTAAAAGAATATATTGCCATTTATTTTTGATTATCGAATTAAGATGGTTGAAAAGAATTTTCATATTACCAAAAGTAATGGAAATATTATACAATAGAAAAAGCCAATAACAAAAATATGACTCTATTGCTATTTTTTATTTCATTATCTGTATTCTCCATTTATTCATATTCTCTTATTGATCCGAATATTACTTTTATTCAGCATCCATTATGGGTTTGGTTCCGTGAACAGATTATTCAACTGGGTTATTATCATAGGGATATTTCATGGGTTATATATCTTTTGCTGGTAATTGTATTGTTTATATTCCATAAATGGTTTATCTCACATTATAAAAAGGTAAATATTCGATTTTTATTATTAGGAATGTCTTTATTACTGCTTTTTGCTTATCCTTTTTTATCTCATGATTTTTTTAATTATATGTTTGATGCGCGAATTTTGACGCATTACGGTCAAAATCCATACTTTTTTAAAGCGCTGGATTTTCCCGCTGATAAATGGACGCGATTTATGCATTGGACACATAGGACATATCCGTATGGTCCAACTTTTCTTATTCTAAGTCTCATTCCATCTTTTTTCGGATTTGGAAAGTTTACTCTGACTTTTATTTTGTTTAAAGCGACATTTATCGGTTTGTATGTTATTTCAGTATTATTACTTGCCAGACTGAATAAAAAATGGGCTGTACTATTTGCGACACATCCGCTCATTATCATTGAAGGGCTTATTTCATCTCATAACGATATGATTGCTCTTTCATTTGCGGTTATCGGAATATATTTTTTATATAAGAATAAAAATAAATGGGGAAGAGTTTTTTTTCTGTTTTCGTTCGGTATTAAGTATCTTTCACTTCCTGTTTTTTTTCTTCGTGCTCCAGCTGCAAAAAGTGTTCTTTTCTTTCTGAAACAGATGAAGAATAAAATATTAAACCACTCCTCAAAAGAATTAGTCTTACAAAGACTTCAAAAAAATCAAAATATATTTTTATTTGTTTTGCAGTTAATTGTTATTTTATATGTGTCGTTTGTCGGTGAAATTCAGCCTTGGTATTTTCTTGGTTTGTTAGCTTTTATTCCTTTTCTTGATAATTTTATAAATAAGCTATGGATTTTCTTTTTTGGTCTACTTGTTTCTTATTATCCTTATATTCGTTTAGGAGGATGGGACACGGTTGATAAGGTTAATTTGAAACACATCATTATTGTTATTTTTATTGCGATAAACTCGCTACTATTTTTAATAGAGTATTTAAATATTTTAAAAAGAAGAGTTTTTAAAAAAATATAAATTTTTGTACGGAGTTGTTATCCTTTTGTAGTTTTCATCTTTCATTAATAACTCTTTCAATTTGACAACTTGATCAATATTGTTTATTTCTCCGGAGTAATAATTATTAATATTTTGTCCGGAAGATAAATCAAATATTATATATTGAGGTTTAATTTTACTATAAGAAAATGAGAGAAGAAATATCTTATCTTTACGGGTAATAAGATGCGGAAGAATATTATTCTGACTCATTATGGTCCCTGTTTTTGGAATAAATTTAAGCTGATTAAATAACTCTGATTTTTGATTCCATTGTTTCCAAAATGTTTGATTTGTAGCCATAAGTATGGGGGGGTGTGTAATTTTTTTTGCATAAAATAAAGAAAACAATAAAAAGAACAAAACAATCGGGTACATAATTTTATTATTAAATTTAAGTTTAAATTGAAGAGATTTGAATACCTGCATCGATGCAAATGCTAAAAAAGAAGCAAGAAAAACATTGTAATGCATTCCTAATGTAAAGCTTTGTGAATGCATATACGTGGGTATTAGTCGAATACCCAGTTCTGCAATTATGGGGATAATAAAAACACCGGAAAAAAGAGGTATAAAAGCAAAAGATCCAAGTGAATCGATTATTAATTTTTGTTTTATGGGTGTATTGAAGAAATTTGTTAAATAAGAAATTGGATTTGTCGGAAGAACAGGAGAATAGAGGTATGGTTGTTTTGATATTAAAGGCGTAATAATATATCCGACAACAATAAACCAGATAAGTGCGAAAATAGCTATGAGGAGTATTTTCTTTTTGTCTGTTTTTGATTTCAGAAAATACGGAATAAGAATAAAGATGAGAGAAATTGAATTACTGTCTTTGAATCCAATAAAAATGAGTGCTGAAATTAATGAAAGAAATCTTTTTTTTGTATAAAAAAAAAGATAAACAAATAAGAGCAAGAATACAACCGCAGTTGATTCAGAGTGCCAATCAGTTACAAGAGGGTTTTCAAGACCTGCAAAGATAAGGAATACAAAAGAAATAATATAAGAAAAAAAATAAGGTAATTTTTCTTTCCGGGCAATTTTAAAAACCAAAATTCCGGATAACACTGTAGCAGCCGCTTGTTCAACAAGAAGGACTTGCATTTTATTTGTTATCAAAAAAAGAGGTGATAAAAGATAAATACTCGGGCTAAAATGATCTCCTAAAAAATGAATTTCACCTAAAACTTTATGATAAATAAGAGGATCTGAAAATCGGGATATTAGCCATAGAATACGTGCAAAATGACCAAAATCATAATAAAAAACTTGACCAATATTAAATCTCCAAAGGGAAAGACATATAAAAAAAATGAGTAGAAGGAGAAAAGTTAACGCAAGTAATATTTTGAGGAACAGAGGTTTGTTTTTACTAGATAAAAACATTATTTTCTCATTATAAAATAATTGATTATAAGATGCAGTTTGGTTTTGAATGGCGCATATTTGAGACCAAATCTAAGTTGATTTTTTCTTTGATAAGTTTGATGAAACAAAGAGCCTGACCCTTGTGTGGACTGGGCATTCTTATGCCAAAGAACAATTGAAGGATCATAAAATAATGCAATACTTGAGCGTTTTGCGCGCTCACAATAATCCGCGTCTTCATAGTAAAGAAAATAAGATTGATTCCATAAACCAATTTTTTTAAGAACTGAAATATCAAAACTCATAAAGCAGCCGGTAATAAAATCTGTTTTATTAAACGTATCATATTTCCCCGCATCAACCTCGTCAACTCCACGATGTTTTGTAAGACAATTATTCCAGTCATTTATTCCTCCCGCATACCAAAGAATTTTTCCCATATCTTTTTGCTCATATTTACCTTTGTGATATTCAAATCCGGGGGCATAATAGATTTTTCCTCCGATGAGTGAAGAAGGATGTTTTTCTAAAGACGTTGACATATTTTCGACAAAGTTACCGGAAACAAACACATCGGAGTTTATTGCACAAAATTGGGAATATTTTTGAGAAAGTGCCTCTTTTATACCAAGATTGATTCCAAAGGCATAACCTTTATTTATTCCGGAAAGTCGAGTTGCAAATGAAGGCAGTTTTATTTGTTTTTTATTTTTTGATAAATCAACAATAAAAATATGAAAGTTATTTGAGGTTTGTTTTTCGAATGAGGTGAAAAAATCAGGTAAAATGGTATAATTTTCATACAGTACGGTAATTACAGCTATCTTTTTGTCCATATGCCTAATTATATCAATCGTTTACGGAAAAAAATTCAATGGTTCCATTTAGTTTATTTAGGCATTTTTTTTATCTTTCTTACCAACACGCTTTATGTGACTTATCCGGATGAGTTTGTAAATATATTGGGTGGCAAATTTATCAATATGGGTAAAGTTCCGTATAAAGATTTTTTTGACCATCATCTTCCCGGGGCTTGGTATTTGTCTGCGATACTACAGTGGTTTTCATTCGGTTCTTATGTGATATTCCGTGTTTGGTGGGCTATTTTTGCTTTTGGTTGTTTATTGGGAGTTGCAACATATATTAAAAAAAATAAACCTGAAGCATACCCGTTTTATCTTGGATATTTTATCCTGTATCCCTTTATAACCGTATATTACTGGACCCATCTGTTTATAGCGGATAGTCTGGCGTTTCTTTTTTTCTCGGTAATATTCTGGTTGCTTATTATTGAATCTTATAAGAAAGAGAGCAAAGATAAAATTATTTTCTTTCTTTCATTTATTAATTTTTTGTTTGTTTTTTCTTCTCTTACTTTTATTTATATAGCTATTCCTTTTTATATTTGGATTCTTTACTTAATAAATAAATCAAAAATAGATCTAAAAAAAAGTATAAAACTTATTGGTTTGAGCATCGTACCTTATTTAATATACGGATTATATTTACTGATATCGAATTCATGGAAAGAATTTTATATATCAAATTTTGTTTACAATACCACGCTTTATATAAGTATTCCGAATTTTGTTAAAGGTCCCCATTTTAATCCAATTAAATTTGCGCTTACTCTTATCTTTAATTTTTATCAAACATATATTCCCTTACTTGTTCGTATAAAAGAGTTTAATTTATTTTTTCCTGTTGATTTAACCATAGCTTTGGGAAGTTTTATGTTGCTTCTTTTCCTTTTTATTGAAAATAAAATTCTTTTTTTATTATATTTTGTTATTCTTTCATTTTCTGCACCTCGCAGTAACTTAATGAAAATTGGGGAAACAGATTATCAATCCGGGATGTTTATTGCTCTTGGGTTCATCTCTGTATTTGTTCTTTTGTGGAGATACAAGAGTATTAAATTGAAAGAAGAATATCTTGAACTATTTAAAAAAACCCTGACAGTTTTATTATTATTTTTTCTTGTTTTTGGATCTTTATTTCTTGTTAAAAATACATATGATAAATTTTATCAACGATATACGCAAAAGATGCCGGGAATATATGATATTGCTTATGCAGCCTCATTTATTGACGATATCCTTAAGAAAGGGGATTTTTTTTGGATAGGACCATATGAGCCCAATGAATCATTTTTTGTAAAAAAAGCACAGTTGCCCGGTAAATTTCCCACATTGCTGCCCCAGTTCCGGGAAAGCGAATATTTTACAAATGAGTTTTTAAAGCAGTTTGAAAATAACCCGCCCAAAATCATTATTTATAAACATGAAGCCTCAATATTTATGACTCCGGCGATGGAATTTGGAGCTTTTTTTGTTGATTGGATGAACGGGAAATATATTTCAATTGAGAATATAAAGGGGATTCAGGTGGAGAAAAGTCCTACTTCGTTTAATTTCAGGACAGATCTCTATCTTCGAAGTGATGATAAACAAGAATTACTTCAAAAATTACAGGAACAGGGTTATATTTCTTTCAAATAAGTAATGATCTCATATCTCAGAAAAAATAAAAGATTAGTTCTATTTTCGTTATTTTTTTTTCTTATTCAACTTCCGTTTTTAGATCAATTATCTTTACTTCGGGGAGAGCGCGATATTATGCTTTCAGGATATTCGCTTGCTCAGACCGGTCGGGATTTATATGGACACCTTATTTCTTTAGAATTTTTGGGAATAGATCCTTTTGTACCGTTTGTTCCGATGTATGTAGCGGCTTTATGGTGGTTAATAATTCCAGTCAAAACGATTTTTTTGGCCCGATTACTTTTTGTTCTTATATCTTTATCTCTTCCATTTTTAATCAATGAAATTGTTAAACATATTACCAGGAACGAAAAGTTATCGTTCTGGACAGCAATTATTTTTTGTTTCAGTCCGGGAATATTCCATTTAACCCGTTTAACTTTAGAAATCGGCATAGCCTTTCCGCTTCTATTAGGTGGTATTTTGGCGATATTAAAGAAGAGGCGTTTATTTTCCTATTTTCTTTTTTTTCTATCCTTTTTTTCTTATCATGGTTTTAGACCGCTTATTCCGGTAGTTCTCATATATCTTGAACTTTTTGAATACTTGAATAATAAAAAGTTTTTTAAAATTATTAAAAACAGTTTTTTTCATGTGCTGTTTTTTCTATTGTTGGTCGGTTTAAGTTTTTTTATAGACGGAAATCTGATGAGAAGTCGGATTAATGATGTGGCTTTTTCAGGATTTGAAAAATGGTCTAATAAAATAATTTATAACAGGAATACTTCCATTGCTCCAAAAAAGATTGCTGCGGTTTTTGACAATAAGCCGATTGCAATGCTTTTATATATGAGAGATGTTTTTGTCAAAGGTCAGGATTTAAGATATTTATTTTTAACCGGAGACGATTCATCTTTGTATGCTACGACATTTACCGGACAATTTTTTTTGACGCTCTTACTTTTTTATCTATTAGGTTTTTTGTTTTTAGGAAGAAAAATGAAACAGGAATATTTTTTTATGACAGGATTTATAGTTGTGGGACTTACTCCTTCTTTGGTAAACATAAGTTATGTCAGTTATTCAATTCGTTCCATTCTTTCTTCAGTCGGATATGCTTTTATAATAGCCTGCGGTATTATTTATTTTTTAGAAATAAGGCAAAAATTAAAACCTTTTATGAAGAAATTGTTATTTTCTGTTATTCTCATATCTATTTCAGTTGAATTAATATTTTTTATCTACAATTATTACGGGAGGCGGTTTATCACAATGTCAGAAATGTTTTTTGAAAGCGAACGTCAGGTGGCGCAATATATGATTAAAAATCCGCATCCATATAAAATTTATACTGATGCGCCCCGCGATGTATTGTTCAGCTACTTATTTTTTCATAATAATTTGAATATGAAAAATGTCCAAAACATTGTAAAAGCAGGAGCTCCTTATAAAATTAATGGATTTGAAATAATAAAATGTCCAACTAATCCAAAATTTGCAAAGCAAAAAGAAATTATTATGGATACTTGTTTGACAGAAAAACAATATTTTCAATATTCTGCTGACGGTAAGTATGATGAGATAATTCCTTATACAAACTATTCATTCAGAACGGCTTATTTTATCTTTCATTAAGGAATAACGGGGGAGATTGATAAATAATCTTCTCCGCTTTTATTTCCGGCAATGGCAAACTTGTCATCTACCGAATAATCCGGTGTTATCAGTGGCAATTTACAATAGAGATTTTTATATACGTAAATTTCTTTATTTTTCGGCAGATTTTGCGGACACTCTTTTTGTACCACAATATTGTCGTAACTAAAGTAATCGTTATGATAGAGTATTAAATTTTTAATCAACTGAGGATTTTTTATATTGTAAAAAGCAAATTGAAGAAAAACTGCTTTTGGTTCAGAGGCAAAAACATTTATTTTTGCCTCAGTATTTAATAGAGCTACTTTATCAGATAAAGTTTTTTCACTTTGATGCCAATGTTCAGAGCTCAATACTTTGATACGTGTTTGATAAAGGGTAAAATAGAGAATTAAATTAATAGAAAGCAATAAGATAAATATTAAAATGCCCAGATCTTTTTGTTTTAATCTTAAGATGGAATAATAGGTACCAATACTGATGAGAATAGAAAATGGAAGAATAAGTATAATCCCTCTCATAATAAATGTTGGATTTGTTGTGGAAAGAGCTATGGGAATTCCTCCAATAAAGATAAGAAGAAGTAATATTTTAATTGTCCATTCTTTTATTCGATAAATTTGGGTGATTCCGAAGATAAAAAAAATAAAATCTGTTAAAAAAAAGAGACCTGATAAATCTGCCGTTCCGTAAAGCGCTGAGGGATCACCTTTTTGGAAATACATTGCAAGATTATATGTCATCATATATTTTGTTAACTGATCTTTAAAGCGGACAGTGAACTTGTTTGCAATAAGCGTCTTTATTGGGTTAGGTGCTTGCGTTGTGAGTCTGTCAAACCACACTTTTCCTTCAGTTTCGGCTTGATTGAAATATGAAACCATATTGATATATTCTTTTTTTATGAGATTAGAATTCGGCGCGTTATAATTTAAAAAAACAAAAAAAACAAAAAATAGGATTGATATAAAAATTGCTCGTCCTAAGTTTGATAATGATAGTTTTTGTTTGTCATAGAGAAGTGCAATGCATAAAAATAAAAGTGAGATTATAGGAAAGATTGGTTTTAAACCCATATACGAATTAAAAGCAAGAAAAGAAGTAACGAAATAAAGAATCAATTTTTTGGAGTTTGAAAATTCAGTAAGTAGAATAAGGAGTGAAAGCAAAAGAAAAAAAAGACCGATATATGCTTCGTAACCGGTTGCTGAAAGATAACTGAACCACGGTGAAAAATTAAAAACACAAAATGAAATAAATGAAAGTAGTTTGTTTTTTGATAGTTTAAGCGTAATAAAATAAAATAGGAGAGGAGTAAAGCTGTTGAGAAGTGCAAATGGGAGTCGAGCTAAAAAAATAGTTTTATTTGAAAAAACAAGCCATGGAATAGTGCCAATATATATTGGGATACTTGGTTTTGCAGTAAGAAAACCAGATGTAAGGAACAGACTATTTCCATATTGATCTGAACCTGTTTTTGCAAGAGTATATGAAGTTGTATATAGATCAGCTTCATCATTGGTGAGAGAAGGCATTCCTGAGACAAGATATATTGATCTGGTGAGCAAAGAAGTTAAAAGTAATATTAAAGCAATATATTTAATAGGTAATTTTTCAATAAATTTCATTATTATCGAATAATTTTTTCTATTATTTTTTCTTTTAGAGTGGTCGAGTCTTTTTTATTTTTCCAAAAAAGTGATTCTTTATGAAGTTTTCCGAAAAAAAGTGTGGTATTTTGGAGAAGCTCTTTATTGCTTGGATTTGAACTGTATTTTATTTGTTCAAGATAGTAGAAGTAGACAAGAAAAGGATAAAACATTTGAAAAATGGCAAGAGAAAAGCCACGTATACCATCCTTATATCCTTCATCGGCCAAAAAGCGACTGATGAACTCGGAGACGGAAAGTTTTATTGTGCCATTCAGACTCAAATTAATCTTTTTTTGAAAATACGTTATTGCTTCTGATTTTGCGTAACGTAATGCTTTTTGCATATATTCATCAATTGATTCATAGTTATAATGAATAATGGCGTTTTCCTCCTTTGGTTCAAGAACTAATTCTTTACCGGTTGCTTTTGGTTGTTTGTGTATTTCAGTCGGCCATATTACATTATTTTTTCTAAAAAATCGTATTTGATAATCCGGCCACCATCGGGAATGTTCTATCCACTTACCAAAAATAATATTTTTTCGGGGAATTTTAACATAGTCATACTTCCCGACACTTAAATTAAGCAGATCAATTAATTTTTCAATTATTACTTCGTCAGGATCTAGTAAAAGCACATATTCGCTTTTAGCCTGTAATTTTATTTTTTCACGGATAAGTTCAACATAAGGAACGGGTTCATTTATTTCAACAATTTTTATTTTATTCTTTGTTAACAATTGTTTTTTTAGATCAGAATTTATGCCGATATCTGCTATCAGGATTTCGGATGAAAAAGAATAAATAGACTCAAGCGTTTCAAATAAGTGTGGAGGATTATCTTTTACAACAATAATTGTAGATATTAAATTCATATTTATATTGTAGTTTATTTTATAAACAATGTTTTTAGTTCGGTAATAAGATTAATTTTAAAAACAACTTTCATGGAAAAAAAGTAAATAATTGCTCCAAACGGAATAGATACAATTATCCCGATAAATGGATCCGGAATTATTAATAATAATAAATAAATACATATTCCCATAAAAAAAGCAGCTAAAATCGGTTTGTTAATGGACTCAATTAGTTTAAAGTTAATATGTTTCTTAGCTTTGAGCATAACAAATATTGATGAAACAGACATAATAACTATGGTGATAGGAAAGCCATATATACCGAAGAATTTTGTTAATAGAGGAGTCAGGATCCATGTGCTTATGGTCCAGACAGTCATAAAGATAAATGGTATTTTCGCATATCCTAAAGCATTAAATAAATTGATAAATGGAGAGGAGTATGAAGAAAAAAAGGCGGAAACACAGAATAAATAAAAAAGAGGAATGGCAGGGGTCCATTTACTATATTTTGGAATGATAAATACAACTTTTTCCATAATAAGAGCCATTCCTAATATAATGGGGGCAAGAAGAGATGTTTGATATTTGATTATTTTCTCAACTAAATGCGCGATTTTTTCCTTATCATTTTGAATTCGTGCAAATACCGGGAAAAGTACACGGCTTATATTGTCCATAATAATTCGAATAGGTGCCTCAGCCCATTTTTTTGCCCAACCTATATATCCCAAGGCTTCGAATCCAAGAATTTTTCCTAAAAATAAAATAATAAGGTCATCTTTAAAAAGGGCAAGAAATGAGCTAGCTTGGAAAGGGAGTCCGAAAGACAGGAGCTTTTTTAAGCTTTTTGATGAAACACCTATTTGAGGAATCCAAAAGGAGATTGAGTAAATAACGATAAGTCCGACAATGGCTCTTAATAAAACAGCAATAGCAAAACTCAAGAGTCCGAAATTCAGAAATGCCAGTATTATTACAGCAATATAAAAAACAGTATTTTCAATTATTTGTACAAGAACAATCTTTTGAAATTGAATTTTACGTTCCAGAAGAATTGAAGGAATTGTTTTTAATGAAGAAATGAAAAAAGCAAGAAGAAGTGCCCAATATAAAGTTATTCCTTCCGAGGGAAGTTTATAAAAACTTTTTACAAAATTTGTCAGCAAGAAACCAATGCTTATTATTGAACAAATAAGTATTTGTTGGACAGTAAATGTAGTTTTTATATCGTTGTTTGTTACTTCTTTTTTTTGGACAAGAGAAGCGGCAAGTCCGATATCAGAAAAATAATTTAAAACAGAAATAATTGACAACGTTGTAATGTATATTCCGAATATTTTTGGGGATAAGAGAATGGTAACGACTAAATTTGCGGCTAAACCCAAAAATGCAGAATACCCACTTTGAACAAAGAGGCTTAAAGTACTTATGATTGATTTTCGTTTTATTTGAGAATAGGTTTCAGTTTGCTCCATATTGTCTTAGAAAAAAATAATATGCAAATAAAGACAAAACAAAAGATGGTTAATAAATTACTTATTTTTTCAATACTGGTCTGCTCATAATAAAAATGAACAATTGAAGATTGTTTGAGTGAAAGGATAGGTCTTCCCAACAGATCAAATATCGTAGGAACTATTTCCATATTATTTATTTTTATTTTCCACATAGGAGTATAGTGGATGTTTAAAGCGAATTGTGTATCAGGTTCTGTTTTTATTTCCTTATTAAAAGGAGTATTTGACAAAATTGAATACGTTGATTGTGTAAGTAAAGTTACTGGTTTTTTCATATCCACTTGAATTGTTAAATCTTTTCCGGGATTAATTGAACCGTCAAAATTTTTCCAATATGAGTAGTCTGCTTTTTTCGTCAGATATTCGGAAATATTAAAAGCGACAGTTCGATACAAATAATTTTCAGAAAGAAATTTCAATTGAAATTCATTATTCGACATAAGCCATGGTTTTGAGAAATATTTACCGGATGTAAAAAGGAGAAAAAATATCATAGGAATAAGGATAAGAGAAAATCGTTTATTTATCTTATTTCCGAGATAAGCTCCAAAAAATCCGATTCCAAACATTGAAAAAACAAGGAATCGCCATGGAAACTGAAATAAAGATAGTACAGGTGCAAGAAGGGACCAAATAAAAGAGGATTCATATAAAGTCAAGAAAACTGATATTAATGTAAGAAGTAAAACAAATATTGCGATTGGTAAAATTTTACCCCTTTTCTTTATATAGTCAAATAAAAAAACAAGTACTCCGGCTAAACTTAACAATATAGGAAGTTTGCCGAGAATAAACGGCATTCCGTCATTCTCACATCCTTTTGTAGAACCGCCAAACTCCCAAGTCGGTGCTTTCCAAAGTTGTTTAATACAGAGAAAATGGTCTTGATAATTTGTTTTTTTTGCGACCTCTGTCGCGAATGTAAAATTTGATTCAAGCAGTGCAGGAATAAGAAAATACGAACTTAAAAGGAGAGCGGAAATAAGAATAAAAAAGCCCCTTTTTTTATGAGGAAGAAAACAAATATAAGTACTTAATATGAGTAAGCTGAGAAGAGACAGAACATTGTGAGATGTTAGTAAAAATGAAATGAAAATAATCGATAAAACAAGTAAAGTGTTCGAAAGTTTTTGCATATTTTGATAAAGGAAAAAAAGGGCAATGGGAAATAGAGCTATAAACCAAACTTCTGAAAGATTTCCCCGAATAAAAATTTCGACAGCAAACCAGGTAGATCCCGAATAAATGGCAGCGCCAAGCAGTGAGGCAATCCTATTAAAAAATAATTTAAGAAATAAGAACATTCCGATAAATGCGGCAATAATACCTAATAAAAAAGATAATTTGAGAGCCATAGGTATGGAGAATCCAATAAGATTAAGAAATGATGTAAACCAGTATGCAAAAGGTGCATAATAATTAAAAATAGGAAAACCCAGTCCAAAAGATAAATGGGGGGCAATACGGGGGGGGATCATTCTTGATTTTAGATTAAATATAAATTCACTTATTCGGGCAGCTTGAGTGTCGTCGTGAAAAGAGAACATGCGAAGATCGAAGGGATTTAAATTTTTTCCTAAAAAAAATATTATTCCAAGTAGAATAATAAAAAAACTTAAAGAAAAATATTTCTTCATTATTGAGTAAGCTCTAGTAAATAAATGACGGATTTATTGTTCGGTTTGTAATAGCTTTTAACCAGTCGTACCGGCCAATTTTTCGGATAATCAAGTGAGTGTGAAACAACGGCATATACATAATTTTTTTGTAAATCTATTTGGTGTTGAAGCAGTTCTTTCTCGTCGAGAGGCCAATAGCCTTTTATGAAAATTTTATCGTCTTTTCGTAAAAAAACATCTAATACATCACCTGTCATTCCAAAATCACCTTCAGCTAAAATTATTACGGGTTTTTCTTTTGATTTTTCGCGTGCAAAAGCAATAATTTCTTTAATACCATATCCCACAGTTACACTTTCTATATATTGTCCTCTGTCTGTTGGTGGAAAAGGAATTTTTGAATAATCAAATAAAATTGAATAGTTAAAAAATAAAGTTCCGACAATAATCATAAAAAATGAAGCAATTAAAAACATCTGTTTTTTCAAAGTTCCTAAATAAAAAGAAGCAAAAATAAGAATGAGAGTTCCGAAAAAAATAATATACCGTGGAAAAAGAACCCGCGTCATCATTGATATGCCTATATAGGGAATAAGAAGCCAAGAAATTAAATATAAGAAAAGCTTTTTATTCTTTGAGAATAATTTCCCTAATCCTAAAATTCCAAAAGGTAATATTATCCATCCCAGTTCGGAAAAAACGTAATAAGGAATTGTTCTTAAATTATGAAACAACACAGCAAAAGGGTTGTTTATCCATTCACTAAAAGACATAACAAACGTATTATTTTTTTCTTCCACAAAATGCAAAAAAGGAGACAGTCGTTGAACATTGTATATTACCAAAGCAATAGTTCCCGTTATACCGAAAAGAATAAAAAATGACGGAAGTTTTATAAGATTTCTTTTTGTTTTTTGGAATAAATCTTTTAATAGAATTGGCGCAAGAATTGAAAGTCCGACAAATAATCGTACTGATGATTTTGCTAAAAGTCCCATTCCGGCAATAAGTCCAAAAAGAAGAGCGACATCAAGTCGCATTGTATTTATAAGAAGAACAGAAAAAAATAAAATCCAAATAAAAAATGCGTTTACTCCTGAATCAACCATTGCGAGACGGTCATAAAAAAGAAAATAAGGTGTCAGGATATATAAAAAAGATCCGATAAACGCTGTTTTTTTGTTGAAAAGATAAAAAAGTAATGAAAATAGTCCGGTTAAGCCAAAAAATCCGGTTGCAACAGAGAATAATCGACCGGCAAACAGTGCATTATCGGGAAAAAGTTTAAGAAAAGGGATCGTGCCCCAGGTTTGAAGAGGTTGTTTTCCATCGGTAAGCGATACAAATCTCCACGATGCATCATGCCATGCGACTTTTGCCCAATGGATATAAATACCTTCGTCGTTGAAAACGGGAAGTTGCTCAAGGTTAATGAGGCGAGTCAAAAAGTAGAAAATGATTATTATAGAAATAAACAAAAAGTCTTTTTTTCCAAAATTACTTTTTATCCATTGAAAGATTTTTTGTATATCAAACATACTTTATTATACCACTTACTCCTTTTACTTACCCATAAATAAGGCGTATGTTTGATTATCTGTCAGTATTTTTTTTGCCTTACTTATCGGTGGAAAAAGCGAGAGATCATTTTTTTCAATAACCATACATGTTTTACTATTTAAATTTATATATTTACCCATTGCTTGTTTTATGTCATAAAGATATGTTGTTTTTGCTTCTGAATAAAAGGCGATTGACGGATGATTTCCCCACCAGGTAGTTGTTGAGATCACAAGATTCATAGACTTAAGGGTTGTGTATGAAGTTCTGGTGTTATCACCAACTAATACAAGAAGGTTTTTACATTTATTATTTTTTGCTTCAATGGCTATACGATGATGATCTTCCAATTCGGAATATGAATTGGTGATAAAATTTGACAAAGGATTGACATATATAAAAAGAATTATAAGCAAACAAGCAAAATATGCTGAATTTATTATTTTATTTTTCAAAAATACTAAGGGATAAGATGCGAGTAAAGCGAATTGCGGAAGGACAGGATAAATATACCAGGTAATTTTTGTTTTGGTGAGATTTAAAAAAATAAACCAGGGAACGAAAAATAAAGCAAAAAAATATTGCTTATTGTTTTTACTCCTAAAAAATGTGTAGGTTAAAATTAAACCTGAAATGATGCCGGGAATGATGAGCCATTTTAATTGATCGATTATGACATCAATATAAAAAGTCCGTTGTCCAAAGTGTTGTTCAATTGAGGCAGTAACCCGTTTGAAATGGCTTTCTATAAATTGATATTGTATAAATTCCTGCTTATAAAATATATACATTCCAAAAAACCATAAAGATGCAATCAGACATTGAATAATAAGTTGTTTAGTAAAGTGGACATATTTTGGTTTTGTTATTTGTTTTGTTAATAGACGATATGTGTGGAATAAAGCCAATATTCCGATCGGGTAAAAGCCTAAAAGCGACTTACTTAATACGGCAATAAGGAGAAATGCAGTGCTTATCCCAAACCGCTCATAATAAAGAGCATAGCCCAACCATCCAAGGAGGAGAAACACATCAACATTAAGTGCTTGTGTCCGTTGAGCAAATGCCGGAATAAAAGCTGTAATAATTACCGTAAGTAGAGATGGGAGTATTTTTTTTGTATTTCGGAAAACAAAAACGTATAACAAGACAAGGGTAAAACAACTCAGAATTAGAGTTGCAAGTCGGGTAGAAATCTCAGGGGTAATAGGGATAAGCTGAACAAGTCCATAAAGAAGAGATGGGAGAGGCGGCTTATCAAGCCAAGCGCGTCCTTGCCATAATGGAACAAAAAATGATTTTTCCTTGATCATTTCTTTACCGACTTGTGCATATATTGACTCATCCCAATCAAAAAATGGGGAAGGGAATCTTATAATTTTATAAGCGTTCAGGCAAAAGAATAGAATAATAAATAAAGATAGGAAAAAGTATTTAAGAAATTGAGCTTTACTTTTTTTCATATATGTATTTATGAGTTATTGTATATAAAAAAACGGTTGAGAGTATTGTTAAAGGAACAAATAAAAGTAGCAGATATCGGGGAAATACGGGAATAAAAAACAAAAAAAGCGAATATGTTCCTACAAATAGAATGAGTGATCGAGTGAGTTGATTTTGCTTAAGCATTAAGGTGGAATAAATTCCAAATATATATATAATTGGCCATAATATTGACCAAGAACTATAAGAAGTAAGTGGATATCCTTCACTCCAAAATCTCCATTTATTAAAAAGGATGAGGGGGATATAGCTACCTAAAATTTTAAATATGTTAATTTTTGAGTCATGATAAAAAAGAGTAATCCATTTTTGAACTCCAAGAAAACCTCTCAATGTCCCATTCTGTAAAAAATAGTTGAAATAGGATGTTGTGAAAATTATAAAAGCAATTGAGAAAACAAATCCGATGCTTAATATAACCTTCTTGTTTATGGCTTTATTAAGACTAATAAAATATAAACAAAGCCATATTGTTGCGAGTAATAAATGTAATATAAATGCTTTGATTGAAAAAAAACACCCTAATAAAATTCCTACAAAGAGGAGTAATAATGTATATTTTTTCTTTTGATATTGCATTAAGCATATTGTTATTAATAAAAGAAAAAAAAGTTGAAAAATTTCAAGTTGGGGTGTATGAATGAGTTGATCGGTAAATAATGTATTGATTGAGGTAAAAAAAACTCCAAGAGATGAATAGAAAAAAGAAGAGGTAATAAGATAAATTATATGATAAACCAATGCAAGACATGCAATGCCTATTATGATATTAATGACACTTTGATTGTTAAAAAATATTATAGAAAGTCCAATCAAATATTTTCCAAGTGGAGGAGCTTCAGGGTTGACTAAAATAGGATTGGTTCCCGTAATGTATTTATATCCTGCATATGTATAAAGTGTTTCATCGGAAATAGGTTTTTGACTATTTGGTACAGCCCATTGTGATTCATAGTATTTTTTTTCATATTTTTTCGAATCAAATTTGTTTAAACGGTTTGATTGTGAAAATATGATAAGCATTGTCCACAATAAACAGACAAAAAGGATTATAAAAGATAGTATAAAAATAATTTTTTTGTTTTGAATCGGAAATCTATTTTTCATTTGATCCTTTTAAATATGAGTTGAGAGGTCTTTCTGCCTCAAAAGCCTCCTGGAAAACTGTTGATTGATGGATGAAATATGTTCGAAGTTCGTAAAGAGAAGATATTAAAATCAAAAGAATAATTCCTAAAAATAAAATCTTTTTGAATTTATGTTGTTGTGATATTTGCAAGTTAGCAATTGTTTTAATAGTTAAACCGACAAAATAAATGACAGATGGAATGACGGTAAATGTTCGAAGCATATTTGGATTTTCCCACGGATAGGTGACCAATGTGGGAGCTAGTGAAAGAATAAACCAAAGAAGAAATAATTGGTTGTATTTATTCTTAATTTGGAAAATAGAGATGATTAACCCAAGGATAAATAAAGTCCCAACAATTGGATTGAGGGCTGGTTTGTTCGGATAATTATGTCTGCCATTTACATCTCCTTTAATGAGGAAGATACCTGTTGTTGAAATAAAATTCCGTACAAAAAAGTCTTTTTTTTCCTGAAGTGACATTTCATGATTGTCGGGATAAAATTGTTGATAAAAGCGGGTGTCTTTGTGAAGATTTAGATAAATTGTGAGTGGGAGAATAAAGATAATAAACGGAATGAGAAAATATTGCAATATTGTCATTCCGGATTTAATCCGGAATCTATTTAATAAACTTTGATGGATCCCGACTTTCGTCGGGATGACATTATTTATCAATATTTTAGTAACTAAAAAAAAGAAAGGAACTAAGACAAATACTCTCCCAGGTTGGTATGAATTATATGCAAGTCCTGCAAATATTGCAGAAAAAATAAGATACCGAACTTGTTTTTTTTCAGCAAAGAAAAAGATAAATAGCAATGACATAAGTTCGAGAAAGAGTAAAAATGTAACTTCAAATCCAAAACGAGCGAAATTAAAATACCAACGAAGAGTAATAAAAATGAAAGATAGGAGAAAAGGAATCCATGTGTCATTCCCTCGAAGGAGGGAATCCAGACTGGATCCCCGCCTACGCGAGGATGACAAAAATCCATTCTGAAATATTCGTTTCATCACAAAATAAAATACAATAGGACATAATATCCCAAATAGTGCAGCTGGTAATCGGAGGGAAAAAAGACTTACACCGAATAATTTAAAAGATGCCAGAATAATATAAAAATAAAGTGTTGCGTGGCCGGTTGCATACAAACTATAAGGTGTGTATGGCGTTTTTTGTAATTGGAGAGCAAGTTTTGCGAACTCAATTTCATCGAACGTGGTGTTTTTTGGAATATTTAAGGATTGATAAAAAACGACAAATAAAGAAATGATAAAAATCAATAGAGGTAATAAATATTTACTTTTAAAGATGGTATTTTTGAGTGATGTCATAATACTTGATAAGAAGAATATCTTTGATTGTTTCAATTGCATCTTTAATAAAGTTTACATTTTTTGTTTCCACGTGTTTCCACGTAACCGGAATTTCTTTAATTTTTGCTTTTGATTTTGCTGCGAGAAATAAGAATTCCAGATCAAATCCAGCTGATACAGAGGACCCTTTTATAGTTTTTTTCTTATTAAAAACATGAAGGTGGTTTATTATATTAAGTGCGATTTTTTTTTGAAATACTTTAAAACCGCATTGGGTATCCTTAATATCTTTAAGACCAATGAAAAAATTTCGAATATAAATAAATCCAACCGCCATAATTTTTCGAAGTAAAGGAGCTCCTTGACGATGGGTATCTCGTGAACCGACGACAATAGTAAAACCGTTTTGAATTTCCGCGATTAATTTAGATGATTCTTCAATGGGAGTTGCCAAATCTATATCCGTAAACAATACATAATCTCCTTTTGCTTCCTGAATACCCTTTATTACGGTATATGCTTTTCCTTGATGAGGATTTTTGATAAGTTTGAATTTTGGAAATCGGTTGACATAATCCCGTTGAATAATTTCTGTTGATCTGTCAACTGAACCATCGTCAACGATAAGTACTTCAATAAATTCACTTCTAACTTTAGTAAAATTTGCGATTTTATCAAGAACTCCTTTTTGAATGTTGGTTTCTTCGTTAAAACAGGGTATGATAAGCGAAATGTTTAGTTTATTTTGCATGAATCAGTTTATAAATTTGTAGATCGTCAACTCTCCATATTGTATCAATTTTTGCTTTTCCGAACATTGAAATATTCCAAGAAGGCGAATTTATTACAGTGCAGGGTTCTTTATTACAGACTACAAACATCTGATTGGATATCTCGCCTTTTTCCCGATTTGCCAATTTAAATCCGTCAAGCTCAAGAAAATAGATAAAACTTTCTTCACTTGAAAAATCTGTGGGATATGTCGCGAAATTAAAGTTCGGTCCGGTCATTTTAGTTTTTATTGAATCAGCAACACGTTTTGAGTATGTAATTTGATTGTTAGAAGGACCATTTATAAAATAATAAGTGCGTACATTAAGAAATAAATATAAAGAAATGATACTAAAGAGGGAAATTATTATTAAAATGTTTTTTTTAAGCAAAAGTTGTGAAAAAACATAGGCAATAATTACAAATAAACTTGTATAAACAGCTCCATAATAATGAGGATGCCTTTCGCTGCTTAAAAAACTAAAAAGATATATAAAAGAGATGGTGTTAATAAAATGAATCCATATAAAAAATGATTTTTTTTGTTTTTTTTGCAAAATTAAAAAAGCAACAATGAATATAAACGTAATAATCGAGGTAATAAACGAGCTCAGCTTAATTTGGAAAATGGTATTGATCAACGACATATTGGTTTCTATTATTCGAGTAAGAAACGATCCTCCGGCAATCATATTCTGTTCTTTAAAAAGAGAAGTAATATTGGTTAAATTAAGAAAATTATGCTTTAAATCAAAGTAGATTAATGGAAAAGAAGTAATACCGAAAGCCATAAGTGAGAATAGCAGTGTTGTAATATGTTTGATTTTTTTTGTATCTTTGAAAAAATAAAAGATAAAACCCAATAGACAGGGAAGTACGAATAAAGCGGCGAGATGATGCAGTTGAAATGAACAAGCAAATAAAACTCCAAATATAAGAGCGTATTTAGTACTTTTCTTTTCAAGCATTTGAGAGAAGAAATAAAACGTAAAAAAAGAAAAAATGGGGAGTAGATTAGGGTTCCATGAAAAACGCGATAAATGAATAAGTTCAGAAGAAAACGTGGTGAGAATAAGAAAAATAATTGCCGTTGAAAGATTTACCTTGTTTTTTACGACAAAATAGGAAAGGATAATTCCCAGAATTGAAAGCAAAGAAACTCCATATGCTAAACCGACAGGATTAAAATTAAAAATCCAAAGAAATGGTGCGAGAAGATAATAAAAAAAAGGTCCGAGAAAAACTTGACCGATTGAACTGGGCGGACCTATGGCGGGGAAATGTGTTAGAGTAACAATCTCTCTAATTATTCGTGCGTCTCGCCCCTGATCGGCTAAAAACATGGCAAAGTCTCCTAATCGATACAGACGAAGAAATACGGCACATGTTATAATAACAGTTGAAAACTTGTTTTTTATCAGCCAGTTTTTTATTATGTTTAGACGCATAATTCCTTATTTTACCTTAATTTGTATTGTTTTAACAAGCACTTTTTTTCTTTGGTTTCCTTTTTTATTCCGTTTTCCGTCATGGTTTGGTTTAAAAATAGAAAATTCAAATTTTCAATATATTTATAAGCAATTTGACGGGCCACTATATATCATTCCCGCAAAAACGCTTTACAATCCTAAAGAGATAGCAAAAATAAACAGAGATAGTTCGCTTTCTCAGGATCCTAAGTATTTTGCTGCTCATTTACCTCTTTATCCTTTATTAATTCGTTTTGTATCTCCAATACTGGGCTATTTAAAAGCTATGCTTGGAGTTAATCTGATTTTTTCAGGTGTTTTAGTGTGTTTGTTTTATTATGTTTTAAGACATTTTAAATTAACAAAAAATCCTTTATTATTAAGTTCGATTTTTCTTTTTTTCCCCCGTTTTTTAGTTGTTCGTTCAACTGGCGCTCCGGAAAGTCTTTTTATCTTTTTGATTTTTCTTTCACTGTATTTTTTTGAGTCAAAACGGTTTGTTTTAGCCAGTATCGTTGGGGCACTCAGTGTTATGACAAAAACTCCCGGGATATTGTTATTTTTTGCATACGGGTTAGTAGGGGCAGAACATATCGCAAGGACAAGAAAAGTTGATTTACGTTTTTTATGGATTGGAATAATTCCCTTAGGTTTATTATCAGTTTTTGTATTTTATTGGTTACAGACGGGTAATTTTTTAAGCTATTTTCAATCAGGAGATAATGTTCACCTTGTTTTTCCGTTTTCTGTGTTTAATTTTCAGGCAAAATGGGTAGGAACGGCCTGGTTGGAAGATATCTTATTTTATTTCTTTATATACGGATTAACAGTTATATATCTTAAAAATAGCAAGTATCGAAGTTTTTATTATTTTGCGTTAGTCTTTTTTACAGCGACACTTTTTATTCAACACCGGGATATTTCCCGTTATAGCTTGCCTCTTTGGCCTTTGGCGTGTATTGCATTAGAACAATTTCTTACGTCACCAAAATTACGTCCCATTTTGTTTTTATTATTACCCGGAATTTTTTTCTATGCATGGAACTTCCTTGTATACAATATTATGCCGATTACTGAATGGCTCCCTTTTTTATAAAAAAGAAGACTAAAAGTTCAAGATATTTTATATAATATACAAATGAAAACAATTTTTAAGGTATTAAAAAAGAGATGGTATGTTTCTATTATACTGTTACTTATTGGAGTAGGCTATTTTTATAATAAAACAAATGTAGCAGCAAAAAAAATAAAAGATTCTCAATATGTAATTAAACGTCAGGATTTACGTGAAACATTATCATTATCAGGAAAAATCGAAGCAGATGAACATATTGTTTTACGTTTTCAAACATCGGGCCGGCTTTCATGGGTCGGAGTAAAAGAGGGTGATGTTGTTAAAAAATATCAGGGGATAGCTTCACTTGATCAACGGGATATTCAAAAAAGAATGCAAAAAACATTGAATGATTATGCAAAAGAAAGGAATGATTTTGATCAATCGGGAGATGATAACAGACGGATCGGCGATCAACCAACAAAAGAATTGGGGAATGAAATGAAACGGTTACTTGAAAAGGCCCAGTATGATTTAACTAATTCGGTATTGGATGTTGAATTACAAGCTCTTTCCCGTGAGTACTCATATTTATATACTCCTATTGCCGGTATTGTTATTCGTGTGGATAGTAAATTTTCTGGCGCAAATATTACTCCAACCGGAGCTGAATTTGAAATCTTAAATCCGGATACTCTCTATTTTTCATTTACTGCAGATCAAACGGAAATTATTAAACTAAAAGAGGGGTTGACAGGTGAGTTAGTGTTTGATTCTTTTCCCGATAATACAGAAAAAGGATCGATTTACTATATATCATATACGCCAAAACAAGGCGAAACAGGTACAGTATATGAAGGAAGAATAAAAATCCCCAAAGAAATGGTGAGCAAACTACGTTTAGGAATGACAGGTGATGTCACATTTGGACTTCAGGAGAAAAACAACGTTGTTTCAATCCCTTCAAATTATGTAAAGAGTGATTCATCGGGAAAATATGTTGATAAGCTGATAAAAGACAAACCAGTAAAGACTTATATTAAAGTAGGTATGGAAATAGATGGGTTTTATGAAATACTGAAAGGATTAGAAGAGAACGATAAGATAGTAATTCCCGCACCAAAATAATATGGCTGAAGAAATTATTCGGACAGAGCATATTTGGAAAGAATACATGATGGGTGATGTTTTATTTCAGGCTTTAAAAGATATTAATACCTCAATATATTCTGGTGAATTAGTAAGTATAATGGGTCCTTCAGGGAGTGGAAAGTCAACTCTTATGCATATTATTGGCTTATTGGATCAGCCAACACGAGGAAAAATATTTATAAGTGGAAAAGATATTGCATCTTTTTCTGATGATAAGATATCAACATTACGAAGCGAATTTGTCGGTTTTGTTTTTCAACAGTTTAATCTTATTAATAAGCTTACTATTTTAGAGAATATTCTTCTTCCAACCATATATGTACGAAAAAAGTTAGAATATGATCCTGTTGCAAAAGCTCTTTATTTAATGAAGCGTTTTGGAATTGATGGTAAGGAAAAAAGCTATCCTAATAAAATATCTGGAGGTCAACAACAGCGTGTTGCAATAGCACGATCTCTTATTATGAATCCAAAATTAATACTCGCCGATGAACCTACGGGAAATCTGGATTCTAAAAGCGGAGAAGAAATACTAAAGTTATTAAAAGAATTGAATAAAGAAGAAAAAATAACTGTTGTAATTGTCACCCACGATCACTTAGTTGCAAAACAAACAAAACGGATAATAGAAATTAAAGATGGTCAAATTGATAAATGAATCATTTTCGATTCGTTATTATAGCTGCTTTATCTGATTTTTCGCATAATAAAGGAAGAACATTTTTAACTTCTTTAGGGATATTGATTGGAGTAATGTCAGTCGTTTTAATACTTGCGCTTGGACTTGGTTTAAAAAAATACATTTCAGATCAGTTTGATAGTCTTGGTGCAAATTTAATTTATGTAATGCCTGGAAATAAAAAAGCCCTTACTTCCGGAGGAGGAATGGTTGGTGGAATAAAGTTTGATGAAAAGGATGTTTTAAAAGTAAAGCGAGTTAAAGGAGTAGAGGTGATTGCACCGGTATTTGCAAAACCTGGAGTTGAAATCGAAGCAAACGGAAAAACAGAAATGGTTGAAATGATAGCATCTTTCGATGAAATCAATGCAGTTATGAATCTTCAATTAGCAGAGGGGAGATTGATTGAACACAAAGATGGCGATAAAAAAACAAAAGGAATTGTTATTAGTCCAAAAATTGCAAAAAGTCTATTCGGTGCATCTGTTGAAGCAATCGGGAAAACGGTAGAGATTGAAGGTCAATCATTTAAAGTTATAGGTATATATAAGTCGAAAGGTGGTGGAGGATTAGGCGGAAGTGATATGGACTCACATGTTTTTGTTCCAGCAAGTTCAATTTATGCTTTTAACCCGGACAAAAAATTTTATGGTCTTTATATTAAGGCACAGTCAAAGGAAGTAATTCCTCAGGTAAAAAAAGATATTGAAGAAGTATTGTTAAAGAGATATGATGAAAAAACATTCAGCGTTGTTGATCAATCGGAAATAATGTCAACTGTATCGCAAATTTTTGATATTCTCAATTTGGTTTTAGTTGCTATTGCGGCGATTTCTTTACTTGTGGGGGGGATAGGAATTATGAATATTATGTATGTTTCAGTTTCGGAGCGAATAAAAGAAATAGGCATAAGACGTGCTTTAGGAGCGTTAAAAAAAGATATTTTATCCCTCTTTTTAATTGAAGCTGTATTTTTATCATTAATTGGAGGATTGTTAGGTGTACTGATTTCAGCAATTATAGTATATTTAGTTTCACCGATATTTCCGGCCTATATTGATATAATGGCGGTTGTATTGGCGCTCGGGGTTTCGTCATGTATTGGGATTGTGTTTGGAGTTTTTCCTGCAAAACGTGCAGCAGATTTATCTCCGATTGATGCGATTCGGTATGAATAGTTTTTATTAAAAATTACTTTTTTTCAATGCAATATTTTAAATTCATAATTCAATCGGCTTCAATGGATTTATTACGGAATAAAATGAGAACTTTTTTGACTTCGCTTGGAATTCTCATAGGTGTTGCATCTGTTGTTCTACTGCTTTCATTTGGTCTTGGTCTGAAAGAATATATTAGGCAGCAATTTGATAGTCTGGGTACCAATTTAGTTTTTGTTCTACCCGGTCAAGTGTTTGGTAGTAGCGGAGGCGGTTTTGCAACAATGCGTTCTGCAATTCAATTTGATGAAAAAGATTTTATTTCTCTAAAAAAACTGAGAGATGCAATATATGTTATTCCTATTTTTACCAAATCGATCAAGGTCGAGGGAAATGCAAAAGTAGATTATGCCACATTAAACTCAACAACTGACGAAATATTTCCCGCTCGTAACCTCGAAATTGAATATGGGAGATTATTTGATAAACCTGAAGTCGATAAAAAGACTCGAGTAATTGTGATCGGTCCAAAAGTGATAGAAAAAATGTTTGATAATCCAGTTTTGGCATTAAGTAAATCGCTCCGCATAGAGGGTCAGACATTTAAAATTATTGGGATTTTAAAAGCTAAAGGAGGGGGTGGTTTTGGAGGACCTGATTTCGATAAGTTTATTTACATGCCATTAAAAACAGGCTATACATTAAATCCTGATAAAAAAATTGCAAACTTTTTGATAAAAGCACCTGATAATAAACCATTTGATTTGTTTAAAGAAGAGGTGAAAATGCAAATGATAAAAAGATACGATGAAGATGAAATTACCGTTGCTGATTCTGCCCAGTTTATTTCAACAATATCGTCAATTTTCGGGATTTTAAATATGGTTTTAGTTGCTATTGGAGCTGTTTCACTTTTAGTTGGCGGTATAGGTATTATGAACATTATGTATGTTTCTGTAACTGAACGTATTCGGGAGATAGGAATAAGACGCGCCTTAGGTGCGAGAGAAAAGGATATTTTATATCAGTTTTTATCTGAATCAGTGCTGCTGTCGTTATTTGGAGGAGCAATGGGATTAGCATTGTCTTTTCTCGTTGTTATTATTGTTCAGAAATTTTTTCCGGCTTATATTGACTTAACATCTTCTGTTATAGCTCTTGGTACATCATCATTTATAGGAATATTCTTTGGTGTTTTCCCAGCTCGAAAAGCAGCTCGATTATTACCAATTGATGCGATTAGATATGAATAATATTGATAGACAATATGAACTATTTATTTTTCATATTTGAGTCAGCTTGTAAAGATTTAATACGAAATAAAGTAAGGACATTTCTTACATCACTTGGTATTGTTATTGGAGTTTCCTCAGTTATTCTCCTTATTACATTTAGTTTAGGTTTAAAAGATTTTATTAGAAATCAGTTTTATAATTTGGGTACCAATTTAGTTTATGTTCTTCGTGGAAAGTCATTTACCCAGGGGGGGAGCGTAATGAATAGTGGAATAGAAGGGGTTAAGTTTGATGAAAAAGACTATCTAAAACTAAAGAAAATTGAGCAAGCAGATGCAGTATTACCGGTTTATAGCAAAATATTGGAAGCTCAAGCAGATGGGAAGACAGATACAGGAACACTATACGCAACAATTCCTGAGATGTTTTCAGCAAGAAACCTGGAGTTGGAATCAGGTGTACTATTTACCAAAACAGATATTGACAAAAAAAGCAAAGTTACGGTATTAGGTAATAAAATTGCAGCAAATATTTTTGGCGATCCTATCTCTGCAGTCAACAGATCAATTCGGATTGATTCACAGGTTTTTAAAATAATCGGAGTTTTAAAAGCAAAAGGTGGTGGTGGTTTTGCTACTCCTAATTTTGATACGTTTATGTATGTTCCCTATAAATCGGCTTATTTTGTAAATACAGATAAAATATTTACCGCATTTGTAATAAAAGCAAAAAATGAGAATGATATTTCACTTATAAAACGAATATTAGAAGAGATTCTGTTAAAAAGATATAAAAAAGATGATTTTACTGTTGCTGATCAAACAGAATTTATTAATACGATATTTGCGATATTTTCAGTTCTCAATACGGTACTTATTGGAACAGGAGCAATTTCATTATTGGTTGGTGGAATTGGAATAATGAATATTATGTATGTTTCAGTTTCTGAACGTACCAATGAAATTGGAGTAAGACGGGCGCTTGGAGCTACAAAAAAAGATATTCTTAATCAATTTCTGGTTGAGGCTATAGTACTTTCACTCATTGGGGGGGTTGTCGGGTTAATACTTGCAGATATAGTTATTTTTGGTGTGAGCTCTCTTTTTCCTGTACAAATTAATTTAACATCAATGGTAGTGGCATTATCTGTTTCATCTAGTATCGGTATATTTTTTGGTGTTTTCCCAGCTCGAAAAGCAGCTCGTTTATCTCCGATTGATGCTATTCGGTATGAATAAGTATATTGTCATCCCTGACGAATTTTCAGTTTTGAATTGATAAAATTCATTATATTTTTTTTGAATTTTTCCTCCGTATATTTTTCAGATTCTTTCCGTGCTTCTTTACGCATTTGAATATAGTCGTTTTCGGATAAAGATTCTAATTTTTTTATTTTTTCAATTAAAGATTGCTCTGTCTGTTCATCAAATAAAAATCCATTTATGTTTTCATGAACGGTTTCTTTTAGTCCACCGGATGAGTATGCGATTACCGGTATTCCGTATCCCATTGCCTCAATCGGCGCAATGCCAAACTCTTCATCAACTGAGGCAAACAAAAATGCTTTTGCCTCTTTATATGTTTGAATTAATTCACTATCGGTAAGGTTGCCAAGAAATGTTATCGTTGGTCCTGCGATAGATTGAAGATATTTCATATCCCGGCCGGTTCCAACTATTTTTAGTTGAAAATGAGCACGATTTGCAGCTTTTATTAGAAGATCAATATGTTTGGCTCGTGCGAGACGGGAAACGGTAATATAGTAATTAGCGATTGGCGGTTGTTTACCCTGAGAGTAGTTGAAGGGGCTATTAGCGAATGAGGGGAAAATATGAACAGGTGGATAAATAACTGTTGATTCGCGACGGTAGAATTTTTCAATCCGCTTTTGGGTTTCAAGAGAATTAGCAATTAAGTAGTCCGGTCTGTGTGATGCTTCCCAGTCCCACATACGTAGGAAATGATTAATAAATGTTCCATAAATACGAATAAACAAATGCTTTTGCCATTCAACAGCAGTTTCATAGCCATAAAGATATCGTGGAGGATGATGAATATAGCTGATATGTAATGTAGATTTTTTTGTTTTAACTCCTTTACACATCCATGAGCCGGTTGAAGAAATAACAAGATCATAGTTAGAAAAATCAAATGATTCCCAGATGAGGGGAGTAAGAAATCTGAGTGGAGAATAAAGATTATTGATAAATGGAATTTTTCCAAACCACGATGTTTGAATATTCCACTTCTTTATTAAATGTGCATGATTTCCAAGTGAAGAAAGCGAAAAAGTTGATGTAAAAACATCTGCCTGGGGATAGATTTCTTTTAAAGAAACCAATACTCGCTCGGCTCCACCAAATTCTCTTAGTTGATCATGCACAATAGCAATTTTCATATAGCATAGTGATAAAATTGTGCTCGAATGCATCTTTTGTTTCTGACCAATGTGAAAAAGTTGGTTTGCAAAGAAAAACGTTATCACACAAGTGGTCAGAAAAAAATCTGCATTCTTAGCACTGATTTATTTGATAACATATTATACTATTCTTAGTATATGAATATTATTAATGCAATTATTCTTGGAATCGTTGAAGGTGTTACGGAGTTTTTACCCATATCTTCTACAGCACATCTGATAATAACGTCAAAGTTACTCAATATTTTTCAGTCCGATTTTGTAAAATTCTTTGAAGTTTTTATTCAATCAGGAGCAATTCTTGCAGTATTGGTTTTATATTTTCAATATATTTTGAAAAATAAAAACGTAATTCGAAATATTATATTTTCTTTTATTCCGACAGCGGTTATCGGATTCGGGTTGTATAAAATAATAAAAGGAATTTTTTTTGAATCATTTGTTTTTATTTCTCTTGCTCTTTTTGGAGTTGGTCTTATATTTATCATCATTGAGGTGTTGATTAAAAAGAAAATAATTATTCAGAAAAAATCTTTAAAACATATTGATGACAAAACTGCTTTTATTATCGGTTTAATTCAATCTATTGCAGTAATACCGGGAGTATCCCGGTCTGGAATAGTTATGGTTGGAATGATGGCGCTCGGATATAAGCGGGAAGAAGCTGCCGTATATTCTTTTTTACTTGCGGTTCCTACGATTGGCGCAGCATCACTGCTGGATTTGTTTAAAATGAAGAGCATGTTGTTTTCTTCTTTAAATTTGTTACCAATACTAATTGTTGGTTTTGTCACCTCTTTTTTTATTGCTTATGTTGTTATGAAATGGTTTATTGGTTATTTGCAAAAAAATACATTAATTTCTTTTGGGATTTATCGAATAATTCTGGGAATTTTACTTTTTTGGTTATATAAATAAATTTTCCGTCATTCTGGATGCGCTCTGTTCCTCAGAATGACGTTTATATATAATTTGAAATTGTGTTACATCAAAGCTCCCAATTCATCAATTGATTTTGAACCGGTAAACAGCATTGTCAATCTGTCCACTCCAAGACCAATGCCGGCATAAGACACGTCATTCATAATTTTTAGAGAATTAAGAAATTCATAATCAATCGGTTGGTTCACAGCTCTTTTCTTTTGTTCTCTAACAAAGTTTGTCTTAACAACTTTTGTATCTGTATATTCGGTATTTCCATTTGCTATTTCAATTCCATTTATATAGAGTTCAAACCTTTCTGCTAAATTTTTATTTTCTCCTTTTGGTTTACATAACGGAGAAATGCAGGAAGGAAAATCAATGAGAAAAAATGGCTCTTTTGGAAGATGTGATTCGATTTCGTTGACAAATAATTGATCATATAGTTCGTTCCAAGTTGTATTTTTTGTGTTGTAACCTTTTTTTTTAGCAATTTTAAAGAGAGTATCGTTGTTTTCGATAATTTTGTTCAAATCTGTTTGTAAATAATCTGAGAATAAAGAAGTTAGCGATATTTTTTCCCAGTTTTTTGAGTAATTTATATTTAATTTATTATTTTCAGTTAACGAATTGCGGATATATAATATTAGGTCTCGAGTATCTTTCATAATATCGATGTAGGTTGCACTTTTTCTATACCATTCAAGCATTAAAAATTCAGGTGAATGAAATGTCCCGCTATTTTCAAGATTCCGGAAAGATGATCCGATTCCAAAGCAGTTTCCGACGCCCAGTGAAATAAGCTGTTTTAATCTTCGTTCGGGCGATGTTGATAAATAAAGAGTTTGAATTTCTTTTCGTGTTTTCCAGGCAGTTGTGAAGGGGTATAAATTCGGTTCAAGGGGGATTGATCTATTAAGAGCGGGAATAGTAATCTCTTGAAAATTTTGAGAACAAAAAAAATCACGAATTGATTTTATAATTTGTTCTCTTATCAAAACTGTCTGAATGTTAATCATAATTTATTTTTTTGTAACTCTGCCGTGACCTTTGTTTGTTATCCCGGCGATATTTCAACAAATGTAATTTTGGTTTGGATTCCCTTCACGGTGAACCGGTTCAGTGTGAACCCGGCCTACCTGCCTGCCGGCAGGCATGGTGCGGGAATGACACACATATATATTCTTTAACCCACACATAAAGTCAGGTTGATAACAACCCAAACAAGGTCCGTTAATTTTATCTTTAAGTTTTTCAAAAAGTTGCTGAATTGGATCATTTATTGTTCCCAGTTTATCAAATCCTTCGCAGCATCCGTATATGTTTCCATTGGAGGTTAAAGCAATTTGGTAGCAACCTAAGTTTTTGGGAGGAAAAACATTTTTTGTTTTCATTAAATTTATAACTTCAACCTCCGTAAGAAAATCAAATCCGGATACTTCTCCTTTAATATTTGAAACAGGGTGTATCGAAAGATAGGAAGGCGGTTTGCGGGGATGATAGGTAATTTCAATTGAACCGAATTGTTTGAGATATTCTTCAAATTGAGGAATAACCGGAAGACTTTGTTTGGTAACAATTGAAAATATTTCGACATGAAAGTTTAACTTTTGGGCCTTTTGTAAAAATATAATGCTCTTTTGAAATGTTCCTTTTCCACGGTTCAAATTATGATATGATTCAGGCCCGTCAAGCGAAATAATTAATTTGATTAAGTTGGGATTGTTGAATTTTTTTAGTTTGTCAATGGTACCATTAGTGATAATTTGAACAAAAATTCCTTTTTCAGTTAGTGTGTTTACTAAATGTGGAAAATAGGGAAGTGTCATAACTTCTCCTCCGCAGAAAGTAATAACTTTTATCTCAATCTCTTTTTGATAACGTTTAATAAAGTTGAGAATTTCATTTTCAGAGAGAATTGGTGTTGTTTTTTTTGTATAACACATTTTGCAATGGAGATTACATTTTTCAAGAGGGTTTATATATATATGATGAAGCATGTTTTGAAAATGTTTGAGTATGTTATGCTTCATATCAACCTTAATAGTCCGCCTTCGTTCGTGTTCGATTCGTGGTCTACGTCCACGCAGTCGAAATACTCTCTATGGCGGACATAAGAATTTCTAATCCGAAATAATGTTTCGGAAAGAAATTCTAATGAGCGGTGGAAGGGATTTGAACCCTCAACCTTTTCCTTGGCAAGGAAACATTCTACCGTTGAACTACCACCGCAATGGAGAAAGTATATCAAACAACTAATTTCTGCGCAAGGAACAATCCGAGTAATATTTACGAAGCCAATATTGTTGAAACGGCGATTATTATCACGCCAATAAGCGGAATCGCAGCTGCTTTATCAGCGGAAAGATTCGTATTTAATACGAGATATAAGGGAAGGGTGAGTGCTATGGGAGGAATACCCAAGATAACTGCAGTATATAAGTTGTCTTTTGTAATATGTCTATGTTTTCTTTGTTGTTTTTCCATAATTATTTGGTTATTATATATGGTTTTGCCTATTATAGCAAGCTATTAATAATTTTTTGATTGTCAAGAGTTGTTTTAGCTTTTTGTAATATCTTGTAATTTGCTAAAAAATCATTCTTGTCCGTATTGTCTGTAACATAAGATCGATATTGGTATGTGATGCTATAATGTGTATATGAACAGAAGGAATAAAATTTTCTGCTGCATTGCGGTTTTATTTATTATTGCGTTTGGTCTCCGTTATTATAAGATTGCATCTGCACCTTCAGGAATAGGAGTAGATGAAGCAAGTTTCGGATATAATGCATACTCTATATTGCAAACAGGGAAAGATGAGCGTGGAATTAAATATCCGCTTATTTTTGAAGCTAACGGAGATCAAAAATTACCCATTTATGCTTATTCACTTGTTCCATTTATTAAGTTGTTTGGCTTGAATAATTTGGCGGTACGCTTGCCTTCAGTGATTGCAGGATCGCTGATGGGTATTATTTTGTTTCTGTTGCTGCTTGAATTGGGATACAAAATTAAGTTAAGTTTTGTGGGAAGCTTTATAGCAATAACAAGTCCTTGGTCACTTATGTTGAGCCGTTTCGGTTATGAATCAAATGTAGCTCTTTTATTTTTTATTACCGGAATATATTTTTCTTTTCTTGCCTTTCGGAAACATTCGATTTTTTATGCTTTACTCGGAGGTTTGTTTACTGGAGTAACATGGTACAGTTATATTGCCTACAGACCTGTATCTCTTATTATATTAATCGTGTTTTTAGCGGTTTATCATGTAAATCGAAATAAGATAACCGTTGTAGGACCTACTCTTTTAATATCATTTCTTATTTTAGTTTTTCCATTTATCTTTTCTCTTCTTTCAAAACAAGGAACGGCAAGACTCTATCAGTCCGGATACATTGCCAATATCGGAGCAGTAATGAGTATAAATGAAAATAGGACTTATTGTAGTAATCAATTTCCTAAATTTATATGTTATTCCAGTGCAAATAAGCTCTTTTATTATTTAAATAAGTATTTTTCTCGATATATTACAGCGGTTTCCACAAGTTATCTCTTTATAACAGGAGAAAAAGATTTTACATATATGAACGTAGATGATTACGGCCTCTTCTATTCCGCTTTAATTCCGTTGTATCTGATAGGTTTTTTATCTTTTGGATATCGATTAATAAACCGTAAATCTTCAAAGGTGGATTTAATTTTGCTTGCCGGACTTATATTTGCGCCTCTTCCAAGTGTTCTTGCAGGTGATCCGCAAAAGGTACGGCTTACCCCGTTGTTTCCGTTTATTATATTGATTTTAGTATATGGAATACAACTTTTGGATGATTTTATTAAACCTAAAATTTACAAAAAAATATATTATGGCTTAATTATCTTTGGAGTCACTGTTTCTACATTATTTTTTATGGTTAATTTTCTATCTGTACATACCCAAAAATATGAAACCACATATGGAACATATATTCCTAAGCTTATGTCCTATTTAAATCAACAAGATAAAAATACGAAAATTTATATCCGGTCAATAACTGAAGCAATTGGATTTTATGCTTTTTTTAATAAAATCGATCCCAATGTCTTTCAAAAAACAGTTAAGAGAACGAAACCTGACGCTATCGGATTTGCGCTACCTATTAAATTGGGCAATATTTATATTGCAGATAAAGATATTTATTGGACATATTGTAAAACAATAACAAATAATGATAGGGCAATCTATGTGACAAACGAAGATTTTAGGACTACTTTAGGTAATGCACAAAAAATCATTTGGTCGGAAAACGGCGTTGATACGTTGGCTTTTATATATAACCTCAATACTTTTGATAAATCAAAGATCAACTGCGATAACTTTCAACAATAATCTACTAATACTTAGTAAGAAGGGATTACTGATTCGTGTTTATACTGTAAAGGTAATAAAATTACCTTTACAGTGCCGAAGGTCTTTTTCTAATCGAACACTTTCTGCCTTGGATTTACAAAATTATACTTGCTTACCAAAACATAGAAACGACTGAAAATGACCCCTTTTCTCCTGAAACCAACAAATTTTCTAAACCCTATTATACGAAAAAAGTTAATTAAATGAAAGGAGACGAGAATTTATGTTTTTCTGGAAGAAAAAAATCTTTAAATCACAGTTATTTACACAACGAGAGTTCTACAATAGGTTTATTCAAGACCTAAATGAATGTCAACGAGACATTGTTATTGAAAGTCCATATATAACCTCATTTAGAATGGATTTATTTATGCCTATATTTAAGAAATTACTGGACAAAGGAG
>Ga0247841_10000103_pt1 | contig 215885 bp, 176 predicted proteins | sample LaCruzMarch2015__2_FD_192410 | JGI IMG/M metagenome (GOLD analysis project Ga0247841, IMG submission 192410) | Freshwater microbial communities from meromictic Lake La Cruz, Castile-La Mancha, Spain - LaCruzMarch2015_18m | ecosystem: Environmental > Aquatic > Freshwater > Lake | place: Spain... | reverse complement strand
CTCATTTCTTTTCTTTTTATGTTGTTTTGCGACCTGGGATTTCATCACTTTTCAAAGAACTTATTTCGCAAGCAATCCTGAAAAACAACAGTCTTATTCATTGTTTTGCTGCATTTCAACTAACGGTTGGCCGCTAAAACCAGTGCGTGAATTTTAGGGATTGCCGTTGCATTTCTGGGTGAGATAGCATTGGTTTTAGCGGTATGTTGGGCCGTCGTGCATTATTTATTATTTTTAATTAACTTATTAATCTTTGGCTGTATATTCCAGATACCAATTGGCAATACACAAATCAAATAAAAGTTTTCCGAGTAGTCAGAAAAAGTAACTTTTCTTTGAAATTCAAATGTTGCAAGTGTTCTACTGACAAAATAAATAATATAAAGGAAACAAAACATAGGGAATAATTGAATTGGGATTTTAAACCAAAGATTGATTCGAGGTAAATGAAAAATTAAGAAAAAAATGATCATGTAAATCACTAAAGCTGAAAAGATAATTTTGAAGCGTCCCACGTCCATTTTATTTTCTTTAGGGATTTTCTTTTGAAACACAATAACCACTGACGCTACCCATCCAAAATAAACCATGAGAGAGATTAGATTAAATATTGAATTAAATCTTTCGATGATTATTGGGTAATAACCAACAATAGGTGATAAGGCTAGTCCAATTAGATTAAGGATTAATGGAATTCCAAAGGTGATTGTAAAGATTTGCCAATGTTTAGCTTTTAAAAATATCTCCATATACGAGTATTTTATAAATCGGGCGTCTTTTATTTGCATGCGGCCCAACGCCCTGCTAACCGATCTATGGCTGTTAGCAGAACTGTATTAGTGCTTACTTTACAATAACAATCACCGACGCTCAAATTCCCAGGGTGCTAAGTTTTACATCTCAAACAAATTTAACATATTTAATTGTATACGATAAATATTGTTTATAAAATAAATCAATTGGATTTAACATCAAGCTGCCGATAAGTCCAGTGTGGCGGATATAAGAGTAACGTAGAATTCCAACCCCGGATTTATGTCAGCGCATTGCGGTTGAAGATGGGATTGAAAGGAAATCCAGGAAAAAAATCGAAAAAACGTGAAGGTTTATGAAAAAGAAAAAGGCTCGAAGCATTCATTTTGAGCCTTTTGTGATTTTTATCAAATTTATCGCTTGGTTTTTTGTGATCCGGGCGGGATTCGAACCCACGACCCACAGCTTAGAAGGCTGTTGCTCTATCCAACTGAGCTACCGGACCAAAACCAGCGGCAAAAGTAACAATTATTAAGTTTTTAACAAAACCGTTCCCCGTCCCCGGGAAATCTTAATTTTGTCTTCCTAATCTTAATTCCTAAATCATATGCGCATCCTGAAAGATAGAACGACTGCGCTGATCATCGATTTCCAGGAACGGATATTCCCGGCCATCCACGAACATGAAAAACTGCTGAGTAATGTCCCGAAACTCATCGCAGGATTGAGAATCCTTGAGATCCCGATCTTCGTGACTGAACAATACGTCAAAGGGCTGGGACCGACGGTGCCTGAAATCGCCTCCTCCCTTCAGGGCATCGAACGGATCGAGAAATCCTCATTCAGTTGTTGCGATGAACCCCGGCTGCTGCTTCAACTGGCAGCCCTCGGTCGGGAAAACGTAATCATTGCCGGTATCGAAAGCCACGTTTGTGTGCTGCAGACAGTGATCGACCTCCTGCGGAACGGATTTCACCCCATTGTTGTCGAAGATTGCGTCTCATCGCGCAAAGAGAGTGATAAACGGACGTCCCTTCTCCGGATGCAGAAAGAGGGAGCTTATATCACTACCTATGAATCGATCCTCTTTGAGCTTTTAAGATACTCCGGAACGGAACAATTCAAGGCAATATCCAGACTGATAAAATGAGCATTCATAATCAATTAACACTTAAGAGCTGGATACGGAAGAATTAAATATACCAAACGGGAACATGGATCATCCGGAGCTTGAAACGGGTGAGCTACAATCCACGATCCACCTTTCTGACATGTACCAGGAGTGGTTCCTCGACTATGCCTCATACGTGATCCTGGAACGTGCGGTGCCTGAAATGCTTGACGGATTAAAACCGGTGCAGCGGCGTCTCCTGCATTCGATGAAGGAGCTGGATGACGGGCGGTTCAACAAAGTGGCCAACATCATCGGTCATACGATGAAATACCACCCGCATGGCGATGCATCCATCGGTGAAGCGCTGGTTCAGCTCGGACAGAAAGATCTGCTCATCGACACACAGGGGAACTGGGGTAACATCCTGACGGGTGACAGCGCCGCAGCCCCCAGGTACATTGAAGCCCGGCTGTCGAAATTTGCCCTTGATGTCCTCTTTAACGCAAAGACGACGACCTGGAAGGCTTCCTATGACGGCAGGAACAAGGAACCCGTCGTTCTTCCCTCCAGATTCCCGCTGCTGCTCGCCCAGGGTGTGGAAGGAATTGCCGTCGGTCTGGCCTCCAAGATCCTTCCTCATAATTTCAATGAGCTGATCGAAGCATCGATCCGGATCCTTCAGGGAAAGGAATTCGAATTATATCCCGATTTCCTGACCGGCGGGATGGTGGATGTTTCAAAATACAACGATGGACTACGGGGCGGACGGGTAAGGGTGCGCGCAAAGATCACCCAGATCGACAAGAAGACCCTGATGATCACGGAAATTCCTTACGGGACGACCACAGGTTCCATCATCGATTCCATCCTGGCCGCGAACGACAAAGGAAAGATCAAGATCAGGAAGATCGATGATAACACCGCTGAACATGTGGAGGTCGTGATCTACCTGGCTCCCGGCGTTTCTCCCGACACAACCATTGACGCCCTCTGTGCATTCACTGAATGCGAAATTTCAATATCCCCGAATTCCTGTGTGATTGAGAATGGCAAACCTCGTTTTATCGGCGTTACTGAGATCCTGAAGATCAATACCCGGCATACGGTCGAACTCCTCGGAATGGAGCTCAGCATCCGGCTGGAGGAACTGAAGGACGATCTGCATTACGCTTCCCTGGAAAAGATTTTTATTGAGAATGAGGTTTATGAAGGCATTAAGAAGTGCAGGACCACCGAGGAAATCGATACCGCCATCCGCAAAGGATTGAAGCCTTTTCTCAAGTCGCTGATCCGTCCCCTGACAGACGAAGATGTCCACCGGTTGCGTAAGATCCCCATCGAACGTATATCCAAATTCAATTCAAGCAAAGCGGACGAGATCATCCGGGGTATCCGCCTTGAGATGGATGAAGTGCAGAATCACCTGGATCATCTGATCGATTTTGCCATCGAATACTATCGGCAGATTAAGAAGAAATACGGGAAGGGACGGGACCGCCGGACGGAGATCCGTAATTTCGATACCATTGAAGCAGTCAAGGTGGCGATTGCCAATGAGAAACTGTATGTCAACCGGGAAGAGGGGTTTGCCGGCACCGGCCTGAAAAAGGATGAATTCGTTTGTGAATGCTCGGATATCGATGACATCATCGCTTTCCGCGACGACGGTTCCTTCCTGGTAACACGGGTAACCGATAAGGTGTTTGTCGGCCAGAACATCATTCATATCAATGTTTTTATGAAAAACGATTCCCGTACCGTTTATAACCTGGTCTATCGTGACGGCAAGAACGGGAAAACCATGGTAAAGCGTTTCAGCGTGCTGGGGGTTACCAGGGATAAGGAATATAACGTTACCAAAGGAACCCCTGGCACCAAGGCGCTCTATTTTACAGCCAATCCGAATGGTGAGGCAGAGGTGGTCCGGGTAGAGCTGAAACCGAAACCGAGGTTAAAGAAAACCTCTTTCGATTTCAATTTTGCTGAAATAGCGATCAAGGGCCGGAATTCCATCGGGAATATCCTTTCCAGGAATCCGGTCAGAAAGATCGAACAGAGACAGGAAGGAATTTCCACCCTCGGATCGCTCAACATCTGGTATGACGAAACGGTACAACGGCTCAATACCGATGGCCGGGGAACCCTGCTCGGCGCCTTTTCGGGTACCGACCGCATCATCACCCTGATGCAATCGGGTCATTACCGTCTGACCTCCTTTGACCTTTCAACGCATTTTGACGAGGATATGATCCGCATCGAAAAATTCGAACCCGAACGGATCTATTCGGCGGTTTATATGGAGAGCGAAACCAGGTTCTATTACCTGAAACGGTTCAGGGCCGAACAAACCGATAAGAAGGTTTTCTTTGTGGAAGAAAAAGATAAGCTGATCCTTTTTTCTGCCGATCCCGAACCGGTTCTGAATATCCTTTTCGATATGAAGCTGAAGACCAAAGGAGCCGAGCAGGAAATGATCGACCTGAAGGAGTTTATTGGCGTGAAAGGATACAAAGCCAAGGGCAGAAGATTAACGACCTATCCTGTAAAGAAGCTGACATGGCAGGAACCGGTTCCTGCTGAAGCCGTTACAGAGCCTGGCGACATTCCGGAAACAACGGGAAAGAGGCTTCCCGAAAAAACGGGAAAGTTTACGGAAAAGGAGGAAAAGTTTTCCGGCCATTTGAAGGAAGATACCGGAGTAAAGGAAACAAGGATGGATAAGAAAAAGCAGGAAACCCTTCCGGAACCGAAAACGAAAATAATCCGGTCGGAGCCGGTTGACGATAAGCCGGACGAACTTCAACTGGAGTTGCCGTTGTAGGTCATTAGGTCATTAGGTCATTAGGTCATTGGGTCATTAGGTCATTAGGTCATTAGGTCATTAAGTCATTGGTAATTGGTAAAATTGTAAATCGTAAATCTAAAATCGTAAATTGAAACATGGTTGATGACCAGATTTTAAAAGTAACCGGAGATGTTAGCTGGATCGGTGTGCTGGATCGCGATATCCTCACTTTCGATGTGGTGATGGAGACCCGCTATGGGACCACCTACAATGCCTATTTTATCAACGCTGAAAAGAAGACCGTTGTTGAAACGGTCAAGGAAAAATTCTGGGGTACATACCTCTCCAAGCTTCAGCAGGTAACAGATCCGGCAGCAATCGAATACATCATAGCTGATCATACCGAACCCGATCATTCCGGATGCATCGGTAACCTGTTGAAGCTCGCTCCCCATGCCCGGGTGGTGGGGAGCGGTAATGCCATCCATTACCTGAGGGATCTGCTGGGATTCAATTTTCCGCATCTGGTGGTCAAGGACGGACAGATCCTTGACCTGGGGAATAAGAAGCTGCATTTCATCGGCGCTGCCAACCTCCATTGGCCCGATTCGATCATGACCTATCTTCCGGAAGATAAATTGCTTTTTACCTGCGATATTTTCGGTGAACATTTTTGTCACGAAGGGGTGTTCGATGACCGGATGCCTGATTTCGAAGATTCCTTCCGGTACTATTTCGACGTGATCATGAAACCCTTCAGCCGGTTCATGCTTCAGGCGATCGAAAAGATCCGCCCCCTGGAGATCGGAGCTATTTGCACCGGACATGGCGCCATCTTACGGAAACACTGGAAAAAATATGTCGATCTGACCGAACAGTATGCCAGGGAGGCTGTGCAGCAGCCCGTTCCAAACCGGGTATTCCTTGCTTATGTCACGGCATATCAGAACACCGGGAAGATCGCTGCCGCCATCGCCGACGGGATCCGTCAGGCCGGCGTTCACGATGTGGATGTTTGCGACATTGAAAAGATGGACCTCGGAACGATCGAACAAAAGATCATCCATTCCTCTGCGATTATCGTAGGCTCTCCGACTTTCAGCCAGAATATTCTGCTTCCCGTTTACCAGGTATTTGCCCTGATCAATCCCATCCGGGACCGGAATAAGCTTGCGGCCGCTTTTGGTTCTTATGGCTGGAGCGGCGAAGGGGCCGGGATCATGACATCGGCCATGAGGAACCTGAAACTGAAAGTGATCGACGACGGACTGATGGTTAAGTTCACTCCGCACGGCGAAGTACTTAAAAAATGTGAGGCTTACGGAAAGGCGTTTGGAGCAAAACTTCTGGGGAACGAATAATATTTGATGAATTTTACAGTTTTACCGGATAAGGAGAATAACACGCTGATGATTCGAGATAAAATAAAAACCCTGCTTCTTTTTATCCTTCCCGCCCTCTTTCTGACCTCTTGCCTTCCGGAACAGAAGATCGGAAACTTACTAGTCAAAGAGAAACCTGAAATAAACCTGATGGTCATTCCACCGGAATTTGTCTACAAATTCAATCATAAGGGGGAAAGAATAGAAGGATTCGATACCCTGAAAGCTCCGCAGCAGGATTCTGCCTTATGGGTTGACAGCCAGTATATTCAATACCTGAGTGATTCCTTAATCCTGGAGGATTATATCAATGGCTTTATCGGCGAGTTACGGACACTTGGGTTCACTGTTTATCTCAGCAGCGCCATCGATTCATTTCTAACGGGTAAACCCCAATCCTATGTTTGCAATATTGCCCAGATCCAGCTTGACGAGTATATCTATCCCCTCGAGGACGAGGAGTCATATCAGGATACGGTTTATTATAAAAAGTTTGACCTGAATGCGGTTGATTTCAGCTGCTGGTTCGAGCTCAGCAAAGTCAACGCTGAAAAAAAACACAAAACCACACTTTATTCTTCCTTAACGGCTTACGATGATTTCGAAGGATCGTTTTATTTCGATCCATGGTCCATGGACATGAAATACAAGTACCGGGTCGATACGCTGGCTACAAAAGATATTTACGAAATGGCCTCGATCCTCGGAAAGAAACATGCCAGTTATATGTATGACTTTTTCCTGAACCAGCTCATTGCTGCACGGTTACCTGAAAACGAATCCATGTACTATTATTATCATTATAACCGGTTCCGGAAAATGGTTTATCCAGTCGATGAGGACCGTTTTGAGATACTCGAACCTTAGTTAACTTTTTATCAGAAAATGCTCCTGGCGTAAGGTGTAGCCGATTGACCTGCAAAGCTCCCCTGGATGAATTTGAAATACCCTGCTACGGCGATCATTGCCGCATTGTCGGTAGAATAGCTGATGGCAGGAATGAAGATGTTCCATCCCCAGCGGTCACGGGCGTTCTCCATAGCCCTGCGGAGTGCTGAGTTGGCCGATACCCCGCCGGCGATGGCGATCTCGCGGATGTTGGTGGCATCGGATGCCGATCTTATTTTAGCGATCAGGATATCTACGATCGATATCTGGATGGAGGCACACAGGTCAGCCATGTTTTTTTCAATGAACTTCGGATCGGTCTTCAGGTTGTCGCGCAGGAAATAGAGAATGGAAGTCTTCAGTCCGCTGAAGCTGAAATCGAATCCGGGTATGTTTGGTCTGGCAAAGGTGAAACGGGATGGATCACCCTGCCTGGCGAGTGTATCGATCACGGGTCCGCCGGGATAGGGAAGTCCCATGATCTTGGCAGCCTTGTCAAACGTTTCACCGGCCGCATCATCGATGGTCTGCCCGATGATCTCCATATCAAAATAATCCTGAACCCTTACGATCTGGGTATGTCCCCCGGAAACGGTAAGACAAAGAAAAGGAAAGGAGGGGACAGGATTGGAATGGTTTTCATCACGGATGAAGTGGGCCAGGATATGTGCCTGCAAATGGTCCACTTCAAGGAGAGGAATTTCCCTGCCCAGTGCAAAGGCTTTGGCAAACGAGGTCCCGACCAGTAACGATCCCAGCAGTCCGGGACCCCTCGTGAATGCAACGGCAGAGAGTTGATTTTTACTTATATTTGCTTTTTGGAAGGCTGATTTAATGACCGGTATGATCTGTTGCTGATGGGCACGGGAAGCAAGTTCAGGAACAACACCTCCGAAATTCCGGTGAATGTCCTGCACGGCGGTAATATTCGACCGGATCACATCGTTCTCAATGATGGCCGCAGCGGTATCATCGCACGAAGATTCGATTCCAAGAATAAATACCTGCATTGCAACGCAAAAATATCATAAAAAGGGTTTCAAAAATAGCGATTTATACGAGTGTGGTCCTTTTCTCCGCTGTGATCACCCTCTATTCCCTTTTTCGGAGCACTGCAACGCAGATCATCGCCGTTCGTCTTGCCGCCGACTATTTCTCTAAAAAGACCTCCTGCACATTCCGGATTGGAGGCTTTGATTTTTCCCTTTTCAATGGATTGGTCATTGAAAAAATATCTATCCTGGATCATAAAAACACGGTACTCTTCTCGGCCGACAAGCTGAACCTGAAAATCGGCCATTTCAGCCTGAAACATCATATCCTGAAAGTAAAAAAGGTTGCCATCGACCATGGTATCATCCAGTTACTGACCCACCGGGGCGACTCTTCCATGAATCTCCAGCATATTATCGATCGTCTCGGATCAGGGGACACGGTAAGTCAAACAGACACCACCCCATCGGCCAGATGGGATATTTCTGTGGCGGGAGTGAGCCTGAGCGACACCCGCTTTCACTTTCAGGATGAAAATAAAATGCTCCAGCCGGCAGGCATGGATTACTCCAACATCGATGTTTCGGGAATCAATCTTGAGATAACCGATATCCGGATTGTAGAGGATACCATCGTCGCCAATATTAAAATGCTCGAGGCAAAAGAACGCTGCGGCATTGTTCTCCACTCACTGACCGGTGAGTTTCAGGTCAGCCCTGCATTCTTAAAGGCCCACAACCTCAAGATACTGACCGACCACTCGGACCTTTCCCTTTCCTTCGACTTTTTATATAAAAAATGGTCGGCTTACAACGATTTTCCGGATTCGGTCGTCATTCAGACGAAGATCGAACCCTCATATGTTGATCTTCAGGATGTCGGTTTTTTTGCCCCGGAACTCCTTACGATGACTGACCGTGTGAGGGTTTCAGGCGATATCAAAGGAACCGTCAGTAATTTCAAGGCGCGGAACTTCCGGTTTGCCTATGGAACCAATTCATTCTTTTATGGTAATATCAGCGCCATCGGGTTACCGAAGATTGAAGAGACTTTCGTCGATTTCAATATCAAAACGCTGAATACCAACAAGGAAGATATCGAATCCTTCCGTTTACCCGGGGAAGGAAGCACCATCTTCCTTCCCGGCATCCTGGCCAATATCGGCGGCATGGTTCAGATCAAAGGAAATTTCACGGGATTCTACAACGATTTCGTTGCCAATGCAAAGTTCCATACCAACCTGGGGAATCTGAGCACCGACCTGACTCTGAAAAAGGGAAAGGATAACCCGCTGATCACTTATATCGGCCAGTTTGATGTTACATCCTTTGACCTCGGGCGTCTGGTCAACGATCCGGTCAATTTTGGAAGGATAACCATGAGGGCCGATATCAACGGGAAGGGGTTCAGACTTGAAGATGCTTATTTGAAACTGAACCTCCGCATTGATACGGCAAAGATCTACCATTATCCCTATACCAATATAGATGTGGCAGGGATACTGAACGAAAAAAAATTCAGCGGTTCCTTTAAGGCGAGCGATCCCAGCCTGAAAATGGATTTCACCGGCATGATCGACCTGGGGGATTCCATACCCGCTTTCGACTTCACAGCTGATATCGGGTTGGCCCGTTTATTCAATCTCCACCTTCTGAAAAGGGATTCGGTGAACAATATCTCATCCAGGGTGAAGGTAAAATTCTCCGGCAACAATCTCGACAACCTCGACGGATCGATCAACATCGACAGTATGACCTATATGGAAGGTAATAAGGTCATCACCATGGATCATCTGTCGCTTGTGACATCCAAAGAAGCTCAATCGGGAAAAACCTTCCGGCTGCGTTCCGATTTTGTCGATGCCGAAGTGAGCGGCAGCTTCTATTTCAAGGACCTGATCCCTTCCATGGGTACCTTTATTCAGAATTACCTGGCCTCTTTCACGCTGGCTGACTCCCTGATCAAGGTACATCCATTTTCGAACCAGGTCATGAAATATAACCTGCGTTTTAAAAATACCGATGAAATTACCGCCTTGTTTCTGCCTTTCCTGAAGATTGCGGATCACTCCGTGATACAAGGCAACTATAATGAGGAAAAAGGAATGCTTACCTTGCAGGGTAATGCCCCGGCACTCAACCTTTTTGGACTGGAGCTTGACAACTGGTATATCGATGCAAAAACCCTGAAAGAAGATCTTCAGTTGCAAACCGGTTGCAGCCAGTTCTTTATCAAGAAGAGCAAGAAGAACGATTCCGTAGAGGTTAAAGTCGATACCGTATTACTGGTCTCCAGCATCCGTGACGACACCGTGCATTATAAATTTTCTTGGACAAGCAATGGAAATCCAAATATGTTTGAAGGCTTTGCGGGTTTCAGGAACGATCCGGCGATCGAACTCAAATTCCTGGATTTCCGGGTGAACATTGACAACAAAACCTGGTATCTCGATTCCACCAATTATGCCATCATCGATTCTTCGGCCATTCTTCTGAAAAACATGAATTTTTATACGCAGAACCAGTATCTGAAGCTGAACGGAAAGGTATCCGTGGCGGAACACGATACCATCGAAATGGCTTTCAATAAAGTAGATATTTCAAATGTGGACCGGCTCTTTGGAAGCAGCCAGATAGATATCGACGGGGAAATGAGCGGCCGTGTGAAACTGTCGAACCTGTACAAGGATATTACCATCATCTCCGATCTCCGGATTGATCAATTCAGGTTTAATAAGGAGATGCTTGGGGACGGGGTGTTCAAGGTAAAATATGATGCTGCGGCTTCCCGGTTCGATGTGAATTCGCAGATCCTGTACACCGGGAATATCGGCACCAACATCCCCTTTTCTCTGGATGGAAGTGTTTATACAGATGGAGAAAATTCCCGGCTCGATTTCATGATAGGACTGAAGAACCTGAATCTGCGGATGATCAGACCATTTGTTGCCAGTTTCATGTCAGGCGTGAGCGGAATGGTTTCCGGGGAGTTATCGATCACTGGAAAGCCATCAAAGCCGCTGATCAAAGGAGAGTTATCCCTGATGCGGACAGAGTTCAGGATCAATTATCTGAATGTTCCATACTCGCTGGCCGACATCGTAAAGATTGATTCCAATGCATTCATTTTCAATAAGATAATTTTATATGATTCACTGGGTCATAAGGCAATCCTGAACGGGAAGATCACCCATAAGAATTTCACCGATTTCAGATTGGGATTGAACATAGCATTGACTGATTTCTCTGCTTTTAACAACACCCGTGCGCAGAACAACATCTTTTACGGGAAAGCCCGGGGATCGGGGAATGTCAGTATTACCGGTCCCGTCAACGACCTTTTAATCAACGTCAAGGCCCAGTCTGGAGGAAACACCCGGGTTGTGATCCCCATTTCCACCACCGAAACGGTCGGACAGAACGATTTCATCCTCTTCGTGAACAAGGTGGCAGATACCACTTTGAACCTGACAAGGAAAAAGAAAGCCGGAAACACGGGAATAACCCTTAACCTGGGATTAGAGGTCAAACAGGATGCTGAGGTAGAGGTCAACCTGCCCGGTCAGCTTGGAAATCTGAAAGCTTCCGGGACAGGCAACCTTCAGATGGATATGACTCCGGTGACCCCTTTTACCATGTCGGGGACTTATTTTCTTACCAAAGGAGCCTTCCTGTTCCAGCTGAAATCGTTGCTCAGGCTTCCCATGACCATTAAGACGGGAAGCCGCATCACCTGGTCGGGGGATCCGGCTGATGCGAACATCTCGGTAAGCGCAACCTACCGGACGAAAGCACCGTTGAAAGGACTGACGACCATTCCGGAAGAGGAGGGCATCCGTATCCCGGTCGAATGCATCATCCGTCTGGGCGGAAAGCTCATGAATCCGGAAATGTCTTTTGGAATAGCGTTGCCCAATGTGGAAGAGTCGATCCGCAGCCTTGTATTCAGTGCCATCGACACCAATAATGCATCGGAGATGGCACAGCAGACGATCTATCTTTTGATCATGAACCAGTTCAAGCCCGTTGTCGCTACAGCGGGGCCATCGGTTGATGTTGGTGCAGCCTCCGTGAGTCTGATGACCAATCAGATCAACAGCTGGCTATCGGCCATTTCGCAGAATGTGAACGTGGGGGTCAATTACCGCCCTGCAACCTCGACAATGCAGCAGGAATTCGATGTTGCCGTCTCCACCCAGCTGTTCGATAACCGCCTTCTGATCGATGGGACATTCGGGATGAACTCATACAAAAGTGCAGCATTCCAGCAATCGAACACCATTGTCGGGGATATCAATATCGAATATGTTTTGACCAAGAACAGGCGCTGGAGGGTCCACGCTTATAACCGGACCAATACCCTGACGATTCTGAACAACAACTCACCATACACCCAGGGAGTAGGGATAACTTACCAGCGTGATTTTGCCTCTTTCGGGGATCTTTTCAGGCGGGCTAAGAAAAAATAGGGGAGTACCGGAAATAAAAAAGGATAATGACTATGCGTAAAAATTTACTATTCTTTCTCGGAATCCTGGTCCTGGGGACTGTTGTCCAGGGGCAGGTCAATATTGATGAAACCGACATGCCGGCCACCGGCGATACATTAAGGGTGAGCATGACCAATAATGTACCGGAAGGATATTACCGCACCGGCCGGGATACAACCTGGGACTTTTCTTTACTTGAAGCCCTGAGCCAACGGCTCGACTCTTTTGTTTCACCTACTGTTACACCACTGGAGTACTGGCTTTTCTTCATCCCGAACATTCAGACAAACCTGGCCTCTCCCCGGCCCGGTGGTCTGATCCCCGGTCTCTCCATCACGGATTCATACCGGTTTTATAAGAAAAGCGCCACTGCTTTTACCGACCTGGGATTTGCCATGAAGATCGAGGGTATCCCTGTCCCGCTGAAGTACAACAACCCGGATATCTATTACAAGCTACCCTTTACCATCGACAGTACCTGGTCGTCGGAATCCTCCTTTACAGCAAGCCTGCCCGGGTTCGGTTATTACAGCAGCCAGCGTAACCGTAACAACCTTGCCGACGGATGGGGAGCCCTGACGACACCCTTTGGAACTTTCCCGGCAGTAAGAGTAAAATCGGAGATCCTGATCCACGACAGCATCTATATCGATTCCCTGGGTATCGGATTTCCCTTCAACCGGTTCATTACCGAATACAAATGGCTGGGAAAAGGGAAGGGGATCCCGTTGTTGACCATCATCGAAGAGGGATCGAATGTTATAGCGGAATACCGGGATATTCCTCGGTTGCCGGTCATCCCGTTTTCCGTAGACCTGGGCTCCGATACAACCGTGAATAAAGGGGATACGCTCACCATTATAGCTCATGTGATCGGAGGAACCCCTCCGGTTCAGGTTTTCTGGAACACGCTCGATACCGGTCTGGTTTTGACTGTGGCCTTTGACAACACCGATACCATCACCGCCATCGCCGTGGATGCCATGTTGAATTTTACCACCGATCAGAAGATCGTGACGGTCATCAATCCGGGGATCGAAGAAAGAAACGGAGAAAGGTTATGTATTTATCCCAGTCCGGCAAAAGAAAAGATAACCATCGAATTACCTGCACTATCGGGAAACACCCGCCTTTCAATCATTAACGTTAACGGTGTGGAGTTTATCAGACGGCCGATCACTGAACCCAAGACAAAGATCGATGTCAGCAACCTGCCCACCGGGGTTTATTTTATCCGGGTACAAAATGACAGGACGATTGAGGTGGGGAAGATTGTGAAGCAGTGATGAAGTGATGAAGTGATACAGTGATGAAGTGATGCAGTGATGCAGTGATGTAAACAAGTGGTCTAAATTGTCCTTTACCGTCTACAGATCCTCCGCCGGCTCGGGTAAAACCTTTACCCTGGTCAGGGAATACCTGAAGGTCGTCCTGCAGAATCCCGATGATTTCAGGCATATCCTGGCCATCACCTTTACCAACAAGGCCGCCAATGAGATGAAGGAACGGGTTCTGCGGAACCTGAAGTTGCTGTCGGGATGGACGAAGGATTCCGGGGACAAAAAGACGGGTGAACTTTTACAGCAGTTAAAGGCCGAAAGCGGGCTCGGTGAAACCGAGATTGTGACCCGGTCCGCTGCTGTCCTGAAAAAGATCCTGCACCAGTATGCCGATTTTGCCATCGGGACGATCGACAGCTTCTCCCATAGGATCATCCGGACCTTTGCCCATGACTTTGGCCTGCCTGTCAATTTTACGGTTGAGCTCGACACCGATGAATTGCTGGCCACTGCTGTCGATCTGCTCCTCGATCAGGTGGGAGATGATCGCCACCTTACCACATTGCTTCAGAATTTCGTGGAAACACGTATGGAAGAAGACAAGGACTGGGATATCGGAAAGATCCTTTGCGAATTCGCTAAAAACCTCCTGGATGAGAGTGCACAGGAACATCTTCCCAAAATCACGAACCTTAGTCTTGAAGACTTTAACCGGATTGCCCATTCCATTCACACCCGCATACAAGCCTTTGAGAAAAGGATCCGGGAATTAGCTGGAGAGGCGAACGGACTGATAGGTCATCATGAAATAACACTGACGGCTTTTTCATATGGAAACAACGGGATTGGCCGATATTTCGGAAAACTAGCTGCCGGAAACTTCGATAAGATCAAGCCTAATTCGTATGTGGTAAAAACGGTGACGGAAGGGAAATGGACCAGCGGCAAGGTCACGGTGCAGGATAAAATCAAGATTGCCGCCATCAGGCCGGCCCTGGAGGAAGCCTTTCATAGTATCATGAAGGAAGTTGATACCCATTATCCGGAGCAGATGCTTTTAAGACTGCTGGGCAAATCCATCTATCCCCTTGCGGTCCTGAACGAGATCGGAAAGATTTTAGGAGAGTTTAAAAAGCAAAATAACCTGATCCATATTTCCGAGTTCAATGCGAGGATTGCACGGATCGTCCTGGCCGAGCCGGTGCCCTTCATCTACGAACGGCTGGGTGAAAAGTTCCACCACCTGCTGATCGATGAATTCCAGGACACTTCGGCCATGCAATGGCAGAATTTCGTACCGCTGCTTGAAAATGCACTCTCGATGGGCTATTTCAATCTGGTGGTGGGAGACGGCAAACAAGCCATCTACCGCTGGAGGAATGGCGACGTGGAGCAATTCACATTTTTACCAGAGCTCTTCCAAAGCAAACAAAATCCGTTGGTCAGGAGCAGGGAGCGGGTGCTGGTCAGTCATTTTAGAGAGAAGCACCTCAACACCAATTACCGCTCCGGAAAGAAGATCATTGAATTCAATAACGGTTTTTTTACCTTTCTGTCCAACTTGCTGGATCCGCCACGACAGCGCGTATATATGGATCTGGTACAGGTGCCGGAAAGAGAAACAGAGGATGGCTACATCCGGATCGAATTTTTGGATGCCGGAGATGAGGGAAAGACCTTCGAGGAGATCAATCATCAGAAGATCGTTGAAGTCATTACCGGATGCCGGAATGACGGGTACCGCCTTAAAGATGTGGCTATCCTATGCCGTGCAAACCATGAAGCCAGTGGGATTGCCCGTTTCCTCACCGAACAGCGCCTTCCCGTGGTGTCTTCCGAATCGTTACTGCTGATCCATTCGCCGAAAGTACGGTTTATCATTGCCTTGCTTCAATTCCTGTCGGATCCCTCAGACCCGATCCTGGAAGCAGAACTGCTGGCCTTTCTCCAACGGAATGGCCGGATCAAAGACACTGAATTTCATACGCTCATGGTAAAAGCAGGTTCATCGGTGGATCCGCAGAAGGATTTCTGCAGGATTTTGATGGAAAACGGGATCGCTTTCCGGTCCGAGGTACTGCAGGCGCTCCCGCTCTATGATCTTTGTGAGGAGCTGTTCCGTATATTTTCGCTGAACCTGGAACCTGACCCGTATCTCCGGTTCTTTCTCGAAGCCATTCTGAAGTTTACGTCGAGATATCCTGCGGGTGTAATTGAATTCCTTGAGTGGTGGGAAAAACAAAAAGAGAAGTTGTCGGTGGTGATCCCGGAAGGGCTGGATGCGATCCGGATCATGACCATCCACAAGGCCAAAGGGCTTCAATTCCCGGTGGTGATTTTCCCGTTTGCCAACGAAACCCTGAAGAATACCCGGAAATATCTCTGGGTAGACCTGGCCGATCGGCAGGTCCCCGGATTGCCGGCCGCTATTCTGCCATCGGTGAAGGAGATGGAAGAGACAGAATTTGCCGACCTCAGGAAGGAAGAAGAACAAAAGTCGCTTCTCGACCTGATGAATCTGTTGTACGTTGTGATGACACGCCCCGAAGAAAGACTGTATATCCTTACCCGGAAGCCATCCGGACAAGCTGAAAGAAAACATTCGCTGCCCTCCTTCTTCGCCTCCTTTTTACAGGAAAAAGAGCTATGGAACGACGAACGGCTGATATATGAGTTTGGCATCAGGATTACTTTGCCCTTTTCAGAGGAAAAGACTGAGTTTCCAACGTTACAGTTTGCTCCGGTGATCCCCGGCAACTGGAGAAACAAGATCTATATCCGTTCAAAGGCCCCTGAACTGTGGGATGTGAAGGATCCTGAGCGTAACCGGCGCTGGGGTAACCTGTTGCATACGATATTTTCCAGGATAAGGGATTATAACGATCCGGAACGGATCCTGAGCGATCTGCAGGGTAGCGGATTGATCGATGCCGGCAATTTTCCCGGGATCATGGAGGTTGTTATAAAGGCGCTGAACAACCCGCTAATCCGACCTTTCTTTGAACCGGGGCTGAATGTCAGGATGGAAGGGGAAATCCTGCTTCCCGATGGAAATGTCCTCCGGCCCGACCGGGTGATCACAACGGATGACGAAGCGGTCATCCTTGATTACAAGACCGGGAAACCCAATCCAAAACATGGTGAACAGCTTAATATTTATGAAAAACGCCTTCGTGAACTCGGGTTCAGGAGAATCAGGAAATACCTGTTGTACTTTGAGCCGGATTTAAGGCTGGAAAAGTGCTAGGTAGTAGAATGATAAATTGCGGAAAGATCCCGAAATAGAAGCACTATTAGTTATCCCAGTAAAAGTTCAATCTCAGTCTTTAATGCAGGTAAATGATTGTAAACAGTAACCCAGATAATTGAATCATCAATTGAATCATAAGCATGAATTAATCTGTTTCGAAAAGCAATAATTTGCTGTGCATATTTCAATGGCAGGTTTCCTTCCTGAATATATTTATTCAAGGCGTCCCCGATAATACCCAGTTGTCTTTCCACTGCACTCTTAGTTTTTAAATCAGCGGCGTAATCAGAAAAATCATCAATCCCCTCAAGGAAAAGATTGATTAGCAGAATGGCCTGATTAATATCAGATAGCAATTTCTTGCTTCGATCGGTCATAGATCAGATGTTTGGTTTGTTCGACAGCTGATTGAAAGTATGGATTTCGTATAGGTTGATCGGTAAGGAGGTCTACTTTGTTGTGAAATAACTTTTCAAAAGCATCCCAGATTTGAATCAAGATTTCACCTCTTTCAAGTGGATCCATGGGTTCCAGTTCTACCAGAAGGTCAATGTCGCTTGTCTGTGGATTAAATTTATCTGTAAGGAATGATCCAAAAGAAAAGAGTCTGACCACTTTATATTTGTCACAAATATCTATAAGCTCCGGGAGTTTTTCTTTTAAAACAACAGTAGTCATTCTGAAAAAATTTACACATTTAACTGATATAATACAAAGATAATACATTTCAGAGAAATCACCATTTCGTTTAGCCATAAGTTTATTCCAACTATTGACTCTTCTTGACTGCTGACTGCAGTCTTTTTTCGATTTTCACTTTTTTATCATAAAAATATATTTTGACAGATGTGGTGCAAGCAGTAACTTGCACTGGAAATCAAAACGCGTTCAAGCGATCATCAAATGCATATTGACAGTAAGAAACTGATCAATCTCTATAAATTTTTGTCGGGGAAAGAACCTGACAGTCTTGTAAGGATCCCTGATTCCGGATCCTACCGGCAGTATTTCAGGATCACCGGGGTGAATGGAACGGTCATCGGAGTGTACAACGGGGACGACCGGGAAAACCAGGCTTTTCTGTCCTTTACGAAGCATTTCCGGTCGGAAGGGTTACCGGTCCCGGAAATACTGGCCGAAAAGAGGGAAGACCATTGTTACCTGCTTACTGACCTGGGTGATGAAACCCTCTTTTCCAGGCTGGCTTTGCGACGTAATGAACAGGATGAATTTCCACCGGAGGTGGTGATCCTCTATAAAAAGGTCCTTGATTGGCTGCCCCTTTTCCAGATAAAGGCCGGTAAAGGAATCGATTATAGCAAATGTTATCCCCGTGGAGCATTTGATCGCCAGTCGATGCTGTGGGACCTCAATTATTTCAAGTATTATTTCCTCAAGCTGGCCAGGGTGCCTTTCGACGAACAGAAGCTGGAAGACGATTTTCAGTCCCTTACCGGTTACCTGCTTTCTGTTGATCCGGCCTATTTTATGTACCGTGATTTCCAGTCAAGGAATGTGATGCTGGTGGAAGATGAACCCTGGTTCATCGATTATCAGGGGGGACGCAAAGGGGCGTTGCAGTATGACCTGGCATCGCTGCTTTACGATGCCAAAGCCGATATCCCGCAAGAAATCCGGGAAGAACTGCTCGATTACTATATCAATATCCTCGGGAACTATGTTACCATCGACCCTGAGCAATTCATAAAGTATTATTATGGCTTTGTGCTGATCCGGATCCTGCAGGCTCTGGGCGCTTACGGTTTCAGGGGGTACTATGAAAACAAGCCCCTTTTCCTGCAGAGCATTCCGTATGCCTTGAAGAATCTTCATTTTCTGATCGAAACCCGAAAGATCCCGGAAGGATTGCCTATGCTGAAAGAGGTTCTCCAGCGGATGATCGCCGACCGAAAATTCAGGGAGAAGACCAGGCCCGCCGGTGATCTTACCGTAACCATTTTCAGCTTTTCCTATAAGAACGGCATTCCGGTGGATGAAAAGGGGAACGGAGGGGGATATGTATTCGATTGCCGTGCCTTGCCCAACCCGGGAAGATATCCTGAATACCAGTTGATGACAGGCAAAGACCTTTCCGTGACCGGCTTCCTGAAAAAAGAACCGGCTGTGGATCAATTCCTGAATCATGTCTTTTCATTGGTGGATCAAAGTGTGGATACGTACGTAGAACGTGGTTTCAGCCATCTGATGGTGAGTTTCGGCTGCACCGGGGGCCAGCATCGGTCGGTCTATTGTTCCGAACAGCTGGCAACCCATCTGAAGGAACGGTTTATGGTCAGGATCAGGATTATCCACCGTGAATTGCAGTAAAACAAATAACGGGAAATAAATTGAAACGAGCTTTGATTCTTGCGGCCGGACTCGGAACACGGCTTAGGCCCATCACCGAGAAGATACCTAAGGCTCTTGTGGAGGTCGATGGGAAGACACTGCTTGAACATGCCGTTGATCATCTGAAGACATGGGGAATAGAGCAGATCATCATCAATGTCCACCATTTGCCCGGGCAGATCGTCGAATTTCTCAGGCAGCATCAGAATTTCGGTCTGGAGATCGCCCTTTCCGACGAAACCGATCAACTGCTTGATACCGGAGGCGGATTAAAAAAAGCGGGCTGGTTCTTTACAGGGAATGATCCGTTCATTGTGAGGAATGTAGATGTTCTCTCCAACACCGATCTGGGAGCAATGATCGGTTTCCACGTCAGCACCCATGCTCTGGCCACGCTTGCCGTGAGGATCCGCGAAACAAGCCGCTACCTGATGTTTGATGATGAATTTCAGCTTTGCGGATGGAAAAACCTGGTTACCGGCCAAACCATCCTTACGCGTCCGCAGCAGGGCAATCTCCGGAACTATGCATTCAGCGGCATTCAGGTTATCAGTCCCGAAATCTTTTCTCAGATCAGCGAAGAAGGCAGATTTTCCCTGATTGACCTTTACTTGCGCCTTTCAGCCGGTCAGCGGATCGTAGGTTATCCCGATGAGGTATCAGCCTGGCGTGATGCCGGGAAAAAATAATTCAGGACATATGTTTTGATTTCCTTATACTGACATGATTTCTTTTCTTGAACACACCGCCAGCTATCTGGTCACCCGGTACGGAAGAGAACTTTCCGACCTGTGTATCGTCATGCCGAACCGCCGTGCAGGCTTGTTTCTCAGGAAACATCTGGCAAAGAACCTGAACAAAACCATCTGGTCGCCCGCCATTTGCTCCATCGAGGATTTTGTTGCTTCCATCTCAGGGCTGCAGCTTCTGGAACCGATTCATGGATTGGCCGAGCTTTATGAAGTGCATAAGGAACTGGAAGGTGAAAAAGCGCAACCGTTTGAAGAGTTTATGAGCTGGGCACCTCAGCTTTTATCCGACTTCAACGATGTAGACCGCTATTTGGTTGATGCCCGTCAGCTATTTGAGTACCTCGACGAAGCCAAAGCCATTGCCCTCTGGAACCCTGATCTGAAGCCGCTGACCGATTTTGAAAAACAGTATCTCCGGTTTTATAACTCCCTGTATTCTTATTATCAGAACCTGATGTCACGTCTGCTGAACAAAAAACAGGCAACCCAGGGGCTCCTTTTCCGTATGGCTGCTGAAGGCATTGAGCAGTCGGCAAAAGAACTTCCCTGGGGAAAAATCGTCTTTGCCGGTTTCAGCGCCATGACAAGAGCCGAAGAGTTCATCATCCACCATCTGTACCGGAACGGGAAAGCCGACCTGTTATGGGATGGTGATTCTTATTATCTGAAGGATGAAGAGCAGGAAGCAGGCGGATTCCTGCGTCACTGGTTCAGGAAATGGAATATCCGGGAACCAAAATGGATTTTTGATGATTTCCTTGAGGGGAATAAAAACATCCAGGTCATCGGAGTGGCCAATAATGTGGGACAGGCGAAAGTATGCGGTGAGATCCTTTCCGACCTGGGAAAGGCCGGTAAGCTGAATGAACGGTCTGCAGTTGTCCTGCCCGATGGGCGACTGCTTCTTCCGCTGCTGAATTCCTTACCCGACGAAGTCCGTGACCTGAACATTACCATGGGCTTACCGCTGCGTTACACCCCCCTGGCGGGATTGATCGAATCCATTTTTACCCTTCATCTGAATGTGGAAAGATTCAGGAAGGGAAAAAACGGGAAAAATGAAAAATATTATTTCAGGGATGTTATGAACGTCCTGGAACATCCTTATATGAAGCAGACGGCACAGGCCATAATGAAAGAGAACTATTTTGCTTTCGAAGAGCTCGTATCTTCCCTGAAGAACGGAAACAGGATCTTTTTATCGAAGGAGGATGTGGTTGGTCCCGGGAAAGATCTCTTTTCGGCTGGTTTTATTTTCATGGAGGCTTTATTTGATTCCTGGACAACTCCTTCCGGGGCTCTCCACTGCCTGCAGAAAATCATCGAAACCATCCGGGATGCCTGTCTTCAGCCCCAGGACCATGAGACGACCGGTTCCTTCAGGCTTGAACTGGAATATCTGTTTGTTTTTTCTACGATCATCCGCCAACTGGGCCTGCTCATCGGGACCTACGATATGGTGAAAACCAATGCAACTCTTTTCCTGCTCTTCCGGCAACTGGCCGAATCCACCTCGCTTCCATTTTATGGTGAACCGCTCAAGGGTATTCAGGTAATGGGGATGCTTGAAACACGAGTTCTCGATTTTGACAACCTGATCCTGCTCTCGTGTAACGAGGATCTCCTGCCCGGCAGCAGGCAGACCCATTCCTTTATCCCCTTCGACGTCAGGCGGGAGTTTCAGATGCCTACTTACCGGCAAAGCGATTCGGTATACGCCTATCATTTTTATCGTTTGCTCCAGCGCTCACAGCAGACCTGGCTTATTTACAATACAGAATCCGGCGATCTGGGCGGCGGGGAGAAGAGCCGCTTCCTGAAACAAATCATCCATGAATTGCCATCTTATAGTCCGCGGATATCCATTCAGGAGCATATTCTGAATGTTCCGGCTGGGATTGATCAGGCATTCCCTGCCATCTCGGTTCCAAAGACCAGTGATGTCATGCAACGGCTGGAAGAAAGGGCACAAAGAGGTTTCTCCCCGACTTCCCTGAATGCATTCCGGAAATGTCCGCTGAGCTTTTATTTTTCGGAGATCGCCGGTATCAGCGAACCGGAGAAGGCGGAAGAAACCATTGATCCGAAGATCCTTGGCCAGGCGGTTCACCTTGCATTGAAGAACCTTTACCAGCCATTGTTAAATCAAACCCTTTCACCTGCCGGACTTTCCATGGTCAAGCCGGAAATAAACGGCGCCCTTGACGCTGCGTTTATCAAGGTTTTCAGCGGTCCGGATATCCGGTACGGGAAAAACCTGTTGCTGGTGGGAGTAGCCAGGAACATGATCCACCGTTTCCTCGCTTCGGAATTGGATTTTCTTGAAGAGCTTGCAGTCCGTGGAGAGTCATTAACGATCGTCGATCTTGAAAGATATCTCGAGATAAGCCTGGAAGTTGAACAGGAAGGGAAATCCCGTATTGTCAGACTCAAAGGCATCATCGACAGACTTGACCTGATGGGAGGAGAGCTCAGGATTATCGATTACAAAACCGGAACGGTTGAACCGAAACAAATGGCGATCGGCGAATGGAGGGACCTGCTATCAAAACCGGATCTCGGCAAGGCCTTTCAGCTACTGGTTTACACCTTTCTGCTTCATTCAAAAAACCAGCTGCAGCGATTTCCTGTCCGGGCCGGGATCATCTCCCTGAAGAAGATCGGCAACGGGTTCATGGGTGTTAAAGTCCCCGAAATACATGAAGAAGAAGGTGGAGAAGGAGTAGGGGAAAAATCATTGGAATTGTTCGAAGTTATTCTCAAAACCCTGATCTGCTCTATTTTTGACTCACGTCAGGAGTTCAGCCAGACTGCTGACAGGAAAACCTGTTTATATTGCCCTTATATCAATCTTTGTGGCCGGTAATCTCCTTTTCAGAGAAAACACAGGCTTCATAAGTATATATTTCTGCATCCTTCCATCCATCCCATCCGATGCCTGCCTTGTCTCTGGCGCAGTAACCCAGGAACTCCTCCTTGCTCCATCCGGTCTCGGTGGCTACCTGTGGAAGGAAGGTGCCTGAACGCCAGCCTTTTTTAATATAGATCCCGTGTTTACCGAGAATGATCTCGTCCACCGAACTGATCCTCTTCATGGGTGAGAGCACCGAGATTTCAATTTCGAGCTGATCGATCTCCTTTGTTGAGACCGGATCAAACCGGGTATCCTGTGTGGAAGAGGCAATCGCCATTTCCTGAATAACCTCGTAAAGCGGGATATCGGCTGTAAACCGACCGATACAGCCCCTCAGATCACCGTGTTTTTTAAGCGTGACAAAAGCTCCGGCATGCATCCCGAGATTGGGGGAGTAACCGCTGGTATCCAGAACTGGCCGTTTATTATTAACGATATAGGATTTAAGAGTATTCCGTGCAATCCCCAGCAGTATTTTCTTCTCCTGGTCGCTAAAATTGAAGGCCCCGGCCCCTTTGGCGCTGTTTTTCGACTGGTTAACGGCAATGGCCCAGTAACCGACAACCTTTGATTTGTCGACGATTTTCGAATCCCCGGAGTTCATATACTGGATGGCGGCATACCTAAAATCCGGATTACCTGTGGTCATGTATAAAAGGGTCAGCACCGAGGTCCATCCACAAAGATTGGTAGCCAGGTTAGGGATGTTTTTTTTCTCATATTGGTCCAGCAAATGAATGAGTTTTTCGGGGTCATTGGTCAGGATGGCATCGCACGTGGCTTTATCGGCTGCCTGGGCATCCGTGTAGGATGGAAAATGGGAAAAATCGCTGCTGATGATAAACAGGTTTTTGGGTGTAAGGTAGGGTTTCAGAGCCTTCGCGATCATGCCTGAGACCTGTGCCGACTGGCTTCCGATCACGATCGGAACCAGCTTGAATGGATGCTTCAGATAGTATTGTAAAAATGGGATCTGGACCTCCACACTATGTTCAAATTTATCCGCTTCGGGATTGAAGGTAAAGACCTCGGTGTTCTGGATCAGCTTATTGGCAACTTCCAGGTTGACTTTCACCTTTCCAAGAGGGGTCTCATAGTCCCCTTTATTGTAAACTGAAGCTCCGAAAAAGCTGACCTGATGGCTTGAGGCAATAACAAAGACGTTGTCGTATTCTTTTTCGGGATCGATCTGGTTGTAGCTGCTGGCTGCAACAATGCCCGAAAAGGAGTATCCGGCATGAGGTGCGATGACCGCTACGACATCTTTTACGGTACGTGGCCTGGCTTTTGAGAACAAGTCCGCGAGGGTTTCACGTAAAGTGACTGGATTGGCCGGATAAAATTGACCGGCAACGGCCGGTTTACGGTCATTGAGCGTGTTGTTGCCATCCTGGGAGGAACAACCCGGATTAAATGTAAAGATGAAGCCCATAATCAATTCCAATGAAAGAAAAGTTCGCATATTTTGATAACTTTGAAAGAAAATCACCATAAAGGTACGAAATGAACCACAGATCTGCAATCCGTTTTGCACTTTTTGGCATTGGATTTCTTTCGATTTCCACACAGATATACCTGATCCGGGAGTTCATATCTGTTTTTTACGGGAATGAGCTGGCTTTCGGGATCATCCTGGCGAACTGGATGTTGCTGACCGGTCTCGGCGCCTGGCTTGGCCGTTATTTTGTTCGGGTGAAAGGCAAAGTGACGTTCACCACGTTTCTGTTGGTCCTGCTGTCGGTATTGCCGACCCTCATGCTGGTAAAGCTCGATCTGTTCAAGATCATGGTCTTTCCGTATGGAAGCATGGTAAGCCCATGGGGACTGACTTATACCTCATTCCTGGTCCAGCTTCCCTTTTGCCTCGTCAACGGATATCTGTTTTCGGCTTTGTCCATCCTGGGGGCAGGGGAGGAGGATCCGTCGTTTTTTGCCAGGGCCTATTCCGTCGAGTCCCTTGGTAGCCTTGCCGCCGGCCTACTGGTGAATTTTATCTGTCTGTGGTTCTTTACCTCATTCCAGAGCCTGCTCCTTGTGACCGCCTTGTTTTTGAGCCTTGTTCTGGTTTTTGCCTTTTACAGCCACAAACGTTCCCGCTTTATCCTGGTACTTGTGGTTTCATCCTTCCTTCTTATTATCCTTTTACGGTTTGATCCTGAACCGGTAATCCAACGGCTGTTGTACCAGAACCAGCGGATCCTGGCCGGCCGGGAATCGCCTTATGGGAAGGTGGTGGTGACCGAGAATGCAGGTCAGCTGAGCTATTATGAGAACGGGATGCTCCTTTTTTCCTCCGGGGATGTGATCAACAATGAAGAGCGGGTCCATTTTGCTATGGTCCAGCATCCCGGTCCGGAGAAAATCCTGCTCATTTCCGGAGGTATTTCCGGTGCCATCGGAGAGATCCTGAAATATAACCCTTCCCGGATCGATTATGTTGAGCTCAATCCCTCCCTCATCGAAATGTCGGAAAAGTTCATCAGGAGGATTCATGATCCGAGAATTCATGTCCACGTCACCGATGCACGGAGATTTATCCGCACATCGAAGGAACGGTATGATATCGTGCTGGTAAACCTGCCCGAACCCTCTACCCTTCAGCTTAACCGGTTCTATACCCTCGAATTTTTCAGGGAACTGAAGCAAAAAATGAATGACAATGCCGTTGTTTCACTTGGATTACCGACCTCCAGCGATTATGTCAGCGAACAGGCCGGAAAGCTGAATTCAAGTCTGTACCTGACCCTGAACCGTGTCTTCAAACATATCCTGATCGTTCCGGTGGAAAAGAATTATTTTCTGGCTTCCGATGCACCGCTTGATCCCGATATCCCTGGACGAATCTTGGATAAACAAATCCCGACATCCTATGTCAATTCCTATTATTTCGACACGGAACAGCTTCTGCAACGCGCTGAATATATATTAAAAAACCTTTCTCCCGGTGCCCGGGTGAACCATGATTTCAGACCCGCTACCTATTTTTACCAGATGAACTACTGGCTCAGTTATTATGGTAACAGGCTTTGGATCTTCGCCGTTTTGTTTTTGGTTGTCGTGATGGTTGTCCTGTTTACGCTCAACCCGGTGAGTACAGGATTATTTTCAGGCGGGTTCACTGCAGCTTCCATGGAAATCATGATCCTCTTCTCATTTCAGGTTCTTTACGGGTATCTTTATCAGGCGGTAGGTGTTATCATCCTGCTCTTTATGCTGGGTCTGGTATTGGGTTCCGGATTGAAGAAACGGATGCACTCCCGGGATCGGTTAAGGCTATACATCACTGTGCAGCTGATCCTTGCCTGCAGCTCTGTACTGATCCCACTGGTCATAATCTGGCTTTCGTCGCTGGCTTTCCCGGCATGGATCATTCAGCTGAAGCTGGCAGGAATAACCCTCTTCATTGCGTTCCTGGTGGGGTTCGAATATAATCTGGCAAGTACCGTTAAGCCCATGAACTGGTTTCAGAATGTCACCGGAAACTATTCGGCGGAACTTTTTGGCAGTGCGGTCGGGGCTTTTGCCGTTACCATCTTTCTTTTCCCCCTGATCGGGATGGTTTATACCGGTCTTGTTCTGGCGGTCCTTAACACGACCAGCGCGGCGATCCTATTCATCCGGCGGAAAAAAATATTATATTTGTAGAGACACATTGCGATGTAGAGACACATTGCGATGTGTCTCTACAAATAGGAACGGACAAATATGTCGAATATAATATCCAAACGTGATTTTCTGCGGTACAGCATGGTCGGGTTAGGGGCGGCTGTTACCGGATTGAAATCCATACAGATTTTTGCAAAAAAAATAGGAAATATGGAACGTTCTGCAGCTGAACCTGTCGGCGGGCTTGGTAAATACAGCAAGGAATCGCCTTATTATGTCGTTACGCCAAAAGGGGTGAAATGCCAGATCTGCCCGAACAATTGTATCCTGAAGGAAGGGATGGACAGCATCTGCCGTACCCATGTGGTTTCCGACGATAAATTATACACCATTGCATACGGTAATCCTTGCTCCGTGCACGTCGACCCGATCGAGAAAAAACCGCTCTTTCATTACCTTCCTTCTACGAAGAGCTTTTCCATTGCAACAGCGGGATGCAACCTGGCCTGCCTGAACTGCCAGAACTGGGAAATTTCCCAGCAAAGTCCGAGGAATACGCAGAATATGGAACTCTTTCCGGCGCAGGTCGTTGAAGAAGCTGTAAACAATGCCTGCCGCTCCATTGCCTATACCTATTCCGAGCCCATCGCTTACTATGAGTATACCTTGGACACATCACGGATCGCAAAAGCCAGAGGTATCAAGAATCTGCTGATCTCAAACGGATACATCAACGAAAAACCCCTCCGTGACCTGGCTAAGTACACTGATGCGGCTAACATCAACCTGAAATCATTCAGCGACGAGATCTATGCCAAATTAAATGGCGGCGCCCTGCAACCCATCCTGAATACCCTGAAAATATTAAAAGAGATGGGTGTTTGGCTGGAGATCACTAACCTGGTAGTGCCTAGCTGGACCGACAAGATGGATATGATCAGGGAGATGAGCGATTGGCTGTTTGATAACGGTTTTTCAAATAACCCGCTTCACTTCAGCCGGTTCTTCCCACTTCACAAATTGACCAGCCTCCCTTATACCCCGGAGGAAACCCTGGAAAAAGCCCGTAACATAGCGATGAAGGCCGGGATGAAATATGTGTATATCGGGAATGTTCCTGGTTCGCTGGCTGAGAATACCTATTGCCCTGGTTGTAAAAAGACGGTTGTCGAGCGTCGTGGCTTCACCATCCTGCAAAACAACCTGAAAAACGGAGCCTGTAAGTTCTGTGCGACCAAAATTGCCGGGGTTTGGCAGTAAAATATTAGGTCATTAGGTCATTAGGTTATTAGGTCATTAGGTCATTAGGTCATTAGGGAGGACTTTTAGGGCCGATGGATTTGATGTAGTTGTTGAGGATTGCCCCCAGGAAGTCTATCTTATTTATTATTTCATTGTACTCTTTTCCGGAAATTAATTTTCTTGTGAAGGCTTTTTGCAACCAGGTTTTTGTTTCAAAAAGGGAACCCCTTGAATAGTAATAGAAATTTTTTGAATCTTTGTAATAAAACCTTCCAAATCCCTCGCTGATATTGGCGGAAACAGAATCTGCTGCCCTTACTATTTGTTTTCCAATGGTGTCTTTATAAAAAAGATTCCACCCGGAAACTTTTGTCCATATATCTTCACCCAATTCCATGGATAATTGATATACTTTTAAATTCTCCAACAACATACCCTTTTTATTATAATGACCTAATGACCTAATGACCTAATGACCTAATGACCTAATGACTTAATGACCTATTGACCAAATTTGTAAAGTTATCGGCAAATGATCGGAGAACCCGCCGTTATACCTTGGCCCGATATAAGTCCGGTTTGGTTTAGAACCGAAAAAGCGCGTATCTTCAAGAAGAAGAAAACCGGCTTTGTAAATGGAGATATCCCCCTCATCACATTGCAATCCGTTTTCACCCCGGATCATTGTTTCTGAAACGATAAACTGGTCGATAATGCTCCATCTTCCCTGGAATTTAATCGTCCCTTCCCTGTTGATTTTCGGGAGCATCAGATTTATCAGACTTCCCGGCACACCTTTGCTGGTATCGGCTATGGCTCCAAGGATCGTCCGGATGCTTTCCTGATCGGGCTCATCGTTGAAATCGCCCATGATCAGAACATTGGAATAGGGATTGATACGCTGTATGGAATCGACCAGTCTCTTCAGGATCCCGGCCACATAGTCCCTGCGTGGTTGTGACTGCATATAACCTCCCCTGCGGGATGGCCAGTGGTTGACCAGCAGGGTGATGGTATCATCGTGGAAAACCGTTCCACTGACGATAAGGATCTCGCGGGTTTGGGAAACGGAATCAAACGGAAAACGGATGCTGATGGTCTTGCTGGTGAGGAGATGGAATTTCTCGGGCCGGTAGAGCAGGGCAACATCGATACCACGGGCATCCGGCGATTCATGATGGATAAATTTGAATTTCCACCGTTTAAAAGGCGTTTCATAGATCAGCTTGTTCAGCACATACCGGTTTTCCACTTCACACAGACCGGTAATGACCGGCGGCTCCCATTTCCCGATACTGATGAGGGTCTTGGCCACGTGATTCAACTTGACCAGGAATTTGGAATAGGTCCAATGCCTGGAACCTGTCGGAGTAAATTCATTATCCAGGGTCGTCGTATCATCATAGGGATCATAGAGGTTCTCAAGGTTCCAGAAAACCACCCTGACATTTTGGCTTTTAGTCTGACCGGAATCGGAATTGGCATACTTTTCGGAGGAGAACCCGGAATGTCTTTTTGTCATTTGAACCGGAGATGGTTCCAACTGGAAAAAGAACGGAATGGTCAGAAAAAAAATCATACGCATGTTAAAGAAAATAAAACAACCTGCAGGCCGGTTTTGTTGTCTATGCTTAATCAGGGAACTCATTAAAAGGTGATACCTGACAGGGAAATTTCTTTAACGGAATTTTAACATAGTGTTAACATTAATTAACAGCGAACATTAAAATATCAGATTCTGACCATCGTTTGAAAAGCAATGAAAAGATCCCGCTCCCTTGATCTTTTCCGAAGGGGGAGGAATCATCGGGGTGAGATCAAAACTCTAAAATGTAATGATTATGAAAAAGTTCGTTGGTGTTTTTTTAATCGCGGTTGCCGGTGGTGCAGTTTCTTTAGGGTTGTACAAAGCGTTTGAAAAGAAACCTACTTACATCTATTCAAGACCGGAGAGCATACCTGTACAAAAAGTGAGCTATACGCCGGGCTCTGTCTATAACCTGCCTGATTTTGAGGCAGCGGCTTCGATGTCGGTCCACTCGGTAGTACACATCAAATCGGAATTTGAGAAAAAGAGCGTGGTATATGATGATTTCTTTGAATTTTTTAATTTCGGACAACCCACACCTCATGAGTATTATTCTCCCTATTCAGGAATGGCGTCAGGGGTTATCATTTCACCGGATGGATATATCGTGACCAATAATCATGTTGTTCAGGATGCGCATCAGATTACTGTGACCCTGAACGATAAACGGGTTTACCCGGCCACACTGATCGCTACTGATCCCAGTACGGATCTGGCCCTGATAAAAATCGAGGCGAAGAGTCTTCCATTCATGACCTTTGGCAATTCCGATGATGTAAAGATCGGAGAATGGGTGCTTGCCGTCGGCAATCCGTTCAACCTGACGTCGACGGTAACGGCAGGTATCGTCAGTGCAAAAGCGCGCGATATCAACATCCTGGGATCCCAGGGTGCCATTGAATCGTTCATTCAGACCGATGCAGCCATTAACCCGGGAAACAGTGGTGGCGCCCTGGTCAATACACGCGGGGAGCTTATCGGGATCAATGCCGCCATTGCTTCGGGGACCGGCTATTATACCGGGTATTCATTCGCCATTCCGGCCAACATCGCCCGGAAGGTAGTAGATGACTTTATGAAATACGGGAAGATCCAGCGGGCCTATCTGGGTGTTTACTATCGTGAGATTGACGATCAGTTCGCAAAGGATAATGGTATCACCGATTTGCGCGGAGTATATGTCAGTGATATCGTCAAAGGCGGAGCTGCAGAAAAAGCCAGGATAAGAAAGGGCGATATCATTGTGCGGATCGACAATATGATGATCAACGGCAAGTCTGAATTGATGGAGGTTGTCGGGCAGAAAAATCCAGGCGATAAGGTGACGGTTGCTTTGAACCGTGATGGGAAGGTGATTGAATGCCCCCTGGTAATGCAAAATGAAACTGCCCAGCTGGCTTCTTCAACGGAAGGCAGGATCATCATCCATGGAGCCACTTTTCAGTCTCTGACAGCCGCTGAAAAGTCAAAATTCAATGTTGATTACGGATTCAGGGTTACCCGCATCGACAAAGGTAAGCTGCTGAGTGCCGGTATCCGTGAAGGTTTTATATTGCTATCCATCGATCGTGAACCGGTGCGTTCTGCAGAGGATTTAAATGAAGCCCTGACCAACCGGAAAGGAGGCGTGCTTATTGAAGGCATTTACCCGAACGGATTGAGGGCTTATTATGGAATCGGGTTATGAGACAATTAAAGATAACCAAGTCCATCACCAACCGTGAAACAGCCTCTCTTGATAAATACCTGGCTGATATCGGGAAGGAGGAACTGGTAACACCGGAGGAGGAGGTACAACTGGCTCAGCGGATAAAATCGGGAGACCAGATGGCATTGGAGAAACTCTGCCGGGCCAATCTGCGTTTTGTCGTCTCAGTAGCCAAACAGTATCAGAACCAGGGCTTAGGTCTTCCGGATCTGATCAATGAAGGGAATGTCGGATTGATCAAGGCAGCCAGGAGATTTGATGAAACGCGGGGATTTAAATTTATCTCTTATGCCGTATGGTGGATTCGCCAGTCAATCCTGCAGGCAGTGGGGGAGCAGGCACGTATCGTAAGATTGCCACTCAATCAGGTTGGCTCAATGAGCAAGATGTCGAAGACCACCATCCGGCTGGAGCAGAAATATGAACGTCAGCCATCGGTTAACGAAATAGCAGAAGAGATGGAGATCCCCGAACAAAAGGTGGCCGAAACCTTACGCATGTCGACCCGTATCCTTTCTATGGACGCGCCCATTGACCAGGATGAAGAGACAAATCTGCTGGATGTCTTCGTGGCAGAAGATACACCCGAGACCGATGAACCGCTGATCAGGGAATCCCTTGGGCAGGAGATCCAGCGATCGCTGTCGACCTTAACGGAAAAAGAGCGGGAAATTATCAACCTGTTCTATGGTATCGGTGTCCCTCACAGTTATACGCTGGAAGAGATTGGTTCCAGGTTTGACCTGACCCGTGAAAGGGTCAGACAGATCAAGGAAAAGGCCATCCGGCGGCTGAAACACTCCTCCAGGAGCAAGTTATTGAAGACATACCTGGGTTGATAGGGATAAAATGAGAGTTCTGGTAACCTATTTTTCCAAGACGGGGAATACAAGGAAAGTAGCCGAAGCCATTTTTGAGGAGGTTCCGGGTCCGAAAGAGATCAAAGTGCTTGATGAAGTGAAAGGTCTGGAAGGTTTCGACCTGTCCTTCGTCGGTTTTCCGATTCTTCAGTTCGGTCCGCCACCTCAGATAAGGACTTTTATAGAGAAACAAGCCATTGGCAGCAATCTGGCATTTTTCATTACCCATGCCTCCTGGCGTTCACCGGAGCTCGGTATCATGCTCGACAGCTGGCTGAAAAAATGCAGAGCTGCCGCATCCGATGCAAACCTGATCGGGATATTCGACTGCCAGGGAGAGCTGTCGCAGGCCTCCGCTGACCTTTTTTTAGCCTCGGGGATCCCACAGATCCGTTATTTCGGGAGCCTCAGACCCATGACACTGGGCCATCCTGATACGACTGACCTCGAAAACGCCCGGAAATTCGCCAGGGAAATCATCCGGTCGTTCAATCAGTAAGTCACCATTATTTTCTTTTAATATCACAACAGACTGGCGTCAGCGATTACCGCTTTGGCCAATGGATTCTGAACATACCCGGCAATGAAGATATACCTTTTGCCGGAATGATGAATGCCAGCTATTCGGGATGGATTTTTTTATCAACCGGGAATAATATTAACTTTATCACGGATAACAGCATTATCTCCGATGGAAACCTCCTCCTCGGGCAAAAAACAAAATACCAGCAAACTTGCTGTCCGTGTTCTGATCGGTGCGATTGCAGGGATCATTACCGGGCTCATCGTGGGCGATTATGCCAAATCGATCGAATTTCTTGGGAAAGCATATGTCCAGGCGCTGGCGATGTGCGTATATCCATACCTGATCGCTTCGTTGTTGCATGGGTTGGGAAAACTGGATGCACAAACTGCAAAACTCCTGGTGAAGCGCGGCTGGTTCATTTTCGTGACCGGATGGATCATAGTCCTTGCAGCGATGCTGTTGCTTTCCCTTGTTTTCCCGGTGCCATCCGTGCCTTTAGAACTTATTGGTGACCAACAGGCTGGGAGCATGGATTTCGTTTCATTGATCGTCCCTGAGAACTTTTTCAGTGACATTTCCAACAATTATATTCCTGCTGTAGTTGTATTTACCATCCTTTACGGGGTTGCGATGCAACGTATTTCAAACAAGACCACATTCCTGGAGATCATGGAACAGGTCAAAACAGCCAGCCTCACGATATGGAACTGGATTGTGATCATTGCCCCCCTGGGTGTTTTCGCTTTATTTGCCAGTGCCGCGGGAAGCATGTCGGTTAAGGAAATTGAAGGGTTATTACTGTATGTCATCGTCTTTCTTGTTGGCGCCGTGATAATCGCCTTTTGGATCCTGCCGATGCTGATCACTTCCCTTGTTCCGGTTAAATACCGTGAACTTATGCATGAACTGGAAGGAGCCCTGGTACTTGCACTTGTGACCACTCTGAGCGTGGTCGCCCTTCCGATCATATCCCAGGCCATCGAAAAATTTTTGCGGGATCAGGAAATCAGAGACGAAAAGATGAAGGATCTGATCGGTACCAATATTTCACTGGCTTACCCTTTCGCCCAGCTGGGGAACCTGGGTGTGCTCCTCTTCTTTTATTTCTGTAGTTTCTTTTTCCAGGTCAATTACTCGCTTATAGAAAAAATCCTGTTGCCACCGCTAACGTTACTTTCTACCATCGGATCCCCCAGTGGAGTTGTCAATGCCGTGATCTTTCTCAGAGGGGTTTATCACATGCCGGAAAGTACAATCGATCTTTTTACGGCAACCACCATCTTTACCCGGTACGGCCAGGTAGCAATCAGTGTTATGGGTTTTGCCTTCACCGCTTTATTAGCGACTTTTTCATTTTACGGAAAACTGACATTTTATCTCCGGAAGTTTTTGATGGCGGTCATCGGAGGTCTTATCGCAATGGGTGGCTTTACCCTGATATTAAGTGCTGCAGGTCCGGAATTATTCAACGAACGGAACCTTCCATACCTTCACTTCGTTCTTCCGAAAGATCTTCGCGACAATGTTAAAGCGGTTGTCTATAAACCCGGTCAGATGCTTCCCCCCAGTGATTATCAGTCCACCGACCTGTCAATGATCGACCATATCAGGAAAACCGGCACACTGCAGGTCGGATATAATCCGGGAATCATCCCATTCTGTTTTTTCAACGAAACAGGGGATCTTGTTGGCTATGATGTAGCAAACATGTATAAACTCGCAAAGGACATCAATGTCCGTCTTCAGTTCATTCCATTCGACTGGAAGAATTTTGAATCCGACCTTCAGTCGCACCGGTTCGACCTGGCCATCGGGGGAATTTATGTCACAAGCGAAAGGCTCCAGTCACTCACTGCCACACGGCCCTATTATGAGAGTCCAATGGCCATCCTTGCCCGGGGAGTCATCGCTAAAGAACTGATAACCCGTGACAAAATCCTCCGGAAAAAATATCTCCGTATCGGAATGTTTGACAGCCATGTCCTGATCAGCCTGACCAATGCCCTTTTTCCGGAAAATCCGAAGGTCATGCTGACAAATTATTTTGAGCTGACAAAAAGAAGTGATATTGATTTTTGTTTATGGACGTTTGTGCAGGCAAAAGCGTTTGCCCGTTCTCACCCGTGCTATACAGCTGTTGTTCCTGCTGGTTTCGGCAGTCCCATGCTGATTGCCTATTTCCTACCCCCCGATGCCGAACAGCTGGGTCGGTATATAGATTACTGGTTGCAATTGAAACAAACCGAAGGCTTTTCTGCAGCATTACAAAAACAATGGATCGATGGAATCCAGACCGGTGCAGGTGAACATCGCTGGTGCCTGATCAGGGATGTATTTCACTGGGTGGACAATTGATTACTCTTGATAAGCGATCTTCACGGTCTGTTTGAGATCCGGATGCAGGCTGAGCGCAACCGGACAATGCGTTGTCGTGTATTCGATCAGCCGTCGTTGCTGATCGGTATAACTGTCATGCGGAAAAATCAGTTCAACAACGATCTCCCCGATCCGACGCGGATTTTCGGTCATGATTTTCGTGATGGTCAGCTGCGTGCCGTCGATGTCGAATCCCTGATCACGGGCTGAAATGCCGAGAATAGTGATCATGCAGCTTCCCAGTGCCGTAGCCACCAGATCAGTCGGGGAAAAATATTCACCCCTTCCCTGATTATCGCCAGGGGCATCAGTTATGATTTTATTGCCTGAACGCAGATGTGTCGCCTCCGTCCGCAAATTTCCTTTATAAATAATCTCAGAAGTCGCCATAAAAAAAGTGATGAAGTGATGAAGTGATGAAGTGAAAAATTATCCATTATCAATTTTCAATTATCAATTGTCATTTGTATCCGATGGCCGCATATCCCACCCAGTGACGCAGGTTTGCAATGGCAGTCGTTCCCATCTTCAGGTCGCTTACAGGGATCGGTGGCTGACCGATTGATGTATTATATCCGATGAGGATTCCTTCAGGCGGTCCAAGGCGAAGGTTTTGCTGGATGTAAAAACCGGTCAGCAATCCCAAAGGGACAGCATAACGTCCGCACCAGGTCCATTTATAAATACGGTAATTGGTATCCTGAACCGTGTATCCGGTAAAGCGACGGATCTTGTCTTTGCTGGTCAACCCGGTCAGACAGTTCCCGATGATCTCATACTCATGCGCCAGGGCTTTCTTATAACCTGCGCTGTCCGTGCCATAAGGGGCATAGTTCTGGCCTCCCCATTCTTCATCGCCATAATGAACGGCATCATTGGAAATAACGATAGCGATATCTTTCCTCCACGACAGCGTGCCTTCTTCCATCACTTTCTGGATCGCACGGGCAAGATTGAAGGCAATACCGTCCATGGTCGCAAACGACATGGCAGGGACCAGAATGGGGATGATCTCGATCTTTTGGTTGAAATACTGAAGGTAAGGGATCTGAGCTTCCAGCGAATGTTCAACCTCATGGAGCGAATCGCTTATCAGGTAAGTGGAACGCGGCAGCTGGTTCATGATCTTTTCACGTAGTCCTGAAATCCGTACCGGTCCGTAAGGACCTTTCCATTTGCTGAAGCTTTCGAAAACGAGCTTATCCTCTATGCCGAATTTTTTTGCCTTATGGGCAACCCCGATGAGGATCACCGTCTGAGCTTTCATGTTCCTCAAAACGGCAGGATAAAGCCATCCGGCGTATGTGTAATCGTCATGGGGACAAATGACCATGCTCCATTGGGAAAACTTGTCAAGGTGGTTGCGGTCCCAAACAGTGGATAAGCGGTTCCCATCCAGCTTCTGGATGCGCTGCATCAGCGAATCCATCTGGCCGGCCCGTGTGGCAAACCCAATAGGATCAACCGGCTCGCGTATTTTTTTATCAAAGTGCCAACCTGAAAATATCAGCAGGATGCCGATGAGGATGACGGGGAAAAAGTGCATTTTCATGAAAACAGGATAAGGTGATCCTGCAAAAGTAAGAATTTGATATTTTTGCAGGCAGTTTCCATCAATAAATCTTTCTTGCATTCCATTTTAGAGACTCAGCCAAATTTCCGTGATCTGGGGGGGATCGAAACGGCCGATGGCCGATCGGTCAAACCTGGTCTTCTGTTCCGGAGCGGGGACCTCTTTTCTCTGTCGGATTCGGATATTCAAATCCTTGAAGGGATAAAACTGGCTTTGGTCATCGATTTCCGTGCTCCACGTGAAGTGAATAAGCGTCCCAACAGGGAAATATCAACCATACGACAGGTCATTCATCTTGCCATTCCGGATACGGCGCGCGATGCAGCTGAAAAATATTTTGAAGAAAATAATGCCGTTCAGCTCAGGACCCTTCTGATCGGTGATTATCGCCGGATGATCAGGGATCATGTTGAAGTGTTCCGTGAATTCCTTCATATCATCGCCACTACCCAAAACCTCCCGTTGGTATTTCATTGTGCGGCCGGTAAGGACAGGACAGGGCTGGCCAGTGTCTTTCTGTTGTCTTCCCTGGGTATTGACCTTACCGGGATCTGGAAGGATTACATGGCTACCAACCGGTTTACCGGGACTAAAACGGACAAGATCATCCGGAAAGTCTCGGAGAATGGATTGAATGGTGAGATTCTGAGGCCACTCCTGGAAGTCCGTAAAGAATATCTGGAAGCAGCCCTTGACGAGATCGATAATACTTATGGTGGAATTGAATTATTTGTCAGGAATGAGCTCAGACCGGATATAAAACGGTTACAAGCAAGGTTTACCGGATGAGAAACCAATTTTTTCGATGATCCCCTGGTTCCCGTCCAGCCGGATGATATCACCGTTTTTAAGGAGTTTCCTGGCTCCTTTAACCCCTACAATGGCCGGGATTCCGTACTCACGGGCAACGACGGCGCCATGCGAAAGAGGACATCCTATTTCCGTTATCAATCCTGAAATGATGCTGAAGTATGGCGTCCACCCGATATCGGTGAAGGAAGCAACCATGATCTCGCCTTCTTCGAGCTGGTCCGCCTCCTCCAGGGTATGGATGATCCTGACACGGGCTTCAGCCGTCCCCTGGCTGACAGGTGTTCCCATCAGCTGACCTTCGCGGATGATGAGTTCCGGCTCTTCCTCCAGCGGTTCGGGAACACCGAAGCTGACTTCATCAAACTGAAGTTTATCCGTTTCCGGAAACAGCAGGCGTCGGCGGGTTGCTTTGGTCTTCCAGACCGGATCGCGGTCGGTGATAAGCTTCCCAATTTCTTCATGAGTAAGGAAATAAATCTGATCCTGATCATCGAGCAATCCGCTTTCTACCATCCTTCCGGCTAAGGTCTGATATGTCTTTCTGATGATGCTGACCAACTTGATCGACCGGGCTTTGGAAATCTCCCTTCGGGCTACGGCTTTTCTGGAGGCTGGTATAAGTAAATTCAGGATCGTTCGTTTTATGAGAGGAAAATGATTCAGTGCTTCGTGGATATCTTTTTTCTGATCGACCCGGATATGCCTGAAATCGCCTGCCTTTACCTTGGTCTGAAGGATCTGGATCAATTGAGCAGGATGTTCTTCCCACGGTTTTTCCCTGAGTTCCGATTCACGTACACAGCGGTGTCCATGCCGTTCGAGAAAGGTTTTGAAAAAGGCGGAGATGTTGCCGGGCGCTTCTTCCTTCAGGAGGCTGAGCGCTTCTGCCGACGCCATCCCGGTGAAAAGAGAGGCGAATGGCCTGTTTTCCCGGATCATCCGGGCAAACTTTTCCAGCGATTTGACCGCATCGGCACTTTCAATCTCGGGAATATCCTTTAATAGCAAGGTGGCGGTATGATGATCTTCAGCTGAAGGGAAACGCTTATCATTCGTCATGATCCGCATGAATGCAGAATAGAGTGTTCCTGATTGGGCCGACGTGATCAGATGATGACCGAAACCTACTCCAAGGATTGACCTGGCTTTGCCAAGCCGCTCATGGACCTCCATAAGATCCCCGGTTTGGTCAATGATGAATCCTGACACAAGCTTTTTCAGTTCCTTAAGGTTTCTTCCGGCCAAAGCCGTTGTCCGGAATTGCCTTAAAAAATTAAAGACCCTGACAGGGAAAGAGGATTCGTACCTGAAATTGAAACCGGGAATGATCTTGCTGCTCAGGGCAAAAAGAACATCCTCCTTTTTATTAAGCCAGATGTTCTTTGGATAATCCATCATGTTGCTCATGTTGATGAACAAGCGGTTATAGAACATCTGGATATATCTCGGACCCCTCCTGTTTTTCAGGGGGAATGCCCCGGCCTTGTCAGCAAGGACCGTCATGCCATAATCGATGGCTTCGGCGCTGACCGAATAGGTGAGGGGAGTAGCAATACCCGGCATCATTTCGCCGATGTTTCCAAGGGTCCACACATCGGTGCTTTCTCCTTTTACCGTATCAAGCTCATTGTAATGAACATCGCTGAGTGTGGTGATCGGTCGTACCTGAAGCCAGTGCAGGATCCCATCGTGGTCGATGGCCCACTCCATGTCGACCGGCATTCCGTGATGCCCTTCAGCCCGTTTGACACCCTGTATGATCTCCCTGAGCTGACCTGGATTTAAAAGGGTTCCCTTTTTTTGTATCTGACTTTTGATGTTGGATCCGCTCCGGTACAATTCATAGTGAACGGCATCCTTCTTCCCGCTGACCAGATCTTCGCCATTTCCTTCCACTGCATTGATAACCATCATATCACGACGGTTATTCACAGGATTGCAGGAAAATACCACCCCCGCCACCCTTGCTGAGATCATATTCTGCAGGATGACTGAGATACGGAGATCGGCTTCACTCATGACTTTGTCGGAGTAATCCTTGACCCGTTCCGACCGGGCGGCTTTGATGCACATGGAAATCGCCTCTTTGATTTCCGGGAGCGTGGAGAGGTGAAGGTAAGTTTCGAACTGTCCTGCAAAAGAGGCGCTCAGACCGTCTTCACTGACGGCTGAAGAACGTACTGCCTTGGGGCCTTTACCCAGGCGATCAAGGCTTTTTCTGAGCAGTGTTTCGTCGATGATCCTGTTTTCGGGATGGATGATGACGAATGCCTCGGGTACATTCAACCCCAGCTCTTTCAAAGTCTTAAGTCCGCGGGCCTTTCCGCCGACCGCTTCATTCGTTAATTCATGCAGAAATTTGATCATAGCTGATTCACCTTCCCTTTACTTCCTCCCATATTGCGGAGGAAGTAAGCGGGGGCTCAGATTTTATATTTATCGGCATGAAATCCGAACTCGACCATCCCGAGTCCTTCAACGCCGTTGAATCTATATGTTCCGATTCCTTCGCGCATCATATATTTGCCGTCATGGAGATAGGGGAACTCCCCGTTCCGCCGGAATTCAAGTTTATGAATCTTTCCGCCGCGCGTAAAAATGTCGATGTTCCCGTGATCGGGAAGCAGCTTTTCTTTTGAAACGGTTTCCAGATCAGTACATTCAACAATCGCATCGGTGGTGCCGTCGGGAGCGGTGATGAAACCGGCCACCAGTCTGCCCATGAACTGCCACCTGATGGTTGTCACTGTCCAGTGAAATCCATCATCAGAAATACCGGTCATCCAGTAATGACGGTCCCAGGTAAGCCAGTTCCGGGATCCGAAGGAGTGGTCGCGCGAAGCAAGCATATCGAGGTTAAAGGTTTTATCATCGAGGATGATGGTTCCCTTGAAATTGCCTGTCTGTTCATAATGGACCTGGTGCGAATCCTTCAGGTTGAAAAAAAACTCCTTTGTCCACTTTTCCGCAGCAATGGCTTTTGCGATCAGCCGCTGATCGGAACTTTTTGCAAAATCATATACCGGGTGCCGGCCGGTGAAGACCAGATTGGCCTCACAGCGATGTACTTTGCCAGCGGTATCATGAACGGGGCCATCGTACATCACACGCCACACCTTTCCGGTTTCAATGGGTTCCCACTTAAGGTTCCCCTGCTGAAATCCCGCCCCCTCCGGGCCGGGCGCTTCCTTCAGTCCGTAAAACCCATATCCCTTCAGGAAAAAGTCGAACCAGTATTCAAGAGAACGGGCCGGACCACGAAAAGCCATGCGGGTAATAAAAGCATTTCCTTCTTTGTCGCCGCCATAAAAATAGGAGCTGTCGTTAGGGTAAGGTTCATGCAGACCGACATGTTTCTGTTCGAGGTAAGGAACGGGATAGATGCGGCTTTTGGTGCGCCTGACCATTTGCCGTGCGATAAGTTCCTTGATCATGGCTTGGTTCGTTTACCCGGCAAACTTATCGATTCCTCGTCACTTGTTATGTTTTGAAGTTGATTTTTTTTGTTGTATTTTCCAGCACTTTTGAACGGGTCGTGAGTATGAAAACAGGATTAAAATCCAAAAATATATCCAACACTCAACTTATACTTATTGGTCGACCCCTGATAGCTGTCGAAATACTGGTTTGCCATAAAATAAAGAGAGCTTTTCTTGATCCGCTTCACGATGGCTACATTAATGGAACTTCCTGCGCCCTGATAGTTATTCTTGACCTTTCCGGTCTTCTCATCCCATTGTTCCTGTCCGATGGCATAATATGCAAAAAAGCCTGGTTGAACCCACCAGGTATCGGTAACCCTGAAGTTCACTGATAATTCAAATCCAAGTTGTCCTTCCATATAGTATTTATAATCCGTTGTGTCAGGATCCAATTCCCGGTAATTTTTATAGCCTGCATATGCATATTCGCCCCAGATGGCAAAATTTACATCGATGACTGGAATGATCTGTTTCCGGATTATCCACCAGTTGATCCATAATTCAGGAAGCAAAGAACTTGCCTTGTCATCAAGAAGACCCAGGCGATTTTTATCATAAATGTCCTTGGTCAACGATAGTTCAATATCAACGATGCCTTTGATCGATCCGCTGATCTGACCGGAGAATCCAAATACTCCGTATGTTTTTTCAGCTCCGATCCGGAGACCGAACCCGCTCTGTCCTTTTTCCAGAAAGCGGGCAACCTGTGCCGTGGATCCAAGACCCAGGAAAATCATTGTTGCCAATAAAAATACTTTTCTCATAATGAATCATTTTTTGAGTTGGTTAACATTAAGGTTTCTTCACTGCCGTGACCCGGCTGATAACAAAGTTAGTTTTATCCTTCCTGGTTGAGGAAATAATAAAAGAGATTATTTTTGTATGATCCCCGGCGTGATCGCCGCCATCCTGTTCAATACCCGAAATTACTGATTTCCTGCCTTTACACCCGTTCCTCTTGTATCGTACAAATTTTAATATTGATATATTTGTGAACGTTTTTATCCTTTGAAAAAAGCCTTAAACGAATACCCTTACAGACCGGGAGGAAGTCCATGACCCAGATCAAACACAGCCTCATGCCTGTCACCGGCATGTCGTGCACCAATTGCGCGGCAATCATTGAGCGGAACATCCGCAGGCTGCGAGGCATTGAGGAGGCCAATATTGATTTTGCGGGGGAGAAACTTTCCGTGACCTTTGATCCTTCAGAGATCAATGAACAGGAGATAATTGCTTCAGTCGAGCGGCTGGGTTATCATATTTCCACGGGGAAGATTGAGCTGCCGGTCAAAGGTTTACATGACCAATCGGATGCAGTTGCCCTGGAGAAACTCCTGGCCAGGCAAAACGGGGTTTTATACGCCGGTGTGAGTTATACAACCGAGCGGGCCACCCTGGAATACATCCCTGGGATGATCACCATTTCCGAGATCGCCGGAATGATGCATAAAGCCGGTTTTGATCCCGTCCAGGCAGGTGACACAGGAGAGCTTGAAGATGTGGAAGCCAGGGTTCGTGCTGAGGAACTAAAACTCCAAAAGCGTTTGCTGATCATCGGTCTTATATTTACCATACCACTCATTGGATATAGCATGGCACGCGACTTCAATCTGGTCGGTTTCCCCTATGATCAGTATGCCATGCTACTTGCCGCCACCATTGTTCAGTTTGTTGTTGGCTGGCAGTTCTATGTCGGGGCATTTAAAAGTCTGCGGGCAGGCGGCTCGAACATGGATGTTCTGATCATGCTCGGTTCATCGGTTGCCTATTTTTCAAGTCTCCTCGTGACGCTCGGGGTGATCCACAGCTCCCATGTTTATTTCGAGACAGGGGCTGCCATCATTACTCTTATCCGCCTTGGAAAATTCCTTGAGACCAGGGCAAAAGGGAAGACGTCGGAAGCTTTAAAAGCGTTGATGGGTCTGCGTGCCCGGATTGCTAAAGTGATTCGTGATGGCCTGGAAATGGAAATCCCGATCGAGGAAGTTGCCGTCGGTGATGTGGTAGTGGTACGACCGGGTGAAAAGGTTCCCGTCGACGGCATTATCCTCGAGGGGAAGTCGGCTTTGGAGGAAGCGATGATCACCGGTGAGTCGATGCCCGTGACCAAAGGTCCGGGTGATGAAGTGATCGGGGCCACCATCAACCGGGGAGGCTTGATCCGGTTTGAAGCCACCAAAATCGGAAAAAATACTACTTTGTCACAGATCATACGGCTGGTCCAGGATGCGCAGGCAAGTAAGGCGCCGATCCAGAAGCTGACCGACGAGATCGGCAGGTATTTCGTCCCGATCATCATCGGATTAGCCATACTGACCTTTTTCGGATGGGTGCTGTTCGCAGATACCGGTTGGACCGTTGCGATGATCAACGCCATCGCCGTAATGGTCATTGCATGTCCTTGCGCGATCGGCCTTGCCACGCCGACAGCCATCATGGTGGGTACGGCAAAAGGGGCGGGGAATGGCATCCTCTTTAAGAATAGTGAAGCGCTTGAACGTGCCGGACGTGTAAAAGTTGTAGTGCTCGACAAGACCGGTACGATCACACGGGGAGAACCGGAGGTGACCGATATCATTGCTTTCGCCGAATATGACCGGGACCTCTTGCTGCAAGTGGCTGCCAGTGCGGAGCAGGGATCTGAGCATCCGATCGGACGCGCCATTGTAAAGGCCGGCCGGGATAAAAACCTGAATCTGACCGAACCGAAACAGTTCAATGCTCTCAGCGGATTCGGCATCCGGGCCACCGTTAAGAACCGGGTTGTGGTTATTGGCAATACTCGCTTGATGAAAAATGAAGGATCGTCCATTGAGTCCCTTTATAAAGATATTGACCGGTTGCAAAGTGAAGGGAAAACGGTCATGGTTGTCGCGTCCAGACTTACCGACAGTACCGATCCCGCTGAACCGGTTGGTCTCATCGCAGTCGCCGATACGGTAAAACCCGGATCACGCGAAGCCATTGATGAACTTCGACGGTTGGGTTTGGAGGTAGTGATGATCACTGGCGATAACATGCTTACCGCCCAAGCCATTGCAAAAGAAGTCGGGATCAGCCGGGTTCTGGCAGATGTATTACCCGGTGATAAGGCAGAAGCCATCAAACAGCTGCAATCTGTAGCTTCCGGCCCTAAAACAAACCATTCAATCGTTGCAATGATAGGCGATGGGATCAACGATGCTCCTGCGCTGGTACAGGCCGATGTCGGCATCGCACTCGGTACCGGTACCGATGTGGCAATGGCAGCGGCAGGAATTACCCTGATCAGCGGAGACCTGCGCGGAGCAGGACGTGCCATATCCCTGTCGCGCGGAACGATGCGTACCATCGTCCAAAACCTGATCTGGGCCTTTTTTTATAATGTGATCCTGATCCCGGTTGCTGCCTGTGGGTTGCTCCACCCCATGCTTGCAGCAGGCGCAATGGCTTTCAGCTCCCTCTTTGTCGTAACCAACAGCCTGCGTTTACGGGGATTTAAGATATAGAATTTTGCTTCACACTTTTTTTGTATTATATTTAAAGGTTCATAATGCCTGTACCTTCTATTGACTACAGGAGGAATAGAATAAACCAGGAAAGGATGGGAAAAACCTTACACGTATTAATTGTCGAAGATGTAGAAAGTGATGCCTCACTGATCATCCGCTATCTCCAAAAGGAATATCCGGCTGTCGTCCATGAGCGGATCATGAACGCGGTGCAGATGAAAACCGCCCTTGAAAAGAAAGCCTGGGATGTGGTGATCAGCGATTACCGGCTCCCGCAGTTTGACGCTCCCTCTGCACTGAAGCTCTTAAAGGATACTGGATTGGATATTCCTTTCATTGTTGTTTCAGGCACCATCGGTGAAGAAACAGCCGTTGGCATGATGAAGGCAGGAGCCCAGGACTACATGATGAAAGACAACCTTCTTCGATTGACTCCGGCGGTGACCCGTGAGCTGGCAGACGCAGAGGTCAGGAAGCAGCAGAAAATTACCGAAAAAGGACTTCGGAGGGGTTATGATGAATTAATGACCATCTATACGGCCAGCCAGAAACTGTTGCAGCTGACCACACCCGATGTCCTGATGGCTGAGTTGGTCCGCATCATGGAAGAGACCCTGAATTATACGTATGGGGCGATCCTGCTGATTGATGAGAGAACCGGAAAACTGATCCCGTTTTCGCTTTCAGCATTGGGAAGGGACAAGGCTTTCGTGGAACAGGATCTGAAATTTATTCAATCCCTTGACCTGGATCCGGGTGAAGGAATTACGGGTTGGGTTGCCTTATCCGGAGAAACCCTGAAGATTGATGATGTAATGAAAGATCCCAGGTACCGGATGGTTCGCAAGGATGTCGCGGCCGAACTTTGTGTTCCATTAAAGGTTAAAGATAAAATTTTAGGGGTTCTGAATATTGAATCGGTCACGCCCAACGCCTATTCCGATTCCGACATCCGGGTCATGGAAGTGATGGCCGCACTGATGGCCATTGCCATTGAGAATTCTCATCTGCTCCAAAGGATCCAGGCAGAGCTTAAGGTCCGGATTGAGGCGGAGAAGAAAGCCGAAGAATCCAATATGATGAAATCGGCTCTGATGATGAACATGAGCCATGAGATAAGAACCCCAATGAATGCCATCCTTGGATTTTCCGATCTGATATCCGATGAATCCAATGAAGAAGAGGTCCGTCATATGGCTGAACGGATCAGGGTTTCGGGCGATCGCCTGATGAAAACGCTGGATGACATCCTTGAACTGACCGAGCTTCAATCGGGCGTTGAATTGAAAGATATGACGGAAACCGATATCGGGCAGCTGTTGAAAAAAATCATCGGGAAATATGAAGTGACAGCATACAGAAAAAAAATCGATATGAGCTTTCAATCGGATGCGATGGTTAAAACCTTTACGGATAAACGATTGTTCGAAAAAGCGGTCAGCGAAATCGTGAATAATGCCATCAAGTTCACCAATGAAGGCTCAGTTCACATTCAATTATCCAAATTTACAAGTATGGACCAATCCGGTTTTGAAGTCCGTGTAAAAGACACCGGCATCGGAATTGCCAGAGAAAACCATCAGATCATCTTTGATTCCTTCCGACAGTTAAGCAGTGGGTATGGAAGAAGTTATGAGGGCTCCGGACTTGGACTGACCATCGCAAAAAGGATCATAGGATTACTCAATGGAGAGATCCTCGTGGAAAGCGAACCCGGGCACGGAGCCACCTTCATCATCCGGATGCCGGGTCGCCCTGACCCTTTGAAAAACATCGGAAAGAGGCAGGGAGATATTGACATTTCTGAAGCCAAAAAAGAACCGGGATTGTTCCGGGGACCGGGGAAGCTGCAGATCTTACTGGTTGAGGACAATGAGGATAATGTAATCGTTACACGTCAGTTCTGTCAGGAAACGGCTGTGATCGACGGGGCGCCGGATGGTCTGCAAGCCATTCAGATGGCAAAAACGAAAAAATACGACGCAATACTTATGGACATCCATCTGGGACCGGGTATCGATGGATTGGAAACAGTCCGGCTGATCAGGAAGATCCCCGGATATGAAGGTGTGCCAGTTGTAGCCCTGACAGGATATACCCTCCGGAAAGATAAGGACCGGTTTCTGGCCCATGGATGTACCTGTCATTTAGCCAAGCCTTATTCCCGGGAGATGATCCTCGATTTGATTGAGAAATTGTTTTAATTGTTAATCCTTTTTACGATATTTGTCTGAAGATGAATTATTTTTTCGGGAAGAAAGGGTGTAAAACATAACCTATGGATCAGAAAATGTTCAAGGTAGATATTCTCGTAGTGGATGATACTTCCTCAAACCTTGAGTTTCTGGAAGAGATCCTCACGCAGGCAGGATATCGCTTCCGTGCAGCAAATGATGGCAATGCAGCCTTTAACAGCATCCGGGAAAAGATGCCTGACCTGATACTGCTTGACATCAAAATGCCCGGGATGGATGGTTTTGAGGTTTGCCGGAAACTAAAGGCCGATAAGAATACGAATTCAGTTCCGGTCATTTTTATTACCGTTTTGAAAGATGAACAATCAAAATTACGGGCGTTTCAAGCCGGTGCATCCGATTATATCACGAAACCCTTTTTAGCCGAAGAGGTTCTGACCCGGGTGAGAATGCATCTTTCCAATTTGGAACTTCTTAAAAGTGAGAGAAAATTCAGGCATCTTTTCGAAAACTCACCCCTTGGGAAGTCATTTACAAGAATCGATGGCACCATTGAGGTTAACAGCTCTTTTTGTGAGATGCTTGGTTATACAGCTGAGGAGCTGGAGAATAAAAACTGGAGAGAGCTCACTTATCCCGACGATATCTGGAAGAGTGAGGATGCAGTGAATAAGATCCTGCAAAGAAAAGAACCAAAACTGAGTTTCGAGAAGAGGTATATTCATAAGGATGGCAGCATTGTCTGGGCTGAGGTGACTACCTCTGCAAAATGGGATGAAAAGGGTAATCCGCTTTTCCTGACAACTTCGGTGAACAATATCACTGAGCGTAAACATTCGGAAGCTGCAATTCATGAAAGTGAATTAAGATACCGTACCATCCTGGACCTTGCTGCGGATGCCATCATTATGCATGATGAAACAGGCCGGATCCTTGAAGTGAATATAAAAGCTTGTGAAAACCTGGGTTATACCCGTGATGAAATATTGGGCAGGTCGATTGAGGATATAGATCCGGAGGCTATCCGGGCAGGGAAAGGTAACCTTTGGAAAGCCATTCTTGGTGGCGAATCGCAAACCTTTGAGAGCCATCAGGTGCGGAAAGACGGTACTTCCTTCCCCGTCGAGGTGACCTTAGGCTCAGTGACTTTACCGCAGGGGCGGGTAATCCTCGGTATAGTCAGGAACATTGCCGAACGCAAACGGACGGAAGAAGAATTACGGCTATCAGAAGAAAAATTCCGGGTCTTTTTTGAAAAAAACTCTGCAGCCATTGCCATTATTGATCCAGATACAACCATATTGATGGCAAATGATGCCTATTGTCAGATGAGCGGATATACACGTGATGAGGTTGTCGGTATGAGCTGGACAAAGCAGATCCCGCCCGGCGACCTGGAACGGTTACAGGAATATAATCGCAGGAGACTCATGGATCCGTCTGATGCACCCGACAAATATGAGTTCCGGTTTCTCAGAAAAGATGGTGAAATACGGTATGGACTCATGTCGGTAACCATGACCGAAATCGGCAGAAAAATCATCTGCTCGTTCACCGACATAACGGAGCGCCGTATCGCGGAAGAATTGCTGAAAAACAGTGAAGAAAAATTCTCCAAAGCTTTCCAGAACAGTCCCGATGTTATTATCATCACTGCCATCGACGATGGGAAAATAATCGATGTGAACGAAAGTCTTTTCCGGGTTTCAGGGATGTCAAGAGAAGAGGCAATCGGAAAAACGACCATTGACCTTAATCTCTGGAATAATATAGACGACAGGAACAAATTCGTTGAATTATTGCTTCAGAAAAAACGGGTCTTGAATTTTGAAACGACATTCAGGAAAAAATCGGGAGAAATATTTACCGGATTGATCTCCGGAGAAATTATCATGCTCCAGGATCTTAAATGTGTTCTCAGCATGGTGCATGACATTACTGAACGAAAGCAGGCGGAAGATGCTGCACGGGAGACGGAAATGATTTTTTCGAGCATGTTCTATCAAAGCCCGGTGACCAATGTCATCACGACTCCGTTTGAAAGCACCATCATCGACGTCAATGAAACATTCCTGAAGGATATGGAATACACCCGTGAAGAAGTGATCGGTAAGACGCTCGTTGAAGTGGGTGTTTTTGACGATTTGAAAGACCGGGATATCCTTATTGGAAAACTAAAGGAAAATGGGTATGTCTTTGGCTTTGAGAGTCGTTTCAGGACAAAAACAAGGAAAATAATCTATGGCCTCATATCAATCGTCTTTATTCAGATAAAAGGAAAGCCTTACCAGCTCAGCACGGTCATCGACATTACCGACCGGAAGCTGGCAGAGGAGAAAATCAAAAAGCTGAATGACAAACTTGAGCAAAAGGTAATGGATCGCACCCATGAACTTGAAAATAAGAATGCAGAGCTTATCCGGCTGAACAGGCTTTTTGTTGGCCGTGAATTACGCATGGTCGAGTTGAAACAAAAGATCAGGGAGCAGGAAAAGCGATCGGATAATGAAGTTCAGGGTGAGGATAACAAATAACAAAACATGGAACGTCAAAAATACGTAGCCTGGAAATCGGTTCTTTGGGTGGTGACGGTTGCTATCGTTTATTTTCTTATTGCACGGCTCAGCCTGACCTTTATGTTCCAGCCTGCAGGGATTGCCGCCTTCTGGCCCCCGGAAGGGATTTTCCTTTCGGCTATCCTTTTAACCAGGAGCAAACTGAGACCCTGGATTGTTGCCGCTCTTTTCGTCACGGACTTCACCGCGGCGAGGCTTGCAGGGATCGGACCCGGAATTGGTATTTTTTATTCGTTGTCGCTCACCGGCGATGCGGTTTTAAGCGCCTGGTTATTGATCCGTTTTGTAGGTACGCCGTTGACCTTTGGGAAAGTCAGGCATGTAACAGGATTCATCTTTCTTTCGGTGTTCCTAAGCAATGCTCTGATGTCTATCATTGCAGCGTTGGCAACGACGATCTTTGTAAACGCTCCGTTCTGGACTTCTTACAAGTGGTGGTTTACTTCGGATGGGATCGGTAATCTAATCGTCACCCCCTGGATCTTAAGTTGTGCCTGGCTTTTTAAAAACCGGTGGAAAGCGGTAAGCTGGAAAAAAGTTGCCGAATTTGCCCTTTCTCTTGTCACCATGTTTTTGGTCAATTACTTTATCTTCAAAAACTTCTCCCAAAACAATACTTTTTTCCTTTTTCTTAACTGGTTGACCTTTCCCTTCCTGATCTGGGCAGCCTTACGCTTTGGCACCCCGGGTGCATCAACAGCGATGGTTTGCCTTGCCGGAATTGCACTTGTCTGGACACTGTCGGGAGGCGTACCGCTATTTACTACCGGCAGTGAACTTATGGCGGCAATGAACATGCAGATATATCTGGCTGTCTTATCTGTTTCCATTCTCATTCTTGCAGCGGTTGTATCAGAGGGAAAGGACTCAGGGTTGGCATTATCTGTTTCTGAAGCCCGTTACCGGCGCTTATTTGAAACGGCAAAAGATGGCATATTAATTCTCGATGCGACCAGCGGAAAGATTGTGGATGCCAATCCATATCTGTTAGAGATTTTGGGTTACCCGTTTGAGAAAATGATCGGCAAAGAGTTATGGGAGATTGGTCTTTTTAAAAATATAATTGCGTCAAAGGAAGCTTTTCTTGAGCTTCAAAAGCAGCGTTATGTCAGGTATGAAGACCTGCCGCTTGAGACCAAAGACAGGAGACAGATTGATGTGGAATTCATCAGCAATGTCTATCTGGTCAATAATGAGCCGGTCATTCAATGCAATATCCGCGATATCAGTGAGAGGAAACAGTCACAGGAAGAGATTAAAAGGCTGAATGAAGAGCTTGAACAACGGGTTAAAGAACGAACGGCAAGATTGGAAACGCTGGGTAAAGAACTTTCCGATAACCAGGTAGCATTGATGAATATCGTAGAAGATCTTAATGAAAAATCGGAACAGCTGATACATAGGACCGCCCAGCTCGAAGTGGCCAATAAAGAGTTGGAGGCATTCAGTTATTCGGTTTCTCATGACCTCCGTGCCCCCCTGAGGGCAATTGCCGGTTTTTCCAGTATCCTGAAACAAGATCATTACCGGCAACTGGATAAAGATGCTGTCGAGTTGCTGACCGACATCCTTAAAAATGTTAAAAGAATGAGTCAGCTGATCGATGACCTGCTGGCCTTTTCCAGGTTAAGCCGCAAAGAGATCACCTCGGGTGAGCTGGATATGCAGCGCCTGTTTTCGGAAACGCTGGAGGAAATGAAACCATCAATGGTCAAAGGTGAGCTCCGGTTCTCGATGGAAAAGCTTCCGGCTGCTATCGGGGATAAGAGTTTGATCAAGCAGGTAGCGACCAACCTCCTCTCCAATGCCATTAAGTTTTCGGGTACCCGTGAAAATCCGGAAATTTTCGTTTCTGGCATTGAGAATGATGATGAATGCACCTATTCGGTTTCCGATAACGGGGTCGGGTTCGATATGCAATATGCGCATAAGCTTTTTGGTGTATTCCAGCGCCTGCACGGGCAGGAGGAGTATGAAGGGACCGGAGTAGGGCTGGCCATTGTACAGAGGATCATCAACAGGCATGGTGGAAGGGTTTGGGCAGAAGCGCAGCAGGATAAAGGAGCTACTTTCTATTTTACATTACCAAAAGCCAAGAAAATAACGTGAACAACATGAACACAGACAAAACCATCGAGATCTTGCTGGTTGAGGACAATCCCAGCGATGTGAAACTAACGATGAACGCTTTACAACGAAGTCATATTTCCAACAGGGTTTTTGTTGCCTGGGATGGGGAAGAGGCCCTGGATTACCTCTTTTCACGAGGGAAGTTTGCATCGGAAGAAAAGAATAGAAAGCTGAAGCTGGTCCTGCTCGACCTCAAGCTTCCGAAGGTTGACGGACTTGAGGTTTTGAAAATCATCAAAGAAGATGACCGGACAAAGCTGATCCCGGTGGTGGTCCTTACCTCCTCTAAGGAAGAGCGCGATATCGTGGAAAGCTACAAGCTTGGCGTGAACAGTTACATCGTAAAACCGCTCGACTTTGACCAGTTCATGAAATCGGTCACGGACATCGGATTGTACTGGCTTCTGTTGAATGAAATACCGGAACTATAGAGTCTGTGATTTCCGTGTCCGTTTTCCGGTAAGATCCTTATTACCATAAATATTCATCTTGTATCTATCCGTAAATCTTTATCTTTGAACTGACAACCTGAAATGATCAAGAGGATCAGGATTTTTTCACCCGACCGGCGCTCCTGATTCGTCAATAGGAAATTGAAATGGCTGCTTTGTCCTGGAATGAGATCCGTTCACGTGCTATCCATTTTTCAAAGGAATGGGAACATGAAACCTGCGAAGATGCAGAGGCCAAATCATTCTGGGATGACTTTTTTAACATTTTCGGCATATCCCGCAGGAAAATTGCGAGCTTTGAAAAACCGGTCAAAAAGCTTGATGAAACAACCGGTTATATCGATCTGCTTTGGAAAGGAACCATCCTGGTAGAGCATAAATCAAGGGGGAAAAACCTGGACAAAGCCTATAAACAGGCCCTCGATTATTTTCCGGGACTGAAGGATTATGAGTTGCCACGTTATGTCCTTGTATCCGATTTCGCCCGTTTCAGACTCTATGACCTGGATGAGGGGTATCAGCATGAATTTCTGCTGGAGGAGCTTTACAAAAACGTGAAAGAATTCGGCTTCATTGCCGGATATCAGAAACAGGTTTATAAAGAGGAAGATCCCGTTAATATCAGGGCTGCCGAGCTGATGGGCCGGTTGCATGATAAGCTTCGTGAGATCGGATACGAGGGCCATCCGTTGGAGGTTTATCTCGTTCGCCTGCTTTTCTGCCTTTTTGCCGAGGACACGAGCATTTTCGAGAAAGATCAGTTCCGCGATTTCATCGTGAACAAAACCCGGGAAGACGGCAGCGATTTGGGCTCCCAACTCTCTTCTCTCTTTTTTATCCTGAATACCACGAAAGAACACCGGCTACGCAACCTGGACGAAGAGATGGCTGCTTTTCCTTTCGTGAACGGCAGGCTTTTCGAAGAGACCCTTCCTCAGGCTTCCTTCGACTCATCGATGCGCACCATCCTCCTCGATTCCACCGCGCTGAACTGGGGCAAGATAAGCCCGGCCATCTTCGGATCGTTGTTCCAGAGCGTGAAGAACCCTGTCGAACGCCGCAACCTTGGCGCCCACTACACCTCTGAGAAAAATATTCTGAAGGTCATCCGCCCCTTGTTCCTCGATGATCTGTGGCATGAATTCGAACGGGCGAAGGAGAGCCGCAACAGCCTGATGAAGTTCCACGATAAGCTGGCCTCCCTGCGTTTTCTCGACCCGGCATGCGGCTGCGGCAACTTCCTGGTGATAACTTACCGGGAGCTGCGTCTGCTCGAAATTGAGATCATTAAAGTACTTCAGAAAGGACAGCAGGTGTTCGATGTTCATGAACTGATACGGCTCGATGTGGACCGGTTTTATGGCATCGAGATTGAAGAATTCCCCTCACAGATCGCCCAGGTGGCCCTTTGGCTGATGGACCACCAGATGAACATGAAGGCCAGTGAGGAGTTTGGAGAGTACTTCATCCGGCTTCCCCTGCGCAAACATCCCAACATAGCCCATGACAATGCACTCCGGATCGCATGGCAATCGCTGATCGATCCCATTCCCTGGGAAAACAAAGAGCAGCGTTTCGACTATATTTTCGGGAACCCGCCCTTCAGCGGAAAGAGCCTGCAGAATGCACAGCAAAAGTCCGATATGGATCTGGTCTTTAACGGAGTACGCGGCGCCGGGGTACTTGATTTTGTGACCGCCTGGTACATTAAGGCGGCTCAGTACCTTTCACAGAACGAAACCCTCCAGACCCGTTGTGCATTCGTGTCGACCAACTCCATTTCCCAGGGTGAACAGGTTGGGGTTTTATGGAATGAACTCTTCAACCGGTATAAGATCAAGATCCATTTTGCCCACCGCGCCTTCAAATGGACCAGCGAGGCCCGTGGCAAAGCTGCCGTTCATGTTGTGATCATTGGCTTTTCAAACTTCAACATCCCCGAAAAAAGGATCTTTGAATATGAGGATATCAAAGGGGAGCCACATGAGGTCACTATAAAGAATATTAATCCTTATTTGGTTGAAGGAAAAGATTTTGTCATTCTTTCAAAATGTAAACCCATATCATCTGTCCCCGAAATGTACAAAGGTAGTCAACCGACAGATGGAGGAAATTTACTCTTGACAAATAATGAAAAAATTAAGTTGATTGAAACCGAGCCAATTGTTGAAAAATTTATTAAACCTTTCATCAGTGCTAAGGAATTTATTAACAACAAACAAAGATGGTGTTTTTGGTTGGTCAAAGCTCCTCCGGCTGAATTACGTCAAATTTCCAGTTTAAGGGAAAGGATAGAAAATATTAGAAAAATGCGATCTGAAAGTACTAAACTCGCGACAAGAAAATGGGCTCAATATCCGACTGTTTTTACAGAGAACCGTCAACCCGATTCAGATTATATTTTAATTCCACGTCATTCTTCTGAAAATCGTAAATATATACCTTTTGGATTTTTTTCAAAAGACTTCATCGTCGCTGATAGCTGTAGTTCCATTCCAAATGCTACCCTTTTTCATTTCGGAGTCCTCACTTCCGAAATGCATATGGTTTGGATCAAGCATGTCGCCGGTCGTCTGGAGAGCCGTTTTCGATACTCAAACGATATCGTCTACAACAACTATCCCTGGCCGGAGAATCCAACAGAGAAGCAAGTCAAGGCGGTGGAGGAGGCCGCGCAAAAGGCGCTGGATGTCAGGGAGAAGTATCTTAATCCGGAGATTTCACCGTCTCACCAATTCAGCGCTTCACAATCTTCCAAGACATCTCTTGCCGACCTTTACGATCCCATAACCATGCCTCCAGACCTGGTGAAGGCGCATCAGGAGCTCGACAAGGCGGTCGATCTTTGTTATCGCCCGCAACCCTTCCTGAACGAGACCAAACGCATAGAATATCTGTTTGAATTGTACGACAAATACACGGCGGGGATGTTTGTGACGGAGAGGAAAAGAAAGAAAAAATAGCTGTATCTTTACCGTGAGCTAAGTTAATCGGAGAGAAATATTATTTTTGAAAAATGACAAAGAAAATACCCAGACAGGCAAAAAAAATATTTCCAGTCCTGCTTCAGTTTAAAGATCACCTGGTGAAGGAATACGGAGAGCGTCTGGAAAAGGTCATTCTTTATGGATCTTATGCAAGAGGAACTGCACAAGAAGACTCCGACATCGATTTACTTATTGTTTTTTCAGAGATGGAATCAGCTTTTAAGGAAATAGATCGTCTTACAGAAATCAAGTATGGCCTAATGCTTGAATATGATATCTTGCTCTCTACAAATCCGGTTACCCGCGAAACATTAGCTCACTCCAAACTGCCATTATTTAAAAATATTTTAAAAGAAGGTATCCTGGTATGAATGAAAATATAGCGACCTATCTTGAAAAAGCCGATGACGACATACTTGATGTCCAGGCTCTCCTGGAAAAAGGAAGATATACCAGCGCTGTATCACGTTCTTACTATGCCATGTTTCATGCCGTACAAGCCGTATTGTTATCCAGACAAATTGAAGCATATACCCATTCCGGAGTTAGTATCCAGTTCCAAAAAGCTTTTATTAAAACGGATATTTTTTCAATAGAATTAGGCAAAACATTAGCCCGCAACCCTTCCTGAACGAGACCAAACGCATCGAGTATATGAGCCCCCGCGAAACATTGATAAAAAAAACAATCAGCAATTTGAACCGGTTACCGGAGGAAAAGCTACGCGAAATCTCGGATTTCTCTGACTTTTTAGTAAACAGATTGAAGGAAGAAAATCTGATTGAAGGAATTCATGACCATATTAAAACTTCAAAAACTTACAAATTCCTTCAGGAAGAACAAGAAATTTATACGGTCGAGGACCTAAAGGAAAAGGAGGAAGAAGAAATTGAAAATCTAAAACAGGGAGGCTAAATTTACAATCCGCTTCATTTTTGTTTTTACAGGCATGTTTTGTAAATCAATGTATCGCCCGGTTCTTAAGTCGAACGATAATTGAAACGTCATGGGCGAGGCAAGATGCGGTGAAATTTTAGGAAGATGTTCCTTTTTAATTTCCTTATGTAGAAAGGATTCAAGCAGCAATTCGGTAACTTCAATAGCATTTTTATGGCATTCTGTAAGCGTTTCACCCTGGGTGTAAGCACAATCCCAATCCAGACAAATTACCGAAAATCCTTTTTTTTCAGGAATTAATTTATAAGTAAATGTCACCGTTTCCATGATATTATTCTCTCTCAGCTAAATTAACACTTTTTTTGCAGTCATATTCTTTCTCCAATGGTATCCCAGCTGTTTCAAAAATTGTTTATCCCTTAATCCGTTATAACAGTATAAGGTGATAGGGGGATAGGCAATTTTATTATACAAGGAACCAACAGAAAAAATCTGAAGGCTGTAAAAAAGAATTTTGATGGGTTTAAAGTCCTAAAGCTTCACCACCTTTACCGTCATGATCCCGCCGGGGATGGTCACTTTGATAAAGTAGATCCCGGCCGGTTGCTGACTCAGATCAATCCTGAGAGGACCTGTTTCACGGCCATTCAGCCGGTGGTTCCATATCATCACTCCCTTCGGATCGCTGACCTCGACCGTACATTCATTCCAGGGAATATCCAGATAGAATATCCCGGATGACGGGTTGGGATGTACCACCAGTTTCATCAACCCAGGTTCTTCCAGTCCCGGATTGTTGATCACCGTCACAAGAACAGAATCATTCTCGCTGCATGGGCCGTCCGTCACCACCACCGAAATGATATGGGATCCAAGGCCAAGGGCGCTGCCTAAAAGTGTCACAGAATTGGTCGTATCCCCTGTCGACCAGAGATAATGTTCAAAACCAGGTTCAGCCGACAGTTCCAGGGAATCTTTCCGGAAGATGGTGGTATCATTTCCGAGATGGATCGGCGGCATGGTCTGTACGATGACCTGGACCGAATCTTTCATCCAGCAGTAATTTTCATCGGCCACTTCGAGAATATACTTTCCTGAAAATTCAACCTGCAACGTGCTGTCGGCAGAAGTTTCCCCATTCCAGACGTAATACGCATAACCCGGCGGACCGTGAAGGGTAATCCCGTCACAAACCGTGGTGTCGGGTCCGAGATCGAATGTTGACGGGGCATAACGCCGGATCTTGGAGATGAATCCGTCCAGATAATAAAAATAGGAGTGAAGGGTATCAGGGCCGAAATTGGCTTTTGTCTTGAAAGATCCGGAAAGGAGTATGTTTTTACAATTATCCAGGGCAATGGAATAAGCGTTGAGATCCTGGTTACAATCAGTCAGGAAGGTTTTCATGAGCGCTCCCCCGGGACTGAAATATCCGGTAAGTGCTTCGGAATAGTAGCCGATGGAAAAAGGAATATTGGCCAGTGTGAACTGACCGCTACAGGTTGTGGTAAAATATAAGCTGTCGTCCGATAGCGCCAGGTAAAATCCCATGAAATCCTGATAAGGACTGCATTTGACCACTTCATACCACTGAGGCATCAGATCGGGATCGGTCCTGCCGATGACATAACCGATGGAATCGCCCGGAGCCATAAGCGTATCTTGTCCCAGGTAAAGGGTGTCGTAGAAAGAGCCCGAGAAGAAGAGATCCCCGGCCTGATTTATTTTCATGTCGTTGATCCACATCAGCCAGTTGAAGATACTGCTCTCCAGGATAGTACCATCCTGGCTTGCTTTGATCATATAAGGGAAGCCAGCATAAGCCGGGTAATTGGGTACCGGAATGGTGTCTCCCTCCACGATGATGGGAGTGGAAGTAGATCCCCGGAAATAAACATTGCTATCGGCTCCGAGGAAGACAGGACTGCCGGAGATCCCGGGTTGCGTGCTCCGGACTTCCTTTCTCCAGACAAGATTTCCCTCCGGATCAATTTTCATGAATGAATGAAGGGTTGTTAAGAAAGCAGCGGAATCCTGGTTCATGTAATATGCATGCATGGTTTCAGCGCCATTGCCGTAATGTTCCGTGGCGATAAACAGGTTATTGTCGTCCGAGATGGCAAGGCCATGGCAAAAGGTTTGCGAGGATCCCCAGATCAACCGGGTCCATAAGACCTGAAAACCCGGATTCAGTTTCACGATAAATACATCCGGAATGTTCGGATCAAATCCTGCTCCATGGTAGATGATCGAATCGCGGATAAAAACCCTGTCCTGGAATTCGCCTGCCACATAGATATTTCCGTTCCCATCCGTGACCGAGGCCGGCGACCAGATGAAACGATCAGGCAATGCGTAGAAATCAACCGCTTTCAGGAATTCACCCAACTCATTATAAACGGCTATCGCGACATTCTGGCTGAAAATATTACCCGGATGCAAAAAGGCGGTATCCGGGAAAAAGATGGAATCGTTATAAGGGACCTGATAATAAATGTTGTTTTGTTTGTCCGTTCCGGTTACGGTTGTCTGATAAAGGTTCTTGGTCTGGGCAGTTAAGCTTTTTGCCCAATCCCAGGTCCAATCCTGGCTTTGGCTGATGAGTGGGAACAGTGTGCCAAAAACGAGGATAAAGAAAGATAAAGTTTTTTTCATCGGTTGAAAGGATTAATCTTTTTATTTCTGGAACATCGGAGGATGTTTTAAATGAAATCCCGTGGCATCCTGGTATTGTTTTGCTACGGCAAGGAGTTCACCTTCCCCGAAAAGCTGCCCGATGAATGCAATGCTGGTGGGCGTTTTCGGATCAATGAAACCATTTGGCAGTACGACCGAAGGATGACCGGTAAGGTTGGTGATCAGCAGGTTGTCACCGGCCAGGGAAGGGGCGATACAGAGATCTACTGTTTTCATCAGCTTGTTCATTTCCTGGATGAGCAGATATCGGAGACGATTGGCCCGGATATATTCGGTAGCCGGGATAAAATGAGCAGCCCGGAATATATTCGGCCAGCGGTCTTTTTTCTGCTGCACCATCTGATCATCCCGGTTTGAAAGAGTCAGATCATCAAATGCTGCAGCAGCTTCTGCCATGAGAATGATGGACATGTCAGTGAAAGGAAAATCGGGCAGTTCCACAGGGATCATCCGGGCGCCCATTTTTCCGAGCTGGTCGATGGCGGCCTGGTTGAATGGTTTGTTAATGGAAGTATCGCGGTCAAAATCCTTGATGAAGTAACCGATCTTCAATCCTTTCAGGCTTGTAACCGGCGAATAATTGAAAGGATAATCATAAACGGTCTCGTCTTTCCAGTCAGGCCCAACGATCGCATTGAACACGATGGCGCAGTCTTCGGTCGTACGGCAGATGAGACCGATCTTGTCCATACTCCAGCTCAGGGCCATGGCACCGTAACGGCTCACCCTTCCATAGGTTGGACGGAGTCCGGTAACCCCGCAGACCGTCGATGGAGAAACGATCGATCCCCAGGTTTCTGAACCGATGGCGAAGGGCACCAGCCCGGCTGAAACGGCTGATGCTGGACCGGCCGAGCTGCCGCTCGATCCCCTGGCGGTATCCCATGGATTACGGGTTTGTCCCCCGAACCAGACATCATCCATGGCCAGCTCACCCAGCGACAGCTTGGCGATCATGACGGCACCGGCGTTACGGAGTTTTTCAACAACACTTGCATCCTCATCAACCAGCTGATGCTGAAATGGCGGAGATCCGAAAGTCGTAGGATAATTCCTGGTATAGAACATGTCTTTGATTCCGTAAGGGATGCCATGAAGAAGCCCCCGGTCTTTTCCTGCTGCCAGCTCGGCATCGGCTCTCCGGGCTTCCTGCATGGCCAGTGAATCGGTGAAGGTGACCACGCAGCGGAGAATGGGTGCATGTTTCTTCAACCGCTGGAGAAAGAACGTAGTTAATCTTTCAGAGGTTATCTTTTTATGATGGATGAGCCACGAAAGCTGCCCCACAGTATAGAAAGCCAGCTGATCCGTTTCAGCCGGAAGCGTGGTATGGCTGTAATCGGAACCTTTAAAAAGAAAGCAAACCTTACCGAAAGTGACACCTGCAGGGATCGGGTTAAAGTCAAGGGCAGGGGGGACACGGTTCGGTAAATGGACCTTCCGCAGGTTATCATAGTTTTTTGCCTGGTCATTGAGCAGCGAAAGCATGCTGTCGGTCTCTGCCTGCGTGAATTCCATGCCAATGAGCTTCTGGGCATGGTTCACATCTGCCGGCACAATTTTAATCACCGTGATGGTGACAAATGCGCCCAATAGAAAGAACAGGGTTGCGAATAAAAAGATACTGATGATTTTGCTGTTTTGTTTCATGGTAACGTCCAATAAAAGGTAGCGCCCTTTCCGACACTCCCTTCAGCCCAGATGGACCCGCCATGCCGTTCAATGATCCGCTTAACGGTGGCAAGTCCTACACCCGTGCCAGAGAATTCCTTCTGGGAATGCAACCGTTCGAATGCCTGAAAGAGCTTATGGCTGTTTGCCGGATCGAACCCTGCGCCATTGTCGGTTAATGAGAAGATGTTAACCCCTCTGCTTTCAGACTGTTTCAATATGATCTCCGCCTTTTCCTTTTTATTTGTGTACTTCCAGGCATTTCCCAGAAGATTTTCCATAACGGAGCGGATCAGCAAAGGGTCGGCATTCACGGAAAGCCCTTCCTCAATGGTAAAATCTGCTTTCCTGTCGGGTTTACTTTTCTGAAGGTTCTCAACGACTTCCCGGCAGAGCCTGGTCAGGTCTATTTTTACACGCTTAAGCGGGGCACGCCCGGACCTGGAGAAATTGAGCAGATCCTCAATCAGGCCGGACATGGAAGTTGCTGATTGCTGAATTTTCTGAAGGTAGTTCATCGCTTCCATGTCAATTCAGATAAGCCGGTTACTTCATCTACAGTCAGAACAATAGTCCTTCGACTGGTTCTGGCAATGACGAAGCGATCGTTTGTTGAAATATCCCGGAAATCAAGACTGAGGCGCTTTCGCAAGCTTAAAACCGGAACAAGGGTTCCGTGATAATCAATAATTCCGAGCACAGTTTCCGGCGCTTTCGGAAGGGGGGTGACTTCAACAGCCCTGATGACACGGTCGACGTCAGAAAGCGGGATAGCGTATGACTGACCGTCAATCCGGAATATGATCACCTGAGTATGGCGGCTCATGAAGATTCAAATGAAAAATATTATCAGGTAAATATAGATAAATATTTGACGAGAAACAATCAGGAGAGAAGCTTATTTTTTCTTCCCAAGGATGGCCAGTCCTCCTTCAGCCGTCTCACGGTAGATCCGGGGAAGATCGTGGCCGGTCTGATTCATAGCTTCGATCACCCTGTCAAAGCTAACGAGATGATGACCGTCGGATAAAAGAGCATACATGTTCGCATCGAGGGCACGGGCGGCGCCAAACGCATTGCGTTCAATGCAGGGGATCTGGACCAGTCCGTGTACCGGGTCACAGGTAAGTCCGAGAAAATGCTCCATGGCGATCGAAGCGGCATATTCAACCTGGCCTGGGGTTCCCCCGAACATTTGTTCTGCAGCGGCAGCAGCCATGGAACTGGCGCTACCCACTTCTCCCTGGCAGCCCACCTCAGCGCCGGAGATGGATGCATTGGTCTTGATCAGGTTCCCGATCAGTCCGGATGTGGCTAGACCTCTGAGGATCTTTCTGTCGGTAAACTCATATTGCGTTTTCAGCAGATACAGAACTGCCGGCATCACTCCGCATGATCCGCAGGTGGGGGCGGTGACAATCTTTCCTCCGGCAGCATTCTCTTCAGCCACGGCAAGGGCAAAGGCAAAGGTAAATGCCCGCCGGCTCAGCGTTCCCTTGAAACTCCTTGCTTTGGTATAGTATGAGGAGGCCTTGCGGGGCAGGTTTAGTCCGCCGGGAAGAACGCCTTCCGACTCTATTCCACGTTCCACCGCCTCCTTCATCACGTTCCATACTTCTGCGAGGTAATCCCAAATATCGGGTGATTCATGCATCTCGACAAATTCCCACATACTCCGCCCATTCTCCTCACACCAGGTAAGGATATCGGCCATCCGGTTAAGCTGATAGAGGGTTTTGGAGGGGTCGCGTTTACCGGAGTCACTGATATCACCACCACCGATGCTGTAAGTGGTCCACTCATCAATGGATTGACCCGAAGGATCGAAGGCTTCAAACTTGATCCCGTTGGGGTGTAGGGGAAGAAAAATTTCCGGTTCCCAGATGATCTCCGGAGCAACCGGTCTAAGGGCTTCGATTATTGCTTTGTCGGTCATATGACCTTTCCCGGTGGCAGCAAGGCTTCCGTACAAGGTTACCCTGACCTTACCGGCACCGGCATTCCGGGTCATGAATTGTTCAGCGGTTTTTCTGGGTCCCATGGTATGGCTGCTCGAGGGGCCATAACCGATTTTGTAGATTTCTTTGATGGATTCCATAAAATGGTTTTTAACCCTGTACGGCAGTCACGGTATCGTGGCCCAAACGATTGAGGTTAGCCTGAATTATCAAGGGAGAAGTAGAAGGTGGCTCCTTTCCCGATGGCTCCTTCTGCCCAGATCTTTCCCCCATGACGTTCAATGATCCGGCGGCAGGTCGCTAATCCAACCCCTGTTCCCGGGAATTCCTCCTGGGAATGTAAGCGTGCAAAAGGGGAAAAGAGGTTACCTGTCAGCGATGGATTAAAACCTGCGCCGTTGTCTTTCACATAAACCACTAACTGTTCGCCCTTCTTTTTCACCCCGATCCGGATCTCCGGATTATTTGTTTTGGAGGTGTATTTCCAGGCATTCCCGATGAGATTTTTCATGACGATCATCAGAAGACTGACATCCCCCGTGACTTTCATGTCGTTCTGAATGACAATTTTGATCTTCCGGGTAGGGGCATCCTGATGGATCCATTGGATGACCTTCCGTGATAGTTCAGTAAGATCAACCTCCTTTTGATCAACGCTGATATTCCCTGAACGGGAAAAATGAAGGAGGTCGTCAATCATATCGGTCATGGAGCTGATGGTTGAAAGGATGGTGTCGAGATACGAATTATCCTCCTGGTTGAAATCACATTCGTGATGTTGCTTGATCAGCTGGGTACTCACGCTGATATGGTTCAGAGGAGTTCGTAAGTCATGAGAGATCGTGTAAGTGAATGATTCCAGGTCGCGGTTGGCAGAGTACAGATGATCGTTCGACTCCTGGAGCTGTTTCTGGGTTTCAAGCAGGGTTTTGTTCTGTTCAATGGAAGATTCGTAAACCGAAAGAAGCAGGTCCAGGATCTGTTTGCGTTCCGAGTTGATATCATACTTATTTCCGTTGAACATGATCTCCAGAACCATGTCGGTGCTGCCGGCACTCCGTAATTCACGGTTGGCGAGCAGGTAGTTGATCCGCGACAGCAGGTACTTGGCTTCAAACGGCTTGGTGATAAAATTGTCTGCTCCGGCCTGCAATCCGTGGATAATGTCCAGCGGATCCTGAAGCGAAGTCAGCAGAATGACGGGAATATCTGTCAAATCCGGCGTCGCTTTCAGCTTCTGGCAAAATTCATACCCATCCATGACGGGCATCAGCACATCACTGATGACTAGCATAGGCGGGTTCTCAATGGCGGCTTTATAAGCGCCGGACCCTTCACTGAAAACCTTGACCTTATACCCATGTTCCTTGATTAAAGTCCGGATCATGGTCGCTTCAATGGCAGAATCCTCCACCACCATGATGTACCCCTCTACTTCCCTGTGTCTGAATATCTGGCCCATATCAGCTCATTTTTACGGCTAAATCTGCCAGACGGCATGAATAGCCATATTCATTATCATACCATGAAATAACTTTGACGAGATTTCCCCCGATGACCTTGGTCAACAGGGAATCGAAGATGGATGAATGAGGATTGCCAATAATGTCGCAGCTAACAAGCGGTTCATCGAGATACTCGAGAATCCCTTTCATCGCTCCGCCGGCGGCTGCCTTCATGGCTGCATTTATCTCCTCTTTCGTTACGACTTTGGTAAGTTCACAGGTCAGGTCCACAATCGATCCGTCCGGAGTCGGAACCCGGATGGCAAAGCCATCCAGCTTGCCGTCAAGTTCCGGGATGACAAGTCCGATGGCTTTGGCTGCGCCGGTCTTGGTCGGAATGATGGATATCGCAGCTGCTCGGGCCCTTCGGAGATCCTTATGCGGGGCATCTAAGATGATCTGATCATTGGTATAGCTGTGGATGGTGTTCATCAGACCATGGATGATCCCAAAGTGATCGTTCAGAACTTTGGCAATCGGAGCCAGACAATTGGTAGTACACGATGCATTGGAGATCAGCTTCATGTCGGGCTTTAACTTATGGTCATTGACACCCATGACTATGGTGGCATCCACGTCGTCCTTGTTATCGGATGGTACGGAAAGCAGCACCCGTTTGGCGCCGGCTGTCAGATGCCTGGAGAGCTTCTCCCGGGTCCGGAATATACCGGTACATTCCAGTACGGTTTCAACCCCAAGTGCGCCCCACGGCAGGTTTGCCGGATCTTTCTCGGCCAGGACCCTGATCTTTTTGCCGTTCACGACAAGAAACTCGCCATCCACAGTCACTTCGGCGGGAAATTTTCCATGAACGGAATCATATTTCAGTAAATGTGCAAGTGTTTTTGCATCTGTCAGGTCGTTGAAAGCAATAACTTCTACATTATCTTTCTTTAATAAAGCCCGGAAAGTGAGCCGGCCAATACGACCGAATCCGTTGATGCCAATTTTAATCGTTCCCATAGTACGTTGTTTTTATCTTTATTACGTTATTTTTTCGGAATTCAAAAATAAGGATTTCAAACGATGTCAGGAAATTAAATATCTTTTTTTGAAAATTTTATTTACAGGCAACCTGGTCCTCAAGTGTTAACGGAGATGGATGGTTTTAGATGAAGGATCATTTAAAGCCGGATAAAATATTGCGCGATCGGTGAAAAAAGCGTAGTTTTAGCCTTAAAATATCCTGGCATGTATAAGATTTTCATTGTTTCAGACGGGACCGGTCGCACCGCTGAGCAGATATTGATGGCTGCGATGACCCAGTTCCCGAAGGTCAACGCGGAGATACTTTTGAAACAGGAGATCCGAAGCGAAGAACAGATCAATGAAATCGTTCAGGAAGTGGCTGCTTCAAAAGGCATCATAATCCATACCCTTGTTTCGGAGTCCATCAGGGAAAATATGTTACGGATAACCCGCGTCCATAATGTCGATGCTATTGATCTGATGGGTCCGCTTCTATCGCGTCTTTCCCATCATCTGGCCAATTCGCCGACGGGTGAACCGGGCCTCTTCTTCAGCCTGAACAAGGAATACTTCAAACGGATTGATGCCATGCAATTTGCGTTTACCCATGATGACGGTCAACGGACATACGACTATGAACGGGCAGAAATTTTGCTTGTCGGAGTCTCCAGAACCTTTAAAACACCCCTTAGCATCTATTTCGCCTATAAAGGCTGGTTTGTGGCAAATTACCCTGTTGTGCTTGGCGTTGAACCCCCGGATATCCTGGGCCAGCTGCCATCGGGACGTATTTTTGGATTGAATGCACAGCCTTATGATCTGTCGTCGCTCCGTACGGCACGCCAGCAATACCTTGGCGGAAACTCGGGTGAATATGCCTCCATCGAGAATGTGAAGAAAGAGCTGAATTACGCCCAATCCCTCTTCGATAGATACCAATGGCCGGTAATCCAGGTGACCAACAAACCCATTGAAGAAATTGCCTCGGAGATACTGGCTATCATGCGAAGGATCACTCAGCAGGATGGCCCGCGAAAAAAATGACCGGCAGGTCATTTCCTGAAGCTTGAAATCTCAAATAAATCCATTATTTTTGTAAGCTTTGACGATCAACACCCGGCATATGTCAAAGACGAAGTATATTTTTGTAACCGGTGGGGTGACCTCTTCCCTTGGAAAGGGCATCATTTCATCTTCCATTGCTAAATTACTTGGAGCCAGGGGATTCTCGGTGACCATTCAGAAACTTGATCCGTACATCAACATCGACCCGGGAACCTTAAACCCCTATGAACACGGAGAATGCTTTGTCACTGAGGATGGAGCGGAAACCGATCTGGATCTGGGCCACTATGAACGGTTTTCCAATGTCCCGACATCCCAGGCCAATAATGTGACCACCGGGGTGATCTACCAGTCGGTCATCACCAAGGAGAGGGAGGGGGTATTCCTGGGTGAGACCGTTCAGGTGATTCCGCATATCACGGATGAGATCAAGTACCGCATCAAACTGTTGGGAAACCGGGGTAAATATGATTTCGTTATTACCGAGATAGGCGGGACCGTTGGCGACATAGAATCGCTGCCTTTCATCGAAGCGGTCCGTCAGATGCGCTGGGAACTTGGCCGGAATTGCGTCGTCGTCCACCTGACCCTCGTGCCTTATCTGGCTGCCGCCGGAGAGCTGAAGACAAAGCCAACTCAGCATTCGGTCAAGACCCTGCTCGAATCGGGAGTACAACCCGATATCATTGTCTGCCGCACCGAAAAACACCTGACGGAAGGACTCCGGAATAAGATCGGATTATTTTGCAACGTTTCGTCTTCATCGGTCATCGAATGCATCGATGCCGAGTCGATTTATGATGTTCCGATACTCATGAGAAAGGAAAACCTGGACCTGGAGATCCTGAAAAAGACCAGGATGCCAAGCCAGAATCCCCCGGATCTTGAGGACTGGGAGAAATTCCTGTATACCCTGAAACATCCTTCCTGTGAAGTGAATGTCGGTCTTGTCGGAAAGTATGTTGAACTGAAGGATGCTTACAAATCGATCAACGAGTCATTCATTCACGCCGGTGTTGCCAATGGATGCAAGGTCAGGGTCAAATCTTTCCAGTCGGAATACCTCGATGATTCCAATGTGGAGGAAAAGTTCGGCGGCCTTGACGGGATCCTTGTCGCCCCCGGATTCGGAGAACGCGGGATCGAAGGAAAAATCAGTGCAATCCGGTATGCCCGGGAACATAAGATTCCGTTCTTCGGAATCTGCCTTGGTATGCAATGTGCCGTCATCGAATTTGGCAGGCATGTCCTGGGTCTGGAAGGCGCTCATTCCACGGAGTTCAATAAATCGACGCCATACCCGGTCATCGATATGATGGAAATGCAGAAGAAGATCTCAGGGATGGGCGGAACCATGCGTCTGGGCGCATATCCTTGCCGTCTCCGACCCGAATCGAAGGTTTTACGGATCTATCAGACTGAACATATATCGGAGCGTCACCGTCACCGGTATGAGTTCAATAATGAATACCTGGAACAATATGCCGGAAAAGGATTTATTCCCGTTGGCCTCAATGAGAAAGACAACCTGGTCGAGATCATGGAATTAGCCGGTCACCCCTGGTTTATCGGTGTACAGTTCCACCCCGAATTCAAGAGCACCGTGGCCAAACCCCATCCGCTTTTCGTCAGTTTCATCAGAGCGGCGAAAGAACACGCTTTACGGTAAAGAGATTTTTATATCTTTGCAGCCCTTAACCCCTTGCTTCGACAAGGGGTTCCCCCGACAGGTATAAAGGATATAATTAAAACTGAATGAATAGAAACACCGTCATCGGCTTACTGTTGATCTTCGCGATTTTCATCATCTACAGCTACCTGATGAGTCCTTCCCAGGAACAGGTCATGAAGCAAAGGCTCAAGTCCGATTCCATATACGTGATCAATAAAAACCGCCGTGATTCTTCGATCAGGGCACAGGCCAGGGCCAGGGCGCTCGAGAGCGCGAAGGAAAAACAAAAGATCCTCGCAGAAGGCAGGAAGATCGATTCCACGACTCTTCTCCGTTTGACCATGAAGGATGAACTGGGTCTGTTTTCAAATGCTTCCGTAGGGAAAGATACGGCGTATACCCTCGAGAACGATGTATTGAAAATCCGGATTTATGCGAGAGGTGGAAAGATCGGACATGTGGAACTGAAAAATTATCTTAGCTGGGATAAACGGCCGCTCACCATTCTTGATAACGATTCCCTGCAATTCGGTCTCTCCTTTTTCTCCAATAACCGTGTCATCAATACAGACCGGTTGTATTTTCTGCCGGTCATCGCGGGACAAAAAGGTCCCGGAACAATCCGGGTCACCGGTAAGGATTCCGCCCAATTTGCCATGCGCCTTTTTATCAATGCTTCTGATACCGCCTTTAATGCCGGAAGATATATTGAATTTGTCTATACGATCAAAGGGGACGAATATATGCTCAGGTATCAGGTCAACTTTGTTGGTATGTCAGAGGTGATGGACCCATCCACAAAATTCCTGGTGCTCAACTGGAATGAAAACCTGAAGCGGCAGGAAAAGAGTGTCAAAATGGAGCATATGAACACGACCATATATTATAAATATCTGGACGATAAAGTGGATTACATCTCCGAGACGAAAAATGAGGAAAAAGTATTGAAAAACGAACGGTTTAAATGGTTTTCTTTTAAGCAGCAGTTTTTCACCAGCGTCCTCATTGCCGACAACTTCTTTTCCGATCCTCGGATCCGGACCGCTACCTTCCCCGGAAACGCCAATTACCTGAAATCAGTCTTCGCTGAGGTAGGTATACCCTTCGCGCCGGATGAAAATAAAGAGGTATCCATGTCTTTTTATTTCGGCCCCAACAAATATTATGGACTGAGAAAGTACAAACAGGATCTGGAACGGCAGATCCCGCTTGGCTGGAGCTTTGCACCGATGGCATGGATCAACATCTTCGCCGTCATCCCGGTTTTTACCTTTTTCGGTAACCTGGGCTGGAACTATGGGATCATCATCCTGATCCTGACCATTCTCCTGAAGATCGTCCTCTTTCCGATCGCCTTCAAAACCTATAAATCATCGGCCAAGATGCGGGTCCTTAAACCCGATATCGATGAGCTTGCCAAGAAGTATCCCAAGAAGGAGGATGCGATGAAAAAGCAGCAGGCAACGATGGAACTATATAAAAAGGCCGGAGTGAACCCGATGGCCGGCTGTATCCCGCTGTTGCTGCAAATGCCCATACTGATCGCCATGTTCCGGTTTTTCCCCTCCTCCATCGAGCTCCGTCAGCAGGCTTTTCTCTGGGCCAAGGACCTTTCCTCCTACGATTCCATATGGACCTTCCCGGGAGGATTCTCCGTGCCGTTCTATGGCGACCATGTCAGCCTTTTCGCACTTTTAATGACCATCTCGAGTATCATCTATACCAAGATCAATGACCAGATGATGGGCAGCACCCAGCAGCAAATGCCAGGCATGAAAACCATGATGTACTTTATGCCGGTCATGTTCCTTGTCTGGTTCAATGATTATTCTTCAGGCCTGAGTTATTATTATCTCCTGGCCAACCTGCTGACTTTCGCTCAGATATATATCATCCGGGCAACCATTGATGAAAAGAAGCTCCATGCGCAGATCGAAGCCAACCGGAAAAAAACGGTGAAAAAGTCAGGTTTCCAGAAACGGCTGGAAGATATGGCCAAAAAGCGCGGTTACCCGGCGAAAAGGTAATTTAATGCAGGTAACTTAAGAAGAGCTCCAATCCTCGCTGTTTTTCCTTATCAAATGAATAGGAGATATTCTCTTCCAGGTAACCCAGACAATCTCCGCAGTTGGGCAAACGGTCTTTAAAATAATCGAGCGATTCACGTTTATGGGATATCCCGTAGCTCAATGCCTGGCAGAAAGGTTCGGTAAGACTTTCCGAAAGTCTGGTTTTCGATATCCAGAGTGCAAAAACAAAGGGTAAATGTGTATACTTGATCCATTCACCGGCCAGATCATACACAAAAGGAAAATGGGGACGCATGTCGAAGGTCTTATCACCGATGGCCACGATCGCTTCCATCTGACCGGTATCATTAAGTTGTCCGGTCTGAAGCTGTATAAAATCGGGTGTAATTTTCCAAAAGTTCCCTGCGAGGACCCTGACCAGCTTTACTGAAGTGCGGGAATCAAAATCCAGGTATATTTTCCTGATTTCAGGAAGAGGATGACGCGACAGGAGAAGGACCGTTTTAACATCTTTAATGGCACCAAGGCAATAGGGGGAGACGGTATGGTACTTATTGAATTCCGGCAGGGCGCCGACCGGTACCAGGGCGATATCCACCTCGTCGCGCTTTAACTTCTCGGCGCAAACTGAAGGTACATCAAGATCAAGCCGGCAATCGGGCAGAAAGCCTGAACTCCTGATCCCGTATACAAAAGGAAAAGTATTCAGGTAAGAAACAGCGGAGATTTTCAGTGATTCCATACTTGCATTTCCGGTACAAAAATAATGGAAATGAGTTTTCCATGCCACCCCGGGTGATTAATTATGTACCTTTGAATAAGGTTTTGCCCGGTCAGAGATGTGAAAAAGATCTTAATTTATCTTGTCATTCTGCTTCTCCTGTTCAATTCGGCAGGATATTATTTTCTTTATGAAGTGAACAAACTTCTTGTGAGAAAAGAGATGGAAGCGCTGATGGAAAGGAATCCGACCAGACTCATTGTGCTGAAAATTTTCGAGCCCGGCCGTGACCCGGATTTTTGCCGGGTCGATAAACACGAGATCCGGTACGATGGTAACCTGTATGACGTACTGAAAGAAACTACAAAAGGGCGGATCTCATTTTTTTACTGCATCCACGACCAGAAAGAACAAGATCTCCTTACTGGTTTTAACAAAGTCAGCCTGGAAAAACTTAGCCAGACCCTATCTGACCACCTGATCAAGATTGCCCTGCCGGTATTTTCTGAAGATCATAATAATTCTATTGCAAAAAAGATAACGTTTCTCTTTTTAAAGGTGGATACAACCACTTGTCCTTTACTGCCTCTTACACCTCCGCCCGAGCTAACCTGAACCCTCCTTTTAGTACCGGCTCTTTTGAATGTTATCAATCCTTTCTTTTATTCATTTTTAAATCTTTTGAAATGAGAATATCATTTATTGTCACTGCTTTATATGTTTCATTGACATTTTCAACAACGGCACAACAGGTTAAGGTCCTTGATAAATCTGACCTTCAACCTATAAGCCAGGTCAATATAACCAATACCTCCAAAACCACCATGGTAGTCTCTGATGCACAGGGGATTGCTGATATTTCAGGTTTTAATGAAAGCGATTCCCTTTTTTTCACCCATGTGACCTTCCAGTCTTTCAGGACGACAAAACCGAAGCTTGCTGTACAGAACTATACGGTTTACCTGACCGAAAACATCATACGCCTCGATGAGTTTGTGATCTCTGCCAATAAAGTGGAGGAAAAAAAATCTGATCTTCCATATAAGATTGAGGTCATTCAGGCTAAGGACATCGCCTTTGACAACCCAGCCACTTCTGCGGTCATGCTGGAGCAGACAGGTGAAGTATTTGTGCAGCAAAGCCAGCTTGGTGGCGGAAGTCCGGTGCTCCGTGGATTCGAGGCCAACCGGGTGCTCATGGTCATCGACGGGGTGCGTATGAACAATGCCATTTACCGGAAAGGTCATCTGCAGAGCGCAATAACCGTTGATCCTTTCGGATTGGCGACAACGGAGATCCTTTACGGACCGGGGGCAACCATTTATGGGAGCGATGCCATCGGTGGTGTAATTACTTTCAACACGCTTGACCCGTTACTTTCTTCTACTGGAAAAATACAGGTTCATGGAAACCTCCTGGCACGTTACGCTTCATCCAATAATGAAACTACCGGAGGAGCCAATGTCAACGTCGGATGGAAGAAGTGGGCTTTTTTGCTGAACTTTTCATACAGCCATTTCTATGATCTCCGTGAAGGACGGTTACGTAATCCCGCATATGGTGATTGGGGAACCCGGCCGTTTTATGCAGAAAGGATCGACGGCGAAGATACGATGATGGTGAACAGCAAGCCCTGGATACAGAAACCATCCGCGTATTCACAATATAACGTGCTGGGGAAGATCCTGTATCAGCCTGGTATTCATAGCAAATACCTGCTGAATATCCAATATTCCAACTCTTCCGATATCCCGCGATACGACAGGCTGACAGAAATGAACAGCAGTACAGGTAAACTCAAATATGCCGAATGGTATTACGGACCACAGATGAGATTGCTTACCTCTCTGAAAGCTGAATACAATCTGAACGCCGTGATTTTTGATCATGCTTCATTCATTGTTGCCTACCAGAAGGTCAATGAGGACAGGATCAACCGGACTTTCGGAAAATCATGGAAAAAGTTCAACCTCGAAACCGTGGATGTCATCTCGGTGAATGCCGATTTTGATAAAAGATTCGGATCAAAGGACAACCTGCGTTACGGGATTGAGTTTGACTATAACGATGTCCATTCAAATGCGCATCAGGAAAATATCAACACGGATGCCATTACCTATGACCTAGGGACACGGTATCCGGATCAGAAAGGCAATATGATGACCCTTGCTGCATATGTTTCAAATAACTGGAATATCAGCAAGTCTTTCGCCTTTTCACAAGGTGTCCGGTTCAACTATATCACTCTGAATGCAGCCTATACCGATGCCATGATGAAGATCATGAAATTCCCGTTCGATAAAAACATCGCACAAAAAAATACAGCAGTCACCGGATTTCTGGGTTTGACGGTGACTCCCGGTCATGACTGGAAAATTTCGCTGATCGGATCCACCGGTTTCCGGGCACCTAATATTGACGACCTGACCAAGTTGAATGAATCGAACAGCGCAGATAAGACCATCATCGTCCCTAATCCGGACCTTAATCCTGAATATGCGTGGAATGCGGAAATCTCTGTCGGAAAGACGATCTTCGGGAAAATCCGCCTTGAAGGAACTGTTTTCTATACCAGGCTTCAACAGGCAATCGTAGTTGGTCCTTCCCAGTTCAACGGGAAGGATTCCATAGAATACAACGATGTGGTATGCAAGGTTATGACCAGTACCAATGCCGGCAGCGCATATGTATACGGTTTCCAGGGGAACCTGCTTGCCCAGGTGACCCGGTCATTCTCTATCGTCAGCAATCTGACCTACACGGTCGGGCGGGTAAACAATCCGGATAATGAGCCGCTGGACCATATACCGCCTGTGTTCGGGATGACCTCTTTCAGGCTGGAACTGAAAAAGTTCAAAGGTGATTTTTATATTATGTACAACGGCTGGAAGAGGATCAGCGACTATAGCTCAAGCGGTGAGGATAATCAGGCTTATGCGACGCCTTATGGCATGCCGTCGTGGTATACCCTGAACCTCAAGCTCAGTTATCAGATCGACCGGTACCTGTGCGTCGAAGCAGGGGTTGAGAACATCCTGAATGAACATTACAGGAAGTTTGCATCCGGCATCAGCAGCCCGGGAAGGAATTTTATTTTGGCGCTAAGGGCAACGCTCTGACAGCAACCGGTGGACTTCGACCACCTGTGGAATGAGCATGGATAAGCCGTCGTTCCTGATCACAAAATCCGAAAGGGCGGCTTTCTTTTTATCCTCCATCTGGAACTGCATCCTTTTCAGGACCTCCTCCCGGGTCACCCCGTCACGATCAATGACCCGCCTGATGGCCATTTCCTGAGGACAGGATATATGAATGACGACGTCCAGTTCACTCTGGAATCCTGTCTCAAAGATAATGGCCGCTTCCAGTATGATGTAGGGGTGGTTCTGATGGAAGGTGATCCAGTTCCTGAAATCCTCCCTGACCAGGGGATGGAGGATCGAATTCAGCTTTTGCAGGGAATCCGGATTGGAAAAAACCTTCCCGGCAAGAAATTTCCGGTCTACTTCATTGTTCCGGTTGAGGATCCCGGATCCGAACTCCTCCCGGATCCGATGGACAATGCCCGGATCCTCAAGGAAGCATTTCGAGGCCTGATCGGCATGATAAATGGGAATTCCCAGGGTTGAGAATATCTGCGCCACCAGGCTTTTCCCGCTACCGATATTTCCGGTCAGACCGACTTTTTTCATATTTTATCCGGTTTACCGAAGTTTCGGAAATCGTCTTTCAAACTCAAAGAAGAGTGTGTCGGGTCTCACAGAGAAAAGCTCGGTTGGAAAATTATCCTCCGATGCGATATCCCGGGCTATCGGTTCGGTCAGCATGATTCCGTACAACCGTGATTCGTGCGATTTTACCCGGATATTTCTCAGACTTACTTCGGCTTTCCTTGTTCTGTGGAATAGAAAATTTTCCGAAAAAAAATCATATCCCGGGATCTGTATCCGGATGGTCAGAAGACTATCAGAACATTGTACGATCCGGTAATTATAAGGGATATGGGTATAATTCAGATGATAGGTCAGGGTATAATAATAATTCCTGGAAAGCCTGACCAGACTCCACAGAAATACGGATATTATCAGGCAAATGAGGAAAATGATCAGCTGATTCCTGAAATTATCACTTTTTCGTTGCCTCGCATTGCCGATGAATTCAATGAATTCGGGCTTCACGGTGAAAAAGATTACACCGGATTATTTATTCTCGATGGTCTGGTTGCTGTCGAGGGCAATGGCGGATTTCTCAATCCGAAGCCGCACCTGATTTTCTACTTCGATGGTCACCGTGGTATCCTGGATCTCAACGATCCGGCCATGGATCCCGCCAACGGTAATGACCTTCTGGCCTTTCTGAAGCGCTTCCCTGAATTTCTTCTGATCCTTGGAACGTTTCATCTGGGGACGGATAAAGAAGAAATAAAAGACCACAACAATGAGTAACAGGGGAAGAAACGACCACCAGCCGCTTTGTGAACCACTTTGTCCTCCTTGCGGAGTCATGAGCAGGATTGATAAAAGATTTGTCATATTACGTTACCTTTTTGAATTATTATTTTTTCTATTTCGCTATTTCGTTAATTACTCACAAACATTTTTATTTTTTTCGGGCGTTCTTGAGTGCTTCGGAATTCACTGGTTACTTTTCTGCCCCCGGAGCCACCACCTGGGCTTTGATCCGGAGCATCGTCGTATTGGGCTGTGTATTTGCCACGACCAGGATGTTTTTTGACTGGAATCCATGTTTCCCGGAGCTGTTGAAGGCTACCTTGATCGCTCCTTCCTCGCCTGGTTGGATCGGGGTTTTCGGGAATGAAGGAACCGTACAGCCGCAGGATGAGCTCACGTCGGCAATGACCAGATCGGATTTCCCGGCATTCCTGAAGTTAAAACTGAAAGAGACGGTCTCTCCTGAAAGGATCTTACCAAAATCATGCTCTGTCTCAACAAACTGTATAGAAGGAAGGTGGCTTTTATCGCCCTTGCCTTCAGCGCTGTTGGGATTGGTTACCACATCGGCCGGGATTTCTTTCTCTTTATCACCAGCAGTTGAATTGCAGGTAGTAAAAAGGGTTCCGGCTGCCAGAATCAGGAATGCGAGAATAAGTTTTTGGTTCATTGATATTTCAGGATCAAAAGGCGCACAAAAGTACGAATTTTCCACCAGATAAAAAATCCGTACTTTTACCTCATGCGTTTGTATCTGATCGGATATATGGCTTCCGGGAAGTCGAAGGTAGGACGGGACCTTGCCGGAAAGCTGGGGTTTGAATTCGTGGATATGGATGATATGTTTGAAGAGCGCTACCGGATCAGCATCTACGATTTCTTTATAAAGTATGATGAATGCCATTTCCGGAAGATCGAACGCGAAATCCTGCACGAAACGGGTAATTTCCGACAGACGGTCATATCGACCGGAGGAGGAACCCCATGTTACTTTGATAATATGGACTTTATCAATAGTACCGGGCGGTCGGTCTACCTCCGATGGGAGATCCCTGCATTGGTCGACCGGCTGCATAAAGTCAGAAAAAAAAGACCGCTTTTGCGGGAGATCACTGAAAAGAATCTTCTGTCATTTGTGACGGGTCATCTGGCAGAGCGGGAAGTTTACTATCTCCAGGCCGGTTTTACCTTCGATGCTGAAAATGGGACGCTGGATCAGATCGTTTCTTGGCTCTCGTCATGCAATATTACCGACTGATCCTTTCTCATCAGCAAAGCAACATTTTCTACATGATGGGTATGCGGGAACATATCGACCGGCTGGGAATGGATGAGTTCATATTTATCGGCGAGGATCGCCATATCGCGTGCCTGGGTCGCCGGATTGCAGCTGACATAAATCACTTTTCCGGCCCGGGAGGAAAGAATTGCCCGGATGGCTTTTTCATGCATACCGGAACGGGGTGGGTCGGTTATGATGACATCAGGATAACCATTTCTTTCCATAAAACCGGGATTCATCAGGTTTTCTACTTCACCGAAATGGAACCGGGCATTTCTGGTCCCGTTTAGCTGAGTATTAACACAAGCATCCTCAACGGCTGCCCGAATCGACTCGATCCCGATAACCTCTTTCACGTAAGGTGCAATATAGTTGGCAATGGTTCCGGCCCCTGAATAAAGGTCATATACCGTTTCATTTCCTGTAAAAGCTGCCATTCCTGCAAGGGCCCGGTAAAGAAATACGGCCTGGCGTGAATTGGTCTGATAAAAGGACACAGGGCCGATCCGGAAAGCAATATCTTTTCCTCCGGGCAAAAATGAAGGAATAGATTCCATGATGTATGGCAATCCTTTATAAAGGCTCACCGGTAAGTCGGCAATGACATCATTCTTCTTGGGATTTATCACAAAGTTCAGGGAGGTGATGGAAGGGAATGCCGCAGCCGTTTCATCGAGCAAGCCGGTGATCCTTTCCCGGTCATCGTCCCGGAAGACCACGATGACCATCAGGTCGCCCAGCGTAGAGTTCCGTATGATCAGGTTTCGCATCAGACCTTCCCATTTCCGGACGTCATAAAAGCTCATGTTGTGGCGGAGAGCATAATCCTTTACGAACAGACGGATGTCGTTCGATGGATCTTCCTGAAGAAAGCACCGTTCAATATCCAGCACTTTATCGAATATGGCAGGTATATGGAATCCCAGGGCATTCCTGTCCTTTTCTGCTACATTCTCCTTAACAGGGCCATCCGTGAACCAACGCCGGTTTGAAAAGGTAAACTCCAGTTTATTGCGGTATTGTATGATATTCGGAGAAGGAAGGATCGGCAAGATTGAGGGATGTTCTATCTTTCCGATCCGTCGAAGATTGTCTCCGACCTGTTTCTGTTTGTAATACAACTGTTCTTCGTACCGCATGTTCTGCCACCGGCATCCGCCGCACACGCCAAAATGGGTACAGAAAGGATCTGTCCGTTTTTCAGAATAACGGTGAAACCTGACTGCCTTCCCTTCCAGGAAAGATCTTCTTTTTAAGGTAACCTGAATATCGACGATGTCACCTGGTATGACAAAAGGAACAAAGATGACGCGGTTATCGACCCGGGCTATTGCTTTTCCCTCAGAACCCGCGTCCAGAATCTCAACCTTTTCAAAAACAACATCCGCACGTTGATTTCGCCCCATCAATTAAATTATCAATTATCAATTATCAATTCTCTTCCTGTAATGTTTCGAATCCCCCCATTCACCATATGCAATCTCTTCCCCTGCCATATGAATGCGTGCTTCCAGACAGGGTCCGCATTCCTCTGCACTTTCGTTAAGGCAGGGTTTGTCCTCATAAAGGAGATAGTCGTTACGGTATTTGACCGGGGTCAGGTTTGGCATGATGACGTTGGCTCCGACCATGAGGGCTTTTTCCCTTCCCTGCGGATCGATCGTCTGCATGGCAGTCGTTGCGGCAATATTGATATCCTTCATCATGATCCGCAGGATGGCCACCATTCTCAATGAAAGCTGAAATCGCTCTGTTTGAGGTAAGAGCTGATCCCGGAATCGATAGAGTGGAGTGTCTTCATGCTCGAGGTAAGGACCCATTCCCACCATGTCTACATCAAGATCACGGAAAAAGATCAGATCATCGGCAAGGTCCGGTACTGTTTGAAAGGGCAGGCCGATCATGACTCCGGTTCCCACCTGGAATCCGATCTTTCTCAATGTGGCCAGCGCTTCAAGGCGCTGGTTATAATCATGCAGGCCATCGGCCGGATGTAATTTTTTGTATAATTCCGGATTTGATACTTCTATCCGCAGCAAATACCGGTGTGCACCGGATTCAAACCAACGCCGGTAAGTCTCTTCCCGCTGCTCCCCGAGCGACAGCGTAATGTGAAGGCTACCACCCGTATGCCGGTTGATCTTTTTTAACAGGGAATCTATCTGATCAGTAAATGCCCGGGTACTGCGTTCTCCCGATTGGATCACAATGGATGCATAACGGTTCCGGTAAGCATTGTCAACCGCATCCATCACTTCTGAATCGGAAAGCTGATATCGTATATACCGGTTATTTCCGGCCCTGATCCCGCAGTAAAAACAATTTTTGGAACAGGTGTTCGAATATTCGATCAGTCCCCGGAAAAAAACTTTTCTTCCGACATATTGCGTCTTGACCTCCCGCGATTTTTCAAATATTCTGGTCGTATCCGGATGGTCTGTATTCAGGAGGAGGATTAGATCCTCCTTTGTGAAGGACTCTTTTTGTAAAATATTTTCAACAGCGTCACCCATTGGGAGATAAAAAGTTATATATTAGCAAGGATTAATTGTGTGTTGTATTTGGTTTGCAAAAGTACGATAATTTGAGGCTTTATTATAATTTTGCAGTAACAGTAAGCCCTTTTAATCGTGATAAAACAAGGAAAATCCGATATGGAAGAAATAATCAAAACAGCTCTGATTGATGACGACAGGACCAGTATCCTGACTCTGAAAACCCTGCTGGAAGGAAAATTTCCCAAGGTGAAAATAGTCGGGGTTGCCAATACCGTTTCAGACGGGGTGGCTTTGATCGATACGGTGAAGCCCGATCTGGTTTTTCTCGACATCAACATGCCTGACGGGGAAGGCTTTGATGTTATTGAAAAAGTTACCTATGATAATTTCCAGGTCATTTTCATCACCGCTTATGATAAGTATGCTGTCAGGGCATTTGAATTCTCTGCATTGCATTATCTGGTAAAACCGGTAACCTACGACGGACTTCAGACAGCGCTTGACCGTTACAAGGAGACCAAGGATGAAGATATCGATAACAAACTGACGGTTTTAAAGGATACCCTCAGAAGTAAAAATGAAAAGATCATCATTCCATCCACCGAAGGGCTGAACATTGTTAAGCTGGGTGATATTGTCAGGCTTGAAGCCGATGATGTATATACTTCTTTCTTTCTTACCGACGGGCGCCGTTTCATGGCCTCAAAGCCTTTGAACAACTATGAAAAGCTCCTGGAGGACCTGCCCTTTTCGCGGATCCACAGCAAGCACCTGATCAACCTGATGTACGTCAAGCGTTATGTGAAAGGAAAAGGAGGCTCTGTGATTATGGAGGATAATTCCGAGGTTGAGGTGTCGGTCCGCAAGAAATCCGATTTTATTGAAAAGCTGAGGAATTACGCACGTTACGTGTAAATTTCAGGAATTCCGGTTGATACCAGTTCCCCTTTTTTGATTATATGTTGAACCGGATGTGTATGATGTCCCCATCCTGTACGACATAATTCTTCCCTTCAATAAATAATTTCCCGTGTTCTTTACAGGCATGCTCCGATCCGAGCCGGATAAAATCCTCATATTTCATGACCTCAGCCCGGATGTAACCCCGCTCAAGATCACTGTGTATGACTCCTGCTGCCTGGGGTGCCGTCATTCCCCGTTTAATAGTCCAGGCCCTGACCTCTTTCGGTCCTGCGGTGAAAAAACATTGCAGGTCAAGCAGGTGAAAGGCAGCCTGTACCAACCGGTTTACTCCCGGCTCGGAAAGTCCTGCATCGGCCAGAAAAGCCTGCCGGTCCTCAAGGTTGTCGAGCTCTGCAATCTCGGATTCCATCCTCGCAGCGATTACCAGCACCTCGGCCTCCTCGTTTTTGACTGATGCAATGAAACGGTCAGAAATTGAATTTCCAGACCTGGCCGCAGAATCGGCAACATTGCATACATATATCACCGGCTTGTCGCTTAACAGGAAAAGGTCGGAAATGAACCGACGGTCATCGGACGTAACAGTGGCTGTGCGTGCCGGTTTGAAAGATTCCAGATGTTCCTTGAACAGGTAAAGGATATCCAGTCCGTGCCTGGCCTCTTTATCACCAGCCTTGATCAGCTTTTCCTGGCGGACGATCTTTTTTTCAACCGATTCGAGGTCCTTGATCTGCAGTTCAAGGTCAACGATCTCCTTGTCCCGGACCGGATCGACTGACCCTTCAATGTGCGGTAAGAGCGGATCGTCAAAGCAACGGATGACATGGATCAAGGCATCCACATTCCGGACATCCGCCAGGAACTTGTTCCCTTCCGTATGGCTGCCTCCTTTGGATAATCCAGGAATATCGACCATCTCGATCGTTGTCGGAACAACCCTGGCTGAATGAATGATCTGGTCGATCTTTTCAAGACGGGAATCCGGAATGTTCATGACACCCAGGTTTGATTTTGTTCCGGAAAAAGCAGCTATATGGGTTTCTGCCCGGTTGGCAGAGATGCAGTTGAAGAGGGTTGTCTTTCCGGAACCGGAAAGGCCGATGATTCCGCATTTAAGAGGCATAACAACAAGTTTATTGGAATGCAAAAATAGTCATTTATCGGAAGGGAACGGGCTGACCAATTGATAATTGATAATTGATAATTGAGAATTAATACGTTGGAAGAGGTAATACATGGTGGTTCTTGTTACTTTTAATAATTATTTCTATCTTTGCACCCCCTTTTTAACGGGAGAAAAGGAGTAAAACGTTCTTTTTAAGATTCCCGATGTCAATTCACCGATGTTTAACCCGGATGGCGTTTACACGCCGCCACAAAGAAAAATTGAATGACTCCTGATGAAATGAATGTTAGCAATGAATCGGAGCAGAAAACCGAAGCAACTGTTGACACACAAACTACCGAAACAGAAGTAACCCCCATAGAAGAAAATGCAGAGACCGGGACCGTTACTGAACCCGTTTTAGAAATTCCGGTAAAAAAGAGTAAAAAAGTAAAACCAACCGTTGAAGATTTAAAAGATTTTGATTGGGACTCTATCGGAAAAAAGCATGAGCTGTATTCCGAAGATGAGCGTAGAAAGCTCGAAGATGTTTATGATCAGACCCTCCGTGCCATACAGGATCACGAGGTAATCGAAGGAAGCGTCGTTGCCATGAACAACCGGGAAGTAGTGGTCAACATTGGATTTAAATCCGATGGCGTGATCATGCTTAATGAATTCCGCTATAATCCCGAATTAAAGGTTGGGGACAAAGTTGAAGTCTATGTTGAAAACCAGGAAGATACCAGCGGCCAGCTGCTTCTTTCCCATAAAAAAGCCCGTATCCTGAAATCGTGGGAACGGATCAACGATGCCTACGAAAAACAGGAAATTATCAAAGGTTATGTAAAATCCCGCACAAAAGGCGGTCTGATCGTTGATATTTTCGGTATCGAAGCCTTCCTGCCCGGTTCTCAGATTGACGTGAAGCCCATCCGAGACTACGATGTCTTTGTCGATAAGGTAATGGAATTTAAAGTGGTAAAGATTAACCACGAATACAAGAACGTCGTTGTTTCCCATAAAGCCCTCATTGAGGATGAGTTGGAAGCACAGAAAGCCGAGATCATTAAGAAACTCGAAAAGGGACAGATCCTCGAAGGTACCGTCAAGAACATCACCAGCTACGGGGTATTTGTCGACCTGGGTGGCGTCGACGGGCTTATCCATATCACCGACCTGAGTTGGGGGCGTATCAACCATCCGGAGGAGATCGTAAAGCTGGATCAGAAGATCAAGGTGGTCATCCTCGATTTCGACGAAAACAAAAAAAGAATCGCCCTTGGCCTGAAACAGCTGACTCCCCATCCATGGGATTCCCTGGATCCGAACCTCAAGATCGGCGACAAGATCAAAGGGAAAGTGGTGGTCATTGCCGATTATGGCGCCTTCGTGGAGATCGCTGCAGGGGTGGAAGGTCTGATTCATGTTTCGGAAATGTCGTGGTCACAGCACCTTCGTACTGCGCACGATTTCCTTAAGGTCGGACAGGAAGTGGAGGCAGTCGTCCTCACGCTCGACCGCGAAGAACGCAAGATGTCAATGGGCATCAAGCAGCTTATCCCCGATCCGTGGGCTAACATCAAGGAAAAATATCCCCTGAAGTCCAAGCATACCGCAACGGTCCGCAACTTTACCAACTTCGGCATCTTTGTCGAACTGGAAGAGGGCGTCGACGGACTCATCCATATTTCCGACCTCAGCTGGTCGAAAAAGATCAAACATCCGGCCGAATTTACGAAGATCGGAGAAAGCATCGATGTGATGGTCCTTGACGTGGATGTGGAAAACCGCCGTCTGAGCCTTGGGCATAAACAACTTGAGGAAAATCCATGGGATGTATTTGAAAGCGTGTTTTCGGTGGGTTCTGTCCATAAGGGAACCATCGTAAACCTGAATGATAAAGGGGCTATTGTTGCGCTGCCTTATGGCGTTGAAGGATTCGCTCCTCTCCGTCACCTGACCAAGGAAGACGGAACCCATTCCAAAGAAGAAGAAGCCCTCGATTTCAAGGTGATCGAGTTTTCCAAAGAAAATAAAAAGATCATCCTTTCTCACAGCAAGATCCATCAGGACCTTCAGAATGCTGAAAAGAACAAGGAAACCAAAACTACCCTGAAGAAGGAAAAAGACACCAAGAAGGCGATCAAGAAAGTGAAAGATAATCTGGAAAAGACCACCCTGGGTGATATTGATGCCCTGGTGAACCTGAAGGCCGACATGGTGAAAGCCGAAGAGAAGGCTAAGGAACCACCCAAGGAGGAATAAATCCCGATGACCTTCTCACTGACCGTTCTGGGATGCAGTTCTGCCATCCCCGTATATAACAGAAATCTAAGCGCTCATTTGCTCAACGTGAATGAGCGCTTCTTTTTGATTGATTGCGGGGAGGGAACCCAGTTCCAGCTGAGAAAATACCACCTTTCATTTAACCGGATCCGGCATATTTTTATCAGCCATCTCCACGGTGACCATTTCTTCGGATTGATCGGACTTCTTAATTCGATGCATCTTCTCGGACGGAAAGAGGCGATCCATCTGTATGCTCCATGTGAATTGGAGGAAATCATCGATATTCAGCTAAATACATCGCAAACCCGCTTTGTCTTTCCGCTTCATTTTCATCCCCTGCGGATGGATTCCTGTGATCTGATCCTGGAGGAGGAACGGATTGCTGTTCATTCTTTCCCTCTGAAACACAGCATACCGGTATGCGGCTTTGTTTTCAGGGAGAAGAATCCGCCCAGGAAAGTACCGCAGGCAAGGTCGTATGCCTATTGCAGCGATACCGGGTATGACGAATCCATCCTCCCCTTTATCCAGGGTGTACATCTGCTGTACCACGAAGCAACCTTCATGCAGGAATTGGCTGCCATGGCTGCCGAAAAGCTTCATTCAACGGCCTTGGAGGCAGCCCGGATTGCCAGTAAAGCCAAGGTAAAAAAACTGATTATCGGGCATTTTTCCGCTCGTTACGAGGATCTCGAACCCCTTCTTGCCGAAGCACGCAACATCTTTCCGGAAACCTACCTGGCTGTGGAGGGAGAGAGGATGGATCTTACTTGATTAGCTAACTAATTGAAAATTATTTGAATCTATGAGAAATTTACTTTTAATTCTGCTGACGATGCTTACCACCATCCCAACTATGACGGGACAGGAAACGAATCCCTTTTTTGAAAAATGGAATACTCCCTTCGGAGTGCCGCCGTTCGGGCAAATAAAAAATGAACATTTCTTTCCGGCCTTCCAGGAAGGAATTAAAAAACACCTGGCAGAGATCGATGCCATTATTGCCAATCCGGAACCGCCGACATTTCAGAACACGATCCTTCCCTTTGATGCAAGCGGTGCCCTCCTTGAAAAGGTCAGCCTGGTATTTTACGGTCTGAATGGTGCAAATACCAGCAAGGAGATGCAGGATATCGCGAAGCAGCTTTCACCTATTACCACCAGGCATGCTGACGATGTCAATATGAATCCGGCACTTTTCAAAAGGATCAAGGTCGTTTATGAGAACCTTGACAAGGCGGATCTCGATCCGGATCAGAAACGTCTTGTTTCGGAAACGTACAAGAATTTTGTACGCGGTGGAGCCAATCTTGACTCTGCGCAACAGGAAAAGCTGCGCGGGCTGAATCGCCAGATTGCTATGCTCCAGCTGACCTTTGGACAGAACCTACTCGCTGAGAACAATAATTTCAAGCTCATCATCGACCGGCCATCTGACCTGAAGGGACTTCCGGCCGGATCGATCGCGACTGCAGCCGAAGCTGCTGCTGCCGATTCTTCCACTAAAGGAAAATGGGTGTTTACCCTCCAGAATCCCAGTGTGATGCCGTTCTTACAATTCTCTGAAAACAGGTCACTCCGCGAAAAGATATTCAGCGCCTATATCAATCGCGGAAACAACAATAACGACAAGGATAATAAAGCGATCATCCAGAAGCTGATCCCGCTGCGGCTCGAAAAAGCAAAATTAATGGGCTACCCGACTTTTGCCGATTTTGTGCTGGAGGACCGGATGGCAAAAAATCCGAAGAATGTGTATGATCTTCTCTACCGAATATGGACCCCGGCACTGGCAAAGGCCAGACAGGAAGCGGGTGATATGCAGCGTTATATCGGGATGAGCGGGGCGACGTTCCAGCTCGAAGCATGGGATTGGCGTTTCTACAGTGAGAAGGTAATGAAAGAAAAGTTCGATCTGGATGAGGAAGCCCTGAAACCCTATTTTAAACTGGATAATGTCCGCAACGGCGCTTTCTATGTAGCCAACCGGCTGTATGGGATCACCTTTACCGAGGTTCAGGATGCCCCGAAATATTTCAGCGATGTGACCCTCTGGGAATGCAGGGATGCCGACGGTTCCCACCTGGGAGTGCTTTACATGGATTTCCATCCGAGGGCCGGGAAGAGGGGCGGCGCCTGGTGCGGGAATTATCGTCCCCAATCTTATCAGGAAGGTAAACGCGTTGCCCCGGTGATGACCATGGTCTGTAACTTTTCACCCCCGGCAGGCGATAAGCCCTCGCTATTGACATCGGATGAAACAGAAACCTTCTTCCATGAATTCGGTCATGCCCTTGCCGGATTACTGAAAAATGTAAAATACAGTGGTATATCCGGTGTCCCACGCGATTTTGTCGAGCTCCCGTCGCAGATCATGGAACACTGGGTGTTTGAGCCGGAAGTGCTTAAGGTATATGCAAAACATTACCAAACCGGGAAAGTTATACCGGAAGAACTGGTGGATAAAATCGTGAAAAGCGGCAAATATGGTCAGGGTTTTAAAACTACCGAATATGTTGCCGCATCCATACTCGATCTGGATTATCATACGCTGAAGGAGGTGAAAGACCTGGAAGTCCTGACATTTGAAAATGCATCCATGAACCGCATCGGACTTCTTCCCCAGATACCGCCCCGATACCGGTCCACTTATTTCCAGCATACGATGACCGGCGGATATACTGCCGGATACTACAGCTATATCTGGGCTGAGGTTCTTGATTCGGATGCCTACCAGGCTTTCAGGGAAACCGGGGATATCTTCAATGAGACAGTTGCCGCAAAATTCCGCAAATACATCCTCGAAAAAGGCGGTTCAAAAGAGGCCATGGAATTGTATAAAGATTTCCGGGGCTCAGAACCGATGATTGACGCCTTGCTCGTGAACAGGGGACTGAAATAAAAAGGTTATTTCTTTGTCTTTTTCTCTTTGGTGACCTCAAATTTCGATTTACCCGGAAAAACCTTGGTAAATAAACCTTTGTTGGCGGATCCAAAGACTGCGGCAGGATTGTAATCCGATTTAACGAAATATTGTTTTGAACTGATTTCAACCGCTCCAGCCACTTCAATTGGCTTCATGCTGTTGCCTTCAATTTTCAGCGAATACGGAAAGGTGATGGGGATGGCGTTCTCATCCGCAAATTCACTGTTTATAAGATTGCCTGTATTATTCAGATAGCTTTCTACTTTCATGGAATCGGTCGGCCTGCTGTTCAGCAGCCATCGTGAGCCCTCCCTGGTCAAGATGAATGAACTGTCGCCCGGATAGGTGAAGATGAGCCGGGTCAGAAGGCTTTTATCAAACCGGCATACGGTTCTGTTGCGGTACATGGAAGGCTGATCACTGAACATCCCTGGGAAAAATCCATCCACCACATACACCCGGTCATCGCCCGTTAGCCGGATATGCGTCTTGAGACTGATATTCTGGTTAGATCCATAACCCTGGGGCCTGTTCTCTCTTGTAAATGAAATTTTTCCAAGTCTGAAATCAGCAACGGTCTCCTTGTCCTGTTCGACGATAACGCGTGTGCTTAATGAATCGGTTATTTCCAGATCCTTCCATGATGACCGGTCAGTGCCGGCTACGCGCTCGGCCCTGGCCTGCAGAAGAGTCCCGAGCAATCGCTCCATGACGGTCGTATCGGCCGGATAGGTTTTCTTGTTGCATTCGATCTCCCAGCCCTTCCCTTTCTTTACCAGCCTCAGCGCTCCATCGGTCTTCCCTTTTGGAAATACTGTGACAGCTGTAACTTTTGCCGAATCAATTGAAAATAATTCACTCCTGAAGCTCCTCTCTCCTTTATGCCGGTCATAAATGATCACGATTACCGCCAGTAAAACGAGAATGCCAAAAATGATCAGTAACGTCTTGTTATTTATCTTCTTCATATTAAATGAAATTTTCATTCATCCGTTTCATCCGCAAATTACGCCGGTATTGCCACCGGAAAATCCCGTATCCAAGGATCAGTATGATGGGCAAAAGGAAATTCATATACTTCAGGAACGCCTTTTTCCCGTCATTCATCTGATCGATAGGTCTCGAATTGACCTCCTTGGTCCTAAGATCGATCAGTCCGGTATCGTCCGATAACCAGTCGACGGAATTGACAAAAAAGTTCAGGTTGTCGGGAGGTAGCTGACGCGTCTGCTGCCCGTCACCATTGACGGCAAAATCGCCATCCGAAACAACGATCATTCTGGAAGATTGTCCTCCGGTGATCTTTCCGCTTAACATGGCAGCCACGGTAAGGCCCGAAAGCGGAAAATCCGACAGTTGCCACTGCCGGTTAATGTTAAAATATAGAGGAACATTTTCTGTCCCTGATTTTTCGGAAGTGGTAGCCAGAGGCGTATAGATCACTTCCCGGTTTAGATTAAGATAATCCATAGAGCTGGCAAACTGCAGGAGAACCGACGTCAATCCTTTGGTTGCCGGTGTTGAACTGAATTTAGTGATGATCGGCAGGTATGGGAACTTCATGCTCGATTGGAAGCTCATATAGCCCTGCTGCTGATTGACCATGACACTACCGCAATTCTGATCTACAACGAAATTCGGATTTACCCGGACCCCTTTGCCTTCAAGCCATTTTTCGAGCCCTGTCTTCACCTCAAAACCGGAAGCATTCTGAAGATTCCCATCAACCCGGTTTATGGCAATGAAAAGGTTTTTCCCTGAAGCCAGAAAATCATCGAGCCTGGCCAGCTGAGCCGGAGGAAATGAATCTTTGGGATTCACAATGATCAGCGTTTTGTATTTTTTCAGATCAGCAGCAGAATCTTTGAGGCTGACCGGTTCGATGTCATACAGCACCGAAAGGGATTGTAAAACCTGGACCATAGAGTTTAGGGAAGGTTCTCCATGTCCTTCCAGAAATCCGATGACCGGCTTGTTTTCAACAATCATTTTTTTTATGCTGGTCGAAAGACTGTATTCCATAGCGGCACCCGGACGGATAAAAGGGATCACCTCTTTCTTGTCACCGTACTGCAGGACAGCCCCCATGTATGCTTTCTGCTGCTTTACCTGATCTTTTTCCCTGACATTGATCAGCACCGGATTGATCCCGGCCTGTAAGGTCGTTTGTTCAGTCGCTTCATCTTTGTTCGGGTTGATGAATTCAAAAACGACCTTCCCTTTGGAACGGTTGGCATATTCAATCAGCTCCTCTTTGAAATCCCTGCGTAACCGGGCGAACTCAGGCGGCAGTTCCTCACTAATATAAGCCGTCACCGTAACAGCCTGCTTTAATGACCCCAGGATGTTCTTTGTTGCTTCACTCAGGGTATATCGCTTATCGGCGGTGAAATCAAGACGGAAAAAGAACCGGTCCGATAAAATATTTACAAGGATGAGTACACCGGCTATCAGTAAAATGTAGGTGATGATCGATTTCCTGTTTTTCATACGAAATGGAGATTAAATTTCTGGAAATGACAGACGTTAACTAACCGGCAAGATTGCGTTTTGACAAGGCAAGCTCTGTTCCTATGAGTCCCGTCAGAATGACGGAACAGAAATACAGGATATCCTTGGTATCGATCACCCCCCTTGCCATGCTTTCATAGTGAGTGGAAAGGCTGAGGTAACTCAGCATTCCGGCAACCCATCCTCCTGAAGCGCTGCTTAGCAGATCAAATATGAGATGGAAGAAGATACCTATGAAAAGGGCGATCAGAAACGCCACAATCTGGTTGCTGGTTATGCTGCTGGCAAAGAGACCGATGCTTATGTATGAAGCGCTCAGGAACAGCAAGCCGATATATCCCATCCAGACGGCTCCGTGATCGATCTTCCCGATGCTGGCCACGGTGAAGTAATAGGGGAGGGTAAGTGCCAGCGTAATGCAGATCAACAGAAAAGCCGCAAGGAATTTACCCATGATGATTTGCCAATCGCTCACCGGCTTGGTAACGAGCAATTCGATGGTGCCCGATTTCCGCTCATCTGCAAGCAGCCCCATGGTGACCGCGGGAATGAAGAAGAAAAGGGACCAGAAGGCAATGCTGAAAAAGGATTGCAGGCTTGCCTGGTTGACCAAAAAGATGTCACTGCCGAAAATCCAGGTGAAAAATCCGCTGAAACCGAGGAACAATATAATCATCACATACGCCATCAGCGAATCAAAGAATGTCCTCAATTCTCTTGTTGTAATTATCCAGATCTTTTGCATAAGTATATTTTTTATTTTTAATTATTTATGGTCAGATCCCTGAACACCTCTTCCAGCTTCCGCTCAACCGGTGTCATCTCGGTAAGTGTCCAGCCCTTTTCCACACAAAGCCTGAAAATGGCCTTCCGGGAAGTCACCTCAGCTTTGCTTTGAATCTCGAACGACTGGGTGTATTTAGGTAAAAGATCAACCATCTCAACGGTTTCAATCTTCCTCAGCGCAAGATAGATTTCATTCCGGTCGCCATCTTCGATGGTCACCCTGACGATCTCTTTGTTTTGTGCCTGTTTCCTGAGCGTGGTAGCGGTTCCGTCAGCCACAAGCTTACCTTCGTTGATGATCACGATCCGGTCGCAGGTCGCCTCCACCTCGGCAAGGATGTGGGAACAGAGGATGACCGTTTTCTCCCGGCCGATCTTTTTGATCAGCTCCCTGATCTCCACGATCTGATTCGGATCAAGCCCTGAGGTGGGTTCATCCAGAATCAGGACTTCCGGATCATGGATCAGGGCCTGTGCAAGCCCGACCCGCTGCTGATATCCTTTTGACAGCTCGCTGATCTTTTTGTATTTTTCACCTTTCAGACCGCATACCTGGATCATTTCTAGGATCCGCTCCCGTATCTTTGCTTTCGGTACTCCCTGGATCTTCGCCACGAATTTTAAATAATCAATGATCGGCATCTCCTTGTAGAGCGGATTCGACTCGGGCAGGTAGCCGATATGTTTTTTTACCTCTTCGGCGTTCTCCAGCACTGAAATTCCTCCTACCTTGACATCGCCCTGGTTGGGAGTCATGTAACAGGTGATGATCTTCATGGTGGTGGTCTTGCCAGCGCCGTTTGGCCCAAGGAATCCAACAATTTCACCGGTGTTCACGTTGAACGAGATGTTGTCGACGGCCTTCTGAAGGCCATACGTCTTGGTTACATTTTCAACTCGCACTTCCATAACTGGTTCCGTTTAATTTGGGACGCAAAAATATTTCGATTTTTTTTTTAATAAAAACCTTTAACAAAAGTTTAACAGAATTTCCCTGTTGACCGGTAAAAATGAAAAGCTCACTCCGGTTGCTTGCGAAGGGCATCAAATAATATCTCAACCGGGTGATAAGCGGTCCGGCCCGTACCATCTTTGATCTGATGGCGGCAAGAAGTGCCGGGAGCGGCAAGGATTACCTCTGCAGATGTATTTCGTATTTCAGGGAACAAGACCAGCTCACCGACCTTGATGGAAATGTCATAATGCTCCTTTTCATAGCCGAAAGCGCCTGCCATTCCGCAGCAACCCGATTTGATCTCCTCCACCCTGAAATTTCTCGGTATGGAAAGCATCTTTTTGGTGGATTCAACAGAGGCCAGAGCCTTTTGATGACAATGTCCGTGAAGCTTGATATGCTTTGGCTCATCCGTGAACTGACCGGAACTGACCTTGCCGGATGTGAAAAGCCCGGTAATAAATTCATCATAAAGGAAGGAACAATCCGATAATTTTATTGCTGCCTCTTTTAATCCGTGATCTACCAGATCCGGATATTCATCACGGAAGGTCAGAATGGCCGACGGTTCAATTCCGATCAGTGGTGTTTCGTGGGTGATCAGGTCTTTGAGTTTACGTACATTTTCATTGGCCAGCTGCTTTGCTTTGCGTGATAATCCCTTCGAAAGGTATGTCCTGCCGCTTTCTTCATGATCGGGGATGATCACCCGGAATCCCAGGGCATTCAGTAACCGGATGGCTTTGGTGCCGATCTCCACATCATTGAAATTGGTAAATTCATCCGTGAAAAGGTAAACAATCTTTCCTTCTGATACCTTTTGCTGGTATCCGGCAGCCCAGGCACGCAAGGTGGTGGAAAAAAGCAACGGAATGCTTCTCTGGCGGGCAAAACCAAGCATATGTTTGACCAGTCCAGAAGTGAAATGGTTTTTAAGGAAGAAGTTGAACATTCCGGGTGCCAGGCTTCCAAGCCTGTTGATCGGGGTGATATTGGCAATGAGCCGTGAGCGCAAGGGTATCCCATGAGCGTCATAGTAATGCTGGAGAAATTCAGATTTAAGCCGGGTGATGTCGACATTCGACGGACACTCTGACTTACAGGCCTTGCAGGAAAGACACAGGTCCATTACTTCCCATATCTCCCGGTGGTCGAACGGATTTACCTTTGGGGAATGCGTCAGGAATTCCCTGAGGATGTTGGCCCTTGCCCGGGTCGTGGTCTTTTCCTCTTTCAGGGCCATGTACGACGGGCACATCCAGTGGCCTGTCAGCACAGTGTTCCGGCAATCACCCGAACCATTACACTGTTCGGCCGCGCGCAGGATGCCGTGGCTGGCCGAGAAATCGAAAATCGTCTGAATTTCGCGGGTCGCTGTTCCCGGTTCAAAACGCAGGCTGGTATTCATCCGGGGTGTATCAACAATTTTCCCGGGATTGAAAATTCCATCCGGATCCCATAGATGCTTTATCGCTTTCAGCAACCGGTAATTTTTTTCTCCCAGCATGATCGGAATGAACTCTCCCCGGAGCCGGCCGTCGCCATGCTCGCCGCTCAGGGAACCCTTGTATTTTTTTACAATCCGTGCTGTTTTCAGTGCCACGGTGTGAAACAATTCCACGTCTCCGCTGTCTTTGAGGTTAAGGATCGGACGCAGATGCAACTCACCGGAACCGACATGGGCATAATACACACATTCGAGACCCAGTTCCTTCAGCATACTGTCAAACTCCCGGATATAATCCGGAAGAACCACCGGACTCACTGCCGTATCTTCCGTCACCGGAACGGGTTTACGGTCACCTGGATAGTTGGAAAGTACTCCCAGACCTGCCTTACGCAGTTCCCAGACTTTTGCGAGTTGGGGGGGGAAGACAACCGGGTAATAATAACCCAGGTCAAGACTACGCATCTCCGATTCCATCTCTTTGCAAAGTTCAAGGATCTCATCGCGGGTCTTCCTGGCAAATTCAACGATCAGGATTGCCCCGGGATCCCCTTCGATAAAAAACCGGTTCTGACGCTGACGGATATTGTCTTTGGTGCAGTCCATGATCGCTTTATCCATCAGTTCAACCGATCCGGGTCGGTATTTAAGGGCAATGAGGTTTGCTTTCAAAGCCTCCGTCACTGTGTGGCAATGGACACAGACCAGTGCTTTTTCTTTGGGCGGGAGAGGAACCAGATTCAGCGTTATCTCCGTCATCAGCATCAGCGTTCCCTCCGACCCGGCTATGAGTTTTGAGAAGTTAAACCTTGGAACTCTGTTTTGATTTTTGACTTTTAACTTTTGACTTTCCTCAACAAACGGCTCCATGTTTAAAAGAATGTCAACCGCATATCCAGTGTTACGGCGATGGATCTCCGGATCGGGATATTCATTCCGGATTTCAGATTGGTTTTCAGGATCTGACAGGATTTCGCGGATCTGTCTGTATATCCTGTTCTCAAGGAGACTGCCCTCGCATTTTCTGTGAAATTCCTCCCTGCTTATATCGCGGAAATCAACCGCTGAACCGTCGCTGAGAAGTCCTTTCACCGAGATCACGTGATCACGGGTACTGCCATAAAGGATTGAATGCGCGCCACAGGAGTTGTTGCCAACCATACCCCCGATCATGCAACGGCTTGATGTGGAGGTCTCGGGTCCGAAAAATAAACCCATCGGCTCGATTCTTTTATTCAGCTCATCCAGGATGACACCGGGCTGAACCCTGACCCAATGTTCCTGAGCGTTGATCTCGAGAATATCAGTCATATATCGGGAGACATCCACGATCAGTCCGGAACCGACTACCTGGCCGGCAAGCGAAGTTCCGGCAGTCCGCGGGATCAACGGGATATGATGAGCACGGGCAAACCCGACCAGGGTCATGACATCCCCGGAATGTTTCGGCCTGGCTACACCCAACGGAACTTCACGATAAGCAGAAGCATCGGTGGCATACATCAGACGATGTGCGGGATCGATAAAGAGATCACCTTCAAGCTGTTTTTTCAGATCGGAGAGCAGGTCAGGTACAGATTTCAGATCCATTACTTCATTTTTTGCAGGAGGTCGAAATAGGGCCGATAGGTTCCGAGTCCCTGGAATTCGCGTTGCTGGATGATCCGGACCTTGTCGGAAAAACCTTTATCGATGGCCTTCTGCAACTGCCCCATGGAATTCGCGGTATCGCCTTGGCGCATCAGAAGCAACGCATTGAGATAATTGGGCTCCGGGTTCGCAGGATCAGACAATTCGTAGAGATGGATGATTTTTCCTGAGGTTTCCAGGTCATCCTGGTTCATGGCGGCATTGGCATTGCCATAGAGAAAAAGACTAAGGAACGAGAGTATCCTCTGGTTCATTAAACTATCTTCCGTATTATTCCCTTTCCTGGTGCCTGACTGGAAGGTTTTTATCTTCATTTCCCACCATGAAATATCTTTACTGATCAATGAACTCATCAGGATTTGTTGTTCCTGTTGCTCTCTGTTCAGACATGATCCGATTGATTTCGCCTCCTTTTGATAACCTTCTGTATTCCGGATCCGTTGCAGCATGTTGATGTACATGCCGGGCGGTGATAACCCGTCGAGACAGCTGATCAGTAACTCAAGACCATTGGCCGCATCCAGAAATTTTTTTTGTCTTTCCAGCCTGGTGATCTCTGCCTCCTTCTTTGTCCTGAACGAATCAATAACCGCCTGGTCAACCGGGATCATCCCATCTTTCATGGCGTTGAAACCGATCCACCTGAAGGCATCTTCCATAACGGTTGACGGAGGCCATTCATGAGGGCCGTAGAAAGTGGTTATAAAATGACGGGTTCCGGCATCTTTGAGGGCTGCATCAAGTTGAAGCATTTCCATGAGATTGAAATCACCCATACCCACGATCCCGAAATAATCGAACCTGAAAACCGGTCTATGATCACCACCCGGAGAGCCTGCCCCGCAACCGATCACTCCCCGGATATCCTTGTGGAACATGGCCATGAGGCTGGAAACACGCGATCCCCCTGAAAAACCCATCAGGTAGATCCGGGAAGTATCGATGGGATAGTTTGTACGGATTTCATCCATAAGGGCTTTCAGAATGGTCCCGGTCTCAATCTGGGTCTGTCCGTTTTTGGAATTGTTTGATCCCAGGAGGATGTATCCGTAAGCTTCGGCAAGGTCCTTGTATTTTTTTACCGGCAAGGAACCGGATGCATGAGGATCGAAGGCAAGGATGACAGGCCATGTTTTTATTTTTTCAGGGAAAGGGTTTGTTTTATACCCCTTGAGGCTGACGTTGCTCGCAACCGGCAGGTAGAGGGCATAGGAAATGTAAGGATCAGAGAGGCAGGTTATATGCTCATAAAGCTTCCCGGCTTCAGGCACCCCTTTTTGTGCCTTGTTGTCCGGTTTCCTTTTTCCGGCACAGGAAACGGAAAAGACGGATACCAGGGCCAGTAAGACCAGTGATGTGGTGAAAACCCTTCTCACTTCTCATAAAAGTTGGTGGATTCAAAAATTCTATCAGCCGATTTGGAGATAAACCCACTGTATAATGCACCGCTTTCGTCTTTATACCGCTTCGCAAATTCGTAGTAACAGCCGGGAACGTCAAAATCCCCATCGGTGAAACGGTATTTGACCATTCCGGCCTTGATGCTTGATTGCTCCAGCAATTCCTTTGGAGAACCATGGATCTCGCCGCCGGCATCATTGAGCGAAAACCCGTGTGATTTCAGAAATGAATTAACCTTTTGGATGGTGTTGTGTTTTTTCAGGTTGTTGACGCTCACCGTGAAATGGTTTGCCCGGAAGCCATGTACATAAAGCCAGGCGGCATATTCCGATTCCTGCCTGAGTTTCTGGTAAACGGTATAGGATGGTGTTCCGCTGACGTTTCCCGAAAAGATCAGCTCGTCCGAGTTGTGAAGGGGTACCGGGATCGATGCGATCCATCCTTTGACTACCTGCCGCAGATAGAAGCTGAATTCATCCACGATCAGCTCGCTGATAAATACTCGCGGTGCCTCCTTGTCGGTCTTATGCTCGAAGTGCTTTGCAAATAATTTTTTCTGCTCAAACCGGTATTCTCCCATCAGGGTATAGTTATTCTTCAGGAATACCAACGCCAGCTGGTCTATTCCGATATCAGGATGTCTGAAGGTGCGGAACGCGATGTGATCATTGATGACGGTCTCCCCCTGGGCCTTAAAAAGATCGTACACTTTTTTCGTTGAGGGGTTCTGGATGATATAATCGCTCCATAACCTTTCAAAAATTCCTTTATAATCCATAAAAACGGGTTCTTCTTTATTTTAACTAAAACAGTCCCTCCAGCAGTTCTTTCAATGTCATGTTGGTGAAATAATCGCCGATCCGGAAAGGTTTCATGACTTCAATGATGGCCTCTTCGCGATGAGCAGCACCTGTAAGGGCATTTTCAATATCTTCCGTATCGTACCGGCAGAAATAATCCCCGAAGATCTTGGCATGAAGGATAGTCCCGTTCTGTACGTCAAGGTCGAACTCAATAGTGCCGCTGTTCTCTGTCCTTATGATCTTCCGGAAATTATAATTGGGCGAATATCCGTAATTCCATTCCCAGGTACCGTACTTGTTCCGTACCATTTCATGGATATGATCGTGATCCTCTTCTGTAAGATCGTAGAACCTGGCATCCGGATATTTTTCAACGATATGATTCTGGATCAGGTCTGCGAATTGCATCACATCCATAGGCTCCTTTAAGTGATCGCTGATGTTGGTTACCCGGGTCCGCACCGATTTGACCGCTTTGTCGTTGAACTTGAGCGGATCGACATTCAGGGCCTGGCTGAGATCAGCCATTTTCGAAGAAAAAAGAAGGGTACCATGGTGAAGGACCCGGTCTTTCCAGATATGCTCGGCATTTCCAGAAAATTTTTTGCCGTCAATGGTAAGATCATTGCGTCCCTCGAAAAGCGCGTTGATCCCCAGTTTTTGAAGCATCTCGAGGATAGGTTCCGTATATTTCCGGAAATCGATCAGGTTCCCGTTTTTCCCCTTCTGGATGAAGGTGAAGTTCAGATTGCCCAGATCGTGAAACACCGCCCCGCCACCCGATAACCTGCGTACCACCTGGATATTGTTTTTCTTCACGTATTCGATATTGATCTCTGCGAGCGTGTTCTGGTGCTTACCGACAATGATTGAAGGGGCATTTCGCCAGAGCATGAAGGAATCCTCCTCAAAATGCTTGAGCACATACTCTTCTGTGGCCAGATTGAAATAGGGATCGGTATGATGTCGCCTGATTATGAGCATCCTTGCGGAATTTCAGACAAAATTAAAGTTTTCTTACCAATTTTTTAAATAATTTTGAGCCCGCTGGGCAATAGATCGACTAAATCGCCCGGCATGAAAAAACTCAATGACCCTCTCCGATATCATCAATCAGTTGGGTGAAGACCGTGAACGCTATTTCAATGCCGTTTCACCGCCCATCATTCAGACGTCGAACTTCTGTCAGCCGACCGTCAAACGCCTCAGGGAAGCCCTGGAACATGAATTTGAAATCCCGATCTATACCCGGGGGATGAATCCGACGGTCAACATCCTACGACAAAAGCTTGCTGCCCTCGAAGGCACTGAAGATGCCCTGATCACTTCGAGCGGTTGCGCCGCCATTTCCTGCGCCGTGATTGCTCAGCTTCAGCAGGGTGATCATGTGGTTTGTGTCAGGAAACCGTATAGCTGGGTAAATACCCTTTTTAATCAGTTCCTTTCCCGTTTTGGGGTGGAAACCACCATGATCGATGGCAGGGACCCGGAAATGTTTCGTCATGCAATGAGGCCTGAAACCCGGCTCTTTTATCTTGAATCACCGAATTCGCTGACCTTTGAATTACAGGATCTGGCAGCCGTTTCAGCCATTGCCAGGGAAAAGAACATTCTTACCATCACCGACAACAGCTTTAATACTCCCTTGCACCTTCGACCGGTTGATTACGGAATTGACCTGGTTGTACATACGGGAACGAAATATCTTTCCGGACACAGTGATGTGGTGGCAGGCGTCGTTTGCGGAAAGAAAAAAATGATCCGTAAAATTTTCGAGACAGAGCTGCTGACCCTTGGAGGCGTGATCTCACCCCATGATGCCTGGTTAATGATCCGCGGACTCCGGACCTTGCCCATTCGCCTGAAACAAAGCAGTAACTCTGCCGGGAGGATTATTTCTTTTCTTTCGGAACACCCTAAAGTTGAACGGGTCCTCAGTCCATCACTGCCTTCACATGAACAATTTGAGCTGGCCCAACGACAAATGAAAGGGTGCAGCGGTTTGTTCTCCTTTCTTGTAAAAACCGGTTCTCCGGAACGGATCGAGGAATTCTGTGAGACGTTGAGACGTTTTCTGCTCGCCGTTTCCTGGGGCGGATATGAATCACTGGTTTTCCCGGCCATTGCCATGACCCATCCTTCCAACGAAGGAGATGATAAGCTCCCGTGGAACCTCATTAGACTTTATATAGGGCTTGAAGATCCGGAAGACCTGATCGCCGATCTGGAACAGGCACTGAAAAAACTATGACAGAACAGGAAATACTTAAGAAGTGGAATAACAGGCTTACCTATGTTATTTTCAGATTCTTTATCTTTTGTTTCTGGCTGATGCCATTTTGGATGTTGTATCTTTTTTCTGATTTCCTTTATTACTGGTTTTATTATATCACCGGATACCGTAAGAAAATCGTTTTTGAAAACCTGAGGAACTCCTTTCCTTCAAAGCAGGAAACAGAGATCCGGAAAATTGCAAAGGGATTTTATCATCACCTTGTCGATATCGTGCTGGAAGGCATGAAAGCTTTTACGATAAAAGAAAAAGATATCCTTGGACGATACCATCTTTTACACATGGAATTTCTTGATGAACTCTATCGTAAAAACCAGAGTGTCATTTGTGTTGCTGGCCATTACAATAACTGGGAGTGGGGCGGGGTGGTATCCGGAATCCTGGTGTCGCACCGGCCGATCGGCTTTTATAAGCCGTTATCCAATCCATACATCGACCGTTACACAATCCGTTCCAGGGCCAAAGGTCGGGCTGTTTTGGCGTCCATTTTACATACGGCTGAGACCTTCCGGAAACGGTGGGGTGGGCCCTGTGTATTTTATATGGTAGCCGATCAGAGTCCGTCCAGTCCGCGCTTTGCACAGTGGGTGACCTTTCTGAACCAGAAAACAGCTACGCTTCACGGTCCTGAAAAATATGCCCGGTTGCATAACCTTCCGGTATATTTTTCAAAGGTCAGAAAGATAAAGAGAGGGCATTATGAATTGGAATTTGTATTGTTGTCAGATACTCCCGGAATGACAGAACCCGGCGAGATCACGGAAAGGTTTATGAACGAGCTGGAAAAGCTGATCATGGAAGCCCCGCAATATTACCTGTGGTCACACCGGCGGTGGAAGATTAAACCCTGAACGGAAGGAATTTCCAGAAAAAAGGACTTGTTATAACAATCCCCCGTTTTTATAAATGGCCAGCTGGGCATGGTAGAACGGGTTGACGCGGCAGACTTTATTATTCCGCAGATTGACCAGTTCACCGGTTTCATAGTTCAGGTGTATGGTATCACCATCCTTCAGGTCAGCACCGGCCAGTACTTCAGGATCATAAGTGAGGATGGATAAGGCGGCATTGATGGCATTCCTTTCATAAATAGCCCCGTAAGATTCGGCAAGAATGCAATGGATTCCCAGTGACAGAAAGCAATCGACGGCCTGCTGCCGTGAACTGCCTGCGCCGAAATTTTTCCCCGTGATCACAATATCACCTGTCTTGGCCTTCCTTGCAAAATCTTCAAATCCCTTTAAATTATCAAAGGTATACTGACCCATCTCCCGGATATCGGTGATCGTCAGATACCGGTTATGAAAAATCATATCGGTATCGATGTCATCTCTCGAGATCAGCCAGACACGTCCTTCTACTTTGGCGGGTTTCCCGGTTTTGATTTTTTCCCTGATGGTGGCTTTAAGCGCACCTGTTTTCCAGAACCGTGCTGGGGTGCCGGGTATCAGATCGGGTGTGGTAATAAAACCAGCTACAGCAGAGGCAGCAACAACTTCCGGGGAAGCCAGATAAACCAACCCTTTACCTTGTTTACCCTCAAAGTTTCTGTTCCCGGTGCTGATGGTCACCTCACCCGGCCCGTTCTGTCCGACCTGACCTGCGGCACAACCGGCACAACCGGCGTTGGATACCATGGCGCCGGCATCCTTGAATATTCTGATGAGTCCTTCTCCCATAGCCTGGTTCCAAATGTTATCGGTAGCCGGAACTATCTTCAGTACGACGCCCGGTGCAACTTTTCTTCCCTTCAGAACTGAAGCGGCGACACGAAGGTCTTCCAAACGTCCGTTGGTACAACTGCCGATGAACCCTGAATCGATCTTCTGGTTTCGGACCTGGTCGATCGGAATGTCATCGTGGGGATGACCCGGTTTAGCCACCATCGGTACAAACCGGCTGATATCGATGTCGAAGGTCTTTTCATAAGCGGCATCCGGATCTGCCATGAGCCTGGGATATTCCTTACCCGTTATTCTTTTTAATTCATCCAGCAGGGCAGGGGCAGTCGGGAACAGCAAGATGATGACTCCCATTTCCGTTCCCATCGAGGCAATGGTGATCCGCTCAGCCAACGATAATTTTTCAACCTCCTCCCCGTAAAATTCAACCGAGTACCCCAGCAGTTTATTGGCACCAAAGATCGAAAGCAGGTTCAGCACGATATCCTTGGCCGTGACGTTTTCAGGTTTTTTCCCGACCAGGTTTATTTTTACGGTGGCCGGGACTTTGAACCAGACATAACCCTTTGCCCAGGCGGCGGCAATGTCCTGGTCCCCCATCCCCTGACCGAAAGAACCGATAGCCCCCATGATGTTGGCATGCGAGTCGGTCGATACAAAAGTGCTGCCCGGCCATGCTAGCCCGTTGTCGATGGCCAGATGAGTGCCGATGCCAGCATCGACATCATAGATCCGGATGTCATTCTCCCGCGCATATTGCCGGCAGTAATGCTGGTTTGCAGCATATTTCTGATCTGATCCACCCGGATTGCAATCGAAAGTGAAAAAGGTTTTGGTGGGATCGGCCACTTTAAGACCGTTGTCAAGGAGGTTCTTGACTACATTGGCTCCTCCAAAATCACGGGCTGCACGGGTATCGATCAATACATCCACGATATCCCCCGGCTTAACTGCCTTCTGACTGGAATGCGAAGCAATGATCTTTTCAATGATGGTCATATTCAGTCTTTTTTTCTAATTCTTCACTCCTAACTCCTAACTCTTCACTCCTAACTTATTTAAGTCTTTCCCTGAATGGTTCAAAAGCCATAAAATCGCAATGGTGAACGATGTAAGCCTCCACAGTACGTTTCACCATGTCTCCCTCCCCGGCATGGGCGGCGATGATGTGGCACACGGCCGGCGGTACCCCACACTGCTCCGCCAGGGAGACGCCTGAAAATGGATGACGCAGATATTTCCCGTATTTTCCCTGGAATGATTTTCCTTCTCTGTCCAGCTCATATTCCAGCAGCTTCCCGACATCGGCCAGGATGGCGCCGGCGATCAGAACATCCATATTGACCGGCATATCGGCTTTGAAGAATTCATTCATTTTGTTTCCGGCATCACGGGCGATATGGACCACGCAACGTTTATGTGCCATGAACGATACCATTAGATCAGGTCCTGCCAGAAGGGTAAAAGGAATCTTTTCAAGGTCGTCCGGTGTCAGGACACTCTTATCGAGAGCCAGTTCCCAGGTATTAGCCGTTCTTTCCCTTAAGTCAGGATCGTCGATCCACATCAGCTCCGGCCATAGATTTTTCACTTCTTCAGTCATAGTTCAGATTTTTAATTCACATTCCAGTTTTGCAATGATCGCATCCGTCATCTGCTGGGTGCTTACTGCCCCTCTACTGAATGCCTCCGGTGTCCCGGGCAGCTTCATCATATCGTAGGTCTTGACCTTTCCCTCTTCCACAATCCCGGCCACCGCTTTATTAATGCGTGCAGCCTTTTCGTTTTCCCCGATGTGTTCCAGCATCATAACTGCAGAAAGGATCATGGCAATCGGGTTAACGATGGAAGGATTGAATTCAGCATATTTGGGCGCTGAACCATGCGTTGGTTCAAAGACCGCGATCTGGGGACCGATGTTGGCGCTGCAGGCAAATCCCAATCCGCCGATAAGCCCGGCGAAACCATCGGAAACAATGTCGCCGAACATATTCCCTGCAACAATTACATGATAGGTCTCCGGGTTCTTGGTCAGCCACATCATCTGCGCATCAATGTTGGTATCCTGGACCTTGATATCGGGGTATTCGGTTTTCGACATTTCCTGAGCGACCTTCAGCATCATTCCCGAGGTCTCACGAACGACATTGGGTTTTTCACAAACCGTCACCGTCTTGTATCCTTTTGCCCTGGCATACTCAAAAGCCGATTTGACGATCCGGGTTGTATATTTTTTTGTAAAAATACGGGTAGAGACGGCCAGCTCCGGTCGCGGACACCAGGCAAAATTCTCCTTGAACTTTTTATGGGTCATCAGGGCATCATATACCAGATCCGGCGGATTGGTCCATTCCACACCACCATACAGACATTCCGTGTTCTGGCGGAATATCATTGCATCGATAATGGGTTCTTCAATGACACCACCAAAACCACGGCGGATAAAGTTCAGCGGATTCCCTTTGAATGTTTTACAGGGACGCATGCAAATATCGAGATCGTACTTTTGCCGCATACTGACGATCGGACTGTAATAAACATAACCTTTTCCTTTGAGCTCGGGGGCAATTTCTGCCTCTGCTTTATCCTTGGGCTTGGAAGTGATCGCGCCAAAAAGCCCGATTTTATGTTTTTCAAGAAGCGCCTGGGTCCTTTGAGGAAATGGGTCGCCTTCCTTACACCAGAATTCCCAGCCGATATCGCCATGAACATATTCAGCCTCAAATCCAACTGCATCCAGAACCCGGATGGCTTGTTCCAAAACTACTTTTCCGATACCGTCGCCAGGCATCGATACAATGGTCCTTTTTGCCATAGAATATTATGATTTAGTTAGTTAATAATTCGGGAAATTTTCGTCAAAGATACAACGCAGCCTCATATTTCCAACACCTCCGGAAAATTTTTCCACCCCTTGATCTTTTGTTTCCGTATTTTTGCCCTATGTATTCAGCCTATTTGAAACATCCGGTTTTCCGAATTATTTCACAGGTTGCTGATGAAATGCAGATACCCGCATTCGTCATTGGGGGCTTTGTAAGGGATTTGTTACTTGGACGCGATAACAAACAGGATATTGATATTGTCGTCAAGGGAAGCGGAATCGATTTTGCACATCAGGTCGCTACCAGACTCGGGGAAGATGTTCCGGTTAAGTTTTTTAAGAACTTCGGGACAGCTATGTTAAGCTATAGAGGCTGGAAGATTGAATTTGTAGGCGCCCGGAAAGAATCTTACCGAAAGGATTCCCGGAAACCGATCGTCGAAGATGGTACTCTGGAAGATGACCAGAAACGGCGCGATTTTACCATTAATGCCATGGCCCTTGGCCTTACCAGGGAAAGCTTTGGGGAGTTGGTCGATCCGTTCAACGGATTACAGGATCTGGGACTAAAGATCATCCGCACTCCGATGGATCCGGATATTACCTTCTCGGATGATCCGCTGCGGATGATGCGGGCGATCCGTTTTGCTTCCCAACTTGATTTTTCCGTCCAGCCCCATTGTTATCACGCCATATCGGTTAATGCTGCACGCATCGGCATCGTATCGGCCGAACGGATCATCGATGAATTGAACCTCATCATCCAGACTCCCGTTCCCTCCCGGGGATTGAAAATGCTGGATGAAACCGGATTACTCCCCCTGATCTTTCCGGAACTTGTTGAATTGAAAGGCTCTGAGATCATCGATGGGAAGGGTCATAAGGATAATTTCAGCCATACCCTCGCAGTACTGGATAAAATTGCTGCCCGGTCTGATAACCTATGGCTCAGGTGGGCCGCAATCCTTCATGATATTGCAAAGCCAGTGACCAAGAAATTTATACCCGGAACGGGCTGGACCTTCCATACCCATGAGTATAAAGGATCGAAAATGGTACCCGTCATTTTCAGGAAACTGAGATTACCCCTGAACGAAAAAATGAAGTATGTCGGGAAACTTGTCTTACTTCACCTCAGGCCGATCGTACTGGCAGAGAATACCGTGACCGATTCCGCTGTCCGGCGTTTGTTGTTTGAAGCGGGTGAGGATATTGACGACCTGATGTTGTTATGCGAAGCCGATATCACTTCCAGGAATCTGCAAAAAGTCCGGTCTTTTTTAAAAAATTTTGAGATCGTCCGGCAGAAGTTGAAAGAGATTGAAGAAAAAGACCGGTTACGAAACTGGCAGCCACCGGTATCGGGAGAGGTGATTATGAGAACCTTTGGATTGAAACCCTCCCGGGAAGTCGGTATCATTAAAGATGCCATCACGGAAGCCATTCTTGAAGGTGAAATCCCGAACGACTTCGATGCCGCTTATCAGCGGATGATCATCGAGGGAAAAAAACTGGGACTGGTTCCGCAAAGTTGATGAAGAGGTAAAAAGAATTGTTTGGAATTTCATTTATTTTTTATTTTTGACCAGGAATTGGAGCAGGAGCATTTATGTTAGTTTACCGTTTTCGTTTGATATGCGAGGAACACGATAATTTTTTCCGGGAAATTGATATTCAACCCGGCCAGACCTTTCTCGACTTCCATTCAATCATCCTTGAATCGACTGAATTGACTCATTGTGACAGGGCTTCATTTTTCATTACCGATAAGAAGTATAAAAAAGATAAAGAAATCTCACTGAAAACTGAAAAGCGGCAGGTGCGTGTTTATGACCCGGAGCTGGATGAGATCATCCTCCAGATTTTGGTCCCACCGTTGATGAAAGTATCGAAACTCAAAAATTTCATGGAGGATCCTCATCAGAAAATGATCTATGAGTTTCAGGGCAAGGAATTATTCTCATTTCACATCGAACTTTTCAAGATCATTCAGGTTGACAACGCCGGATACTATCCGCGATGTGTCAGAAGCAGCGGTGAATTACCTAAAAAAGTCGAACTTCCGCCGCTTCCTCTCGAAGTACCTCCGGCACCCCGGGTTGTAGTACCGAAAGCTCCGGCTCCGAAACGGGCTGAAATCCCAAAAATGGAAGTGCCGGATGCGGATGAAACCGAAATAGCAGAAATTGAAAATCAGCTTGAACCCTTGCTGGCCGAAGATGAAACCACTGCTTTTGAACCACCGGACATCTCAGGCATGGAAGATCAGTTCCAGATGGATGAAGAAGAAGGAGAGATCGAACACATCGAAGATTACGAAGATCTCGATAATTTAGAACAAAAATTTTCCGGCTACGACCGGGATACAGATGATTACTGACCAGCCCGTCCTGGTGGTTGTTACAGGTCCGACTGCAACCGGAAAGACATCCATTGCCATCCGGTTAGCGCAACAATTTTCCTGCGAAATTATTTCTGCCGATTCCCGGCAGTTTTACAAGGAGATGCAGATCGGAACTGCGATGCCTTCACCCGAAGAATTGACTGCTATCCCACATCACTTCATCGGCCATCTTTCCATTCATGACGAATACAATATCGGCCGGTTTGAGACCGATGCCCTTTCAAAACTGGAACAGTTATTTCACAAGTCTCGTTTTACCATTATGGTAGGCGGATCAGGGCTCTATATCCGTGCCGTGTGCCACGGGATCGATCTCCTGCCTGAAACCGGTCAGGGAGTGCGTCAGGATTTGAACCGACTCTATGCATCAGATGGTGTTCAGGCACTGGCCGGAAAGCTGAAAATGCTGGATCCAATTTATTATGAACAGGTCGACCGGAACAATCCTGTCCGACTGATCCGGGCTCTGGAAGTATGCCTTTCCTCCGGCCTGCCTTACTCCTCCTTCCGGAACCAAACACATAAAACAAGAAGTTTTAAAACCATTAAGATTGGTATCGACCTTTCAAAGCAGGAACTAAACTCCCGTATCGGTCAACGTGTCGATACCATGATCAACAAGGGATTGGTGGAGGAAGCCCGCCGGCTTTATCCCTTCCGGAACCTGAATGCATTGAATACCGTGGGTTACAAGGAGCTTTTTGAATATTTCGATGGAAAGCTGACCTTACCGGTCGCTATTGAACAGATCAAGCTCCATACCCGTCAGTACGCAAAGCGGCAACGCACTTGGTTCAGAAAGGATAAAGAGATCCACTGGTTCGATCCCGGTGACACCGAAGGAATTCAGAATTGTATCGTAAATATTGCGGATCACTAGAAAATACCTGATGCACAGAAATAATCTTCGTATCAAATCACAATATCTTGATTCTCAATTATCAATTTTCAATTAGCAATTATCAATTCCTGTCCCCATGGTATCTGATCAGCCCTTCAACCGGCGCCTGTAAAATGGTCTGGACCTTCAATCCCTCTTCATGTGCGGCTTCCAGAAGAATGGATTGATAATACCAGGCAATCGAACCGACAAAGCTGACCGGTACTTGCTGACAGTTGTCATAACGCTTTACCTGTGCATCGAAGAAAGCCATGAAGGAATTCTTTACCAGCTCATGGATAAAAGGGTGATCCTGCCGTGGGGATAGAAATTCACTGAAGGAAGCCAGAAAGCGGTTGGGGTAGGGGCGGTTGTATAGTGAGTTCAGGATATCCTCGAGGGTATATTGGTATTTTGCATCAAAAGCATCTCTCAGATCTCCTGGAAGATCTTTCTTCAGATAGGCAGCCATGAAGTTCTTGCCAAGATAAGAACCGGCGCCCTCATCGCCGAAAAGATACCCCAGTGAATCGACTTTCGAATAGATTTGTTTGCCATCATAATAACAGCAATTACAGCCTGTTCCCAGAATACATGAAATACCTTTTTTGGTGCCGAATAAAGCCCTTGCAGCCCCAAGGATATCGTGATAGACAAACACCTTTGCTTTATGAAAACATTGCTGCAATGCCTCGCTGATAAGGGCATCGTTTTTTTCGGTGGAACATCCTGCTCCATAAAAATGGATTTCCCTGACGTGGTCCGGTACAATATAAGGCAGGAGGTCAGCCGTGAGTATGGCATCCACACTGTCGGAGGTATGGAAATAGGGATTCATACCGGCCGTGTTTATCGTGGTTTTTACCACCCGGCCCTCCATCAGAGCCCATGTAGTCTTTGTGGATCCGCTGTCAGCAATTAACTTCATTTACATCGAATTTTAATTATGTCTTATATCACCTTATTTGCAGTTCCCAGTTTGATGATTCCGTTCGGCCGGGCAATTACAACCGCCCGGCGCTCACTCAACTCTAACTTCCTAATTATCAATTATCAATTATCAATTATCAATTCATCACTCTTTTATCAACGTCGTCATCGGATTCCTTATCCCCTTGACCTCCTTCAGGAATGCCTTGACCGTCCCGACGAGGATCTTTGCTTCAACCCGGATTGGGATCTTGTTGGCATCATCCGTGACCCAAACCAACACATCTTCATCACCCCTGAAAATGGTACCTGTGACCATCTTTGCAGCAAACTTTATGCACCGGTACTTTTTTCCATCGGTATTTTCAACCACCTCCTTCCCAAGGGAACGGATATAAATGATATAATAGCAATCGTCAATGATAAGGGCAACCTGTTTTTTTTCATTGGGTTTTAACGATGAAAGATCCTGCAGACGTGTAAAATAGACCGCTGTGAGCATGTCGAATGTGCATGGCAACAGTTTCAATGTGTCGGTCCTGACGGAATTATTGTTGGTCTTGGTGTTCGAATATACTTTCTGACGGGCATAGTCAAAAGCCAGCGTATTGACCAGGGTGTATCCGCCTTCATAGATGTAACGCTGGAATCCGATCGACCGGAAAGTTGAGGTATCAACCCATGAATCATAATAATCCCTGACCTTAAACAGGAGATCGTAGGAAGGAAAAGTCTTTCCGGTGCTTTTCAGATGCCAGGCAGGGATCCCGTGATAGGTTTCGAAACTAGCCGAAAAGGTGACCACCCCGGCATTCACCCATACCGGTCCCCAGTTGTATGAAACACTGTACACTGCTTCTTCACCGCCGGTGAAAACGGTGTTCGATTTGACACACTGCCCCTGTAACGCCGGGGAAAGCGAAACCAGTGCCAATAATGACAGAATCCGGTTCCGGATTCCCTTCCGCAGGACCGTGATTAATTTGCCCTGATCCCTTTTTCCTTTTTCCATAGCAGATAGACCGGTATACCCAGTAGAACGATCACAAGCCCCGGTCCCGTATATTCCGATTTAAGAAATAATATGACCACGATCAAACAGGCCAGGATCATGTAAATGATGGGGATGACCGGATAACCGAAGGCTTTGTAGGGGCGTTCCAGTTCAGGCCGTTTCCTTCTCAGGATGAAGATCCCGGCGATCGTAAGGATATAGAAGATCAGCACCGCAAAGATGACATAATTCAGCAGCTGTCCGTAACTCCCGGAAAGGCATAGCAGGCTCGCCCAGATCCCCTGAACGATGAGCCCGGCGGCCGGCACGCCTTTATTGTTCAATACGCCCACCTGCTGAAAGAAGAGCTTGTCCTGTGCCATCGAATAATAGACCCGTGCCCCGGAAAGGATCAGTCCGTTGTTGCATCCGAAGGTTGAGATGATAATGAAAATGGCCATGATAACCACGGCATAATTGCTGAATACCCCGGTGATGGCTGCCGTGGCAAGCCGGTCGTTCAGTGCGTACTGCATGCCCCGGGCAACGATCCCGGTACCGTTCGGATCTCCCCGTAAAGGCAGAACAGTGATATAGACGACATTGGTGAGAAGATAGAGGATGGTTACGATCAATGTTCCGAGGAAAAGACTCAGGGGGATGTTTTTTCGAGGGTTGATCACCTCCCCGGCGGTAAAGGTGATGTTGTTCCAGGCATCGGAAGAGAAAAGTGTACCGACCATGGCCATCCCGAGAGCGGCGATCAGGGCAAAACCGGAAATGGGAATGTCAACACCTCCGGGACCTTCCTGCATCGGCTCCCAGAAGATCTTTCCGTTCATGTTAATGGCACCGGTGTTGGTTGCGAACCCCAGCCCAACGACGATGAAAAGTAGAAGGATCAATATTTTCCCCGAAGTGAATATGTTCTGGACCCGTTTTCCCTCCTTGATTCCCCGGGTATTCAGCCACGTCAGAAAGGCAACGGAAACGATCGCGGTAACCTGTACCGGCCCGAATTTAAAGAAGCCGGCTTTCAGCCACACCACTTCCTCCGAGACCCAGGGGATCAGCACACCGGTATACTTGGCAAAGGCCATGGCCACAGCGGCGATCGTCCCGGTTTGTATGACCATGAACATGGTCCAGCCGAAAAGGAATCCGATCAGTGGATTGTACGCCTCTTTGAGATAAACATACTGGCCGCCGGCCTTAGGAAACATGGCTGCCAGCTCGCCATAGCTCAGTGCCGCGCAGATCGTCAGGAATCCGGCCAGCACCCAGGCGATCAGCAGCCAGCCGGGAGAGCCCATCAATCGCGAGATGTCGGAACTGACAATGAAGATCCCGGAACCGATCATCGATCCGGCTACGATCGCGGTGGAGTCAAAGAGGGTAAGACTTTTCTTAAAAGTATGTTCCTGGTTCATGATGGAAATTTATAAGAAATGGCTAATACCGGTCACAAAGATCATAAAGTTTTTTAACAGCACTGATATCCCGGCAGAAGGGACATACCACTTCATGGCGGTGTTCAAAATATTTTCCGGTAACCCCTTTCAGCTCCGGTGCCGTCGCAAGCCATACCGGTGTGTCGGCTCCTTCATCCGGTGTTTCATGCCCGCCGAATCCGAAGCTGTTGCTTAGCTTCGAATTGACATCCCCGGAAAGACAGGCGTTGACGGTGATGTTACAAGGTTTCAACTCCCGGGCGAAAGCCACAGAAAGCATCCGGTTGGCTTGTTTCGACTGCCGGTAAGCGGAGTCGTTGTCATAACGTCTTCTCCGGTATTCCACATCGTCCAGGTTGAGTCCGCCTGCCCAATAGCTCGCCACATTAACGATACGGGCATCATCCACCCCTTCCATGAATCCGGTGAAATACCGTGTCATCCAGAAGTATCCAAGAACGTTAGTGGCCCATTGCATCTCAATTCCTTCGGGTGTTTCCAGCCGTTTCCTGGGGCCGGTCGCCGCATTGTTGATCAGGATATGCAACGGCACTGACCATCGTTGTGAAAAATCCAGTATGCTCGCTTTCTGCGAAAGGTCAACCACTTCGTACCGGATATTTTTATTTCCTGTAGTGCGGATGATCTCCTTCGTGGCACCATCGAGCTTCTCCTCATCCCTGCCTGCCAGGAGGGTATGAAATCCTTTCTCAGCCATTTGCCGGGCGATGGCTTTCCCGATAGCGCCATAGGCGCCGGTGACAATGACGGTTCGAAGATTGGCCATACAATTATCGGTTGATTAATCTTCCGTAAAGATAGTGGATCAGGAAACATTTCCATTCCTTTCCTCTTTCCGGGAAGTGATCCAAGGTTAACAGGCAGGATAAAACGGTGAGTTCAAAGCAATCCAGCGTTGCCACCATCATCGCTTTGATCGCAGGCAGGTGGTCTTCACCCTCGTCGAACACTTTAGAAGCAGCTATAAAATATTTCGACTATTTCACTATTTTTGAATGCGGATGAATATTGCTGATTGAATCCGCATCATCAATGTAGATGCCGTCAGTTCAGAATAAAAAAAGTTAAGAGCGGTGTATGACACCGATCCATTATAAACAAAAACAAATAATTATGAAAAAAAAATTTTCACGCCGCGACGCACTTAAGGCAATCGGATTGACGATTGGTGGGGCTGTGATCGGCAATGAAGTATTTCCACAGGTCGTGGAAAACGCAAATATACCGTATCCTTTGTCTTCCGGGGATAACAAGACAAGCAGTCCTGAACCTGAAAGGATCATAGGTGCATGGAATGAGTGGGGCAGGCTTCGTGAGGCTGTCCTCGGGAATGTCGATGACATGGTCGATCCCGGCTATATTGATGCACTTATCTGGGTGTCGGAAGAAGGAAAAAAAGACTTGAAAGAGAGTGCGGGGAAACACTCCCTTGAAGCTTTTCCGGAGGAAGGGAGAAAAATGATCATTACACTGAACACCCTTGAAAAGGTTCTTACTGATCATGGTGTTATCGTCCACCGTACAAAGCCGATTCCCACAGAGTATAAGGAAGAGTTCTCCTATCTGAAAGATGTTCAGAAAGGGAGCTATACCATAGGTGGTGCAGATTTTTTCAGGGTTTTGGGAACAAACATCATCCTTTTGAATTCCTTTCATCTCCCATTCAGGCGGAGTAACATCTGGACGATCCGACGGACACTGGAACCGTTGCTCGCCGACTGCGACAATCCATATTTTGCAACGCCGCCTCCCTCTCCACACTATACACGTGACGACCTATACCTGGAAAACGGCGATATCATGGTTGACGGGCATAATGTGTATATAGGCATGTCGGGAAATGCAACCAGCCCAAAGGGTGCAGCCTGGCTGAAGCAGTTACTTGGTGACGATTACAAGGTTCATGTAATCCGCCTTAAACCCGATCTTTTCCATCTTGACTGGCTGCTGTCCTTGAACCGTCCCGGCCTGCTCACCTATTGTCCGGAAGCCCTTTTAGATTCCCTTCCCGACCCCCTCACAAAATGGGATAAGATAGAGACGAGGCTGGACGAGACTGCCGGTGCGAACAACCTGAGCATAGACGAGAAAACCATCGTCGTACCCGAACATCTTACAAGAATTTGTGACGCCTATGATAAAAAAGGGATGAAGGTTATCACGATCCCGGCAATAGAAACCATCGGCTATGGTTCAGGCCCCCGTTGTCTTACCGCTGTTCTGAGGCGTGATCCATAGCGAAATCGCTTTTCAAGGTCCAACGTCCTATCTGGGAGAATCGGCACATGCTTTGATAACTTTTAAAAATGCCGTGTCAACACGAATCTCGGATTTTCCACTGCGGATAACCCGCCTGATTAAATCGGAGTTCCTGCATCTCATCGCCCGATAAAACCATTAACGGGATAATAATGCCGGTTACAGAAAAACCATTATATTTTCCGTCTTTTCATTGCTATTTTTATCCCGTTCTGATCAACAAAAGTATTGTGTTAACAAAGACTTCTATTATGTTTGCTCCTGATAAAAAGATCACCCTGGCCACTATCCTTCTATGTAGTATTGCTTCCTTCGGCCAGCATGACATTGCACAATGGAGAGGTCCGGAGCGGAACGGACTCTATCCAGGCAAAAACCTGCTTATGCCATGGCCTGCTGAGGGGCCGAGGCAGCTCTGGAAATATGAAGTCCTGGGAAAAGGATATTCGTCGGCTGCGGTCACGACCCGAAATGTTTATACCGCCGGATCCCTTGATGGTTCTTTGTTCATTTTTTCCTTTGACCTTTCCGGCAACCTTCTGTGGCGGAGCAAGCTGGGGCCTGAGTGGGACAAAGATTTTCCGGGAACCCGTTCTACACCAATGATATATGACGAATTAGGATATATTGTCAGCGGTCTCGGAATGCTTTATTGCTTTGATGCCTCGAACGGAAAGATAAAATGGACTAAAAACCTGTTCAAGGATCTTGATGGGAAAAATATAACATTCGGATTGTCGGAAAATCTGGTCATTGACGGGAACAAGCTCTTCTGCACACCGGGTGGCAATCAATTCAACGTGGTGGCACTCGACAGGTTTTCAGGGAACCTGATATGGAAATGCAAAGGAAATGGCGAACCAAGCGCCTACTGCTCTCCCATTCTGATTGACAGGAATGGGAAAAAATATTTTGTAACCATGACTGCCAATTCCCTTCTTTCGATAGATGCAGAAACCGGAGTGCTTGCTTGGAAGTATCCTCTCGTGCCGGAATCCCACCCAAACACCCCCATCTACAAAGATGGGTATCTGTGTGCGTACGATTGTTCTTCCGATGGCACCGGCGGGATCATGCTGAAGGTCAGCGAGGACGGTAAAAGTGCCACGAAGGCATGGATGAATCCCCACATCATTTCCCCGCAGGGAGACGGGGTTTTAATAGGGAATAACCTCTATCGGTATTGTCCGTCTAAAAAGAAGCTGTACTGCTTTGATTGGAACAGCGGTGTTGAAAAATTCGATTACCCCTTGAATTCCCCTTTATTGACTATGATATCCGCCGACGGTTTATTGTATTGTTACTCCTTTACCGGCGAGGTCTACCTTTTCAAGCCGGGGAAAGACTCCTTTGAGTTAGCAGGAAAATTCATTCTCCCGGGAAACAAAAAAGAGCACTGTTCCCACCCGGTCATTAGAGACGGGAAACTTTATATAAGAATAGACAATACCTTGTTCGTTTATTCGATTGAGAAGTCAATAAGCTAAATACTTTCAGGATCCCTGAAGCAGGCAAAGATAACCATCGGCTCCACATAACGCCCCCTTGATACAACAGAAGACATGAACCTGCTAAACAAAATTCCCGTTAATATACGCCTGGAAATTTTCTTTATACTGTTCGCTGACGGGGATATATACTTTACCGTCGAAAACTATCCTGTTCCGCTCTATTACTGAAACCTTCTTCAGATTGACGATGAATGACCTGTGAACCCGCATGAATTGCCCTGATGGAAGTTGTTCTTCGATCGCCTTCATGCTGAGTTGTGTCATCACGGGTTTGTTGTTGAGCAGATGTATTTTTATATACTCATGCTGGCTTTCAATATATTTGATGTCATCCAGTTCGATGCGGATCAGTTTATACTCTGATTTCACAAACAAATGACTGGCTGTTGCCCTGATACTCTCCTGTTGGCTGTTGGCTGTTAAATCAATAAGATTTTTCACCTTGTTGGCCGCTTTCAAAAAACTGTTGTAGGTGATGGGCTTTAATAAATAGTCTGCTGCATCTACCTGGAAACCTTCCACAGCATATTCACTGTAGGCAGTGGTAAACACGATATAGGGTTTGTCGGTCAGTGATTTTACAAACTCCAGTCCGCCCAGGTCAGGCATATTAATATCAATGAATATGAGCTGGATCGTACGGTTGTTGAGGATATCCATCGCCTCAAATGCGCTCCGGCATTCAGCCACCAGTTCCAGAAATGGGGTTTTCTGAATATATGCTGATATTTTTTTTACTGCCAGGGGTTCATCGTCAATGGCGATGCAGGTAATCTTCATAATGGAATTTTAAGGTCAACTTCAAATTCACTTTCTTTATCCTGGATGTTCAACTGGAAATTATCCTCATATAATAACTTTAAACTCTCTTTAATGTTATCGAGACCGATTCCTGAATATTCGCCCTGGTAATTTGCCGGAACTTTATGTTTGCTGTTCTTAATAATGCAGTTCAGGGTAGTCTCACTAACCTGGAGTTCAAAGTAAATATACGACTTCAGCGGATAGCTCACCCCATGCTTAAAAGCGTTTTCAAGCAACGAAATAAAAAGCATCGGGGGTATTTTGGCATCGGGAACCTGCTCGGGTAAAACTATAGTAACTTCCACCTCTTCGGAATGCCGGAGCTGCATCAGTGAAATGAAACTGTTGATGAATTCTATTTCCTTTTTCAGTTCGATCGTGTTCTGGGCCGAATCATAAAGCAGGTATCTCATGAGTGTTGAAAGCCGTGCAACCGCATCCTGGGCCTTTTCAGTATCTATCTCAATAAGCGAATGGATATTGTTCAGGGTGTTCATGAAAAAATGCGGGCTTACCTGGTGCCTCAATAAGGCAAGGTTGGTTTTAAGTTGTTCCTTCTCGGCATCCTTTCTCCGTTTCTCCTCGTTCAGCCATTTCGACATCAGTTTGATCGTTGTACCGGCTCCCACGGTCAGAATGCAAATGATAAGCGTATCAATAAAAATCATGAAAGGCGGTTTCGGATTGGGGGAGTTGGGGTCGGGGGGTCTGAATCCATCGGGAAGAACATCCATTCCCGGACCGGCATTCTGCGAAAAGGCCGGAGGGATGATGATATTAACCGCAATCACCAGCAATATCAAAACTGTTGTCAGAACAAAGTAATTCAGGTATCTCTTCTTTAAAAGTAAGTGGGGAACCAGGATATAAACATTTACCAGGAAAATAATGAGATATCCCGAAAGGATTACCCAATGTGCTGCAATGTTGTTCCAGTTGAGGTGTCCGGAACCGCGTCCGCTGAAATAGGGTACCGAGAAAACGAGCGCCCATAATAAAACGTAAAACAAAACTTCAATTTTCCTGCTGCTGAGCGGAAGTGCTTTCATGTCACAAAGTTATTTAACTTCTCTAAAATTGTATTTTGTAAATAAAATTTGGGAAAAACCCCAACTGGTAGGTTGTACTGATCGTCTTGCTTCTGTCATCATAACTTTGTGAGAATACGTTTTTATTGTTCGTTACATTTTGTATATCAATGGAAATCGATTGCGACAATTTTTTTGTCCTGCTGTTCAGGGTATATCCTACCTTGAAATCCAGCCTGAAGTAATCCGGATAAGTACTGGTATAGGCATATTCATCCCCTTTAAGGACCTCCCGACCCAATGCCCGGGATGCAGCTATATCAATGGGGGTATAATATCGTCCGCCGGCATAAGTAACCTTTATGTCCGCCGTGATGGCATTTCTTTTTTCCTTGCCGAGTTTCCATTCTTTCCCTGCCAGGAAGTTGGCTACATATCTCCCATTAAATGCAGTATTTCTTTCTTTTCCGTCACTGGCGGTGTATTTTGACTGATATAACGAAGCTGTAAATAAGCCATAATACCCCCTGCTGAAAAACTTCTCAAAAGTAAGTTCAACGCCGTAGTTTCTGCCTGTGCCGGTGTTCGTCAGGCTGTCTTCCAGGTCGGTTTTAAAGCTTGCCCCGGTATTCAGCATGGAGTAACTGCTTGGGTATGTATTGACAGGCACATTGATGAGATGCTGATAATAGGCTTCAACTTTCAAACGCCAGTCCTTGAATGGTTGCAGGTCATATCCCAGGACAAAGTGATGACTTTTCGTAAAGCCCAGGTCCAGATTATCATAATTGTATGAACCATCTGCATTTGGCGTTTGTAAAAAATAGACATTCAAAGGTTGAGTTTGCGAATGCAATCCATAACCAAAGCTAAAACTGTTTTTATTATTCAACTCGTACTTTAACCCGATCCGGGGTTCAAGGGAGAATGAATTATTCAGGAAGAACTGCTGGGCATGGAGGCCTGCATTCAGCGTGAGTTTTTCGCTGATGCTGTATTTAAGATGTGCATAAACCTGGGCCAACGTTGTGTAGCTGTTGTAATCCCAGATCTGGCTCCATTCTTCACTTTCACGCCTTCTGTTCCTGTTGTACAGGTCAAGATTCATATATTCAGCCTGCATTCCGGCCTTGAAAAAAAGCCTGGAATTGATTTTCAGATTGTAATTGGTAATGAATTCGTAGCCAGTTCTGCTAACATTATTTTCCTCTTTGCTGTAAGAATTCCGCAACGAATCGATCCCATAATTCAATTGGTTGGTTCCAGAATAATTAATGCCGATCGTAGAACTTATATACGATTTGCCGTTGATCTGCTTGAAGTGTTTCAGTCCCCCGATGGCAATCTTACTCTTGAAATCTGTTTGTTGTCCACCACCATATAATTCATTCGAACTGCCACCCTCTATCGCAATACTGCTGGCTGCCAGGATGCCAAACAGGGTGAACCTGCCAAGTTTTGTATCCCCGCTGTTTATTTTGAGAGAAAGATCCTGGTAGGTGGGCGTAGCGGTAGTGCCTATGTCAACCCCCATGGCCTGGGCAATACCGGCCAGTGAATAGCGGTAACCAATTAAATACGATGAACCGTTTGATCTGCTGATGGGCCCCTCCGTCATTGCTTCAAGTCCGGTTGTTAACCCAAGCTGAACAGTGGTCTCTCTTTTTTGAGTATTCCCGTTTCTGAAACCGATGTCGAAAACTCCGGAAATCGCATTGCCATATTCTGCCGGCCAGGCAGAGGTGAAGAAATCGGAGCTCTTCAGCATGTTGGTGTTCAGGGCGCTCACTGCACCGCCTGTTGTACCTACTGATGCAAAATGGTTGGGATTGGTTGCATCCATGCCATCAATGCGCCACAAAACCCCCACAGGAGAATTGCCGCGGATAACGATGTCATTCCTGCTGTCGTCTGTGGCGCTTACGCCGGCAAAATTCGCGGCCAGTCGTGCCGGATCGCTTCGCCCGCCGGCAAACCGGTTCACCTCTTCCATTGAAAATGTGCGGCCGCTGATGGTTGATAAACTGTTGATGGTTTTGTCCTTGCTGTTCGCTGTTATCACAACCTCATTCAGGGATTTTATATCCTCTTCCATGGCAACATCGATGATCGTCTCTTTTCCGGATGATACTACAACGCTGGAGACAAATACATCCTTGTAGCCGACATAGGAGAATTTCAACTCATACCTGCCCGGCAACACATCGGAAATTACATAGATCCCCTTTTCATTGGTTACGGCTCCCCTTTTCTCCGCTTCATTCATTATTTGAACGGTGGCGCCGGGAAGGGTCGTTTGAGACAGCTTATCAATAATCACACCTCTTATTTTCTGCTTGTTGTTCTGAGCATAAGATAAATGAGCTGTTATCAGTAAAATAATCAAAAAGTATCTTTTCATTTTTGTTAGTTGATATTCCTTACAAGACGTACAAAATTTAACACCCTTTCTTCTCCTTGGCCTGTTCCTACTGTCTTCTTGTCGAAACGCACTGCACCGGCGCCGTGCAGGTCTTCACCATTCCCATCTTCCGCCCTGCCAAAAGCCACATACCATGCAGAAGGATAGGTGCCATTTGCTATTGAAATAGCCGATGTGCTTGTCCAATAATAGGGATAGTCAGCATTTCCACCATCGTTTAGAATACCGGTACAACTGAACAGCGCATTTATTGCCGCAGAGTTTGTTGCATACGGCGACCGTGTGTAGTCCACAAGACTTTGAAGTTCTTTTGTATTTGGCAACCGCCAATCGTTGTGCCCCAAATAATTTGCGTTATTTTGTGTTTGAGCATAAGCCAATGCGTGTTCCCAATCAATACCCGAACCATTGTCGGTTTGTTGCCACATCAATCCGGTAGCCAAATCAGAAATAGTTCCGTCGCTGTTGTTTTGAAATAAATTTACACCATACGCAAGATTGCCACGTACACAGCGAACAAAGTGCTTTGGTCCGGCACTGATATTATACGATTTAATATGTCCAGTGCCAAAATTCACACCGAAGGCAAGTTCTGCGCCGGGCGTATTTTCGCTTGTATTGCCCATTACTCCGGTATATTTGTCGCTGCTCCAGAATATAGCATGACTGAGGTCTTGTTCATCTATATATTTAATGTCAAAATAGTTTGTATCAATATAAGGCCAGCCCTTACTTCCATTCCATAAAGAGTATAGCTCCTTTATGGTTGGCACGCGCCAATCGTTATAGCTACCGTACTTTTGTTTGTTCAGATTGTCAACTTCAGTTTGAGTTTCGGCCCAGTAATACATACCACCGAAAGTTGGTTTTTCATAGCTTTTCTGCCATGTTAAGCCAGTAACTTCGTCTTTAACTGTAAGCCCATCACTGCTTTTGGTGTAAGCAGGAGTTATATGTTCAAACTGGGAATCCTGTCCGAAAAAGGCTTCGCCCAAAACAGGGGTGATGATGTTGCCGGCGCCGTCCCAGCATTTGGTCTGACTTGTGCCGACAACCGGGTAGCAACCTGTATAGGCCGGTTCACGTGGAACTGTCTGCAAATCGCCGCTGACACTTGTTTTATCTTTTTTACACCCGCACGATGTTAAAAGAATGCCAGCGATCATAAGGATAGCTGTAAAACCGGGAAACAAAATTGATTTTTTCATGGATTTTACTTTATTATTTGTTGCTAATTTCAATTCATATTTTACCGAATAGCCCTCACAAGACGAACATGGTTATAAAATTCTGATAGCTATTCCTTGATTAACTTTTTAACTTCAAAAGTGTTTCCGTATTGAAGTTTGACCAAATAAACCCCGGTTGCAAGGTTGTTGGTTTGTATAACGATTTTTTCAATAAAACTGCCGTTTTGCACAATTTGACCGATAGAATTTAAAAGCTCAACGCTTGCCATTTCCCTGTTACCTTTCAATTCGATCGTAAGTTCATCGGAAACAGGGTTCGGATAAACATTAAATATATGATTGTCTTTGTTTTCATTTATTCCGGTTGAAGTTTCATTTCTTAGCAATCGCACATAATTGTTTATTCTAACTACATCGCCCTGGGGACCAAAACCGTGGGGATAATTAGCAGGATCTCCTGTTTTAAAGTCACAGCGCTGTGCTCCTGCTCCATGAACATCTAAAAGATAATAATTTCCAGACATCGGTGGGAATTCCATCCATCCAAGCGCTGCGCCAAAGCAGACATAAACGGCTTGATTGCCTGGTGGGGGATTTTTGTTGGCATGAGTTGTTGAAGCCCAATAAAAAGGATAATTAATGTTGTTTCCTTCATCCATAATTTGCGTGCAGTTAAACAACGGATCAATCGCTGCTGAGCCGGTGGTGGCAGGCGAACGAGCATAGTCAACAATACTTTGTAGTTCTTTGGCATCAGGTAAACGCCAGTCATTATGACTTGCGAATGAAAAACCTTCGGCATAGTTCAGCGCATTTTTCCAGGAAATTGCCTGGCCATTATCATTTTGCATCCACATCAATCCTGTTGCCTTATCTGTGATCGTTCCATCACCATTGTTTTGGAAATTATTGTGCCCGTAATTTGAATTTCCTCGAACATACTTCACATAAAAATGCTTTTCTCCACCTTGCGGAAAAGTCAATCCATATCCTTTAATTCGTCCATCTGCAAAATTTACCCCGAACATGGCTTGTGAACCATTCATTACAGTGGAAACATATAAAGTTGATGATGCATACTGAGCATCAATGAGCCTGTCGCCGGCACCCACATCGCCATATCCAAAAGTGAAGTAATTGGTGTCAATAAATGGTGTTTGACCCGATGCATTTCCTGCTAAACCACAATCAATTCCGCTGTAGAGAATCAGCGAATAGGATTCTTTAATTGAAGGAAGTCTCCAATCAGAATATCCGGCCAGACTGAATGTATCGGCGCCTGCCAATGCTTCACTATAGGTGAATTTATCAGTCATGTTTATAAGTCCGTCGCCGTTCTGGTCCGCAGTTTTTTGCCACATTAAACCTGTAACATTATCCGTAATTGTTCCATTGCCATTATCAGTGTATGATGGTATTGTTCCCGGGTAAAGTGCATCTTGCCCATAGAAAGGCTGACCTGATGCTGGTGCCAATATTTCAAGGGAATCATTATAAAATTTACTTTGGTTTGTGCCAACAATCGGATATGTAATGGTTTGGCTATATCCAATTATGTTTATCATTGTCACAATGCAAATGGTTGCAATAACATTGACAGTGAAGGATTTGTTTGATGATTTTTTCATGGCTGAATTTTTTACTTATTGTGAGAGCAAAAGTACCGCGCAGGAAATCTTTCAAAGAAAGCAATCACCAGATAGCATGGTTGTGTCACCCGTTCAAAGTTTTTTATCACTGAATGGTTTGGGAACCCAGCGGCTTGTTCAGGAAGGATGACAGATGAGGCCGATAAAAACAAGAACTCCCCACCGATCATAATGAGGAGTTCAGCCTCTGATAATCAAATAGTTAAAAGTCAAAAAGTCTTTTTTTTTGTACTTTTTGGGCTGTTTTGTCGCAAAAGTGTAAAGAGTTTTCGTCGTAACATCTCCTTTCCCAGACTTCGAGTTTAGCGTTTTTAAACTTCCTGGTAAAGTTGCTTACTCTTTACGCTTTGCGGATTTAAAGTCGCAAACTTCACTTTTTTGATGTGGGAGGGGGATTGAATTTCTGCCTTCCTGATTTCAAATCCGACAGGCCGGAACCCTTTATTCCCAAGTCAATTACAAGCAAATGCAACGTGATTGTAACTTCTTTCCAAATTTATTTTTAGGTTAATTTTCTTGTTTTTCATTGCTTAATATCTAAATTTTGAGATATAATTATACTGGGTATAACTATGATTTATTTGGTGTTTTTGCATACTGCAATAATTATTGTGCAACGTGTTGTAGTTATTCAAGCACATCTCGTATAATAATTTTAGCACAACATGAAGAAATAATTTTCATTAGAAATTAGGAGGCCAAACCAAATGGCAACACCAAGTGAAAATCTGACCGAATCTCTTGAAATTCCCCACGACGTGCAGGACAGGGGTTATTGTATTCATGGGTGACGAAGGTAAATTTTTCGAATTATCCCGATAACCTTCCAGAGTGATACAGACAACAATATTCTGAATGGACTTTTCAGTGTTTTTGTCCCTGTTGTAGATTGGAAATTGAGTGGTAGGATATATCCCGATGAGTATAACAAGGATGTTTATACAAACTTTATAAAAACGGAATGGTTCAGATCAGGAAGATTGATCTGGAAACAGGAAAACTGACTAAGAGTGTTGATAATCCATTCTCATTCCCGGAAATATTTATTTTTATGGGGGGAATGTTTATTTCCTGAATAAAGATATCGGAGGAGAATTCAGGAAAAAGAGAATGGTCAAACTGAGGCTTTAAGAATCCAGTTGCTCAATCACTGGGGTGTCGTCCAATGAGAAGGAATTTGTTTTTAATCCTGATTCAGGCTGTTCCATTTTTCCTACAATTCTTTTAGGATTTTTTTAAAGTATTCATGATCAAAAATTTTCAGCCTGCAGTAATAAAACCCCGTTGACACTGAAGTGCCGTCACTACTATGTCCGTCCCAGATAGTGGAATAGTCACCTGCAGATAGTTTCCGGGTTATCAGGGTTTTTATCAGCTTTCCAGAAAGGTCTTGGATAGTAAGGGATACCTGAGAATCATGGGGGATGATGAACCGGATGCAGGTATTTTCAGTAAAAGGATTCGGGGTGTTCTGATGCAGATATTCTGGTTGATGGAACAAATTACCAGATTCCCCTGAGCCGGTGATCAACGAATTCTCCCACCAGGCAATTTCATCATCAAACTGCGCGGTTCCAAGTACATCCAAATCCCCGTCATTGTCGATATCCCCGCTTACCACACACGTGGCCCCTTCAAAAGAGTTGGCAACAACATGTTTAATAAAATTCATGGTGTCATTTTCCCACCATGCAATCTGATTCCCATCAATGGAAGTAGCCAGGATGTCCAAATCAAGATCGTTGTCCAGATTTGCAACAAAAACACAATGTGGTCGATAAAAATTTGATGCAATAATTACTGGCGTGAAGGAAAGGTTTCCGTTGTTTTTAAACAGGACGATCCGGTTAAGTTGGCACACGGAAGCGACGACATCCATATCCTGATCGTTATCGATATCCACGGCAACGGCACAACTTGGCCGTCCATAATTACCGATGATCGTATGACCAGTGAAGTTTTGATTTCCATCGTTCTCAAACCAGGCTATTTCTCCATTTGCAGTTGGGCTGGTTCTGTAAGAGGCTGTCGCCAGAACATCGATGTCTCCATCATAGTCCATATCGGCAGCATGTATGCTGTTAGCATGATCCCAGTTCTCACGGATAATGTGAACGCTGAAATTCTGGTTGTCCAGATTTTCACACCATACAATTTTATCTGAACCATCCTCGCAAGCAGCCACCAGGATATCCATATCACCATCCTGATCCAGATCACAGGTATCGATGTAGCTGGGCGAAAGAATGGATGCCAGTGTATGTTGCGTGAATACCTCCTCCCCATTATTTTCCCACCACATGATGGCATCGGCTTCCTGAGCTGCACAAACCACGTCCATATCGCCATCCGAATCCAGATCAACAACACAAATTGCCATGGCATATGCAGCATTCGTTGAAATGGGATGCAGGGTGAAGTTTTCTTCTCCATCATTCTCCCACCATGAAACCAGGCTGGTCAAACGCGATGATCCGACAATATCCTGATCGCCATCAGTATCGATGTCGGCTGTCACGGCACTCCACGAATTGTAACCCGAACCCACTGGGTGTTTTGTGAAATCCTGGGCATTTACTGCATAAAACATAAAAGATGCAAGACCCACGATGATAAGGTTTAGTGCGTTCATGATGTAAACGTTTTATAGGCTTGAAAAAGAAGAAGTTATATACCGGATAATTGGTTTGGAATCTTTTCACTTAGACTTTGGCGTTATTTCTATTGTTTAGGTTTAGCATTCCAGATCACCTCAGTTGAAACCCAGTAAATATCACCTTTCGACATGAAAAAAAGATATTTTCCATCGGGTGAAAGTGCCGGGCATAGGTCATTCCCCGGTGTATTTAAAGCATCAAGACTGTACGCTTCACTCCAATTACCATCTTTTTGTTTGAAACAAACATACAAATCTGCATTTTCAGGATCATCAGTTCTTTTTGAATCAAAAATGATAAAGCTCTCATCGGTGGCTATGCATGGATGGGCTCCGGGCGAGGGTGAATTTACTCCTCCCTGCAAATGTTCTCTGTCAGAATAGTTGCCGTTTTCCAACGTGAATCTGCAGATTCCTTCCGATGTGCTTCTGATGTCGGTAGTATAAATTGCATCTGAATTGGAAGTTGTGACGTACATCCCGTTGACGCAAAACTTTGGTTCTCCCCATACTGAGTCTGATTTTTCCATCACCCAGATATTTACCATTTGAGCCTCCATATCCTGTGGACTAAGACTTTTATCTTCATTCAAACCAGAAGGAGGAGGTGCAAACCGGGTAAAATAGATTCTTGAACCATCCGGTGAAATATGCGGTTCAAATCCTCCGCAAGCTTTTAATAATACTGCCTCTTCGGGTTGCGTTAAAACACCATTTTCCCACCTGACGACCATCAGTACATCCTTTTTATTAATTCTTCTTGCAAAATAGAACTCCTTACCGTCCGGGGAGATCGTGTTTGAAAATTCAAAGTATTCTTTCGTTGACACTATCCCAGGAATAAACACTTCCGGAACAATTCCGGGAGGTCTCTGACCAAGATAAAGACTTTTAATCTTTATGGAATCAGCTTGCTGCGAATATAAAGCTGTTGTTGTTATAACAAGAAAATTTAAAATATACAATGCTCTTTTCATCTGTTTTTACTTTATGATCATCGGAACCTGAATTTCAATTTCTTTTACTTCCTTCGGAACTTCAAAAGCAATATCAAAAGTAATTTTCGAATTTGCACCAAAACCCAATGTAAAGATATTGTTTGACTCCTTGTTCCACCGCTCAACAATCTCACCCGTTTCCCCATTCCTCCCAATTACTCCGATTGCAGTTGTTGGTATCAGATATTTCAAACCTCTGTAACTATACATGGCTGTAAAAACGTAAGTTTTTATGAGAAACGAGCCTTCCCTTGGAGCCACACCGGTTAATTTAACCTTAAATATTTTATTTGTTTTCACCGAGGGTTTAATGACTCCCGAAGGTGAGGGCAACTCATCAACTTCAACCTTTTCACTGATTTTTAAATTGCATTCATTCAGGTTGATCATACCACCTTTTCCACTAATGGTTACCTGGCCTATCGATGGCATTGAGAAAAGCAGTAAAATGGAAGAAATAACTGATAACTGTACGAATTTTGTTTTCATTTTTCTTGTATTAAGTGATCAGTATTGAAACAGGATTTTTCCGTTTTTAATTACATATTTAATGGATAGTATGTTTTTTATATCCACTGCAGGATCTTTTGAAAGTACAACTAGGTCGGCCATTTTATTCACCTCAATTGATCCAAATATTTTTTCTTTGTGAAGCACTTTTGCACCATTAATGGTAGCGCATTGCAAAGCTTCAAAAGGAGTGAATCCAACATGATTGACCAAAGCCTCCAGTTCATAGTATAGCGTGATGGTATCATTGATTACAACTGAAGCATCTGTACCCGCAACAACAGGCACACCCAGTTCATGAGCCCGTTTTATAGCATAGTACCCTAAAGCGATATACTCGTCAGCTCCATTCGCCATTACCATCTTAATTAACTGATCGCTGGCAACAATTGTCGGATCGAAAAAAATTCCACTGGTTTTCATTTGAACCAGGCGCGTTTCAAGTTTCCTGAAACCAATAATATCATCATCGAAAAAAGTTCTCATCGGATCCAATTTTTCCGGAAAATTATCAGCAGTTAAAACATATGGGTAATGAGATATGCAATCAACACCAGCATTAATTATCTGATCGCATGTTGCAGGATATACTGTCGCATGAGCCCAAATAAGTAAGCCTTGCTTATGTCCCTCTTCGGTAAGTTTGTTCACCTGAGCTGAAGATAAATCTTTGTAAAACTTAAGTGCGCAGACTCCTTGATCTCTTGCTTGTTTTACAACTTTGGCAATATCAGATTGATCGTCAATTTTTCTGGCCCATGGAGCTTCACCAAGTGCAAAGTAACCAGGGGTTGCCGCCATGACTCTCCTATCGGATTCAATGAAATACTTGCCAGCCATCACAGCAGAATAGTATATGTTTGGTCCAATACTATTTCCTGAATCAATGTCATTAATAATATTTCTGAGATATTCAGCATCATTAGCCATATCCCTAACCGTTGTGATTCCGTTTTTAAGCAGAAAGGCTAAAGATTCTATGGGCTCTGCTAAATGCACGTGCGAATCAACTAACCCGGGAATGCAGAATAATCCTTTGGAATCAACGATTTGAGCATTTAGATATTCGGTATTTGAATCATAAGGAGTAATCTTTCTTATGATATTACCTGTAATAACGACATCAACATTTTTAATCAGATTCCCTGAAATAACATCAATTACATTAATATTTTGCAAAACAAGAAGTGAATCATTGGTTGCAAATGACAGGTTAATATACAAAGTAGCTATCAGAAAAATGAGGGTCGGTTTAAAGCAATTCTTTATCATATCCGATTTGTTTTACTTCTTCTAAGCAACAGCAAACAAATAGCTCCGACCATCCCCCAGACAGCGATAAATACCAATGGAATGATCACTTTATCCATTTCCGAAATCATTCCCGCATAAAGCAGTCCAGCCGACAAGTTTAGTGAAGTATGCGCCAGTGCAGGCAACCATATACTATTGGTTTTTATGTATAGCCAACCAAAGAACAACCCCATCCCCAGAGTTCCCAGTGGCATAAGAATAATTGCTCCTATAACGGGTTGCGAAGGGAAATTCCAGCCCATTAGGATAACAGGTAAATGCCAATAGCCCCAGATCAACCCCAGGATAATCAGGCCACGGGCAATTCCATATTTATCGGTAAGTTTTTTCTGAAGATATCCCCTCCAGCCAATCTCCTCACCAAGTGTGAGAATACTCCCGGGAATAGATTGAACAAGGAGTGTAATAAACAAATTCAATATAAAAAAGGATAGTGTTTGAGTTCCTTTACCCAGAATTAGCTTCACTTGTCTTACATCAACCGTCCCTTCGTTAAAAGAAAACACCTCGTTTGACCAGGTAGCCAGGTTAAATCCGTTTAGTACAACAATTGTCATTAAACAAACGGCTATTGGAGTGAAGAAAGCAGGAATTAAATACCACCACTTTTTCAACCCCCAGCCAATGATTTTAAAACTTTCCTTATTGATTATAATGAAAATGATGGCAACGATTGTGGGAAAAAACATCAGGACCGGAAAAAGCTTTGAATCCACTCCTCCGGTTGCATAGATGAGCCATTGCCAGAGAAAACTTATCAGGATAACCGTCATGATGTACCATTTGAAATTTAGTTTCATGGCAGGTTTTGTTTTATTTGTTCATACCAGTTGTTGAGAATCATTGAAAAAACTTTACATCCAGAAGGATAACCTTTGAATCTCTGAATATTTTGACCATTGCCTGTGAATCCTGTGTTAAATCAAATAGCAATCTCAACAGATCTCCGGGCTCTTGAATTTTGGTGTTGTTAAACTCAAGGATGATGTCATTTACCTTTATTCCTGCCCTTTGTGAAGGCGAATTTTCCTGGACAAAGGTTACCAGTAATGCATTGGAGTTTGCCTTCAGATCAAAGAAAAGAATTTTTATTGCCTCATCGCTGACATCTCCGGGATTTAATGGCCTTGATTTAATCCCAAGCCGTGGTTTTTCAATGACTTCTGTCTTCGACTGTACTTTTTTCCCAATCATGGTACTCCGCTGAACATCAATGACGACTTTATCTATAGCACCCTCATAATTTCTGTAGAATCGAATCATCCAGGGCTCCCTGGAGTGGTAAAAAATATCAAAAGCAATGGGATATATTGCATCAACAGCAAAATCCTCCATCATTAATTGGCCATTTTTCATCATAAATGATGTGAGTCCTGCAGTCCCCATATTGTAATCACCCACATATTCAACAAAATGACCGTTGTTCATTTCAATGGACGATGGACGCTGAAGGATGTACTCATCCGGAGTTTTACCCCATTTATCTTTAACAGCATTCGATGCCTCGGTTGCAAGCAATACCTTTTGTACGCCTGAATGGCCACCCTGGCATGCATAGTGAAGCGGAGTCCACCCTTCATCTGATGCAGTATGAACATTTGCGCCCAATGCTATTAGGGCTTTTACAGTTTTTTCACATCCTCTTTCCGATGCCAGACATAAAGGAGAATTCCCCCATGCATTCTTCACTTCAATTTCAGCTCCCCTTTTGATCAACAATTGGATTATTTCAGTATTATCCTGATTTGCGGCACAATGTAAAGGTGTTCCTCCTTCGATCCCCTGAATGTTCAAATTTGCTCCCCCCTCAATCAGATAAACTGCCACATTCCATTTTGCACGTATCAAAGCCCAGTGTAAAGGGGTATACCCGACCTCATCAACGGAATCAATGAATCCCGGGAAATTTTTCAGCAGATCTTTCACCTTTTCCAGGTCGCCCGTTTTGGCCATTTCATGGATATTCTGGCAATGAACACAATTTGAAATTAGACAGAGACACAGGATGGAGAGAAAAAAGTATCTAGTCATTTTTGTAAACTGATTTTTAATTGTCAACCGACTCGTATGGTGAAAATTCCCGATTTGCGGTCAGGGAAAATATTTTACAACGATAAGCCTTTTTGGATGAACCTTGCAATAGGTAAAATTTCCTTTTGGGCAGATTGAGTAATTTTTCTTTGCCTTTTTCGCTACTTTTGTACGAATCCCTTATAAAATCGAGTGCTTGTGGATCACGTCATTATTTTTGTGCAAGTTTTGGCATTGTTGATTGGATCGTGGGCAATCATACTGACTTTCCAGTTTTTTCAAAAATTCAGATATGATTTCGTAAAATCTTATTTCTTTTTCATCCTCTTTGACAATATTGTTGCGATTAAAGTCTTTATGACCTCCTATCTGTTTGTTAATGTATTTACAAAAGATGTGGCCTTATTTAACAGGATTTATTATTTAGTTATCAACCCAATAGGGCTTTTTCTGTCATTGGGCTTGTTCTTCTTTTATGCACGACTCGCATTTCAGATCCGGGAAAGTAAAGTAAACAGCAAGATTCACTACGGTTTAACAACTGTATTTCTTTTTGTGATTTTTGTCTATGTCATCGGAATTATCCTTTTCCTGAAGAGTGGAACCAAGACCTTGTTGGAATATGCAAGTACGGGAATGATCTTCCTTTTTTTTGCCTTGGTTATCTTGTTTACAATCTGGTTGCTGGTAACCAATCGTAGTAATTCTTCACCAGGTCGGACAAAAGTAATCCGGATTTTCGGGTTTTTCTACCTGACCCTCTTTATGGCTAATTTTCTGGGGATCTTTGTCTCGGAAATTCCATCACTTGCTTTGTTCATTCAGGTTAAATATATGTTAGTACTTCTGACGATGAACATTTTTCCAATTATCTGGCTGAAAATCTTTTTTTTAAAAAAATATATTCAAGGTATACGGACAATAGAAGGCGAACGACTCATCGATCAAGTGGCCAGAAAATATGGATTTTCGGAAAGGGAGAAAGAGATCATGGCACTGATCATCGAAGGTAAAAGTAATAAGGAGATTGAGGAAAGACTTTCTATTTCATTTCACACGGTAAAAAATCACATCTACAATATCTTCAAGAAGAGTGGCGTGAACAGCCGATCACAATTGATCAATTTTATCTTGAAGCAGAAGTCGTAAGAGAATAGGCAGCAAAATTCCCTGGTTATCAAACCGCTCCTATCAACATATTCCGGGAATAATCGGCTCTGGGATGTGAGTAAACAAACCAGCGTTTGATTAAATCGCCGGTAGCATCATTCAATTTTGCGGTTTTAAAATTGTCCATTTCGTTTCATTTTTCTGACCTCGCCAGACAAATAAAACTTTGCGAAATAACCGCTAAACAATGTTTCAAAATGTTTCAGTTTATTTCGAAAAATGTTGTAAACTGCTGTTTTCTAAAACGTTAAAAAATATGTAGCGTGGACGAGAGTTGAACTCGTGACCTCCGGGTTATGAATCCGACGCTCTAACCGTCTGAGCTACCACGCCAGATTTAGCGGGTGCAAAGGTAGAACTTTCCCGATAAATTTTCATAAAATTTATGCCAAAGTTCAGGATTCTACTCTAAGCATAATGACCAATTACGAATACCTACCCGATCCAGATCGTCTTGATATTCACAAATTCCTTGATCCCGTATTCCGATAATTCCCGGCCATAACCCGACTTCCTGATCCCGCCGAACGGAAGCCTCGGATCCGATTTGGTCAGACCATTGACGAAAACGGCGCCGGTCTCGATTCTGCGGGCCACGGCTTCACCACGCTTCAGGTCGGTTGTCCATACGCTGCCGCCCAGCCCGAAAACCGAGTCGTTTGCTACCGCGATAGCCTCTTCTTCCGACTTCACCGTGATGATGCTGAATACTGGTCCAAAGGTCTCTTCATGATAGGCCGGCATTCCTTTCCTGACATCCGTCAGAATGGTCGGCAGGTAATAACAACCAGGCCTTGCCGGCCGCTTGCCCCCCGTGATCAGCCGTGCCCCCGTCTCTACCGACCGGTTGACCTGCCGTTCGATGTCATCCTCCAGATCAGGCCGGGCAAGCGGCCCGACTTGCGTCTCCGGATCCAAAGGATCACCCACCTTCAACAACTCAACGGTTGCTTTCAGCAACCGGGTAAATTCTTCAGCAACGCTTTCCATGACAATGAACCGCTTGGCTGCGATACAACTTTGCCCCTGGTTGATCATGCGTGCAGTGACCGCCGTGTTTATGGCTTTTTCCATCGGTGCATCCTCCAGCACGATGAAGGGATCGGATCCACCCAGCTCAAGTACCGTTTTCTTGATATGTCTACCGGCTGCGGAGGCAACCTGACTGCCGGCATATTCACTTCCGGTAAGTGTGGCCGCTTTTACCTGCGGGTTGGCGATCACCGGCTCAACCATGGTCGAAGGAATCATCAGGGTCCGGAATAGATTTTCAGGAAAACCGGCCTTGATAAAAATCTCCTCAATGGCCAGGGCACACCCGGGCACATTCGAGGCATGCTTCATGACGGCTGCATTACCTGCCATCAGGGAAGGTGCGGCAAAACGGAAAACCTGCCAGAAAGGAAAGTTCCACGGCATCACCGCCAGGATGACACCCAAAGGCTGAAAAACTACGAGACTCCGGTTTGCATCTGATGCGATTTCCTGGTCCCTCAGCAGAACAGCGGCATGATCTGCGAAATAATCACAAGCCACAGCACATTTTTCGATCTCTGAGGCCGACTCGCGGAGGATCTTCCCCATCTCTGCCGTCATCAGCCTGGCATAGGTATCCTTGTTTTCCCGCAATACCACTGCGGCTTTATGGAAATGCTCCGCACGGTATTTAAAAGAAGTCTCCTTCCACGAAATCCATGCCAGATGAACCGATTCAATGATCTGTCTGACTTCATCCTCAGAATGTTCCTTATATTCCCTGATCAGATGATTATTCGCCGGATTAATGCTTTTCATATACCTAAAATTCAGTTAATTATCAATTATCAATTTCTTTCTTAGAAAACTCCCCGTATAAGACCCTTCGACCCTGGCCAGCTCTTCCGGTGTCCCTTCAAACACCACATGCCCACCTTCATCGCCTCCTTCTTTCCCAAGATCGATGACCCAATCAGCACATTTGATGACTTCCAGGTTATGCTCAATGACCAGAACGGTATGCCCATGACTGATGAGTGATTCAAAGGCAATCAGCAACTTGTGGATGTCGTGGAAATGCAGACCCGTTGTCGGCTCATCGAAAATGAACAGGGTCGGTTTTTCATTGTCCCCCTTCGATAAAAAGAAGGCCAGCTTGATCCGCTGTGCCTCGCCACCGGACAGGGTAGAAGAGGATTGTCCCATCCGGAGATAGCCAAGCCCCACATCCTGTAAGGGTTTCAGTCTGGCCAGGATCTTTTTTTCATGCAGCGATGGCTTCTCGCTATGATGAAAAAAGCTCATGGCTTCATCGATCGTCATGTTCAGAATGTCCACAATAGTCTTATCGTGGTATTTTACATCTAGAACCTCTTCCTTAAAGCGTCTTCCATGGCAGTTTTCACAGGTCAGATAAAGATCGGCCATGAATTGCATCTCGATTTTCACCACCCCTTCTCCTTCACATTCTTCACAACGGCCGCCTTCGATGTTGAAAGAGAAGTAGCCGGGTTTGTACCCCCGTAGCTTTGACAATGGCTGGTCGGAATAAAGATTTCGTATCTCATCAAAGGCCTTGATATAGGTTGCCGGATTTGACCGGGATGAACGTCCGATCGGGTTTTGATCGACAAGCTCGACCGACCCGATACGGCCAATATCTCCGGCCAGCCGGTCAAATTTCCCGGTCTTTTCCCCATATCCTCCGTAGATCTTTTTCATGGCCGGGAAGAGGATCCGCTTGACCAGGGAGGTCTTACCCGAACCGCTTACACCGGTGATACAAGTCAGGATATGAAGAGGGATCCTGACCTGGATGTTTTTAAGGTTGTTCTCTCTCGCACCCTGGATCTCCAGATATTCCTTCCATTTTTTTCTTTTTCCAGGGATCCGGATGGAAAGTTCATTACCAAGATACCGTCCGGTCAGACTCTTTTTATCCTTTATCAGCTCATGAAAGGTTCCTTCGAAGACGATCTCCCCGCCCTGATTCCCTGCCAGGGGGCCGATGTCGATGATCCGGTCGGCCGCCCGGATGATCTCTTCATCGTGCTCGACCACAATAACGGTGTTTCCCAGGTCGCGCAACCGGTGTAGTACTCTGATGAGACGATGGGTGTCGCGGGGATGGAGACCGATACTCGGTTCATCCAGGATGTACATCGAACCGACCAGACTGCTGCCCAGCGCCGTGGAGAGATTGATTCGCTGCGATTCCCCGCCCGAAAGGGTCGACGACAACCGGCTCAGTGTCAGATATCCCAACCCGACATCGTTCAGCACCTCCAGCCGGTTGTTAATTTCTGTCAGCAACCGGCGGGAAACCGTCTTTTCATACTCCGGAAGGACCAGTGTGCTGAAAAACCGTGTCATCTCGCTTACCGGCATCAGCATAAGGTCAATAATTGCCATCCCGTCAACTTTTACATAGGAGGCATCCTTCCGGAGACGGGTGCCCTTGCAATCGGAACAAACCGTCTTTCCCCGGTACCGTGACATCATCACCCGGTACTGGATTTTGTAATTCTGGCTTTCGACATACTCGAAAAACTCGGTCAGCCCGTGAAAATAAGAGTTCCCGGTCCAGAGAAGATCTCTTTGTTCATGAGTAAGCTCATAATAGGGCTTGTGAACAGGAAAACCAAACCGGTAAGCATTCATCACCAGCTCATTTTTCCATTCACCCATCTTTTCCCCTCTCCAGCAGGCAATGGCCTCCTCGTAAATCGACAGACTCTTGTTCGGAACAACCAGATCTTCATCAATGCCGATCACGCTCCCGAATCCCTCACAGGTTTTACATGCGCCATACGGATTGTTAAAGCTGAATAGGTTCTCCGACGGCTCTTCGAAAACCAGGCCATCCGCTTCAAATTTATTGGAAAAAGTCTTTCTTCTCCGTTCCTCCGAAACCATTTCTACCATGCAGTAACCATGACTTTCAAAATAAGCCGTCTCAACCGAATCGGCAATCCGGTTGGAGAGATCGGGGTCATCGGGCTTGACGGTAAAACGGTCGATCAGCAGGAACATTTCCTTGAAATCCCTCCCGGCGAATGATTCAGCGTCTTCGAGCCGGTGCAGTTCCTCATCCAGCATAATGCGCGTAAATCCCTGCTGGAGGAGAATCTGGCACTTCTTCTGGAGATCACCATTCCGAACCGACAGAGTTAAGGGAGCATAAATCGATATTTTGGTTTCGGCTGTAAGCGAAAGAATGAAATCAACCACGTCGGAAATCCGGTCCCGTTTTACCAGATTTCCGGAAACCGGGGAATAGGTCTTTCCGATCCGTGCATATAACAGCTTGATGTATTCATAGATTTCCGTCGACGTTCCTACGGTCGACCTCGGATTCAGGGTATTCACCTTTTGTTCGATGGCAATGGCCGGGGCAATGCCCTTGATGAAATCGACTTCCGGTTTGCTCATCCGACCCAGGAACTGCCTGGCATAAGCGCTCAGGCTTTCAACATACCGCCGTTGCCCGTCGGCATAAAGGGTGTCAAAAGCAAGGGAAGACTTACCGGAACCCGATAACCCGGTGATCACTACAAACCGGTTCCTGGGAATCGCCAGACTGATGTTTTTCAGATTATTGACCCGGGCACCTTTGATAATGATAAAATCCCGCGGGTCGAGCATTTCGATGTTCGTCATTTCAGTGCTTTCGCCTCGAAGGGAACAAAATTATTAAGAAAACTTGCTTTTCTGTTTTTTTTATTTACATTTGTGCAACCAAAACGGGAAAAATCCGTACTGAATGTATAACCCACGCAAATTTCTACCTTGCGCTTAACGAATAGGAGGGATACTATCGGCTAAATATCTACCCTTTTTTTAACCAGAAAAAGGAGATCCAATGAAAGCCCATGTCATGACTGACCAGGAGCTGATTAGTAGGTATTTAGCCGGTCATCAATCTGCCCTCGAGAAATTAATCCGACGCCACAAGAACCGTATTTTTGCTTATATCCTTATGATCGTTAAAGATAAGGATCTGGCTGAAGACTTGTTCCAGGATACCTTCATCAAAGTGATCAATACCTTTCGCTCCGGTCAGTATAAGGAAGAAGGAAAGTTCATTCAATGGGTGATGCGGATCTCGCATAACCTGATCATCGATTATTTCCGCAAGGCAAAACGGATACCTATCATCGAAAACAACGATGATTATAACATCTTCGACAAGGTCCGGATTCCGGTCGAATCCGTTGAAGAAGTGCTGATCACGGAACAGATCCATAAGGATGTCAAGAAGCTGATCGAATACCTGCCCAGGGAACAGAAAGAGGTTCTGGTCATGCGGCACTATGGCGACATGAGCTTTAAAGACATCGCCGAAGTGACCAACGTCAGTATCAATACGGCGCTGGGACGAATGCGCTACGCGCTGATTAACCTCCGGAAACTCGTCAAGGAAAAAGAAGTCATCCTGACCGTTTAGCTGAAAACTTTTTTTTTATCCGGGTAAAATAACCCGTTTCAGGTCACGTTTTATAGATATGAATTCAGTGAAAAACAAAATTTGTGCCTATGAAGCGAACAGCTACGAATTATTCTTTGAGAACAAAGGTAAATATGACTTCTTCCGTTAACTGGAGGAAAAGAAACGAGATGAGTCCCAGTGAATCCGTGATCCGGAACATTCTGAACTATTCAAAAGCACTTGCTGTTTTTAAAACGCCCGACAACGGAATCCTTCACCTGGTGATGAACTAACAAAAAACCCGCTGAAAGCGGGTTTTTTTTGGCATTATAAACGTTCTTCCTTGATCCTTGCTTTTTTCCCCTGCAGCTTGCGAAGGTAAAAAATCCTGGCTCTCCTGACGACCCCGCGCTTATTGACTTCAATTTTTTCAATGAAGGGAGAGGTGATCGGAAAAATTCTTTCCACCCCGATGTTACCTGAGATCTTGCGGACGGTGAATGTTTCATTTAAACCCTTCCCGGCACGCTGTAATACGACCCCCTGGTATATCTGGATCCGTTCCTTGTTGCCTTCCTTGATCTTATAGTGGATCGTGACGGTATCTCCGGCTTTGAATTGAGGGAATTCCTTCTTCTGGATCATGTGGTCCTCAACAAAGTTCATAATCTCTGCTCTGTTCATGACAATCGTAAAATTAATGAGGTTCGTATCAAAAAGTTTGCAAATATACCAATTTATCTGGAACAAAAGAAGCCTTGAGGGAATTTTTTCAGGAATGAGCATTCACAGCCTATTCTAGAAGGTCCGGTCTGCGCTTATGGGTTCGCTCAACCGACCGTTCATATCGCCACTTTGCGATTTCCCTGTCATTGCCGGATAACAAAATATCGGGCACTTTCAGACCACGGAAATCATTGGGCCTGGTATAGACTGGTGGGGAAAGAAGGTTATCCTGATAAGAATCCGACAGGGCGGAGGTCTCATCGTTCAATACGCCCGGGATCAGCCTGACAATGGCATCGGTCAATACCATGGCCGCCATCTCACCCCCCGACAACACATAATCGCCTATGGATATTTCCCGGGTGATGAAATGCTCGCGGATCCTTTCATCAATACCTTTGTAATGACCACAAAGGAGCAGAAGATTTTGTCTGATGGATAGCTGGTTGGCGAGCCGCTGATCAAGCAATTCCCCGTCGGGACTGAGGTAAATGATTTCATCATATCCGATCTTTGATTTCAGCTCCTCAATGCAGCGGACAACCGGCTCAACCATCATCACCATCCCGGCTCCTCCGCCATAAGGATAGTCATCCACCGTATGGTGCTTGTCGGTGGTCCAATCCCGGATATTGTACAGGTTAATGGTGACAATACCCTTTTCTTTCGCCCTTTTTAAGATGGAAAGATTAAAAGGCCCCTCAAGCATTTCCGGAAATAAGCTCAGAATATCGATCTGCATGGTCAAAGGTTTAATACCAATCCGTCATAACCCAGTTGGATAAAACCGGGAAGCCGTTCATTGACCTCCTGGTGGAGACCCACAAAATGACTGAGATGGGTCAGATAAGCAGCTTCAGGACCAAGATCTTTCAGGATGGCCACGGCTTCCGGTACCGAAAAATGTGAGACATGCTTCGAATTACGCAATGCATTCAGGACAATAACCCGGCTACCCCTGACTTTGTTCAGCTCCTCCTCGGAGATATAACTGGCGTCGGTGATATAGGTGAAATCACCAATCCTGAAACCCGTCACCGGCAGTTTTTCATGAAGCGCCTGGATCGGGGTGAATTCAATTCCGCTGATGGTAAAGGGTTTATCCTCGATGCAATGGATGGTCAGCTGCGGGGCGCCAAAATACCGGGATTCGGAGAAAATATAGGGGAACTCTGTCTGGATAGCATCCATTACTCGCCTGGTGCCGTAAATGTCGATCTTTTTGTTCAGGACATAATTGAATGCACGGACATCATCCAGGCCGGCAATATGGTCGCGGTGCTCATGCGTGAAAATGACCCCATGCAGGTTGTTCACATTTTCCCGGAGCATCTGGATGCGGAAATCGGGTCCGCAATCGACCACAAAAGTAAATCCATCCGCCTCAATCATGATGGAAGTACGTAAACGTTTGTCCCTCGGATCGGTCGAGGTGCAAACCGGGCAATCACAGGTGATTACCGGTACACCGATGGATGTGCCGGTTCCCAGGAAAGTGACTTTGATCCGGTGATTATCGTTTGCGGTCATCAGAAAATGAGTTCATCGACCTGGTTCTTGTCTATGGTCAGCTGCTTTCTGAGTTCTTCTGGGGTTTGTAACTGCTTTTCTTCACGGATCCGCTTGTGGAATAGAAGAGTGACAGTTTCCCCTTCGATGTTGCCATAATTTTCGAAGAGATGGACCTCCACCAAAGTTTCCAGCGTAGCTTCCTCATTTTTCCGGATGAAGGACATGCCCCGTGAGAAGCAATCCTGCCCGGTCAGGGTAACGGCATAAACCCCGTTGGGAGGAATCAGCTTACAGTCCTCCTCAATCCGGACGGTAAAGCACGGAAAGCCGATCTCTTCAAGTAAATGACTGCTCTTCATTGCCTGTCCCATGATAATGTACTGATGATCGAGATAGGCATTGGCTTTTTGGATATTGCCTTCCAGTAAGGCTTTCCTGATCTTGGTCGAACTGACCGATTCATTATGTATATCCTGCTCCGGGATCTCCTCAACCCCGAAACCGAACTCCAGGCCAAGCTTCCGGAGGGCATCGTAATCTCCCTCCCGGTTATGACCGAAATGGTGATTGAATCCGATGACAATCTTCCGCGCATGAAGGGTGTTCAACAAAATATTTTTGACAAAGTCGACGGAAGTGATCTTGGAGAATTCCAGCGTGAACTCAACGATGATCAGGTTGTCAAGCCCCGCTTTCTCAAGCAATGCGATCTTTTCCCTTTGCGAATTGATCAGGTAAAGACCCTTCCCTGCCGTTTCAGGATATAAAACCTTACGCGGATGCGGATGAAAGGTGATCAGAACGGTTTCCCCGTTGTTCTCCTGGGCCAGCTTTTTCAGGCGCTGTAAAATGACCTTGTGCCCGATATGGACACCATCGAACGAACCGGTCGTGACAACCGCATTCCTGATACCGCTGACTTCATTAAAACCATAGATTATTTTCACCTTACCTTCTTTCTACTTGAACCGTTCATCATTTTTCTTTGCGAAGAAGGCTACTTTTTCAAGGGAAGTGATCATGTCGTATTCTTCGAGATAAACATAGGGAGGGACGTTCAGGGGTTTGGGCGTATAATTCAGAATGCCTTTGATCCCGGCCAGCACCAGGGTTTCAGCAATTTCGGCAGCATCCTCAGAAGGGACAGTGATTATCCCGATCGAAATGTTATGCTGTCTGATAATATCGGCTGTCTGGTTGATATGATAACAGGGAACCCCGTCAAAAACCCGGTTGATCTTTTCGGGATTGATATCAAATGCCGCTATGATGGTAAGTTTTGACCGCTTACCCTTGAAATAGCTGATAAATGCTTTCCCGAGATTTCCAAGACCGACCACGCAAACACGCTGTCCTTTTTCGGAATCGACGATTTTTCCGATGAGTTCAATCAGCTCCTTGATATCGTAACCCTTCCGCAGGTTGCCGGAATATCCGATCAGCATCAGGTCGCGGCGTACCTGCACAGGAGTGATATGCAACATCTGAGCGATCTCATGGGAAAAGACATGGGTCTTATCCTTCGATAGGATCAGCAGCAGGGTCCTGCGATACTGGCTCAGCCGCTCAACGGTCTTGTGTGGAAGGTTTTTTATGAACATGGCTTATCGGTTGGCAGTTTGACAATGAATGTACTTCCTAGGTCAGGAACACTCGTCACTTCTATTTTTCCGGCATAATTATCTGTGAGTTTTCTTACAATGGATAAGCCCAGACCGCTGCCGGTGATGTTTTTTGTCTTTTCATTCCGGATCCTGACAAAATCATCAAATATCCTGTCCATCTCGGATTGCGTCATACCGATACCGGTATCCACGACCCGGATTTCAATACAGTTTTCGACTTTCTCGATGGAAAAATCTACCGTGCCACCATCTTTATTGTATTTTATAGCATTGGAGATAAGGTTGTTGAAAATGATCTCCATCTCTTCGGCATCCGCTTTGACGGGAATTTTTTCCGGACCGGTAAACCGGATCTTCACATCCCGCTGAATTGAATAAGGACGCATCGTATCCATTGCCGTTTTGGCAATCGGGATCAGGTCGATCTCACTGATACTGCGCTTCCTCTTTTGTGTTTCAACCTTCGTGAGATCAAGCATGTCGAGGATCAGGTTGCGCATCCCTTTAATCCGCTCCAGCGACCGGTCGATCATCGGATCATAATCTTCGATCCGGCTACCGTTCTGCCGCTCCTTGATCATCTTCAGATACCCTTCCACCGCATTCAGAGGGGCTTTCATCTCATGGCTGAGGACAGAAAGGAAAGTAAAACGGATCTGTTTTCCCGTATCCTGAAGAATGTTCGTCATCTTTTTCAGAAACACCTTTTTTGCAATGTTCTCAATCGATGACTTGAGCTCCTGGGGGGTAAATGGTTTAGGGATAAAGTCGTATGCACCGTCACTCGTTGCCTTGACGGCAAGTTCGAGGGAAGCATACGAGGTGATCATTACCACAATGATATTCTTATGTTTTTTCTTAATGGCTTCCAATACTTCGATACCCTGAATCCCCGGCAGTTTGTTGTCAAGTAACAAGATATCGGGTTGCCACGATTCGATGATCTCCATGCCTGCTTCACCCGTGGAGGCTTCCATCACTTCGAAATCGAATGCTTCATCCATGAACGGGTAATCAACCCGGAAATTCCGCAATATACGGTTGACACCGCTTCGGATCCCCGGTTCATCATCCACGACAAGAATCTTCAGAGTAGACATGGAGAGTATTTCAAATCAAAATTAAGTAAAATCATTGGTTCAGGCATTCCCTGTTTTTTTTTCAAGCAATTTATCGATCTCTTCTTTAAGCCGCTCAGCACGGATACCCTTGTCAAGAAAACGGTCGGCCTTGATCCATTTGCGGTTGCTCTCGTCGTTGATATCAAAAGAGATCCCCGTCTCGGTCATAACACCGCTGACAATGATGATGGGAACATCGGGATATTTCTTTTTCATTTTGTAGCAGAGAATGAACCCGCTGTCCTCCTTTTCCATCATCAGATCCAAAATGGCCAGGTCAGGCTTCAGCTTCTCAAGCAGCTCTTCTGCTTCTTTCTGGCTTTCTGCCGTAACAGTCCTGTAGCCGAATTTTTCAATTTTTGCCTTTAGCTGATAAAGGTAATCGAAATCATCATCGACAAGGAAAATCGTAAATTTTGCTGGGTTCATCGGATAACAATTTTATTTTTCTGATCCCATCCCGCAAGGGGAGTGGGAACTTTATTTAATACCTCTGGGTATCCGGATCCTGAAGGTGGTTCCCGTCGGACCTTTCAATGGATCCGCATTGGATTCAACATGGATTTTTCCTTTATGCATTTTCACAATTCCGTATATAAGGGCAAGACCCAGTCCGGTTCCTTTACCCATCTCCTTTGTTGTAAAAAAAGGAGTAAAGAGCTTATCCAGGTTCTCTTTGCTGATGCCGGTCCCGCTGTCTGTCACAATAAAGACGATCTCGTCTTCATTCCCTTCAGCACCAACACTCAAGGTTCCGCCTCCCTGCATTGCTTCAATGGCGTTTTTTTCCAGGTTGGTCAGCACCTGCATCATCTGTTCGATATCGAAAGCGGCAATCGGATCGGTTATATCGGTCTTAAAGGTTAACGAAATATTTTCAGGGACAATGATGGAATCCAGACTATGACGGGTAAATTTGATGACATCGGTTTCGGTGAGATTCACCTGGTTCTTCCTGGCAAAATTCAACAGGCTTCCCACGATCTTTTTACAACGCTCGGCTTGTTCGACAATGAGATTAAGGTCATCACGGATTGGATCGTTCTCCGGCGTTTCATCAATAAGAATGTTGCTGTACATGGTGATAACGCCAAGCGGATTATTGAGCTCATGTGCGATCCCGGCCGACAACTGGCCCATATGTGCCAGCTTCTCGGAATGTTTCAGCGCAGCTTTCGCCCTGGCTAGCTTCTCATTGGATACATTCAGATTGCTTACCGAATCGTGCAGCTTTTCAATGGCATAAGGAAGACACATCTCCGTTTCCGCATACCCTTTGATGATGGCAATGGCATGTTCCACACAGGTATCGTAACCGCAAGCCCCGCAGTTCAACTGATCGCCGGGTGCAAATTTCCCCATTGAATTCAAAGCTTTGCGGATCTCCTCCTCCACGGGGGGTTCAAACCTCCTGTCTTCTGGAGTGAATTCAAGCGACAGATCCAGATCGCTGAACTCGTCCATGCTTGACCTCCACCTCCGGAAATCCATCTGCTGCAATTTCTTCCCTGCATAGGCGCTGACAGCCGCGCTGCGTGCAAATTTCTTTCCGCCGGGTGAAGTTCCCGGACCCATGATACACCCTTCGCAGCAAAGCAGCATCAGATGCTTGTTCTGGATAAACCCTTCCTCAAACTCCTTTACCGCTTCTTTGAAATTAACCCGTCCTTCGGCGATCACCACCTGTTCCTCCGGGATGGTCTCACGGCTGTTCGATGTAAAATAGAGCCCACGGCTTATCGGAAAAATTGATCCTTTGCCGCTGTGCGGTTCATCAAAGTCGGAAGGCTGGGTCTCTGCTTCCAGGATGTTCATCTCCTGGAACAATTCACGCAGCTCGAGGAAGGTCAGAACTTCATCGACCTCTTCCGATTCTGCTTTTTTTGCAATACAGGGTCCTATGAAGACTACCTTCAGATCGTTCCCATGCTTCCTCTTCATGATCCGGGTCATGGCTACCATCGGGGAAGCAATGTGGGCGATGGAAGGGACGATATCAGGGTGATAGTGACGGATAAAATAGACGATAGCCGGACAATCGGATGAAACAGTGCCCCGGATGCTCTTTTCCTGGATCTTTTTCTCATACTCCCGGGCAACGACATCGGCCCCAAAAGAGACTTCCGTGACGTAATCAAAACCAATTCTCCGGATCATGCCAACGAGTTGACGATGATCAGGGATATCTGTGAATTCTGCAGGGAAGCTGGGCGCAATGCAGGCTGCGACCTTTTGCCCGGAAGTCAGTATTGTCCTGACTTCATCGATCGATCGCAATGGATACTTAGCGCCCTGACTGCATACCTTGATGCAATTTCCGCAACCAATACACCGCTCATTGATGACTTCAGCCTGCCCGTTAATAATTTTAATGGCCTTGACGGGGCATTCCCTGACACAGGTATAACATACCCGGCAACAGTCTTTTCGGGTGAAAACGAGCTGCCGGTGATATGATTGACTCATTTTATATCACTTTGTCTGTCAGGAACATAAAGGAATTCCCGGCTTCGGTCGCTGAACGGCTTACCCAGAAATTTTTCATACAGGTCGGTCAGTACCGGGTTTTTATGGGGAACTTTGATCATCTCCTCTTCATCGGTATCATACAAGGCTTTCATGCGGGCTTTAAGATGCTTCTCTTCACTTCCGATACGTTGGCCTCCGCCGTTAATACAACCATACGGACAAGCCATCACTTCGATGATATGGAGATCGTTCCGGCCTGCCTCCAGTTCATTGAGCAACGGAAACACATTGGCCAATCCGCTCACCGCAGCCACATGTAGCTGTTGTTTCCCGATCTTGACTTTTGCCTCTTTTCTGCCCTTCAAACCGCGCAGATCCATGATTTTTACCGGTCCCCCTTCTGAACCGGCTATCAGAGGATAAACCGTACGTAACAACCCCTCCAGGGCTCCTCCGGCAACGCCGAACATCTTTCCGGAAGAGCTGCACATGTTGAATGCTGTCTCGGTCGGAACAGGTTCCAGGTTGGCGAAATCGATGCCCAGCAAATAAATCATCTTTACCAGCTCGCGGGTTGTAATGACCGCATCCACGAAGCGTGTCTGTTCGTCTTTCAGACAGTCGGTTTCAGCCTCATATTTCTTGGATGTGCAGGGCATGACCGAGACAACATATACATCTTTTGGCAGGTGACCGGCTGATTGGGTTATGTAATTTTTAATGATACCTCCCATGATCTGCTGAGGTGATTTGACAGACGAGAGATTTGGGATAAACCCGGGTCTGGCCGAACGGATATAACTGACCCACGATGGGCAACTGCCGGTAAAGAAGGGTAAAGGTCCGTTCTTGTTCAACCGGTCGGCAAATTCGGCAGCCTCTTCCATGAGGGATATATCTGCGCCGAATGCTGTATCAAACACCTGCTTGAATCCCATCTTCTTTAACGCTGCCCGGAGCAGGTTCGGGATATCCTTACTGGGCCTTAACCCCAGATCTTCGGCAATCGAAGATGGTATGGTAGGGGAGAACTGAACAACAGGAAACAGGTTCGGATTGTTCAGGGCTTTAAGCACCTCCACATAAACCGGCTTGTCCGAGAGAGCATTGGTCGGACACACCAGGATGCATTGACCGCATCTGATACATGTGGAGGTGTTAAGACCTTTATTATAACTGGTACCGATTCTGCTTTTACTGCCTCTTCCGATGATATCGATGGCTGACAGACCGATGGTTTCATTGCAGATCCGGATACACCGGCCACATAAGATGCATTTGGCAGGATCACGTTCAATCGAAGGACAGGCTTTATCGATCTGGTTGGGTACCCGATTGCCGTGATATTTCCTTTCATGCACCCCAAGTTCCTTTGCAAGGTTTTGTAATTCACAATTTCCGCTTCGCTCACAATAAAGGCAATCGTCAGGATGACCGGCTAACAGAAGTTCGACCAATGTCTTGCGGGCATCCAGCACCCTCGGCGAGTGGGTCCGGATCTTCATCCACTCTTCGATAGGATGGGAACAGGCCGGAACCAAACCCGGATAGCCATCCACTTCAACGACACACATCCGGCATGCCCCGGTCGGCGAAAAATTGCTGAGATGACAAAGGGTAGGAACCGTAATCCCATTTCGGTTCAAAACCGTCATGATGGTTTCACCCCGCTTCGCAGTCACTTGTTGATCATTTATTTCGATATTGAAAAGCATCACTTTATTATTTGAAATAAATGGCATTGAATTTACAAACGTCAAAACAGATTCCGCAACCGGTGCACCTTCCCTCAATGATGAAATGCGGCATATGGATCGTACCAATGATCGCATTTTCCGGACATTTTTTCTGACAACCATTACACCCGTTGCAGAGATCGGCTTCGATGAAATAAGTACGGAGGTCGTGGCATATCCCGGCAGGACATCGCCGGTCAAAAATGTGTTCTTCATACTCTTCCCTGAACCACTTCAGAGAGCTTAAGACCGGATTCGGAGCATGCTGACCCAGTCCACAGAGGGAGGTATCCCGGATGACTTCTGCCAGATTCTCCAGTTGGACCACGCCTTTAAACCGTTCAAGGGTATCATGCAATAATAGTTCTCTGGGCCTCCGGGTGATTCCTTCGAGTATTTCAAGCATTCGCTTGGTCCCTTCCCGGCAGGGAATACATTTTCCGCAACTCTCCTGCTGCAGGTATTCCGTAAAGAACAGGGAAAGGTTGACAATGCATGTTGTTTCATCCAAAACAATTAGCCCGCCTGATCCCAGACTTGCTCCGATATGCTCGAGCGACTCGAATCCGATTTCGGTTTCAATGTCTTTTGGCGGGATAAAATACCCCATCGGTCCCCCAAGCTGAATGGCTTTTAATTTCTTTCCATCAGGGATACCACCAGCCAGTTTAAAAATGATATCCGAAATTTTTATCCCCATCGGGACTTCCACAAAACCCGTTTGAACAGTCTTTCCTGAAATGGATAGAAGCTTTGTGCCCTTGTCCTCCTTGCTTCCGATCGACTTGAACCAGGAGGGGCCGTTTTCCAAAATGGTCGGTATATTGGCCAGTGTTTCGACGTTATTAACAATGGTTGGATGATTGAAGAGGCCCTCTTCGGCGGGAAAAGGAGGTTTTGAACGGGGTACACCGCGCCTTCCCTCAATGCTGGCGATCAGTGCAGTTTCTTCACCGCAGACAAAAGCGCCGGCACCCTGGCGTATATGGATCAACAGGCTAAATCCGCTTCCGAAGATGTTCTCACCCAGTAAACCGTAGTCTTTTGCCTGTTGAATGGCCCTTTCCAGAAGCCGGATCGGACGGACATAATCAGACCTGACATAGATATAGGCATTGTTGGCACCAATGGAATAAGCAGTGATGGCGATTCCTTCGATAACCCGGTGGGGATCCGATTCGAGGATCGCCCGGCCCAGGAATGCCCCGGGGTCACTTTCATCCGCGTTACAGATAAGATATTTCTGGTCGCTGCCTGTTTGCAGTGCAACCCTCCACTTTTTTCCTGTATTATACCCTCCACCACCCCGCCCCCGGAGCTCGCTCTGCTCGACTATTTCACAAACTTTATCTGCAGTATAATTCAATACTGTTTTATAAAGGGATTTGTATCCGCCACGGGCAAGATAATCATCGATCGAACTTGGTGAAATAAGACCGGCATGCCGGAGTATGTTGCGCCGCTGAAAGGCAAAAAACGGGAGGGTACCGATATACGGAACATTCGGCCAGTCTTCATGTGATGTACATTTGTATTGACCAAGGATATGCTCCTGGCTCAACTGGCGGTGAAAAATGGAGTTCAACAGGTTCTCAACCTTATTGGCCGTGGCATTCTTAAAGGAAAGCCGGGCTTTTCCCGGAAGCTGAACATCCAGGAGGGGCTCTGACGAGCAAAGACCGCAACACCCAACCTCAATGATTTCTGCATCAATCTGATTTGCACTGAGATACTCTTTAACAGAATCAACGGTCTGAAGCGCGCCTGCGACCACCCCGCAGGTGCCTGTACCAATATATAAAACAGGTCGGTCGACTTTCTCCCTTCGGATCAGCATCAGCCGATCTTCCGTGATCTTATCATTTATCCCGGAATAGTTCTTCAAAACCTTATCAAGAAGGAATCCTCGAATATCATCTGATTTAAGAATGGCCATCTATAATGTTTTTTCTTTTAACGAACGGATAATTTTTGAGGCTTCTTCCATGCTAACCTGTGAATAATACGTGTCATTCACTTTCATGATGGGGGAAAGGTTGCACGAACCCATGCAAGACATAAGCTCAAGACTGAATCTCCTGTCACGGCTGACACTTCCGGCCTTGACCTTCAATTGCTTTTCTATCTCTTTCAGAATCGCTGCGGATTCAGATAAATGACAAGTGGTACCGCGGCAAAGCTGAATATGGTACTGCCCCCTTGGAGAGAAATGGAACTGATCATAGAAGGTGGCAACACCATAAACTTTATTGAGTGGGATTCTCAAATAATCACTGACGTCAGCCAGCGACTCCTCTGTCAGAAAACCCTGATCTTGTTGGATTTCCTGTAATATTGGTATCAACCCTTCCTTTTTGTTCCGGTTATACCTCTGAACAATGAGCTCAATAGCCTTTTCCATGTGTTATTAAAAGAAATAATCAGTTACAATTAACAAAAATACAAAGAATATCCCATCGGAAAAAGTTTTATTGTGAAAAATTTAGCATTGTTAAAAAAAAACAGATAAATGATTTGCTATTTTATCGGAAAAATTTTAATTAAATTGATGGAATCACAGCTTATATTGTTAATTTTGACCATGATAATACATCTGTGCTACCTGATTTACTATGAGTGACCGGCTTGAGACGATTGATCCCCTCTTCCTGATAAAGCAGGAAGCTTGCATTAAATGTTATTCCTGTGTAAGGATTTGTCCGGTGAAAGCCATACAGGTCGATGTCACCAGTGAGTTTCCATCCATTGTTCCAGTTCGCTGCATTGGTTGCGGAAGTTGTTTCAGGGCTTGTTCACCCGGAGCCATCTTTTACCGTTCGTCCATAGAAGAAGCCCGGCAATTGCTCTCGTCTGGTGAACCCGTTGCTGCTATTTGCGATCCTGCCATCTCCGGTGAATTCCATGACATCACCGACTACAGGAAATTCGTGAAGATGATCCGGGAACTGGGTTTTGCCTATGTAAGCGAAGTGTCTTTCGGAGTTGACCTGGTAGCCCGGAAATATAAGGAGCTATTTGATCAGTTTAAGGGGAAGTACCATATAACCGCCAATTGTCCGTCAGTAGTGGCCTTCATTGAAAAGTACTATCCGGAACTGATCACAAACCTGGCGCCCATTGTTTCTCCGATGATCGCAACAGCAAAGGCTATCCGCCGGAAATACGGAAAAGAGATCCGGATCATCTTTATCGGCCCCTGTATTGCTACAAAGGACGAAGCTTTGAAATTTGAAGGGGAAAGCCGTGTTGATTCGGTGTTAACCTTTGTGGAATTGCGACGGCTTTTTGAACAGTTAAATATACGGGAAACTCAATTGGAATTTTCAGAGTTTGATCCGCCTTTGGGATATAAGGGATCACTCTATCCAATAAGCAACGGGATCATGCAGGCGGTGGAGATCAGTGAAGATCTGCTGAGCGGGAACCACATCAGCACAGAAGGCAGGAACAATATGCTCGATGCGGTAAAAGAGTTTGACTCCCGGATCGATAAGATCAGGCGTCATTTCAATATTTTTTACGATGAGGGTTGCCTGATGGGCCCGGGTACATCCAACGGGGGCGAAAAATTTCTCAGGAGGACCCTGGTTACCGATTATGCCAACAAACGCCTGCAAAACTTCGACAAACAAAACTGGGAAAGGGAGATCTCTTCTTTCGACAGCCTTGATCTGACTAGGGAATTCATGCCGGATGACCAGCGATTGCCGGTTCCTTCAGAAGAACGGATCGGGGAGGTCCTGAAAATGATCAACAGGGAAGGGGACCTGCATAATGAAATAGGCTGCGAAGCTTGCGGATATACCAATTGCCGTGATCTGGCGATCGCCATCGTACAGGGCCTGGCAACCACTGAAATGTGCCATGTTTTCAGCGGGAAAAACCGGCAGGAATACATCCATATCCTCCTCGAAACCAATGAAAAACTTGCGCAGACCCAGGCAGCACTGAAAGAATCGGAGGAACGTTCCCGACTTGAGCAGGAGCACCAGCGGGAATCCTCTGAGATCATTTCGTCTATGCTGCAGAAGCTTGTCTCAGGTGTAGTTATCGTCGATGAAGAACTGAAGATCACCCAGTCAAATAAAGCCTTTATCCGTATCCTCGGGGATGATGCAAGCATGGTTGATGAGGTTATACCCGGTCTGGTAGGAGCCGATCTGAAATCACTCTTGCCGGTTCCTTTTTACAAGCTGTTTACCTATGTTCTTTCCACAAATGAAAGTATTGAGAACAAAGATGTGCCTTACAAGGATAATAAATTAAGCGTGTCAGTCTTTCCAATCCGGAGTCATAAATATGTCGGTGCCATTCTCCGCGACATGTATATCCCGGAAGTGAGAAAAGAGCAGATCATCAACCGTTTGTCTGAAGTTATCGACGAGAACTTTACTATGGTCCAGAAAATTGCTTTTTTACTTGGTGAAGGGGCCGCGAAAACGGAACAAATGCTTAACAGCGTGATAGAGTCCCATCAGAATCCGCCCCAAAAATAAACCACGATCTTGGACGAAAAATTTTACATCGAAGTCAGTTGCCGGCAAAAAAATCATGGAGATTCACGCATCTGCGGAGATGTCTATTTATCCAGGCGGATTAAAGAGGAGGGAAGGATAATTGTTGTCCTTTCCGATGGGATGGGACATGGAATAAAAGCCAATATTTTGGCAACTCTCGCATCATCCCTTGCGGTCAATTTCACCAAGGGACACGAGTCAATCCGGAAAACGGCGGAAATTATCATGAATACCCTGCCGGTCGATAGTGTCCGGCAGATGAACTATTGCACTTTTACCATCGTTGAGATTGATATCGAAGGCGAAGTCAGGATCGTGGAGTATGAAAACCCTAAAACCCTGATCATGCGCGGGGTGAAACTGTATGAGCCTGTCTGGAACGGAGTGGTTCTCGAAGGAGAGAAAAACAAGGGCAAAGAGCTCCTGGTCACATCATTCAGGCCACAAAAAGAGGACCGTATCATCTTCTGTTCCGATGGGGTTGTTCAGTCCGGATTGGGAAGTGAAAAATATCCGCTTGGATTCGGACAGGAAAACCTGGAAAACCTGATCCTTGATGCCATTCACGAAGAAAAAGACCTTTCAGCAACGAAGCTGGCATCGAAAGTCATCGACCGGGCAAACCTGAACGACGATTTTTATCCGAAAGACGATATCAGCTGCGTATCCATTTACTTCAGGGAACCACGGAAGCTGATGGTTTGCACGGGTCCGCCTCAGGATCCCGTGAACGATCCCCAGTTTGCCTTCCTGCTCAGGCAATTCAACGGAAAAAAAATCATTTGCGGGGCAACGACCGGAGATATGATAGCCCGTGAATGGGGAACCGTAATCCATGATGAAACCGAAAGGTTCGACCACGATCTGCCACCGGTTTCCCACATGGAGGGGGTTGACCTGATCACCGAGGGCATCCTGACCCTGAGTAAAGTAAGTGAGCTGCTCAAGCAACATCACGCCAATTTAAAGCTCGGGAAAGGCCCTGCCGATGAAATCATCAAAATGATCCTTGATTCCGATGAAATTCATTTCCTCGCTGGTACGAGCATCAACATTGCCCATCAGGATCCGACCTTGCCGGTAGAATTGGAATTACGACGTACCGTTGTTCATCGCATCGCCCGGACACTGGAAGAAAAATTCCTCAAGGAAGTGACAATGAAATTTTACTAAGCTCTGACCGGAATGAAAAAAGCCTGCCGGATAGTCAACGGCAGGCTTTACAAGAAACGTATTAACCAAAAAATGCTAACCCGAATATTCGGACAAAATCTCACTGACACCTTCAGGGGAAACGCGTCCGTATATCTTGTCTCCCACCATGACGACGGGTGCGAGGCCGCAGGCACCGACACACCGCAGGCAACTCAACGAGAATTTTCTGTCGGGTGTGGTTTCCCCGACCTGTATGCTCAGCTGCTTTTTGAACTCTTCAAGTACCTTTTCTGCCCCTCGGACATAGCAGGCTGTCCCAAGACAGATCGATATAGGATGGATCCCTTTCGGAACCATGCTGAAAAATGAGTAAAAGGTGACAACACCATAAACCTGGGCTACCGATATCCCGAGCTCCTTCGCGATCACTTCCTGGACTTCGGGAGGCAGATAACCAAAAATCCCTTGGGCCTTGTGTAAAACATTGATAAGTTCACCCTTCTCGTTGTGGAATGATTTACAAACCTCCTTGAGTTCCTCAATCTTCCTTTCCGATAATCTGATCTTTGCCATATCACTAATCGAATTTCAAGATTCTCTGTTTACTGCATTAATCTCTATCTAACTAATTAATTTTTGTTAATTATCAATTATTCTTCCACAAACACTCCCGCACTTTTATCAAAATAATGGGTATGCAGAAGGTGGTGCGATTTTTCACTTAAGGGCTTACCCAGAAATTCTTTATACAATTCCTGAATGAAAGGATTTTCATGCGATTTGCGGATCGGCTTCCCGGCATCTTCGCGGTAAATGGCTGCAGCTCTTTTTTTAAGGATCCCGGAATCTCCGTGATGATATGGCTGGCCGCCTCCTCCGATGCAACCACCAGGGCAGGCCATGATTTCGATGGCATGGAACTGGCTTTTTCCCTGGCTTATCTCTTCCAGCAGCTTACGTGCATTTCCTAAACCATGAGCAATCCCTATGTTGATTGGAAGTCCGTCGAAATCAAGGGTGGCATGCCGGATGTCTTCAAATCCCCGCAGCTCGTGAAAATCAACCTTATCCAGCTTCTTTCCGGTATACATCTCATATGCGGTCCGGCAGGCTGCCTCAATCACTCCACCCGTTGTTCCGAAGATGACCGATGCACCGGTCGATTCCCCAAGCGGGTTATCGAACTGGTCGTCCGCCAAGGCATCGAAATCAATGTTGGCCTGTTTGATCAGTTGGGCTAACTCCCGGGTCGAAAGCGAAAAATTGACATCCGGATCTCCATTTACCTTGAATTCGTCGCGTTGGCATTCATATTTCTTGGCCAGGCAAGGCATTATGGAAACCACGATCATATTACGACGGTCGATGCCTAGTTTCTTGGCAAAATATTCCTTGGCGATCGGCCCGAACATCTGTTGCGGCGACTTTGCGGTTGACGGAACATCCCGTAATTCCGGGAAATAATGTTCAAAGAAATTTACCCATCCTGGGCAACACGAAGTGAGGATCGGAAGTTTGACCTTTTTATCACCTTTCAGATAAAGCGTAAGACGGTCGAGTAATTCGCTTCCTTCTTCCATAATGGTCAGGTCGGCAGCAAAGTCGGTGTCGAACACGTAGTCAAAACCAAGTCGACGTAATGCTGCGACCATCTTACCCGTTACAAGGGTGCCTGGCTCGAGGCCAAACTCTTCTCCCAGGGCAGCTCTAACGGCGGGTGCCGTCTGTACAACCACCGTTTTTGTGGGATCGGCAAGTGCATTAATCACATTTCGCGAGTGATCAACCTCGGTCAGAGCACCGGTAGGACATACCGACACACATTGTCCGCAATAAGTACAAGGCGATTTTTCAAGGTTCATTTCAAAGGCAGGGGCGACAACCGCCATAAAACCCCGGTTAACGGCTGACAGGGCGCCCACCGTCTGAACATCGTTACACATCATTTCACACCGGCGGCACATGATACATTTATCAACATCCCGGATGATGGCAGGCGAAGTATCCTTTCGGTACGTCGACTGCTCACCCTGGTAAGGTATCTCCCGCACGCCCAGTTGCTGTGCCATGCTCTGGAGCTCACAGCTCCCTGATTTGGCACAGGTCAGACATTCAGCAGGATGGTCAGAAAGAATAAGCTCCAGAACGGTTCTTCGTGCGTTCAATACCCTGATATTATGCGTCAATACTTCCATCCCCTCGCCGACCTGTGTTGCGCAGGCTGGAGCGAGGTTCCGTCGACCCCTGACTTCAACCACGCAGATGCGGCAACCACTTGGACGATTCTCGATGTTCATGCCACTGAGCTGAAAATAACAAAGGGTGGGAATATCAACGCCGACAGTCCTGGCTGCCTTCAGGATCGTTGTTCCTTTTTGTACCTCAACGGCTTTGCCGTCGATCGTAAGTTTTACCATTTCCATGTTTCAGCCCCCGTTATTTGATATAGATAGCACTGAATTTACATTTCTCTAAGCAGGCACCGCATTTGATGCACTTTTCCTGGTCAATCAGATGGACCTGCTTACGCTCCCCGCTGATGGCATTGACCGGACAATTTCGGGCACATAAGGTACATCCGATACATTTTTCAGGAATGATCAGGTATTGCATCAGTGACTTGCAAACACCGGCTCGGCATTTCTTCACCCCCACGTGCTCGAGGTATTCATCATAGAAATTCTCAATGGTCGATAATACCGGGTTAGGTGAAGACTGACCCAACCCGCATAACGAGGTATCCTTGATGACCATACTCAGATTCCTTAATTTATCAATATCTTCCATCGTGCCATTGCCAAGAACGATCTTATCGAGCAACTCATATAACCGTTTGTTACCGATCCGGCATGGTGAACATTTACCACACGATTCTTCAACCGTGAATTCGAGGTAAAATTTGGAGATCGCCACCATACAATCATCTTCGTCCATGATGATCAGCCCACCGGAGCCCATCATGGACCCGGCTGCGATCAGATTATCATAGTCAATGGGTATGTCAAGATGCTTAACGGTTAAACAGCCTCCTGAAGGCCCTCCCGTCTGGGCGGCTTTGAATGCCTTTCCTCCCTGAATCCCGCCACCGATCTCATAGATGACTTCACGCAGGGTGGTCCCCATGGGGATTTCAATAAGACCGACATTGTTTATTTTTCCCGCCAGTGCGAAAACCTTTGTTCCCTTGGATTTTTCCGTTCCGATGGATGCAAACCATTCCCACCCTTTAATAATAATGGCCGGGATGTTTGCATAAGTCTCAACATTGTTGACATTGGTAGGTTTCCCCAGATATCCCGCCTCAGACGGGAATGGTGGTTTTACGGTGGGTTCTCCACGGGAACCTTCCATGGAATGGATAAGGGCTGTTTCTTCACCGCAGACAAAAGCACCTGCCCCATAGCGGATGTCTATATCAAAACAGAAGCCTGTCCCAAAAATATTTTCACCTAAAAATCCATACTCCCGGGCTTGTTTCATGGCCGTTTTCAGTCGTTCGATGGCAAGCGGATATTCAGCACGGATATAAACCAGGCCTTTGCTGGCACCGGTACAATATCCGTTGATGGCCATGGCTTCCAGAACCGAATGGGGATCTCCCTCGAGCACGGAACGGTCCATGAAAGCTCCGGGATCACCTTCATCTGCGTTGCATACGACATATTTTTGATCAGCCGCCACAGCTCTGGTGATCTCCCACTTCAAACCGGTGGGAAAACCACCACCACCACGACCCCGTATTCCCGATTTCTTGATGATATCAATGGTCGCTTCCGGAGTAAGTCCCGTTAATACGGTCCCGAGAGCTGTATAACCATCCCTCGCAATGTAGTCTTCAATCCGCTCAGGGTCGATAATGCCACAATTTCTAAGTGCAATTCTGATTTGTCTTGCCATCCTTTGTTCCTCCCCGCGTTAAGATAATTCAACAGTTTCATAGGCATGGGGAATAATCCCTTCAAGCGTTTCATTCTTCCGGATGAACCGCTCAATGATCTCATCGGCCTTTTTCAAATTCACATAACCAAACATTAAAGGATCCTCACCAGGTAGAATCACCTCCACCGTGGGTTCTGCATAGCAGAATCCCATACAGCCCGTCTGGGTCACCTTTGCGGGAATGTTCCGCTTTGCCAGTTCCTCCTTTAAATAATCAAAAACCGGTCGTGAACCAGAAGCAATTCCGCAGGTGGCCATCGTGACCCTGATCTGAATGATACTTTCGGGATTGCCTTTCGTTGAAAGAGCAACCGATTTGGTTTTAAGTCCGTTACGGAGATTTTTTAAGTCTTCAAATGATTGAATCTTTGCCATACCTTTGATGCTTGGATCTTTGGGGAAACTATGAATGAATGATACATCCCTGATCAGATCAGTTTATTGCGATACAAAAATATAACCTTTCAATCTAATTTCCAAAATTTTTCTGTTATTTTATTAACATTGTTAATAAAATAACAGAGAGACAAAAATTCAGAAACAATCAGACTGTGGTAAATTTATTAATTTCATACCTTTACAATTCTCGTGCTCAGATATGAAACTAAGCCATAGAAGTTTTCATTTCCGGAATAACGCCCCGATATTGACCCGGTGGTTCATCCTTTTAGTCTTTTTAGCAGGAATATTCGGATATAAGAATTATGGTATATCATGGGATGAAAACACCCAGAGAAATTCCGGGGTGGTCTTTGTCAATCATATTCAGCAAAAGCTGAATCTCGGATGGATTCATATCCCACCAAATGTTCCCGCATTGGAAGATTACCGTGATAAGGAATTTGGTGCTGCCTTCGAAATTTTTTTATTTGTTTCTGAACGGTTTCTGGGACTCAGCGATTACCGGGATATATTCCTGTTCCGGCACCTGGTCAATTTCCTCCTTTTCTGGATTGGAATAATTGTTTTCGCCTTTATTCTTAAAAAAACATTTAAAGATGACCGTTTGGTGTTGATTGGCTGCATCATCCTGGTGCTGCAACCGAGAATTTTTGCTGATGCTTTTTACAACTCCAAAGACATCCCCCTGATGGTGTCCTTCATCATCAGTCTGTATTTTTTTATCCGATTGCATCAACGGGGAAACTTCCGGGATCTAATCTGTCTTGCTTTGTTTGCTGCATTGACCTTTAACATACGTCCCATCGGAATAATTATTCCCCTGATCGCCTTTTTGATCCTTTTACCGGTTGCGCTCTATGGAAAAGGAAAAGCTCCCGGTCATAAAAGATGGCTGGCTATATGGATCACCCTGCCGGTACTGTTTATGATCCTGGTCTGGTTGACCAATCCATATCTGTGGGACGACCCGTTTCTGAAATCCTATGCCATCATCAGGAAATTTCTGAATTACGACGTTTCTCATACCGCCGGTAATATGATTTTCCTGGGTCACTATATCCCTACATTCCGGCCTCCCTGGTATTATTTGCCGCTCTGGATCGGAATAACCACTCCCGTTTTGTATCTGGTTCTGTTCGTTGCAGGACTGATAATCCTTATAGCCAAATCCAGATCAGCCAGCATGAACCATTTCCATGAAACACGATCCGCTACGACCTTGTTTATTCTTGGCTGGCTGGTTTTACCTTTAACGGTTGCCGTGCTCTTCCGGTCAACCCTTTATGATGGATGGAGGCATTTCTATTTTATCTGGCCGGCGATGGTCTATATCGCCCTTATCGGAACAGAATCCTTATTAAAACAACAATTAAACCGGGGAACCGGGTATTGGAAGAAACTGGTAAGGACCTTTTTCCTGGTATTTGTATTCTCTTTCCTGTCGGTTACCGGATGGAACCTCTACCACTGGCATCCCCATCAGTATTGCTATTTCAACTGCATATCACCTGCACCATCTGCAAACTTTGAATTGGACTACTGGGGCGTTTCCTATCGCGATGCCCTCGAATACCTGGTTAAAACCGACCAATCCGGCCAGATCCGGATTAGAACCTTAAACCTTCCCGGCTATCTGAATGCCTTCCTTCTTGACCCGGAAACAAGGAAACGTCTCTTTTTCCATTATTCTCTCCGCGAAAATTTCAGTACCCGTATTGATTCATATTTTCCTTGTGGGGCTGCACCGCAAATCATGAAACCAGGCGAGGAGGCCATCTATTACATATCCAACTTCCGTGATACCAGCTCACCTGAAGAAATCAGACGGTACCATGCCCATGAATTTCCCTATAACCGGAAAATCTATTCGCTTGAAGTTGACAAGCTGGAAATTATGGGAGTATACCGGATAATTCCTTAACGGGAACCAATGATCAACCGGAACCCATTCCCATGGATATTCACGATCTCAACCGATGGGTCGGCTTTAAGATATTTACGCAGGCGGGCAATAAATACATCCATGCTCCGGCCATTAAAATAGTTGTCGGATCCCCATATCTTCTCAAGGGCATCTTTGCGAAGAAGAATACCGTCCTTGGCGGTACAAAGCATTTTCAGCAGTTTGGCTTCCTTGGGGGACAATTGCTGGATCTGGAATTCATAAGACAAGGTTCTTAAGGCAAAATTAAAGTGGAGCTTACCGATTTCAGATTCCTTCAGGTCCGAATCCGTCTCATCGGCCTCTCTCTTTCGTTTTAGGATCGCTCTGAGCTTATAAAGGAGTACTTCAGAATCAAATGGTTTGGTGATGTAATCATCCGCGCCTGTCCTGAACCCCTCCAGCATATCTTCTTTCAGGGTTTTGGCTGTCAGAAAGATAAATGGTGTCTGGCTGTTCGCCTTCTTGATCTCTTTCGCAAGGGTGAAGCCATCCATCTCAGGCATCATCACATCCAGGATACAGAGTTCAAAAGGCTCGGATTTGAAGGCTGAAAGACCCTGTTTACCATCCGTTTTCAGCGTAACGGTATAATCGTTCAACTCCAGATAGGATTTCATGATTGATCCGAAATTCGGATCATCTTCAACCAGTAATATTTTGATTTGTTTATTCATGATTCGTGTTTTTTTTTGCCGGGGGAAGCATGATCTCAAACCGGCTGCCTTTCCCTACCTCACTGAAAACCTGAATGGATCCCTGATGCGCAAGAACGATAGCCCTGACATAACTAAGGCCAAGACCAAATCCTTTGATTTGATGGATGTTGCCCGCTGTAACCCGGAAGAATTTATCAAACACCTTCCGTTGTGTTTCCGGATTCATCCCAATCCCCTGGTCTTCAACGCCAAAATAGAATTTACCACCCCGGTTGAAGCTGAAAACATGGATCACGGGTTTTGCAACCGAATACTTGTTGGCATTATCCAGCAGATTCATCAGAACATTCCTCATGTGATCCTCATCGGCCTCCACAATCGTATCCCCGGCCAATAAGGTCGTCGTTATCGTGCCTTCACGACGCTCGATCTGTAACCGGAAATGCTCGACCGCTTTTTCGATCAGGTTATGCATTCCAACAGCTACAGGCTTCAGTTTGAAATCTTTACTGTCGAGCAAAGCCATCTGAAGGACCTGTTCAACCCGGGAATTCATCCGGTAATTTTCCTCTTTGATGATACGTGTGAAGTTTCTGATGGTATCAGGTTCCTGAAGTACACGGGGATTATTGATGGAATCAGCGGCAATGGATATGGTGGCGATCGGCGTTTTGAATTCGTGGGTCATGTTATTTATGAAGTCGGTCTTGATATCCGAAATTTTCTTTTGCCGGATCATCACGAAAATGCTCAGCAGAGAGGAGAGAATGATGAAGAAGGTGAAGAACATGGAACCAATCATAACCAGCGACAACGAATTCAGAAGATGGGATTTTTTATCCGGAAAATAAACAAGCAGAAAACCTGACTTCTGGAAAACATCATTAGGAAACAGGGAAATCTTGTATGGAGTTCCCGGATAGTGGACTGAAAAACCTTTTGATGTAATGGGAAAGGGGATCGTATCGTTTTCGGGTGCTTGAATTGCGTACTCAAACGGAAACGTAATATTTTTATCGGCCAGGGAGGTTTTAATGGATTTCTCGAGTTTTTCCTTATCGATCCGGGTTGCAAGCGGTCTGGCATCCGTTTCCAGTTCAATAGCCATTTTTTTAATGAGATTCTGAAGGTTTTTAGCCTTGACCGTCAGGGTTTTCATTCGCTCCTGCATCAGTTTTCTTGAGCGGGTCATGTCTTGCTGGATATCGGTAATATCAGGAGGGCTGAATTCCTGTGGAGTATTATATCGGTAGAATTGATGCAAAGACCGGTCGGGACGGTGGATGATTATTTCTCCCCTGGTAGAACCATCCTTGCTTATTTGGTATCCAACCGGGGGAGAGAGAACATCGGGTTCCTGAACCATGGCTATCGAATCAAACTTTTCAAGGTCTTGCTGACTCCAGTTAAATTCCACATTAAAAGTGAAAAAGTCGGGATTAATGGAATAAACCCCCATGCTTCTCATGATCGAATCCATGAAAATCCGTTCTTTTTCATTTTCACGGGCAATGATCTCAAATGAAACGGGATTACCGATCCGGCGTTTTTTCTGATGGACGGATTGCTGCGGCAAGGGAGGAGGAGGCAGATGATCTTCTGCAAATATTTGAGTGTCGATCTTTGGCGATAGTGACAAGGTGGAGTCTTTTGCAAATGCCTGTATGACAGTTCTTATGCTGTCCCTGATCAGGTTCCTGCTTAGAAAAGTCATATTCTCCCGTGTTTCGAGGGTATTGACAACCACCCCAAGGGCATCATTGACACTCCGGTCAAACTGGGCTTCTTTGATTTCGACGGCATTCCGGATCCACAGATACTGAACAACAATAACTCCGGCCATGGAAAGGCAAACAAACAATATGATCCAGGAAAGAGTCTTTTTATTCATGCATCAAAATTATTAAAAGGAAATGGTTGATGGTAAAGATTAACGCTTCCTTAACCATTTTTAACGTATCATTAACATTTTCACTGATTTGGACAACTTAGATTTGTGTCATCAACCAAAACAGGAGAACCTCATGAAAAAAATTTCAGTTTTAACGAATGTGGCAATGGTCATCGGAATTGCGATCCTGATGACCATCTTTTTAACCCGGCCGGCAAAAGGTCAGGATACCCCGAAGAAAGAAAATAAAACAACCGTTAAGGTAAAGATCATCAAGGATGAAAATGGAAAAGAAACCATCATCGATACAACCTTCACCACTCCCGACTTTGATTCGAAGGAACTTGAAGAGGTCGTGGAACAGTTCCAGGAAGGGATGAAGGAGGCGGATAATGAACTGGATCATGCCCACCAAATGTATTTTTCAATGGAATTTCCCGACTCGGCCTTCAAGGATTCCCTGCATAAGATCAAGGATAAAGTCATCGTCCTGAAAAAAGGACTGAAAGATAAGTGTGTGACCATTCGCCGTTTCCCCCATGGATATAATTTTGAATATGATATTCCTTGTCCTCCTGAATGTCCGAGACATTCCAGAAATATTGAAAGGTTCGACTGGAGTGAGAATCCGTCATTTTCGGAAAAAGGGATCTTTCGTTTGAGGGAACATAGCCAGACGTTGAATGATATATTGGGTGATATACCCATGGATAAGGTTAAAAATTATTCGATCAAGAATACCAAGTATGGTAAACGGATCGTTATCGATATAGAAGATTGATTGCCCCTTTTTCGTTCTTTATACCATATAATTTAGTGCGCTGGGGTCGCCGGATAAGAAATCCGGCGGCCTTTTTTTTGCTTGCAAAAAAAAAAGGCCGCCTTCCAAAGCAGCCTTTCCATAGTCAGGGCAGTGTGTGCTTAGTATCTCTTTCGAGGGGTGTAGTGGGTGTGTAGTAATTCATGCGATTTATGTCCGAGCGGTTCATGGAGAAACTCTTTGTAAATCTGTGAAATTTCAGGATTTTCATGTGACTTCCTGACAGGCATCCCCATATCTTCTTCATAAATGGCCTGCTTCCGCTTGGAACGGATCTCCGGATTGGTCGGTATGGGTTGTCCGCCACCTCCCAGACAACCACCGGGACAAGCCATGATCTCAATGAAATGATAATGGGCTTTCCCTTCCTTAACGTTCTGCATAACTGTTTTTGCATGCGCCAGACCATTGGCAACAACGCATTTTAACTCGACGCCCTCCAGGAACTTCCACTCCGGCTTAACTCGCTCAATCTTGATCGAAGCTTCACGGACTTCACCTTCTGTTCCTCTAACGGCGGTAATATTCAATCCTTCAAATGGGACTTCCCGTCCCGTTACGATTTCATAAGCGGTACGGAGCGCAGCTTCCATAACCCCACCGGTAGTACCGAAAATCACTGCTGCACCCGTGGAAGAACCCATGATACTGTCAAAATGCTCTTCGGGTAAGGATTCAAAATCAAGACCCGCCTGACGGATCATGATGCCAAGTTCCCGTGTCGTTAAAACAAAATCAACATCCTTATAACCGCTTGACCGCATTTCAGGGCGATTAGCCTCAAATTTTTTAGCGGTACAGGGCATGATGGACACCGAGACAATATTCTTGGCATCCAGTTTCATCTTCTGGGCATAATAGGTCTTTGCCAGCGCACCGAACATCTGTTGCGGTGATTTGCATGTAGAAAGGTTCGGAAGATATTCCGGGAATGTGTGCTCAATAAACTTAATCCAACCTGGAGAACAGGATGTGGCCATCGGTAGCGATACCTTGGGATCCTTGTCGACTAAAGCCCTTTTCAAACGACTTAATAATTCATGACCTTCTTCAATGATGGTCAGGTCTGCCGTGAAATCGGTATCAAGAACCGAATTGAAGCCTAACCGCTTCAGGGCAGAGACCATCTTACCGGTGACGATCTTTCCCGGAGGCATTCCCAGCGCTTCACCGAGGGCGATACGGACCGCAGGAGCGGTCTGGACAACCACATGTTTGGTCGTATCATAGATGGCATCCCAAACCTGGTCGATATAATTGCGCTCGATCAGGGCGCCGGTCGGACAACGGTTGACACATTGTCCGCAGTTGGTACATACCACTTCGAATAATGAATTTTCAAAAAAGGTGGAAATTTTCATCTTGTCGCCTTTGTATGCAACTCCAAGTGCACTGACACTTTGCAGGCCTTCGCAGGTCCTTACACAACGCTGGCAACGGATACACCTGCTGTCATCCTTGATGATAGCGGTGTTGAATATATCGATGGTATATTTCCTGTCAGGAACCAGGTCAAGAAACATATGGTCTCCGGTAAGCATCTGGGAAGCAAGCACCTGTAATTCGCAATTTCCGTTTTTGTAGCATTTTGTACAATCGGCATTGTGCTCCGATAACAGCAATTCAACTACATGTTTCCTTGCAAGACGTACTTTCATGCTATTGGTATGTATGACCATGCCTTCAGAAACCGGAGTGGCACAGGAAGCCGGGAGTGATTTCAACTTTTCCTGATCAACTACGCAAACCCGGCAGTTACCCGCAACACAAAGATCTTCGTGATAACAAAGCGTGGGAATATGGATGCTGAGCTTACGTGCTGCTTCAAGAATGGTAGTCCCTTCTTCGACCGATACTTTAATACCGTCTATAATCAGGTTTACTTTTTTATTTGCCATAGGATATTAATTGTATTAGCAGGTTGTGAATGAATTAGTAAATCATCTCTTCCTTAAAGTTATTGACGATTGAAGAGAATGAATTGGCAACGGATTGTCCAAGACCACATTTTGCGGTGATCTTCATACTTTCGCTGAGCTTCATAAGTTGATCCAGATATATGGCCTTCTTGTCTCCTCTTTTCACAGCCTCAATTCCTTTGCGAAGCTGCTGGCAGCCGACACGGCAGGGGGTACATTGTCCGCATGACTCTTCTTCAAAGAATTCCAGGTAATTGCGAAGTACATTGTACATGGAACGGGAACTATTGAAAAGCATCATCGATCCTCCCGTAGGAACACCCTCAAATCCAATGACCGTGTCTTTAAATTTTTTCCTGGGGACGCAGAAACCCGACGCGCCTCCTACCTGAACTGCTTTGGTATCGCCGTCGCCGAATTCATCCACGAACCGATCAAGCGACATGCCCAGCTCAAGTTCATAAATACCGGGAATCGGAGTATCACCGGAAACCGAGAAAACCTTGGATCCACGTGAATCGGTAGTCCCTAGCTTTTTGTACTGATCGGCGCCCAGCCGCATGATCATCAAAACATTGACAAAGGTTTCAACATTGTTGATCACCGTGGGTTTTTTCATAAAACCGGAAGTCGTAGGATAAGGCGGCTTGTTACGAGGCTCTCCACGACTGCCTTCCATCGATTCGAACAAGGCACTCTCTTCCCCGCAAATATACGCACCACTGCCAAGGCGGATTTCAATCGAGAAATCGTGACCTAGCTCTTTGGCAAACTGATGATATTGTTCTAATTCCTTTTTGAGATCGGTGAGCAGAAAGCGGTATTCACCCCGGAGGTAAAGATATCCTTTCCTCGCTCCGATGACCTTACCGCAGATAGCCATACCCGAAAATACTTTGCGGGGTACGCGGGTAAGGATTTCTTTATCTTTGAATGTGCCTGGCTCGCCTTCATCGGCATTGCAAACTACATATTTTTCATTACCGGGTGCTTCAGCAGTCAGCTTCCACTTCATTGCGGTAGGAAAACCGGCACCGCCTCTACCGCGTAACCCCGATTCCATGATGTCTTTCAATATATCTTCATTCGATCGTATCAATGTATCGGCCAGAACCTTGTATTTCACATTGGAATACTCACCGAAAATAAGATCAACTCTTTTAAGCATTGTATCTGACATGAGGCAATCTCCTTTATTATGTTAATTACTTATGCATGTATTCGCTGATGATATCATGAACCTTTTCCGGGGTCAGACCGGAATAAGGCTTCTCATTGATAAGCATGGCAGGACCTTCATGACACCATCCCAGACAATTTGTTTCCAGTAAGGTAAACTTTTTATTGGGCGTGGTTTCCCCGCATTTTATTTTCAGCATGTCTTCCAATGCCTGGAGTATAACCCTCTTACCATGCATATCACAGGTGATTGTTTTACAGACCCGAATGACAAATCTGCCACGGGGTTCCGTATCCAGGAAAGAATAAAAGGTCGCTGTGCCGAAAACCTGAGCAGCTGAAATATCCAACTCTTTTGCAATTTCCGTCATATCCTGATCGGAAATGTAGTTTTTTAATTCAACTACCCCTTGTAGAATCGGCATCAGGCTGGTTCTTTCCCGGCCAAACTTTTCAACCAAATCCTGAATCAGATAATCGCTAGTCGCCATCTTGCTTTAGTTTAAATGATTGATTATTAGGTGATATTAAATATCATTGAAAATGACCGGGCAAAATTATGATTTCTTTTGTTAATAAACTAACAATGGAAAATAAAATTTCATTCACGTTATCAATTTTTAGTGGGTCTAAATAATCCATTTCCAATGGAATATCAGATATTCATTTGATTGACAAAATAATGGATTTAATCAGAAGGGTCTTACCATCCAGATCATTCCAATAATGATCGCTGCGATTCCTCCCGTAAAAGAGACCCAATGGAGAAACTTAATCCGTTTGGTACTATCCAGTTTATAGGCGAGGGAACCAAGGGTAAAAGTGTAAGCGATCATAGTCAGAACAGTACCCACCCCGAAGGCAGATAAATAAATGATCGATTGCGATTTGCTTGGCAGGATCAGCGACGGCAGAACCGCAAGCAAATGACTGAAACCGGCAAATCCGTGAATCATACCAATTGCCAGCGCCGTAATAAGAGGTCTTTTACTGCGATGGGCACCAGGGTGATCATGTTCATGCTCTAAGCTGTGAACATGCATGGTGCCATGCTCATGCCTGTGAACATGCATGAATGGTGCCGGAACCTTATGGATATGCGGATGAGCGTGTTTGGTTTTTAGGGGTTTGAGATAGAGCCGGGAAAGAGCCCATCCGCCAATTAAAAGAAGCATGATTCCCACGATCTTTTCACTGTACCGGGAGACAATATCAATCGGAAAAAGCTCTCTGAATAATAAAAAAACCAATCCGATCAATAAGGCGCCCAAGGTATGTCCGAGTCCCCATAAAAAACCAATAACCCAGGCTTTTTTCCGGAAGTCGATCGAAAAGGGTGTAACAGCAGCCAGATGATCCGGTCCGGAAAAAACATGCGCAAAGCCTGCAAAAAATCCGGTCAGAAAAGTCAGCATATCAGGCAAAGAGTATAATCTACCTAAATCTTACCCAAACATCAAAAGTAAGCCTTTTTTCATGCGTGAAAATAATATATTGACATTCAAAGATTATTTGAAGAAAAAAAATAAGTAAATTTACCTTCCGGTTTGAAATCAATGATAGAAAACATGAAATGATTAACCTTAATACATACAACTCCGATGAAGCCTCCATTCAACATGAAAAAACCGGTTATCCGCCTTCTCCTCGTCTGGACCTTGCGGTTGATCGCCATCCACTCCATTTGTTTTGGCCTTTCCCTGATCATTTTTCCATGTAGTGTCCTGGAATTCTTTGGTTTTACGATAACCCAGAAATTTTTTGCGACCCAGGGAGGTGTTTTTCACCTTATCATCAGTTACGCATACATTGTAGCATCGATGAAGATTGATCAGTCAAAAGACCTGATCATACTTTCCTGCTTTACGAAATTCTCTGCAACCCTTTTTCTCTTTTCCTATTTTATTTTTGGTTCTCAGATACCACTCATCCTCTTGTCTGGCTTCCTGGATGGCCTTATGGGGCTGGCCATATTATATTTCTATATGCTTTATATGGATCGGCCTGATAACCGTTAATCATTAAACCCAAAACTGGAATTAAAAAACTCAACGATGAAATCGACGCTTCCTTCTATTATTATTACCGGTGCTTCCGGCTTTATCGGCCGCAATTTTCTGGATGTAATCAAGGACCAGTTCACGGTGTTTGCCATTGCCCGAAGATCAACCCAGCAGGCAAATATCCAGCATCATCCGAATATACACTGGATCCAATGGGACATTGCCCATAAAAATCAGTTGCAGGAGGTGATTAAACGGATCCAGATGCAGGGAGGAGCAGATTTCCTGTTGCACCTGGCTGCCTTTTATGATTTTGATTATACGGATAATACCGCCTACCAGCTTACCAATATTGATGGGACGAAAAATATAATCGAACTGGCAAAGCAGCTTAAGATCAAGCGATTCATCTTTGCCAGCTCGCTTGCCGCATGCACCTTCCCCACAAAAGGAACCCTGGTCACTGAAAAATCACCACCGGATGCCGATTTCTCTTATGCCAAAACCAAGCGGGCAGGTGAAGAGATGCTGCGCTTATGTACAAACGATTTCCCGACTACCATCGTGCGATTCGCCGCTGTTTTTAGCGACTGGTGTGAATACCCGCCACTATACAAGTTTTTAAATACATGGCTGTCAAAGAATTATGACAGCAGAATTCTGGGGGGTAAAGGAGAATCAGCGGTTTCCTATATTCATATCAACGACCTGATCAAAATCTTCCTGACGGTCATCCAGCAAAGTCATCAATTGCCGACATACGACATCTTTGCCGCGAGTCCGGATGGATGCACCTCGCATAAGGAATTATTTGAGATTGCTACCAAGGATTACTTCGGGGAGGCGGTAAAACCCATCTTTATCCCTAAATTCATTGCCTATCCCGGAATTCTCTTTCGGATAATACTTAGCAAGCTCAAGCTGACACCTCCGACATTCGAGCGGTTCTGGATGTTGAAATACCTTGATCTGAAACTGAATGTCGACTCTTCCTATACAAGAGCCAGACTGAAATGGGAACCCTCTCCACGCTATCATATCGAACGGAGATTGCTTTACCTCCTGGCAAGAATGAAAAGCAACCCGATCGAATGGCATGCAAATAATGAAGCAGCCTTAAAGCATATTTCATTCAGGACCAACCTCATCATTTACCAATACATGATGTCGTCAAAGGAGAAGATCCTGGCAAGCCTGAGATTCCGCATGATGTCGCAGGAACATTCGGAGATATTTTCCCACTATCAGCAAATGGATATCAGTGAACTGGAGACCATCCTGAACATCCTGTTTGATGTTCTTGCTGCAACGGTTCTGAATGCCGACCGAAGCCTGATGATCAATTACATCAACGATATCGCTCCTGCCCGGTATGCATATGGTTTCACGGTGAAAGAAATCAGCGATACCTTCAATTTATTCGATGAGGTCACAACCCAGCATTTATTATCGGAAACAGAATTTAAATTTACGAGGCAGGAATTATATGACCATGTTGGATTGACATTGCAACTGGCTCATGATGAGATTGAAGAAAAATTTGAATTTTTTGAGCAAAAGAAGCAGGAAGCTACCCTTACCGAAAAAGTCAGATTCACCATCGACGGATTGGAAGCAAATGTCGAAAAAGGAATATCCATTCTTGATGCTGCCCGGACAATGAACATTCAGATACCGACCTTATGTTATCATAAAGATTTGAAAATTGCCGGTAATTGCAGGGTTTGCCTTGTTGAACTGGAAGGAACCAAACAGTTGATTGCATCTTGTGCAACCCCGGTTGAGAAAGGGATGGTGGTCTACACCAATAGTCTCCGTGTTCGTACTGCCCGGCGCACCATAATCGAACTATTGCTCTCTGAACATAATGCAGACTGTACAACATGTTATAAAAACGGCAAGTGCGAACTTCAGTCCCTCGCATCAGAATTCAAGATCATCAATCCCTCTTTTATTCCTTTGATCCATGGAAAGAAGGATACCCTTGATTCACTTTCTCCGGCCATCATCAAGGATGACCAGAAATGCATCCGTTGCCAGCGTTGTGTCAGAACGTGCGGCGAGCTCCAGGGTGTTGGGGCCGTGAACGTCGCTTACAAGGGCAACCAGACAAAGATCTCCACGTTTTTCCAACGTCCTTTATTCGAGGTCATCTGTACCAATTGCGGCCAATGCATCGACCGTTGCCCAACCGGTGCGTTGGTTGAGAAAAACTATATCGAAGAGGTTTGGAATGCCATCTGGGATCCGTCGAAACATGTCATTGTTCAGACAGCTCCCGCAGTACGGGTTGCCATCGGTGAGGACCTTGGTATTGAACCGGGGAAACGGGTTACCGGGAAACTGGTATCGGCCTTACGCCGGCTTGGATTTGATTCGGTTCTGGATACGGCATTTTCAGCGGATCTTACTACCGTCGAAGAAGCGGAAGAGTTCCTTGACCGATTAAAGAGGTACCTGGTTGACAAAGATAAGTCGGTCAGGCTGCCGATGACTACATCATGCTCTCCCGGTTGGGTGAAATTCGTTGAACATTTATTCCCGGAATTCCTTGACCATGTTTCAACCTGCAAATCCCCGCAGCAGATGTTCGGCGTTCTGGCAAAAACATTTTATGCTCAGCGCCGCGGCCTAAAACCCGAGAATATCGTTACCGTTTCGATCATGCCATGTACTGCCAAAAAGTTTGAGGCTGACCGCCCTGAGATGAGGGCAAGCGGTTATAAAGATATCGATTACGTCCTGACAACCCGTGAACTGGCCATCATGATCACCCAGGCCGGGATCGATTTTAAATCGCTGTTGAACGACCACTACGATAATCTCATGGGCAAATCGACTGGTGCGGGAATCATCTTCGGTGCAACCGGAGGTGTTGCAGAAGCAACCCTGCGAACTGTTTATGAAAAGGTGACCGGGAGGGAAATTCCATTTGATAATCTGATCGTAACCCCGGTCCGCGGAATGGAGGGAATCAGGGAGGCTTCTCTGACTTTTGAAGGGACCCTGCCCGAATGGAAATTCCTGGAGGGCTTCAACCTGAAAATTGCCATTGCCCATGGCCTTGCCAATGCAAAAAAGGTTATGATGGATATTAAAGAGGACCGGTTGAAATACCACCTCATTGAGATCATGGCCTGCCCGGGGGGATGCCTTGGCGGAGGAGGTCAACCCATACCAACGAGTCTCGAAATTAGACAGAAACGGGTGCAGGCGCTCTATGCCGAAGAGCTGGGGATGGACCTCAGGAAAGCACATGAGAATCCGGAGGTCATCGAATTATATGAAACCTTCCTTGAGAAACCTATGAGCGCCAAGGCTCACACGCTCCTGCACACGGTGTTTATTTCCCGAAAGGTTTAATACAGTTGATCTGGCTGGCTGGTCTGCCCGAGATCAGTTTTTATCCGGGTTCCGAAAAGAGCGTTTCAATGATATGCTGAACCTGCTGAAGGATCTTCTGGTAACAGTGACCGATTTCCGTGGAGAAGGAGGAACTGAAAACCTTATCTTCAACAATTTCAATGGCAATGATGTGGATTGACGGAGGCACTTTCATTCCCGTTCTTTTTCCCAGTTCCAGGGCGGTGAGAAAATTGATGTCATGAAGATTTGACAGATGCAGGGTCTCCCGGAAATCATCCGGTGTAAAACAAGAAACGGATCCGGCCTTTTTTTTACCGGTCTTGATGGCATCGATGAAAATGACCCTGTCATAATCACGCATCATGTCAAGGAGTTCGAGACCACCCAGTGAAGCGGTCTGAAAAACGACATTGGGAGGAAACCGGCCCTTATCCAAATCATTGACCAGCTTTGGCCCGATCCCGTCATCGGTCAGTATTTCATTTCCGATACCGAGGATTAAAATCGAGTTACCGGAACTGGATTTGGGATTCATAGCTATCCGGATTTAAACGGTCATTCATTAATCCCTTGAAACGGTATTCAGTATATTTCCGTCAAGGTCCCGGAAATTAACCTGCAAGCGCATTTGACCGGGCAGGGAATGCGTGGCACAGGAAAAGCACGGGTCATAGGCGCGGAAAGCCATCTCGATCATATTCAAGGTGCCTTCATTGACCGGAGTGCCTTTTTTGATAAGCCCTTGTGCTGCTTTTTTAATCGACATGCAAATGGCAGCGTGGTTATTGGTTGTCCCGACGATGAGATTGACCTTCCTGACCATTCCTTTTTCATCGGTCCAGTAATGATGGGTGAGGGTTCCCCGCTGGGCTTCAACAATCCCAACTCCTTCCCCGACTATTTTTGTAATGGCTGCCCGCAGCTCTGTTCCGGTGATATCCGGGTCCTGGGCCAATTCCAGACAATGTTCGGCAGCATAGATCAGCTCTACCAAACGGGCCCAGTGCATGGCAAGGGTGGCATGCACTGGCTTGCCTCCAAGGGTGGAGTAAAAGGTCTCATATTCCTTTTGTGCCTCAGGAGTTGCCATCCCCTCCGCGGCATTCAGCCGTGATAAGGGAGTGGCCTGGTAAACACCTGAATCCTGACCTTCGACAAATCCTTTCCAGCCGATCTTTTTCAGATATGGGAATTTCAGATAGCTCCAGGGTTCAACCCTTTCCTCCACGAAATCCATATATTCCGGAGGTGAATATTTATAGAGTTCCTTGCCGCTGACGTCGACAACCCTGACCTTGCCATCATAGAAGTTGACATTATTCTGGTCATCCACAAGGCCCATCGAATGCAATTTCAGCGAATAAGGTCCGTGAAGGATAATATCTACATATTCCTTATTGCCCAGGACGATATCCTGGAAAATTTTCATAGTGAATTTTGAAAAGTTGATGAACCCTTCCGATTTGATGACGATATCATCCCTCTGTTCCGGTGTCAAGCCTTTTTTTACTCCTCCCGGGATATTCATGACCACATGGGTCTGGTGACCGCCCAGAAGCGCCTGGATCTCCTGTGCTAACCTGCGCTGTCGGATGACTTCCGTCCCGATCTCGATACCCACTTTACTGATGACACCAAGGATATTCCGTTCGGCAGGACTGGCTGAAGGCCCCACCACAAAATCGGGAGCAGCCAGAGCATAGAAATGGGCAATATGACTATGAACAAAGTGGGCCATATAAAACAACTCCCTTAATTTCTTTGCGGTTGGAGGAGGCTCAACTCCAAATACCGCGTCAATGGCTTTCCCGGAAGCCATATGATGGCAACCAGGACAAACTCCGCAAATCTTTGTTACGATGCTGGAAAGTTCCTCAACCGGACGCCCTTCACAGAATTTTTCAAACCCCCTGAGCTCCGGAACCTGAAAATAAACGTTATCGACTTCGCCATCATTGGTCAGGAAAATTTCGATCTTCCCATGTCCTTCGAGTCTGGTTATCGGGTCAATAGTGATTCTGTTCATACGATTTTCCTCCCTATAATTGAGCCGGGCAGACTGAACCGATAAAAGATCCCGGCTGGATCAACAATGGTTTCAATGATTTCATCTATTTCTTCCGGTTTGTTGGCATCGATCATCGTTCCTATCGCCGACATCATCTTTGCTCCGGGATCCGGTGATGATGCCGGTGGACCATAACATCCGCGGCAAGGTGAATTGCCTTCGACACACCTGACACCACAACCTCCGCGGGTTGCAGGGCCCATACAAATAACCCCTTGTTCCAGGAAACAGGTTTCCTTATCGTCCTGAATTTCCCATGGACGGTAAAATCTCTTGACTACCTTTTTATCCGATTTTTTCCGTTTACATTCATCGCAGTTGGTCTTTTCCTTGACACCGACGACGGAACCTTTCGGAGGTAATCCGATTCCGGTCACTACGGCCTGGAAAACCTCGATCAGGCGTTCACTCTGGGGAGGACAGCCCGGAATGTAATAATCCACATCAACAATCTGGTCGAGTGTGTATACTTCATTGAAGAATTCAGGAATTTCAAGAACTCCTTCCTTTGCTTCAAATTTGGTGACAGGTTTGATTTTGTCGGGGTTCTTGGTCGATTCACACTCTTCATAAACCCGTTTCATGATTTCTTCACGGGTGTGAAAATTGGCAAGTCCGGGAATACCTCCCATATAGGCACAGGAACCATACGCAACAAGGATCTTTGATTTCTGCCTCAAAACCTGAGCCATATGTTTGTTTTCACTGTTCCTGACAGCTCCGTTGAATAAGGTCAGATCAATCGACTGGTCAGGCATCGCATCAACATCCTTGTATTTTATGTCCATGGCAATTGGCCAGAAAACCGGATCGGCAACAGCGACGATATCCAGTAATTTTTCATGGGTGTCGAGCACCGATACACAGCAGCCTCCGCATGCAGCTCCCCAGTAAATGGCGAGCTTCAGCTTGGGTTTCGGATTGGTTGGTTCGGAAGGCATTGTCTATTTTTTTAAATGTTCAACTTCAAGGGTATTTTTAATTTTACTGGGACCCATGACCAACATGGTTTTGGTCATGTTGTTCACCAGTTCGGCAAATTGTTTTCCTTCGCTCGCACTGATCCAATCCAGCTGTAAACGTTCCTTCTCAATTCCCATCTGGACAACGTATTTCTGGATCAGTTTGAACCGGCGGAGACATTTATAGTTTCCCTCCTGATAATGACAATCTCCGGGATGACATCCGCATACCAGTACTCCATCAGCCCCTTTCCGGAAGGCTTTAAAGATAAAGGAGGGGTCGATCCTTCCTGAACACATGACCCGGATGATCCGGATGTTGGGGGCATAATGCAGGCGCGACGTGCCCGCAAGATCAGCACCGGTATATGCGCACCAGTTGCAAAGAAATGCTACAATGGTTGGTCTGAAATTCATGGTTTTAGGTCTTAATAGGACATGGACATTATTCCTTCGATTTCTGCGGTTATCTGAATATCGGTGAAATGCTTGCTCTTGATGGCCCCGGCAGGACAGGCAGAAGCACAGGTTCCGCAACCTTTGCAGAGTACTTCATTGATTTCCGAAACCCTCTTTTCCAGGTTGAATGAAATAGCGGTGTAAGGACATACATTGATACAAGTCTGGCATCCGCAGCATAATTTTTCATTGATGGAAGCGGTCGTCACTTCAACGGGGACAGTCCTGCCTTCGATCGTGGCGAGAATACGGGCAGCGGCGGCCTTCGCCTGTGCCACGGAATCTGGTATGTCTTTGGGGCCCTGACATGAACCGACAATATATACCCCTCCCGTGGTGGTTGCCACCGGATCCAGCTTAGGATGCTTTTCAATAAAGAACTGGTTACCGCACAGGCTTACCCCGATCGCTCTGACCACGTTCTTTACATTCTCATGAGCTTCCATATTCACCATCAGAATGACCATATCCACCGGAACCTCGATCGATTCACCCGACAGTTTTTCATTCATCTCAATGATCATGTTGCAATCATCCGTCCGGTCGGCCTGGCGAATGACCGGGAGACGTTCCTGCTGATCAAACATCAGGAAGATGATCTGTTTGTGGGTAGTCAGAGCATAAAACTCTTCGCAGCCCTTTCCGTATGCCCGCATATCCGCATAAATCTCGAAAATGTTGGAATCGGGTAAAGCGGCCCTGATCTGATGAACATATTTTAAGGCAACCATGCAGCATGTCCGGGAACAATATTCATGGTAGGTTTTATTCCGGCTGCCCACACAATGGATGATGGCAACATTCCTGGGTTCTTTACCATACTTGGTCAGGATCTTTCCCGACCGGAGCATGGCTTCAAATTCAATAGAGGTGACCACATCCGGGAATTTTCCATAACCATACTCTTCAATTTTGGATGGATTGAAGGGTTTAAGGCCAACCGCAGCGATGATATTGCCAAACTTCAATTCCATGGGTCCATTTTCGCCGTCCCGGATGGTTGTTGTGAAATTTCCTATGTAACCGGCGACTTCTTTGATCTCCGTTTTATAAAAGACCTGGATGTTGGGGTGGTTCTTGACCCGTTGCATGATGGGCCTGAGCATTTGCTGAGCACTTGACAGATGGGGGAAGGTCAGGTCTATCTTTGCCACTTGCCCTCCAAGATCATCGGTGTTTTCAATCAGGTAAACCTGCTTTCCGGCATTTGCAATGACCAACGCAGCAGTCATGCCGGAAATCCCGCCCCCGATAACCAGGGTCGCGGGATGGACATTGACCGACCTTTTTTCCAGGGGTTCATGATAAAAAACCCGCCGGATGGCAGCAATGACCAGGTCGATGGCCTTGGTTGTGGCTTCGCTCCGGTCGGTATGAACCCACGAATCCTGTTCACGGATGTTGGCCATTTCAAACAAATAAGGATTCATGCCTGCTTTCTCGCAGGCCTTCCGGAATGTCAGTTCATGAATGCGTGGTGAACATGCAGCAACCACCACGCGGTTCAGATGATGTCCTTTGATGTCTTTGATGATCAGTTCCTGGCCGGGATCTGAACACATGTATTTATAACTTTTGGCGAGGACCACATTCGGAAGTTTGCCTACTTCTGCAGAAACTGCCTCGACATCCACCATCTTGGCAATGTTTGTTCCGCACCAGCAAATATATACGCCTATTCTTGGTTCTTCCATGGTTTCAGGTTTTCACTTACGGATTGATATTTTTTTATCTGGGAACAGCATATTTCTTTAACTGGGTAAAGTATACCGCAAATGGCCGGTATGCAAGATGGGACCATTTGGAAAAAGGGACTTCGATAAGGATCATTGGGACCAGCACAGCCATATGGGCGATGTAGCAGATATAGGTGGGATAAGGCATGCCAGTCACCCTGAAGATATGGATGAGGATTCCCGTTATGGCCGTGAGGGTAAGCATCACCAGGAATAACCAGTCGCTCACATGCGAAAACATAAACTTGATATCTGTTCTCTTGACCCGGCCAATGATGGCAAAAAACAGACCAAAAAGCAGCCCGAAAGTTGCGTAATATCCAAGAACCCGTTGTGGATGCCATGCAGGAAAGATCTTTTCAGTCTGGAACCAGGGCAGGTAAACAACAATCACAATGAACATGATGGTGTATCCCGACATGAGCAGCCAGTGTGCAAGCCAGTAACGTTTATCATCACACTTTGAAAATTTAGGTTGTACGGCGAAACTGAAGATTAAACGCCAGAATTCCCGTATATGAACCAGTAAGGTGACTTTCTCCTTCCCGCTTTTCCAGATAATGTTGTAATACATTCTTAAAATATTGGAAATGAGAAGCGAAGCCACAACCGCAGCCATGGTCCAATCGAATACTTCGACAATATGAATGGGGGCAAACGAATTAATCTTGACACCTCCGTCGGAGGTCAGCTCGGTAGTGAAATGATACCCAAGGGAAGGCAGGACGAACAAAAATGAAAGGATGACCAGAACGGCAAACACCAGAATGAATCCGACTTCCCAGGTTTCAGATGTATAAAATTTCTTTGAAAGTCCGGTCCAGTCATAGATGGAAGTGAGATACCGCCGGAGCGACATCATGAGTTCTCCGGGATTGGCGTCACGGGGACAGGTTTTGGAACAATCGCCGCAATAGTAGCATAGCCAGGGTTCGACGCTTGACTCGATCTCATCCTTCAGACCCATCTGCATGAGTCTGATCTTTTTCCGGGGGAAAAGGAAACCCTCCTCAGAAAGAGGACAGATGGCTGTACAGGTGCCGCAATGATAACAGGCGTTCCAATCACCAATTCCAAATTGGATCAGCTGATTTCTGAGTTCAGGTTGTAAACGCTTACTCATATTAAACCTCCTTATGATTAGATCAGGCTTAGTTCTTTAATTCGTTTTTCAATGGTATCAAGAGGGATGGCATCGATATCAAGGTTCACCTTCCCCTTGAGGATACTCTGGACAACCCGGGCAGCCGCGGCAGATCCTTGCGCCACCGTATCGGGTATGTCCTTTGGACCCTGACAGGTACCGGCAATGTGAATTCCTCCTTTAAAGGTCCCGGTGGGATCGGTGTTGTAATTGGCTTCTTCAAACCATCCGCCCTCTGAAATGGGGATTTTCAGGAGCTTGCTGATTTTCTCCGTATCTTCCCCGGGTTCCAGGCCGACCGAAAGGATCACCATATCAACAGTATTTTCGATGATCTCGGAAAGGAGGATGTCCTCACCACGTATCAGTAGCTTTCCGTTTTTTTCTTCCACCTTGGCCGTTTTCCCACGGATCATGTGGACACCCTCTTCTCGGATGCGCTCATAAAATTCTTCATATCCCTTCCCGAACGAACGCATGTCGATAAAATATTCAAACACTTCCGCTTCCGGAAGTTTATCCAGGATGAGGTGGGCAAACTTGAGGGAATACATGCAACAAACCCTGGAGCAATATTTATTATAGTTTTTATCCCTGCTGCCCACACAATGTATGATGGCAACCGATTCCGGCTTGCCGGTATCCGTATTGAAAATCCAGTTGCCCTTCTTATCCTGTGACCGGAGATGGATATTGCCTCCGGTTGGACCGGAAGCATTGACGAGACGCTCGAATTCCAGGGATGTAATGACATTTGGGAATTTTCCGTATCCGTACTGGGGCATCCGCTGCGCATCAAAGGGCTTAAATCCAGTTGCAACAATGATATTACCCACCATGATCTCAACGAAGCTGTCTTTTTCATCCAGGTTGATGCAATCCGGTACAGGGCAAGCCTTTACACAAGCCCTGCATTTTCCATTCTTAAGATAGATACACGATTCAGCATCCACAAGGTATTTATTGGGAACAGCCTGAGGAAATGGGATATAGATAGCCTTCCGGAGGGTCGTGCCAAAATCAAATTCACTTGGAGCCTGGGCAGGACATTTCTCGGCACAGGTCCCGCAACCGATACAGGTCTTTACATTTACCCTGCGTGCTTTCTGCAGTACCTTAACGGTAAAATTTCCGGGGTCCCCTTTAATACTGTGGACTTCGCAATAGGACATCAGACGGATATTCGGATTCTGATTCACTTCAACCATTTTTGGCGTAAGAATGCAGGCTGCACAGTCAAGGGTGGGAAACGTCTTGTCGAAAGTGGCCATCTTACCTCCGATTGTGCCCGATTTTTCGACGAGATAAACAAGGTTATTGCCATTGGCAATTTCCAGGGCAGCCTGGATCCCGGCAATACCGCCTCCGATGATCAGTGTTGAAGGGTTTACGGGCACTTCTTCCGGCATTGCCGTGATCTCAAAGGGTATATCCGAAATGGTGCTTGCCAGAATCCCCTTTGCCCGGTCGATATCCGAGGTCGAATGGATACCGTATTCGTTAAAACTGACGAGGATAACTTGTTCCGGATTTTTTTCTGCCAGACTCATGACCTTTGAGAAAAGCGACTTAACCGTTCCGGGCATAGCCCCGGCAATGATCAGCCGGTCAAGGTCATCCGCCTGGACCTTTTTCAGGAGATTCTCTTCATTCCATATGAAATCGCCATAATGCCAGATCCTGGATACATTGGGAAATGTCAGCGCATACCTGGATAATTCCGAGTAATTAAGGGGATCACTAACCAATCCGGTCAGATTATAAAAGAAAATACCCGTCGACTCCGAGGTTTTCATGGGTTCAAGATTTTAATGTAAGGGCAACTAAGAAATAGCAGGACGAAAAAAACCTATTGATCAATAAGATACTGATTGTTCCATGCTATTCAACCCTTAACTTGTTAATTTATTAACAAATAAAACAAAATCCAGCTTCCTAAACAATGACATTTGTCATGTTTTAATGAATTCCTTAAATAGATCGGAAAATGACAGAAATTAATCCCTAAGGTCAGCCGTAATTTTCAACCGATGAATATCATTGATGAAAATCTTTCTTCCTTTGATCTCGATCATTTTGGATTCCTTGAATTCCGACAGGAGCCTGATAACGGTTTCCGGTGCAGTGCCGATGATATCAGCCAGATCCATGCGGGTAAGATTGAGGTAAGGTTTGGGATAGGAGGGTAAGGAAAAATGGAAAGAACGGTTCAGGAAAAGTAACGTTTCCGCCAATCTTTGACGGACAGGCTTATGGGCAAGCGAGATCATCCGGTTTTCAGCCTCTTCAAGAAGTTTGCTCAAGGCTACAATAACCGCCTTGGAAAAATCGGGATATTTTAACATTAATTGGAAGAAATCACTCTTGCGTATGAAACATGCGACCGATTCCTCCAGGGCACTGGCAGAGACGGTATAGGGATTGCCACTGAGAAGTGCTTTCAATCCCATGAATTCGGCCGGAAGGACAATGCGCGTAATTTGTTCACGGCCGTCGTAACAATGCTTGAAAATTTTTACCTTCCCTTCCCTCAGGCAATAAATCCCCTGCGGTTTTCTTCCCTCATGAAACAGGTGTTGGCCCTTTTTATAAACCTGGACAACCTTCTGATCATTGATAAACTGATGATCCTCTATCCCAATCCGGTTGAAAAAATGTTGATTTCCCTCGGGACATATCTCACAACGGGTATCTCCAAGACTTTTCATCACCCTAAAACGAAAATGAATAATAAGGAACAAATCTAACGATTTTTTATCCGCAAATAATACCTTTGCTATAATAAACTTATAAATATCTATACCGGTTGCCGGTATACAAGGGATCCCGTTTAATTATGGCTAAAACGGTTCGGATTGATATCAGGGGACTTGTCCAGGGCGTGGGATTTCGCCCACACATCTTTCGCCTTGCAACTCAATTTGGAATTACGGGTTGGGTGAAAAACACCAATGAAGGTGTCGAGATCATTGCCCAGGGTGAGGATGAAAAAATAAAGGAATTTGCCGACGGGATTATAAAAAACGCCCCGGTTGCTTCTGAAATCGAATCTCTGAAAATTTCAGCAACCCGAGCTTCAGGGATGAAGGAATTTTCCATCATCGGTAGTGAAACCCGTTCTTCTGCGATTACCAACATAAGTCCTGATATTGCTGTTTGTTCTGAATGCATGGAAGACCTTCACAAACAACCAAACAGACTGGCGTATCCGTTTGTGAACTGTACGAATTGCGGTCCCCGTTTCTCTATTATCACCGACATTCCCTATGACCGGGTCTCGACCTCGATGAAACCATTTGAGATGTGTGAACACTGCAGGGCCGAATATGAGGATATCCGGGATCGCAGATTTCATGCACAACCAACAGCATGCCGGAATTGTGGCCCCGAATACAGGATGATCGAAGATGACAAATGCTTCCAGGGAGATATAGAGCGTATCCTGAACAGGGTATCCCATCTTCTTCTTCAGGGGAAGATCATAGCCATGAAAGGCGTTGGAGGATTTCATCTGGTTTGTGATGCATGCAACGAGCAGGCAATAAAAAATCTGCGTGAAAGAAAACGGAGGGAAGGAAAACCCTTTGCCATCATGTTCAGGGATATCCGGTCTCTTGAGCGGTATGCGTACCTTGATGAAACAGAAAAAGCAGCCTTGATGTCTTGGAGACGGCCTATCGTCATCCTGGATAGATTAACAAGCAGCAGGCAGGGAATAAATTACCGGATGTCAGATCCCCCGGGCAATGAAACTTCCGGACCCGGTCTGCCAGAAATACTTTTTTCCGGGTTGGGAACCATCGGGGCCTTCTTGCCATACATGCCCATTCATCATCTTATATTCAGCAGTTTCGAGGGACCTGCCCTGGTGATGACAAGCGGAAATATGGCTTCAGAACCTATCGTGAAAGATAATAACGATGCCTTGATCAGGTTCGCTTCCGTTGCCGACGCATTTCTGGATTATAACCGGGAAATTGTTAACCGCTCGGATGATTCGATCATACGGGTCATTCATGCCAAGGAACGTATTTTCCGTCGGTCTCGGGGGTATGTTCCCACTCCGCTCAACCTGAATTTGAATGCAGAAGGAATTGTGGGGTTCGGTGCTGAACTGAGTTCCTGTTTTTGTATCGGGAAATCGGATAAGGCGATCCTGAGCCAGCATATCGGGGATCTGAAAACCATGGAGACCGGTATTTTCTTTAAAGAAACCATGAATGATTTCCTCCGGCTTTTCCGGGTCCGCCCGGAATTACTTGCTTGTGACCTGCATCCGGCCTATCTTTCATCCGGTTTGGCACAACAGTTCCCGTCAATACCCCTGATCCGGGTCCAGCATCATCATGCTCATATTGCAGCATGTATGGCAGAGAAAGGGCTGGATGAAAAGATAATTGGTGTCGCCTTCGACGGAACCGGTTTCGGAACAGATGGAAAAATCTGGGGAGCAGAATTCCTCATAGCCGATCTGGCTGATTTCAACCGTCAGTTCCATTTTGAATATATACCGCTGCCTGGTGGCGACAAAGCAATTGATGAACCATGGCGAATCGGCTTAGCATACCTCTATAAGGTTTTCGGATCAGATTTTATCCAAATGCCGCTGCCGTTTCTGTCTGATGTCGGTGAAACCAATATCCATACGGTGATACGGATGATCGATCATCGTTTAAACTGCCCGATGGCTTCGAGTGCAGGCAGGCTATTTGATGCGGTTGCGGCCCTGATGAACCTTTGTCACAGATCGACATTCCAGGCTGAAGCACCCATGCGGCTGGAATCCATTGTCATTGCCGGCTGTAGTGAAAGCTACCCTTACCGGATCGGAAAAACAATACGGATTGGAAAGATCATTGAGGGAGTGGTGGCCGATTTGATTAAAGGGGTGGAATTTTCATTCATTGCCACAAAATTCCACAACACGTTAATTTCAATTATTTTTGATGCCGTTTCACTCCTGCGTCATTCAACCGGTATCGAAAAAGTAGTTTTGTCGGGGGGCGTATTTCAGAACAGATACTTGCTTGAAAATACGGAAAAAAAGCTGGCAGGAGCAGGTTTTAAAGTGTTTTCTCACGAAAAGGTTCCTTCAGGCGACGGAAGTATTGCATTGGGTCAATTGGTGATCGCGGCAAAAAGACGGACCCTGAAGATGCTATAATGAGTTATTCCCAAAACAACCATGGGCAAAAGGGTAAACGGAAAAAAGATGATCCTGAAGGAACGGGACTTTGTTGAAGCATACAGGGATCCCGGACTCATAAGAAAAATTTCCGCAGAAATAGCTGCTGCTTCGAAAAAGAAAATCCGGCTTATGGAAGTCTGCGGAGGTCATACCCATGCCATTCATAAGCACGGATTGCTTAGCTTTCTGCCGGAAAATATTGAACTGCTGTCGGGACCGGGTTGTCCGGTTTGTGTATCAAGTCAGGGTTTTATCGACAGGGCTGTTGCGCTCAGCAACCTAAGGCATGTGATAATTGCCACTTATGGGGACATGATGCGTGTCCCCGGGACCCATTCTTCTCTTGAGAGGAAAAAAGCCGAGGGGAACGATATCCGGATGGTTTATTCTGTTCTGGAAGCATTGGAAACGGCTAAAAGGAATAAAACGAAAGAGGTCATCTTTCTTGGCATCGGGTTTGAGACGACCGCTCCGTCGAGTGCAGCGGCCATCCTTCTGGCAGAGAGGGAAGGAATAAAAAACTTTTATCTCTTAAGCGCTCATAAGATCATGCCTCCTGCACTGGAGGCCCTTGTTATGGCCAATGACCAGATCCATGGTTTTATCGCACCGGGGCATGTGAGTTCCATTACCGGATATGCTCCATACAAGCGGTTAACAGATGTTTACCACCGGGCTGTGGTTATTTCAGGATTTGAGCCTGTAGACATTATGTTGTCTGTTTATTTGCTGGTCGGACAAGTGGAAAAACAATCATTCAGGGTCGAAAATGAATATACCCGGGCTGTCCGTCCTGAAGGGAACAAACAGGCCCAGGAAGTAATTAAAAAGGTATTTGTCTTGACGGACGCAGAATGGAGGGGAATCGGAGTGATCCCCGGAAGCGGATTGGGTATTTCAGGGAATTATTCATCTTTCGATGCCTTGACCCGTTTTGAGGTCAGCCTCCCCGAAGCAGTGCTTCCCGTTGGTTGCATTTGCGGTGAAATTATGAGAGGCAGAAAAAGTCCTGAAGAATGCCGGTTATTCACTACCGTTTGCACTCCGGCTTCCCCGGTCGGAGCATGCATGGTTTCCGATGAGGGTACCTGTTCTATTTATTTTAAGTACCGGAGCCGATGAAAACGATTGGAAAGATCACCATCCACCATGGTAATGGGGGCGCTTACATGAAGGCCCTGATTACCGAACTTTTTGCCAGGTATTTTGACAATGAATTTTTATCGGATCAGGCCGATTCAGCCATTCTTCCGTCAGAGTCAGGTACTATAGCCTTTACAACCGATTCCTTTGTCGTTGATCCGCTTTTCTTTCCGGGCGGGAATATCGGAACCCTGGCCATTTGTGGCACTTTGAATGACCTCTCAGTTTGCGGAGCTACTCCTGCCTATATCAGCGCAGGTTTTATCATTGAAGAGGGTTTTGGTATAAAGACCCTGGAAAGGGTTGTCCGTGCCATGGCATCGGAAGCCCAAAAAGCTTCGGTTAAGATCGTTACCGGGGATACAAAAGTGGTAAACCGGGGTAAGTGCGACAAGCTGTTTATCAATACGAGCGGAATAGGTGTGATCCATGAAAAACATCACGATATCAGTAAAGGCTTAAGGGTGCAGCCGGGAGATCAGATCCTCCTGAACGGGTCCCCGGGGCAGCACGGGATGGCTGTGTTAAATGCACGTGGTTTATTTAACTTCAAGTCCGGTTTGAAGTCGGATTGTTCGAACTTGTATCCGCTGATCAGTCAAATCCTTTCAGTCTCTGACCAGGTTCATTTTATGAGGGATGCAACCCGTGGTGGGGTCGCCACGGTCCTTACTGAGCTGGCTATCAAGACCAACCTGGGTATCTCGATTGAGGAAAATGCAATTCCGGTGGATCCGGATGTCAGGGTAATGTGTGAGATCCTCGGATTTGATCCGTTATACCTGGCCAATGAGGGGAAAGTGATTGTGGTCGTCGGTGCAAAAGATGCTGTAAAAGTACTGTCAGCCATGAAAAGGGAAAAAACCGGCAAAGATGCTGCCATCATTGGTGAAATTACCGGAAGCCACAAGGGTAAACCTGTTCTCAGAACCATCGCAGGAGGATCAAGGTTGATGGAAGAGCTGATGGGTGATCAGCTGCCAAGAATCTGTTAAAAAAAAAAGCGGGTTGAAAAGCTCATGAACCGTTATGTTGTCAAGCTGGCCTTTAAAGGCACTCTATATAAAGGGTGGCAACGCCAGCCAAACGGAATCACCGTGCAACAGATTCTGGAAGAGGCCCTTTCAATGATGCTGCGAGCCGACATCCGGCTGACAGGTGCTGGGAGAACCGATACCGGCGTACATGCAGATCAATATTATGCCCATTTCGATTCAGGGAAAAAACTTTCGACAGATGACCTGCAGGGACTGACCTTTAAACTGAACAGTTATTTGCCTGCAGATATTTCAATCTCATCGATGTTTTCAGTGAACCAGGGATTTCATGCGAGATTTACAGCTAAGTTTAGGACCTATCAGTACTTCATTGCCACCGTAAAAAATCCGTTCCGGTATGATGTTACCCATTTTATGTATGGTCCGATCGATATTGAGCTGATGAACAAAGGTGCTTCGATGCTCCTTGAAACAATCGATTTTACTTCATTTTCCAAAGTGAATAGCGATGTACGGACTAACCTTTGTGATGTTATTCATGCCCGGTGGGACAAAATGGACACCGAACTGGTATTCACCATCACAGCCAACCGTTTTTTACGGAATATGGTCAGGGCGATTGTCGGAACCCTGCTTGACCTTGGAACAGGAAAAATGGACCTGAAGGAACTTCAACAGGTCATAAAAAGCAAAAACCGGTCAAATGCCGGTGATTCCTTTCCTGCCAAAGGATTGCATCTTGTAAGAATTGAATATCCTGATTCATTCAATACCGGTTAACCGCTTCTTTTTCTTGAAAGAACGCGGATGACCGCTTCCTTTATAAAGGGCGACCCCATCTGGAATTTTTCCATAAGCTGAGCCGGATCACCCGATTCTCCGAAGCGGTCATGCATACCGATAAATTCCATTGGAACCGGGCATTTCCGGGTGATTATTTCAGCGACCATTCCGCCCAACCCTCCGGCTATCTGATGCTCTTCAACCGTAACAATGGAACCGGTTTCCACGGCAGCCAGAACAATCGACTCTTCATCCGCAGGTTTGATGGTGTGCATGTTCAGTACACGGACTGAAAGTCCTCTTTCCTCAAGCGAATAGGCAGCCTGCAGGGACTCCCATACCAGATGACCCGTGGAGATGATCGTACAATCCGTTCCGGCATGTAGAAGCTGAGCCTTCCCGATCTCATAGTCCTGGGATTCATCCATAAAATCGGGCACCGGTTCTCTCCCAAAACGGATATAAACAGGTCCTTTACATTGCCCGATCGCTTTCATGACGGCGACCTTTGTCTGGGTCGCATCGCAGGGGGAAAGCACGGTCATGTTCGGGAGGACCCGCATGATGGCCAGATCTTCCAGCGCCTGATGGGTAGCTCCGTCGGGGCCAACCGAGACACCTGCGTGCGCTCCGCCAATGATCACATGCAGATTGTTATAGCAAATCGAAACCCTGATCTGATCGGCTGCCCGCATAGCGGCAAAAACACCATAGGTTGCAAATACGGGGATTTTCCCTCCAAGGGCTAATCCTGCTGCTACAGCGGCACAGTTTTGTTCTGCTATTCCTAAAGAGATAAATTGCTTTGGAAAAGCCGTGACAAAGAGGTCCAATCCGACCGACGCAGTGATATCGGCTCCAAGTGCAACCATCTGTGGATAGATTCTTCCGGCAGAAAGCAGTCCTTCTCCGAAACCGGTCTTTGTCGCTTTATTCCCCTTGTTTTGAAATCGGATCATTGTATAGTCCCTTCAAGTTGCTTAATAAAATCAACAGCTTGTTCCGGAGAAGGTGCTTTCCCGTGCCAGCGGTAGTTACCCTCAATGGAAGGGACACCTTTCCCCATGACCGTATGGGCAATGAGAACAGAAGGCTGACCGGAAACCTGTCGGATTGCCTCAAAGACATTCATCAATTGACTGTGGTCATGGCCGTCACATTCAAAAACCCTCCATCCGAATGATTCCCATTTTTTACTCAGGGGCTCAAGTCCCATGACCTCCTCAGTTCTGCCGTCGATCTGAAGTCCATTCCGGTCAATAATGGCAACTAAGGAGTCTGCACCATGGTGAGAGGCTGCCATTGCCGCTTCCCAAACCGAGCCTTCCTGCAATTCACCGTCACCGAGAATACAGTAAACCTTCCATTTCTTTTGATCCAATTTGGCTGCCATGGCAAGGCCCAGTGAAACAGCCAAACCTTGACCGAGAGAACCGGCTGACAGTTCAATCCCGGGCAATCCGTGATCGCGTCCGGGATGACCCTGAAGACGGCTTCCGAGTTTTCTGAGGGTCATCAGCTCAGACACTGGGAAATACCCTGCATGGGCGAGGGTTGCATAAAGGACAGGAGCTACATGCCCGATCGATAAGATCATCCGGTCACGGTCTTCCCAATGGGGTTGCTCCGGATCATGATGTAAAACGGAAAAATACAGGGTGGTGAAAACGTCAGCAAGTCCCAGGGATCCCCCGAGATGTCCGGAACCTGCGGCAGCAAGGCTTTGAATGATCGATTTACGGATAAAAAGCGCCTGTGCTCTCAGAATCAATGGATCAGTGACAGATGGGAAAAGCATAAGTCATCGCATGTCCTGGATATCGACTCCGGGATATTTGGAGGCATCAAACAAAAAGTCCCCGGGAGAGATTGGTACATTAGTCTGATATTTCAGGATCGTATAAGTGTACACACTTCCGCTTTTATCGAAAAGAGAAAAGCTCTTAACCTGCTTCTTGGCCAGATCAATACCCAGGATAGCCTTGGCAATATTTTTAGGCTTTTTGGGTGTTAATTCGATAAATTCGGTATTCGAGTCCTGGTTCTTCTCTTTGATGATCCTCGATTTATAGTTTGCATTATAGGAGGTCAGAAGTTTTGAAGGCGTAAGGGCATCATCCGATTCTTCCATGGAATGGATCTGCACTTCGTTGGAGTTTATGATATAAGTCCAGATGGTTTTTCCATCGGAAAAAATGATCCTGCCGGCTGCCTCCATCCGGTATTTATCGCCCGAGACCAGTAAACTTCCATTTTTTTCCTCATTCACTTTGGCTTTGGTATTTACCATGGTATAAGAAAAATCGACTTTTATCGATTTATTGGATTTTGCCTTGTTGCTGACCTCGTCAAGCATCTGGACTGCCTTGGAATCCTTAACCTGACCATAGGTAAAAACAACCGGTAATAACATGAATATTAAAACTACTCTCTTCATTTTATATTTCTATAAGTTATTAAATTTTAGTCGTTTATAGTTTCTCCAAGTCACCCCTCCCCTTCAAGGGGAGGAGCAGGGGGAGGGGGCATCCATATTCAATCATTAATTATCTTCAAGTCCCCTCAGATAATCTTCCAGCGCCATCATATCCTTGAATTTGACCTCTCTGGCCTTACTGCCTTCAAAGGGGCCGACAATACCCGCCGCTTCAAGCTGGTCGATGATCCTTCCGGCCCGGTTGTATCCCAGCTTCAGCTTCCTCTGCAGAAGCGAAGTAGAACCATGCTGGTGCTGAACGACCAGACGGGCAGCTTCCGTAAAAAATTCATCTTTCTGGCCGGGATCAAAATCCTTTCCGGAGCCATTCTCCTCATCATAATATTCAGGTAAAGAGAAAGCGTCAGGATAACCTCGCTGAGAACCGATGAACTCGGTCACTTTTTCGATCTCTGGGGTATCAACGAACGCACATTGAAGCCGGATAAGATCGCTTCCGGTTGACAGAAGCATGTCGCCTCGTCCGATAAGCTGATCGGCGCCGGATGTGTCGAGTATGGTACGGGAATCGATCTTGGAAATTACTCTGAAAGCAATACGGGCCGGAAAGTTTGCCTTGATGGTGCCGGTTATGATATTGACCGAAGGCCGCTGCGTCGCAATGATAAGGTGAATGCCGGTAGCCCGTGCAAGCTGTGCAAGACGGGTCAGTGGCGTCTCAATTTCACGCCCGGCGGTCATGATCAGATCAGCAAATTCGTCAATCACAAGAATGATATACGGGAAGAAGCGGTGCCCTTCCTCAGGATTGAGTTTTCTCGAAAAAAATTTCTCATTGTACTCCTTTATGTTTCTGACCTGGGCATCGCGAAGAAGGTCATACCGGTTATCCATCTCGATATTAAGCGAATTGAGCGTCCGGATTACCTTTTTTGTATCCGTAATTATAGCCTCATCGGAATCAGGGAGCTTCGCAAGATAATGCCTTTCAATCTTTGAATAAAGTGTAAGCTCTACTTTCTTCGGATCGATCAGTACAAATTTTATCTGTGCGGGATGTTTCTTGTACAAGAGGGAAGTAATGATGGTATTCAGTCCAACCGATTTACCCTGGCCTGTCGCACCAGCCATCAGAAGGTGGGGCATTTTGGCAAGGTCGGCAATATAGGTTTCATTCGAAATCGTCTTTCCCATCACAAACGGTAATTCAAGAGTAGTCGATTTGAATTTCTCTGATGCCAGAAGCGATTTTATGGATACAATCTCCGGGTGCTGGTTCGGCACTTCGATACCGATGGTCCCTTTCCCGGGAATCGGGGCAATAATACGGATACCCAGTGCGGAAAGGCCCAGAGCGATATCATCTTCCAGGTTCTTGATCTTGGATATCCGGATACCGGCCTCCGGGACGATTTCATACAGGGTAACGGCAGGTCCGATGGTTGCCTTGATCTTCTGGATTTTGATATCATAATTGCCCAGGGTCTGGACGATTTTATCCTTATTGGCCTCCAGCTCCTCTTTTCTTACATTAACGGATTCAGATCCGTATTCATTGAGAAGATCCAGGGGCGGGAATTTGTACCTCGGAAGATCCAGGGTCGGATCATACCGGGTATCAAGCGTCTGATGTTCGATCTTTCCATTCCCTGCTGCTTCTTCAACAGGCGATTCGATCTGCAGCGGGATATCCGGAATACCTTCAATCCCGCTGTTTCCGGAAGCCGGGACATCCAGAACAACCTCATTGTCTTCCGGGGGAACATCTTTCATGTCGTTTTCATGGAAACCGCCAAGAGGAACAGCATCGACATCAGCCGGATCCATTTTCTGCGTCGGGGCAATAACCTCATCAGGGCCAGAGGATGCCGAATCAGGTTCCTGTGGCGGTTTGAACCAGCGGAAAGGGATGTTGAAAGCCAGTATGAAAAAACTCAGTAATAAAAACCCAAGCAACAAAGCAATCCCGGTCGTTCCCAGAAACTCAACCAGCCAAAGATTCATCTGGTATCCGTAAATCCCGGAGAGCAGATCATTCCCGGGTAAAATAAAACCCAGCATGACCGGGATCCATAAAATCCCGAAAAAGCAATATTCCAGGGTCTTCCAAACCGGGAACAAGGTTACATGGAAGAACATTTTAAGGCCTGAATTGAAAAGCAGCAAAACAAAAAGAAATGAAGCGACACCAAACCATTTCGAAATGAAAAGAAATGCAATCAAAGCACCAATTTTACCCATCCAGTTGGAAATGGGAGCTTTGCTGTCGAAAAGACGGTCGAAGGTAAAATGCTTGAAAACGGTATCGGTAAAACTGAAATCCCCTTTCCAGGTCATGACGTACGATACGAACGCGAAGAAAAGGAAAATGGCGGATAAAAGAAAGAATAACCCGAGAACCCTGAACCGTTGCTCATGTTTAGCTATCTCTTTCTCAGATAGTACTTTGTTGATTTTTTTCGGTTTTTCTTCTCGTTTTTCTTTGTTTTTCCTCTCTTTTTTTTCTTTAACCGGAGTGGGCTGGAGTTGGGATTCCTCGACCTTTAGCTCCTCTTTAAAGGTATTGGTTTTTATTGGATTGCTTAGCTTAGCCATGGATCATTATTCCATACCTCCAAATTTTGATTTCAGTTCCTCTTGAGTTGTGAGAACATAATCGGGAGGAATGTCAAACTCTTTGGACGATACACTTTTCTTTTCAATTCCTGTTGCAGTGAACTTCATGGTCACCTGCGGAGTTTTCATGGTGAATTCCAGTAATACACCATCGATGTCCTTATACAAGGGATTATCGAAATTGACGACCTTTGATCCCAGTTCTGAAGTATAATACACTTCGAATTCATTTTTTTCTCCCTTGTCATTGGTGGTTATAATGGCTTTTTTGCAAGTGTAGCCGGCAATCATCTTCGTTTCACTCGTCAGTTCGATGGTTGGTTTGGGGCCGTTGGCCGATTCTTTCTCGATCTCTTCCGTAGTTTGCTTCACTGCATACTTCTGTCCCATCATATTAATCAGAGAAACTTTTGATTTCGTGGTATAATCGGTGATCTCAACGGTGTTGATCCCGCTCATCTGCAATTCAGTTTTGGCTTTATCACCTTTAATCGTAACCACCGTGATTTTTGGGAACATTGCCAGCTGGTTTTCCGTGAACTTGCTTCCGGGATAAGTGATTTTATAGGTAATTACTCCTTCAAAGGACTTCCCGGCAGTAACACCGGAGAGCTGAAAAAAAAGAGCACCAAATAAAAGGACAAAAAGAAATTGGACTTTTTTCATAGCTGTGGAATTGAGTGAATATGACAAAATTAGTTATTTTACGAATCGAAATAATTTATTGAACCGGATTTTTCCATCCAGAAGACTCTTGTTCGGATCAAGAGACAGCCACACGAATACTGCTTTACCCACCACATGATCTTCCGGTACAAATCCCCAATACCTTGAATCGGCAGAATTATGCCGGTTATCACCCATCATCCAATAGTAATTCATCTGAAAGGTATACCGGTCGGATTCCTTCCCGTTGATAAAGATTTTACCATCCCGGATCTGAAGATCATTTCCTTCGAATACATCAATGATCCGTTTGTACAGACAGATATTGCCTGGGTTCAGATTTACTGTCACACCTTTCTTGGGAACGACGACAGGGCCAAAATTATCCACGTTCCACCGGTAATTCGAATCAAATGGAAAAATATTGGGATCCCAAATTCCCTTTGGGGCAATTTCAGGAACGATGGAGGTGACATTGCTGAACTGACGGATCTTTTCCAGAGCTTCTTCCGATAATGTCAGTTCGTATGTCCCTTTATAATCCGTCGCAATGTTTTCTGTGATATCAAGTTTCTGAAGATTTTTCTGGTTGATTCCGCTACCGTCCGTCTTCAGGAGGTACTTATATTGTTTTTTACCCGGATTCTGTTCTTCTTTACCATTAATGAATACTTTCCGGTCGATGATCTCAATCGTATCCCCCGAAATACCAATACAGCGTTTGATAAAATTCTCCCTTTTATCCACCGGGCGGGCGATAATATCCCCGAAATATTCTTTATTGTTCCAGACAGCATCCCTGCCGTATTGCCGGAGGAGCTGGTAGTAGCTGATGTTACTCTGGAACTTGGTTGATAAAGTATCCCCATCGGGGTAGTTAAATACGACTACATCCATATTGTGAATGTGTGATAATCCGGGGAACCGGTAATAGGGCAGCTTAATCCATTCAAGGTACGACTTGGTAGATTCTGTCAGGGGCAGGGTATGGTGAACAAAGGGAAACGACAGAGGGGTATTGGGTACTTTCGGTCCGAAGCTGATTTTGCTGACAAAAAGATAATCCCCGACCAGCAAGGTCTTTTCCATGGAGGAAGTTGGAATGGTATAGGCCTCGATGAGGAATATCCGGATAATGCTGGCAGCAATGACGGCGAATATAATGGCATCTACCCATTCGCGTAACGCTGATTTTTTTACCGGAGGCAGCTTGGATGGATCGAAATATTTTTCCTTGGGAGAAAAGGCAAGATATGGGAGGTAGAAAAACGGAAACAGAACGCCGACAGCTTGTTGGACAAGGCCGTACTTTTTGAAGCATTTCACCACTTCCACGATCATCAGGAGGATGACAAATACATCGATGAAGGGTAGGAGCAGGAAAAGATACCACCAAAGGGGTTTTTTAATGATCTTAAGCCAGATATACAGGTTATAGAATGGGATCAGAGTCATCCAACCTTTTTGACCGGCTTTTTCAAAGATACCCCATAATCCTGCGATGGTAAGAATGAAAAAAAGAATGGAAACAAGTAAATAGAGATTCATGGGTATTAAATGTTATAGATGAGATATATGAACGGTGTTTCAGGGGTTTTCTTGTCCCTGACTGGTTTTTTTTGTAGATAGAAGGAAGTCTTTCATCGTAAAGACCCCTTTCTTACCGATGATCCATTCGGCAGCCATGAGCGCCCCGAGCGCAAGTCCCCGTCTGTTTTTAGCCGTGTGGATGATCTCAATGATGTCCACTTCAGATTCATACCTTACAACATGGGTTCCGGGAACATTTTCCGTACGAAATGACTTTATACCCAGTTCTTCCGGACTTTCTGAGCTTTCAGTTACCCATTTGCCCTTTCGCTCATTATTCCTGATGATATCATTGGCCAGGACAATGGCAGTCCCGCTGGGGGCATCCTGCTTATGTATGTGATGCGTTTCTTCAATGGATATTTCATATTCCTCACATTTTGACATAATTCCGGCGAGATAACGGTTCAGGTCAAAAAAGAGGTTGACCCCGATACTGAAATTCGGGGCATAGAAAAGGCATTGGTTCCGGCTGATGCAATCCTGAATCACCTTTTCCTGTTCTTCATGCCATCCTGTCGTACCGGTGATGACAGGGATATTTGCATCAAAGCAATGATAGATATTATCGACAACGCTGTCGGGAGTAGAGAACTCAATTGCGATATCACAATCTTTGAGCAGATGACCTTTGTTGTCCCACTCGTCAAGGGTATCAATGGTAAGCGAAATTTCATGTTCTTTCTTCAAGGCAAGCTTTTCGATTTCCTGGCCCATTTTTCCATAACCTAACAGTGCAATCTTCATAACAACGGTATGTGATTAAAATTTCAATCTGATTTTAAATCCGGTGGCGGATGCGTTTTGATATCCAAATGGCTGGATTGCCGGTTCAACGTTGAGCGATAGTTTATTAGTGATGTTAAAGGTATAAAGATGGGCATCTACCGCTGCATCGACAATGTTCAATACATACCATAAAGCAGTGATCAGGCAGCTGATCTCAAGATTTCTCCGGTAGTATTCACGGGCTGATAATAACTCGTCTTTCGTGTATTTGTCGACCAGATAGGCGTATGATCCATTCATGTTGCCATAGGAAGATTCGATGTAGGCACATTTATAATTAATATATTCATCCGTGTTGGTCGCAATAAAATAGGCCAGGATCCCAAATCCGGCATAGATAATGGGAATTTTCCAGTATTTTTTATTATAGAACTGACCCAGGCCGGGTAGGAGGGTAGACATGATGGTGGCTTTGGTCGGTGAATGTTCTTTTTCTTTAACCGAATCAGGCTCTTCAGTCAGGGTTGCTTTTTCCTGGGATATTACGCGTATGGGGAAAAAACATGAGAGGGAAAGGATGAATCCAAGGACCAGAAATATTCTCATTTAAGATTCAAGTTTGGAAACTATCCGGTCAAAGTCTTCAGAGGATTTAAAGGATATAATAATGGAACCGGCTCCTTTCCGGTTCAGTTTTACATCAACGTCCGATTGAAGGGCTGAGTTCAGCAATTCCTTTGCCTGACTGAATTTAGGAGGTAAGCTGGTTTCTGAAGGAGGGGTCCCTGGTTTATTTCCAGATATCAGGTTGCGGACCATCTCCTCAACCTGGCGGACAGATAATTTCCGTATAAGGATCTTCTGGAGGATGAGCAGCTGGTCCTTTTCGCTTTCCACGGTGATGATGGCACGGGCATGTCCCATCGTAATGAGATCATCCCGCAAGGCAACCTGGATTTCAGCAGGCAGTTTTAATAAACGGATATAATTTGAAATGGTCGATCTGTCCTTTCCGACTTTATTGCTCAGGTCTTCCTGACGGATCTTGCACTCTTCAAGCAACCTCTGAAAGCTCATTGCGATTTCGATCGGATTCAGGTCTTCCCGCTGGATATTCTCAACCAGGGCCATTTCGAGCATCTGCTCGTCATTCGCAATCCGGATATAGACAGGTACCCGGTCTAATCCGGCAATCCTGGCCGCTTTCAGACGTCTTTCTCCTGTGATCAGCTGATATTTATCATACCCCAGCTTGCGGACGGTCAAAGGCTGGATAATGCCCTGCTGGTGAATCGAAACGGCCAATTCTGACAGCTCATCAGCGTTGAAATGATTCCTTGGCTGGAACGGATTGGGTTCAATCTGGCTGATCGGAAGCTGGAATATGGATCCGGAAACGTAGTCGCTGCTGATTTCATGAGGATGGACCTCCGTTTCCTGACTGTCAAGTAAGGCGCTTAAACCTCGTCCCAATGCCTTTTTTTTTCCGGGTGTGTCAGACATTGATTTCCTTTTCTTCGTTTTTCAGTCTGGTAAGGTCGTTGTTTTGCAAAATTTCGCGGGCAAGATTCAGGTAATTGATCGCACCTATACAATTGATGTCATGCATCATGATGGTCGCCCCGAAGCTTGGTGCCTCACCCAGCTTTGTATTACGGTTGATGATGGTTTTAAAAACCATTTGCTGAAAATGGGTTTTGACTTCTTCCACCACCTGCTTGGCCAGATTAAGCCGGTTATCATACATGGTCAGTAATATTCCCTCGATATCCAGGTCGGGGTTCAAACGCGACTGGACGATCTTTATCGTATTTAAAAGTTTGCCCAGACCTTCCAATGCGAAATATTCGCACTGTACCGGAATGATCACTGAATCGGCAGCAGTCAGCGCATTGATTGTGATCAGTCCGAGGGAAGGGGAACAATCGATGATAATAAAATCATAGGCATCACGGACCTTTGCAATAACCTTACGCATCATCTTTTCGCGGTTGGGCAGGTGAATCATCTCTATTTCAGCACCTACCAGGTCGATGTGTGCCGGAATCAGGTCCAGAAAGGGTGTTGAGGTATTCAGGATGATGTTGACCGGCTCAACATCATCGATGATACACTCGTATATGCTTGTTTTAATGTTGCGAGGTTCAAAGCCAACCCCGGACGTTGCGTTTGCCTGAGGGTCGGCGTCAACGATCAGGGTTTTATGCTCCAATATGGAAAGCCCCGCCGCCAGGTTAATGGCCGTCGTTGTTTTTCCAACCCCTCCCTTCTGATTTGCGATGGCAATTACTTTTCCCATATTAAAATCACTCACGGTTCACAAAAATACGTCTTAATACCAGTCCGGATCATAATGTTGAAAAGTTTTAAAAACAAACAAACCGTCCGGACGGACAGCTCGGATTCTGATTCACGAATGAGAAAAAATTATTTGTGCTCTGCTTCTGTGGAGAGATCCTCGAACTCAATGTCGGTATGCTTTAAACTGACCTCTTTCCCATCCGGTTCTTCAGCATCCGTTATATCCGGTTCCGGCCTGATAGGCGCTTTTCCTGTTTTGATGAACTCAATGGCATCGTTCAGGCCGTTATTGAACTTTTCAAAATCTTCCTTGTACAGGAATAATTTGTGTTTTTCGTAAAAGAATTTTCCTTGCTCGTTGTTGAAACGACGTTTACTTTCTGTGATGGTCAGGTAATACTCTTCGCCAATGGTAGCTTTAACGTCAAAAAAGTATGTGCGTTTTCCGGCCCGAACAGCGCGTGAGAAGATTTCTCCCCGGTCTCTTTCCTTATTTTCAAGATCTTCCATGAATGCGGTCTCTATTTGATTAGTGTTTAAACGCAAAAATAAAAATATTATTTGAATACAAAACGATATTTTAAATTCCTTTCCTTAGCTTTGCAGCCCAGATAAAGAAATTGAATGACATGTTCTTATATTTGAAGGTGTAATGTTGGGTAGAAGACATTACCGGATTAAGGTGCTTCAGGCCCTCTATGCCTTTTTCCAGGGAGGGGAAATCCGCATGGAAGTAGCGGAGAAGAACCTGTTGCAAAGCATCGATAAAATGGTTGAACTCTTTTATCTTCAACTTTCATTTCTGCTCGAGGTCATGCATTTCTACGAGTTTCGGCTTGCCGAAGGAAAGAATAAGTTCTTTCCGACGGAAACGGATCTGAATCCCAATACCAAGTTACTTGAAAACAAACTCCTGACCCAGCTTCAACAAAATATTCCACTTCAGGAGCAGATCAAACGGTATAAAATATCCTGGACAGAAGAACAGGAAATGGTCCGTAAAGTATTCCAGAAGATCAGGAACAGCAAGGATCATCTGGAATACCTGAATTCGGGGAATCATTCTTATGAGGAAGATGCCGACTTCTTTACCAAACTCTACCGGAAATTCATTGCAAAATCCCCTGACCTTCAGTTTTATTGCGAAGAAAAAAACCTTTACTGGGAGGATGATTTTGATGTTGCTGCGGTATTTATCCTGAAGACCCTGAAATTGTTCCATGTAAACGTGAAGGAAACCGATTCAATCGAAACTTTGTTCCATAAAGATTATGAGGAGGATCCGGGAGATGACCGGAAATTCATTCTTGGACTCTTCGAGAAAACCATTTTACACTCGGAAGAATATGAGGGACTGATAGAAACAAGGACCAGGAACTGGGAATTGGAACGTATTGCCATGACCGATATCATCCTTCTCAAAATGGCTTTGACGGAATTGATCCATTTTTCACAAATTCCTGTCAAGGTGACTATGAATGAGTACATTGAACTGTCAAAAAAATTCAGTTCGAACAAGAGTAAACAATTTATCAACGGGATACTCGATAAACTGGTTGCTGACCTCACAGCGGATAAAAAAATCAAAAAGCGGGGACGTGGACTGATGACATGAGCCAGGAAAGGTCAGGCTCTTTTCTTATTAAAATAATATTTCTTCAAACCAGACGTTACGATTAAGGATAAAACAATGATCGTGAATAGAAAGCTGCCTGTAACTCTTTTTCTTTTAAGTTTACTTTTTAATTTCCTCCCTGCCGGATATGCCCAGATGGGAGGACGCCATACCTACGAATTTTTGAACCTTACAAATTCTGCAAGAATTGCAGGGTTTGGTGGCAATTTCCTGGCTATCCGGGATAACGATATCTCGCTAGCACTGACCAATCCCTCCCTGATCTCTCCGGAGATGCATAATCAGCTTGCATTTAGTTTTGTGAACTATTTCAACGGCCTGAATTACGGATACCTGATGTATTCACGTACCTTCAACAAAGCGGGAAGTTTTGTCGGCACCTTTCAGTTTATCGATTATGGGAAATTTACGGAAGCAGATGCGGCCGGTAATATCATCGGAGAGTTCTCCGCATCGGAATATGCCCTGAACATTGGCTGGGGACGGCAATTAAGTCCCAACTTCTTTATTGGAGCTAATGGCAAACTGATCTATTCGGACCTGGAAAGTTACCATTCGTTCGGTATTGCCGTCGATGTGGCAGGAACCTACTCGACAAAAGAACAACTTTTTACCGCTTCCCTCGTTGCCAGAAATATCGGCACACAGTTAATACCTTACCGCCCGGGTCAATATACATCGCTGCCCTTTGAGCTGCAGATCGGTTTGTCAGAAAAGCTGCGTCATATTCCGGTGCGTTTTTCCCAGTTGATTACCAACCTCCAGCAATGGGATCTGACCTATACAGACCCGAGTGATCCGTCCAACCAGCAAGATCCGATCACAGGAGAAACCAAACAGAAAACAGGAATCGGAAAATTTGCCGATAACCTGATGCGGCATATTGTATTGGGAGCAGAAGTTACCATTGCGAAAATTCTTTCCATTAGGATCGGTTATAACTATCAGCGGAGACAGGAACTCAAGCTATACAACAAGGCAGGGTTAGCAGGCTTTTCACTTGGCGTAGGAGTCAAGGTAAAGATGTTCAATATCAGCTATACCCGCGCCACATTCCAGGCCGGTGGTTATAACCCCAATTACATCACACTTTCGGTAAATTTGCAGGAATTTTCCAGAAAGAAGTAATGAAGGTTATCATTGATCCCCATTCCGGTTTCTGTTTCGGTGTTGTTTATGCCATCGAAGTTGCAGAACGGGAATTAAAGAAATCCAACAAACTTTATTGTCTGGGCGACATTGTTCACAATAATATGGAAGTGAATCGCCTGAAAGATATGGGATTGATTATTATTAACCATGATGATTTAAAAACCCTTCACCATTGTAAGGTCCTTATCCGGGCTCACGGAGAACCACCCGAAACGTATCAGATGGCATTAAAGAACCATATTGAGATCATCGATGCCTCCTGCCCGATCGTCCTTCGCCTTCAAAATGATATCCGGCAAGGATATCATGAAATGCAGGAACAAAACGGACAGATCGTGATCTATGGCAAAGAAGGTCATGCAGAGGTTAACGGACTCAAGGGACAAACCAATGGAACGGCAATCGTGATCGGAGATGAAACGGATCTTGAGAAAATTGATTTTACACGTCCGGTGCGGTTATACAGCCAGACAACGAAAAGTACTGACGGTTTTCAGAAAATCGTTGACTCTATTGAACAACATATGAATACTGCCAGCAACTCGGGCATCATTGATTTCATCTGGAATGATAGTATATGCCGCCAGGTTTCCAACCGGTATATGCATCTCAGCACCTTTGCCCAGGATTTCGGGGCCGTCGTTTTCGTAAGCGGGAAAAAGAGTTCGAACGGACTGATACTCTATCAGATTTGTAAAGGGGTCAATCCCAATACCTACTTTGTATCAAGCCGGGATGAAATCCGTAAAGAGTGGTTCGAAGGCATGAGCAACATCGGAGTGTGCGGTGGAACATCAACGCCCCGGTGGCTGATGGAAGAAATCGCAAGAGAAATTCAACAAATATCTTCATGATATGTTTCTTAAGAAACTTATCCTAACAAACTTTAAAAGTTACCCTCAGGCCGATTTTACTTTTTCGGATAAGATCAATTGTTTCATCGGGAATAATGGTGTGGGCAAAACCAATTTGTTGGATGCCATTTATTACCTTTCCTTTTGCAAAAGCTATTTTTCAACCATCGATACTCAGAATATCAGGCATGGAGAAGAGTTTTTTGCCATTCACGGAACTTATATGAGACCTTCGGATAACCTGGAGATTGTTCAATGCCTCCAGAAGAGGAATCAGCGAAAACGTTTTCTTCTGAATAAAAAGGAGTATGACCGGCTATCGGATCACATCGGATATATTCCCCTTGTGATGATCTCACCGTATGACCGCGACCTCATCAACGATGGCAGTGAAATCAGGCGGAAATATATCGATAGCGTGATAGCCCAGTTTGACAAGGGTTACCTCGACGACCTCATCAATTACAATAAAGCGTTGGCTCAACGCAATGCATTGTTGAAAACCTTCGCGGAAACCCGTTCGTTCCAGGCCGATACATTGGAGATATGGAACGAACAATTGATAAAGCTTGGAGAAATGATCTGCCAGAAAAGGACTGCTTTCCTTGAAAAAATAATCCCGATCTTCCGCTATTATTTCCGTCTGATAAGCGGAGCTTCTGAAACCGTCGATATCAAATACAACACCCAGCTTTGCGGAAGCTCTTTTCGTGATCTCCTCGCGGATGCGCTGCCCATGGATAAGTCAGCCCAGTACACGACCGTTGGGATACATAAAGATGACCTGGATTTTGAATTGGATGGTTACCCCATCAAGAGATTTGGATCTCAGGGACAGCAGAAATCATTTGTTGTCGCTCTGAAACTTGCTCAGTTCGATTATACCCGGGAAACCAAAGGATTCAAGCCCATCCTGTTACTGGACGACGTCTTCGATAAGTTAGATGACCTGCGTGTACAGCAACTCATTAACCTAGTCAGCGAACACAGCTTCGGACAGGTATTTATCACAGATACCAGTGAAAACCGCATCCGGAGTATATTCGATGCCATCGATATCGATCATAAGCTTTTTGCTATTCCGTTCGTTCCGTAACTTTTAATTGTTTATGTATTAACCAGGAGAAAAAAACATGCGTCGTTCGAACCAATACTCCTTGCGGACTGTGATCGAAGAATTACTGAAAACATTCAGGTTGCAGGATAAATTGAATGAGACAAGGGTTCTGAAGGAATGGGAAAAGGTTGTTGGTCCCATGGTGTCAAGACATACCCTCCATTTGAACATTAGAAATAAAACCTTGTTTGTCAAGGTTGACTCTGCTCCTTTGAGAAATGAATTGATTTATGCAAGGGAGAAAATCCTCACCCTCCTGAATAAAGAGGCAGGAGGAACTGTCATTGAGGATATCGTATTTCAATAAACACGGTCCACAACCGGTGCAAACCGGGAAAATGGTCTCAAAATATCACTCTTTCTGCTGGGGAATGATCCTGTATGTTCCGGTATTATTTAACCGAACAGGATAGAAGCTTTTCCTTTCCGATGAATGCTTCGAGTTTGTCACCGATCCTTACCGGGCCCACACCTGATGGAGTTCCCGTAAATATCAGATCTCCTGTGCGCAGGGTGATAAAACGGGAGACGTGCGATATGATCTCTTCAAAAGTGAAAATCATCTGACCCGAATTTCCTGTCTGGACGGTTTTTCCGTTCAGATCAAGATGAAAACTGATATTAAGGGTGTCGTTGAAATCCTGACGGGGTAAAAATTTGCCAACGGGAGCTGCCTGGTCAAATCCTTTGGAGATCGTCCACGGGAGGCCTTTCTTCTTGCACTCATCCTGAATGTCACGGGCAGTAAAATCAATCCCGATACCGATTTCATCATAATAAGCGTGCGCAAATTCCTTCTGGATATGCTTCCCGGCTTTGCCGATCCTGAGAACAAGCTCTGCTTCATAATGGATCTCGCTGGAGAATGACGGATAATAAAAAGGACGATTCCGGATAAGAAGGGAGGTATCCGGTTTGAGGAAAAAGACAGGGGATGAAGGGACCTGGCTCTTCAGTTCCTGGATGTGTTCATGGTAGTTACGGCCAACACAGATGATCTTCATGATCAGAACAATTCAAATTTCACAGATTCATTATTAAACCCACGGAGTTTGATGGCAGTGACGACCTTTTTCGTGGATAACGGGAATTCACTTTTAATGATCCAGTCATAATAGGAGGGTTCATCCCTGAATACCTGTGCAACCGGTTTCCCTTTATGCTTCCCGAAGTTAAAGACTTCCTGGTTTTTATCATTGAAAATGATATGACCGACCAGATCGACCACCTTAGATGAGTAAGAAAAGTCACTGAGTGCTTTTACATCGTTCACGACTGGCTTGATAACTTTCCCATACCGGTCTTTGAACGTGCTGCTCTCATAACGGTCAAGCTGGGCTTTCAGTATTTCAAAGGTTGCCAGTGCATCCCCTTCTGCACTGTGGGCTTTGTATAGTTCCTTGCTGCAGTAAAATTTATAGGCAGCGGCCAGATTCCTTGGTTCCATCTTGTGGAAGATGTTCTGAACATCGATGAACCTGCGTCCCCGGATATCAAAATCCACATCTGCCCTTAAAAATTCCTCTACCAGCAGTGGAATATCAAAATGGTTTGAATTATATCCGGCAAGATCACAATTGTCGAGGAATTGCAGTAAATCGTGTGCTACCATTTTAAACGTTGGACAATCCTTAACATCTTCATCGGTTATACCATGAATGGCTATTACTTCCGGTGGAATAGTCATTTCCGGGTTGATGCGCATCGTCCTGGTTTTGGTCGTCCGGTCGGGATGAACGCGTATAATGGATAGTTCAACGATGCGATCGGTGGCAACTTTGATACCGGTGGTTTCCAGGTCAATAAAAGCCAGCGGCCGGTTCAGATTCAGTTCCATAGGGGGGTCAGATAAGGTCAAATTTTTCGAGAGCCTGCTTCATTCGTCCGAGAAACAATCCTCCGAGAGCGCCATCAATGACGCGGTGATCATACGTGAGGGATAGGATCATCACAGGACGGATACCAATCACATCGCCGTTGTCTGTTTCTATGACTACCGGTCTTTTTGTAATGGAACCGCATGCAATGATGGCTGTCTGAGGTTGATTGATGATGGGGGTGCCCGCGAGCATGCCAAAAGAACCAAGATTTGTCAGGGAAATGGTGCCTCCCGATATTTCATCGGGAACCAGTTTCCCTCTGCGTGCACGGTCTGCCAGATCCTGTACTTCCTTCACCAGGGTAATAAAACTCTTCTGATCGGCATTCCTGATAACCGGTAGGATCAGATTGAAATTTGGCAGTGCGACTGCCATTCCGATATGGATGTTCCTGTGAAGGATTATTTTTGTTCCGTCAACCGACACATTGGTCATAGGATAATCCTTCACTGATTGGGCAATGGCATGAATGATGAAGGGAGTAAAAGTGAGTTTGACCTTCTCCTCTTTCTCGAAGCGGATTTTATTTCTGTCGCGCCATTGCACAACACGCGACATATCGACTTCTATGAATGAAGTGACGTGCGGCGACGTCTGCACCGACCGGACCATGTGCTGGGCAATGATCTGGCGGATACGGTCCATCTCAATAATCTCATCCGCAAGGGATATCGGTTCAGCTCGTAAATCATCTGAACGGCCTGAACTGGTTTTGCCCGCAGCACGTTGTTTCAGATACTGTAAAATATCTTCCTTGGTAAGACGGTCATTTTTACCCGATCCGTTTATCTTTTCCAGCTCCTTTAAAGGAATATTCTCCTGACGGGCAATGTTGCGTACCAGCGGAGAATAAAAACGGATCCTTGACAGGGCTTCTTCTTCCCCAGGTTGAGGAGATTTTCCGGGAACCGGTTTATCAACAGTGGGTGTGGAGTAGGGTACGGATTGAATAGTTTCCTTTTGGGTCACCTCTGGAACAGGCACCCCGGCTTCAATCCCGATGACGGCAATAGCCTTGCCAATCGGAACAACATCCCCTTCTTTAACAAGCTGTTTGATCAACATACCGGAAAAGGGAGAGGGGATCTCGGAATCAACTTTATCTGTTGCAACCTCAACAATGGGATCATCCACATTCATCATTTCACCTTCCCTTTTCAGCCAGCGTGTGATGGTTGCTTCTATCACGCTTTCGCCAAGCTTCGGAAGGAGTATTTCGGTAGTCGTCATTTGACTTGGGAATTTTGAAAAACAAAGGTACTGATTTTTCTTATTTTGAAACATTCAAAATAAAAAATATCAATGGCGGCCCAGGTCCCTGAACCCTTTAAGAATGATGTTAATATCATTGGTGACCCGGTAATCGCGGGCATATAGGATATTAAGCCTGGAACTGGCCTCAGGAGGGACAATCTTATTCCGGAACGCGTCGAGTGGGGTCAGAATACCCTCTTTGATCTCAGGAAGCCGCTGGAATTCATGTTCAGACATGGGCATATACCCGACCCAGGATTTGATCGCAAATAAAACGACCAGGATATTTCTCAGGAGGCCCAGCGGCTTTTTTACAAAGAATAATGCGACGGGATATAACAGCAACAGTCCTATGCCGACCACAAAGTCAAGCAGACGCTTGCTTCGGCGGTTAGGCTTTTTGGTGATTGCATTGATATCAAAGACATACAGGTCACCGGATGTATTGATGGAATTGCTCCCGATGATTGAGAGACTTTCCGGCGGAGCAATCTTGTAGTCGACTTGTTCATCCTTCAGTTCCGACATCTTGTCAATGATCACCTGGGCAGGAACGTCTTTGGCGCAAAAAATGACTTCATCGATCTTGTGGATCGTGATAATCTCTTTGATCTGACCGATATGACCGATAAACCCGTTTGAGATATTCCGGTGGTGATGGTAATTCACCAGACCGATGAAAGCAGGGTTGATCACGGTTTTCAGGAGGAGGTCTGAGACACGTTCGGCCTCATCTTTCTCTCCGATGATGATAAACCGTTTGTTTTTTTCGGAGTTGATCCGGAATCCCTTCAGGTTGGAAAAATGTAACAGGAGCCGCACGCTCAGCATTGCCATTATTCCCCAAAGCGCTCCGAATAAAATGAGTGCACGGGAGAAACGGTAGTGTTCACTGAGCAGGCTGTAAAGAACCAGAATAATGAGGGTTCCGACCAGCATCCCCTGGAACAGCTTCCTGAGGCGGATCGGTTTATCATACCCTCCGCTCAGATAAACACAAATAAGCCAAATGAATATGTACAACGGAACCGCTACCAGCATGAAGACCGGCGGATAATGACCGCCATCAGGAAAGATAAAATTCCTTTCCCAATAACTCCGGATAATATCAATACCAAAGAAAATCAACAGCGCATCGGTCAAAGGTAACAGGATTCGCAGCGTGAACCGGTTCAGAATGGAAAAGAAGGCCCTGAGATAAATGGCAACATTGATCATCAGCGTATAAGAAAGAGCATTCCCTTTGGAGAAATGCTTTTTAGCAAAGATGATCATCGCATTATAGAACATGAACACATAGTTAATGCTGCTCTTCTTTGTGCTTTCTCCTTTATAGTGAATGATCCGTGTTCCGGGATAATAATAATTTTTATAGCCAGCCTGGGTGATCCGGTAACTCAGGTCCACATCCTCCCCGTACATGAAAAAGGACTCGTCGAGAAGCCCGATCTTGTCAAGGACCTTTTTTCTGAGAAGCATGAAAGCGCCGGCAAGGATATCAACTTCATGGATCTTGTCTTTATCCAGATAACCGAGGTGATATTTGTTGAAAAGACGGGATTTCGGGAAAAGGGCCGATAAGCCAAAAATTTTGAAAAAAGCCACGGAAGGGGTAGGTAACCCGCGTTTGCTCTCAGGCAGGAACTTCCCTTTTCCGTCGATCATTTTCACACCCATGCCCCCGGCTTCCGGATGATCGTCCATGAACTGGACCACTTTCCTCAATGTATCATCCTCAACAAGGGTATCGGGATTTAACAGAAGGATATATTCTCCCCTCGCTTTGGATATTGCCTGGTTATTTGCTTTTGAGAAACCAAGATTATCTTTGTTTTCAATCAGGCGAACCGATGGAAATTTTTCTTTGACCATCTTGATCGAACCATCCACCGAGTTGTTATCAGTCACAAACACTTCAGCCTCTATGCCGTTCAATGCATTTGAAATAGAGTGCAGACACTGTTCCAGGAAATATTTAACGTTATAATTGACGATAACGATGGAAAGCTTCATCAGAATGGCTTCGGATTGGCGCGTAAAGTTAATGCTTATCGTTGAATTTTAAAACTAAATTGCTCCGGCTTCGATCATCAGGACGATCCGTTCAATGAGTTGATCTTCACCTGCCGGATCATAAGTGGTTTTTAAATTATAACCAAAGATGACCGCGAGGGCTTGCCAGATGAAAGCCCTGAATTTTCCACGTAATTCCCTGACGATGTCGTAAGAGGAATTTCCCGTTTCACGGTAAATGAGCTTGATCAGTATTTTTCCCTGGGAGTATGTCAGATCACGGATCTGATCTCCGAACTGATCCTCCAACTGCTTTTCAGCCACCTTCATGAACTTTTTCCTTTCCGGCTCAAGGTGAATCGTATCAAGGATTTTTGTAAACTCTGTGAGTTTTTGTCTGGCAAGCTTGGCATAAGGATATACTTTCTTGACATTGTATACCAGCCGGTCATAACGGATGGCATCCCGCTTTGTTTCATGTTTTATCGGAGGAAAGATAACCACTGGCTTGACATCAATTGCGGCAACCGTATCACCCTGGATGACCTGCGTCGATGTCACAGGCTTGATGGTGTCTTGAGATGAAGCAAACCGGGGAACAGTCAGGAAAAGTACGATAAGAAAAGATCCTTTTTTCATCCTAAAGCCGTACTCAAAAGTACAACAGGGTAACGAATATAATTCGGGATTTAGTATTATGCCACCTTGAGATGCGCCATGCTGGTCTTTTGGAACCTCTCCTCGACAAAGGTACGGGTGACCCGTAATGTTTTAACACTGCCTTTCGACGGAAGCTCAAACATGGCTTCTGTCATGACACCCTCCATGATAGATCGGAGTCCGCGGGCCCCCAGCTTAAATTCAATAGACTTATCAACGATGTAATCCAGGGCATCTTCTTCAAATGTTACTTTGACCTGATCAATTTCAAACAGCTTTGTATATTGTCTGACCAGGGAATTTTTAGGTTCGGTGAGTATCCGGCGAAGCGTGGCACGATCCAGCGTATGCATAAAGGTGACAATCGGCAACCGGCCAACCAGCTCAGGAATCAATCCATAGGCCTTCAGATCAACGGGTGAAATGTATTGAAGGATATTCTCCTTATCAATAAATTCTTTCTTTTTATCGACTTTATAACCAATCCGGTTGGTCTGGAGCCGCGAAGCGATCTTTTTCTCAATCCCGTCGAAGGCGCCACCGGTAAGAAACAGAATGTTTTGTGTGTTGATCTGAATCATCTTCTGTTCCGGGTGCTTTCTCCCTCCTTGCGGGGGAACATTCACGACCGAACCCTCGAGCATCTTTAATAAGGCTTGTTGAACTCCTTCTCCTGAAACATCGCGGGTTATGGAAGGATTATCGCTTTTACGGGCTATTTTGTCTATCTCGTCGATAAATACAATACCCCTTTCGGTCGCGGAAATATTATAATCAGCTACCTGGAAAAGACGGGCAAGAATGCTTTCAACATCCTCACCGACATAACCCGCTTCCGTCAATGCCGTTGCATCCGCGATACAGAACGGAACATTCAGCATCTTGGCAATGGTCCTTGCCAGCAATGTTTTTCCGGTTCCGGTTTCACCAACAATGATGATATTTGATTTTTCGAGCTCAACGTCATCCTCTTTTCCTTCCTTGGCATATTGGATGCGTTTATAATGGTTATATACAGCCACGGAGATGATACGCTTGGCTTCTTCCTGCCCGATCACATATTGGTCAAGGTATCGCTTGATCTCAACAGGCTTGTATAACTTGAAATCGGGAAGCGATTTGTGTTTGTCAGCCAGCAATTCCTCTTCAAGGATGATCTGGGCCTGATGAACACATGCATCACAGATGTGGGCATTTAAGCCAGCAATAAGAACGAGGGTTTCCTGTTTTTCCCGTCCGCAAAACGAACATTTTTCACCCGATTTTGCCATATTTCAATTAATTCTCCTTCTTTGACCGGACAAGGATTTCATCGATCATGCCGTAATTTTTGGCTTCCTCCGAGGTCATCCAATAATCCCTGTCGGCATCTTTCAGGATTTTTTTATAGGATTGACCCGAATGTAAGGAAATAATCTCATAGAGTTCCTTCTTCAGTTTCTGGATTTCGCGGGTCGTTATCTCAATATCTGATGCCTGGCCTTCAGCGCTTCCCATGGGTTGGTGGATGAGAATGCGTGAATGATGTAACGCGGTCCGCTTACCTTTTTCACCTGAACAAAGCAGGATAGCACCCATGGAAGCCGCCATTCCTGTGCAGATCGTGGCGACGTCAGGAGCGATGTACTGCATGGTATCATAAATTCCAAGGCCGGCATAAACCGATCCGCCAGGGGTATTGAGATAGATCTGGATATCCTTTTTTGAATCCACCGACTCGAGAAAGAGCAGCTGTGCCTGGATGATGTTTGCCACATAATCATCAATGGGGACGCCCAGGAAAATGATCCGGTCCATCATCAGGCGTGAAAAGACATCCATCGTTGCAATATTAAGCTGTCTCTCCTCAATAATGGTTGGAGAGATGTAATTGGATGAGATCGATTTATATTTTTCCAGGGTCAGACTGCTGATACCCCGGTTGTGAATGGCATATTTCGAAAATTCGTCCATGGTCTATGGGTTTTGAAAATATTTAATGCTGTTGTTCTATCTGATGATCATGATCAGCCTCGTCTTCATCCTTGTGCTCATGATCGTGTCTGTGAACGTGCTCATGCGGCTGAACAGCTGAAACAAGCTTTATGAACTCTTCATAGCTCACTTCGGTCGGTTTCATCCCGAGATTATTTTTAAATAAATCCAGCAGACGGGCATTGTAGAGCTGATCGTTTATCCGCTGAACCTGTTCTTTGTTCTGCATGAAGGCATCGACAATGGTGTCGTATTTTTTCTGCACTTCAGGATCTGTATTTTGTTGGTTTATTTGACGGAGTAAGTAAGTCCGGATATAATCCCGGATATCCTCATCCCTGATCGTGATATTGAAATCCCTGATCAGCTTGTTCTCGATCAGTTGCCATTTCATCGATTCGGCAAAGGAAGGATAGTCCTTCTCAATTTCTTCCTGTGTATACTTTCCTTCATTATTTTCCTGCAACCACCTTTTAAGGAAATCATCAGGCAGCCTGATCTCGGTCTTATTAATGAGGGTTTCTGTTACATTGTGAAAAAATAATTTGTCGGTTTCACTGACAAATGAACTGATTGCATCTTTTCGGACCTGATCCCTGAAGTCCTCCTCTGTTTCAAGACTGAGACCGGGATATACCTTATTGTAAAACCCGGAATTCATTTCAGCCGGAACCATTTCAGTTTCTTTTTTCTCCTCCTCGATTTCCTTTTCCGGATCAACAGATGGGACAGAGGTGCCGAATCTTTTCCGTGTGTCTTCAACGTACTTATCAATCATTCCGTCATCCACATTGATAGAATAGTAAGGGATTTCAAGATCCGTTGAAAAGGGAACCGTAAAAGAAGGGGCAAATCCCAGATCAAAATAAAAATCAAAGGAAGTTTGTGTTTCAAAATCAATGGTGGAATTCTTTTCTGCACTGGGCAAAGGATTTCCAAGGATCTCCAGCTTTTCATCCTTGATATACGCCATGAGACGGTCGTTCAGAAGTTTGTTGACTTCATCCGCGAGAATTGCTTTCCCGTACATTTTTTTGATGAGGCCGACAGGAACATGCCCTGGACGGAATCCCGGAATATTTGCTTTACGTTTATAATCATGCATGACCTTTTCCACTGCTGCATTATAATCTTCTGGAATGATTTCAATTTTTATGACAGCGGTAAGTTCCCCGGTGTTTTCTTTCGTGATGTTCATGAATTCAAATAATTGTCATTAAGATCGCGGGATCAGACCCGGAATGAAATGTGCGGATGAAGGGACTCGAACCCCCACGCCCTAAGGCACAAGATCCTAAGTCTTGCGCGGCTACCAATTACGCCACATCCGCAAAGCAACACCCCTGAAAGGGGGTGCAAAGATACGCATTATTTCAGAGCATCCAATGCAGACTGGTAATTGGGTTCCTCCGTTATCTCGCTGACCTGCTCTGTATATCTGACGATGCCGGCTTCATCAGCCACGATCACGGCTCTCGAAAATAAACCTGCTAAAGGCCCATCGGTTATCAAAACACCATAATCTTTACCAAACCGGTCGTTACGTAATTCAGAAGTGGAAATCACTTTATTAAGTCCCTCTGCAGTACAAAATCGGGAATGTGCAAAAGGCAAATCCCTGGATATGCACAGGACGATGGTATTCGGATTTTTTTCAGCTTGTGCGTTGAATTTCCTGACTGAAGCTGCACATACCGGGGTGTCGAGACTGGGAAAGATGTTCAGCAAGATCTTCTTTCCATAAAAATCCTTTAGGGTGACATCCGACAAGTCAGTCCTGGTCAATAAAAAATCATGTATTTTGGTTCCGGTTTTAGGTAGTTCACCATAGGTGTGAATGGTATTTCCCTGTAACGTAATTATAGCCATGGTTTTTGGTTTATGTTAATTTTGCACAAAAGTACAAATTTGAAATATTTTAACCCACATTACGTTTAGAATCTTTAAGATGAATCAGTAAAGTACCCTGTCGCGACGTTGACTCTCTTTTAATCCCTTACGTGTTCCATTGATGAAAAGGTGCTTCATTCCCCTGACCCTGCTTTTCCTCTTCAATTTCAGACCGGTGAGTGGTCAGGAAATGCTCGGAATGACCCTGGGGAATTATGCAGGTGTGAACAGCATTCAATTGAATCCCAGTGCTATACACAACTCAAAAACCTATCTGGATGTTCAGTTCCTTGGAGCCGGCCTTTTCCTGCAAAACAATTATTTATACCAGTCCAAGAGCGATTATAAGTTTGTACACTTTTTTCAAAGCGGTTATGAATGGCCTACCCATATCGAAGATTATGCATATGAAGTCAGGATTTTTTATCATTATGATAATGAGCGGGATAAAAATGTTTATTCCAGTGTCCGGATCAATGGTCCGGGTGCAATGCTAATATGGGGTAATCATGCTTTTGCTCTTTTTACGGCTGCCCGCAGTGTCTTCTCCCTTCACAATGTCCCGTTTGATGTGGCAAATTTTGCCTACCTGGGATTCGATTACTGGCCCCAGCATAACATAAATTATCAGGATAACCGGCCATTTTCGGGTGCCGGCATGGCATGGGGAGAAATAGGACTTACCTATTCATATAAATTTTTTTCCGGGGGATATAACCAGTTTGCAGCAGGTATTTCAATACGCAGGCTATTCGGATATGCCGGATTATACGTCAATTCCCGGCAATTTGATTATGTGGTCATAAATGATTCCACGCTGAACATCCGGAATATGGATGCACAGATGGGATTTTCACTACCTGTGACGTATACCGATAATTCATTTCAGTCAGACCCGCTGTTCAGGGGAGGCGGATTTGGATTTGATGTGGGGATTACTTACCAGCGGCTTAAACGGTACCATCAGAAACAAACCTTTACATCCCTATGCGGGCAGCGGTATGAGGATTATATTTACCGGATTGGTATTGCAGTTATTGATGTCGGAGGGATTCAATTTAAAACCAACGCCATGAAATATAATATTGACAACCGCTCTTCATACTGGACTAACGTGAATGTAATTAATTTCCGCAACATTGCCAACCTGATGGATACCATCAGCTACAAATTTTACGGGGATTCCAAGGCAGCGTTGGTGGGTGAGAAATTCACCCTGTGGCTGCCCTCGGCTTTGAGCATTCAATTTGACTATCGCATTAAGGAAAACTGGTATGTAAATGCCTCCCTGATATATGGATTTAACTTTAGCCGGGCCTCTTTATCACGCCCTTCTGAATTATCGATCACTCCGAGATATGAAAGCAAATGGTTTGAGGCAAGTCTTCCCGTTTCCCTGTATGACTGGTACCTGGCAAGAATAGGACTTGCTTTGAGGTTTTATAATGTCACCATCGGAACAGAAAAACTTGGAGGTTTTTTCAACCTGAACGATTTTACCGGTCTGGATTTTTATTGCAGTATTAAGCTTTTTTTCAATAAAGGATCCTGCCGTTCAGAAAAGGTATTCCCTTGCGGGAATCTCGAATTCAACCACTGATAGATCCTAAATTTCGGTGCTTTTTACATCAAGGGCATCACGGAGAGCATTCCCGACAAGCATAAAGGCAAGTACCATGAGCATGATTGCAATACCCGGAAGGATTGCCAGGTAGGCATAATTCAGAACAATATAGCCATAATTCTCCTTGATCATCGATCCCCAGGATGGGACAGGAGGTTGGACACCCAGCCCCAGAAAGCTTAAACCGGCTTCCATCAATATGGCGGAGGCAAAATTTGCAGCTGAAATAACAATGACGGCAGCCATGACATTAGGTAAAATATGACGTGCGATGATGCGGAAATCGGAAAACCCCAGTGCATGTCCAGCTTCAATATATTCTTTCTCCCGGATGCTAAGGACCTGACCCCGGACTACGCGGGCAACCTCTACCCACATGGTCAGGCCGACGGCTATAAATACTTGCCAGAATCCTTTCCCGAGAGCAAAGGTGATGGCGATTACCAGCAGTAGGGTTGGGATTGACCAAACCACATTGATGATCCAGACGACAAACCGGTCAATATTCCCCCGGTAATACCCGCCAATGGCTCCGATAAAAATACCGATGACGAGGGAAATGAAGACAGAAATAAATCCAATCGAAAGACTGACCCGTGCCCCGATCATTAACTGACTCAGGTAATCCCTTCCGAACCGGTCGGTCCCTAACCAGTAATGACGGGTTGTTATTCCAGTGACGTGAGCCTTTGAGACCGATTTTAACGGTTCCTCTGCTGTGATCCCTGGTTCGCCAAATTCAAAATACAAGACAGAATCACCTTTGATGAAATAGCTTCTTACCGGAATAAAATGAAGCTTGCTTTTCTTTCCCCAGATCATTTGAGAGAAAAGATTAAAAGCAGCCGGTTCCTTATCGCTACGGAGATCCAGACCGGTCACGGAAAACCCTGGCTTCTTTAGTCCCAATTCAAGATGTTGCTCATTGGCAAACGGTGTTGGATCAGGGGTGATCAGATAACCCAGTAGGGCAATCAAGGCGGTAAGAACGATGAAAAGCAAAGAGATCATGCCTGTTTTGTCTTTCCTGAATCTTTTCCATGCGAGGGCTGATAACGATCCGGAAGAAATATATGACGATTTCCTGAATATCACAAGGTGTGGAAATTGGGCATGGTTGACAAAATTAATTTTTTTTATACTTTTGCAAACAAATTATATGGTGGTCGTAGCTCAGTTGGTTAGAGCGTCAGATTGTGGCTCTGAAGGCCGTGGGTTCGAGTCCCATCTTCCACCCAACAAAAAGACCGGCGGACCGGTCTTTTTTTATGATTCGGAAACTCATTTGATCGTACCGGCGAAACCCGACCGGTAAGTGTCCCAGGTAGTATTCAGATAGGCATCTTCACCAAAGTAATGCAGTACCGGTTCGAAATCCACCGGCTGCTGAAACCCCGGGACCACCGATAATACTTGGCTTTTTTCATTCAGGAAAACATAGGAGGGATAGGACATCTTTCCACGCAGCAGGTCAACAGCCAGCTGGTGGGTTGACCGTTTATCGCCTGGATTTGGATTAACAAGCTTGGTTCCGTCAATGATGATGGTATCCTTCTGCTCGGCATCAAGCTTTACACAGTAAAAATGCTTGTTCATGTAATCAATGATGACGGGATTGGTGAAGGTCACGGCATCCATCTTTTTGCACCAGCCGCACCATTCGGTGAAAACATCAATAAAAATTTTCTTGGGCTTCTTTTTGTTCAGCTTATAGGCCTCTTCAAACCGGTACCATTTAATACTGTTCTTCGGTTTCGAAGGATTATTTAATTCCTGCGGTACAGCAGGGAAAGAAACGGTAACCAGGAAAAGGAGCAAAAGGATCGCAGGGAAGAGTTTCACGGTAATTGTTTTTTTGCAAAGATATAACCATTTTAATTCGCAGAAATGCCTCCGTTCCGAAAAACTCAGGAATGCCGGTCCATCTCCCGCTGGATATCCTTCTTCTTAATGGTTTCCCGTTTATCGTAGTGATGTTTCCCTTTTGCTAAAGCGATGGTCAGTTTGGCAAAACCGTGGTCGTTGATATATAGCAGGGTCGGAATGATGGTGAAACCCCGTTCCTTAACTTTTATCAACAATCTCTTTAATTCCCGCTTCGTCAGGAGTAATTTGCGATCCCGTTTCGGTTCATGATTGTAATGGGTGCCCAGCGAGTACTCGGCAATATGCATATTCCGGATAAACAATTCGTTGCCGGTAAAAGAGCAATACGCATCCACGATTGATGCCTTGCCATCCCGGATTGACTTAATCTCCGTACCTGTCAGCTGAATCCCCGCAGTGAATTCCTGTATCAGGAAATATTCGTGGGCGGCTTTTTTATTCTTGATATTTACAGTCTTCTCCATCGACGGGATAAATCTCAATAATGATCAAAACGGGTGCAAGATTAGAATTATTATTACAAATTAAAAAAAAAAGCGACCTGATTCAGATTTTAATCGTTACCCCGATCAGGAAATTGATCAGTGCCTGCGGAAAATATCCGCTCTCCTCGAAATGCTGATGGTTATAATAGTACTGGTAAACCCAGGCATTTGACTCATACCTGCAATTAAAAAGATTATTGATGAGGAGGCGAAAGCCGATTTCCCGGAACGGTTTTGCCTTGATCGTGTACCCGACCGATAATCCGTTCACAAAATAGGCATTAAGCGATCGCTCCTTGTTGCTGGTATTGTCAATATATTGACGGCCGACAACCTTTGAGATCAGACTTACCGATAGACCAGTCACGGGTCGATAAGTTAAAAGACTCGACGCGACAATCCCTGGAGAGAAGGAAAGATCGGTCGTGCCGAGATATTCCTGGATCTGCCCGGTGAAATTTCCGGTTGAATCATAATTATCCACATAAGAGGTGAAATCCTTGATCTTGTTCATGCTGAAGGTGGCATTGATATCCCAGTAAAGTTTTTTGAACAGGGAAATCCCGGCCGAAATTTCCATTCCCAGCCGATGGCTGTGCGGAACATTGACCATGATGGCCTCTCCGACATTATTGATCTCCCCGGTCAGGACAAGCTGGTTCTTGTAATTCATGTAGTAGAAGTTAATATTGGCCTGAAAATCCGGAATTTCGAAATGATAACCCAGTTCCCAGTCAACCAGGGTCTCGAAGGCTGGTAGGTTATCCGGATCGGCGTCTTTGTAATTATTCCTGCTTGGCTCGCGGTTCGAGATGCCAAATGAAAAGTAGGCCTGGTGCATTTTACTGAAAGGACAAAAAATCCCTGCCTTCGGATTGAAAAAATTAAATTGGTGATCCTGACCGATGATCCTCAAATCATCGAGAGTACCGCTAAGTGCATAAGTGACGTTCCGGTACTGAAGATCAGCATATAAAATGAGCTGGTCTATGATACGGTAACTGATCTTCGAATAGATATTGAAATCTTTTTTCAGCCCTGTATTATAATACCAGTTCAGTTCATTATTGCCATTCGATGCATATTCGGCCCAGATTATTTTTCCGAAATGCCGGCCAAAGTAATGGTTCCATGCGCCACCCACGGTGATTTTTAATTTTTCTGTTGGGTTTGAGATGGTGGAAAAGGTAACGCCGTAAAAATCGTTGTCCATCATCTTCCGGTTCACCAGATCCGTTTCTTTTATGGTGTCATTTCCGATGATGACATTGTCTAAACCAAAGTCTGAAAAAATGGCATTTTGTTCATAGTTCTCATAATATCCCTTTCCTTTTGTATAATGCAGGGCAATGTTGATATTCCAGTTTTTCATTAAAACCTGCGAGAATATGAGTTGATAATTGTCCATCTGGTAGTTATCGGTCTGGTTATCGTAATAGGCGATCTTGCCTTCCTTATCAATATATTCTCCTGACGGGTTATAGGTCCGGTTCGTTCCGAGGGAATCTTTGGGTACTCCTTCCCAGGACTGATAAGTCTTTTCAAAACCAGAGAACGTAATTATCCGGAGGGTTGTCTTGGATCCAAAATATCCGGCTGATAGAAAATATGATTTCAGATTTGAAGATGCCCTGTCAATATACCCATCCGAACGGATAAAGGATAACCTACCGTCGACCGCTATTTTGTCTCCCATAAGACCGGTACCGAAACGAAGAGTCGATTTAAAGGTGTTATAAGATCCGCCCGATAAATCCAGTTCACCATAGGGTTCCTTATTGAGAGTAGAAGTTTTCATATTGATCGTTGCACCGAAGGCTCCGGCTCCGTTGGTTGAAGTCCCTACTCCCCTTTGGATCTGAATGTCTTCCGTTGAAGAGGCCAGATCGGGAATATCCACAAACCATACACCCTGGGATTCGGCGTCATTGACAGGGATCCCATTGATGGTCACATTGATCCGCGTCAGATCAGTGCCGCGGATGTTGATTCCCGTATATCCGATGCCGTTCCCTGCATCCGAAGTAACAACGGTGGAAGGTTCTGTTTGGATCAGGAAAGGCAGATCCTTGCCAAGGTTGATGGATCCGATTTCATCGCCGGTTATGGTGGAATAAGTTGCGGGTTGTTGAGACTGGGCACGGGTAGCGATGATATTCACTTCATCTCCGAGAATGATACTCTTTTCCATGCCAAAATCCAAGACCGTATCCCTGGTTAGTAGGATATCCATGTGCCGGGTCTTGAATCCCATAAAAGAGACCCTGATGCGGTGTCTCCCTGCTGCTAATCCGTCAACCCGGAAAGTCCCGTCATGACTGCTCAGAGCCGAGGGTCCATTTTCTTCCGTAAGGATATGAGCACCGATAAGCGGAGTTTCTGTTGTTTTTTCATATACCTTTCCCTGTATGCTGATCTGTGCCGACAGCGGAAATGTCAGTAGAATCATGGCAATAAAAAGTGCATGACACTTTGCTGAAAAGAAAAGAGTTTGTTTCATGGTTCGTTTTTTTTCCTACGCCGGCATTACCCGGATCAGGTTCATAGGGTATAATCTCAGCCCTTATATTCAGGCACCCCCTAAGGGTAGTCAATACAAAGATAATAAAATATTATAACTTTGTAATAAATATTTTTCCATGAGGTTGCTCATTATCAATGGACCTAACCTGAATTTACTGGGAACAAGGGAATCAGGGTTGTATGGTACAAAAACGTTCGAAACCTGTTTGAAAAAATTGCGCAGGCATTTTCATGAAATCACATTGGAGTATTTCCAAAGCAACGTAGAGGGTGAAATTATTAACGCATTACAAAAAGCCGCTCACTTGTATGATGGTATCATACTGAATGCCGGAGGGTATACCCATACTTCCGTTGCAATTGCTGATGCGGTGAAAGCCATTCAGGTGCCTGTTGTGGAGGTCCATATTTCCAACACATTTGCCCGGGAACCATTTCGGCATACATCATTTATGGCTGCAAATGTCAAAGGAGTTATAATCGGTTTCGGCATGGAGTCCTATCGGCTGGCCGTTGAAAGCTTCGTAGTGAAAATCACATGAGGTCAGTTGGAATAGAACTTTGATTGATTCAGTTGAGAGAATTTTCGTTTGCCTTTCAGATAGTATTCACTGACAATATTTTTTCCATAAACATTTTTCATGCTGCCTTGCCTGAGCATGAGACGCTTCTGTTTTGTTTTCGAGAATGTCCGGTAAAAGCTCAGATGTGCCCTCGAAACCGCCCAGAAATCCTTAAACCCGGCCTGGATAAGAAATTTGAAAGCGGCTATCCCGTCTAAGAGCAACCGGATAGTAAAAACTTTGACTATCCTCTCCTCCGGTAAATTTTTATACAATAAAAAGAAATTATTGCGGAAATTCAGGTATGTTTTCCTCCAGGAAATTTTGGGCAGGGTTCCGCCTCCGATGTGAAAAACGGTTGAAGAAGGACAATACATAATCTTGTATCCGACATTTTTTAAACGCCAGCAAAAGTCGATTTCTTCCATGTGTGCAAAGAAATCCTCATCAAGTCCTCCAAACTCGTGGAAGAGCTTTGCCCTTACGAACATACAGGCTCCTGTTGCCCAGAAAATTTCCGTCTGATCATCGTATTGTCCCAAATCCTCTTCAATGTGAAGAAATATCCGGCCCCGGCAGAACGGATACCCATACTTATCGATGAAACCGCCAGCCGCACCGGCATACTCAAATTTCTTGGGATCCAGATATGAGCGGATCTTGGGCTGACAGGCCCCGATCAAAGGGTCGGAGTCCATCAGTTGGATAACCGGTTCAATCCAGTGATCGGTGACTTCAATGTCGGAATTCAATAAAATATAATACTCGGCTTCAATTTGTTGCAGTGCTTTGTTATATCCTTTCGCAAAGCCGCAATTTTCGGCATGACGGATGATCCGGATATCCGGATAGGTGGCATGCATCCATTCGACCGAATCGTCTTTGGAAGCATTATCCGCGACGATAATCTCTGTATCCGCTGTTTTAAACTGAATAAGGGAAGGCAGGAATTTTTCAAGGTACTTCCTCCCGTTCCAATTGAGAATGACGACAGCTATACGGTTCAAAATCAAACAGGTTGTGTAATGGTCATTATGAATAAAGGGTTATATTCCCGCATCCACCTTGTAAAGATACAAATAATGCTGAAAAACAGAAATAAGTATTATGGATGTTCACGGGATATCCCGGAATACAGCCGGCAGATTACTATCGGTTGGTAGTGGGTAAGGTCCAATCTTCCCAGGCATTTTCACCCCAGGCATTGATAATCTGGGTATCCTGAAGGTCAACGGGTGCATATACCCTGTTTCGCAGGAAGATCCTCCAGCGGGGTTCGTAGATTTCTCCGGTAGCATCGGAATGTAAAAGGATAAAATCACTCGTTACCATGTCGGGGGAATAAAAGACAAACTTTTTATTCCGCTGGTTGTTATTATTGAGGGTGTAGTATTGCCAGATTTCGTAAGGATAGGAGCTGGGTTCATTATAATTGACATTGCGGGCATTCGGAGGGCCATATTCCAAAAACACCCGGCCACGGTCAGTCTGATATCCCTTTTTAATCGGAGTGCCAAAATTGGCCTGTGCTTTTTCAGCTTCCAGCCTATATGATAACCAGGCTTGGTATGGGTCGGACGGACTGCGACGTTGCCAGAAACTATAAAAGTATTGCTGCAGGATGGTGAGATCTGAGTTCTTCAGGGACCCCTTAACGAAAGCTTTTTCAATCCCGGAAGAGATGGGATAAGTTGAATTGATATATTCCTTTAAGGTATCCAGATTGGTGATCCGTTCCACAAATGTATTTTGAATGTTGGCGCTGAGCAGGTCGGTATAGGTAAGCTTTGCATTTGGGTTTACCCGCTGGAAAAACAATTTTTTTACCACAAGGATCTCGTTTTTCTGGTTCTTGGCCTCAACGACCAGGTTATAATTACCCGAGGCAAGGTTTTCAATATTGAATTCGGATAGAAGTACTGAAAAGCTTTTCGGGGTCTCTTTCTTGTTTTTAGCAAAATCATTGAATTTCATATTATTCTCAAAGGTCTCGATATAATAGGAAAGAAGATACTTCTGGTCTTTTTCGATGGCTTTGTCAAGGTTATACAGTTCACAGTAAAAGATCAGGCTTGCCTCATTTTCCGGATAAAAAGTAAAAACAAGAGGGACAATATCATAACCACTCTTGTTGAGAACCCCGGTGGTGTCGGATTTTTTATATGACTTGACAAGTTCAATACCCGATAAGGAAGGTTTATCAGCCGGAAAATCGATGGTGACGCTCTGAACATAAGGAGTGGCCTGAATACTCTTATTTTTATCTGTCAGCTGGATTTCAAAATCATAGGTTCCGTTAGGGACAAGCACCCTTTGCTGGTCAATGAAATAAAGTTTAACGTTCGACGTGTCAGTCAGTTCAGGGCTGGTCAATTCATATTTTTTAAACGCTTTGATCAAATTATTTTGCTTGAAGGTCATGAGAATATTGACCGTTGCCTGGAATTTCCCGCTCTCGGTTTTTATATACCGGACACTGTTCCCGGCAATGGAAAGATAAGTCTCCACATAAGGACCTTCAGGGGAGTTGAATGTCGAATAAGTAAGAAATGCCCACAGATTCTTGGCCTCTGAGCGATAACCCGATCCCAGAAACAGCAGGAGGGGTATAACGAAAAATAGTTTTTTCATAAGGGTGAGATTTTCCTGATTCAGAGACATAAAATGAATAAACAAAAGTACTTTTTTTGATGTGAATTTGCAAGGATAATCGATAAAAACAGGGTTTTACAAGGTGAATCCATTCTCCCTCCTTAGACGTGCAACGTTTTGCGGATTGCATTTTTTTGTACTTTTACCGCCGGAGAGATGGCAGAGTGGTCGATTGCGGCGGTCTTGAAAACCGTTGACCTGCATGGGTCCGGGGGTTCGAATCCCTCTCTCTCCGCCGAAAAGATTGCTGAGATAGGTCAACTATTATCATTCCTGTCGAATGGTTATCCCGGAGAGATGCCAGAGCGGTCGAATGGGGCGGTCTCGAAAACCGTTGACCCGGGTAACTGGGTCCCAGGGTTCGAATCCCTGTCTCTCCGCCAACAAAAATTCGCCAAAGGTGCTTTTTATTTCGGAGAAAAATCGAAAACTTGTTTTTGATTTTTCGAAGAAATACAAAAGAGGAAACGAAGTTTCCGGATTTTTGTTGAAGCTCCCCCTTAGCGGATCATAAGTGCAGCGAATAATCCCTGTCTCTCCGCCAAGATTGAATGCTGTTTAACGAAAACCACTAAAATCATTAATGTTTTGGTGGTTTTTTGTTTGTGCGCCCGGCATGGCGCCGTAACTTGGAGGTGCAAGTCCTCTATACACCCGATAAGGGGAAGTATTAGCTGAAGGGCAAGGACACTCTGGCGACAGAATGTCTAAAGGAAGCCCAT